>OIEO01000023.1_pt1 | contig 181295 bp, 176 predicted proteins | sample 1581851 | NCBI WGS metagenome assembly OIEO01 (sample SAMN03281010, study PRJEB24777) | human gut metagenome | isolation source: fecal sample PR157 from 1 month old male Malay infant, caesarean delivered... | reverse complement strand
TAGCTTTTTTTAGTTATAAGGCTTCTCTTTCTTGATGTTCATCGATTTCTCGACCTTCGTTCATATAGTCTGGAGTAAATAATGATAAGCCCATTTTAAATAATATCCACATACATTTTTGTTTCATGGGTATCACTTCCCTATTAATGGTAGTGTATCTATAAATAGAATAATTAGCAAGTTTTTTATCTATATAAAAGAGAGTGATATTAGTAAGGATTTGTATATTGATGCGAATATTTATAAAATACATATTGTTCTACGACTAAAATATGTACACTAGAGAAATACATTAAGTGTACATTCAGAATAGACAAAATATTCTATAAGTGAAGAAAAGTTCATGGTGATAAATTAGAAATAAACTGTGAAATTTAGTTGATAAAAAGATGGACCGATTTCTCAATTAATTGCTTTAAATGATAATGCGAGTATAACATTTATCCCCTACTCTATTTTGTGTTACACAGGTCCTATATTTTGATTTGTAAATGAGAGTAAATTGAGAATATGCTATAATATAAAGAAAAATGACTTAAATATTTCGCTTATATGGTTATTTTATTAGTTTTTGTATATAAACTTATATAAAATGGATTAAAAGCATCATATAACGCAAATTTTTGAGTTTTATAGCATCTGAAAATCGAAATACTATTTTGATATCTCATATATTGTTAAATACATAGTTTTGCCTATATGATGTGTCATATGACATGAGTTTTGTTACATATATGTGGATAGCTTTTACTTTATATAAATATCGAATAATTTATTAGGAGTACTTATGAAAGAGAAATACGATGTGCCTATAGCACCTGAGTCTGAATTTGTTTCATACATGATGGAGCAAATGATCAAATTTGGTCTTCCATGTACAGAAGAACAGGCGAAGGACTTTTACGTGTACTATGCGCGCATGATTGAAACAAATAAATACCTCAACCTTACGGGCATCACAGATATGAAAGAGGTTGTTGTGAAACACATGATCGACTCCCTTTCCTGCTACGATCCAAATATTATTAAATCTGGCATGTCTATTATCGATGTAGGTACTGGTGCTGGTTTCCCTGGCATTCCATTGGCTATCTATGATCGTAGTCTCAAGGTTACGTTGTTTGACTCTTTGAAAAAACGTCTTACATTCCTTGAATCCGTTATAGATGAGCTTAAATTGACGAACTGTACTACCTTACATGGTCGTGCAGAGGATCTTAGTCATCAAGATTATCGTGAAAGCTTCGATATTGCTACGAGCCGTGCAGTAGCAAGATTACCTATTCTTTTAGAATGGACTGTTCCATACGTAAAAGAAGGTGGCTACGTAATTGCCTTAAAAGGTGCTATTTACGAAGAAGAAGTGGGAGAATCCAATAAAGCGCTCAGCACATTAAAAGCTAATATTGAAGAAGTACGTACCGTTACTCTGCCAACTTTAGATGATAAACGAGCAATCCTGTACATCAAGAAAACAGGCAAAACACCAAAACAATACCCACGTAAACCAAAAGAAATTAAAGATAAACCGTTAGTTTAATCTTTAAAGGGGAATATAGTTGCTTGTAAGCACAATATAAACAAATTCTGCCTTATATAAATAACAAGAGGATGCAAATCTATGATTTGCATCCTCTTTCTCTTTTCTTATCCTATGATAATTTTACAATGATTTATACATGGTCAATGATATGTAATGTTGTATCGATATCGTTTAAAGGCATAATATGTACGCCTGCAGCGATTTTTTTGATTTGTTCCAAGGTTTCAATAGCGATTTCTGTACCCGCTTCTTTTCCGCCCTTTTCTACGCGGTCTAGGATTTCTTGTGTAAGGTTAATTCCAGGCACTTTTTCATGTAAATATGTAGCCATTTTGAAGCTTTTAAGTGGAATTAAACCAAGCATGATAGGCACATCAAATTCGGACATTTTGTCTATGTAACGTTTTGCTTGTTCTAAATCGTAAATTGGTTGTGTTTGCACGAAGTGTGCACCATTTTTAATTTTAGCTGCCAATTTTTGACGTTCAATTTCTAAGTCTGGTGCACCAGGGTTACCAGTAGCACCGATGTAGAAGTTTGTAGGCTCGTCTAAGTAATTACCTGCTAAGTCTTTGCCAGAATTCAAAGTTTTAGCGATATTTAGTAAGCCCATGCAGTCTACTTCGAATACGGATTGTGCAAATGGATGGTCCCCATTATCTGGTTTGTCACCAGTAAGGGTTAAGATATTATTTACGCCCAGTGCTGCAGCGCCTAGTAATTCGGATTGTAAGCCGATGATGTTACGGTCACGGCATGTAAGGTGGAAGATAGTTTCAATGCCTTCGTTATGTTGTAACAAATAGGACAAGGAAATTGGGCTCATACGCATCTTGGACATAGGGCTGTCAGCGATGTTAATAGCATCTACTTTCCCTTTTAAACGCGATGCTTGGTCAAATACCTTTTGAGCAGAACTACTCTTTGGTGGGTCTAATTCAACAGTGATGGTGAATTTCCCTTGTTGATGTTTCTCTCTTAATGTCATCATGTACCTCTTGATCTATACATATGGTGAAAGCTTATCTTGTTTAATCCTTTAAGTGGTTTTCACCATTAAAATAAGTTTTTAAGATGAGCTTTCACCTTGTTTTGTATCATGTAAATCAGAAATTATTTTTCTAATGTCTCAAAGTAATCATTTGCGTGGTTAACGGCAGCGATACCGTCTTTAGCATAGATGTCTGCGCCCGCTTGGTCCGCGTAGTCTTGAGATACTACGGCACCACCAACCATGACCTTAGTTTTAAGGCCTGCAGCACGGATAGCAGCGATAGTATTGTCGATTTGAGGCATTGTTGTAGTCATCAAGGAACAGATACCAACGAGAGCGGCTTTGTTGTCCTTAATAGCTTGAACGATGACCTCTGGATCAACGTCCTTGCCAAGGTCAACGATTTTGTAACCATTGTTTTCGAGTAAGGCTGCTACGATATTTTTACCTAAATCGTGGATGTCGCCTTTAACGGTTGCCACAACAACTGTGCCTTTATCTAAGCTTTCACTAGCAGGAATGATTTCTTTAATTGTGTTGAAAGCAGCCTGCATTGTTTCAGCAGCAAGCATTACTTGTGGCAAGAATAATTTACCAGAACCGAATTTATCCCCTACTACATTCATTGCTTCAGATAAGCCTTTTTTCGTAATATCCAATGGGTCCATGCCGTCAGCTAAGGCTTTTTTAACAAGCTCGACGATGGCTTCTTTTTCGCCTTGTTCTACACAAGTGCGGATATTCGCTAATGGATCATTGCTGTCGAAGGATTTTTTCTCTGGACCTTTTGGAGCGGAGTTACCAGGAGCGCTTGATTCGTCTTCGTAGCCGTATTCTTTAATGAACTGAGCAGAACCTGGGTCCCAGCCTAATAGTGTTGTACTAGATACGAACGCTTTTTTAGCTGGATAGTTTAGAGGGTTCATAATAGGTGTAGTTAAGCCACATGCTAGAGCCATTGTTAAGAATTGGCCGTTCAAGTAAGGACGTTGAGGCATACCGAAGGAAATATTGGATAAGCCCATTACTGTTGGGAAGCCAAATTTCTCTTTATATAACTGTAATGTACGCAATGTTTGACGTGCACTATCCTCACCACTAGCAAGTGTTAATACCAATGGGTCAAGTAATAAGTCGTGTGGTTGAAGCCCATAGCCATAGGCACGATTTACGATGCTTTCAGCTAAAGCAACGCGGTCCTCTGCTTTTTCAGGAAGGTCACCACTAGATAATGGCAAGCAAAGTAATGCTGCACCATAGCGTTTAGCCAATGGCATAACGTGAGTGATGGACTCCTCTTCCCCATTTACGGAGTTGATTAGGGCGCGGCCTGGGTAGTTTTTAAGCGCTACTTCCATAGCTGCTGGATCCAATGTGTCGATAGACAATGGAGTTTCAACGAGCATGGATAATTCAAAGATAGCACGTTCCATCAATGGAGTTTGGTCCATACCAGCTACACCCATGTTTACGTCGAGGATGTCTGCACCCGCTTCTACTTGGTCTAAAGCATCGCGTTTTACGCGGATGAAAGAGCCATCACGTAACTCTTGAGCAAGAATTTTACGGCCTGTAGGATTGATACGTTCACCAATGATAAGTGGTTTTGTATTGTGACCTAATTCTAACAATCTAGTACGGCTTGTAATGATTGTTTTAGGTTCAATATGAGCACGTTCTTTAGGTGTATGTGCTTTCACAGCTTCGGAAATAGATTGGATATGTGCCGGTGTTGTACCACAGCAACCACCTACATAGGTTGCACCTGCATCTACGATTGGAAGCATTAATGGGCCCATTTCTTCTGCTGTAAGTGGGAATACAGTTTGTTTGTTAATTAATTGAGGCATGCCTGCATTTGGTTGGCAGCTAATTGGCAAGTTTGTAACGCTAGCGATTTCCTCGATAAGAGGTGTAATTTGTTCAGGCCCAAGGGAACAGTTGATACCGATGATATCTGCACCCATAGCCTCTACGATAGTAGTTGCAACTGCTGGTGGTGTACCTGTAATAGTACGGCCGTCTTCACTGAAAGAAAACTGACAGATGATTTGTACATCTTCTTTTGTCTTTCCTGCTGCTTCACGTGCATCAAGAGATGCTAATAAAGCGGCACGCATTTCTTGTACGTCGATGATGGTTTCAATGATAATGAAATCTACACCACCTTCGATCAATGCTTCAGCTTGTTCGCGGTATGTGTCATAAATAGAGTCAAAACTCATGTTGCCCAATGGTTGTAAGAAACGACCTGTAGGACCCATAGAACCAGCTACACGAGCAGATGGTTTAACCTCTGCAATAGCCTCTTTTGCTACCTTCACAGCGGCAATATTAATTTCTCTTACGCGATCTTGTAAGTCGTAATCTTCTAATTTAAGACCACAAGCACCGAATGTATTTGTAGTGATAACATCACTGCCGTGTTGTAAGTATTGAGCGTGAATATTCTTTACTACTTCTGGTTTTTCTACGTTAAATAATTCTGGACAATAGCCCTCTTCTAAGCCTGCAGCTTGAAGCATTGTGCCCATAGCACCGTCAAATATATACATAAACATCTTCCTTTATCATCCTAAAATTTACAATGTTTCACGTGAAACATTATTCTGTTGGTTGGCCTTTCATAGTGATACCAGAGGCTTCAGCTGTTGTTTTGTTACAGCCCTCCTCGCCTTCGTTATTAGACGTTACAGTCGCCTTTTCTGGTAGTTTACGAGATGCACAATCCTTTTGGGAACAAGATGTGCAACCACGTTTTGTTTTGATGTCTTCGTTAGCTGGCATCAAACCAATGATAGCTGTTACAGACTTACGTGGAAACAATAAATAGTTCTCTGTTACTTGTAAGCCAATCATCTCTGTTTTGATGATTTTAGCTAGTTGTGGCTGAATTTCTAATGGCCAGTTACCATAGCCAGGGCTAAAGCGCCATGTTGGTTTATAGCCTTGTTTTTTTGCAATTGTATTGATAACTTCATTTACTTGATCTGCTACTTGTTCTACTGCTGTTGTAGCCGCTGCATCAAGTAACAAACCTACAGTGTAGTTACCTTGTTTGAATAACTGTTCACTGCGGATTTCTACATCTTCACCTACTGTTACGCCTAATACATAGACTTTTGTAGACTTTTCTAGATGTTTTTCGATGATGGAACCTTCAATTTTAAGCGGTGGATTGCTCAAAATTGTCTTTGTTTCAGCATCATAATCATATTCTTGATATACACCTTTAGGTGTAGCTAATAACTGTATTTCTTTACATGCTTCATCTACGTAATTTTGAGGAAAATCCTCTGCATGACGAAGTCCTGCGTATCGTTTTACTTCTGCTTTATCGATGGCAGGAAGCATTCCGTTATAAATAGGCATGGAAACGCCTCCTTTTCAAAATAAAAAGCTCTGCGTATCCGTAGAGCGTGTACTTAATCATTAGTATATTGTTTATAGATTAGATTAATCTCAAGATTTATCTATTTTTACGCCTATAAATATAATTACTATCTATTTAATAGTATATAGATATCCATAATGCCTGTCAAAGCATATAGGGCCTATATTCTCATATAATTTAGTTGTATGTTGATATAACTTGAAGCTATATCAAATTACATTTTAATCTTAAAAGTTATCATTGGTAATTGTATAGATGTTTTAGACTGTTAGGATACCTAATATTCTTATAGTTTTATATTTAATTGTTTCACGTGAAACAATCTAATAATTTTATCTATAAATTTTGATCAAGATATTAAATTTTATTTTTAGTACTGATGTTTGATTATTAATTGTAATATTAATGATAAGTTGTAATAAATTGTAATCTTAATAATAAGTTGTAATATATTGTAATCTTAATGATAAGTTGTAATAAATTGTTTTTCTAAATGATTTATATTTTCTGACTGAACAATTTTCATTGGCCTAATTTTGATTCCTAATTAATTGTTTTTAGATAAATTTTGAATGAAAAATTTTTGTGTAAATTTGGATGATTGGTATATGTTTATATACCAAAGTGATTTTTTTACTATAAAATTTTTAGTATTAAAACTATATGTTAAGGGAGTAAATTTTAGTATTTGTTTTTTATCAATTATAAATGTTTCACGTGAAACATTTAGGTGTATGTTATAAATCAAAATTTTATTATGAAAAAGTAAAGGTGAATTGTTTCACGTGAAACAATTAAAATTCTTATAGAAGCTTTTGAGAAATACGAAATAAAGTTGTAAAATAAGATCTAATCATATTATTTGCTAATATGTAAATATGTGTATTATTAAATAATGTAGTTAGTGAATAAAATATAGATATTTTTCTGGAATTTGATTTGTAATTACCGTAATTATCGTCGTTTTATGTTATAATTAAAAAGAAATATTTTGAACGAACATGTGAGGTGAATTAAGTGGGCAAAGTGATAGCTATTACTAATCAAAAAGGCGGTGTTGGTAAGACGACGACATCCGTGAATTTAAGCGCTTGTTTGGCTGATGCTGGTAAAAAAGTATTGCTTGTTGATTTAGATCCACAAGGTAATGCTAGCTCTGGTTTAGGTATTGAAAAAGATGATTTAGAACTCTGTGTACACGATGTTCTAATCGATGGTGAACCTATTGCTGATATTGTTCAGCCTACAATGCTTAAAAAGCTATTTGTAGCGCCTGCAACAATTCAATTAGCTGGTGCAGAAGTGGAACTCGTTTCAGTTGTTTCACGTGAAACAATGTTGAAAAAAGCATTGGCACCCGTACGTGACGAATATGATTTTATCATTATTGACTGTCCGCCATCCCTTGGTTTGCTAACATTAAATGCCTTTACAGCGGCAGATAGCGTGTTAATTCCGATTCAAAGCGAGTTCTACGCATTAGAAGGGGTTAGTCAGCTAGTGAAAACAATTACTATTGTGCAACAAACATCTAATAAAGACCTTGAAATTGAAGGTGTGTTATTAACAATGTTTGACGGCCGTACAAATTTATCTATTCAAGTTGCTGATGAAGTGAAAAAATTCTTTGGTAATAAAGTATATAAGACTATTATTCCACGTAATGTACGTCTTAGCGAAGCTCCAAGTTATGGTGAACCTATTATCGTATATGATCCAAAATCTAAAGGGGCGGACGTATATACTAAACTAGCTAAAGAAGTGATTAAAGCTTCAAAAGATAAATAAACAGTTCAATAGTTAAATAGATAGCTAATTGTTTAGTTAAATAGATAGCTCGTTGTTTAGTTAAATAGTTAAAATGACTAGATTAATACCTTGGCTATTAAATAATTGAGTGTTACAAATTGATATATAGTCGCACATGTAAGGTGAGAGAGGTTAGTTATGCCTAGAGAAGTAAAAAGTAAGAAAAGTAAATCATCCGGCTTGGGGAAGGGCCTTGGAAATTTAATGAAGGTGGATACGGTAGAGTCTGTATTGCCTGAAAAGGAGATTCACGAACTACCAATCTCCGAGTTAGTTCCTAATGCAGATCAACCTCGTAAAAGTTTTGATGAAGATAGTTTGGCAACATTAGCTGAATCTATTAAAAATCTTGGTATTTTTCAACCAATTGTAGTACGTAAACAAAAGAATAAATACCAAATCGTAGCTGGTGAACGTCGTTACCGTGCTGCTATCATTGCAGGTCTTGAGACTGTACCCGTTATTGTAAAGAAATATAATACAGAAGAGATGACAGAAGTGGCCCTCGTTGAAAATCTACAACGTGAAGGCTTGGATCCAATTGAAGAAGCTTTGGCATACCAAGGTTTAATGGATACGTATAAACAAACTCAAGAAATGATTTCTGCTCGACTAGGTCGCAGTCGTTCTTATATTGCAAATATGGTTCGTTTGTTAAAACTATGTGATTCTGTACAAAAAGATCTCATCGAAGGTGACTTAACAGTGGGTCAAGCGCGTCCATTGTTGGCATTGCGTAGTGCAGCGCAACAAATTGAAGCTGCTGAACGTATTAAAGAGGGCGAGTTAAGTGCTCGTCAAGCAGAGGCTCTTGTGAAGTCTATGCAAAATAAGACACCTAAAGCAAAGGCTGCTAAGCCGCAAAGTACTGCAGAGGTGCGTGCTCTTATGGACCGTTTAAAACTAAGCTTAGGATCTCCTGTAAATATTAAATTCCGTGCTGGTAAAAAGGTTCAAGGTAAGATTGAAATTGCCTTCTCCTCTGAAGCAGAATTAGAACGTCTCATTGCTTTTATGGATGGTCAAGATAATACAGACGATACTGAAACAGTAGAATTTAGAGTATAATTGATATACTTAAATTCGAATCTAATTATGTGAATTTAGTAATGACAAACCGATAACAATTCTGTATAATGTAAATACAATTTACAATCCACGGTAAAAGCGTAGTCTACGGACTGCGCTTTTACTGTATATAAGGTATTTTATTGAGTTATAATAATATTGTAAGATAACTTAGTAGATCATAATACATCATAATACATACTAATACGTACTAATACATACTAATACATGTTGTAAGATGATTAACTATATTTTGTAATAAATATAAACGTTAAGTAACAAGGATAGACTATGGAACAAACACCTAAAGCAAACCGCGTGCATATAGGCTTTTTTGGTCGTTGTAACGCTGGTAAGTCTACATTGATTAATATGTTAACAGATCAGCCTGTATCCCTTGTATCTGAGGTGGCAGGAACAACGACAGACCCAGTGAGTAAATCCATGGAGATTTTACCACTAGGACCTGTAGTTATTACTGATACAGCTGGTATAGACGATACAACTGAATTAGGTACATTGCGGATGGAGAAAACAGAAGAGGTTGTGAAAAAGATTAATCTCGCTGTTTATGTACTTCGTGCTGATGAAGAGCCAACTGCTGATGATATGCATTGGTTAGGCCTATTAAAACAAAATAATGTGCCTATTGCATTATTTATAAATGAAATCAATGCAGAAATTGACAAAGAAAATGATAAAGAAAACAACATAGAAAATAAAACAGATGCATCTACTTATGTAGAAACTCATAAGGGATTATCTGAATTAGCTACTGTCATTGGCTCTGCTGATTTTACATCTAAAGCTAAACGTTTAGAATTACTTGATCTCTTGGGTGGGTTAACACCACTTGATGTAGAAGGAGATCAAACTCTATTACAAGGCCTAGTAGAAGAGGGAGATACCATAATTCTTGTATGTCCTATCGACAGTGCAGCGCCAAAGGGCCGCCTTATTTTGCCACAAGTTCAAACTATTCGTGAAATATTGGACTATAAAGGCTTAGCGTTAGTATGCCAAACAGAAGAATTGCCTGCTATGATTAATTCTCTTAAATATCCACCCAAGATGGTTATCTGTGACTCGCAAGCTTTTGATCGCGTCGATGAGTTAACACCTGATACAATTCCGTTGACATCATTCTCTATTTTGATGGCCCGCTTTAAGGGGAAATTACAAGATTTAGTAGCTGGTGTAGAAGCGATTAAGAATTTGAAAGCAGGCTCTAAGGTGCTTATCAGTGAAGGTTGTACACATCGCCGCCAATGTGATGATATTGGTACTGTAAAGATTCCTAATCTTCTTAAGAAGCAAGGTCATACAGATTTACAGCTGGAATTTACTAGTGGGGGCGCCTTCCCAAAAGATGTATCCCAGTATGATTTAATCATTCATTGTGGTGCTTGTATGCTCACACGCCGCGAGGTGTTACGACGCATTGAATGTGCCGTTGTACAAGGCACACCAATCGTAAATTACGGTGTACTCATAGCGGCTCTACATGGTATACTAGAACGAGCGATAAGCCCATTTATTGACGAAATAAAAGGGTAGGTATAATTAATCTATAATTACACATATTAAATTAAATTGTATACAGTCATTTAACTTTCACAATAAGAATGGTATAATTAAGTGTTGGAGTTTGAATGATTGTATAGGAAGGAATATACATGTTCGAATCGATTCAACCGTGGATTGGCATGGCGACCATCGTCCTTGTAATAGCGTTGTTAGTGTATTGTGTAATCTTGCACATTCGCTTAGGGAGCCTTAAAAAGAAATACGATTTCTTTATGCAAGGGGACAATGGTGCGAGCCTAGAACGTAAATTATCTGTAGAGGTTAGCGAAATTCGCGATGCTGCTAAGGGTCTTGAGACTATGATGACTGAGCAAGCGGCGATCCGCAATATTCAAAGCAATACGATACAAAAAATTGGCTTTATTAAATATAATGCCTTTGAAAATATCGGTAATGATTTGTCTTTTGCGCTTACATTACTTGATGGCAACAATAACGGTATCTGTATCTCCAGTATTTACGGTCGTAGCGAATCCCGTATTTTTAGTAAACCTATTGTGAAAGGTAAAAGTCTCGTAAGTCTTTCACAAGAAGAATTAGAGAGTTTGAACGAAGCGTTGGGCGAGCGCACCAATGAAGAAGCGTTAACGAGCGCCATCGTTTCTAAATAAGGAAGGTTTGTATTGAAAATACCGGCATTTATTTCAAACAAAGTTGAAAGAAATGGTGACAACTGCATATTGACATTAACAACCAAGCAAGCGAAGGTTGCAGCTATTGTAAGCTCTATTATAATTATCGCCGCATTGGTTCTCGGCATTTGGGGCATCGTGCGCCAAGCTGAGGTTGTGCAATTACGTCAACAGACACAATTACAATCTGAACAGCTAAAATTGTTACAACAAAAGACAGATGTTTTAGATAAGAAAATTCAAAACTTAAATCAAATTAGCGAAGAAAACAAGCAAATGCTGAAGGGCGCTGAATCTGGCACACCATCTCAAGGTGGCGGGGACGGTAGCGACCCAAAGCAGCCAGCCGCTGATGAAAGCGAAGTAAAGACGCTGACGGCGGCACAATTATCAGCTCGTCTATCCAAAATGGACAAGGATGCACAAAAACTGCTAGTTAGCTTCTATACAATGCGTAATATCCTTCGCGATGGTGGTGCGCAAGACCTTATGGCTATGCAATCCATCAACTTCTCCGCTGGCTCTGGTGGTGTTACGAATAACACTACACCAAGTATCTGGCCAAGCAAGGGCGTTATTACCTCTCCATTTGGTAGCCGTGTGGACCCTGTAACGGGCGCTATCGGTGCATTCCACGAAGGGGTAGATATTGCGGATGACTATGGTACACCAATTGTGGCGACTGCTGCGGGCGTTGTAACCTTTGCCGGTTATACAGAAGGCGGTTATGGTAACCTCGTTGAAATCGATCACGGCAATGGCTTCGTAACCCGTTATGGCCATAATAGTGCTGTATTGGTAACTGTAGGTATGAGCGTAAAACAAGGTCAAACAATCGCCTTGATGGGCAGTACTGGTAAAAGTACAGGCGCTCACGTTCACTACGAGGTACGACTCAATGGATCTCCTACAGATCCTATGATCTTCTTACCAATTAGTAACTAAAATAAAACATAATTCATAGAAAAAAGAACTTGTTATGCGTGCAAATGCACTAATAGCAAGTTCTTTTTCTTTATTTTTGCATATATATATTGTAAAATAAAAGTATATGAACGGAGGTATATCTATGAAGGCCTATGTACAAGTTTATACCGGCGAAGGCAAGGGCAAAACGACCGCTGCTATCGGTCTAGCTATCCGTGCCATCGGTGCTGGCAAGAAAGTCCTCTTTTTGCAATTTATGAAATCTAAAGTATATAGTGAACATACTATTTTACCTACCTTACAGAATTTAACCTTAGAAACCGTGGGCAAGCCATTCTTTATCATTAAAGAAGGAATGAAGAGCAAGGATGAACTCGCTAAATGGGGCGATGAAGTCGTTGTCTTTGAATCTGGCAATCCGCCAAAGGACTATGTAGCGCTCATCGAAAAAGGCTACGAACGTGCACTAGCTGCTATCAGCAGTGGTGAGTACGATCTCGTCGTTCTTGATGAATACAACATGGCACTCTTCTTTGAACTCATTACATGGGATAAAACAAAGGCTTTGCTCGATGCTCGTCATCCAGAAACGGAACTCGTATTTACGGGCCGTGGGGCTCCTCAAGAATTAATCGATGAGGCGGACCTTGTAACGGAAATGAAAGAGGTCAAACATTACTACCTTCAAGGCGTAATGGCTCGAAAAGGTATTGAAAACTAATCATAGGTACACCTAAGGAGGTGATGTGGTTGAGTACAGTGGCTATTGTGGCCCTCGTTATTGTGGCCATCATTGCAGCACTCATCTTGATTATCCTACTGACACCAATCACATATAGCATCGAAGTTGACGGACGCTCGCCATATCGAGGCGAGGTGCGCGTCAAATGGCTGTGGCGTGTATTTTCACTGCATCTAGCATATTTGCAGGACAAACCATTTTTTAAGGAATTATATATTTTGGGCATGCTCAAGATTGGTCCTGTGAAAGACTATGAAGAATGGCTTGAAAATCGCGTTGACGAAGAATACCAAAAAGTTGTGGACGAAGACGATGATATGTCACAAGCAGAGGCCTTTGCTAAGGCGATGCAAGGGGGCGGACAAGGTCCTTCTGCAAGCTCTAGTGGTACTAGCTTTGAAGATTTGAAGAGCTCTCAACGTTCTGACATTACCTTTGATGATGAAGAATCACCGGGGGCTGGTAGATCTGAAAATCCAAATGAACGCATTGAACGTCCTGAACAAGCTTCTAAGGATATGGATGCACAGGCTCGAGCTGATCGGTATGACTCCATTCAGCAAGATCCAACATCCCATATTAAAAGCGATGACGAAACAGTGAGCCGCGTTACTTTCAACAGTGACGGTTCTATCAAGGAAAAGGTATTTACGAAGGTGAAAGACCTCAAAACGACGGTTAAACATCGTTTTGAAAAACCAGATCCAAACGATCCGGTAGCATCATTTAAGTCTAAAATTCCTACATTCTGGTTCATGAAACATGTACAAAATACAGAATTATGGCACCAGCTATTCCTTGTTTCGAAGCGATGCTATGACCACTCTAAACCACGGGATGTGGCCATAGAAGGTCGATTTGGTGTTGGTGACCCATATAGTATGGGGATTATCGCATCTATGCTGTACAGCATTTGGCCTGAACAAGCTGAGAACATCGAGCTCGATTATATAAATTGGGCCGGTGAAGGTAGTGGTCATATTAAAGGGCGCATCATTTTAGCTGTCATGGCTTGGCATGGTACAAGATTCTTGCTATCTAAACCAATGCGTTCCCTATTGGGTGAAAGCGCTCGCGTCTTCTGGGTTAAACGGAAGGAAGCTAAGCAGTTAGAAAAGCTGAAAGCCGAACAAGGTCAAACAGCGTAAGGATATATTAAGTCAACTAAGTAAATGAGCTGTATTAAGACAATATATAAGGTCTACAAATAATGTATATGTCATATAGAAGTAAATACATAGTATAAAAACCTAAGTATTGAACGTACAGCAATGATACTTTCACAAAAAGCGGAGGTACTGTGATGGAAAACAGTAATGTAAAAGAGAATTTGGAAGTCCTATTCGAGAAATTCAAAAATATGATTAAGGTGGAAACTGTAGTAGGCGAAGCTGTGCAAATCGGCGATACTACACTTGTTCCATTCGTAGACGTAACATTTGGTTTTGGTACTGGTACAAACCACAACACTGCTAACAAAAACCACGAATGTGGCGGCGGTGGTGGCGGTGCCAAAATGGAACCAAGCGCTATCCTCGTTATTAAAGGCGAACGCATTGAGTTGTTCAATATTAAAGGCAACCCTTACAGCAGTAGCTTCGATCGTCTTATCGGTTTGGTGCCTGACCTTGTGTCCAAATTGAAATCCGATAAATACATTTATTTGAACGATGAACAATAATTCGACGTCGAATTATAAATAATAGGTGAAAGCCGTAATACCCACATGTGTGCTCTGAATATGTCCGTAGCGACTGCTATTATAGCTTCAGAGTATACTTGTGGGTATTATTTTAACTTCTATAGACTTTCATAAGCATTTCATAGGGCTTTATTATGCTATGTAACATAGTCTTGTGAAAGTTAGCGAGATTTGTTATAGTAAAAATAGTACACTATTGGATTGTATAGTGACACTTTTATTTCGAGGAGGATTTCAGATGAAATTATCTAAAAAATTAACTACCCTAGCTATCGTTGGTGCTATGTCTGCTACTGCTGCAGTAGCAAGCGCTGCTAACATTGGCTTAGTAAATATGAGCCAAGTAGTAAATAGCTACCCTGGCTATGGTGCATTAGATATGAAAATGCAACAAGTAGACGCTCAATACCGTCCACAAATTGAGAAAAAAGTACAAGAAATTGAAAAAATTCAAGATCAAACTCAAGCAGAAGCTGAATTCAATAAATCCGTAGCTCCATTGCTTCAAAAAGAAAACGATGAAATCAACAAAATTGCTCAACCTATGATGCAAGCAATTCACAATGCAGTTGAAACTATTCGGGTTGAGAAAAAAATGGATGTAGTATTGGATGATCCATACACAATCCGTGCGGCTGACGCTAACAGCAAAATCGAAAACATTACTAACGAAGTAATTAGCCGTCTTAAAAAATAATACCGGCTAAAAAGATAATATGAAATGGCCCCTTGTCTGGTTTCAGATAAGGGGCTTTTGGATTTAAAGGACTTTTATATTGAGATAGAGAAATATATTAACAGAAGTAGTCTGTATAGAGATAAGATATTGTAGGTTACATTTATATTATCGCGTAAACTAAGGAGAGAGACTTGTCAGTTTTATATCCAATAGCTATTGCTTGTGATAATGTGTAAGCCATTCTAGAAAGGATTTATTATGAAAGATAGTATTGTGAATGAAGTTATGGAAATGGTCGATACATTCACTGGATTAGTTACGATAGAGGATGAGCTTGATAGACAGTTAGCGGCAGCATATATTTTTGGAATGGTAAATGGGACGGCTCAAAAGGAGTCCCTTACACCAGAGGATGTCCAAGCCTTGATGGTTCATATTGGTATTGATAAACTTACTTATTCAGAGGAAGTAGCTTATGAAATGACGCAATTCGTCATTGATGCCACAGATGAGGAGTTTCACCCAACAGTAAATGCAATTATTCACAGAGGTTTAGAAGGTTATTTTTTATATTCTGACCAAGAATTTGATGCCCTTTCAGAAGATTTTAGTGAAGTTGTTCAAGTGGTAAAAGAAGATCTATAGTAGCAAATTAATATATTGTAAGTAGTATATAGGTGTTTTCTTTAAAATAGATTAGCTTATTTCAATTAAGGAGTGAGATCTAATGAAAGATTTTAAAGCATTAGCCACAGAGCGGTATTCCGTTAGAAAATTTGATACGAAGCCCGTTGAGCAAGAGAAGTTAGATATTTTGTTAGAGGCAGTGAGATTAGCACCTACGGCTCATAATTATCAGCCGCAACGCTTACTTGTGCTGAATACGACAGATAGTCTTAATAAACTAAAAGACTGCACTAATGGCCACTTCAATGCGCCGTTGGCGATTATTGTTTGTTATGATAATCAAGTGAGTTGGAAGCGGGAATACGATGATGCGGATATGGGTGTTGTAGACGCTAGTATTGTAGGTTCTCACCTCATGTTTACCGTGGCGGATATAGGTCTAGGAACAACTTGGATTGCTCATTTTGATCCCCGTAAAGTACGAGCAGCCTATGCTTTGCCTGATAACATCATACCTGTAGCGATATTCCCAATCGGTTATCCTCATCCAGATTGCGTACCGGCACCGGGCCATACAAAACGCTTTGATGTAAGTGACTTTACAATCTATAATTCCTTTTAATTTCTTTAAAATGTAAGCTCTATAAAATGTAAGCACTACAGAATTTAAGTAATACAAAAAGGGCGGTTAATCAATTACGATTAACCGCCTTTCCTAATAGTGTTTGTAGGTTCTGTTAGTATTTATTCTGGTTTATGAATAAGGTTTACTACGAATTCGCTGTCTTCTACAAGTGTTGCTTGGATGTAGTTGTCGCCGTTGAATTCTAATACTTGGCCTGGTACAAGTACGTGTTCTTCAGTTTCGTTAAGGAATACTTGTACTTTACCTTTTACTACTGTAAAGATTACATTTGCTTCTGGGTGATTGTGTTTTTCAACTTGTTCACCAGCTTTGCCGCCTTTTTTTACGATTACATAGTTAGGACCTTGGAATAATAAACCTAATTCTTGATTAACTGTGCCTGTCATAATAGACCTCCTAATTCTAGCTTTTTATCTTCTGAAAGCTGACGCTATCACTTAATTAAATGAACTTATGTAATTACCTTATACTTACATTATAAATGATATTACTTATCAATGCTGTGCCTATAGCTACAGTTTTGAAAGAAATATATATTAAATATAGATTTAAAATGGGCACAAAAGCGAACGTAAAATTTTACGTTCGCTTTTGTGCTCGTTTTCGTTCGTTTATAGTGCCTAAACAAACAGAATGTTATGTATTTATTAATTATTTTTTCTTGATTGTATATAAACGCGTGCCGTTTTCTTCAGTCGTTACAAGTTCAAAGTTTGGATCTACCGCTTTTACAAAGGCTTCGAACCATGTTTGGTACGATAATGCCATGAACTTAGGGTCAACGCCCGCTGTACGCCAGTAGCCTGCTTGTAATCTGTGATCCCCAACCCATGTGAATTCATCAGGGCTTTCAGAAACAACTTGGTCACCACCATCGCAAGGCATGCCATTTACGTAGAAGTTTTGCAACGCATTGTAAATTGCTGGAGCTGTGTGTTCTTCAAGGTTATCTTGTGCCACAACGCCACATGCTTGGCCTTGTACAGCAAACGCATCAAGAATAGCTGTTACTACGTTCACCGCTTCGTCGCCGGAGTTAGTGTCGAGCAAATCTTTGATGAAAGCTGCTTCGCGAACGGATGCAATGTTGATTTGGTTTGACAACCAGCCATGGATATTGCCATGATCGATGATGTTTTCCAGAGGAATACTTGGGTTGATTGGCTCACCGTAAGTATCTACGGAGATGGAGTGCAATTCCTCTGCCAAATCATCAACAACCTTAGTTGTTTTCTCTAAAATCAAGTTTTCACGCTCTACGAGCAATTGAATTTTACGATATAACCAGTAATGGATGTGACCTAAGAATGCGGACATATTAAGCTCCTTTTCGTGCTGTTTCTAATTTTTGAACTAAATCGTATACATTAACACCGTGAATTTCTGCAGCTTGCCATAATGGTTCAGCCGTAGAAGATGGGCAACCAAGGCAACCCATGCCGATGCTTTGTAACACAGGTACAACATTTGGATATGTATCTACGATATCGCGAATGATTGTATCTGGTGTAATAGGGGCACCTTCTTCGAGGCGTGGTGCTTCTGGTTCAGGATCGTTACCATGACCAGGCAAGAACACAGATGGTTCGTCGGATTTGCTTTCAGCTGGAGCACCTTCAAGGTCGCCTAATACAGCTGCTTTGAAAGCCTCTAAACCAATGCGGTCAATGAATTCGCCCATGCGCTCGATTTGTGCATTTTCTTTATAGTATGCAATGATACGATCTACTAATGCAAGAGCTTCTTTTTCAGTTGTTACTTCAGCGATGAGGTCGCCAATACGTGGATGAGCACCGCCGCTACCGCCAGCGTAAACATTCCAGCCCTCTACAGTACCTATAATACCAACATCTTTCATGCGGCTTTCAGTACAAGAGTTAAGACAACCGGACACGCCGATTTTCATTTTGCTTGGCATTTCTTGAGACAAATATTTGCGCTCAATTTGCATGCCAAGATGTACGCTATCTTGTTTAGCACGTTTACAGAATGTAGTACCTGGGCAGATTTTTACGCTGCGCACGCGATTAGATACAGTGTACGCTGGCTCCATGCCGAGCATTTCCCAAGCTTTATCTACGTCTTCTGCTTTCAAATTCGTAATCATAATGCGTTGGCTGCCAGTCAATTTAAGAACGGCGCCGAACTCATTAGCTACGTCGATATATTTTTGTAATTGTTCAGGTTGAATGAAACCTGCAGGAACGCGAGGTGTAATTGCATAACGGCGTTGACCGTTTTTAATGCGTTGTAAATTTGCTGCAATTTGTGCCATATTAAATCCTTTCTCGAGCCCTCTCTGCGGAGAATAGTGGCTAAAACTACTTAGTTAATCTATGTGATTCTTTGTTTGTAAAATATATACGCCGTTGGGTTTTGTGAAAGCTTCGCACGTATACGAACAGCGTGATGAGATCAACTAGGCGATGCCTCATCAAAACCCGGCGTAACGATCAGTACGGGTATTAAATACTGACCTGATGTTCCTAGTATAAACTATTTTAACACGTAATAATGTAACCTAAGCTACAAAAATGAAAAATTTCAATATTAATTATTAATAGCATACATGATTTTTGATACTACATAGTGCTATTAAATTTACCTAATTGGTAAATTATTTATTTACATTTGTATTTGAAGATGTATAATAGAATTAACCTACTAGGTAAATTATTATAAATGGCCATTTATATTGTATCAACCATTCACTATGATTTGAGAGAGTGTTGATTATCATTAGTATAGGAGATATACATATGAAGATATATGAGAGTAAAACTTTTATTGCTATACCGCCTGGAATGACAATAAAAGAGGTTTTAGAAGATAGACATATGTCCCAAAAAGAATTAGCTACACGAATGGATATGAGTGAGAAGCACATTAGTAAGCTCATTAATGGAGAGGTGCCACTAACTCAGGATGTAGCAATGCGTCTTGAACGTGTATTTGGTGTAGAGGCAAGTTTTTGGAATGGATTAGAAGCTAATTACAGAGAGAAGATATTAAAAGTGGAGTATGAAAACTCCATTGATGAAGAAATTAATTTTGCTAAACCTTTTGGTTATGCTAAGCTCGCCCGTTTAGGTATCGTGCCAGAAACCAAAAAGGCAGCTGAGCAGGTTAATAATTTACAGAAGTTTTTTGAGGTAGCTTCTTTAAAAAATGTAGCTAATGACATGGTTATGCCCTTAGTATATGAAAATATTAAGGATATGAAACCAGCTAAAAAGAGTGCGATTTATACACTAGTACAAATCACAAAAGGACAGGCTCGTTTTGTAGAGGTCAATCCTTACGATGCGAAGTTACTAAGAGCATTTATACCAAAAATTAAGGACCTTTCTAGTGAATCTTTAATTGGTGTAAAAGAACCCCTCAAGGACATGTTAGCAGCATGTGGTGTCATTATCGTATATTTGCCAATTCTTGATAATATAACCTCCACATGTATTACGTATTCCAAAGGAAACTCTATTGTTCTTGGTATACCAACGGAAGATACTGATGGTTTTTGGAAGTTATTAGGAGAAGCTCTACATAACTTGGTAGAACGAGATTATCAACGTAGTAATCGCAAATACCGTAACAATGATCCTGTAACTGTAGTGAATTATTAATTCAGTTTTTGTAAATATGTAAGGTGGTACTTCTTAGGCTTTTCTTAGGTCTTTCATCATGCAATTTGTGAGGACTTTCAAAGTATAATCCGTAGGCCTCTCATCCTGTAACAAAATAGCGTATAATAGACACATAGAATATTCTTGATGTAGGAGTACCAATGAAAGTCCTTTACGATACAATTTTAAAAGCGAAATATACAGGTCGCCCGAACCGTTTTGTGGTGACTTTAGATTTAAATGGTGAAAGCGTGCTCGCTCATTTGCCAAATCCTGGTCGCATGTGGGAGCTCTTGTTTACGGGTGTAACGATGTACATCGTACCTCATGATAAGCCTGATGCGAAGACAAAATACCGTGTTGTAGGTATCGAGCGCGATGGCGTTGTGATTATGCTTGACACCAACTATAGTAATGATGTAGCACAGCATTTGATCGAAAATAAACTGATCCCAGGTTGGGAAGAGTGGCGCGTTGTACGACGAGAGTATACAGTTAAACTACACGGTACATCATCTCGTTTTGACTTGCTCCTCACCAATGATAAAGGTGATGAGTTCCTGTTAGAGGTTAAGTCTTGTACGTTATTCTCTAAGACCGGTGCCATGTTCCCTGATGCCATTACAGAGCGAGGTCGTAAGCATTTATTGCATTTAAAAGAATTGCAAAACGAAGGATACTATACAGGGGTTCTATTCCTCGTGCAATGGGACCGTGCACAGTGGTTCTTACCAGACTACCATACAGATTTGGAGTTTGCCAAAACCTTTAAAGAGGTAGCACCGTCTTTAGATTGGAAAGCTGTTACAGTGGCGTGGGATGAGACTTTCGCTATGCCGACTGTAACCCATGAATGTTCCTATCCGAGTAGCATTCTCGACACAGAGGCTCACGATAGCGGCGTGTACGTAATGGTCATGCATCTCGACCATGATTTAGACCTTGAGGTTGGTTCTAAAGGGATGATGCATTTCAAGGCGGGTTACTATATGTACGTAGGCTCTGCGAAGGCGAATTTAACGAAACGCATTGAGCGTCATAAACGAAAACGGAAGAAAATGCACTGGCATTTAGACTACTTCCGCGGTCACTGTGAAATGATAGCAGGACTACCTATTCGAACTAGCTGGGCTGATGCGGAATGTGCTCTCGCTGATGCGGTCCGTGGCGTTGCCGAATGGGACGTGCCTAAATTTGGATCCTCCGACTGTGACTGTAAAAGCCACCTATTTGGGATGACGGAAAATCCGATACACAATCAATCCTTTATGAATGTGGTGGAAGATTATCGCATGAATATGTTGGATGCGCTAGTTAAGTGATTGTTGTTGGGGCCCCGTCACATAGTGGTTTACTAATTAAAAAAGTTAGACACTTATTCCTTCGCTCCATAGTGACCTAAGTCGCTCATTCATAAGTGTCTAACTTTTTTACAACCCTATATGTGGACTAGTCCCAACAACAAAAGCACTTTTCATTTCGCATGGGGCGAGGCCCCTAATTGGGAGAAGCGGATAAAACAAAAGCTGAGTATTTGATCGCATTTAGATTTAAGGCCAAGAATGACTGGAAAGAAACTATGTTAACTGGGATTGGTAGCACCGGTGCAGATACTTCTGCTGTGGAACGAGACTTTGTTAAGGTCTTGGACGATATGATATATCATGCAGCTCATTAAATAATAAGCGGGAATAGCTTATAAGTATGAAATAAAATGAGATATAAATATAGAGGGGGATTATATGACATCCTTAGAAAATGCGATTACAGGAAATGTGATTGTATATCAAGCAGAGAATGAATCTGTTTCTACGAATGTTCTATTCAAAGATGAAACATTTTGGATGACACAAAAAGATATATCAAAACTATTTGATGTTAATCCACAGGCTATATCCAAGCATTTAAATAATATTTATTCTGACGGCGAATTAGAAAAGCTAGGAACTTGTTCCAAAATGGAACAAGTTCAAATAGAAGGAACTCGTACTGTTAAACGGGTAATAGATTTTTATAATCTTGATGCTATCATTGCGGTAGGATATCGAGTAAATAGCAAAAAGGCAACTCAATTTCGAATTTGGGCGACAGGAGTTTTACGGGAATATATTATCAAAGGTTTTGCTCTTGATGATGTTATGCTAAAGAATGGACGTTCATTTGGACAAGATTATTTTAAAGAATTGCTACGAAGAGTCCGCTCAATTCGCGCTAGTGAACGACGCATATATCAACAAGTAACAGATATATTTGCTGCATGTGCAATCGATTATGATGCACAATCACCTATTACTAGAGAATTTTTTGGAACGATACAGAATAAGTTTCATTATGCTATTACAGGTCAAACTGCTGCAGAGATCATTCATAGTCATGCAGATGCTACAAAGGATCATATGGGATTGACTACGTGGCAATCTGGACCGGAAGGGCGGATTTATAAGAAGGATGTAATCGTAGCAAAAAATTATTTACCTGTTGAAGAGATTGAACAACTTGAGCGAATGGTATCCTCATTTTTTGATTATATAGAACGTATTATTGAACGACGTGAAACATTTACTATGAAAGCGTTTATTGAAAGTGTAGATAAGTTTTTAGACTTTAATGAGTATCAAATCCTAACAAACAAAGGACTTATTTCTATGACACAAGCGCAGAAGAAAGCTGTTAGTGAATATAAAACGTTTAATACACAACAGAAAGTAATTTCTGATTTTGATAAGTTTGTGAGAGAACATAGTTAATAATAAAGGGTTTATAGCCTTTATCCCTTAAAAATGCTATAATATTATGATGTATTATAATCAGTGTTAGTAAAATGAGGTGAGATTGTGGCAGACCAACAATGGTCCCACGGGAATATTCATCCCGTTCAGATTGATAAAGAAATGAAGAACGCCTATATCGATTATGCGATGTCCGTAATCGTAATGCGTGCTCTTCCAGATGTGCGTGATGGCTTGAAACCAGTACATCGTCGTATTTTGTACGCGATGCACGAAACAGGCATGACGCCAAATAAACCGTACAAGAAATCCGCTCGTATCGTCGGTGACGTACTTGGTAAATATCATCCACATGGTGATAGCTCCGTTTACGACGCAACGGTTCGTTTAGCGCAGGATTTCAATACGCGCTACCTCTTGGTAGACGGCCACGGTAACTTTGGTTCCATCGACGGCGATAGTGCCGCTGCGATGCGTTATACCGAAGTACGTATGGCGAAAATTACGCAAGAAATGCTCGCTGATATTGACAAGGAAACTGTTGATTTCATGCCGAACTATGATGAAAGCATGCAAGAACCTACAGTATTGCCAGCGAAGATTCCAAATCTTCTCATCAATGGTTCCAGCGGTATCGCCGTAGGGATGGCGACAAATATTCCGCCGCATAACCTTAACGAGGTATGTAATGGCCTTACCATGCTCATCGATAATCCAGATGTAACTGTGGACGAATTGATGACGCAAATCAAAGGTCCAGACTTCCCGACTGGGGCGCTCATTTTGGGCCGGGAAGGCATTAAAAAAGCGTACTCCACAGGTCGTGGCAGCGTAAAAATGCGCGCTCGTGCAACCATTGAAGAAATGGCGAAGGGGAAGCATAAAATCGTAGTGACTGAGATTCCATACCAAGTTAACAAGGCTCGCGTTATCGAAACGATTGCGAACTTGAGCCGCGACAAGGTTATTGATGGCATCACAGCACTTCGCGACGAATCTGACCGTCAAGGTATGCGTATCGTTATCGAATTGCGCGCTGACGTGCAACCAGATATCGTTCTTAACAAATTATATAAACATACTCAACTTCAAGAATCTTTCGGCGTGATTATGTTGGCCCTCGTAGACGGTCATCCTCGCGTATTGAATTTGAAAGAAGTATTGGGTTACTACTTAGATCATCGTCTTAATGTAATCGTACGTCGTACTCAATTCGAGCTTAATAAAGCTGAAGCGCGTGCACACATCTTGGAAGGCTTGTTGATCGCCCTTGACCACATCGATGAAGTTATCGCTACAATCCGCAGTTCTCAAACTGACGAAATCGCACGTAATGCATTGATGCAAAAATTCGGGCTTTCAGAAAAACAAGCAGTAGCCATCCTCGACATGCGTTTACGCCGTTTAACAGGCTTGGAACGCGAGAAAATCGAAGACGAATACAAGGAATTGTTGGCATTGATCGAAGACTTGAAAGCTATCTTGGCTAGCGAAGCGCGTCAACGTCAAATCATCAAAGACGAACTGGATGATATGAAGAAGAAATACGGCGACCCTCGTCGTTCTGAAATCACAATCGATACGTCCGACCTTGATGTAGAAGACCTCATCGCTGACGAAGAGATGGTTATTACCTTGACTAAACAAGGTTATATCAAACGGATGAACGCGAACGTATATCGCAACCAACATAAAGGTGGCGCTGGCGTTATCGGCATGAAAACAAAGGAAGACGATTATGTAACGCAAATTATGCATGTTCGCACGCATAATACATTGCTATTCTTCACATCTACTGGCCGTACATATCGCCTCAAAGCATACGAAGTGCCAGAAGCAGGTTCCCGCAACTCTCGTGGTACCGCAATGGTTAACGTATTGCCACTTGCTGTAGGCGAATCTGTTACGACTATGATTGACCTTGAACGTATCCATGAAGATGTAAACTTATTCATGGTTACTGAGTTCGGCGTTGTAAAACGTACAGCTATCGAAGAATATCGCAATATCCGTCGTTCTGGCCTCAATGCTATCAACCTCGACGAAGGGGATCGCTTGATTTCCGTAAGCGTAACCACTGGTGACCAAGATATCTTGATTGGTACTAAATCGGGTATTGCTATTCGTTTTAGTGAAAGCGACGTACGTCTTATGAAACGTGCGGCTCACGGTGTACGGGGCATTAAACTCAATGCAGGCGACGTGGTTGTAGGTGCTGGTGTTATTAATGCTGATGAAAGCGAAGCACAAGTGTTTACTATCTCCGAAGAAGGATTTGGTAAACGCAATGATGCGGAAGCCTATACATTGCAAAAACGCGGCGGTAAAGGCTCTAAGAACTTCAAGATTACGAACAAAACAGGTGACGTAGTTGCTGTTGAAGTTGTTCATAACGATGATGAAGTAATGCTTATCTCTGAACAAGGCAAAATCATCCGCTTCAACATGAATGATATTGCTGTTAAAAAAGGTAAAGCTATTTCTGGTGTGAAAACACAAAACCTCGACGAAGGTGATAAAGTAGCTAGCATTGCTGTTATTCCAGGTTCTGAAATCGAAGAAGATGTAACTGAAGAATAATTTGTATTAATACTATATGTAAGAAACTATGGGCGGCCATCTTAGATGGTCGTCTCTAGCGTTAAGGAGTTAGAAATGAAAAAATGGTTAGCTGCTATGTTTGCAGCAGGGGTTTTCTTTGTAGGTGGCTTTGGCCAAGCGAATGCCGCTGATTGGTATTATATCGATGCTGATGCTGATGATGCAGCATGGTTTATCGACAACTCTTCTGTATATAAAACAGATGATGCGGCAACAGTACTTGTTAAAATTAACAATGTAGAAGGTTTTACATACATCTACACAGTACGCATTGATCGTAAAGAAAAAACATGGACAGAACTTGATACAACAGTATACAGTGCTGCAGGCGTAGCGTTATTGTCCAGTAAAGACGCACAAAAACCTACAAAAATTGAAGATGATACCATGGGCGCGGAAGTTATGCAGGCCCTATGGGGTAAATAATCCAACAATTTAATAGAAGCTGATATTCGCTCTGTCTAGTTAGATATTCAGAACGTATAAGTAGCCCCGAACTATCCTGATAGCCTCCATAGTGAACTAAGTCGTTTTCAGAATAGTTCGGGGCTTTCTGTTTTCTTACCAATCTTACAGAGCGAATATCAGCGTTCAATCCATTGGATTATTTAAAGCCCATAGGGGCCTTGCTAGACGTTCCTAGAGGAATAAGCTAAGTCGTTTTCATTGAAGTGTTGGGCCTTTTTATTTCTAATTTACGCTAATCTTGGTATGGGCATCCCTATTACAATACGATTATTTAAACCCATAGGGACCTCGCTAGATGTTCCTTAGGGGTTCTATATAATTTATGCATTTAATAGAGTTTTTATTAGTAATATGCAATTATGGTGTTATAATGAAGGCGTAGAGAATTTATGGTATGCAGATTGCATAGTTATTTGAATTTTATAGTCAGGAGAGAATAGTTATGAAGAAATGGTTTGCTTGTTTAGCGGTAGCCGGTTTGTTATTTAGCGCTGGTGTAGGCGTGTCTCATGCTGAAAGTTGGTACGCATTGGATACGGACCAAGCTGGTCGTACAGGTTACATCGACAATGATTCTGTTGATAAAAATGATGCTCGCGCTACATTGCGTTTGAAGATTGTAGATCCTAATGGAGATCACTCCATTTATACAATGACATTCAATCGCGCTGATAAAACAGTGCAGCTCATTGATGTTACATCATATAACCCACAAGGCTATATGATTGGATCTGAAACATTAGCAAATACAAAAGTACAAATACAAGAAGGAAGTAACCTAGATCACGTGTATCACTTGATTTGGTAAATTTCCTCTTTAGTTTTAGAAAACGGGATATATCTCTACGTCCTCCAAAGCGAGCTAAGTCGTCCTACGAGATATATCCCGTTTTCTTCTAATCCTAATGAGAAAATTTACGATATCTGCGTTCGGGAAAAAGCGAGCTAAGTCGGTCTCAAAGAGATAGAACCCTTTCTGCACGTATGATTTAATTTACTCAAAACTGCGTAGGGGAATAGTGACCTAAGTCGTCCTACGAGATATATTCACCCGTTTTCTCATTTCCTAATGAGGAAATGTTCCAAAATGCTTATTCCCTTATTTTATGGTATAATTTAAGGGAATAATTTTATGTATAAGGGATTAGAACCGAATGGGGGTGTGTGTATGCGTCGTTTTGAGTATGGTTGGATTCAGTCTTTGTCGTGGGATATGGATATTTTAAGTCTTATTGCGGGAATCTACCGGGCGAATGGCAAGGAGGAGGTTTTGCTTTCACAGAGTCCTGCCATATTAGATTCTCTTGTAGAGTTGGCAAAGGTACAGAGTACAGAGGCTTCGAATGCGATTGAAGGTATCGTGACGACGAGTACACGACTTCGGCAGTTGGTGGCTGATAAGACAACGCCTCGAAATAGGGATGAGCAGGAGATTATGGGGTATCGTGATGCTTTAAATGTTATCCATGAAAGTTATGATTCTATATCCTTGTGTCGCAATCATATTTTGCAGTTACACAAAATTTTGTATAATTACCAGTTTAATGCCCGTGGTGGACAGTTAAAGAGTGTACAAAATTATATTAGTGCTACCTATCCCGATGGGCGGACAGAGGTGTTATTTACTCCCCTAGCGCCCTATGAGACAGCAGAGGCGCTCGACAAGATTTGTGCTGAATATAATCGGGTTGTAGGCAATGGGGAGGTAGAACCGCTCCTAGCTATTCCTATTTTTATACATGATTTCCTATGTATTCACCCATTCAATGATGGAAATGGTCGTATGAGTCGTTTACTTACGACATTATTGTTGTATCGTAGCGGTTTTATGGTAGGGAAATATGTATCATTAGAGGCCAAGATTGCAAGACATAAAGATATGTATTACGCTGCTTTACGTGAGTCTAGTGATACTTGGTATGATGAAAGTTCCTGCCCTATATCGTTTATTCGGTATTGGTTACAAATGCTATTAGCAGCGTATCATGACTTTGAAGACCGCAGTTCTTTATTGGTAAATAGTGGTTCTGCCATGGAGCAGGTGCAAGCTGCCATCGACAATCATTTAGGGGCTTTCACAAAGCAAAATATTCGGGAATGGTGTCCAAATCTCAGCGATAGTGCTATTGAAGGGTCTGTACGTGCTCTTGTGAAGGATGGTCGTATTCGACGAAAAGGTGGAGGTCGTTCTACCTATTATGTGAAGTCTTAATAATTGAGCACGTTTGTCTTTCATAAAATATTTAGTTTCATCGAATATACTAGTTTTTGTATTCTTGTATTTAAATCGAGAGGTAAACATATGAAAAAAACATTGGCAGCTGTTTTGGCAGCAGGCGCTTTATTGATTGGTGGCATCGGTAGTGTTGATGCAGCAAATTGGTATACTGTTGGTACTGATAGTAATGGCATCACTTGGTCCATCGATAACGACTCTGTTAAAAAAGATGACAAAAAAGCAACTTTGGACATCAAAGCTATGGACTACGAAGGTTACCACTACATCGTAACTGAAGAGTTCAACCACAAAAAACGCGAAGTAAAAGACGTTAAGGTTACTCTTTACAATCCAAAAGGTGAAGTAGTAAAACAAGAACAACCTAGCAAATCTACTCGCAAGGTTGAACAAGGTACTCCTGCATACGCTGTATACACACTTATCTGGGGTGACAAATAATCTGATCCTCCGAGGGTTATGATTTTTGGTGAAAGCCTACATACGCACGTTCTCATTTGAGGCGTGCGTTTTTTATATACCTTTAATTCCCTAAAATTTGGTGAATTATTTATCCATTCGTGGTACAATGGGAATATTATTACGCATTTTGTAAGTTATCTTTTATTGAAATATTCTTACGCACAATATCATGTAGAATGTTATGTACAATGTCACGCACAATGTTATGCAGAATGCCATGCGCAATATTATGTCATCTAGAGAGGGTTGGTTAATCATAATTTTGCACAAAAGTGTAACATTTCTACATAGTATAAACTTTCACTATAGCGTATACTAAAGGTAAGATGTGGAAGTACGCCTTGAGCACAGTGCTCTGTAGTTTGGCCTATTTCTTTTAAAGGTTTGCTAGTTTTAGTTTGTTAGAGGAGGTCCTCATGTCTCAATACGAATTTATCGATAAACGCGTGCCGATTGCGCTCGACAATCCATCCATTTATCACGACATTTCTAAGTGTAAAAACTGTACGTTATGCCGTCGCGCTTGTGCGGACGTAATGAGCGTACTCGACTACTACGATCTCGATGCAAATGGCGACGTGCCAGTATGTATCCACTGTGGTCAATGTGCGGCTGCATGTCCATTCGACTCCATGCATGCTAAATCCGAGCTTGAAAAGGTGAAAGCAGCTCTTGCAGATCCTGAAAAAATCGTTGTTATTCAAACAGCTCCAGCTGTTCGTGTAGCTATCGGCGAAGGCTTCGGTTACGAACCAGGTACATTCCTTGAAGGTAAAATGGTTGGTGCATTGCGTGCATTAGGTGCAGACTATGTAGTAGACACTAACTTTGGTGCGGATTTAACTATTATGGAAGAAGCATCTGAGCTTGTAGAACGCCTTAAAAATGGTGGTCAAATTCCTCAGTTCACAAGCTGCTGCCCAGCGTGGGTGCGCTTTGCAGAAATCTATTTCCCTGAATTGATTCCTAACTTGTCTTCCACACGTTCTTGTATCGCTATGGAAGCAGCTATGATTAAAACTTATTTTGCTGAGAAAAAAGGCATTAATCCTAGCAATATCGTATCTGTATCTGTAAACCCTTGTACGGCTAAAAAAGCAGAAACAAAACGAGAAGAAGAAAATGCAGCGGCTCGTTTCTATGATGACGAATCCCTTGGCATGGATACAGATATTTCCATTACCACACGTGAGTTCATCCGTTGGATCCAAGAGGAAAACCTCGACTTCAATGCTATTGAAGAATCCCAATTCGATGACTTAATCGGTATGGAAACTGGTGCATCCATCATCTTCGGTAACACTGGTGGTGTTATGGAAGCAGCTATGCGTACAGCGTATAAGCTCATCACAGATAAAGAGCCACCTCCATATGCTTTGACACACCTCGAAGACGTTCGTGGTATGGAAGGCGTTAAAGAGGCTACTGTTCAATTAGGTGATGACGTTACATTGTCCGTTGCGGTAGTGCATGGCGGTAAAAACACACGTGACTTCCTTAACGCGTTGAAAGACAGCGGCAAACACTATGACTTCATCGAAGTTATGGCGTGCCCAGGTGGTTGTATTGGTGGCGGCGGTCAACCGCGCACTAAATTGCCGCAAGCTGTGAAAACTAAGGAAGCTCGTATCGGTGGTCTTTACGAAGCTGATGCTAACTACAAATGGGTTGCTTCTTATGAAAACCCAGAAATCCAAGCATTGTACAAAGATTTCTTAGGCGAACCATTGGGTCACAAGGCGCATGAATTATTGCATACACACTACACAGACCGCAGCGCGGTTCTTGGTGATCGCAAAGACGTAACACCTGAAACATGCCCAACATCCCCTAAATATAAGGGCTAATCGTATTACAAAGTAGCTAAATAAAAATAAATCCTACGGGTCATGAGTGACTTGATACTTGTGTAGATATTGACTACTGAGTGTCAGCTTACATGCGATTCGTAGGATTTTTATATTTATCCTTCTTATAGTTTTGTATATGTTATATGTATGGATCTCATAAGGCACTAGATTGTGACTGTATGTACTATCATAATGATTTCATATCAATGGATTGTTTTGTATAGTAATTGTTACTGTTACTTTATAACTTTATTATGATAAATTGATATAGAAAACTAGCTTTCACATGAGGAAAAGATGAATTATATAGTGTATAATATATAGAGAAGTAATGTGTAAGAGAGTTCAGCAAGGAGTTTTGTGGAGAGATGAACTTGTTTTTACGGCGTGTCCTATGTGGCATAGCCTTGATAGTCGCCGCCATCGGTACTGTGGGATGCCAACATGAGAGTCAGGCAGAGCAGGAAGAGGTACGAACTGTATCGTATCGAGCCGTCATGGAATCAGACAAACCTGTCCCTGAGAAGGTGAACACCTGGCTTGGGGCTATGTCTCAAGAGGACAAGATAGGTCAGCTGATGATGATTAGCCTTCATGGCAGCACGGTAGGACAGTCCCAAAAGGACGTCATCAGGAAATACCGTGTGAGCGGCGTTATGCTAACTAATGAAAATCTAAATAATAAAAACCAAGTGAAAGCTTTCACCAGCGATATCATGCAAACGGCCACAACGGCGAGTATGGTGACGCCATACATCGGTATCAATCGGGATAAGGTGTTGAGTACGAATGAAAGTTTCTTGCGCTTGCCAGAGCCAAATCGTTGGGGGCAACTACCGATGGAACGGATCATCAATTTAGTGACTCGATCGGCCATCGAAATGCGCGATATGGGCTTTAATCTCATTGTGGGACCGAATGCAAATCTAGGGGTGCCGAATGTGTCCTATACAGCTGACCCTACGTGGGCAGGCCATATGGATCTGGCCATGGCGGAGCGTTACCAAATCAACCACATGTGGTTTGCCTATAATTACTTCCCAGCAGTGAGCCTTGGCGATGCATCCTTTGAGACTGCTAACGATGCGAAGGCCTATTTGAACAACAACGATGTGTCCGTATTTAAACGCCTCATTACACAGACGACAGCGAATACGTACATGCTCGTCATAAGCCATGTGCAAATCCCTGCCATCGATAATGAACACCTAGCGAGTAACTCGAAAGCAATCATAACGGACTGGCTACGACGTGAGCTAGGCTATAACGGCGTGGTTATGACAGCCCGTGTCGATGTAGGGGCTTTGCAAGCAAACCAAAAGATAGGGGACTTTGCGGTATCATCTATCGTGGCAGGCAGTGATTTAGTCCTCCTTGATGCGGATACGGGTCACATCGATGAAGTCCATCGCGCACTTACGCAAGCGGTGGCGAACGGAACCATTTCAAATGACCGACTCAATGATGCGGTTAAACATATTTTGCTTATGAAGATGCAAACTCAACTACAACAATAAAGAAACAACTACAACAATAAAGAAACAACTATAACAATAAAGAAACGACTCTATAAATATCCTTATTACATACGAGTCATATGACGTGCTATACCTTATGGTAGGCACGTCTTTTTATATATGTTGAGTATGGAAAAAGATTATATACGGAATATTGTATGTTGGCGTGACGAGGATAGACCTATAAGAATGCAGTAAATATAAGGGATTCCACAATTGAATGGGTAAAAAGTAAACCATTAAATAAGTATATTTTATGCGTAAAAAATTTAACATAATAAAAAGTCATGTTAATAATATGAAAATAAGTTTATATTTGTTTTAAATTTATGATATAATAATCTCCATAGAATGTTGGAGGTGAGAGTATATGAATTTTGTGGGACGTGCTGAAATTATTGAGAGTATCCAGTCCCGTATTGCGATGAATCAAATGAGTTTGTGTGTTGTGTACGGTCCGCATCGCAGTGGCAAATCCTATGTGGCTTCCCAGCTTGTACGACGTCATAAGGCGTTATACTTGGCAGGTCGCATGGCTAATGAAGCAATCCATGTAGCCGATATGAATCGAGCTCTTGAGGCACGTTTTGTTCCTACTGATGAGCAGGATAAATTCGAACCGATCACTAACTTGCAAGAGGCTTTTGAGGGTCTATTTGAAAGCAGTGTGAAAACGCCTCAGACTGTGGTGATTGATGATTACCCTTCCTTGGTGGAGGCTGTACCTCAGTTCCCCATACACTTGCGCGATTTGTTAGATGCTTATAAAGAAACGAGCCATTTGAACATCATCTTGATGGCGAATGGGTTAGAACAGCTGGATGGCCGCATCATTGGCGATCGCAGCTTGATTGGTCCCTATGTGTCGGAATACTTCGAGGTGAAACCGTTCTCCTTGGTGGACATGAAATCCTTGGGCCTTCACTATGCGAAGGACGACTTGCGTACCGTGTTCGCCGTAACAGGTGGTTTACCTGCTTATGTGCAGTACTTTGATAATGGTGAAAGCATCGATACGAATATTATTAATTTGTTCTTCTCCGTATCAGGTGCACTCTTTGAAGAAACACAGCATATCTTACATCGAGATATGAAAAATATAACCGGTGCTAATGCAATCCTATCTGGCCTTGCTACACTAGAGAGACCATACTATGTGGAGTTGTTGCAAGCTAGCCAAATTAAAAGTGGCACCTTTACATCTCGCTTGAACGACTTGATGGCGATGGGCCTCGTAGGTCGTATCCAAGCGAATAGTCGTGGACCAGCGAAATACGCTGACTACCACTTCACAAATAGCATGTTCCATTTCTGGTACCGCTATGTGTATAAATACTGGGGCGACATCGTCCGTGGCAATGGTGCAGACGTGTACCAAACCTACGTAAAACCACAACTCAAAGACTTTGTGGAAGCCTCCTGTATTGCAATGTAATCAGACAATTTAAAATACGATTACCTGTACAGTTACTTGTAACATCAGAATACGTTACGCCTAACGTGTATATCAGTAATCGTAACTTACGTACTATTACCCAATGGTAGTACTAATTCCTCTAAAAAAGACGCCATATTCCTCTGTGGTGTCTTTTTTGTAGTATTTTCAGCAATTACGTATATAGGTGTATAGTTATGTCTTTTAATGGATAGAAATTAATGTTAGATTGTAACAGAATATGTAGGAATTCTAAAGAATTGCCAATTTGTCAAAATCCCCATTCCGCGGTATTGTGTAGATAAGCGCTATGCCATGGCAGGAAAGGGGATTTATGTTATACACAAACGAAGAACCGTTAGTACAACGAACCTGTATTAAAACTGCAAGCTTACAATCTGAGGTATTAGATTCTAGAAAATCAGTATCTGATGAAACAGTATTTAAGAAATCACTGTCTGAAAAAGCACAATCTGAGGAAATATCTTCTAAGGAATCATCTTCTAAGGAAACACAAACTGAAATGATATCATCTAAGGAACCAGCGTATAAGGTGCCAGAGGAGCTGAAATTACAGACTCTCATCTGTGGGCATCAGGTGTTAACTTCTTTAGCGGATAAGAGCCTCGTATCGATTTGTCAAAATCCGAATATGAGGATTCAGACGGTGGGCTACCAGCCGTGGTCCGCTGATGAGCTACGCCATGATGCGGCTCAAATCGAGCTCTGTCGCAGGTATCGACCACTCATCTTACACTATACGAATAAGACGGGGAACCGCGAGTTCCGTGAAGATCTAGAGAGCTATCTGTGGGCCATCCTTTTAGAATCGATTTATAGCTTTGATTTAAAAGGCTCCGTACCGTTCCCAGGCTTTGTGAAAGCCGGTGTTAGGTATGGTTACATGCGGTATTGGAAGCGGGAGCGGTTGCGTAATCATCGTGAGATTCATATACCAGAACGCATCACCGATGATGGCGAGGTAACTGTTGGTATGGATATCTTCTCATCGGGAGAAAATATAGCAGACATGATCATGACGGCCGATGAGGAACAACGACTACGGGCTCGCCTTGTATGGGCTCTCGGTAGATTATCTCCAGATCAACAAGACCTGCTGCGCCGTGTGTACGGTGATTGTAAAAGCCTTGTATCCGTCAGCGAAGAGCTGAACTGTAGTCGCCAAGCTATCCAACGACGCCATGAACGAGCCCTGCGGAAGCTGCGTAGATACTTGACGACAGACTTTAAGAAGCTACGAGTACACTAATACAAATGCAATAAGCCTATACATTCATTAGAGATATATATGTTTTAGAGCTGTGCACGTATTAGATTCTTATGACTCTGAATCGATTAGAATAGGTAGTGTAAACATATGACTGTTAGTCTGTTAGAGTCAAGTTTGTATCAGGATGATATGTGTTAATATAATTTAATTTCTTATTTATATTCTGATTATTGCATAATTACATTAATCTAGATTAACAGATATACATAAAATATGCAATTCTCAATTTAAATGAGAAAATAATGACACATATAAGTAACCATTAGTTTTACAAGATCTTAAAGTCTTTAATTTTACATAAATTTCTATAGTTTTGTGTATATATTTACAAATTATACAGACTGATATACAATTAAATCAACAGCAGATTAAAGCATGCGAATCTGCTTTCACAGAACACGTGTTCATTGTATTGTTGAAAGGAATGTTCCTAATTAAAGTGGAGAGAATTCCTATGATAACACATGATGAATTAACAGATATGATGGCCGCTCGGCTATCTAAGGGAGAGGATTTGGATTTGATCTATACGAATCCAAAGAACCACATTGTTTGTTTTATTCCTACTTATGAGCCTGGTGGTGGTGACAGTACGAAGTGCTATTTCGTAGATGGCCGTGAAGAACTGGTCTGTTTGCCGATGCGCACCATTACGCGGGAGCTGGCGGTACAGGAAGGGTTGAGGCCCAATTATATTTTGACCAGCGACGGTCGGCGTAGTAGCTATACATCGCCTAAGACCTATGGTCCGCATCTGACCTTTGCCCATATCAAATGTCGGCGTCCTGTCGGCAAAGACGTGGTGTATGGCCTCTTTAACGTAGCTATACCCTATGAATATATCGTTACGGAAGGTCCGGAACCCGATACAAGCTATATTCACGTGGGGAACTTCGCACCGATCTTGGTGTACCAATCCCCGCGTCACGTCAAACACAAACTGAACGAAGCCATGCTAGAACACTGCAACTATGTGCGCAAAATGCTAGCCCGCATCAAACTCAGCCAAAACCCACAAGTTGTGGCCGAACTATTTATCGCCTGGAGAGACCTTACAAGATAAAACACTAGGGGAGAGACGAACTAGAACGCTAGGGGAGAAATGAACTAGTAGGGGAGAGAAAGAGAGGAGAAACTATAGGGAGAAAAATATAATAGGGATGACAAAAAATAAGGTGATCATAAATATACAATACACCTCAAACACTTAAATATATTCCAAGAAGAACCACCCCTGATAGGGGTGGTTCTTTTTGCATGTAATAGTATAAGATTTTAGTATTTACGGATTAAATTGTTAAGGCAAATTCAAGTAATTTTGCAATATTTTGGCCTCGTTCATTGATATTACTTTCAAGCCAAAGCTCTTGTACGCTGTACTGTGGCTGGTATTGAGCCTGTAATTGTACACGTCTAGCATCATTACCTGTATTAATGGCTGTAGTAAGTGCCTCTACTATACTACTTGTAACTTTATAGTCTGATTCTTCGTAGTATTCTTTTTTCTCTATAAAATCTTTGTTTTTAGCTGCAATGTTTGCGGATTTATCTAGTAAGGTTAAGTTACCAATTCTATTTGTAAATTCTGCTTTTTCTTTATCGCTAGAAAATTGATAGCGCTGTGCATCTGCTGAACGAGGCATAATATGTTCTAGTTCAATTTTTTTAGGTGGTGCTAGAATAATTACATTATCATTGAAGTATAATTCAATAAATTTTAATAATAAAGATGCTTTTTGATTTGCATTACCTGATGGATTAGCAAAAGATTTTATTGGTAGAACGACTTTTAGTTGTCTAATATTTTCAATAATACGATCACTTAAATGTGCTTTAATTTCATTGTATTTTTCTTCATCAGTAGATTTTTTTAGTGCTTTGGATAGTGCTGTTTCTAATTCTTTTTCAATTTGATTAGTTTGTGTGAATGAGAATAAAACAGAAGCTCCATATTTTACTGCTAAGTCTAAAATATCTTCTTTTAAAGAATCTGATGAGTTGTAGAACGGAATTAATAGGGATAGCATTTGTTTTAATTTTAATAGATTAAAAAGAATAAAACTATTATTGCTTTGTGAGAATAAATTATCTCTACTATTTTTCACAATACTGCTATAAATAGTTGCACAATGTTTTAAAGACTTTGAAAGTTCTAAAATATCTTTGCTATCAAGCTTTTTATTATCAAAGAAAGTAAATAGCTTATCTTGCTTTATATTTTGGCCATAAGTACCTAAAATATAATGTTTGGTAAATGTAGATGTTTGAATTTTTTGCTTTGATAAAACCTTAATGAATTCATTCCAATTAGAATTAAACTCATCTTTTTGTGTTTCGGTTATTGATTTATCGTTATAGAGGATTTTCATGAAATTACTTTTTAATAAATCCATTGGTTCCAAAGAGCGACCACGATTATTGAGTACTTCAAATAATTGGAAGGCTTTTTCTTTTGAGTCAGCGGTAGTGACAATAAGCATGACTTTATCTTGAATATATTTGATAAAGTTTTTGAATTGTTTTTCCCCAGATTCTTGAATTTCATTAACACGATCACATAATGTTTCAAATACTATATTTAGGTTCTCATCGGATTCATTAGATGATTGTGACGGAGATATACTTTCATTTTTGATGATTGCTTTATAGGTTTCACCAAAATCTAAACTAGAGTTGTGTAGTATACGTAATCCTTTAAATTTATCATCGCTGTCTAAAAATTGGAAAGCTTTATCTATATCAGCCATAACACGATACCATTTATTCGCGGTTTCACTTTGTTCATGCTGTAACTTTTCTAAAGCTATAAATACAGCCTTAAATAGTAATGTAAGTGTTGTAAGACGTTGCTGACCATCTACAACATCCGCACTGTTATCACTGTTATTTTTAATTAGTACTATATTACCTAATAAATATCCTGGAAGGGAGTCAATATCTACAGTAAAGTTATCTGTATCGGCCATAAAATCGTTGATGAGATTATTAGCCTCTTCATCTGTCCAGACGAAGGCTCGCTGGAAGTCTGGAATAATAAACTGATCAGAAGAACGAACTAAAATTTGTGAAAGGGGTTGCATTTCTGATGTAATTTTTGCCATATAATCACACTCCTTGTATCTTTATTAGATCATAATAATAGTCTTTGATCAATAGAGATAATGAAAAAAACGTGAATCGTTTAATCCTTGTCAAATTTTAAAAATTTAGAAGTGTTATTCTGCAAGGGGTTGCCATTTTGATTTATGAATAATAGATGATACAATATAAATATATATTGAGAAACGTGTATGTTATACATCCTTCTTTTATTAAAGAAGCATATGAATGTACTAAAATAAAGTGTATATTTAGTGCAGTTAAGGTTTGTATAGAAAACAAATGTAATTAGTTTTATCCATTAATGTTAACGATAATAAAGTTGTTTGTATTTAGGCATTTATTTATTGGGATTATATATATGGAGGTTTTCTATGGAACGTTTTACTTTAAGAAAAAATGATTACCTATCTCGTCATACTTTAGGTTATTTTCATCAACTATATTTGGGGTATCAAAAACCTGGAAATCCAGATTTTTTGAATACACTAAAAAATATGCTAAACCGTTATAGTAACTATCAAATTGAAGCAGCTCGGCAAGAAGTGTATGATCGGGTTCGAAAAGATTTACCCGCTATCATAGCTGAACGAGAACTAGATGAGGTGGTAGTTGTAGTAGTACCTCGTTCTAAAGTGTTTAAAAATCCATCTCAATTAGGTTTTAGATTGACAATTCAAGATTGTGTTAGAGTGTTGCGTAATAATGGATATCCTAACATTATAGATGGTACTGAATGTATTAAGCGTCATACAGATACTAAAACAACACATCTTCATAAATTTTTAGCTGGTTTTTATAATACTGGACATGCTCCTTATGTGGGGATTACAAAGGCCACTTGTCATATTGATGCAGATAAGGTACGTGGCAAAACAATTATATTAGTTGATGATATTTACACAAAAACAGTAAACGTAGATGAGGATTGTATTGAGGCATTATATAAGGCTGGTGCTGAACGAGTTATATTATATGTGATAGGATATACGCAACATAATAATTAATATGTTGGTTGATAAAGAGGTAAGACTGTGAAGATTAGCGATATAGCTCTTAAAATATGGGCAGCCCAAGTAGTAGGTACTATATCTTCAAGAGCACAATTTCATAAACAATTTACTTCTAAGGCTAACTTTCTTAGCTACATAGAGAGTGACACTAATGTAAATAATATGGTTAGTCAATTAACTAAAGAGATAGCGGATAATACAGCACTTGATGGAGTAATCTGTATATTTGATCAGGAGTTTCCTGTTATTAATTCAACAGTTACAGCGAAGGGTGATAGACCATATTTGTTGTTCTATAAAGGGGATATTTCTTTATTACATCATTTAAATAATAATGTTGCTGTCATTGGACATACGATCCCTAGTGAAAGTATTAAAGAGCGAGAACGAAAGATTGTTTCACAGCTAGTAAAAAAACAGCAAGTAATTGTTAGTGGTCTTGCCAAAGGTTGTGATGTCATTGCTCATGAAGAGTGTATGCGACTAGGAGGCAAAACAATTGCTATATTACCCTCACCAATAGACCAAGTTTTACCTAAAGATCATGTAGAGCAAGCAAAACAGATTGTAGAAACTGGTGGATTACTTATTAGTGAATACTATGCACCGCCAAGTAATCCTAGGTTTGAGATGGCTAAGCGTTTTATTGATCGTGATCGTTTACAAGCTATGTTTGCTAAAGCAGTGATTTTGATAGCTAGTTATGCTGTACATAAGGGCGATAGTGGTGCTAGGCACGCTATGAATAAAGCATTGAAATACAAGCATCAAACTTGTGTTATGTATGATGAAAAGCGAGATAGTCATGTTGATGAAATGGAATTAAACAAACAATTTGTTGAGGCTAGTAGTGTAAAAGTTTTAGCGAAAGCTGCTCGAAAGAATCCTGCTTTCATCACCATTGATGAAATAGCAAAATATAGAATTAGCTCTTTAGAAAGAGTGAATAGTACAAAGCAAGATAATTTATTCTAATAACATATTAGGAGGAATCCTTGTTTCATATACTCGACATAGACAATACATTATTCTTTACTAATGAATTAAATAATAAAGCATATATATTTGCTTTATCTTCTTTGGGGTTGAAACCATTATCACCTTGTAAACGTATTACGAGAACAGTAATTGCTTCATGGTATCCATTTTTAAAGGATGAAGAGATGATTGCTATTATACGGTTAAAGCAAATATATGTAGGTGAAAATTTATATCTTATCAGTATTAATGATGATTTACACCAACTATTACGAAAGGTGGGGCCAAATATGGTCGGACTATGGACGGCTGCAGATCCAATCAGAATTAAGAAAATTTTAGATTATAACGATATTACTAATTATACATACATTCGTTTTAGTGATAAAAGCCAAGATGATATATGTCATGGTATTCAAGAGTTTTGTCACGTATTTCATTGTGAAAAAAATCAGTTATGCTTTTATGAAGATGATAAAAATGTAATATCTCTCTTGAAATCCCATAATGTTCAAGTTGTAGAAGTACTTGCATAATTTAAAAGCTCTACCTTGTTTAAGGTAGAGCTTTTTATATTTTAAGACTTTAGTCTGTAAATAATATCTATTTTATAACTAGTTACAATTTATTTCAGATGAAAAAAATATGAAAAAGTACTATAATTAATTTATTATACTCGTATTTTTATTAGTTGCATGAGGGGTTATTCATGAAATATTGGGAGTTCCCAGGTGGATTTGGTCTTACACCTACTGGGTCTAATGGTGCAGGGATAGAAACATTCTTAGATAATATTCCAATGTCTTTAACTCGTGAGGTTTTACAAAACTCTATTGATGCGCATCAAAAAGATCTTAATGCGCCTGTTCGTGTTGAGTTTAAATTTGAAACGATTCAAGCAAAAGACATTTTAGGTGAAGATGAATTAATAAATGATATTTTGCCTAAGGCTGAAAATTTTTGGAAAGAGAAGAATAATGCAGATACACTGCATTATTTGAAGACCTTTAAGTCGGTACTAACTAGTGAGACTATCGATATGCTAGTTATTAGTGACTATAATACAACTGGTCTAAATAATCAGAACTTCGCTTCCCTTGTTGAAGGTGATGGTTATTCTGAAAAGTCTGATGAGACTTCAGCAGGCAGTAAAGGTATTGGTAAGGCTGCTCCTTTTGCTGCATCTAATTTACGTACTGTTTTTTATAATAGTATGTCTACTCATGATGGAAATAAATTTGCAGGCGTTATCAATTTTGTATCTTATCGTGATGATGAGAAAGTCTCCTTTGATGGATCTACTGCTAGTTATATTACACAAGCACGAGGTCGTTTATGTAGTGATATCGAGGTGCCAGTGAGATTTACTCAAAATCGACAAGAGTATGGTACGGACTTGTTTGTAATGGGCTTAAAGAAGATAGAAAATTGGAAAGAAAAAATTATTTTAGCGGTCCTCAATAATTTTCTTGTAGCTCTTCAGAATAATAAACTTGAAGTTGTTGTTGGTGATGAAAAAATTAATCAACTGACATTATCAGACTATTTGAAGTCTATTAAAGAGACCTTAAAAATTGGTGAATATAATCTTTCTACGGATGAAAGAAATACTTTTTATAATACATACTCTTATTATCTAGCACTTTCATCAGAGAAGAATAAAAGATTTTCTATTCCTGAAGAATGGGTAGAAGAATATCCGTTTATAGAGGATACGGATGAAGCTACATTGTACTTAGTATTGGATGAAGAACATCCAACAAGACGTGTTCTTCAAACTCGACGAAGTGGTATGACTATTTTTGAAAGAAATCGTATTAATGGTTCCATTCCATTCTCGGGTGTTTTCTATGCTACAGGTCATAAATTAAACGTTTTCTTGAAAAAGTTAGAAAATGTTAATCATGATAATTGGAGTACTGATCGTGAGGATGATAATAATAGAAAAAAATCTGAGCAATTCTTAAAGGCTTTATATCATTGGTATAAAGCAAAAGTTGAAGAATGTTTTGGTAGCGAAGATGGAGAATCTATTAAAGCTTTTGGATTAAATAATTTGTTGCCTATGATGGCGCCTAAAGATGGGGATGCCGATAAGATTGAGGATAGTGGCATTACTTCTCGAGTTAGTAATGTTGCAATTAAAGAGAAAGCCTCTAAGCCGAGTGTCACTGATGAGGCTTCAGAGTCTAAAACATTAGACCGTATTATGACTGAAATTGAGTTAGGAGATGGTGATTCTACAGGCTCTGGTAGCGAACGTAAAGGTGAAGGTGGAGGAAATTCTTCTGATAATCAATATGGTCATGGTGAGGATGAGCCAGGCGAACAAGGTGAAGTAGATGGTGGAGATCCTAGTGTAAGTGTTAAATTTACTGAAGTAAATAATCCAGATTACTTAAAGATGAAGATTATTGATGTGGATTCTGACAATGGAATGTACCGATTAATTGGTATCACGACTAAACGCAAGAATCGCTTAGGTTTTTCCTTCCAATCTATTGGTGAGAATGGAGTTGCCTATAATAAGACTATAAAAGAAATAAGCTCAAATAGTGGAAATCAAGTTAAATTACATGGTTCTAAAAGGTTTAGTGTAGAAGACTTAGAAATCAATAAACGATTTGTTGTAGATTTTACTATTGAAGATCGTATGCGTGTAAAGATGAAAGGGGTTACATATGAACTTAAAGGCTGATTTATTTCCATATCCTGTTCTAACCCCTGAGTTAGATGATTATCTCGATAATAATAGTTTTGATGCTCAAATTAATGTGAACCCTGAAAGCTCAGGTGTTATTTCTGTTGCAGCTGATTTTAAACTTGATAATCAAGGCTTAAAAGAACTGGTAGACTCTGGTAATGCTCGTTATGCACTTCATGTAGAAGGTGTAGCTAGTAGTTATCGTAAATTATGGACTAATAATGAGGATCAAACTTTTATAAGAAATACTATATTTGAAGGGGATATTCGTAAAAAGCTGCAAATCAATGCTATGGTTATTGCAAATGCGGATATTGATAACTATTCAAATATTAACTTCAATGATTTATATTATGACGAAGACTATGCTGTTACAAATTTAAAAAAAGGTGATATTTTAGCTTTTCTACCTACTAAAGAAGTTGTAATAGATCTTGAGTCTGGTCGTAGTGGAACTGAGTCTATATTTACTGTAGCACCTCATAACGAGCCATATATGAATGTAGAGTTGAGCGGAGATACTATTGTTTTAAATCTTCCTACAGAGGTATTTTCTATATATAAACATTGTGGGAATAGCATTCAATCTAAAGAGTATTTTATTTCACTCTTCTTTATTCCTGCATTAACTTTTGTGTTATCAGAAATTAAGAATAAGAATGTATCAGAAGATTTGGATTGGTATCAATCTATAGATGCATTATTAACGCAAGAAGGAATTAATCTAAATAATGAAAGTACATTAGTTATAGCTCAGCGTTTGTTGAATTGTCCGTTAATCAAAAGTGTACATGATAAATTTGCTGGAGATGAAGTAAATGACTAGATATATTAAATATGTAACGGATGAATTCTTGAAAGAGTTTAAAAACGAATTCCTTGTAAAGTATGCTTATCTATATAAAAGTAATGAAATGGATAAGTTAAAGTCTGTATTTTCTGATTCTAATAATGTGATAGAGACAAGTATCGAGTACGAATATGAACCATTAGAGGTTGAACCTAAGGAATATGATGCGGATATTGTAAGACGTAATATCAGACGTGTATGGGAGAGCCTTAAGGTACTAACTCCAGTTCAAGCTGAAATGGAAAAGATTTGGGTTGCATTAGCTCATACAGATTATCTTGCGTATCAAATGGGAATTTTTAATAGCCAAATCGCTAATCCTGATAATAAAAAGCGTGAAGAATCTAGTTTGAAGTCACGTACTATTTTTGTTAATGGTGCAAAACGCTCTTTAGCTATACATAATCTTGCGATTTTATGGTGGTTGGCATATTACTTTAGAGATGATCAAAATATAGAAGCTCCATATCATTTAATAGACTTTTTTGTGTCTACTCCGTATCGTGGTAATGCGGTAGCTCTTTTATCTAGTAATATTATTTCTAATAAAGAAATTGCATTAGGTATTTTGGAAGCCGTAAAAGTTCTTATAGAAAAAGAGGGAATGGTTGTAAACCGCTTCCCTTATTCTGAGGCTGGTAAAATCTTAAACGAGGTCGGTGGTGTCAGAATTTTAGATACTCTGACTCGTGAAGAAGTTAAAGACATTCTAATTAAAAATCTTCCTAACTCTCATAAAGTATCATTTGTAAATGATAAAGCTGAAGATGATACCTCTTTAACTACGGCTAAAGAGGAAAATCAAGATGTAGAGATTACTGAATTGGAGCGACCGATAGAAGCTACTGAAAACAATAATAATGTAGTTATTTTGCCTGTAGAGAGTACAGATGTTATTGCTCCGATGAGTGAAACAAATAAAGTGGCAAATCTTCCTGTTTTAGAAGTTACTACTCAGCAAGAAGAAACGGAAGAAGATGATGATATGTGGATTGCTCCTGTGTAAGAGAGGCGTAAGTTTATTATATGTACCAATATAATGGTATCCGTTTAGCAAAGGATACAACTATAATTAATTGGAAATACGATTTTCCAACATTAGAGATACCTAAAAGAGTATTAACTTTTTTAGAGCGTAATAATATTAATACTTATAAAGATCTACTTAAACTTGATGAAAATAATATACAGAAGTATAAATCTGGAGCTGGTAAAATCGGACAAGATGTATTAAAAATTATTGCAGATATACAGGCTATTGAAGATTTTTATTATTCGAAAAATATATCTATTGTCCTTGTAAAAAATTTATTTAATTCATTAGTTGAAAGAATTGATAGCCAAGGTTTAGATATTGATGACTTTAGTACCGAACTTATACATTTTTATAGAGATTTGTATACTATTCCATGGGAAACTGAAAAATATATGGAGTTAGTTACTAAATTAGATAGTTATAAAGATTTACAAAGAACACTGATTTTGTCGACTCTTAAAGTACATAGATCAAAAACATTTGAAGAAGTAGTTAATTGTAGCAATATACTTTTTGTTGACATTATGATAGATGATAACTATATAGATAGTATCTTAAATGAGGCGATTCGAAGGAAGATTTTGACAGTAGAGGATGGTGTTTATAGTTATAATTATCCTTCAATTGAAGATTTTTTGGTAGAAAATAAAGGGAATAAAGATTTACCCATAGTTAATTATCGAATGGATGGTCTTACCTTAGAAGAAATTGGTAATAAGCTTGGTGTTACTAGAGAACGAGTGCGGCAAAGAGAACGAAAAGCGCTAGGAAGCCTAGGTCCAGTTTTTGAAGATAAGTATAAGTTAGTTTTTGAAGCATATAATTTTAGTCCAGAATCATTTGCATATATTTTTGATGCAAGCCCTCGAATATATAACTTTTTAAAGCTTAGATATCGTGCTGGTATAAATGATATTGAAGCTATGTTAGATGATGAGGCTATTATTGAAACTATTAAATTGAGAGTAGATTCATATTTAAAGAAAGATTTAATCAAAATAGGGGATAGTTTTGTTCAGCCTAAGAAAGGGGCCATATTATATTGGTTTATTTCTACATATTGTACAGAAGATATTAAATTACAGGATGCTTATGATAAATATATAACGATTTTAGATGAGGCAGAAATTGAGGAGAGCTTACGTTTTGATTTAAGAAATTTTGGTGTCCGTGTTTCTGATAGTCTTTATACCGTATGGAAGTATCAAAAATGGTTTAGATATTATGAAACTAGAAATCTTGATATAAACCAATTAATTAATGATTTGGGCCTTTATGAATATAATAATATGGAAGTATCAACAGAGTTGTTTGTGGCTAATCGACCGGATGTGTTAGCAGAATGGGAGATACATGATAAATATGAGTTACATAATATTTTAAAGAAGTGTCAGAATAGAATTAATGGTCTTAATATTGAGTTTCTACGTATGCCTAATATTATTATTGGTAAAGCTAGTCGTGAGAAACAGGTCATAAAATTGTTACAATCTGAAAGCCCTATTTCTGTACCTGATTTTTGTGCTTTATACGAAATGACATATGGTGTCGATAAAGCTACATTTGCAGCAAATTACTTTAGTCCTATAACACCTTATAGACATGCAGATATGTTATCAATGGACGTAGAAAAAATGAGTGATACTATGATTGCAGAATCTCGCTCTATTCTTATACAGAATTTTTATAGTTTGAAAGAAATCACATCATTATTAAGTGAACATTTTAATTGTGACATGTCTGATTACGTAAATTCTTATAATATCAATCAGCTAGGATATACTTTAGCAAGTCGTTCGATTTATAAATCAGAATATACTGGTATGGTAGCCGCATTAGAGGCACATATTGCAGATAATGGATTGATGAATTCAAGAACTTTTGATCAAAGTATGTATACAACCTCTACTTTTTATGCGGCATTATCAGATTTAAGATATCAGTATAAGGTTTTAGAGATTATGCCTAACCAATATATTCATATGAGTCATTTGGAAAAAATAGGGATTACAAGAGCTGATATTGATGATTTCATTAATGCCGTGATTCAGAGTGCGCACGGAACTTATTTTACATATGGACAATTAAAACGAAGGGGATTTAAACATAAACTTCAGGACCTAGGTCTTGATGATTATTTTTATAGCTCTATCTTACGTTGGAGTAAACATTTTAATGCTCAAACATATCGTTATACTATTTTGCTTTCTGCTGAAAAGAAACAAGTTTTTTTACATGAATTATTGCGGGTGATATTAGGTGAACGCAAAGTTATTTTAAGTAAAGATTTACTTGAAGAACTTAAACTAGAATACGGTATAGATTACTCTACTGATACTCATAAGTTTTTGGAACATTGTACTCGAGGCGGGTTGGAATACAATAAAGCTACAGGAGAATTAATCGTTTCTAGAATTCCTTAAGATTACAGATTAATTTAAGAAAGCAGATATTAATACAATTGATAACATTTGGGTATAGTTAATTAATTCCTATGTGTTATTAGGGAGATTAGATATGAAATCAATATTGAGATTGCTTGTATGTATGTGTTTTAGTGTTATGTGTTTATTTTCTGCCTTAACAGTTGAAGCAGCTCAAATGCCATTAGATTTAGTTATTCGTGCGTCTCAAAAGGTTGCAGGTGACTGGTATGATGCTAGTGGCAATAAGGTATTAAGTATTTCCAACGGATATATTAATGGCTGTCGTATTGTGGATGGTGCTGATTTTGTCGGTGGTTATCCTGGAGCCGGTGTTTTTATTATTCAAGAGGCTCAAGGTAGAAAAGCTATTCATCTAGAGTGGTTGGGGAATGGTGAGCATAGAACCTTGATCATGAATAAAAAGAACCAATTAACTAGTCGCTTGCAAAAGGAGCATTATGAATCTGTTCGAGGAGTGCATTTAGGAATGACTCGACAACAGGTAATTGATCTACTTGGTGCTCCAAGTTCCAGTGATGTTCGTGGACGTGAGACATTAAAATATATGGATTTAGGTCTTAGTGTTGGCCTTGATCATAATATGGTTACAGTTATTACGCTTACTGGTAAAAATGCTCATTTTGACAAATCTGGATTGGGTATCGATTCATCTATGATTGACTACTATAACTTCTATCAATTTAATCGAATGCCATCTGAGCTTTCAAAGAATACATTCCAAGATGTATTCTCTATTGGTCATGGTGAATACATATTCTTTGGTAGCAATGAGGTTTCATTGACTGTTTATAGTAATTAAAGCAGCAATAGTTATGTATTATTGGATTCATGCAATATAGGGTTTGTATGGATAGGGTTCTAGCTGTAAATATAAGGGGAATTATAATGAATAAAAAGTTTTTATTGTTAGCTGGTGTTGTGTCTGTGTTGAGTATGAATGGTTTAACGGTTCATGCAGATTCTACTGTTTCTACAAATAGTGAGAATTTGTTAGTTAATAGGAGTACGAATGCGGATGGTTCTACGAATTATGAAATTTTGATGACGAATTATCCTACATACCAAGGCACGTTTATAGGTTCTGGTGGTGATATTAACCATGGTATTCGCATCGAATCTGATGGTATATCTATTAGTGATACGGTAGAAGAGAATGCTGGCCATCCTGATGATCGTCATTCGCGCATTGGTGCGGGTTACTTTGATATGTATAACGGCACTCATGAGCTCGTTTGGTTAGAGGATTATGGTTTGGCCATCCTCGATCGAAAAGAAAATAAATATATGGCGCAAATGGAACCTAAAACTTTCACCATGAGCAATGTACAAAGTGGTGATAAGTCTGAGCTCAGTACAGATGGCACGAAGATTGTGCACTATGATAATGAGAACAGCACTGAATACAATACGAATTATGGGTATAACGGAGTGACCATCACGACTACCGATGGGGACCATGATAATGAGAAAACGGTGTCTCTCACTAACAAAGGCCTAGATAATGGGAATAATAAAATCGTGAATGTGTCCAAGGGTGAGGTTTCCAAAACCTCTACGGAGGTCATTAACGGCAGTCAGTTGCACGAGGTAAAAACGCAGGTCGATAACAATACGAACCGCATTTCTACGCTCGAAAATAACACGGTTAACATTGGTGACAAGGTGCTTAATAACGCCAAGTCCTATACGGATCGTCAGGTGTCCAAGGTTGGCGCTGCCTCTGCGGCACTAGCGGGCTTGCACTATCTCGACTACAATCCAAACGATAAATGGTCCTTTGCGACCAGTGTAGGCCATTACAAGAACTCAAATGCCGGCGCTATCGGTGCGTCCTATCAGCCGAATGAAAACTCTATGGTTCATGCTGGTGTTACTCTTGGTGGTGAAAGCATGTTTAACATCGGCGCTTCTTTCAAGGTAGGCGAACAAGATCCAACACTCAAAACAAGCCGCTTTGAAATGGCGAAACAAATTAAAGACCTACAAGCTGACAACGCATCACTGCGTGCAGACAACGAAGAACTACGAGCTGAAGTTAACGAAATTAAAGCAGCACTGAAAAAATTGCAATAAGCATAAATAGGCACGTTCTCTAGGATATAGTATACTTATACTAATGAGAGAACGTGCCTATTGTTATTTGAGAGAGGTATTGTATGAAATTAAAAAGTACTTTGTTGAGCTTAGCTGTAGCAGTAGCTTTCACCATGCCTATTGATGCGGCACAGTATACTGTGCCTGAAGGACAACCGCCTGTACCAGGGGCTGACGCTAGTATTCCAGATAATGCATATCAGAACTATCGTTACGATAAGACTCGCAATATTCCTACTGCTGATCACATTAAGAAAATGGAAGAGTATAATAAGCGAATTGATGGAGAGGTTCTTGAGAAGAAAGGAACTGCGGAGCAGGCAGAGCAATCAAAAAAAGCCTATGCGAAGTATTTGGATTTAATTACGCATGAATCTACTGTAATTTTATTGCACGAAGGTGATTATAAGGCTAAAGTGACATTGCCTATTTCAGTGGTAGAAAGTTATTTTGAGGACTTAAATAAAAAGGGTAAAGGCTCGTATGTTTTTGAACACAATGTTATTGCTGGGCTAGTAGGTGCTAATGAAGGAGTTGAAGATTTAGGATTTTATAGAAATGATCAACGTAAAGGGGAATTTAAGTATCCGGGCATTAGTAAAGGCTATTGGGGAATAAGAGAGAAATATTCGAATGGGAATTTACCTGTAATGTATGCAGCTGTTACTTTTGATCAATACCCAAATCAGATGTATATGGCAATCCTAGGCAATAAGAATCAGCCCATTACAAAAAATCTAGAATCTACAATGGCTAATTTTGTAATTCCTTCTATGCAGACACTAGATGATCTAGATAAAACTAGTGATACTGTTACGTGGGATAATCTAACCTATCGACTACCTAAGGGTATGATGTTAGATATTGAAGAAAAAAGTGATAACTTTCAGGGTCGCGTGTATGTTGGAGACGGTATGAAACTCGTTGTTGCACGTAGTGCCTTAGTAGATAAAGCGGTGCCTATACAGTTGTATACTCAGACTGTTTTAAAACACTTTTTCTATAAAAAGAATCCAATATTAGTAAAAGATATACCTCTTCAAGCAGCCTTAATATGGAATAATGGTGTTCCTTCTTATCTTTTGGAGCAATATAATCCAGGTAATAAATCTCGTATTTTCCATCTGATAACAGATGGTAAATATGAATACTATATTTCGCTTACCTATGAAGATGGTAAAAATAAGTATAATCATATTGAACTACGTAATATAATGGAATACTTAGACTTCGGAAATGCCAAGCAACTAAGACATGCTAGTAATAAAAGAATAAAGAAATAAGAAAAAGACCGTACCTTTTGTTACGGTCTTTATGGTATTGCTTTTGGAGCATTAATAGCGCTTATTTGTCTCACAAAAGACAAATAGCCCTTCATTTCCACTAATCTGGAGATTAGTATAAAACGAAAAGGCCATTTCTTCATGTTTTTATGTAAGTAGAGATGAGCCTGACGCAGCTACTCGTCTGACTATCTACTTATATTATAGTAAGGTTATGATATATCGTCAAATTGTGATGAATATATGTATAATACGTAATGTGTTGAGGTCTTGTAAAATAAGGAAAACTCCTATTGGTTTAACCGATAGGAGTTTTTTTAGTGTGTTCTTTTATACGCTTCTTTTATATCATTCTTTCAAGTCGTCAGGAATCGCCGGTGGAGCCGGTGGTTTACCCATAGATCTTTCAATGAACACCACAGCCACAAAGACGATGAGGCTGACAATGGAACCGAAGATGATAGACATAATGCCGTATGGGTTGCCCACGAATTCCCAGTACACGCCTGCGATGGAGCCGAGCACGATGGACCAAATGCCAGCGCCAGCTGTTGCATTTTTCCAAGTGAGGCCTAGTAGGAATGCGGCGAATGGGCCAGCGGATCTCATTGTAAAAGCAAATACGAGCATCGGAATGATGGCTTTGCTTACAAGGGAGATAACGATGGCGATGATGCCGAGGAATAGAACGCATAAACGGCTATATTTAGTGAGCTGAGCATCAGTGAGGCTTTTACCAAAATGATGTTCTACAATATCCTTGGTAAATACAGTAGCGGCGCCTAATAGGTCGCCTGCGCCTGATGAAAGCGTTGCCGATACGACAGCGGCCATAACGAAGCCTGCCATTATTGGAGGCATGAGGTTAAGTGCTACCGTTGCCACCGCGTTGTTCGCTTCGATGTTTGGAAACTCAGCTAATGCTACGAGGCCTAACACGGCAGGAACGAAGGCAAATAGAGCCATGATAATACCACAAATGATGGAACCAAGAACGGCTGTTTTTTCGTCCTTCGCGGCGAAGTACCGTTGTACGGACTCTTGGCCGGTGGAGAAGGTCATGAAGTACATGATAATAAGGCCGATGATGGTTTTCCAACCAACCTTAGTGAAGCCGAGCTGTTCAGGTGGTAATTTTGCCACTACCGATTCCCAGCCGCCCACATTGTGCAATACGAACGGCACAGCGAGGGAGAAGCCCCCAACGAGAACGAAGAAATGGATAACGTCCGTCATCGTTACGCTCCACATGCCACCGGACATGGTGTAAATTACGAGAACCGCACCGCAGATGAGGATGGCGAGCTCTGTTGAAAGCCCGGTGAGAACGCTAATAATAGTTGCTGTCGCTGTAATCTGTACGCCTGCAAGTGTAATGGTTGCGAGCATAGAGAGAATCGATGTAATGAGATGACTAGAGCCACCGAAGCGACGACCGATGATCTCTGGCACTGTTGTTGCCATAGCACGACGTAAAAGCGGTGCGATGAAAGCAACGAGAATAACCCCAATCCCTGCAGAGACTACGTACCAACCTGCAGATAAACCCCAAGAACCATACGCTTTTGCGGCTACACCAACGGTACTCCCGCCACCGATCTCCGTAGCTGCTAATGTGCCTGCCGTCATAAGAACCCCAATACGACGACCTGCGAGTAGATAGTCAGTACTATCTTTTACACGAATATGACAATACACGCCGACCAATAAATTCAGTAATAAATAGGCACAAACAATAACCCATATAATAGTTAAAGAGTCCATATGCCACCTCCTAAACTACAAACTAGTTAGAGACACATACTAAATCACCCTTACCTACTTGCGGGGCATATATCAAGTATAGTTTAATTATCCATAAAAACTGGGGAAAATACAAAGAGGAGTTTGTGTGAGCGATGGAGAAAGGTATAATATTAACATTTTTGGTTTGTTTAAAAGTATTAGAGATTTTTATTCATTGCTATTAATTTGTCCTTATAGTTTGGTTTTATTATAATGAGGAGGTTTTATGTTCCGTGTGTTACTATTAATTCTCGCTATAATTTTGGTTCCGTTAAATTTATCCGCTATATCATTTGTAGATTTGCAGAATAAAGATAATTATACTAAGGTTTATGGTAATCAGGATAAATCTGTATATGTTAACAAAAATTATGCAAATATTAAAAGTAATGAGTCGAGACAACAAGAGGTAGAATCTGAATTTTATGAAGTTAAAAAGAATGGGCAAATATTTAGTGTAAGAGCAATTTTTGCTTATGATAAAAATTATAATTTTTTATCTTATCAGCGTGAAATAAAGGCTTTATATCCTAATATTCTATCTGAAGATTGGTTGGCATTGATTCATGTTCGTAAACACCGTAATTCAGGAGTTAAGATTAATGTTCAAGGTGCAGGGGTTTTTGACTATAATGGTAAGTTAGTTACTAAAGGACCACTTTCAAAAGATGATAATCATTTTGTGGATGTAAAATTTACTTCAGATCGATACTATGTGGCGGAATATGTTTATTTTTATGCATATGGCTCTCATTTCGATGAAAGTGAAAAAAGATGGTAATTGTTTTGCTAGTTATAGCAAGTTTGTATAAATAGGAATTATATTTTTAGGAACTAAAAAAGTCCGTTATTAACGGACTTTTTTCTATGCATTTATCTGTATATCTCTATTATTCGTTCCTTATTGTATCGTATATTAGTTCGCTATATAATAATTGTAGGATAGTTAGATGAGGTTGGGCCTCTCTTCGTTTTTGAAGGGAGGGGTGCTTATGAGTGGTTATAAAATCATTATGATTATCCTTGGGATTTTATCAGTCATGATATCCTTCGGAGCACTTGTGGCGCTTATTTGTCTAGAAATAGCAAAATAGCCCTTCGTTTCTTCGGAAATTAGATAAAACGAAAAGGCCATTTCTACATGTTTCATTTAGTTTAGAGATGAGCCTGACGCAACTACTCGTCTGACTATCTACTTATATTATAGGGATAAAGATATATATCGTCAAATGGAGATAAACCTTATAAATATCAATCTTATAAATATCAATTAGAAGTAACTCATATATACTAAATTATAAAATTATTAATAATAGGCACAGTCTTATTTGCATAGTATACTTATGCTAATAAGGTTGTGCTTATTTTGTTGTAATGTGAGAGAAGAAAAAGAGAGGGTTTTATGTTACGTAAAAGTATAATCATGATGGCATTAGCGACTGCTTTCACCATAAATGTAAGTGCTGTACAGATCGAAGTGCCAGCCGGACAGCCGCCTATGCCTGGAGCAGATGCGAGCATTCCTGCCAATGCGTATGAGAATTATCGTCATATTAATGAAGTAGCGGAGCAAAAGGCAGAGTCATTTAGTCAATTTGTAAAATCAAAGCCTACAAATCCTCCATCTTCCTTTGAAAAGCTAAATTCCGAACATCCTGGTTTTGCTAAGGCGTTGGAGCTTGCAGATTATTCGCAGTCTACAGTGGTATTGATTCATGAAGGGGATAAAAATATCAGATTATCCGTACCAAATGTTAGCTTCCGTGGTGATGTGATAGAAACTGAGCCTGGAAAAGGGCCATTATTTGCTGTTCAAAGTCTCAGTACATTTCTAGTAGTAGGACCACCTCATGGGAAAGAATTTAGTAAATATGCTGATGGTGAAGGAAAATATAATTATCCAGGCTTGAGGCATGCCTCTTGGAAGCTCATGTCAAACAATTCTCGCGTAATGTATACGGAATTTACTCCGAATGATACAAAGACAACGTATGGAATTACTTATGGTGGCTGGGTTAATACAGAAGATCCATATCAAAACAAAGCACCTGAGGTGGTGATGAGTAATTATATTATTCCATCCATAGAGTCTTTATCTAGCTTGGATAATTATAGCCAAATTGAGCATTGGGGAAATTATAGCTATCGTATTCCCAAAACGGCTAAGTTGATCAGTGAAGCCGTTGAAGATGGGGTGTATGATGTGAGACTATATGAAGATACAGGAGCTAAAATACGGGTAATACGTAGCTCAATTATGAGCAAAGAGACAGATAACACGCTGATTAAGGTTCCAATAATATATTATTTACATAAATATAATGATTTGGATACACCTACACAGTACGCCGTAGTGTGGAATAACGGAATTCCTGGTTCTTTAGTTGATGCCTATAAGCCCAATCGTGAATCCTATCTTCGTCATGTTGTGAAAGATTCTGTATACTATTACAGTTATCGTATTAATTATGATAAAAGTAAAATATCGTATACGCATAAGCAGCTAAGAGATATGATTGAATACGTAGGCTTTGATGATGCGGCAAAGTTACGAAAAGAGCCACAATGGCGGGAAGAAGGGGCATATAAGGAGAGACTTGAAAATAGTTCCATCTTTATTCCATGGTATATGGAATGGGTTAAGCTGTTAAGTAAATAAGCTGTATTTGACTATTTAGTTTGAGAGAGGTTTTTATGGTTCAACGTATTTTAATGCTAGCCCTTGTGTTGCTGGCTTTCATCATGCCCACAGAGGCAATCACATTACAAGAATTACAGACATCGCCACAGTTCAAATTAGTTCATGTTCAGGCGATGAATCCTACGATGGAGCGCGGTGGTTTATATATCTATTTGAACACCTATTCTATTGAGGCGACTCATTATGCACCCCCACAATATTCTTTGCGTGGTACCTATTATGTCGTAATAGATACAGATTACCAATCTACGATTGAAGAGAAACAACTTACTGTGGATTATGATACAAACTATTCTCTAGCTACCTTAATCCATTCGTCTCATATGATGAATCCAAGCCCGTCTACGTTGGCTTTGATTGAGGCTAGTGAAAGTAAATCTGGCTTATCTCTAGTGGACGTAGCTGTGGCAAAATATTCATTCGATGGGGCAGCACAGCAAATGCAGTATCGAAATGATATGCGCAAGTTCCCACTCAAGCGAAATAATACCATTATGTATGGTATAGCAGAGGCTATGTTTATGGCTGCCTATCAGCAGTATTTTGATGATATTGTTGTACAGTGAGGTGGACGATGAAACGCATATATTTACTTTCACTATGGTTATTAGCCTGCCTCGTATTGCCTATGAAAGGTCAAGCCGTAGCACAGGCTGACTTATTAAACTCAGAGCGATTTGAGCACATCGATTCGAGTGCTGACTCTGGACGAGGGGATGGAAAATATTTGGACCTTTCATCTGTTAAGCCTGTATCGGCACCGAATGGTCATCGTCGTATCGAAGCGGTCATCTATGTTTCTATGCCTGCTGCTAATATGATTCAAGGACTTTCAGTACAATACGATTACCAAATGGATCGTTCTTTGCGCCATTTAATTAATGCTCATGATCAAGCTTTAAAACAAGGCAATAAGATACCGTATATCTCTATTTGGCGTGTAAAACAAGGAAACTCAGGTATCACTGGAACCGTTAATGATGGTGGTACCTATTACAATAATGGACAAATTCGTCAACAACGTGTATATAAAGAAAATCTAAATGCTATGATTCTACCTGCTGATTTTGGTGATGAAAAATATAAATTGCCTAATTTGCTCTATCAAAAAGCATATGGTATAGCTTATGACGATGAGACATAATAAATTATTGATAGTAATAGAATGGTCAGAATCGAGGATAGATTTAGATTGATGATTAAACTTGTTTTTTTGTTTCTGTTAAAGTTTGTGCTTTTACTTATTTGGGGATCCTCTATTTGGGGGATTTATACATTACTGTACGATCGATATGTATTAGAAGCATATCCATTAAGAGATTATGTGCCGGTATTGATTTTTTGCTTTGGGAATATTTGGGTTTTACCATGGGTAATTTTATGGTATGAGAAACTATATCCTGTGTTTGATAAACCGAAAATGTATTATAGAGTGAAAGCATGGTTCATTTCTTTAAAAGAACAATCTACCGTGGGTATGTGTATATATAGTTGTATAGATTTTTTAATAAAGTTATGTCTAATAACGTATGGCACTATGGCTGTTTTAGCTGGTTTTATTTTGGTTGGTGTTATATTAGTTATGCCTCTGCTTATGATTCTTGGATTGATATTTCGTTAGCTCTTGAAAGCTTTTGAACACGCATATTTTATTTCTGATACGCTCTAAACCTATTTACACAATGCAAAAGCCAAGCTATTCATATTTAGAAATAGCTTGGCTTTTATTAGTGGAGCACTTGTGGTGCTTATTTGTCTTACAAAAGACAAATAGCCCTTCATTTCCACTAACCTGGAGATTAGTATAAAACGAAAAGGCCATTTCTCAAAATTTTATGTTTTCCGAGATGCGCCTGACGGTACGACTCGTCTGACTATCTACTTATATTATAGGGATAAAGATATATATCGTCAAATGGAGATAAATCTTATAAATATCAATCTTATAAATAGCAATTGGAAGTAACTCCTATATACTAAATTATAAAATTATTAATAATAGGCACGACCTTGTTTGCATAGTATACTTATGCTAATAAGGTTGTGCTTATTTTGTTGTAATGTGAGAGAAAAAAAGAGGGTTTTATGTTGCGTAAAAGTATAATTATGATGGCACTAGCTACTGCTTTCACCATGAATGTAAGTGCTGTACAAATCGAAGTCCCAGCTTGACAGCCACCTATGCCAAGTGCTGATGCGAGTATTCCTGCCAATGCATATGAGAATTATCGGGCAGGTAGCTTGAGTAATGTGGGGGCTAGTGATGTTATAAAATTACATTCTGAATCTGATAAGCGTATGGAAATGTATAGAACTGACTGGGGACTAACAGAAGATGAAGTCAATCAGATAGCAAGCGATTCTGAGAAGGTGATGGATTTGTTAGTTAATGAGTCTGCAGTTGTGTTGTTGCATGATGACCGTAATAACATCCGAGCATCTGTTCCTGGACTACTATTAGCAAGTAAATACTACCCCAAACGCAGTGATGGTGAGCGTTTATCTATTGTAAGAGAACATTCTGTGTTTTTTGCCATCGGTACGAAACAGAATTATGATGATGCATTAAGCAAACTAAAAACGGACCGAAAAGGGGAGTTTATATATCCCGGTATCCCGCATGGTAAATGGGCTATTGAAACAGAGTCTTTTGGCGAAAATACGCCTGCTATGGTTGCTGTAGTTGGTTTAGATAATCAGCCAAATCAAGAATATATGATAGGGCTTAGCTACAAAAATCAGCCCGTTACCGACAAGCTTGAGCGCGTTATGAGTAATTATGTGATTCCATCGATTCGTTCTTTAGATGATATGGATCAGTATAGTGAAAGCATCAACTGGGATAATCTTATGTATCGCATTCCTAAAGGACTTACACTAACAGCACAGAAGTCATTAAAGGACTCTGCCGAAATAAGGGACTATCGTGGATTAGGTATGCGACTTGTTGTGGCCAAGAAATCTGTAAAGGTAGATGATAAATATATTTACTCCTTTATTAACGAAATTTCGGAGGTAAAGCCAGAAAGTCAAATTATAGGTGATGCACCTATTCAGGCAGCATCTGTTTGGAATAATGGTGTTCCTAGTCTTTTAGTAGATAACTATCAACCAGGTAAAAAATCTTTAATGCATCGATTCTTACGGGATGACAAGAATATATATATTATGAGTTTAGTTTATACTGACGGAGCAGTGCCATATTCTCATATTCAGCTGCGTAATACAGTAGAATATTCTGACTTTGCAAATATTGAAACATTGAGAAATAAGGTAATCCGCATTCAAAGTCAAGAAAAAATGTAATATAGTTGTGTGTATTTAGTTTGTATATTTTGATAGGGGTGAACTAATGAGTAAACTCAAATATATCAAAACTATATTAGTACTTTTGCTTAAGGCGTATCTTGTCTATCTATGGATTAACTTTGTAGAGACCTTTACTCAGCTACTCTATAATATCTATGTATTAAAAGTATATTCACTGGAGCATTTCGACCTATTTCTATTCTTTCTCTTTGGTAATATATGTTGTATTCTGTGGCTTGTTTTATGGTGTAAGCGATTACCGCCAGCTTTTAACAAACCAAAAATATATTATAAAATTAAAGACTGGATACGATCCAAGAAACAAGAAGCACCTATCTATAAAGTCCTATTTGGCAGTTTACTGCTTTTGCTAAAACTATGTCTTGTAGTGTATATCTTAATCGCTATCTCTACTGTTTTAAGCATTCCACTGATAGATTATTAGTATTCTATCAAACGTTAAATTAACTAAAAAGCTGAGCTACTGCGTTGGTTAAGTAGCTCAGCTTTTATTAGTTTATTCGTATATTCATATAATGTAATGCTTATTGTATCGTATATTAGTTCGTTCTATAATAGACTTAGGATAGTTGGACGAGGTTGGGCCTCTCTTCGTTTTTGAAGGGAGGGATAAGTCTATGAGTGATTATGAAATAATCATGCTCCTCTTACAAGTCTTGGCTATTGTCATTGCTTTTGGAGCCTTAGTAGCCCTTATTTGCCTTACAAAAAGCAAATAGCCCTCCGTTGCCTAGTGTGACTAGATAACTGAAAGGCCATTTCCTAATCTTTTTTCAATTTCGAGATGCGCCTGACGTAACTACTCGTCTGACTATCTACTTATATTATAGGGGTAAAGATATATATCGTCAAATTAAGATAAACATTATAAGTACTAATAGCGCTAATCCCTTTATATTCTAAAATATAAACTTATAAATAATACGTAATATGCATAGTCTTATTTGCATAGTATACTTATGCTAATAAGGTTGTGCTTATTTATGTTGTAAAAGTTTAGAAAGATGAGAGGATATATGTTACATCGATTTTTAATAACGCTAGGGCTTATGTTAGCTTTCACCATTCCAGCCCAAGCAGTTACGATTGAGGAGCTCACGTCTCAGCCGCAGTTTAAGCAGGTATCTCAGTTTGTGTCGGATATTCCTAATGTAGACGAGCGTGGCATATCCTATATTGATGTGAATACGGTGAAAGTAATCGGGTTTGAGCCGCCTATTTATACGATTAAGGCGACGGTATATAAAGCGTATCAGTGGAATGATGAGAAGGTCATTACCGTTAAGGACATGACTTTCACCTATGATAGTAGCAATTCAGCAGCTAGTAAGGTCTATCGGGCGCAACAGCAAGGGAAAACGGCGATTAATACTGATGCGGGTGCGAATATGGATATGAATGAAGATATGTGGTCTAATCCAGGTATTATGCGCGATGAAGAGGAAATCAGTCGCTTTGGCTTTGATGGAACGCCTCGGCCTATCAATCGTGGTGCCTTTCTGCGCAGACCCGTTGTGAAAGATTCTCTAAATAAAGAGTTTTACGATATCGCTGATGCAGTGTATTATGAAGTATATAAGGAACATTTTGATGAGGTTATTGTTAATTAAATTCTATGTTCGGAGGTTATTATGAAAGCATTTGAAACAAAAGATTATAAGGCGTTTACCATGTTTGAGGAACGTTGGGCTCTTGTTACAGCGGGTACGCTTGATGATTTTAATACGTGTACAGTTAGTTGGGGCAGTATGGGTAACATGTGGGGCATGCTTGGCAATGATATATCTACCGTGACTGTGTACATTCATCCAGCTCGCTATACTCAAGAATTCATGGCGAAATACGATACTTTTACAGTTAGCTTATTCCCTAACAGCCAGCGTAAGGCTCTTGGCTATTTAGGCTCTCATTCTGGTCGCGATGAAGATAAGGTTGCCAATTCTGGTTTAACACCAGTGGCAGTCGGTGATGGAGTGACTTTCAAAGAAGCAGATTTAACATTTGTATGTAAAAAGTTATATGAACACCAATTCGATGAAGCTCATTTGGCAGATAAAATAAAGGAATATTATGCAGCAAACCCTACTGCCTATACTCAAATTGGTCATGATCGTTGGGAACCACATTATATGTACATCGGCGAAGTACTTGAGGCTATAGAGGGCTAGTTTGTTCACGTAACAAATGAGGATGTGCATTCAATTTTCAATTCTTTGGAGTACTGTGAATGCTGTATCTGAGATAAATATATACTTATAAAGAAATAATGAGATATAAAAACAGCCAGTATTGCGATTTGCAGTACTGGCTGTTTGGTTTACACGTTTGATACTATTAGGTTGATTTTGAACGATGTTTTAATGGGCATGGCTCCCCTCTGTATCTGGAAATAGAACATGCGCTTTCAGTTTGAAGTTAGGATTATTGGTAGACTCAAAAAACTCAATCATATTCCGTAATTTTTGAACTTCCTCAGTATTTAAAAAACTTGGATAAAAGATGGTATAGATAAAACTATAGGTTCCATCATAGGAGTAAAAGGTTAGGATGTGATCATCTTTATGGGGTTTATAGATGTGTGTGGATAGCCCAGGAATATTATTATTCCATATAACGGCATAATTAATATAATCTGATGTTGGGTAGGAATAGTAAATATCCCAGGACGTATTTAACTCCGTTTTAAAATCGTAATGACCATTTACAACAAGTTCATGCGCATATGGGTTCTTAGGAACATTGTCAGTAGAAACAAAGAATATTATGTTCCCTTTTTTGTAGTGTCTAATATCTTGGTGGTCGGAGCCCTTACTTTGACCTTCGTATATGGCGTCTTTTGGTACGCGGTATTGTATACCATTTAAGTTTTCTATGCGTGAATATTGATTTAATTCATTTAGGTTTTGCACAGAAGGAAGCACATAATTAGCCAATAATTTATCTGTAGGAACTTTGTTCAGAACGGGGTTGTTATCATAATAGACAAACCCTGCGTGATATAAGGGATGACGCATGTTATAGCCCTTAAATTTAAAATTGATTGTGTCGATGGTAAGAGTTGTTTTTTTACCGTTTTCAAGGTGTGGCATCTTCATGCTATCCCAAGTGCTGTAGGTAACAGTAGGATATGAAAATACAGTACCCTTTATATCAGAAATGTGTTTTGCTGGATTATGTTTTGCCATGTCTTGAAAGAAATCACGTACATTCTTGTCAGTTAGTTTTTCATAAGCTATTTTTGTGTTACGCCAGTCATAGTCTTTGTAATCAGCATAGTCAATTTCTAAATTGAGACTTCCATTATCGGTAAACACTCGATAGTCCTCAATGGTTCGACTTGGACTTTTGTAACGCCCTATATTATAATCACTTTTTATGCCCGCTACGGGGAATGAAAGCCGGATTTGGTTGTATTTGTCATGAACGGAAATGATCGTATTATGGTAATGTTGACCGCGATAGATAGAGGCAGCTTTAGCGTACTCCATTTCGCTTTTGTTAATACCTTTAGTTTTGTCCGTTGCTTTGAGTGTTTCTACATAGTTTGCTACATCCTTTTCAATATCAGGATTCGTAGTTTTGTAATTTATGTAGGCATCCTTTGGAATCTTCGGATCTGCGCCAGGAATATTAACATTGATGGCTCCTACTGATGATAAGATAGTGCTCATCATGAAAATACCCGCTAATAGTGGTAGTTTTATCATGGTAGTATCTCCCGTTTATACTCTCATATCTATTGATATTGTAGTAATCCATAGGCTAAGTTATTAAGTATAATTATATAACTAAATGACTATATTTTTAAGTTGTATGTGGAATACAAAAAAGGCAGCCCTTAGGAGCTGCCTTTTTTGCCGTTGTTTAACGTAGAAAGTGAGACGGTATTTACTACCTGTATTAATAATAACATAGGGGATGAGTATAAAATGCCACATGATAATGATGCAAATATTTAGTCGTTTGCGTGAGAATTTATGGTGAAATTTACACTAGGTTTTATAGTGAAATTTACACTATATTTTGTGTGTGATTTAGCAAAATAAGTCATAAAATTGATGAAAAATCAGTATATATGAGTAGACAGTGAGGAATAGCTTATATAGTGGGTTCTTTCATTGAGAACTACTATAAATTGTATATTTTGATAAAATTTTATGAATTTTAACCCCACAAAAAGTGCAAAATCTGATATAATAATAGTATCAAAAATAACTACGCGAATGCGTAGTTTTCTTATTTTGTGTTTGGCGTAGGTAGTCCCATGAGTGTAGTGAAGCCCTTATTATGGCTATTAGAACCGTATATCGTATATAAAGCCTATTTGTGGGCTCTCCGCTTTATAGCACATCCCGTGACGTGGGAAGGCGAAATAGATTTGTTCTCCTTGACCTTAACGGTGCTACTCATCCTTGATGCGGTGGTATTGCCATTGGTGATTTTGTATTGCCCTGGGTTGAACCATGGCAAGCGCGTTCCTGATTGGATTCGCCGCTTAGGCACGCCTATCTACATCGTTCACAATTGGCTTGATGGCAAGGTTGGCGGTGGTACGTCTACGCCGATTGTATGGTTACGCAGAACCTTACATTCCCTATTGTTATTTATCTATTTGCTAATCCCGCTCTACGTAGGCGGTCATCTCGTGATGGGTCTCGTAGTGGCTCTCATGTATGATGTCCTCGTGTGGGCACATGGAGGTGTGTGATGGCGACTTGCGAGTGGCCTACTACGCCTTTGTATCAGGCCTATCACGATCATGAGTGGGGGCGGCCTATTCATGATGATCGGTTGCAGTTTGAACATCTCTGCCTTGAAAGTCTCCAATGTGGCCTCAGCTGGCTTACGATTTTGAATAAACGAGACATTATCCGAGGCTGTTTTGATCATTTTGATATTGATACGGTTGCTAGTTATGGTGAAAGCGACGTAGAGCGAATCTTGCAGGCCGAGGGTATGCTCAAGTCTCGTCCTAAAATTGAAGCTATCATCAATAATGCTTCTGCTTTTAAAGATATTCAAGATGAATTTGGTTCGTTTTGCAACTATATCTGGGCTTTCACAGACAATAAAACTATTATTTATGACAATCATCCAAATGGTCAGGTGCCAGCTAAGAATGGTCTGTCTACTCGTATTAGTAAAGACCTAAAGAAACGAGGGTTCAAGTTCGTAGGCCCCGTTACCATCTATTCCCACCTACAAGCTAGTGGTCTCATCAACGATCACGGTAAGGACTGTCCTTGTTTTGACGAGATTAATGCAAATGCAGATATTATCCGACTACCTGCGGATGGTGAGAATTAATATAGTTCTTATTATTCTGTATCTAGCGTTATATTTCTTTACTTGTTTTCAATGCCTGTTGTAACGTATTTATATAATGATTAGTTAACAATAGTTTTTATACATGATTGATGTTACAAAATTGAACTTGTGTTAAACCACACTTTAAGGTGTACACTATAGTGGATGGAAAGATAGCGTTCCATCATATGTCGGCCCGCTTTATATACAAACACATATATTCTCTCTCTCCAAAGCGGGTCTCTCATATACTTCTCTCTCAAAGCTATAAACACAACATAAAGACCTTATCCTTTACTGGATAGGGTCTTTTTGCTATATGTTTTTATCTAGGGCCATATAACGGCATAGATTGGTTGTATGCTATAGCAGATTGATTTGTTTCGATATAGTTGGTATACTGATGATGAAATAAAGTATTACTTTCACAATTAAGAAAGGGAAATATATGATTGGTTTGGGTACGGCCATTAATATTGGCCTCATCATAGCCGGCAGCTTGTGCGGCCTCGCATTCGGCCGGTTTATGAAAGAAAATTTGAAACAGACGCTCATGATGGTGAGCGGTATTATCGTTCTCCTTCTTGGGATGAGCGGCGCCATGCAGTATATGCTAGTCATTGTAAACGGCACGTTGCAAACGACGGGGCCTATGCTCATGATTATTAGCATGGTGTCAGGCGCTGTAATTGGCGAGCTTATTGATCTTAACCGTTGGATTACTGTTTTTGGTGACTGGGTGAAAGCAAAAACTGGTAACACTGGTGATCCGCAGTTTACGCACGCTTTTATTACAGCATCCCTTACGTTTACCGTGGGGGCCATGGGCGTACTAGGTTCTATTCAAGACGGCTTGACGGGTAACTATCAAACGCTATTGTTGAAAGGCATCCTCGACGGCATCATCGTTATGGTAATGGTATCTTCTATGGGCAAGGGCGCGTTGTTCTCCTTTATTCCTGTAGGGATTACCCAATGGATTATTACAGCTATGGCACACATCGCGGCACCTCTAATGACGCCGAGTGCTATCGATAACCTGTCCTACGTGGGATCTATTCTAATCTTCTGTGTCGGTATTGACCTCATCTGGCCTGGTAAAATCCGAATTGCCAACCTATTGCCAGCCATCTTCGTGGCTATGGGCTTAACATTCTTGCTGTAAATCATACTATAAATAGCATTATAAGAAACCTATATTCTCTAAACCTTTGATATGTACCTTGTACATGAGGTGGAGGATATAGGTCTTTTTATTTTCTGAAATTATTTTGTAATAAAATAACTTATGATATTTCTCCACTCAATCAAGTTAATGACATCCCTCAACCCAATTAAGTTGATAGATATAGATCCTTACGTTCCGAAATAGGTGACCAATAGAGTCACTGCCAAAGTAGGATTTGACTGGTATTACCTAGAAATCTTTTACCAAAACTAATAGCAGAATAATTTTAATTTCCCATATGACTGTTATTCAGGTAGATATTATTGAATTATACCTGTTTAACAGGTATAATCAAAGGAGAGGTTCTATGATTATCGGTTTTAAAGATAAGGAGACAGAAAAGGTTTATCGACAAAATTTTTCTAAACGCTTTTCACCATTTGTACAACGGCTAGCTCTTCGTAAATTAATGTTATTAGATAATGCTGAATCAATACAAGATTTAAGATGGGCACCAGGTAATCGCTTAGAGTTGTTGCAAGGAACTCGATTTGGGCAATATAGTTTACGGATTAATAGTCAGTATAGGTTATGTTTTAAAGTGAAAGATAGTAATAGTTTTTATGATGTAGAAATTATAGATTATCATTAATAGAGAGGATATATATGGATAAGTTTATTCCTACACCTACCATTAGTGAAATATTAAAAGAAGAGTTTATGGAGCCATTAGGGTTATCTGCGTATCGATTAGCTAAAGATATACATGTACCCGTTTCACGGATACAGGAGATTTTGAATGGGACACGAGCTATTTCAGCAGATACCTCTCTACGTTTAGCTAAATACTTTGGTGTTTCTGAAGGATATTTTTTGCGGTTGCAGATGGATGCGGATTTACGTATAGCAAAGCTTAGTACAGGGATGGAGGATGTACTAAACTCTATTGATCATTGTAATGCATTAGAACCTGTGGACTGTCAATGAGATATTGATAATTTTCGATATATTTGGTACACTTAATCTATAAATAAATCGTTATAACATTAGGTATTACTATAAGGAGACGCTATGTTATTCGTTGAATATCCTAAATGCACAACATGCAAAAAAGCAAAGAAATTCTTAGATGATCATAATATTAAATACACAGATCGTGATATTAAGTCTGAAAACCCTACAGCTGAAGAAATCGCCGCATGGTACCCACAATCTGGTAAAGACTTGAAAGCATTCTTTAATACTTCCGGTATGATTTATCGTGAACAACAATTGAAGGATAAATTGCCAAACCTTAGTGAAGAAGAAAAACTAGCTTTATTAGCATCCAATGGTATGCTCGTAAAACGTCCTATCTTGGTTCTCGAAGACAAAGTTCTAGTGGGCTTTAAAGAAGCCGAATGGATTGAGGCGTTGAAGCTCTAATTTCATATCAGTAACCGAAAAAACAGGTCCCTAAAAGCCTCCAAAGCGAGCTAAGTCGTTTTTAGGGACCTGTTCTTTCTATATCTAATAAAGAACTAAGAGTCTTCAACTAGAGCTTTAAAGGGAGAGGTCATTTTTATGAATTCGTTTTTTTCCTATTCTATATAGGAAATGCAGTTCTTTATTATTTATCGAAAAAATAATTTGTATATAGTTTGTATGTTTTGTATAATATTTACATTGTAGATATACCCCTATGGGTACATAAAATTTAAATTACCTTAGGTACAAAGTGTTTTAAATTACCTTAGGTACAAAGTGTTTTAAATTACTTTAGGCACAGAGAGTTTCAAATTGCTTAAGGTATAAAAAGTTTTGAATTAGTATTGTTTTTGTGTTGTGTTTCCGGAGCAAGTGAGGCCGGTTCTAGTGTATAGAGAGGTCTATATGAAGTTCTTACAGTCTTTATCCGCGCAGGTGTCGTTATTTACGCAAGGTGCTATTTTAGCATTAGGCGTTGTATTTATTCTTTTGGATGTGATTACAGAGTCATTAAATCCCGTTATAGATTTAGCATGGGTAACGGTTCTAGTTTGTGGTTTACCACTACTTATTAACAGTGTTCAAAGTATTTGGGAGCGTTTAGAAATTCATGCTAATTTCCTCATTGTAGTGGCCATGGTGGCGCTCATTTCCATTGGCGATTATCATACGGCTGCCTATGTGGGACTCATCGTACAGGCTGGTTTCTTCTTGGAGCAGCTTATTACGGGTGAGTCACATTATACTGTAGATGATGATATGCTTCCTATGATGCCATCTCAACTGGTGGCATTGCGTCAAGGTATCAACAACTACTCATCGGTTATTGTTGTGGCCGTGTTGTTATTGTCTATGGGTTCCTTTGCATTAACAAAGGATTTTATACATACTGTAACCTTGTTATTGGTACTATGCCCATGTTCCTTGGAACTTATTTTAGTGGCGTTAATGATGGGCTCCCTTGTGGATGATGCATCTCCTGTATCGGAGCTTTCAAAAGGAATAAAGCAGTCTCATTTAGGTCTACTCATCGTGTCCATTGTATTCCACGTTGCCATCATCGGTGCTGGTGTACTTGGTTTCATCGATCCTGTTACAGCCGTTGCATTGCATGGTTTGGCGCGACTTGGTCTCGTGTATAATTTGAAAGTTCTTAACAGTTCTTTGTGTATTGCATAATATAAAAAATCCCCTAGTAATGATATGTACCCATTTTCCTGGACACATATTATTTACTAGGGGATTTTTACGTTCATACAACAGTTAGTTGTAGATTATTCTTTTGCTTGGGATTTGTCACCAAGTGTGAGAAGTAGGAATACGATAGCGAGGATACATGCACCAACGAGGGCCACGAAGCCGCCATCCCAACCATAAAGGTCAACCATGAGACCCATGAATGCACCAGCACCAGCGGAACCGATGAGGTAACCAAGAAGGCCTGTAAGACCAGTAGCGCCACCTGTTGCTACACGTGGTACCATGTCTGCTGCTTGAAGGCCAATCATCATAACAGGACCGTAGATGAGGAAGCCAATAGCGATAAGTGCTAAGTTATCGATAAGGATATTGCCTGCTGGGTTGAACCAGTAAACAAGGATTGCCAAGATAACGAATAGCATGAAGCAGATCGTAGCTGGAGCACGACGGCCGCGGAATACGCGGTCACTCAAATAGCCACTTACGAGCATGCCTGGAATACCAGCCCATTCGTATAAGAAGTAAGCCCAACGGGAACCTTCTTTTGTAAAGCCTTTTACAGCAGTCAAATAAGTAGGCGCCCAGCTTACTACGCCATAACGGATGAAGTATACAAAGATATTTGCGATTGCAAGATACCATAAGTATTTGTTATGCAAAATATATTTGTAGAAGATTTCTTTGAAAGTAGTTTTGTTTTCATCACTTACTTCAGCTGCTACTGGTTCGTGCTTGTATTCTTCGATAGGTGGCAAGCCACAGGATTGAGGTGTATCTTTCAACAAGAAGAATGTAACCACAGCCAACACGATAGAAATAAGAGCAGGGAAGAAGAAAATACTATGCCATGTACCAAATAGATAGATACCTAACGTAGCAAGAGGTGCGATGATACCGCCACCAAGATTGTGGGATACGTTCCACCAGGACCACCAAGCACCGCGTTCAGAACGGGAGAACCAAGTTACCATATTTTTCGCATATGGAGGGTAACCCATGCCTTGGAACCAACCATTTAAGAAGGCGAGCACGCACATGATAGGAATACTGCTTAACACACCAGGTAAGGTGCCGAATAATAACATAACTAAAGCACTGAGCAATAGACCTACTGTGGAGAAGTATTTTGGGTTAGAGCGGTCAGACGCATTACCCATGACAAATTTACTTACACCGTACGCTACGGATAAGAGGGTCATGACAATACCAAGATCCGCTTTAGTGTAGCCGTACTCAGCAATCATGTACGGAACAGCCAAACTAAAGTTTTGGCGGATCAAATAGAATGTAGCATAACCAATAAAAGTACCTGCAAAGACTTCTTTGCGAAGACGTTTGTAGGTGGAATCGATTTGCCCCTCTGGTAATCGTTCAATATGAGGAGCTGGAGAGAAAATCGACATCATCTCACATCCTTTCTACAAAATGCCATTGTAATCATACCATGTATGACCAAAAGTCGACTATATTTTATTTTTAATTATGATAAATAGTTATTTTAGTGCACCATTATGGGACTAGCGCATAGGTTATAGAACATTAAAATATCTTCTATATACAAATTCCTCTGATTATCAAGATATATGAATGATTACTCATTCATTTGTGTAATATATCAATGCATGAATTATATAATGTCATTAGATCCAGTATTTATCCATGTTTGGAGGTAAATATGAATATTTGCACATATTTTGTTGTTGACACAAATATACCCATAGGGGTATAAAATAATCATAGGGTATACCCCCATAGGTATATGAGGTTTCACAGGAGGTACGTATGGAACGATGGAGCAAAGTCGCAGAATGGTTCGATTTAAATCGAGAAAAGGTTACATTAGTAGCCGGTGGTATTGGCGTAGTATTTAGTTTATTAGGTATTCGATTAGGTTTACCGTTCGACTGGGCTTGGTTCACTATTATTTTGTGTGGGTTGCCTATCGTGTGGGGCGCAGCGGTCGCTATGTACGAAGAGTTTGACGTAAAGGCTGACCTTCTTGTGTCCTTGGCTCTCATCGCGGCTGTGGCCATCGGTGAAGTATTTGCGGCTGCAGAGATTGCTTTCATCATGCAATTAGGTGCTATGCTAGAAGAGTTCACAGTGTCTAAAGCACAAGCTGGTATCGAACGTCTCGTTAAATTGACACCAACCACAGCACGCATCGTTCGCAACGGTAAGGAAGAGGTGTTGCCTGCAGATATCGTAACAGTAGGCGATGTGATCCGCGTATTGCCAGGCGAGGTTATCCCCGTGGACGGCACGATTGTAACTGGTGATACAGCCATCGACCAATCCGTTATGACTGGCGAGTCCATGCCGGTCGATAAAACGATAGGCGACGAAGTATTCTCTGGTACGGTAAACCAATTTGGTGCTTTCGATATGACGGCTACCAAAGAGGGTGAAGATAGCTCTATTCAACGGATGATCAAGCTCGTTAAATCTACTGACCCAGGCAATGCAAAAATCGTTAGCCTCGCTGACCGTTGGGCTACATGGATTGTTGTGATTGCACTCTTAGCGGCGGTTGGTACCTATGTGGTGACTGGTGAAATCATCCGTGCTGTAACCATCCTCGTTGTATTCTGTCCTTGTGCTCTAGTATTGGCTACGCCGGCAGCGATTATGGCGGCTATTTCCAATGCCAGCCAACATGGTTTCCTCGTGCGCCGCGGCAACATTATGGAACGTTTGGCGAAGGTTGATACAATGACCTTTGATAAAACAGGCACATTGACTTATGGTACGCCTGAGGTGACTGCTGTTGAAACGGTAGGCTCTATGCATGCTGATGAATTGTATCGCTTGGTGGCCTCTGTAGAGACTAAATCAGAGCATCCTTTAGGCAAGGCGATTGTGAATGGTTTTACGTCTCGTCATGGTGAAAGCTTCAATTCCGTTGATTCTTTCCGCATGGTGCCTGGTAAAGGTTTAGAGGCCACTGTTGATGCTAAATCTGTGTTAGCTGGTAACGAAGCGATGATGATTTTGTCTAACGTGTCTATTTCTGATTCTGTGAAAGCCGCCGTTCATGACCACTTGAACCGTGGTGCGTCTATCGTATATGTTGCTGTAGATGGTGTACTAGCAGGTTACGTGGCTTTGGCCGACCGTGTTCGCCGTGAAAGCCGTGCCGTATTAGAATCTTTGAATGATCTTCATGTAATGCCTGTCCTATTAACCGGTGACCATGGGACAACAGCTAAAACAATTGGTAAACGATTGAATATTTCTAATGTTATCGCTGACTGCTTACCAGAAGACAAAATGGATACTGTGGCTCAACTGCAACACGAAGGTAACATCGTTGCCATGGTAGGCGATGGTGTGAACGATGCGCCAGCCCTTAAGAAATCTGATGTAGGCATCGCCATGGGCGGTGTAGGCAGTGATATTGCTGTAGAAGCAGCAGATATCGTTCTTGTAAACGATAATGTGAAGGAAATTCCTCACTTAGTGGCATTGTCTAAACGCATGATGACTACCATTAAAATCAACCTTTCCTTCTCTTTACTTTTGAATTTCGTAGCTATTATCTTGGCTATGATTGGTACATTATCCCCAGTTTGGGGTGCCCTCGTTCATAACGGTGGCAGCCTCCTTGTCGTAGCGAACTCCGCACTACTCTTACGATGGGCTTATAAATCTAATCACGTAGTAGAGGATGATAATTCTGTTCTTGTAAAAGCAGCTCGCAAACGCGTGTTTGAAGGGTAATACTATATACTAAATAAAATAGCGCTATCTATTGTGAAAGAAACTCGATACGAGTATCCGGATAGATAGCGCTTTTATTTTATGTGTTATATGTAATCATACCATGATATAAGCGACTTCACTTATATTATGAAATAGATGTTTCTAGTGTCTATTAATCAATATATGTTACAGGATAGCCTTTTGCTTCGATTTCGCGGCGGTTAAGACCGTTTGGCAAATCTGGATAGCCGATAGCCAAGCTAGCGTAGACTTTTTTACCTTCTTTAAGGCCTAGTTCACGCATTTTAGCCTGGATGCGTTCGTTGTCTTGGAGGTGACGGATTTGGTTTACCCAGCAGCTGCCAAGATCGAGTTCATTGCAAGCGAGCATCATGTTTTGCATTGCACAAGACACATCGGCAAAGTTGTTTGCATAGCTCGCTTGGCTTGCTAGTACGATGAGCGCCGGTGCACCATAGTTAAATACAAATTTACCTTCTGCGGACATTTTAATGATATTCACCATGTAAGGTAATGTATTTTCTGTAATCGGCATTTTGCCGTATTCCTCTTGAACGAGTGTTACTAGCTCTTTGAGCACATCCTGGTTTGTAATGACCATAAAATGTGTCAATTGTGTATTACCACCAGATGGGGCACGGCGGCCAGCATCGAGGACTTGATCGATAAGTTCTCGAGATAATTGATCAGCTTTAAATTTACGCGTACTATGACGTGTTTTGATACATTCTAAGGTGTTCATATAGTCCTCCTATTATCAATCAGCTTTATATAGAATTTCTTTTATTATACTATATGATATAAATCTAGAAAGAAATTTAGAATGAGTTTTAGAAAGAACTCTAGAAGGGATATGCTAAACGTCTTGAAGAAGCGATGTCCGCATGTGGTATTGAATTCTAATATAAAAAAATTTTATTAATAGGTTCACAGTTTTATGGTGTAATTTCTGCCCATAAATTCTATAGAGGTGCTCATTTTTTTAATAAAAAAGAAAAAATATATTAAATAATTGACAAATTTAAAAATTTATGTCCAAAGTGGTTTTTTGCGTTGACTGCTTACTGTAGAATTGTGTACAATTAATTTGTAGATTATTGTGTGCATATGGAGGTAGAATATGGCAGAAATTGGCGTACTCGAAGGTTACAAACATAAAGAAGACGTACCTGATGCAGAGTACATGAAATTAGAAAACCAATTGAGCTTCCCACTTTATGTAGTGGCGAAGGAAATTGTTAATGCATATCGCAGTCACTTAGATCCGTTAAATTTGACATATACTCAATACATCGTAATGATGGCATTGTGGCAATATGGTGATTTGTCCGTTAAAGAACTAGGCCAAGTATTGCGCCTTGATTCTGGTACATTAACACCACTTTTAAAGAAATTAGAAGCAAAAGCATTCTTAAAGCGTAAACGCAGCCGCCAAGATGAACGCGTAGTAATGGTAACCCTTACTGATACAGGTAAAGCATTACGTGATGAAGCAGTTCATATACCACGTCGCTTGTCTGAAGCTGCAGGCCCGATTTTTGACGTTGAAGAAACACGTCAAATGCGTATGTTGCTTAACAAATTGTTAGAAGCAATCGATAACGCTAATGCTAGAACAGCAGAGAAGCTTAAGCGCTAATGTAGCGTACTCTAGTAAGATCTCATATGCATACATTCTGTAATTTAATATATCTAATATTTTCATAAAATGTGATATACTATACATATAACGTATTGTGCTGAGGTCATGTGAGAGCATGACCTGTCGTGAGATGCCGTAAAGGCAAAAAGGAGAGCATTATGAATAAAAATTTATTAGGTGCATTTGTATTAGCCGGTACATTATTAGTTGGTGGTGTTGCTAATGCAGCAAACTGGAATGGTTTAGCTAACTATCCAGAGGTTCCAAACAGTGCAAATGGTTCTGAAACATACTTCTTTGATAAAGCATCCCAATTCAGTGGTATCGATAGTAGCCGTAACTATGTATTCGGCATCAATGTAGTGAATATGCATAACAATCAATATGGCGAAGCTACATTGTTCAAATATATTGTTCATCCAAGCTTGCATACTGTATATCGTTTCTCTCCAGATGGTCAAGCGTACCAAATCACTCCTGGTTCTAATGAATACAATATGTTCTTGGCTGCTTGGAAAGAAGTATACGGCACTGATTTCTCTTTCCCAGCTTTATAATTTGATGGCGCAAGCCGTAATAATTACATAACTATTGCTGGTGAAAGCTCCTTTGGGCTTTCACCAGTGTTGTTTATGGAGGTTTCCTATGTCTAAATCTGAATTTGCTCAAGCCTATACGGAGCGCATGTTCCCTGATATTGCAGCCCCTGCAGGTTATATCGACCCTGAGTTTGAAGTATTGTTTGATAATTTTGCATTTGATGAAGTTATTACCGAAGAGGGTCGCAATGTGCCTGCAAAGGATCGTTTCTTAGCCATCCTTGCCACATTAGTGGGTGTATCTGCTGTCGATGAATATGCGTTGATGCTACCAGCAGCACTTAATTTTGGCTTGATTCCCGATGAAGTAATAGAGCTCCTTTATCAAGCTGTGCCATATCTTGGCATCGGTCGTGTGCGTCCATTCTTTAAGGTCACAAATAAGATTTTTGACTATCGCGGGGAAACTGTTGTAGATCCGTCTCGTAGTACAATCACTAGTGAATCTCGCCTTGAAAAGGGTGTAGAGAAACAGGTTGAAATCTTTGGTGAGTCTATCCGTAATTCTTACCAAGAAGGTCCTGAAGAGACACGTCACATCAATAAGTGGCTTGCGAATATGTTTGGTGACTACTACACTCGTAAAGGTTTAAGTGTGACCCATCGTGAAATGATTACCTTCTGTTTCTTGGCGGCTCAAGGTGGCTGTGAACCTCAACTTGAGGCTCACGTAGAAGGCAACTTAAACGTAGGCAACAGTAAGCAATATTTGATTAACATAGCGTCCCAATGCGTGCCGTACATCGGTTATCCTCGTACATTGAATGCCCTTCGTTGCATTCAAGATGGCTACACCGCATGGGAAGCTAAACAATAAAGGAGTTCTATGTTATTTTCTGGTATTAGTTTAACGATGATTTTAGCGTCTATACCAGCGCTTATCATCGCGGCTGCAGGACATGAATTTGCTCATGCTAAGGTAGCTGATATGCTCGGTGATTCTACGCCGCGCTCTATGGGGCGATTAACATTGAATCCCGTGGCACATCTTGATTTAATTGGCTCTATAGCCTTCCTTGTTGGTGGATTTGGTTGGGCTAAGCCAGTAATGGTTAACCCATCTAATTTCCGTGATCCTCGTACGGATTCTACTTTAGTTTCTATTGCGGGACCAGCATCTAATGTGTTGATGGCCTTTTTGGGATATTTAGCCCTTCGTTTTCTTGAAAGTTATGGCTTGTTGACGAATGAATCATTAGAATTAATACTGACACTGATTGTCGTATATAATATCAATTTTGCTATTCTTAATATGATGCCAATACCACCACTAGATGGCAGTCGTATTATTACAAGTCTATTGCCTGGGACCTGGCAATTTACGTTGGAACGTTTAAGTTTTGTAAGTTTGATTTTGCTCATCTTAGTACTTAACACACCAATTGCTAGTAAGATTTTCATTCCATTACAACAAACTATTTTGCAGTTGTTTGAGCGTATCGTAAGCGTTATTTTATAGAAATCTTATATCGTAAAAGCTATATAGTTAACACTATACAGAGAATACTATATGGTAAACACTTTGTAGGAAAAGCTTTATGATAACTCTTATCTTTCTAAGTTCAGTTTAACTTCCTTACTATATTAAAAAGTATCGATATAATTCGATAAGTATGGTATACTAGATATAGAAATCGTAAATTTTCGATATATTGTTATTTTAGTATATCGTATATAAAGCAGTGCTAAATACTGTACATTAAGTAGTAGTTACTATGCATAATGAAGTATTTAATACTATAAGTATATAGACACTGTATATAAGTTAGTATAAAGATATTCAAGTGAATAGAAGAGGAATACATATGGATTTTGAAGAAAACCAAGTGCCAGAGGCGATTCTGGACAAGCTTACAAAGGTGTGTACATGCCGTAGCATTACACGTAAAACGATTAAAGAAGCTATTTTGAATGGTGCTCATACATTTCCTGAGGTAAAAGAAGCAACTCGTGCCGGCACAGGTGCTTGCGGTGGTAAAGGCTGTGGCCCTCGCATCGTAAAGCTCTTAGCAGAAATGAAAGAGCAAGGTAAAATTTAAGGATAAGCAAAAGTTAAGCACAAGCAAAATTTAATCGTAAGTTTGATCTTAACTGATATAAAGACTATTACTTGGAACCAATACGGTATATATTCGTAGGTTTTGGGTAATAGTCTTTTTTGCGCTCACGATGCACTACATGTATTGGCGTTGTTGGGGTTGTCTTTATTATTTGATATACTATACATAATACTTTTTAGAGATTTTGGAGGTATATATGTTTCGACGTATCGTAGCGGCTACGATGATTGGCGCATTGGCGCTTACAACGGGCTGCGGTTTACATAACCCATTTACTTCTAAAGCGGAGCCTGTAACCTATGAATCCGTGGCACAGAGCGAGCTTTCACCAGAGGAAAAGGTGGACAAATTAGTAGCTAATATGTCTGACGCGGACAAGGTAGGCCAATTGTTGATGATTGGCATCCATGGCAAGACCTTGAACGATGATGCTAAATTCATGCTCAATGAGTATCGCGTGGGCGGTATCATCTTGTTTGACCGCAATATGGAGTCCAAGGATCAAGTGAAATCGCTGATTACAGATATTAATAAAACTGGTAAAAGTGCGGGTTTAACACCATTGTTCATCGGCATCGACCAAGAGGGTGGTGCTGTAGCGCGCATGGAGGATCAACTCATCAAGGTTCCTCCTGCAGAAGAATTAGGTAAAGAACCTATTGAACAAGCCGTATCCTTGGCAAAGCAGTCTGGTACGGAACTAAAGGACTTGGGATTCAACATTAACTTTGCTCCTGTAGCGGATTTGGGTTTAACCTATGGCCGTTCCTTTAGCACAAATCCTGATGATGTTGTACGTTATGCCAGCGCTGTAGGTAAGGCCTATGATGAAGCTGGTTTATGGTATTCCTATAAGCATTTCCCAGGCATTGGTAAAACAGATGTAGACTTACATGCGGATACCAGTGTTGTGCCGGTGTCTAAAGAGAATTTGTTGAATGAAGATACGAAGGTATTTGTAGACCTCATTAAGCAGTCTAAACCGAATACATATGCAATTATGGTGTCCCACGCCATGTATCCTCAAATCGATGCAGAACATCCATCTAGTCTGTCTAAAGCGATTATTACTGACTGGCTTCGCAAGGATATGGGCTATAACGGCGTTGTCGTAACAGACGATATGGACATGGGCGCTCTTGCAAAACACTACACCTTCGGCGATATGGCGGTTCAATCTATCTTGGCTGGTAGTGATATCTTGCTCGTGTGCCATGAGTACGAACACATGCAAGAGGCGTATAATGGCCTTATGAAAGCTGTAAAAGATGGTCGCATCTCTAAAGAACGACTCGATGAATCTGTGAAACGGATCCTGCTTATGAAGATGAGTAAAATTTCTTAGGCGATTTGTTTTTCTTTGTAGGAGGGGATTATGTCTAAGCCTTTTAAGTCTTTAGATTCCCTATTACGATTGATGAGAAAACGGAATATTACAATGATTATATAGTGTATACATAACACAGCTTCAAGGATTTTAATAAACCGATAGAGAATTACTTAGTATAGTTATTCTCTATCGGTTTATTTTTTATTCGTTAGGAGTGAATGTATATGGCTCGGAGAATTATGTTGAACGGTACGTCCTATTTTGGACAAGGGGCGATTCAGGAGATTGTGAACGAAATTAAGAATCGCCATTTTAAAAAGGTTCTTGTTACGTCTACACCTGATTTATTTGAGTTTAAGGTAGCTACAAAGGTTACAGATCTACTTGATGCAGCAGGTATTGCTTACGATGTATATGACAATATAAAGCCGAATCCAACCATTGAAAACGTAACATCTGGTGTGGCTGCTTGTAAGGCGGCAGGTGCTGAAGCTATCGTTGCTGTAGGTGGGGGCAGTGCTATCGATACAAGTAAGGCCATTGCTACAATTATGACGAACCCTGAGTTCGGTGATGTACGCAGCCTTGAAGGAGTGGCACCTACGAAACATCCATGCTTGCCGATTATCGCTGTGTCTACCACATCTGGTACGGCGGCAGAGGTTACTATTAACTACGTTATTACAGATGTTGAAAAGAACCGTAAATTTGTATGTGTTGACCCTCATGATATTCCAATCGTAGCCATCGTGGACCCTGATATGTCCGCATCTATGCCAACTGGCCTTTGTGCGTCTACCGGTATGGATGCCCTCGTGCATGCCGTAGAAGGTTACATTACAAAAGGTGCGTGGGAACTCACTGATATGCTTCATTTGAAAGCTATTGAAATTATCGGTCGCTCCTTGCGTAGCGCCGTAGCTGGTGATTTCGGAGGCCGTGAAGCTATGTCCCTTGGTCAATATATTGCAGGTATGGGCTTCTCCAATGTAGGTCTTGGCATCGTTCACTCCATGGCGCATCCATTGAGTGCTGTGTACGACATCCCTCATGGCAAGGCGTGTGCCATGCTTTTAACAGCAGTATTGAAATTCAATGCCCCTGCAACAGGCGAAAAATATCGTGAAATCGCTCGCGTTATGGGCGTTCCTGATGTAGACGAAATGGATCAAGACACATATCGTCAAGCAGCAATTGATGTAATCCAAAAATTAGCTGATGATGTTGGCATTCCTAAATCCCTTAGCGAAGCAGGCGTAAAACGAGAAGACATTCCATTCCTCGCTGAATCTGCTTTCAACGATGCATGTACACCTGGTAATCCACGAGATGTGTCTTTGGAAGAAATTATTGGTATCTATGAATCCATATTCTAAGGAAGTAAGAGCTTGATGATATATAGTATTTTATGGCTTGAATGATTTAAGACTATAACATCATATTGATGCATGATTTGTAGGTCTAAATAATTTCCTGGTCTAAATGGTGCGAAGCTCTAGCCCTGAGGGTTTTACATCTTTAGTGTCTTTACATATTTCAGATGCCTCCGAATATGTAAAGAAAATGCATTTATACACTTGCTTAACAAAACTAGCCATCTCGTGTTAGAGGTGGCTAGCTTTGCGTTTGTAGCATTGTCTTGTAATTATATAATTGACATTGTATGTAATCGTTTCTTGAAAATGGTGGTTTACATAAGTATACTAAGGATATGAATACATAGTTTATGCACGAGTGTTTAAATTTTGGCTGATGCTAAGGAGGAATGGTATGAAGCTATGGAAATTTAATAAGCGCAGTTCTACCTTAGCAGATATGTCCATGAATCGTATGTTGTTAACGGAGCTCATTGCAAAGGGCGCTCTTGTGGGCGTGATTGCAGGCTTTTGTGGTGCTACATACCGTTATTTAATTCTTGAGTCAGAGCACATTCGTTGGCACTTGATGGATGGCATTACCCTAGAGTGGGCCATAGGCTGGCTTGTAATGATGGTCATCTTTGCCTTTATCGTAGATCGCTTGCTTGCATGGGCTCCATTATCTGGTGGGTCTGGTATTCCTCAAATTGAAGGGGAGATGCTTGGCCTCTTTGATATGAAACCGTATCGGACGCTAGCCTCCAAGATGATTGGTGGTGTATTGACTGGTTTTGCCGGCTTTTCTGTAGGTCGTGAAGGTCCAGCCGTACAAATTGGTGGCTCTGCCGGCAAGATCGTGTCCTATTGGATGAATTCAGGGCTGCGTGAGCAGCGTATCTTGACCTCTGCTGGGGCAGGGGCGGGCTTAACGGCCGCATTTAGTGCACCTGTATCGGGGGCGATGTTCGTCTTTGAAGAGGTCCATAAAAGCTTTTATCCGTACCTCGTTGTGCCCACTTTCGTGGCTACCTTGATTTCTAACTACATTACGGTTAGTATCTTCGGCTTAGAGCCGGCCCTTGGGTTTTCGGTGACCTCCGGCGTTCCGCTAGAGTACTTCCCAGTCCTTCTTATGGTTGGCGTTATCATGGGGCTCTGTGGGGTGCTATTCTGTCGCATGATCTTTGCGTTCAAGAAATTCTTTGAGTGGCTTAAATGCTCTCGGTTCTTGAAATTAGCCCTTACTTTTGTGACTGTGGCCGTCATCGGCTATGACTCGCAACTTCTTTTAGGCGGTGGCAATGATCTGGTAGGACAGCTAGCCTTTCAGTCGCATGGCGTATTGCTCTTGGGTGGTATCGTACTAGGTAAGATTTTACTTACCACCTTCTGCTATGGCAGTGGTGCGCAAGGCGGCATATTCTTGCCCATGCTCGTCATAGGTGCCTCTGCAGGTGCTTTTTGTGAAAGCGTGCTTTCATCAATCGGTATTATCTCACCTGATTTTGTACCTCAATTCGTCATCTGTGCCATGGGGGGGATGCTAGCAGCTGCTATGCGAACTCCGATTTTGGCGATATTGCTCGTCCTTGAAATGACGAATAGCTTCTCAAATATTTACGCTATCGGTATTGTTACACTTGTGGCATACCTTGTAGCAGAGCTTTTAAAAGAGCCGCCAATTTACGATTTCTTATTGCAAGCCATGACCGGTCAAAGCCATTTAGAATCAGTGCAAACCTTCTTCCAAACGAAGGTGCCTGTAGTGGCAAACTATACAGAGGTGCAGTTACAAGACTTGGCATTGCCAGATGGCACATTAATCGTAAGTATTCGCCGAAATGGTACCTACATTGTACCTCTTGGGGATGTGAAACTCGAACCAGGTGACGAGCTACAAGTCTCTTGTGAACGAGGACGATTAAAAGCCGCGAAAGACTTTTTCCAATCGAATTAGTTATAGCAAAGAGATATCTCCAATCTAAGTAAAGGGAGGCCTTATTATGCTGGATAACATTATAGTATTTTATATACTCTTTACCATAGTCGGTTTTTTAGCGGCTATGCTAGGCACCATCATCGGTGCCGGAGGGGGCCTTGTGTTCGTTCCTCTCTTCATGTACTGGTTCCCGGAGTGGTCCCCATCTATGATTGTAGGGACATCGCTCTTTTCCGTTATGTGTAACGCCGTTTCTGGATCTATTGCATATATTAAACAGAAAAAGGTTCTTATCAGTGCCGCTATTGTATTTAGTTTAGCGACTTTACCAGGTGCTATTTTAGGGGCCCAAATGTCTGGTTGGTTTTCTGGACAAGGCTTTATGTTTGCCTTTGGGTGCTTTATGCTTTGTGCATCGGGGCTAATTGGATTTAAGAATTTTCGTAAAGGGGAGCGGAAGGAAGAAAGCCTTACCCTTGATCAGCTAACGTATAGCAAGCCTATTGGCATTAGCATTAGCTTTTTTGTAGGTTTTATCTCCAGTATCTTTGGTATTGGTGGTGGCCTTATTCATGTGCCTGCCTTGATCTATCTCATGGGTTTCCCAACCCATATGGCGACGGCTACAAGCCAATCTATCCTTGCTGTATCTACAACGATAGGTGTTATAACACATTTAATCGAAAATCATATCGTATTTAGTATTGCTATTCCTACTAGTATTGGCGCTATCTTTGGGGCCCAAGTAGGGGCGCGAATTGCTAAACGGTTGAAAGCAAAATCTATCCTTGCCCTTATGAGCGTTGCAGTCTTTGCACTAGCTGTACGTCTTATTCTTAAGTCTGGTATTTTGGGATAATATGGCTTCTCTGATCATCAATAGAAATTTGAATACTATACTTTTTATGTTCTAGCTAGTTTGAACCGATAGATTTGATATGTTTACTATAAGCCCTCTAGTGATTGCTCGAAAGAGTTATATCCCTAGAGGGCTTTTTATGTGAAAGTGAACGATTATTAGTAGGGGAATCTAAAAGTTATGATTAAAAGTCATACTTAAATATAAATGAGAATGATAAAATTGAAATAAATGGAAATATACAGTTTTATGTATAATTTATGTAAACTATTTCCTATAGAATTATATACACGATAAATCAAGCTTTATGGGCAATTTGGCGTTCATTTATTATAGAGTTCTTTAATTACTAAGTAAACAAAATAGTTTTATTTTAATATGTGAAAAAATGAGTACATGATAATGCCACTGAGATGCACTTTCAAGTAAAGAAATAAAAAAGCCATGCATATCGAGAATTATTAGGAGACATATAATTTATGCATAATTATAGTAGTGAGAATGAGAACGGCGTATACTAAATATAAGACAAATTCCTTAAGAGAGGATAGGAGGATATACAAGTGAGTACGCTTATAAAAGATTATGAACGTTTTGCCAAGGAGGCAAAAGAGATTTGCAAAGATCGTGTCTATACTGATCATTTACGTCGTTATGCATATGGTGTTGACGCATCCTGTTATAGCTATTTACCAAAGGTTGTTGTAAAGGCTGAGGATGAACGTGAAGTAAGACGCCTTATTCGTTTGTGCCAACAATGTGGTACACCATTTACATTCCGTGCAGCTGGTTCTTCTTTATCTGGTCAATGTTCCAGTGAAGACGTGCTTATCGTATGTAATGATGGCTTCAAAAAAATGGAAGTTATCGACGATGGCAAAGCTTTAAAATGCGAATGTGGTGTTATCGGTTCCGATGCGAACGATTTATTGAAACCATATAACCGCAAAATCGGTCCAGATCCTGCTACACTTGCAACAGCATTAGTAGGCGGTATTTTAAACAATAACTCCTCTGGTATGTGCTGTGGTACGGCTCAAAACTCCTATAAAACAATCCGTTCCATCCGCGTTGTATTATTAGATGGTACTGTTCTCGATACATCCGACAAAAAATCTATTGAACAATTCCTTCGTGAAAAACCTCAAATGGTTGAAGATATCTTGCAATTGCGCAAAGAAATCTTGGCTGATGAAGAATTGACTCATTTGATTCATCACAAATATAAAATCAAAAATACTACAGGCTATGGCTTGAACTCCCTTGTTGATTTCGAAGATATTATCGACATCATCAATCACTTGTTCATCGGTTCTGAAGGTACATTGGGCTTCGTATCTGAAATCGTGTACAACACTGTTGAAGACGTACCTCATAAAGGTTGCGGTCTCATGTTCTTCAGCACATTGAACGATGCATCTCTTGCGGTTGTAGCCTTGGCTAATATGGGTCGTGAAAAGGTTGTTGCTGCAGAAATGATGGACTATCAATCTTTGAAAGCAGTTCAAACTCTTGAAAATGTACCTGACTTCGTTCGTGAAGTACCAGAAGGTACAAGTGCTATCTTGTTCCAAACTGAAAGCTATTCCAAAGATACTGTAGATGAAAATTTAGCTTTCATTAAAGAACAATTGAAAGATATCCCAACAGCAATCCCAAGTCTTTACTCTCAAGATCCTAAAGAATACGATTCCTGGTGGGCAATCCGTAAAGGTATCTTGCCTATCGTTGGTGGTCAACGTAGAAAAGGTACTACTGTTATTACCGAAGACGTTTGCTTCCAAATCGAAGACTTCACTAAAGGCATTGAAATGCTTACTGAATTATTCCACAAATACGATTTCGTTGATGGTGGTGTAATCTTCGGTCATGCATTGTCTGGTAACGTTCACTTTAACATTACACCTGATTTCAGCGATCCTAAAGATACTAAGAACTTCGGCGATTTGGTAAAAGAAATGTCCGAACGCGTATCTGGTTTCGGTGGTTCTTTGAAAGCCGAACATGGTACAGGCCGCATGGTAGCACCATTTGTTGAAATGGAATGGGGCAAAAAAGCGTACGAAATCAACCGTCGTATCAAAGCGATCTTTGACCCTGAACGCATCTTGAACCCAGATGTTATGATCACTGATGATCCAGATGTGTACAAGAAAAACCTTAAAGCTCAATGCGTTATCGACGATGCTTTCACAATCTGTATGGAATGCGGTTTCTGTGAAAAACATTGTCCAAGCCGTAATTTAACATTGACTCCTCGTCAACGTATCGCATTGTTGCGCGAAACTAAACGCCTTGAAAACGAAGGCAATTTCACATTGGCATCTGAACTTAGAAAAGGCTATGAATACTTCGGCGTAGACACTTGTGCTGCATGCTCCATGTGTAAAGGCCTTTGCCCACTCAGCATCGATACTGCTCAAATTGCTTTATCCATGCGCCGCATCGACCCACCTGCACCAGAATTGGCTAAGAAAATCTACGATAACTTCTCTACAACACTTCAAATGTGTCGTGCTGGCGTAAGCCTTGAAGGCATTGCAGGTTCCATCATTACTCAAAAAGCAATTTCTAAGATTACTGAAGGTTTACATGGCGTAACAGGTGTTACACCATATGTTCCTAAAACAACTCCTAAAGCTAATCGCTACAAATTGAAAAACCGCATCAAACCAACTAACTTTGAAAAGGTTGTATACTTCAGTACATGTGCAAACCGCGCATTCAAACCTAACCAAGGTTATGACGATGATCGTAGCTTGCAACAAGTTGTTGAAAGCCTCTGCAACAAGGCTCATATCGATATTATCTATCCAAAACATATTGAAAACCTCTGCTGTGGCTTGAGCTTTGAAAACTACGATGACGTTCATGAACGTGCTGTTAAAGACTTGCACGATGCATTGATGAAAGCATCTCAAAATGGTAAATATCCAATCGTGATCGACCATAGCGCATGCTTCAACCATGCTTTCAAACACATGCCAGACTTAGAAATCAACGATATTTCTGAATTCTTGTGCAAATACGTAGTACCTCATCTCGACATTGAAAAATGTGATGAACGCGTTATCGTACACAAACAATGTAAGATTAAATCTTTGAACAAATCTCAATATATTGAAGACTTGGCGCGCCTCTGCACAGACCATGTATTCAATATCAAGTCTTTCGCATGCGATGGCTTTGCTGGTCAAAAAGGTTTCTTCACACCAGAACTTAACAAATCTGCCACAAAAGACCTTGCTGGTGAAATTGCTGAATACGGTGCAACACTAGGGGTAAGCTCCAGTTCCACATGTGAAATTGGCCTTGGTGAAAGCGGTGGCATCCCATTCGTAGGCGTTGCATTCCTATTAGACCGTTGCTCTAAAGCAAAAAAATAAGATTTATAACATTACCTACCATATAACGAAAAAGGACGAGTTGCGGCTCGTCCTTTTTTGTATATAGTTTTGGTATAATTGTAATGGTAATTAAAAAACTATGTGCTAGTATTTAATGAATTATATGATAGTGCTATATAATGTAATGATAGTAAATAGTCGATTATGTAATTGTATTAAATGGCTAATATAGAGGTATTGTATGAAATATATTCTATTATGTATTTGTTTGCTTAGCTTATTAGGGTGTGGCACAGATACTAAGACCCAACAAGACACTAAACCTACAACAACAGCTAACGAACAAGCTAAAACAGAGCAAGATGCTCATGTTATAGCCGCTAAGCAAGCTCTATCCTCTGGTGATTATGCGAAAGCTATCGAGGAGGCAACAGCTTCTATTAAGGATAATCCAAATAATGCAGACGCTTATTCTATTCGTGGCTTTGCTACGGCTTTAAATGGAGATACTACTAAAGGTTTAGCAGATACTAAAAAGGCTTACGATTTAGACCCAAATAATGTAGCTAATTACTACAATATGGCTATGGTGTACAAGTTGCAAGGCCAATTAAATGAGTCTAAACAATGGTTTGAAAAGGTATTAGAAAAGGACCCTAGCAACACCTGGTCTGTATATGGTATTGCTACCATTTATGCAGACCAAGGGGATGATACTAAGGCCCTTGATTGGCTTGAAAAAGCAATTAAAATTGATCCATCTGTGAAAGCTGTGGCAGCAGAACAAGACCATTTTGAGCGCTTTCACAATAATGCGCGATTTAAAACATTAGTAGGCTTATAGATATGGATGTAAAACAGATGATTCGCCTTGTTATAAAGGTGATGGGATTTATATATTGGTTTGTTTTTCTATACCTTGGTGGTTTAATGGTCGTAGACTGGTCAGGGTTTATGTCCCAACATAATATAGAAACACCTCTATTCCTTACATACTTAGTATTTGTAGGATGTTTTGTAACACCGTATATTATGCTGTACTGGAAGAAGCTAAATCCTAATGTGAAAGTTCCATTTTTAGTGCGCCATCTCTCCGAATTTATGGCGCGATTAGAAGATTGCCATAGCATATGGTTTGATGTGCTATATGTACTAAAATTATTGCTCTATTTCGTAACAATTCTGTGGATGCTTTGTATCATATTACTTACTTTAGCAGTTATTGCGTGGACAGTAGTTCTAATTTTACTGAGCAATTGATGATGTACATTTACATTTACATTGTTTTCTCTACTAATGCTTCTTGTAAAAGTTGAGAAAAATTAATTCCTTTAGCTAGCGCTCGATCATTTAGCCATGCAGGAATTGTTAAGGTTTTCTTTACGGATTTACTATTTTTAGCTAAATCAATATCTGTTTGTACTAATGTAGGATACGTTGTATCTGTACAAGGTAAGTTGCGAATAGATGTAGGTGTAGGTAAGCTTTCTCCATCTTCTAAGGCACCTAAAATATATAGTTCCATTGCCTCTTGGGCATTAGTTACGAGCTCTGTTAGGGTTGAGCCAGTACTGCTAGTATATTCTAAGTCTGGAAACTCAGCCCAGAAACCATCAGCATCATCATGGATTATAGCAGGGTATATAAATTTCATAGGTCCTCCTCATTTTAGTCCCGTACGTTTTCTTTTATGGTAACACGTGTATACGTATAAAACAATTGTTAGGAGTTATATATTCTTATTTATAGTCTAACTGTATATAACAGAAAACAGGGGTGACCAATGGTCACCCCTGACTCTATTAGTCACTTGACAAACTAGATGTATGAGTTATGTGCATTAATTCTATTTATATAAATCATATTGGTATATAATTAAGGTATATAAATTGGGTTGTATATTGATGAAAGGAGAGAATTCATCATGAAACCATTGGGTAAACGGATTGCAATGGCTGTGTTGTGTGCGGCGACGTTGACATCCCCCTTATTGTTGAGCGGGTGTAGTATGTCTGAGCTATGGCAGGGCACTGAACAGAGTCGTAAGGAAATTGCACAGCGGTCTGAGCAGGATCAGGTACAGTTATTTAATCAATATGTGAAAGCCATAAGCCGATTTAATCGCATGGCTGTAATGTTTGATTATGCGAATAGACCAACTCTTAATGAGTTAAAAGCGGGGCAGCATTTAACTGTATTTAATGCACCGAACTTTAAACAGCTACAAAAAGAATTAGAAGAGGCTAAGCAAGCGGGGGTTCCTTATGATGAAATGAAGGAGCCTTTAGATAAGCTACTTTCAAAATTGAACGAAATTACACCGGTTGCGGAAGAACTTGATGCATACTATAAATCTAAAGGGTATACTACAGATAACTATGCTAAGGAGCAACAATTAGGTCCTAAATATGTTCAGTTATACGAACAATTTATTCCTATTTATGCTGACTTTGATAATTTGATGCATAAGATTAACACGGACCGATTGCAACAACGGTTACAACAATTGCGCGATGCAGGTAAGAAAAATGCAGCCGCTGCACAAGAGGTTTCTTTGCGACTTACTGCAGTCCTAGAAAAGCTAGATAGTGAAAAAGAACCAGATGTAAATGCTATCAATCAAGAGCTACAAGCCATTGGCGATTTAGCGAATGGTATTTCTAGCCCTAAGTATGACCCTGTTAAGACCTCTGTAAACTCTACGATTGGTGCCATTCGTACCTATATGGGATCCAAACAAGATAACGATTATAAACATATGGTTGAGGCCTATAACCGTTATATTTCCAATATGAATACCACCAATATGAATGAATTGGATCAATAAGCAAGCTAGAAGAATAGTGTGATAAATTAATAGGCATATATAAGATATAAAAAGAAAGCTGTATCGAATGAGGATATCATTTGATACAGCTTTTATGTGTTTATAGGTTAGATATAGTTGCTAAAATCTCTTGTGAGATTGCATGCAGATGGCATACGCTCTCTTGTACTTAACTACATTTTTCTAATGGTTGTAATTTGATTTGATAATGAGAACAACACTAAGGCTATCCAGATACAACCAAAGGCGATCATTTGTGGTGTGCCAAAGCTTTCACCAAAGTAGAAGATAGCTAGCAATAAAGCAATAGTTGGAGATACATATTGAAGGAAGCCTAGTAGGTTGAGCGGCAATAGTTGGGCCCCATAGGAGAATAGCACTAATGGAACCGATGTTGTTAGACCGCAGGCTATGAGTAGCATGGACGTATACCAATCTGTGCCGAAATAGGACCACACTGTATTATCGACCATGGTCGTATAGAGTAAGGCTAGTGGTGTTAATAGCCAAGCCTCAAAGGCGATGCTCGTAAAGGGAGAGATGAGCAGCTTTTTTTTAACGACCCCATAGAGACCGAAGGAAACGGCGAGGATCATCGATACTAACGGCAAGGATCCCACTTGATAGGTGAGCAAGGCGATACCGATGGTAGCGATGAGGACGCTTAGCTTTTTCGGTACAGATAGAACCTCTTTAAATAGGATGACACCTAACACTACATTAAAGAGTGGGTTGATGTAATAGCCAAGGCTCGTGTCCATAACTTGGTTGTTGGCTATGGCCCAAATGTAGGTAAACCAATTTACGCTGATGATGACTGATGCTACCAACAGTAGTAATAGTTGTGAGCGCTGTTCTTTTAGTAATTGAAAGTCTTTTTTGAACTGTTTAAAATGTAGGCCAAATACGACGATGGCCATGCAAATGCCTGACCAGATAATGCGCTGCGCCAGTATATTATACGGTGAAACATGGTTTAATAATGCCCAATAGAGAGGGAGTAAGCCCCAGATGATATAGCAACTAAGGGCTGTCATTAGACCTTTTTTACTTGTGTGCTCCATAATGCCTCCTTGTGATTGTATTCATTATATCACGCATTGTGCTTGCATTTGTGCGTAGGCTTAGATTTTATGATGATTTGTACTCGATTTATAACTCGATTTGCAGACAATGAATACGTATATTTGTTAGCGATGAATACGTATATTTGATTGTGATGAGTTTTTATCATTTTAAATATGCATTAGTTATAACTTGAAATTTGTTACTTATGATTAACTGTTATGTTCATTGACTTTGTGCATATTGTTACACTATATTGGACTTAGAACAACGAATATAGAGAATAGGTGTCACAAGACTTAATAGAGAAATCGGTACAAGCCGATGCGGTCCCGCCACTGTAAGGACGAGCCTGCTTTCATAGATGTCACTGGAGAAATCTGGGAAGGCGAAAGCGAGGTGATGAGCCCAAGCCAGGAGAACTGCCTATTTGATAATCACCGTTATGTACCTACGAGCGATAGGAAGGGGATTGGGGTATGCTGGTTTCAGTGTTTTTTGGCGTACCTTTCAATAAGAAACCTTACGTGTCACTTTTGGGTGGCACGTTTTTTATTGCCCTTGAAAGTGGCTGTTAAGCATATATATCAGGCTTCATAGTTAATGAATTGATGAACACATATTTGAGGTTGATGTGATCTAAATATAGGAAAGCTCGTGTGATGTATATGTATAACAATTCGCAGGTACGGTGCGCTGTTTCTCGGTATGGTTTCGAGTTGAAAAGGAGGCACATATATGTCTGACAAAAAGACTTCAAAGGATGCTGAACGCGATCTATTAGCACCTGTATCCTTTGACGAATTTGAGAAACCTACGTATGAACAATGGCAGGCAGAGGTTGAAAAGGCGTTAAAAGGTGGCGACTTCCACAAGAAGATGTTCACGAAAACCTATGAAGGTATTACGTTGCAGCCAATCTATACACCTGCATTGCATGCAGAAGCAATTCCAAAGGGCGTATACCCTGGGGCAGGTGAGTTCCTACGTGGCACTAAGGCAAGTGGTTATATTAAAGACTCTTGGGGTGTATCCCAATATGTAGATGACTCTTTGCCTAAGGATGCCAATCATGCAAGTTTATACGAGATTGTAAAGGGTGGTACCATTCACAACATCCGCCTAGATGAAGCAACACGTCATGATCAAGACGTACAAGTGGGCGCATCCGTTGGTGTAGGTGGTACATCTGTATCCACTATGGATGACTGCAAACAATTGATTGACCGCTTCAATTTGAAGGAAAATCCTTTGTACATTGAAACAGGTGCTTCTGCAGCCATCTTGCTTGGCATGTTAGCAGCTACAGTGAAAGGCGCTAAAAAACAAACATCTGATTTGAAAGGTCTCGTTGGTGCAGACCCTATCGGTGTTTGGGTGAAAGATGGTGCTTTGCACATTTCTTTAGATACAGCCTTTGATGAAATGGCACATACAGTTGTATGGGCTAAAGAGCAAGCTCCAGAGCTTAAAACAGTGCTTGTATCCGGCGATGTATACGCTAATGGCGGCGCTAACGATGTGCAAGAGGTTGCCTATGCATTGGCAACGGCTGTATGCTACGTGCGTCAATTAGCGCAACGGAACATCGATATTCACACCATCGCTAAGAGTATGATGTTTACATTCTCCTTAGGTGCTAACTTCTTTATGGAAATCGCTAAATTGCGTGCATTACGCGTGCTTTGGGCTCGCATTATGGAAGCTTTTGGTGCTGAAGAAGCGGACCGTGCCGTTCATGTACACGGCAGAACATCGGCTTTCACAAAAACTGTATACGACCCATATGTAAACTTGTTGCGCAATACAACACAAGCATTCTCTGGTGTTGTAGGCGGTTTGAACAGCCTTGAAGTATCTCCGTTTGACCAACCAATTCGCAAAGCGGATGATTTCTCTCGCCGTATTGCCCGCAATATCCAAGTTATGTTGCAAACTGAATTCGAGTTGCGCCAACCTGTAGACCCTGTAGGCGGTTCTTGGTACGTGGAAACATTGGCTGCTGAACTATGTGAAAAAATCTGGGCTGAGTTCCAAACAATCGAGTCTAAAGGTGGCATCATTGCCGCATTGAAAGAAGGCTATCCTCAAACTCAAGTGAAAGCCATCCTCGATGAACGCTTTAAAAACCTTGCATTCCGTAAGGATGTAGCAGTTGGTAACAATATGTATGCGAATATGACAGAAGAGTTACTTGATCCTAAACCAGAAAATCAAGAAACATTGTGTCAAAAACGAGCTGCTCAAATTGATGAGTACTTGGCAGGTGCAGAGGCTGATGCGGTTGTGAAAGCACAGGCTACTCTAGAAGCAAGTACAACAGAACCAGGTGCATTGATTGGTCTTATTGAGCTTGGGGCATTACAAAAATTGACAATCCGCCAAATCCGTAAGGCTTTAGATGCAGGCGATATTTCTTCTGAAACAATCGAACCAATTATTGCACATCGCTGGACTGAACAATTCGAAGCCCTCCGTATGCGCACGGAATCGTATAAACAACGTACGAAAGATAATGTGAAGGTGTTCTTGGCTAATATGGGCCCAATCCCTCAACATAAACCTCGTGCGGACTTCTCCACAGGCTTCTTCGAAGTAGGTGCTTTTGAAGTTATTAAAAATGATGGCCATGAAACAACGGCTGATGCGGCGAAGGCTGCCCGTGAAAGTGGTGCCGATGTTGTCGTTATCTGTTCCACAGATGATACATATCCTGAGTTAGTACCACCACTCGCTAAAGAGTTGAAAGAAACTATGCCGAATGTAACAGTTATTTTGGCAGGGGCGCCTCCTAAGGACCTTGAGCCTGTATACCGTGAAGCTGGCGTAGACGACTTCATTTCCGTTCGTGCAAATTGCTACGAAATCTTACATACGTTACAAGATAAGAAAGGGATGTGAGCTCATGTTTAAAAATCCAGACTTCTCCTCTCTTGGCTTGGGATCTCAGTCGCCGACATCTCGCGATGCATGGCTTGCTGAACTTCAAAAAGAAACAGGAAAAAGCTTTGAAGATTTATATAATACAACAATGGAGCAAATCCAACTAAAACCTCTCTATACAGAGATGGATTATGAAGGGATGACACACCTTGACTATATGGCTGGTGTACCTCCATTCTTGCGTGGACCTTATTCCACAATGTACGTAACTCGTCCTTGGACAGTACGTCAGTATGCTGGTTTCTCCACAGCAGAAGAATCCAATGCATTCTACCGTCGTAACTTGGCAGCGGGCCAAAAAGGTTTGTCTATCGCCTTTGACCTTGCTACACACCGTGGTTACGACTCCGACCATCCTCGCGTAGTAGGTGACGTTGGTAAAGCCGGTGTTGCGGTAGACTCCATCCTCGATATGGAAATTCTGTTCTCCGGTATTCCTCTCGACCAAATGTCCGTATCCATGACAATGAACGGCGCCGTATTGCCTGTTATGGCGTTCTACATCCTAGCTGGTGAAGAACAAGGTGTTGATAAAAAGGTTATGGCTGGTACGATTCAAAATGATATCTTGAAAGAATTCATGGTACGTAATACCTATATTTACCCTCCAGCTACGTCCATGCGCATCATCGGCGATATCTTTGCTTACACCTCTCAGTACATGCCTAAATTCAACAGTATTTCCATTTCTGGCTACCATATGCAAGAAGCAGGCGCTACTGCAGATATTGAATTAGGTTACACATTGGCCGATGGTCTTGAATACATCCGTACAGGTGTAAATGCAGGCCTTCACGTAGATAAATTCGCTCCACGTTTGTCCTTCTTCTGGGCAATCGGTAAAAACTACTTCATGGAAGTTGCGAAAATGCGTGCTGCCCGTATGTTGTGGGCTAAGATTATCAAGAGTTTCGGTTCTGAAAATCCTAAATCCATGGCTCTTCGTACACATAGCCAAACATCCGGTTGGTCTTTGACAGAACAAGATCCATTCAACAACGTAGCTCGTACATGTATGGAAGCGATGGGTGCCGCTTTGGGCCATACGCAATCCCTACATACCAATGCGCTTGATGAAGCCATCGCGTTACCTACGGACTTCTCTGCTCGTATTGCTCGTAATACTCAACTTTATATTCAAGACGAAACTAAGGTATGTAAAGTTATCGACCCATGGGGCGGTTCCTACTATGTAGAAGCATTAACTGATGAATTGATTCGTCGTGCTTGGGGCCATATTCAAGAAATCGAATCCCTTGGCGGTATGGCGAAAGCGATTGACACTGGTCTTCCTAAGATGCGTATCGAAGAAGCAGCAGCTCGTCGCCAAGCTCGTATCGACTCTGGTCGTGAAGCAATCATCGGTATCAATAAATATCGTCTAGATAAAGAAGATCCATTGGATATCCTCGACGTAGATAATACGGCTGTACGAGAAGCGCAAATCCGTCGTCTCGAACAATTGCGTGCTAACCGTGATGAAGATAAGGTTCAATCCTGCCTCGAAGCGATTACTAATGCTACAGAATCCGGGGAAGGCAACTTGCTTGCCCTTGCACTTGAAGCAGCTCGTGCTCGTGCATCCTTGGGTGAAATTTCCTTTGCTGTTGAAAAGGTTTGTGGCCGTCATAAAGCGGTTATCCGCTCTATTTCCGGCGTATACTCCAGCGAATATGAAGATGATGATGTAATCAAGGAAGTTCGCCAAATGGCGGATGACTTCGAAGAACTCGAAGGTCGTCGTCCTCGTATTATGATTGCGAAGATGGGCCAAGACGGTCATGACCGCGGTGCCAAAGTTATTGCTACATCCTTCGCGGATATGGGCTTTGACGTGGATATCGGACCTTTGTTCCAAACGCCAGAAGAAACAGCGCAAGATGCGGTGGATAATGACGTTCATATCGTCGGCTTCAGTTCCCTTGCGGCAGGTCACAAAACATTGTTACCTCAACTTGTGGAAGAACTCAACAAACGAGGTCGTGGAGATATTTTGGTTGCCATCGGTGGCGTAATCCCTGCTCAGGACTATGAGTTCCTACGCGAACATGGCGCAGTGGCTATCTTTGGCCCTGGTACAGTCTTGCCTGTAGCGGCTAAGAAATTGCTAGAAACATTGACTAGCCACGTTCAAGAAGAATCTGATGACTGATACCTATCGTCCCGACTGGGTGCCAGAAGATGCGAAGAAAGATGATACCTTTGCGTGTCACGTGATGAAAGGCGTCAAGGAAATGCACGACGGGCTCTTGTCTAGCTCCGCTCATCTGGCTCCGTCGGTACGTCCCGTACAGCGGCGAAAGAAGTTAACTGTCGCTGATTATGTACGCGGTATCGAGCAGGGGGACCGCGTTATACTTTCACGGGCTATCACATTAGTAGAAAGTAATAATAAGGAACACTTTAAATTAGCTCAACAAGTATTGCAAGCTATATTGCCTCGTACGGGCAAGGCGTTGCGCATCGGTATTACTGGTGTGCCTGGGGCCGGTAAAAGTACATTTATTGAAGCCTTTGGTAACATGCTCATTGAAGCTGGTTACAAGGTTGCTGTACTCGCTGTAGACCCTACAAGTCAAGTCACAAAAGGCAGTATTTTGGGCGATAAAACGCGGATGGAAACGTTGACGAAACATCCTGAGGCCTATATTCGTCCATCGCCGGCTGGCGGTACACTAGGCGGTGTGGCTCGTAAAAGTAGAGAAACGATGCTACTTTGTGAGGCTGCTGGATACGATATTATTCTCGTCGAAACTGTTGGGGTTGGGCAAAGCGAAGTTACTGTGCGCTCCATGGTAGACTTCTTTATGCTCATCGTCTTAACTGGTGCAGGCGATGAATTGCAAGGCATCAAAAAAGGAGTTATGGAACTTGCCGATGCTATTGTGGTCAATAAAGCTGATGGGGACAACCTCAAGCGTGCTCTCATTGCCCGCAGTGACTATGATCGGATGCTACATTACATTCGTCCCGCTACGGAAAAATGGAAAACCCAAGCCTACACATGTTCAGCAGTTACAAAGGATGGCCTCGATGAATTGTGGGATGTTATCCAAGAATTTGCTGAACAAGGTAAAGAAAATGGCGTATTCTTAAAACGACGTCAAGAACAATCCCTCCGTTGGGTACGCGATATGATTGACGAACACTTGCACAACCTATTCTTTAATAATGTCGTCATTCAAGGTCGTATGGGCGAAGTCGAAAATGCTGTCTTAGACGGTGAAATGAGCGAATCACAAGCCGTTGAAGAATTAATTGGAGTTTTTGACAAGTCTATTAAATGAGTAGATAGCTACATACCTATTTGATAAGATGGCATAACTTATCTATTAAGACACTCCGATTAGCTATTATACTGATTTAGATATATAAGATGTATCCAGAAAAGGCATAGTATAAACATTACTATTGGGTTTAGCCCAATGAAGATGTATACTATGCCTTTTTATGTGCCTGTGAAAGCATATTCATGAAACAAATTTCATAAAAAACACGGTTGATACTTTCATAAATATCATATATGATATATAATTTAATCATAGATTGTTACTTGTATGTGATTAAAAAGAGAGGGTCATTATGAAACCACTAGTAAAGAAAATGCTAACAGTAGTATTGTGCGCATCAACTCTAACAGCACCATTATTCTTGACAGGATGTAGTGTTTCTAAGGTTGCCAATAGCGTACAACAAGGTGTTCAAAAGAAATCACAAGATGACGTTAAAGTGTTTAACAACTACATTAAAGCCGTTGGCGATTTTAACAGTCATACAGTGCGCTTTGGCTATGCTATCGGCCCAGACATTCAAAAACTAAGAGAAGGTCAACATTTAACAAGCTTTATGGCACCACATTTTGATTCTTTACAAAAGAACTTACAAGCCGCTAAGGATGCTGGCGTGCCATATGATGATATGAAAGAACCTTTAGATAATGTATTGGCTGTATTAAAGGATATTGTACCAGTAGCCAGTGAATTGGATACGTACTACGAAACTAATTCATATCAAGCAGATAATTATGCTAAGGAACAACAATTAGGACCTAAATACGTTCAATTATATGATCAGTTCTATGCAGCGTATAATCAACTAGACGCAGTAATTCACAAACACAACACGGAAAACCAACAAGAACAGTTGAAAGAACTTAAAGAGTCTGGCAAGAAAAATGCAGCGGCAGCTCAAGAAGTTCATTTACGTTTAACTGCTTTATTGGATGGCTTTGAAGAGGGTAAACAAATTGATGTAAATGCAGCTAACCAAGAGTTACAAGGCATCATGGACGTATCTAATAGTATTACTAGTCCGGAATATAACAGTACTAAGAATTCATTAAATACAGCTATTGGTAGAATTCGTACATTCTTAGGTGACCAAACAAATGATCATTATAATGATATGGTTGAATCCTATAATCGCTTCATTGGCAGTATGAATCGTTTGGATATGAACAAACTTGATAAATAATATCTAATGGTATATACCGTTTCGTATAATGTTAGAGAGGGTCTTAAAATGAGTAAAAAAATGTTGTTACCCGTTGGTGTAGTTGTTTTAATTATAGGTATTGTTATCCTGTTATTAAACCCAGATCCAGCTGCAACAAATTTAGAAATTGCAAGAAATGCTACTAATGCACGAGATGCAGCTAAAGCAATTTCTTCTAACAATCAAACGTATGCTTGGATGTATTCCATCGGCATGTTCTGTAGTGGCTTTGGCTTGTCCTTAACAATCGGTGGCATACTTGTAAAATTCTTAAAAAAAGACTAATAAATCATACGAATGCAATGGTTATGCTATGGTTAAATCTATGACGGAATTAAGGTCCGGCAAAGGAAAAATAGAAGTAGAGTAGAAGCAGAATAAAAGCAAAATTAAAGGCTATACTAATATGTGTATCATGATTAGTATAGCCTTTTTTTGTCTCATACATATTTTTAGATGCCTTAAAACGTGATATAATTAAGCTTATTGGGGCCTAGAGGGTGAAGGCTTTTGGAGGTTAGTATGAGTAGCATAGCGCATTTATTTGTGGCTGGTGGATTTGTTATGTATCCGCTAGTAATTTTTTTGCTCTTTGCATTGATGATTGGCATTGAGCGTATCATTTTATATCGTAAGTTTACAAAGGACTTGCGCCGTTTTAATAAGGTATTAGAGAAGAATCAATCTTGGGTTATGTTACCAAGTGTTCTGGAACGCGACACAGAGGAGCTTGGCTCTTTATTTGCTCGCGCTATGCGCAGTGCAAAGAACTATAATGGTTTAGAAAACCGTTTGCAAGACGTAGTGTCTTACGCCGATGAGCGTTTAAAACGCGGCCTTAGCTGGCTTAGTATGATCGTAACCATGGCTCCACTATTGGGTCTATTGGGGACCGTGCTTGGCATGATTCGCGCCTTTGCTGTCGTAGGTGGCGATATTGGTGCGCCTACCATCATTACAGGCGGTGTATCCGAAGCCTTGGTAGCAACAGCGACAGGCCTTACAGTAGCAATTATTGCGCTCGGCTTTCACAGTTACTGTGCAGCAAAGGTAAACGATTCTATTACTACCTTAGAGCATGAGTGCGGCAACATCCTCGATGCGTACAACGAGGAACATGATATATGAGACGACGCACATTAGGGGTTAAAAAAGAACCGACCATCATGATTATCCCTATGATCGATATCGTATTTTTCTTATTGGTATTCTTCATGGTTGGCACGCTGTACATGAATACAGAGCAACAAATTCCGCTCAATTTGCCATCTGCATCGACATCTACAGCAAAATCTATTGAACCTATTACGATTACGCTCACCACAACGCACACGCTATATATCGACAATCAGGAAATCTCTTCCGACCGATTGGCTGAAGAGGTACAATCTATCGTGAAGCAGGCACCTCGACAAGCTTTTGTCATTCGCGCATCTAAGGATGTTTACTATAGCGAGGTTATCGCCCTATTGGACATGCTCAAGGTGAATGGCGCTAAATATATTAGCGTTGCCACAGAACGGAAGTGATTCTATGTTTGAATCGCATTATTTGAAACCGTTTATTGTGTCCTTAGGGATTACGACTATGCTGATTTCTGGTATGGGCCTTTCTTTGCGGGGAATGGCAGGTACAGGTGCTGCCCATGATGCGGCGGAAATTAGCTTTGATTTGCCTGATGATGGTGAAAGCGATACAGGGGTTGAGGCTGTTGACACTGCACCGAAACCAGCGGAAAATCCTATGGAAAAACTACAGAACGTAACTCCAGAAGGCGCGGCACCTAAGGCGAATTCTTTGGTGAATGAGCGCAAGCCAGAGGAGGAACGTACTAAAGAGTTAAGTGAAAGTACAGCAGCATCTAGTGTGCGCCGAGAATGGACTGTTCCAAAGGCTATTGAATCGGAAACGAGTAGCAGTGAACAAGCTGTAGTTACGCACGGAGCAGATTCTAAGGATGGAAAATCCTCCAAGAATAGTAAAGCGCCTATCGGTAAAGAGATAACATCAGATCCGAATGCAACTGGAGATGGATTGCCTGAATCTAGTGACTTATCTGTCTTATCTGATTTAGCATTGAGTTTATTGACGCCAGGACAACAAGCGCTTTTACAAAAACCAGATATTAATCCTCATGACTATTTGCGGACTGTGCAAGAACAGGGGCGAGCATCTGTCGTAACAGGCAAGGTGGTAGTACGAGTTAACTTTGATGTTAACGGTAATGTCATCGTTGGCGAACATACGCCACTGATCGTGGACGATGTACCACCAGCTGTACGAGACGAAGCACTGCGCATCATCAAAAGCAGTGGATCTATCGTTAACCGACGGGGTGAACCTGTTTACTTAGCAGTTCCCGTTATTCTAGGACAATAAAGAGGCATATCTCATACAAATGTATGTAAGATATGCCTCTTTTGTTATGTTTACTATTTTGTTTTACAGAATAATTTTGAGTTCCTATACGTATGTAATTTATGTAGTATTAAATATTTGTTAATCTTGATTAGTAAGCATTGTTTTGGTAGAGTTGAATACCGCAAGATATACGATGGCGCCACCGATAAATAAAGTGATTTGCATAGGTGCACTAAATTGATCGACGCGCCATAATGCGAAGGCGTAGAAGAACATGGTTACTAGCATGATGAGGAATGCAATGATAACGCGTACATTGGTGTTAATAGCTAAGGAGGTAGTGATGCGGGATTTGTTGAGTATCACGTAAATTAAGGACACGATAATATCTGCTGTAAAGATAGAAAATACATAATTGAGATCGAACTCTCCAAATAGTACTACAGCCAAGCCGATAAAGCTGAGTCCAAAGAATAGGCGTAATAGTATACCTATAGTATTTGATTCGTTGCGCTGTGCACGACGCTCTTTGCGATTTAAATTTGCCATGAAAGCCTCCCCATAACGGACATAGTTAGTCTTACTACTATCATAAAGCTCAGTTATAAATAAGCTATTCTTCATAATAGGTTTAGTCTGTATGTTTATTATATATCACAATGTACAGCTATGATACACTTTAATTAATTTATTACTATATTAGTATATAGCTATATAAGCCTATAAGAACGTAAAGAGAGCGCCTATGATTCAAGTTATTCTTACCTATATCGTTAATGTCATTATTGTATTTGTCTTTTTCCCAATTTTAGAGTCTGCCGTGCAATTGGTGTACCCCTTTTCTTGGGATTGGTTTATAAAACCGTTACATTTAGCGGATAAGTTAGATGTGTATATTGTTTTGTCTATTGCGTTACCTATTATCGTGGCGATTGGATTATTTTTGCCACCTTTTAGTTGGCTAGCCCATTTGTTACAAGGTGAAAGAAAACCAAGTGCTGTAGAAGCTGAATATATTGAACCACTCTTAGAAGAATTATGTACACGTAGTGGCGTATCAAGAAATACTTTGACATTGCGTATGCGCACTGATGAGGATATCAATGCTTTTGCTTCAGGAATCAATCATATTACCATTCATACAGGCGCTTTGAGTGGATTAGATAAACGACATTTGCTTGGCGTTTTGGCGCATGAATTGGGGCATTTAAGAAACCGAGACACGATTTACTTGACCATAACCTACGCTATGGACCGATTAGGACAATTAATCTTAAACCTCGTTATACTTTTAAATGGAGCCTTAAATATATTGGCACTGATTCCTATTGTTAATATCGTCATTCGCATAATCCAAATAGTTCTTCTTGTTATGATTGCGGCGGTGGAGTATGTACTGCGCTTGCCGAAGTGGATTACCTACTATTTTGATAGCCGCCGTCGTGAGTATGCTGCAGATGCGTACGCTGTATCGATTGGCTTGGGCCGAGAATTGCGGGATGGACTCGTTTCATTGGGCCTCGCAACTGACCAAATTGGTATGCTTGAAACTGGTGAATTATATGATCGTGAAAGTACGGGCTTCTTCAGTCGTCTGTTTATTACCCATCCGAAAATGATTAAACGTATTCAACGTATCGATGAAGGTATAGAAGTATACGAACTGAAACAAAGTCTCTTGTGGGACCGAATGATAAGAAAAGCTAAATGTATCCAATAGAGCCGAATAGAGGTCTTAATTTATATAAAACTAAAATAGAAGTTTGAATATAGTGAATGCTGCATAAATACGAACGATTGGTAAATTTAATGTAATTATCATTCGGAAATTTATTGGTCTTTCGTTGAATGGAGCTTTCACATATGGTACAATTAACGTATAAGAAATCTAGCTTTTATCATGCAAAGGAGACATCATGATACCACGTTATACACGAGAAGAAATGGGCCATATTTGGAGCGAACGCAATGAGTTCGACACAATGTTATTAGTAGAAACATTGGCATCCGAGGCGCAAGCTGAGTTGGGAGTTATCCCTAAAGAAGCGGCTAAAGCCATTCGTGAAAAGGGCAATTTCGACGTTGAACGCATTCATGAAATCGAAAAGGAAACAAACCACGATATTATTTCCTTCGTAACAGCAGTAGGCGAATACGTAGGTCCTGAAGCGGCTAAATATATCCATCTTGGCCTTACATCTACTGACGTTAAAGATACAGCGCTTGGTTACATGATGAAACAAGCATGCGACATCTTGATTGAAGACTTGAAACGCTTGCACGAAGTATTGCGTCGTCGTGCAGCTGAGTTCAAATACACACCTATGATCGGCCGTACACATGGTATTCATGGTGAACCTACTACATTTGGTTTGAAATTAGCATTGTGGATGGCTGAAGTAGAACGCGACATCGAACGCATGGAACATGCTCGTAAAAGCGTAGCTGTTGGTAAATTGTCCGGTGCAGTTGGTACATACTCCAACATCGATCCATTCGTAGAACAATATGTATGCGAAAAATTAGGTCTTGAACCTGTTAAAATCGCTACACAAGTCGTACAACGTGACCGTCACGCTGAATTGTTGTCCACTATCGCTGTTGTAGGCGGTACATTGGATAAAATCGCTTTGGAAATCCGTCATTTGCAACGTACAGAAGTGCGCGAAGCGGAAGAATATTTCAGCCCTAAACAAAAGGGTTCCTCTGCGATGCCTCATAAACGTAATCCTATTACATGTGAAAGAATTTGCGGTATGGCTCGCTTGCTTCGTGGCTATGCTCAATCTGCTTACGAAGACCAAGCTTTGTGGCATGAACGCGACATTTCCCATAGCTCTGTAGAACGTGTCATCTTACCAGATGCAACAATTTCGTTGAACTACATGCTTCACCTTACAATCCGTACAATTGATAAATTGTTGGTATATCCTGAAACAATGCTTAAAAACCTTAACCTTACAGGTGGTCTTGTATTCAGCCAAACAATTTTGACTCACCTTGTAGACAAAGGTGCCGTACGTGACGAAGCATACCGTTGGGTTCAAAAATACGCTATGGAACGTTGGCTTGAAGGTAAAGATTTCGCTACAGGTCTTAAATCTGATGAAAACATCAAGAAATACATGACTGCTGAAGAAATCGATGCATGCTTCGATCCACATAAATTGTTGAAACATGTAGATACAATCATGGCTCGCTTTGGCCTATAATTGTAGGGTACTTCCCACATAACATATGAAAGATTAGGGTAGGTATAGACCAACAAGCCTATGGCACATGCATTAGGTGTTGGCTATATCTACCTGTTTTTATTTATCTTAGGAGGTTATATGAAACGTATTATACGAAAGTACGGACCGCCTATTTTTCATTGTATTAATGACTTTGGACAAGGATCTCTAGCGGCGCTTATACCGTTTTTTATCGCTAACTTTGGGCTTAACTACTATCAATCAGCATCTATCATTTTCTGTAACACCATCGTGGCTTCTGTAGCCCAACCTATCTTGGGCTATGTGGCGGATCGGTGGCGCGTGCCTTGGTTTATTCCAGTAGGCTTTTCCATAACATTAGTCTCCATTAGTTCCATTGCACTGGCGACGAGCTATGAGATGATACTTGCTCTATCGCTCATTGCAGGCCTTGGGGCTGCATTGTTCCATCCTGAGGCAGCACTTCTTGTAAACCGTATGCAATCCAATGAGCTTGGTAATGCTATGGGGCGCTTTGCCGTAGGTGGTAGTGCTGGTTTTGCAATGGGGCCGCTCCTTGCTGGTGGTGTGTACGTCTTTGGCGCTCAGTTCCTTTGGGTGTTCACGGCCATTGCCTTAATTGGCGTGTTATTGTATGTGTATGCCTTTACAGGTTCTGCGGCTACCGATGTTGTTGGTGAAAGTAAAAGCTCTGCTAAGTCCACTAATACTGGTGCCAACGATTGGGTAAGCTTCGGCAAGTTATTCTTTGTCATTGCTTCTCGCTCCATATTGTTCTCTGTACTATCCATCTTTATCCCTATTTTGTATATTACCGTTATAAACGGCGAAGCCAGTGCCTCTAGTTTGGCGCTAACTATGTACTTTGCAATGGGAGCAGTCCTTACCTATATGGGCGGGGCTTTATCTGATAAATTAGGCTTCCTTAAAACGGTGCGCTTAGGCAATCTTATCTTCTTGCCATCCGTTTTAGTGTTTATATTTGTGCCTAATATCTGGGGCTTCTTCGGTGCTATGATACCGATGGCCTTTGGCGTATTCTCACAATACGGACCCATTACTGTACTAGGTCAAAAATACCTTGCTAAAAATGCAGGCTTTGCATCGGGGATTACACTAGGCCTTGGCATTACCTTAGGCGGCCTTGTAGCGCCATATGTAGGCCATCTAGCAGACATCTATGACGTGCAAACTGCTTTGATGACCTTGATACCCGTAGGACTTATGGGGCTACTAATGAGCCTATGGCTTAAAGAACCAAAATAGTATTGGCACAATAAATACTTTCACAGAGTCCGAACATTGTTGTATAATGTTAGTGAATTATTTAGACTTTCACATGGAGGATATAGATATGGCAACAAGTATGGTTATCGGCACTCAATGGGGTGACGAGGGTAAAGGTAAGATCGTTGACTGGATTGCGGAACGTGCGGACGTTGTAGTGCGCAGTCAAGGTGGTAATAACGCAGGTCATACTGTTGTAGTAGATGACAAAGCATTTGCGCTTCGCCTGTTACCAAGTGGTATCTTGTATGATGATAAACAAAATATCGTTGGTACTGGTGTTGTTATTGACCCTAAAGTTTTGTTACAAGAAATTGAAGGTCTTGAAAAACAAGGTAAATCTGCTAAATCTCTTCAAATTTCTGACCGTGCGCATGTTATCATGCCATATCATATCGCTTTAGATAATGCAGAGGAAGCATCTAAAGGGGATGCTAAAATCGGTACTACTAAAAACGGTATCGGTCCTTGCTATGCTGATAAGATTAACCGTATCGGCATCCGTATCTGCGATTTGTATGACTTGGATACATTCAAACAAAAATTAGCATACAATGTAGAATTCAAAAACAAAATGCTTACAAAGGTTTATGATGCTGAACCTGTTAACTACGATGAAATCTTAGCTGACTACATCAAATATGCTGAAGCATTGAAACCATATGTAACAGATACTAATATCGCTGTTTTGAAAGCAGTGCAAGAGGATAAAAAGGTGTTGTTCGAAGGCGCGCAAGCAACTATGCTTGACCTTGATCATGGTACATATCCATTCGTAACATCCTCTCATCCAATCGCTGGTGGTGCTTCCACAGGTGCTGGTATTGGTCCAAACTACTTGAAAAATATCTTTGGCGTAGTAAAAGCTTACGCAACACGCGTTGGTGCAGGTCCATTCCCTACAGAGCTTCTTGATGAAACTGGCGATAACCTTCGCAAACTTGGTCATGAGTTCGGTACTGTAACTGGTCGTCCTCGTCGTTGCGGTTGGTTAGATCTTATGGTTGTAAAATACGCGGCAGGTCTTAACAGCCTTGATTACCTTGCAATCACTCGTTTGGATATTCTTGATACATTCAAAGAATTGAAAATCTGCGTAGGTTATAAATTGAATGGTAAAGATGTAGAAGGCTTCCCAGCTAACTTGAAAGATCTTGAAGCATGCGAAGCAGTGTACGAAACATTGCCAGGTTGGGAAACAGATATTTCTGGTATCCGTAAATACGAAGATCTTCCTGAAAATGCTCGCAAATATGTAGAACGTATTGCAGAAGTAACAGGCGTACCTTTGGGTATCGTATCCGTTGGCCCTAACCGCAGTCAAACTATTGATTTAGTAAACGTATTTTAAGCTATACTAATTTGATATAATAGGATTGCTCTAGAGTAGACTAGAATTCATCATTATAAATTCTATGTTTTTCCTACTATACAATCGACTTATAGAATTATACAGATAAGGCCCCTCTATGAGGGGTCTTTTGTATTGAAAGTCATTAGAACACAAAATCGGTATAGTTTATATCTAATCCTTTAGATTGCTAATATAGTGCGGTATATCGAAGTATGCTATATGGTTATTAGAAAATCGCTATATCGAAAATTCTATAGAAAATAATTGCACAAAACCATTATATATACATTTTTATGTATAACTAAATAAATCTATGAGATGAAAATTTATTTAAAATATTCATAGCGAATAGCCTATAGTGTGCTGAAATTAGTTTATAATGTGGTAAAATTTACTCATATATAATTATTTGGTATTCATAATAAATTATTAAGATACAAATATAAAGAAAAAAATAGATTTACATTAAGAAATAGTATATAATAGTATCCATAAGTAGATTGACATTTTTTGATACGGATTTGAGGAGTTAAAGATATGGTTGAAGTTTCTTATGAACGTTTAGCGACGATTTTTAAGGCATTAAGCGATGAAACAAGATTACACATCATCGACATGTTGTCTTGCAATGAATTATGTGCAGCTGATATTTTAGCTAGCTTCAATTTATCCCAATCTACGTTGAGCTACCACATGAAAATCTTAATTGATGCAGGTGTAGTTAACTCTCAACGTAATGGCTTATGGACTCGTTATTCCATTAATGAAGCTACATTTGGCGATATTTTAGAGATCATCCCTCAACTATATAAATCTAAGGATGAGTGTATTTGCGCGCAAATTAAATACTGCCGTATTTCTGAGCACGAAAAAGAAGCGTAACAATGAGACGATGGATTATGCATGTTGATATGGATGCATTTTTCGCGTCCATCGAACAATTGGATCATCCAGAATATAAAGGCCACCCCGTAATTGTGGGTGGTCTTTCTTCACGTGGCGTCGTTGCCACTTGTTCTTATGAGGCTCGAAAATTTGGTGTTCACTCCGCCATGCCCATCTCTCGTGCTAAGAAACTCTGTCCCGATGGCGTCTATGTGTATCCGCGTATGGATCGTTACAAAGAGGTATCTCATCAGATTTTTTCTATTATGAAAGAATTTACTCCTCACATTGAGCCTCTATCTATCGACGAAGCCTTTCTCGAGGTTAGCGGTATGTCTACCATGTATAGTGGACCAAAAGCACTGGGCAGAGCCATTAAAGATCGAGTATTTGAGGAAACTGGTCTTATTATCTCTGCAGGGCTAGCACCGAATAAATTCCTTGCCAAATTGGCATCCGATTTAGATAAGCCCGACGGCCTCGTAGTCATACCTTATGGCCGTGAAAAAGAGATTTTAGCTCCATTACCGATTAAACGCATTTGGGGCGTAGGTCCTCGTACAGAAAAAATCTTGAAAACAGGGGGCTTTCACTTGATGCGTCATATTCAAGCGTTGCCTGATGAAAGTAGTTTAATTCCCCTCGTGGGCAACCAGGCGCGTCGCATATGGGAACTAGCAAATGGGATTGACGATAGACCGGTGGAAACAGATCGCAAAATACAATCTATCGGAGCAGAGGAAACCTATGAAGAGGACCTCGTCGATGGCAGTGCCATTGAACTTGAGTTTAGATACTTCGCCAATCGTTTATCAAAACGATTGCGAAAACGTAATCTCTTAGGTCATACCGTATCCATTAAGGTTCGGTACGATGATTTCACTACCGTATCCCGCCAAAAACGGTTAGATACACCATCAGACCATGAGCATGTGTTTTTTGAAACGGCTCTGCTCTTGTGGAACAAACTCATGCAAGATAAGACCAGTAAAAAACCGAAAGGCACAAAGAACGACATTGAACTATTAGGAGCCACTACGAAGGTTAAATCTACAAATTTAAAATCTACTAATTCAAACTATAGTAGTTCAAACTATTGTGGTTCTAGTGAGATTGCCTTTATGGATCCCCCGGGCCCTATACGATTATTAGGCCTTACCATTAGCGGTCTCGATGAAGAGGTACCTATGCAGGATAGTCTTTTTGAATCACCTAAAAATGAGACTGAAAATAAACTGGCTGGCGTATTAGATTCATTAGAGTCTAAATTTGGTGAAACGGCCGTTATGAGTGGGGCTCTATGGCAGCGCTTTCACGGAGACAATGGAACGCGTAGAAAACGATCGGAACTAAAGTCCGCAGTAGATGCACAGTCTACTACTGAGGATGTAGAATCTACTAAAATGGATAAGGACCTTGACCTAGATAAGAATGGTGATGTAAACGATATTAATGAGGATGTATAACTGGATACAATAGACTCATAAAGTTTATATTGAATACTTTCGCTAATATATTTATTCATGTTACAATATGGATATAGTGTTTAAAAATTACCGCAAGAGAGGTATAGATATGAGTTTATTTCGTGTAGCCATCCATTATGGCATCAACAGCAATGGCTTCTTGTCCTATGATACAGAAGCAAAAACAGTATCCGTAGAGTTACCTGAACAAGAATGGGTAGATAAAGTTATCGCTTACTTGAACGATGAACATGCCATCGAGCATGCTACAGGTCTTGATACGTATGAACGGCTAACTGTAAAACCTTTAGAATCTTTGGATAACTTAAAATTAGCTTTGACACGCATGTGGGAAGCTATCGACGTACAAGTCGACTGGAGCCGTCCAGCGTAAATAAAATGATACCCCTTTGTAACCATGTATTGGTTATGAAAGGGGTATTTTTTATAGTACCGCAAACTAAGACGAAGCCCCACCTTACTATGTAGCTCATAGTAAGGTGGGGCTTTTGTCATGGTGAGTGTATTTAAATATTATTAATCAAATTTTTTATTTGTTAGGTCCTGATACATAAGCTTAGCGATTTCATACTGTGGATCACCGGCTTGTAATTGGTGGGACGGTACTTCAAATACAGCTTCAGCTCTTTCCTCTTTCTTGATATCGATACCCTTTACATCTTCGGACCGACTTATGGAAATGGTATGTGTTGTTGGATTTATGAAGTACGCATTTACATCAATGCTGAAAGCTTTGTTTTCGTCTTTTCTCATGATTACACGTAGAATCATAGCTGAAATAGCAGTGGTACCATCTTTTTCACCTAATAGCTGTTTAGATGTGTAGTCCACATAATCTGCATAGACATAAATATCGCCAGGTTTGGCCTTGTCATAATCTTGTGTATAGGCCTCTACTAAACGCAAATCTAGTTGTCTGCCGAATGGTCTAGAGAACATTTCGCTTTGTAATACGCGTGTTTCGCTTACAGGTGGATAGGACGGTATTGGTGTTAAACCTTTTAGCATATCTGTGCGTGTTTCGCCTTTTCTTTTAGCCTGACGTTCAGCAGTGACCCTGTCTAAGCGTTTACGCTCTTTTAACATGGCTTTTTCTTGTTCTTCTTTAGTTTTGTAAGTTTTTACAGATACAACACGGTTACCAGACATAGTCACCGTTGAATAGATGGGCTTATCTTTAGTAGGTTTTCCCTTAGAAGCATCAAGCGTAGATTGCACCATAGCAGGTGTTGCGCTTTCGATAGATTTTTTTAACTCTGGAATATTAGAATAATCCATATCAACTACTGCAGCGTCTGTGCTTTCACTTGGCTGTACTGGTGTAGCCCCGTACGCAGATGATATAGCCAATACAGCTAATAGTGAACTGGTAATAATTGATCGTTTACATACTTTCATTACATATACCTCTTTTTTATAAGAACTCTCTAATACTATCAACAGCTGTATTATAGCATAGTTCTTGTTTAAATCGATTAAAATACACAGATAGACTATAAATCTATAGAGGACTTTTGTATATCTATGTAGAATTACATTGTGTATTGTATGTATACAGAGAGCAAATGTGGATAGGAGGCAATTATGAAACGTAGTAGTTTGGCATGGTATGTAGCGGTGGCTTGCCTTGGCGGTAGCCTTTGCGTAGGTTCTGTAGTACAGGCGGATTCTCCGACGACAGTGAAGGCAAATCCTGTAGTTCCTACAGCGATGGTAGCGCAGGTTCAATCAACTCAACCGACTAATAGTACAGCGGCTACGAATACGATAGCTAATACTGTAGCTGCTAACAGTGAGCCGGCAAAAGCTGCAGTAGTACTAGATGAGCAGGCAGCACTGAAGCAAAAACAGCAGTACCAAGCCGAAACGGAAATAATGGGACTCTTATGGATGCGCACCTCTGCAGAGTACAGAGCATTGGCATATCAAGGGTACAATGTGGCGCTAAATCTTGTTAAGATGGCTGTTACTGATCCATCTCATCAAAGAAAACCTCTTGCTATTGTTCTTGATGCGGACGAAACTGTAGTGGATAATACTAAACTGATGGGTGAAAGCATTGCTAATGGCAATGGTCGCTTCGATGCTCCTTGGTGGCGTCAAGCTGTGCATCAAGGTAAATCGCAAGCCATGCCTGGTGCTGTTGAATTCCTAAATGAAGTACATAAACAAGGTGTTGAAATATTCTACGTTTCAAACCGATATGCACCTGTTAACTATGATGCAACAGTACAAAACTTTAAGGAACTAGGATTCCCATCCGTCGATAAAGACCATGTACTACTATTCGAAAAAGACTCTGACAAACAACCTCGCTTTGATGCGATTGCTAAAAAATATTATATCGTTCTATACATGGGCGATAACGCTGGTGACTTCCCAATCGGCACAAAAGGTAAGACACTAGCTGAAAGAAATGGCATCATCGATGCTCATAAAGAAGACTTTGGTACTACCTTTGTGGTATTCCCAAACCCTGCTTACGGATCTTGGGTAAGTGCCTTAGCTAAAGGCTACCAAAACCTTAGCCCAGAAGAACAAAAACAAGTGAATAACCAATACCTACAACAATAAGGACGCCTTGCGTATACTTTATTAAAAACGATATAATAAAGTATACATGCGTCTATAGCTCAGTAGGATAGAGCAGCAGTTTCCTAAACTGCGTGTCACTGGTTCGATTCCGGTTAGGCGCACCATAGATAAATACTGGCTTATTAGTTGGTTAGATTTTTTTGTTATCAGAAAAATAAGCCAATTAATAAGCCTTTTTTATTGTTTATGGCTGTATTATAGAACTGATTGGAGCGATTACATTATGGATAAAAAGTATATTGATTCTCTAGTAAAATGCATACTGAGATCTGATGCATCTGATTATAATATAAAATACATTGCTCAAGATTTAATTGAAATTGATGATGAGGGGAAGCCGGCTACAACTAAAGAGATATATGTGAGTACTGTAAATCACAAAACACCTATATCTGAATCCTGGGTGGCTATTAATTTGATTATTTTTACTTTGTATGATGGTTACCTTGAAGATAAATATAATCTTAATGAGGGAGATTCCTTTAGGGCACATTATGAAGGGTTACCAACAAATGATGTGTTGGAGATTATTTACAAGAACTGTTATAGAATTATAAAATTGATAAGGAATGCGGTACAACACAATTTAAGTAATATTGTTTTACAGCAGAATATATATAAAATTAAATATCAATATGGACAAACTACTTTTGGTATAGAAATAACATTTGAAGGACTTAATTATTTATATACCTTGATTTTGAATATTGTTCAGGATTGTATTATGGGATTGCCAAATTTCTATTTGAACCAAGGCTTTAAAGAAGGTATCTTTTATACACAATATATTAAGATGATGAAAGAGATCTCTAATTTTTCTGATGATATATCTACTAATTTGATTCCTGTTCATGCATCATTGCAATTGAGGGATATTTATCGTTTTTCTGTTAGAAATCCCATCATTGTTGAAGAAAATAGTGATGAGATTATTTTTAAGCATCATGAAAAAAATATGATCGTTGATGAAAATAATGTTTCCTATCAATATTCTACTGATTATGTGTATAAAGAGTATCTTTTGCCTCAAGAGATAGGTGAATTAATAAAACCTGAGGAAACAGATATACAAAAAATATATAGCAATATTAAGATAAAATTTAATAAAAAAGATTTGCTAGATAAGTGGAAAATTCAAAACTAATTCAAACCAATATATATATAAATAGACCAATTAATTTATTGGTCTATTTATATATATTAAGGGTTAACTTTATGATATTATTTATATAGAAAAAATATAATTTACAGATTTAACTTATCTAAAGCGCTAATAGCAACTGCCTGATCAGCAAGTGCTACATGAGAGTAAATGTCTAAAGTAACATTAATACTAGAATGACCTAGTCGTTCTTGTACGATTTTAGGATTTACACCTGATAGAAGTAAAAGTGTGGCATGGGTATGTCTTAAATCATGAAATCTAATGCGTCTATTTATCCCTGCTCGTTGTAGTAGCTGCTTAAATAACCTAGAGCTATAATGACGAGCATGAAAGCCTTTACCAAGTAACCCACCTATAATTCTAGAATCATTTTCATAGAGATCTTCTAGTTCTTTCTTATAAGCGTTTTGAATCTGTTGGTGTTCTTTTAAAGCAGATATAAGGCGTTGGCTTATCTGTATTTTCCTTCCGATTCCAGTTTTAGGTGAGGTTATATTTTGCTCTTTAACTTCTGATTTTGACCGCTGAACAGTGATATAAGAATCAATTACTATATCGCTCCAACGAAGGGCCATAATTTCTCCTAAACGCATTCCTGTTTCAAGTGCAATATAGATACCCATATATAAATCTGCGGAGACCATTATCTTATGTGAGTTTTTAATTGCTTTGGCTTCCGCTAGCTCTTGTTGCGCTTGATTGATTAATGTTTGTGCTTCGTATTGAGAGAGAGGTTGTATCTCTGCTTTAGTTTGTTTGGGAGATTTAGTTAATCTCACAGGGTTTTTGTTAGTTAATCCTAGTTTTAAGGCAGTATCAATACAGTTAGCGAAATATCTGCGTTGATTTCGAACGGTAAAAGGAGATAATCCAGTATGGTTTCGTCCGCCATGGGTTAACTGTTTATTGAAATAGTTTTGAAGTTGTGTTGGTTCTAATTGATCTAGTCGGTGCTTAGTAAAGGCTTGTCTGATAGGAGCTAGGCACACTTTATAGATTTTATATGTAGCAGGTCTGACCGCATTTTTTACATAAGTTTCTAACCATTCATCAATCCATTCACTAACCAGTGGATTTTTAGTCAGTTTATTATCCTTAGATAGGCTAGCTTTCTTCCATTCTTTTGCTTTATGTTTTGCTTCTGCAGCAGTAGATCCATAAATATGTTTACGTTTTTTTATACCTAGTGAATCCTCATAGGTTAGTCTGACAACATAGTGATTGCGCTTTTTATCGTGAAAGATACTACCTTCACCATTACTACGACGTTTCATAGAGCATTTTTACCCTTGATTTCTATATTATATAGATAGCGTTGAAAATCATCCTGTTTTATTAGAATGCGACGACCTACTCGAGTTGTTGGAATCTCATTACGATTAATTGCATTTACAATCGCTGTACGAGATACATTTAGATAACTTGCTATTTCATTTATGGTGAGCCAGTTTTTATTCATCTTAATTCTCCTTTTTTAAGGTATTAAAGGTATATACCCATTTATTATTAAGGTTTGCAGAGGATTATTTTCGCTGATTGTGTGCTTTTTGAGTTTCAACATATGTGGTTTGATTATCAGCATCAAACCAGTACTTCGTTTCTCCTTTATAAAGGGTGTGTATCATATTTATTTGTGTATATAACTCCTCTAAATGATTATTTAGTTTGTAATTATAATAGAATTGGAAGATAAGCATAGCGCTAAGAATAACTACTAATAACTTTTTTCCAAAACTCCAAAATTCAAGCGTTTCACGACCTTTATTTAGCATCTTTTCATAGTTTTCGATTGTTTTATCTAATCGATCACATTGTCCTTTACTATAAGCTATACCTGCCTCTTCAATATTTTGGAAAATCCGTTTTAAGTCAGCTGTGGTGCGTTCATGTGCTGAATTAGCTGCATTATCTATACGTTTATCTAAGTCTTTTATAGATCCGATAACATTACTGGTTATAGATTCAAATTTATTTGTTGATATATTAATTGTCTTCTCAAGAGACTCCATTAATTCACTTTCTTCTCTAATTTTCTTCTGGAGCAATTCTCCTAAAAAAATGACATCAGTACTTAATTGGAGGTTTTCTTTTTTTATATTATATAAACGTTTTGCAATTTCCTCTTCTTCTGTAAGTGGGGAATCTATTGAAATAGACTCTTTCTTTGGAGTGGAATAGCTGCCTAATGAAAAACCACCTCTACTTCGACCATCATATTCTAACTCTTTACGACGCTTTTTATTTAGTATATTCATAATTACCTCCCTAATGACATAGAGCGTGTTCGTGCTAGTTTTCTTGTACGCTCTCTATCTAATGTTTTAGATTGCTCTAGTTCCAATGTTTTGGTTGCTATTTGTTGGGTATAGTTTTCTTTATTGATTCGAAAAATAGCTTGCATAGTATCTTTAGAAGAAAGATTATTTAATGTAAATGTTTTAGCTAAATTAGTATTACGCACTTTTTTTAAGGGGTCATTGATATAGGCGAATGTTATATGTTTGCGTGTATTGGACCAATTACAAGTTAATCCACATTCATTGCAACGCAATATAAAATCTGTTTTATTCTTTGCGTGTTCTAAAGCTGTATAAACCTTTTCTGCGATATCCGCTTTCCAAGATTTACCATGTTCAATTAGTTTATGTTCTATAATGTTATGTGTAACGACATGTCCTTGTTCATATTGTTTACGACCAATACTTAAAGTGGTATCTAAGCCTAGCTCATGTGCTTTTAATTGGACCTTTTCCATGATGTCATGCATCCCTTTTCGTCCGGCTATTTGTAGTTTATTACCAGTTTCAAGATTTACCGAGTTGATAACTATATGGACATGCAAATGTTCTGTATCGTTATGCATCCCTAGCCAGATTTGATTGTCCGGAAATATTTTTTTTGTAATCTCTATTGACTTCTGGAATAATTCCTTAGGTGTAAATTTGGTTTCCTCTGCTGGCGAAAAGGCGAGTACCATATGATGAGCTTCACGCCCACCGTATTTTTGGAAGGTATCCCTAATAAGTTCAAAGTCGTGAATTGCATCTTTATAGTAAGGACTACAATTAATACCATCAGAAAATATAATACGGGTGTTAGTAGTGCCTTTTTCGTACTGTACGTACTTTATAGATCCCGCTGCGCTACTACTTCCTTTGCCTGCGCTAATAATTGCCATAAATCCTTTAGCTCCTGTTCGTATTCTACGGTTAAAATAGGACTTTTATAGTTACGTGTTATCATCCAATGGCGAATGGTATTGTAGTGTCGTTGTAGTCCTAATAAAGGCCGTAAAATTGCTTGTGTATCTATTTCATAAATTGTGATTTTGCCTTTTAGTATAGTTGTAAGTATAAATGCTGAAATCGTCATTCCAGTACGATTTGCCAATTCGTTAATAATAAGCCATTCATCATCTGTTAATCGTATGTTTAGGCGGCGTGTTTTTCTTTGATTGTTCATTGTTAAATCCTCTTATGGGGTGCAGGGGACTCCCGCCCGTCGGAGACGAACCAAGCTACTTTACGTATAATGCATAAGCATTGTATGTACAAGTAGTATGGTTCGTACCGATGCAATCATATTAATACTCTGAATTTTGTGTACGCTGTAACAGTGTTTCAAGTTCCTTAATCGTGGTTATATTGTATGTTTTCTCTAAGTAGATAGCGATATGATTGCGTCGGGCTTGTAGGCGAGCATCTTTCTTTTCTTGTAGTTTGTTTAAACGCTCATTTGCAAGCCTTATTTTTTTGTCTAACTCTTCATCACTTATTCTTTTCATGGGTATAGTCCTTTTTTATGGTCATTAATGTTTTCTGTAATAGAGGTTGATTAAATATCAATAAGTCGTTTATATCTTTGATATTTTCCGGAAGTGGTTCTTTAAAAAGATTCCATAAATTTATAGGTGGTGATAATCCTACTTTTGAGGAGATTATTTTGGCTAGAGTAAATGCATTTGAACCAGCTTCGTCTAGATCAAGTGCTAAAATAATTGTGGCTGAATTGTTTTTAAGAAATTCTTCATAAAAGTGTTTAAGTTTTGTAACGCCTCCTAGAGCAATTACATTGGGGTAATCACAAGCTAGAAGGGATAAAGCATCAATTTCTCCTTCGGTAATGATGAATGGTAGTGAGTTGTAAAATTTATTAGCAAAAAAGTAATCTCTTAAATCATAAGAACGATTATATTTAGGTTTTCTGTCATTATTAAATCTTTGGATAAAGCCCTTATCTCCAACTGGTATGATGTATGCATCTAGTGTTTCATCATAGCCAAGACTATATTCTTCGACAATATGTGATGGAATAGAACGTAATGACCATTTATCATCTATTAATACTTTATTAGTGGTGCATAAATCTATGTATTCTAAAATTTGTTGGTTATCAACTTTTTTGTGTTGATAGTATTCATAGTGAGCTGATGGAATAGGATTGTTTGGATCTAGATGAAAATAATTACAAATATAAAAGTATTGATTTACAAAGCCCTGTATATGATCTACAAGTTCGACTAGATTAAATAAATCTAGTACTAGACCACATACCTGACATTTTAATCTTAGTTTTCCATCCCTCCTCCCTTTATACAAACACATGGAAGGATTATTATCTGTATGACTTGGATTTAAACAGTGATATTTATAGCGGGTAGTGGTTGTTAAATTTTTTGATTTTAAGTAATCAGGTAAATATGTTTGTACAATTTTAATATGATTAGGTTCAATTGGATATTGGATTTTATTCATGTATATGGCCTTTCTATGGTTGTAGATAAGTAGTATCTATCCACTAGTGATAGATGAAAAAGGCTCTGCACATACTAAAAAAGGGTGCACAAAATAACCCTGACAAATTATTAAAATCTGATAGGGAATTGCGCACCCAAAAATGCGCAAAGTTTAATATAAACCTTGCGCATTAGACAGCTGTTATATATACTAATAGTGCAAGGATTTTTCTTTGAACGGGAAATACTTAGCGAAGCTCATAATGGTTGCCGCCATTATGGGCTTTTTTTATACATATTTTTGCTTTAGAGTTTCTGTGTTAATAAGGAATTTTTTGCCAATCTTTATTGCAGGTAATTCACCTGCAGTAATCAGACGATATAGTGAAGAAACAGAGACTTTTCCTTCAAAGAAAATTTGCGAAGTTTCTCTGACTGTTAAAAATCGTTTGCTCATAGTAAAATCTCCTGATGTGATATAATTAAGTAAATTAAAAATGCTTTAATAAATCTTTATAGGATTATTGTAATTTATAATTTCGATAAAGTCAATTAAAATTGCTGTAGTCAATTTAAAATTGACTACATTTTGGTTTGAGGTTGATCTGATGAAATTAAATATATCTGAAAAATTAAAGAAAATAGTTAGGAATGAAGAGAATTTAAGTGGTTTACATTATGGTGATAAGATTCAAAAATTGAGAAAATTATATGATTTATCTCAAAGTGAGTTTGGAAATCTATTAGGGTTATCTAAGGGGCAGATTTCATCTTATGAGCGAGAGATATCACAACCATCCCTAGAAACAATTATTAAGATTGCACAATATTTTAACTGTGCAATAGAGGAGTTAACAGATATTCCGATTAGAAATGATTTTTATCTCAATTGGCTGTTAGATCAAAAAGTACATAAGATTAGGTTCCAGCAAGATTTAGATAGTAAAGTGGAGTTTGAAGCTAAAGCTGGACTGATTACTATTAATTTTGATGAATATATTGAGTACGGAATTCGTTTAGGCATAGAGGAAGGGGCCCCTAGCGTTGTAGCAGCCAACTTTTTATTATTGGAATCTAATAATAGTAATGTTTTGATAAATCATTTTGATAAAATAGGCCCTATATTAGAATCAATAAAGCGAAAAGACATCTTACTTGGAACGTCCATAAAAAATATACTTTCTGGAAAGAATATACCAGAGGATAAAAATTTGTTGATAGAAGGATATCCATTGTTAGTTTGTTTATATACTTCGCTAGAAAAGAAATCTTGGTTATGTGATCCTAGATGTTGGCCAACTGAGGGGACAAATATTTTGGCATTGAGACTTAATGATGGAAAAATTATTCGATTACATATTTCGTCGTTAAGTACAGGATGTCAGTTATATGCTAGTTATAGTAAGGATTTAGAGGAGAGAATTAATCTTTGGTTGTCTGCCCAGGCAATGAAAGATCTTAGACCTGCAGCGATTGAGTATGCACTTGAATGGAATAAAATCACAACCGAATCAGAAATTAATCTTCGAAAAAGAATTGTTGATGAGGCAAGTGAATTTGCTAACCGATATGTTCCTGATTCAACATTTAGTAAGCGTAAAAAGACTAAATAATTAATGTTTGTTGTTTGTGAGGGGATGTAAAATGGATAATAGAGAATTAATTCAAGATCATTGTTGTAATAAAAAACTTAATTTCTTAATTGGATCAGGTGCGTCAACGGGGGCGATACCTTTGATGAGCTACTTTGCTCAATATGGTGACGATGCAAATAAAGAATTACTAGATCATGTTAAGGAGATAAGTAATAAACTTTTGATATTTAATCAGGAAGAAAAATTTACTTATAAATATATTAAGGAAAATATACAAAATCTAAAAAGTATATGGGAAACTTCAAAATCTTATCTTCAATTTATCGATGGCTTAGTTCAATGTTTAGAAGCAAGGAATGCTAGAGAAAGTCCTAGAAGTGTAAATTTATTTACAACTAATTATGATTTATTTTTAGAAGTTGCAATTGATAGAATTTTAGGAATACGAAATTTTGTATCTAATGATGGTTCTAGGGGGTATTTTACAAAAATTCTTGATTGGACAAACTTTAATCAGGTTGTTGCATATAAAGGGATGCATGATAATTATAATTATGAGTTACCTTCACTTAATTTAATAAAGCCGCATGGTTCCGTAAATTGGAGACAAAGAGGAGAGCATATAGTTATATCATCCGATATCTGTGAGGAACCTTTTGTTGTAACCCCTACAGGGGCTGAGTCAAGAGATACTTTTTTAATAAATTATTTTTATGAAATGCTGAGAGTATTTCAACTGGAGCTAGAAAAGGAACAATCCGTATTAATCGTAATAGGATTCTCTTTTCAAGACTCACATATTGCAAAGATGGTTAGGCGTGCAATTCAAAACCCAGAATTACGTGTATATATCTTTGCATATAGTAATAATGCGATTGATAGTATTAGAAAAAATCTGGGTATTTCGGAAATGGATCCAAGGTTAATTATATGGGGCCCAGATGATTTTGAATCTAAACCACTGACTTTGAAGGAAGTAACCAAAATTTTATTTGAAAAGAAATTGGGGGATAGTTAATATGGAGTATTCACCAAAAAAAAGTTGGTGTAATCATTTCAGTAGATGGTAATGTATCCCAAGTTGGACTTTATAATACCACAAATGATGCAGATGTATTTTGGTATGGGGATATTCTTTCAGGAGCTAAGGTTGGTGCATTTGTTACAATTCATCAAAATATGGTGAAAATTATTGCAACAGTTGTATCTGAAAGTATTATAGATCAGCAAAACATTTCAAGTTTAGATATATATGATAATCGATACAAGAAGAACTCAATGAAGCGATCTATCTCCTTAAAAGTTAAAGGCGTTATAGAAAATCAACGATTTAATATAACAAGTAGATTTGTTCCTATGATTGGAAATGAGGTATGTTTAACTACTCAAGCAGAGTTAGATTTGATTTATGGTGTAGTACAATCGGAGCCTACAATTAGGATTGGAAAATCATTACTTGAAGGAAAAGATATAAATATACCTATTGATAAAATCTTTGCATCTCATATTGGTATTTTTGGCAATACAGGTAGTGGAAAATCAAATACGTTACATAAAATGTATTATGAATTATTTCAGTCACCATTAAAAACTTATATTAATCAAAAGTCTCAGTTTTTTGTTATTGATTTTAATGGCGAATATGTGGGCAAATCAATGTTTGGGTTAACTGATGATGATAAAGAAATATTTAATATCTCTACACGAACGGATGAATCAGATAAAATTATAATTACAAAAAAATATTTATTGGATCCGGATTTATTGTCCATACTTTTTGATGCTAAACCAGGCACTCAGGTTCCATTTTTACGAGATGCTCTGAGAAAGTATAAATCTATCAAGACCGAAAAAGATTTTGCTGACTTAGAGGTTGGTTTACTAATTACTATTCTTCAAAATCAGAAAAATATTGATAGAGTTACGTTAGAGAAATGGATAAAGATAGGGGAGCTTCTAGGTTTAAATGATTCACTATTAAAACCTTTAAAAAAATGTAGTAAAGAGTTTTCTTATGGAAATACAAAAATAGCAAATGAAAATAATGAACTTTTATTAAAAAATGACAAAATAACAGACGCGGGCAATCATTATTTTAAGTTTGATGATGTAAAAGAAGAATTAGCCAATACGTTTAAATCTGTAAGTGAAATAAAAAAATTATATTTTTTTATTGAATTTCAAAGAGTATACGTTGCAGTATATGATTCTAAAGCATCAGAATTTATTAGTCCTATGATTAAACGAATTGAAAATTCTTTAGATGCTTTAGATAGAGTAGTTGAGATTAAGGATAATATATCTGCTTCCTATAAAATGCTAAATATTTTTTCGCTTGTAAATGCTAATCAAGAGGTTACTCGTTTGATTCCTATGTTGATATCTAAAATGTTTTATGATATTCATAAGAATGAAGTTTCAGGTTCTGGTATAGTTAATAAGACAATGCATCTAATAATTGATGAGGCTCATAACATTTTAAATGATATAAATAAAAATAATAGAGATGATTGGAAAGATTATCGATTATCAGTTTTTGAAGAGATTATTAAAGAGGGAAGAAAGTTTGGCTTTTATTTAACATTAGCAAGTCAACGTCCATCAGATATTTCCATGACAATTGTATCTCAACTTCATAACTTTTTTGTTCATCGCATTGTAAATGATAAAGATTTGCAACTCTTGGAGAATACAATGCCTACATTAGATTATAGTTCTTATAAGAGAATTCCTTTATTAGGTCAAGGGGAAGTTGTTATTACAGGAAAAGCTTTTAATATGCCATTTTTTGTCGTGGTGAATAGACTAGAATCAGTTAGACCTAATAGCGATGATATTTCTCTTGTAAGATTATGGGATCCTAATCCTAATAGTGATGGCTAGTAAGCCAATTTGTAAGCCATTTCATCATGATTAGAGAAATTTTTTTGAGGAAATGAATTTTTATAAGACGTAAATAGAAGATTAATATAGTTACATTAATACATATATATAGTGTTTTTTAGTGTATAATGAAAAAATATTTTATGTGGAGTTTTATAGGAATAAAATTCCTAAACTGCGTGTCACTGGTTCGATTCCGGTTAGGCGCACCAATATAGAAAAGAAGGCATACAGCTTTTATAAGTAGTATGCCTTCTTTTTTGTATTATCTTGCAATTCTTATGAGCTAGACTTATAATATTAGAGTAATATTCATATTTTATTCATATTTTGACAATGAATAGTGTATAGAGGGGTACAATAAGATTCAAGTTCCATTAGATAGGTTTGAATCTTTTTTTAGGTTTATTGTTTGTGTTGTCTTAAAAGGGGGAAACGAAATGAAAAAAGAATTACTGTTAACGGCTATGATTACCGCAGGTATTACTACAACAGCGTTTGCAGCATCTAATTTAGATATTAGTGCTACAACTGCTGCGCCACTAAGCATGCAAAATTCTATTGCCTATGGTGGGGATAATAAAGTTGAGCAGGGTATGTTCTCCCCTGTAAAAAATATATTGCTTGGTGGCGACAAGAATACCGTTCGACCTTCCGCTAATGATACTATCACCTCTGGTACTAATAATACTGTATCTGGCCCAGGGAGTATCGTAGCAGGTTGGTATAATACAAACTCTGCTACTCACAGCTTGGTAGTAGGTACTAGCAATACTGTTGGTGGTACTAATAATATCGTAGGCGGCTTTGGCCATGCCAATAATGACAATGCGATTAATTCTTTATTAGTTGGTTCATATAATAGTATTGACGGACATGACTCTGTGGCTTTAGGTAAGAATAATACCATTAAAGGTAATAATGCTTTGGTAGGTGGTACTGGTGCTAAGGTGCAAGGCAATAATGCTATCGCCTTTGGTGATACTGCGAAAGCAACAAGCGATGATGCGTATGCCATTGGTCGTAAAGCAGAAGCAACTGCTCTAAATACAGTTGCTATTGGTAATAATGCAAAGGCCAATAACATTATGGGCACAGCGATTGGCTATAATGCAAAAGCAAAAAATGATTACGCTACAGCAGTAGGTTATAGCTCCACAGGTTCTGGTAATCAGTCCTCTGCATTTGGTTTCAATTCGGAAGCAACTGCTATGAATACAACTGCAGTGGGATCTTATGCAAATGCTAGCGGTGCGTATTCTACCGCATTGGGCTTTAAAACTGCAGCTTCTAATGAGGACTCTGTAGCATTAGGCAACTATTCTACTAGTGCTGGTAAAAGTGCCTTTGCTGCTGGTACATTAGCTAAAGCAGCAGAAAAGGACTCTTTAGCAATCGGTCATAGCGCAACTACAACAAAGGAAAATGGCATCGCTATCGGTACAAATGCGAAGGCTGCTACAGATAATAGTATCGCGTTAGGTGCTAAGTCTGTTACTGATACAGCTGTATCTACTAGTTCCGGTATAATCGGCGGCAGAACATATAGTTTTGCAGGTGGAAATGCGGTTGGTACATTGAGTATTGGTGATAGTGGTGCAGAACGTACCATTACAAATGTAGCAGCAGGTCGTGTATCTGCAACCTCTACTGATGCAGTCAATGGATCTCAATTACACGCTATTAAAGATGTAGTAGATAATCATGAAAACCGTATCACTACCATAGAAGGTGATATTAATACGTTAAATAATCGTATTATTAATGGTGGCGCGAATAGCTTGAATGAAGCTAAAGCGTATACGGATCAACAAGTATCTAGCGTAGCAGCGGCTTCTGCAGCGCTTGCTGGCTTGCATCCATTAGATTTCGATAAACATGATAAATGGTCCTACTCTGTTGGCTTTGGTAACTATAAAAATGCTAATGCAGCAGCTTTAGGTGCCTTCTACCGCCCTAATAAAAACACAATGTTTAATGCTGCTACTACCGTTGGTAATGGTCGTAATACAATTAGCTTAGGTGCTAATTTCAAATTTGGTAAAAGCTCCGAAGAGGTAACTACTGAAGATGCGGCACAACTCAAGAAAGATATGAAAGATCTATCTGAAAAGTATAATGAATTAGCACAAAAATATAATGAATTGGCAGCTAAATTAGAATCTAAATAAATTAGAACCTAAATAAGAATCCAAATAGTGTGATTAATACCCCTACAAGACGTATCTTGTAGGGGTATTTTTTCTATTAAATATGAAAGTACAGCGTCTTTATAATATGTATTTATAATATGTATTTCTTTTAAATGTAAAAGTGCATGCTTTTATTATAAGTATTCCTTAATAATGATATAATTAAGATACATATTCAGTTACATAGTCAGTTAAACATTATATGTAAGCAACAGTATATAGTGGAGAGTAGCATATGAGCTTTTACAATTGGATTCAAGAAAAACTCTTCGATAACTATGAAGAATGGCGTTTGAAGAGTCCTGATTATAATCGAAATGGTTTTAATATAGTAGGAATAGATAATACCCTAAAGGCTATGCATGATGGATTTTTCATGTATATAGAATTGTATCCACCTCATGCCATCGATGGATGTACAGCCATGAAAGCACGTGTAGGTAAAAAGCAGGATGCAGTAAATTTATTCTTAGATATAGATGGTAAGACCTATCGTATGGCTGATGTAAGTTATCCTGATGCAGTGAAGATGATGCGGGCTTTTGTGAAAAAACGCAGAGTACCTGATTGTAGTTTGTGTGTAGAAGTAGCGTATCTAGAAATCGATCAGATGCGATCTACATTTACAGAGTTAGCAACGTTGTTGCTAGGCGATGCTAAACAAGCCAAATCATTCATGACCAAGGCAAAGTTACATTCCATGGAAGAACTAGAAGATAGCTGGTGGAATCTCTATGAGAAGTTGCTATCTACTGGTCGTGCTGTAGAGTTATCTTTGAAAATCGAATTAGAGGATTTTCTTTATCATGTGCAGAAGCTAATCCATAATAAAAAGCTATCTACTGGTGAAAATTTAACTGGAGATATGTCTATTGATACAGCCGCATTTGATGACAGTCAATGTATTGGGGACTGGTGCGCACATCTTAATTCCACGTGGGAAAAATATAAGTTAGTAGGCATGGATATCGGTACAGATAGTTTGGTGCTTATGGTACTTTCAAATGAGGAATTCAAAATAGCCCAAGAGCTAGCGAAAGAGCTATTACATAGAATCGATGTAGCTGAACGTTTGTGATGTAACGAAAATTATGATGTAGTGGCATGATTATAATGTGGCAGTATCTATAAATGGTCGTAATTCTTAACTGTAAACAGTTTGCACTGTATAAATGTGATGAATAGGAGAGAGTCATATGAGTATTGTACGTCTACCAGAATATGAAGCCGAGTTTGAGCCGGAAGTATTTGAGATTTATGCATTGCCGCGCAGTGATGCGAATGGGGCGAGTCCTTATTTAGAGAAGTACCATAGACCATTAGTGTCTACCGATGCTATCTTAGATACTCGAACCGGTGTACTTGACCGTAGCGAAGGCATTTTGACATGGATTATAGAGGGCCTTGATGATAGATGGGGCTATTCTTTTGAGCCACACGGTGTCTATAAATTGTTAGTTAAGAAAGCAAAACCATTAGAGGACTTGGGCTATATGCGCCCGGCTTGGAATAATCGCTATTATGTGCTTGAGGTGTTAGAGGAACATGCCAAACATAGCGAATTAGAGGCGTTGTCGGCGTATTTGAAAACCCCTAAATACCTTCATACCGATAGGGGCGATTTCCTGTTAAATCGAGAGTATCAATATTACACAGCCAGAATTGATGATTATGCATTCACCCTTGATGTGGATGAGGGTTCTGATGAAAGCTGTACCGTAGCATTGGCTGCTTTCAATACAATCGATAATTTCAAAGCATTTGAACAACGAATTGGTACCTATATTAGTGAAAAATTGCTAGACCTTGCTAATGATTGGCTTGACAATGACGACCAAGATCCGATTACGTCAGACGTATTTGCCAAGCGTATTACGATGGGCGAATTAGCGTTTCGCAATGATGGCACCATAGAGGTATATTATGACGACGATGATATCTTCTGGGGGCACTGTATCATAGCTCATATTGATGCGGAGGGAAACCCTGATGATGCAGATATTGCGGGATGATTAACTAATGGAGCGTCCTGATGAGAAAATCCGAATTAATGACTTTATGGAATGTTGAAAGCTGGTCTGAAGAACCGTATGGCGTTTACTTTGTATCTCGCAGATTGGGCACTAATTGTTTAGAGAATGAAGGACAAGCCTTTCAAAAACTTAATATTAGTTGCACCAATTATACTGAGGCTGAGGTGCTTTCACTGCCAATGTGGGAACAATTATATGTTGAATTAGATGAATTAGATCAACTAGCACAGGAACTCATACAACAGAAAATACCGCAAGAAGAGTCTATTGTACTAACCTTAACCGATATTATGCTAGATAAGTCAGGTTGTTACGATGCATTTGCGCTAGGCTATGATGTGGGAAAATCCCCAGCAGGACATCTATATATTTTGGTTTCCTTTGATGAAAACTTTACGGCTCAACAAGATGTGATTTACGAAACTTTATAAAGTTGTTTTAAAGTGGTGACACTGGTGTGGCAGTTTAGCTAAAGATATAAGTGATACATAGGAGAGAGACGATGGAAAATCTGTATAAAGAGTTAAGAAGTTTCTTTGTCAATGACATTGATGTAAATGATTTATTTGATTCTGAAGCTATTATCTGGATTGATTGGCGCGAGGATGACGAAGATGTGGTGCGCTATTTTAATGATATGATGGATGAGCCTATCCACATTCAAACCGTTAGCAATGGCAAGCTATATGGTGACGATATTGTGTTACAAAAGGGCGATAATGAACTCTTAATTCCTTACGGTGATGAGAAAGATCGGGATGTAACCATCAAATACTTTAACGACTTCGTTCAGCCTGATTATGAGGTGCGCTGGTTTGTTGAAAGCCTTGGAAACGATACGCTTGGGTTTACCGTGCTTTCAGGGGCAGAATGGGCCAATTTAGAAGATGAATTTGGTACAGATATAGTTCGTTACTATTTTGAACCTATTAATCTTGAAAGTAACATGTTTAATCTCGATATGGACGAGGTTTCTACGTTGTTAGAATTACGGGAAAATAAGAGATGAAATAGAGTAAATATGCGAATCTATAAGAGGTAAGAATATGGATTATTTAAAAATATTACAGGAAGACTCTAGCTTAGCAGCAGATTTTGATGCTTTATTTGATTTCTTTTTGCTCGATGAGCCAACGGAGCGGGATGAGGTAGAGGGGCGATGCACCTTTTCCTTGGATGGAAAGGCTTTTGCTCGAGATGGTGCCGGCGGTGAATATCATCAATTAGAGGATGGCTCTATCGGTTATGTCAGCAGCGAAGGTCAATGTGGTCGTATAGCTGAAAGTATAGATGATTTAATCTATTTGTTGGTATATAGCATTTGCTGGCATGATTATTGTGACTCCAGCCAGTATACAGACATGGATACTCTCGAAGCCTATGCCAATGAGCGTTATGATGAAATCGCTTCTTATACAGAAATGGAAATATGGGAAGAGGTTGTCAAGGCGCTAGGTATGCCTTCCGAAGCAAATGTGGCTGTTGAATTACAAAAGTTCTATGATGCGGCACATCGAGAACCTCTGTACCAAGGCTTTTACCATGAAGAGGATGGTAGCATTACACCATATGAAAGTCTATTCTTTTAATATGTAAAATGGGAAAATAATCAGCAATAAAAGAGTATTTCAAGCGGTTTTGTGTTGTTATAGGAGAATCGTATGGCAATTGACGGAGTGAAGATCATAGATAGTGACGACGGTCATGATATTTATAATGCCATTGTTGAGCGGTACAAGGATGGTATCAGTGTAGATACGATCATTTCTGACATTTTAAGTGAAGAAGAAAATTTTTGTACTGATGAGTTTTATACAGAAATTTATTGGACTGCGGTGGCCTATTCGTTATGGAAGATAGGGCATCTATCAACTGATATTAAACAGAAAGCCTTGGATATAATCGCTCAGGGTCCTAATGAGTTTTGGCTGGAAATCGATGATAAGGCCCTTAAACAGCGTCAAAAGGTATTGGATAAGTTAGCAGTACAGCTACAGAGCGAAAATCCGAAGCCTATTAAGGTTCGTAAATCTAAAACAAAAAGAGTACCTTATTTTAAGGTGGGCGACGTATTAGCTGTTAAATTTGAAAACGAGTATGGTGCTATTTTTGTCTCTGACGTGGATCAATCACCGCGGAAAATCGAATATCATTTAGCCTGTACGCGGCTTTTACAAGAAGAAAAACCGACAATGGAGCAGTTTCTAAACAGCAAAATCGCATGCCGAAAAGATAATACAAATTTTGGTATCGATACAGACTGTTGGTTCAATCATAAGGACTTAGGCTTGTTACTGGATAATTTGGAAATTATCGGGACAGTTGAACTATATCCGTGTAAATTATGGACACTAGCACCAAGAAGAACGCTTGAGGATATCTATGAGGAGATTACAGATGAGCCTAGGATTGGAAAACTGCGTCTCATAGACACCTATGAACTAGTGAAAGAGGTTGTTCAGGAATAATCATCGATAAATGCACTGATCTATGGCGTACATATAAATGTGCAAATATAAAATTGTTACTATAAAGGTGTAAATTTAATGGATACTGTAACTAAAAAATACATAGAGACCGTACAAGTCAGTGATATACCGTGGCATCGGTTAACGACCTCTTATGGACGGGGCACAGATTTTCCTAATCAATTTGATGTTTTATGGAAGATGGACAGTATTGAAGCTGTTGATGTGGCTGGTGAGGACATAGCGTTAAATATTGAGCATCAATCCACATTGTGGCATGCTACACCATTCGCCATGATTTTCTTGCTTCGTATTTTTAAGAAAGCCCAGGAAGAGAGCGCTCAGAATGAAGTAGCTCATTATTTAGCAGAACAATTGGTTGAGTTGTTTACTGTGATTGCTGAGTGTATCCGAGATGGTCTTATGCTAGAGCATGCAGATCCATTGCCGAACTTTGAGGATATGCTCAACGAAGAATACCTTTGGTCTGAAGAGTACGATGAAGATGAAGATATTCTTAGATATGAGGAAGAAGAGGTATTTCCGGATGATCTGTTCTTTAGCTTCTATTACTACTCACTGCAAGTGCTTTTACTTGGTAAGCCCTTATTGGATGCAGCTAATGAAGAAGAGGGAAAATTGCTAGAACTACTGACAGAGATTGACCACTAATAATCTATGGAGGTTATATTCTATTAAATGTTTATAGAAATCATAGATTATTAAATATCTAGGGAGATTCTAGATTACTAGTTATCTACGGAGGGTTTAGACTATGGGATTGATTGCTAATTATAGCTGTTTAAGCGATGTAAATTTAAAAGAGCTTAAATCCATGGGCTCAGAAGAAGAGGAAATTCTTGAAAGTGTTGAAGAGTGGAATGACGACGATGAGTTATTGCTTGATATCGACAAGATGTGGGATGTACTCCATTTTGTGCTAACTGGTGTGGGCACTGACCATAAAGACGATAAAAATCCTCTTAGCCAAGCGGTACTAGGCGTAATGGCTGTTGAGGATATATCAGACTATGTAGCATATACAGAACACAATCATTTAGCTAATATCGTGGTAGCTCTAGATCAATTTGATATTGAAAGTGCACTCGAATCCTTTGATATGACTGCTTGTAAAGAAGCCGAACTATACCCAAATATTTGGGACTACGACGAAGAAGAGGAGGAAATCAAAGATGAAATTCTCCACGATTTCGAGCAGATGAAGGTGTTCTATAAAAAAGTGCTAGAAGCGAAGGGGCATGTGCTTATATCAATTTGTTAGGCCCGTTATAATATGTTGGACATGGCTCTGGTTATAGATAAACTAATTATAGGACTGACGAAGATGAGGAATTGTAAATGGCAGTGTTAACAGAAAAGCAAATTAAATATGGCTTTGACTACTATCATAAGGATGAGAAACAACTAAAATCTGTAGTTGAGGTTTCTGAATATGATGGTGAAGACAAGCTGATAATTAATTGCACACAGCTAGATGAAGACTATTCTGCTAAAGATAAAAAACGTATTTTACAGGAGTGGTGTAGTTTTTTAGTTGAACATCCAGATAATTTTACAGAGCTCATGTTTTGTACAAGAATGCCACAGGAGTTATTTGATGCGGTGTGTGCACAACGGAGACTCAAAAAATTACATATAAAATGGGGCGTTTATCCAGATATTTCAAAATTAGAGAACTTACAAGACCTAGAATATCTACACATTGGGTCCGGAAGAAGTGTATCGAGCTTAGAGCCTATTTCAAGATTAGTAAATTTAGTAGCGCTGTCGATTGAAAACTTTCAACAAATTGATGATTATGCACCATTAGCTAATCTAAAATATCTTGAAAGTCTCGCCTTAGAAGGTGACTTCGCCGCCCCTAAAATTCTTAAGGTTCAATCCTTAGAATTTTTACGCCATATGAAACAGTTGTGCTTTTTTAGCTTTTTAACGGCAAAGGTGATAGATAAAGACTACTCTCCCATTTTAGAACTCAATAATCTAGAACATCTTACGTTAAAATCTTGTAAAGAGGTTAAGCAGTTGTATCCTGAATTCGTTAAATTACCAAAATTAAAATATGGCACAGTTTTAGAACGACCAGAATTATATGAGATATAAGTCATGAGCTATAACTTATAATACATAAAAGGGAGTAATCATAATGGATAAAGCGCGTAAAAAGGAATTATTGAAAGGCTATAAAGCTAAAGAAAAACAGAATTTTCAAGATAGCTTACCTATGGACGAAGAATTATTTTGGAATCTCTTTGACTATGTAGACGAGAAATTAGAGGCAAATGACGGTTGCGATCATAGTCTAACTTTCACAAGAGAGTTTTTAGAAAAACAAAAGGTAGATGTTGAAAGCGTACTAGACTGGATTATCAACGAAGGTGGCGGTTGTGATTGCGAGGTTCTCTACAATGTAGAGGAACGTTTTGAAGAGTACTGTTAATAGTATTTTTTATAGTTAATTCTATGTATTTGCAGGTGTTACCATAAAGGTATATAGTATAGGCATGTGATGGATATAGTCACATGTCTATTTTTATAAGGAGGACGCTATGCAACACGTTCAAAACCGCAGTACTACGTCCGCGTTAGTACTCACAGCCGTATTGATTGCCCTCGCAACACTGTTTACCATGTACACAAAAATTCCAGTACCTGGCATTCGCGGCTATTTCAATGTAGGAGATGTCGTTATTATGACGTCAGCTCTATTATTAGGTCGAAAATATGGCGCCTATATTGGTGCTATCGGCCCGGCGCTAGCTGATTTGTTTCTCGGCTACGTAGTCTTTGTACCAATCACCTTTGTGGTGAAAGGCATTGAAGGCTATCTTGTCGGTACTGTCTATAACAATAAGACAACTACCTCTGCCTTGGTGGCAACCATCGTAGGTGGCATTATCATCGTAGCAGGCTACTTCATCGTTGAATACTTTGTATTCGATCCAGGCGTAGCCATTGCTAGTATTGTGACCAATACCATTCAAGCCATTATGAGCGTTATTATTAGCATGATTCTCTATGCGATTTTGCGTAAACGATTGGGGTAGGATTACTGATTCACAATTCATATACAAATTATGATATAATTTGTATATGAGGAGGTGCTTTTATGGGGTTATTACGTGAAAGTATCCGACCATCGTCGGATTTAAGAAATAAATATAATGAAATCTCTACCGTTTTAAAAACAGGGGATGAAGCTTGTATTATGACGGTAAATGGTCGTGGTGATACGGTATGTATGGGATATGAAACCTATAATAAATTGAAAGCACAGATAGAATTATTAGAGGCTATTGCCTTGGCAGAGGAAGATGAACGAAAAGGTAGAATGGGTCCTATTGAGGATACTTTTGTCAGCATAGAACAGTTGTTAGCTGAGGCCGAATAGTTATGGAAGACACTGCTTATCGTATCATTATTATGGCGCAGGCCGATCAGGCATTGCATCATATTGTTCTGCATGTAAAGCAATCTTTTTCCAATGAAACTGCCAAGTCTGTTTATCAAGAGATTAAGGATAGAATTCTTTTATTAGCGGATAATCCTTATATGGGCATGATTCCAAGACATACTGTTTTACGTAATAAAAACTATCGTATGTTGATTATTAATAAAAATATTATTCTATATCGTGTCTTTGATGATGAAAAAGAAGTGCGTATATATAATATATTTAGTCAACGACAAGATTATTTACAACTTCTGCAAGGATTGTAGATGTTTAGTTGATTTGGTATGATTGGTGTTAAAGAATAGCTTGTTATTTATATTCTATTTCATTTTATAATATCCTATAAGGACGATGTAAATTGACAGTCTCTAGAATTCAGACTATACTATAAGTACAAAAGAGCCAGTTAACGTGTTCTAGGCGTTAGGCTCATCAAAGAATTACGAATTTGATAAACCTAACGTGTCTAAGTATTGCAGTACTTAGTCTTAAACGTTAGGTTTATCTTATTTTATAATCAAATAACTGATTATTTCTTAAGAATTAACACTACGAGGGTAGCGAATAAAATCATTAATGATAATGCTTCGTATACAGTCATAATGTCACCTCCCTCGAAAAGACGGAGATGAACCTAACTCACGTTAATGGCTCTTTCGTTATTAGTATATAGCGGATTTTGAATATTGAAAAATACGAATTAATTTCGTACAACTTTTACACGAATAAAAGGGAGACTTTATCAAGAGTCTCCCTTTGTTAGTTATAAATAGACTAATATTTAGTAATAGATTTTTGTTGCGGTCGTTTCTTAATTACAGTATGTTTCGTTCTTCAAAGACCGCTTTTACCGTAAATAGTGCGTTCAGCACGCGTGGAAATCCCGCATAGGGGATGCAGTGGGTGCAGACCTCTACGATTTGCTCGGGTGCAATACCGACATTGAGTGCCGCATTGGTGTGTACTTTCAGTTGAGCCTCGCAACCGCCCAGCGTTAGCAGGGACGCGAGCGTAATTAGTTCCCGTTCCTTGAAATCCAGGTTGGGGCGCGTGTAGATGTCGCCAAATAGTTCGACCAATAAATCGGCTATGGCCGGTGAAATCTCTTGAATTGTGTTATACACCTCCTCGCCGTGCAGCCCGTCAATTTGTTTCAATGTGTTCATACCGATGTTAAAACGTGTTTCTTTCATAATTATTACCTCCGTCTAGACGTATGATATATGCTCGAGTATACTTGAGGTCAAGGTGGTGAAAGTATGAAAATCGGTGAATTTTCAAAATTGGTGGGACTGTCTATTTCTACATTGCGATATTATGAGGATCAAGGGTTCCTTCACATCGAGCGGCAGAACGGCATTCGCAATTACCATGCGGAGGATGTGGGTTTTGTGCAGTTTATTAAACGCTTGAAAGATATGGGAATGCCGCTTGCGAACATCAAGCGATATGCGGACTTGCGGTATGCCGGATCTCATACGGTCCATGAAAGAATGACATTACTAGAAGAGCATTATCGGTTTATTGAGGCCGAAATCAAACGATTGGAAGGCTATAAGAATAATCTAGAAGATAAATTGAAGTTGTATGAAACTGTAATAAAGAAAAATGAGATTGATTAGGTTCTTTATTGTAGATATTATATAGCCTTTGTATCAATATGAAGCCAATGGTCATCATATCAATATAGAGCTCGACTTCTAAGGTATGGTATAATACTTTCATTATGTAGTGAGAAAAGGAGATCTAAATGGCAAATTTACCTAACTGCCCTAAGTGCGGCGATGAGTACACATACGAAGATGGTCATATGTTTATCTGCCCTATGTGCGGCAATGAATGGACAGCGGCTGACGCGCAAGCTGCAGCTGAAGCAGGTATCATTCGCGATGCTAACGGCAACGAGCTAGCTGATGGCGATACAGTTGTTGTTGTAAAAGACCTCAAAGTAAAAGGCGCTGGCGTATTGAAACAAGGTACGCGCGTAAAGAATATTCGCCTCATCACTGGTGCAAGCGATGGCCATGATATCGATTGCAAAATCGATGGTTTCGGTGCAATGGCATTGAAATCTGAAATGGTTAAAAAAATCTAATATAAGGAATCCCTACCGATATATTCGGTAGGGATTTTTTCATATCATAAATGGTATAATCAACGTATACTGCGTGTAGCGTGAGAGTATTTAGTCGAGAGGAAACTATGTTAAAACGTGTTGTGTTACTAGCCGTATTGGCGTCTATGATGGGAACTGTTACTTCTTTAGCGGCTGATTTAAAGCCTACAGATAAGCGTACCTATGAATTACAGCAACAAATCTCTTATAATGTCATCATTCCTAGTGAGGCTTTCAAAACGAGTGCTGACGGTACCTTGATTGTTCCAGTAGAGATTAAGACTGATGATAAGGGGAATATTGTGGCTGTTGAAGCGGGGACTAATAATTGGAAATTAGATCGAGAGGCTTACCCCATCTTTGAAGAGGCTGCCAAAGAGGCGGCTTGGAATACAAAGCATGTCGATACAGAGGAAGAGTTGGTGATAACCATTCCAGTTAGTATTGTTATGCTATCCGGTGATAAGCCTAAGAAAAAATAAAGGAGCACTTATGGAATCTACAAAAGATTTAGAGAAATACACTTACGACCTACTGGCGGAGCGTGGCGTTACGGTAGAGGATATTGCAGAGCTCGTTTTATACGTTCAAAAACCGTATATGCCGAATTTAAAGATTGAAGAGTGTCGTGAGCATGTGGCATCCGTGCTTTCAAAACGAGAGGTACACAATGCGATAATTACGGGCATTGAGCTCGACAAGTTAACAGAACAAAATAAATTGTCTCAGCCTTTGCAACGCATCGTGGCTAATGATGAAAGCCTCTATGGTATCGATGAGATTCTAGCCTTTTCCATCGTTAATCTGTATGGCTCTATAGGCTTTACGAACTATGGCTATTTAGATAAGGTAAAGCCTGGTATTATCAAAAAGCTAGATAGTGAAGAGGGCGGTCACTGTAATACATTCCTCGATGATCTTGTAGGTGCCGTGGCGGCCGCTGCAGCAGGAAAGCTAGCTCATAATGAGCCACACCGCGTACGTCATGCGTTAGCTGAGGAAAAAGAATAAATTTCTAGTATTGATGTCATTGAGTATAAAGAGTATAACTAGTATAGTGAATAAATAATTTATTACTGGTAGGTTATATACAGGAGGAACTATGCAAAAGGTTCTAGTTGTTATTGATATGCAAAAAGACTTCGTAGATGGTGCCCTTGGCTCAGCACAGGCGCAGATGATTGTAGATAATGTGCGCCAAAAAATTGAGAACTTTGACGGGCCTATTATCTTTACGCGCGATACGCATGATACTAATTATCTTGAAAGCCAAGAGGGCAAGTTCTTGCCTGTTACACATTGCGTGAAGAATACAGAGGGCTGGCATATTGTGAAAGGTTTAATCGAAGCTGCAGAAGGGCGTCCTGTCATGAGCCCTGTATCCTTTATCGATAAGCCAAACTTTGGATCCTTTGAATTATTATCCCGTTTGGAAGGCATGAACTCGGTAAATCCTATTGAGTCTATTACGCTCGTTGGTTTATGTACTGATATTTGCGTTGTTTCTAATGCGATTATACTGAAAGCAGGTTTGCCAGAAATCCCTGTTTACGTAGATTCTAGCTGCTGTGCTGGCGTTACGGAAGAATCTCATCAAGCAGCATTAACAACAATGAAAATGTGCCAATGTATCGTTGAATAATTATCTTGTTATCACTATAGTAGATTGAATTACATCGGTGTATAGTGATTAACATATACTATTGATGCATAGTAAAGATATAGCATTGAGTATTAGAATTTTATATTGGTAAACGAACCCAAAGGCTATAGGTTATCCTATAGCCTTTTTCTATGGGGACTTATATTGACGATTTTCTATATAGAGTGCACGATGAATAAAGAATGATAATTCATATCAATAATAAATAAAAGATGCAGGTGCATCGAAACGCTTTCACAAGAACGATACCTAGTATTTAAAATCGTTCGTGCCCTATATTTAAGGAGGACTATTATGAAACCGTTCAAACTCGCACCATTGCCATATGCTTATGATTACCTTGAGCCTGTTATTGATGCAGAAACAATGAAATTGCACCATGATAAGCACCATCAAGCGTATGTTAATAATTTGAACGCTGCTATCGCAAAATATCCTGATCTTGCTTATGGCTGTGTAGACTGCATCCTCGGCGATATCGCTAATGTGCCAGAGGACATCCGTCAAGCAGTTATCAACAACGGTGGCGGTCACAAGAACCACACTATGTTCTGGGATATCATGACAAAACCAGACACTTCTAAGTTGGAAGGCCCTTTGAAAGAGGCTATCGACTCTGATCTTGGTGGCTATGAGGCCTTTGTTGAAAGCTTCTCCGCTGCAGCAGCAACACGCTTCGGCTCTGGTTGGGCATGGCTTGTGGTAAACAAAGATGGTAAACTCGAAGTGACATCTACTGCGAATCAAGACAATCCTCTGTTAGAAGGCAAAAAAGCCATTCTTTGCTTAGACGTTTGGGAACATGCATACTACTTGCACTACCAAAACCGTCGCCCGGACTATATCAAGGAATTCTTCCGCGTTATTAACTGGGACAAAGTATCTGAAAACTACGAAAAAGCCTTGAAACCACACCATCAATAAGATAGCTTTTGATATTGGTATATCTCTCAAACTAGTTGATCTCAGAAATATATAAATCTCTCATTTTACTAACTCTCTTAAAATACCAAACCTTTCAAAACTAATAAATCTCTCAGAACTTTCATCTCTCTAAAAACTAGATATATATTTTTAATAGATAACGGATAGTTCATATATTCTCCGCCATGCTTGACTGGGGATGTATTATCTATCCGTTATTTTTATATAAAAATGTTGATATTTTTAGAAAGAACTTTCAAAAGTATAGCCATGGATACAGATTTTATAATCGATATCGTTTATCATAGGGTCATAGGTTATGTTAGATAAACCTTTCACAGTATATATTGCCTTGTATACACAGTGGTACGTATAGAGGGCTACTCACATAAGTAATAAACAATATTTTTGACACGAGGGGATCAAAATGGAAAAGAAATTAGATTTGTCCAAATCTGTATATGATTTGGTAACAGAATATCCTGAAGTAACAGAGATTATGAAAAGTTTAGGGTTCAGCGAAATCACTAATAAAGTGATGTTGAACTCTGTTGGTAAAATTATGACCATCCCAAAAGGGGCTAAGATGAAGGGCGTATCCATGATCGATATCGTGAGCGCATTCATGAAAGCTGGTTTTACCTTGGAAGGTGAAATGCCAAATCTACAAGGTGATGAAGCAGCATCTGCTAAAGATGCTCCTGTAGAGACTGTGGCTACTCAAGTAGAGGAGCCTAAAGCTAGCCAAAATACAGAAACTAATGAAGAGGACACTGTTACAGATAGCGAACGTGTAGAACAATTGAAAGGTTTCTTGAAACGGTTAGGTACTGGTGAAGAGCTTGGTGCTGTTCGTGAAGATTTTGCGAGCCAATTCAAACATGTTGAGGCTAGTGAAATTATGAAAGCCGAACAAGGTCTTATGCGCGAAGGTACACCTTTAGAAGAGGTACAACAATTGTGCGACCTTCACTCTGCATTGTTCCATGGTTCTACCATTCATGAACAAATGGATGCAGAACATGCTAAGGTAGAAGCGGTTCTAGAAGCTCAAGAAAAGAGCAAGAGCGTTGTGGGTTTGGTAGAGACTGCAGGTCATCCGTTAAACCGATTAACAGAAGAAAATAAAGCGCTCGATGAGTTGATTGAGGCTATTCGTCCAAAAGTAGCAGACAAAACTGCCACTTATGATGATGTGAATACAGTGCGTCAACTATCTGTTCACTATGCTAAAAAAGGCGATTTATTATATCCAAAATTGAAAGTGGATTATGCAATTGGTGGTCCATCCATGGTTATGTGGACTGTTGATGGCGATATTCGTGACCAATTAGGTGATTTAGCAAAATCTAGCCAAAGTGTAGATGATTGGTATAGACGTTTTGATGAGCTTCTTACACGTGCTCAAGAAATGATCTACAAAGAACAAAATATCTTGTTCCCAATCTGTGCAGAAAACTTCAGCAAAGAAGATTGGTATCAAATTTACAAAGATACAGCGCAGTATGAAGACATCTTTGGGGTAACACGCATTGCTTGGCCAGAAGCTGATGCCGCATTAGCTGCGCAAACTACAAAACCAAGTGGTGATAATAATGCTATCGGTTTAATTGGTGGTACGTTAACTGTAGACCAACTAGATGCTATGCTCAATACAATGCCAATGGAGGTAACCTTCGTTGACCATGAAGATATTAACCGTTACTTCAATGATGGTGAAAAGGTATTCAAACGTCCTACTACAGCAATTGGTCGTGATGTGTACTCCTGCCATCCACCAAAGGTAGAACCGATTGTACGTGGTATTATCGACTCCTTCCGTAAAGGTGACCGCGATAATGTGGCAGTATGGCTTGAAAAACAAGGTCGTCCATTCTATGTAAACTACATGGCTGTACGCGATCAAAACAATAACTATATTGGTACATTAGAACTCGTACAAGACATGCAATTTGCAAAGGAACATTTCGATAGAATTAAATAAAAACTAGTGTAATACTAGTTGTGTGATACAGTGAAACTTTGATACAAAAAGGCTGCTCTAACATTGAATGATGCTGGAGCAGCCTCTTTTATTGTTTTATTTGTAGGAAATGAATTTTTTAATATGATTAATGTAATTCCTGATGAGAGGTTCCTATTAAGGGCGTACGTACTTGATAATATTATGGGTAGCAGTCTTAATATTTTCAAGGCTAGTAGCCAAGTTTAGGCGTACAAAGGTGATGTAGTTTTCGCCGCCAAACCATTCGCCAAAGCTTGGTGCGATACGGCATTTATTTTCGAATAAGTCGTGCATATCTTCAGCTTTAACATAGGCACCAAAATCAATCCATGCTAAATAGGTGCCGTCCATAGGGCTGATGCGGATTTGTGGTAATGCCGTACAAAGCTCTCGGCACAGATATTCATAATTTTCACGTATAACAGCCAGTACATCTGTGAGCCATGCCTCCGCCTCTGGATGTGTGTAGGCTACAGTGATGGCCGTTTCGGCAATAACGTCGGAGTCCGTATGGTACACATGAGTTTTATAGGCATTGTATTGGCCCCTCAGTTTTTCGTTGGGAATGATAACCTCTGCGTGATGCAAGCTAGCCATATTAAACGATTTTGACAGGGAAGACATAGCAATAATGTTATCCGCATAGGCACCGCTAGATACTGTTAGAGCCGATGTAAATGGTGTTGAACCTGTGATGAGATCCTGATGGATTTCGTCGCTGATGATGAGCACATTATGTCGCTCACAAATGCTAAATAACCGATCCATCTCATTTTCTGTCCATACGTGACCTACAGGATTATGTGGATTGCAGTGAATGAACAGTTTAACATCGTGCTTGGTAATCGCCGTTTCAAAGGCCTCGTAATCTACGGTGTAGCGATTATCTTCACTGCGTTTCATAGGAATAGCGATGATCTGGCGCTGTGCATCGCTAGCGCTCGTATCAAAGGCGCCGTACACAGGACTTAGAACGGCAATGGCATCATTTGGTTTTGTGAAAGCACCGATACACCACATAATGCCTGTAATGACATTTGGAGCGCTGGTGAGCCAGTCTTTAGAAAGTATACAGTTGTGGCGCCGCTTATACCAATCTATGACTGCTTCAAGATACTTGGGATTTGTCATGGTATAGCCTAAAGGTTGGGCTTTTACATAGGTACAAATAGCCTCTTGTATGCCCTGAGGTGGCATAAAATCCATATCTGCTACCCATAGAGGTAATAGATCTGTACGGCTAAATTTTAAGTGCTCACCGTCCCATTTACGGGAGTACGACCCACGGCGATCGATATAGTATGTTTCAGTAAAGTCTATTGTGCTCATAGTAAACCTCTATACGTGTATGTTAATGTGGTGGAAATTAATTACTCTATCTATTATCAGTATACATGCATGGATATATATGTAAATATACCCTTAAGAATGGCTGTTACAGTATCTTCTTTTTCTATGCAATCCTTGCATGAATAGGGGCTATATTGGTATACAAAAGGTGCTATATTTGCTTGACTGTTGGGACTTTCACAATTTAGAATATACTATAGAATAGTGTGTGTCTGACCAGTGACCACACGTCTATCGAATGGTTACAAAAGATAAATCTTAGCAGCATGTGGCGGCATCCCTATGTGAGAGGGCTCATCGGATTGCTCAGGTACATGCAACGCTGTATAAGTATAGTACTGGATCCTTGTTAGGAGGCATGTGCCATGAGTAACGAATTAAAACCACTACATTTTGATGCGGATTATACAATGGAGGAAGCGCTCGCTGAGGCGAAACGTTGTCTGAATTGTCCAAAACCATTGTGCCGTATGGGTTGCCCTATTGAAAACGAAATCCCTCGTTTTATCCAAGCTATTGCACACGGTAACTTCGGTTTAGCCAACGATATCTTGGCAGAACGTACAAACTTGCCATCCATTTGTGGCCGCGTATGTCCACGCGAAAACCAATGCGAAGGTAACTGTATCATGAATAAGGCGAAGAAACCGCCTATCAATATCGGTAAATTGGAACGCTTTGCTGCTGATTTTGAAAGCATCAATGAACTTCGCAAACCTAAGAAAATCAAACAAGATCTTGGTAAGGTTGCCGTTGTAGGTTCCGGTCCTGCGGGCTTATCCGTAGCCGGCGATATCGCTAAACTTGGTTATGATGTAACTGTATTTGAAGGCCAATCTGAACCAGGTGGCGTACTTTTATTCGGTATTCCTGAATTCCGTTTGTCTAAATCCGTTGTACGTCGTGAAATCGCACGTCTTGAAGGTTTAGGCGTTAAATTCGTATGTAATACATTTATCGGTCAAGATAAAACATTGGATGAACTCTTCGCTGAAGGCTTTGATACCATCTTTATCGGTACTGGTACCCATATTCCTCAAGAAGTACGCATGGAAAATGATGAAGTACATGGCGTATTCCAAGCTATGTACTTGTTGACTAACGTACAACTCGTAGAAAATGGTGAGCTTGATGAAGCTCAAATTCCTGTTAAAAAAGGTGACCGCGTAATCATCATCGGCGGTGGTAACGTAGCGATGGATGCGGCACGTACATGCGTACGTTTAGGCTGTGAAGCCGTAACGGTAGCGTACCGTCGTAGCCAAGAACAAATGCCAGCATTGTTGTCTGAATACGAAGAAGCACGTGCCGAAGGCGTTCAATTCCAATGGTTCGCTTCTCCAGTAGGTGTAGAAGGTAAAGACAAGGTAGAAGGCTTCAAATACGAAGTGATGGCTCTTAACGAAGATGGTGCTGGTATCCACGGTACTGGTAACTTCCAAGTTATGCCTGTAGATAAAATCATTATCGCTGCTGGTCACAAACCAAATGCACGTCTTATCGGCGAAGGTAATAACTTGAAAGTAGATGAAAAAGGCTATATCATTACATCTGAAGATCCATATGGTATGACTAATCGCGCTGGCGTCTTTGCTGGCGGTGACGTTGTACATAAACCTGCTACAGTAGTACTCGCTATGCGCGAAGCTAAAAAAGCTGTTGACGGCATGGTTAAATATATGGAAATCAAAAAAGCTCAAGAAAGTGCTAATCAATAATCTTATAGAGATAATTAAAGGGGCCATACTTAGTATAGGCCTCTTTTTACTATAAGGATTTGATTATTATAGTGTTTTAATAGTGTTTTATTATTGGTTTCAGTTTACGGTCAAAGTAGAGGGTCATGTATATATGTACTTATTATGATGTAGGCTAATCCAGTGTGATATTAGAATTCAAATTTGTGTTTTCTGTATAGACAATGTATAGAAATTACGATAAATACTTATAAAACCTGAGCTTATCGATTACAATACTTGTATTTTTAGTCTTAATTATCTCTAGATATACTAAAATTCCACGAATTGATGAAATCGGACATAACTTAATATGCAAAGAAAAAAGCCTCGATAGAACTAATTTATACCTTAGTTTTTATGGAGGCTTTTCTGTTATCGCATTTCAACTGCTACTAGTCACGGCCTTGGGCTAGACGTATAGTAAAGGCATAACCATGTGTTGAGTGTGAAAGTAGATAGAGGTTGCTATGAATCCTATCCTATGTTGTCGTGATATACAGGTTCGACAAGAAGTTCACAAGCTAGGAGTATTAATTTTACTTTGGCGTAGACAATTGGGCATGACACAGTATCAATTAGCAGATAAATCAGGTCTAGCTCAATCTTATATAAGTGATCTTGAAAGTGGTGCTATTGATCCGCGGTGGTCCACAATTTATAGGGTTGTATCTGGATTAGGGCAAATGAGCGTACAAGATTTTCTAAATGGTCCACAAACCATTAGAAGCCTAAGGATTCATTGATGATAATAATCTCCATGGTTTGCATGTTACGCATCTTTTTATAGTAAATAGTTAAGGCATTACATATACGATCTGGAGAGCCGCAGTCGTAGCATTTTTCGTCCAAGGTAGCACACGGATTGAGAGAGCTCTTTTTATTTTTCTTACTGTTAAGTGGGGCTGCTACATTTCGTGCTCGATAAATGGCAGACGCTAAGTCAGGGGTGATTTTGTTAACTCCTAATACAAAGAATACCTCTTGAGAACCAAATAGAGAGGCCGCCACACGATTGCCTGTGCCGTCGATATTCACCATCTCTCCCGTTTGTGAAAGGGCGTTTACCGAGGTGAGAAATACATCGCGTCCCATTGTGCGTAACGCCGTATCGCGAAAGCTTTCACCAGGCAGTGGACGCTGAATGTCTGTTATGTCCTCGTTGACCTCAGATAAAGCATCATGAACACCTATTTCTAATAAAGTGCGAGAATCGCCAATGGCTACACATTTGTTTTGAATGCGATTTTTTAGATACGCAACGGCTTCGGCGCCCGTTTCAAAATAGTGAACTACGAATTTATTGCGCTCTAAAGCTATGATCGTTTTCTCTATATCGATGGGGGTATCGTTGTTTTGAGGATTGATAACTGCGTTAATCGTCGTTTCTGTATTGGCCATGAGTCCTCCTGAATAGGTGTTTGTGATTAGAAGCTAATGTTTCGATTAGTAGTGTTTGCTATTTACTATTGTATCGTTTTATAGGATTAGATTTCAATGAAAGCTATATATCTTCCTTGGTATAAGAACAAATAGAGGTGAGGTATTACAATTTATTAGATTAATTATAGGAATAAAATCCAAATTATGTATCTATACAATAAAACTTTGGAATGAAATCCAACTTTGTGGTAATATTAGTATAAAGTTGGAATGGAATCCAAGCTTTGTAGGTAGTCGATATGATGACTGACAATAACAGTAATTGGGTTCTATCTATGAGAAAGTACATAGATGAGGAGGCCCTTATGAAGTTGATTCAGCGCCATGGGTATATAGAGTTTTTACGACGGAATCGTGAACGGTCTATTATTAAAGTCGTTTCTGGCATACGTCGTTGTGGTAAATCGACATTATTTCGTCTGTTTAAGGATGAGCTACTAGCAGAGGGTGTAAAACCGGAACAGATTATATCTATAAATTTTGAGGAGTTAGAATACGAACCTTTACGAGAGTATCATGCGCTGTATCAATATATATTAAATCAAATGCAGCCTAATCAAATAAACTATATTTTTCTTGATGAGATTCAACATGTCGATCAATTTCATCGTGTTGTAGATAGCCTACTTGTAAAAGAGAACACGGATATTTATATTACAGGTTCAAATGCATATTTTATGTCTTCTGATATTGCTACACTATTGACTGGTCGATATGTAGAAATTCAGATGTTACCATTGTCCTTTGCTGAATTTTACTATAGCAAATATGAAGAACAGCAGTACTCCTTGATTCCTGCCTATGAGGCGTATCTTCGTGAAAGCTCGTTCCCTTATACACAACAATTAGGTGGCGAAGATTTTGATATTCAAGAATATCTTCGAGGGCTCTTTAATACCTTGTTATTACATGATGTAGTAGCTCGATTAAAAATTAATGATGTCATGATTTTACAAGATATTGTGCGATATATTATGGCGAATATGGGAAGCTTGCTTTCACCAAATAAAATAGCTAAATCTCTTGTTAGTGCTGGCCGAAAGATTGATAATAAAACGGTAGAACGATATTTACAAGGGTTACAAGCTAGTTTGTTACTATACAAGGTGAATCGCTATGATGTACGAGGCAAAGAATTACTACGCATTAATGCGAAATATTATAGTGTTGATGTAACCTTGAGAAATTTGATTGTTGGCAATACAAGCCGCGATACAGGTCATATATTAGAAAATATTGTTTTTCTAGAACTCATACGTCGTGGATATACTGTATATGTAGGTCAACTAGCTAAGGGTGAAATTGATTTTGTGGCAGAAAAAGCTGGTATTACTGAATATTATCAGGTTAGTGAAACTGTGCTCGATCCAAATACGTTAAATCGTGAACTGGCGCCTCTAGAGGCTATCAATGATCAATATCCTAAGTTTTTGCTTACCTTAGATGAACTCAATAAAAATGCAAATTATGACGGAATTCAACAACGAAATGTTTTAGAATGGTTGTTAGAGAGCTGTTAACTTGCTATAATAATAGTATTGATATGGCATAAAGCCAATGTTAAGGAGGCAAAAATCGTGGATTTAATTCAAAAATTAAAAGACCAAGTAAAACCATTAGGTAAAAAAATCGTGTTGCCAGAATACAAAGATGAACGTGTATTGAAAGCAACTGAAATCATTTTGAAAGAAGGTTTCGTAACACCTGTATTAGTAGGTAATCCTGCTGAAATCGCTGAAGCTGCTAAAGCTGTTGGCGTATCCATCGAAGGTGCTGAAATCATCGATCCAGCTAACTACGATCGTTACCAAGAAATGGTTGATACATTCGTAGAATTGCGCGCTAAAAAAGGTATGACTCCTGAAAAAGCTGACGCAACTATGAAAGGTGACTGCTTATTCTTCGGCGCTATGCTTGTTCGTCTTGGCGCAGTAGATGGCATGGTTGCTGGTTCTGCTTGCCCAACTGCAAACGTATTGCGCGCTGCATTACAAGTTGTAGGTACTAAACCAGGCCTTAAAACAGTATCTTCTTCCATGTTCATGTTCACAAGCAAAAAAGAATATGGCGACGACGGTATGCTCGTATTCTCCGACTGCGGCGTATTGCCTAACCCAACTAGCGAACAATTGGCTGATATCGCAGAATCCACTGTAGAAAAAGCTCGCAAAGTTGTTGGCATGGCTGATCCTCGCGTATCCATGTTGTCCTTCTCCACTAAAGGTTCCGCTTCCACTCCAGAAGTAGACAAAGTAGTAGAAGCTGTTAACATTTTGAAAGAACGCAATGTTGACTTCAAATTCGACGGCGAATTACAATTGGACGCTTCCATCGTTCCTTCCGTAGCAGAAAAGAAAGCTCCTGGCTCCAACGTAGCTGGTAAAGCTAACATCTTGATCTTCCCTGATCTTCAAGCTGCTAACATTGGTTACAAATTGGTACAACGCTTCTCCGGCGCTGACGCTCTTGGCCCATTGATTCAAGGCTTGGCTAAACCAGTTCATGACCTTTCTCGTGGCTGCTCTGCTCAAGACGTTGTAGACGTTGCTGCTATCGCTGCTGTTGAAAGCATCTAATTTCAACTAAAACTTCATTTGAAACTTTTCAATGAAATAGAAAAAGCTGATTCTTCGGAATCAGCTTTTTTGTTTGTATAAATCTATATAGAAGGTGTATGATTAAGTTGATAATATTTGATTAATAACTTTAATCAATATATGTATTTCGATGATATATCCAGTATATGCTGGGGAACTGTGATTGAAATTGTGAAAAGGAGAGGGATTATGATTTCTGTATTCGACACAAATCCTGTTGTTTTTGAAAGTTCTGATCGTACTTTAACAATTAGTTACAATGGTGTACTTTGCAAAGATGCAAATGGACAGGTTATTACTGACATTGATTTTGAAGATGTAAATGAGCTATATCTTACAAGATATCTAAATTCAAATAGTAACTATACGATTATGTTTAGAGACCATAATTGGAAAAATATAGAAGGCCAAGATTTAGATACGGACTGTACAGAATCTAACACTGGTCACAACATTCGTGAAACAAAAGCAATTATTGCAGCCTTTGCTCGAAATAAATTGACCGCAGATTTCCCTGTGAACTTAGATACTCTTCAATTGCCATTAGACTCTTCCTTTATGGGTAAACGAGAAATTATCATTAAAAACGGTGTTATCTCAAATGGCAAGGTAGATATTCCTATTAAAGATATCCGTCGCGTAGTATGTGCATCTAATGGCACGATTAGTAAGCTTTTAGTATACAAGGAAGAAAAGCCTAGCTCATTCCTTAAAAAAATCTTTGATTCTCCTGATATGAAAATCACGTTGAATGCTATTACGTTGCCATTATTGGAAGCCATCGTAACACGCAATACAGGTCATGGCATCGACTTCAGTCGTGGTAACGGCTTTGATCAAAAAGATTCCAACTATATTATTATCCGCTATCTAGACTCTGGATTCTTCCTTGAAAAAGATGGCACAGCACCTACAGAATGGCAAAAAACTGCGGCTGAAAGAACGGCTGCTTTCAAATATGATGTAAATCAACTTGTTTAAGTATAAACTCAATATATAAATAAGAGCCTCTATGGATTCCCTATTGATGAAGGAATGCCCGTAGAGGCTCTTTTATAGTTGTTTTTAGCTATAATCTTGCTATTTACTTGTATTAGTTGTTGCCTTCAAAAATAAATCCCGTCATCGATAGGGAACCTGAATTATAACTTTGGTTAAAGGCTGTTAGTTTTGTACCGCAGTGAAGCGTTGGCGACTAAACTTGTGATTGTTGATTTCATCCACTAGAATTTGTGCGAATGTAGCATATGAGATATAAGGTTTGCCTTCTTTGTTTAAGATAACATTTTCATTACCTAATACATAGTCATTAGATTCAGGACCTTCTGCATCTAAGATTGGTGGTGGGGTAAACATTGTCCAGTCTACATTGCTAAATTTACGCAAAATATCGTCAGATTTACCATGGGTTTTGGAACGAACTAGGAACTCTGGAGGAAACTCTGGTGTATCATTTAGTTGAACGGTATGATCTTCGTCTACATAGAGACTGCCTGCACCACCTATAGCGATGAGGCGCGTATTTGTGTTAGCTAATGCTTTTACAAGCAATAATGTCAAATCTGCTGGTAAATGATATGTATCTGGTGTGAAAGCGCTTGTAGCATTTACGACTACATCAAATTGAGTTAGTTCTTGTTTTGTTAATTGTAACGCATCTTTTACGATGGTTGGTATTCCTTCGATAGCGCCTTCACGGCGAACAACGCCTGTTACTTGATGACCTGCCTTGAGGGCTTTTTCTACAATACGACGACCTGCATTACCATTTGCACCGATTACTAAAATATTCATGATAATTCTCCTTGTTGTGAAAGTCTCTTTTATTGAGCGCATAGTTTTTTTGTGATGGAGTAAAGTTATTTTCTAGATACAGGTTAGTAAAGTTTGCTCCGTAGTTGTTAGTGTGTTCAGCTAATGACCTCATTATATAGAGGTGCAAATATTTTGAATAGTAGAATTATTTGCGATAGGTACTATCAAAAGTGATAGAATTATGATGCTTACTGACTAAAAATTTTTCGAAAAATTTTGTACCCTAAAAAAAGATACTGTAAAATGCTTGCAATATGATAAATTTGTGATATGATTTGAACTACATTAGAATGACATATTTCTAATACTGAAATGGAAATAGTAGTATAGCTATACATAGTTGAGCTTAGCTATAGAGGTTTAGCCTTGTTATAACGAGCTACTTAAGCTATATAGAGAAGGAGAATTACAATGGCAGAGCAACTCGTAAATGTTCATGATTTAGTGGGCCGCTGTCCTTTTGCAACGAGTCAAAAGTTATTAGCCGGCAAATGGTCTTTGTTGATCATGCACGAATTAGCCGAAGGGCCAGTGCGTTTCCGTGAATTAGAGCGTCGCTTATACCCAATTACACAAGCAACACTTACTAGAGCGTTACGTCAATTAGAGGATGATGGCCTTGTGCACCGTGAAGTATACGGCACCATTCCACCAAAGGTTGAATATAGCCTTACGGAAGTCGGAGCTGGATTCAAAACTGTTCTTGCATCTCTTGAAATATGGGGGAACCAATATATTGATTATATGAAAGCCGCTGGCCGCATGTAAGAAGCGGCAGCGGCATTTCTGCCCTTATTATGATATACAGATGGGGGTCAATATATTTGATAAGGCTATAAAAAGGTCTTTATATATGTCATAAATAGCCATTTGTTTATGCCATGTATTTAGAAAAATATGGTATAATAAACAATACGAATGATATAAATTCTCAATAAATGAGGAGTATTGATAATAATGTTGCATGTTACGTTTTTAGCGCATAGCGGTTTCCTCGTAGATGATGGTAAGCGGTGCTATGTATTTGATTATTATAAAGATCCTAATAATATAGTTTGGCAATTAGCGAAACGCGGTCGTGAGCTTTGGTTCTTTGTGAGTCATACTCACGGTGATCACTTTAATCCGTCTATTACAGAGTTTGATGGTCCTCAAACTCGTTATATTTGCCATCAAGATGTGCCATTAGAGGGCAAGGTAAAGAAATGTATTACTATGCGCCCTGGCCAAGATGCCACATTAGATGATGTAGGCATCCATATGTATGGTAGCACCGATGAAGGCGGTTCTTTCTACGTAAAGACAAATACGGCTGACATCGACTCTGATTCTATCTTCCATGCAGGTGACCTTAACTGGTGGCATTGGCTTGGTGATACTCCGGAGAATAATGCTGATGCAAAACGCATGGCATGGCGTGAGTTTAAGGAATTAGACGGCTTATCTGTAGACGTGGCGATGTTCCCGGTAGATAATCGTCTAGAAGACGCTATGGAGTGGGGCAGTATTGAGTTCTTGCGCCGTGTAGAGGTAAAAAAAGCCTTTATTCCTATGCATCTAAATGGTCCACTATGGACACCATCCGTGTATTTTAAAGCACTCTTTGGCGATGTTCCTGTATGGGAGCCTCAAAAAGATGGCGATGAATGCACATTCTAAATATACTTTCACAAGTTGTAGTATGTGAAAGTTCGTGGCCTATATGGTCACTACGTTATATGGGGAGAGTCTATATACGTAATTTAGTAAGTTAGGATCAAGTGATGATGAAAACTAAACCAGTGGCAACTACCCTATTAGTTGTCATGGCTATTATATTTTTAATTTCATATCCACAACGGCAAGATATGTTTTGGGCATTTATCATGCACGTATCTGGGGCCGCTATGATCGGTGGCTTGGCGGACTGGTATGCGGTAACGGCACTCTTTACGAAGCCTTTGGGTATTCCCTTTAAGACAGCCATCTTGCCGCGTAGCAAGGAGCGTCTTATTCAAATGGGGCGCACCATGCTCAGTGAAGAGTTGTTGCGCGTGCCGCAGATGTATTATGCCATAAAAAAAGAACGCGTTATGGTCCGTATCATCGAATACGGCATGAGCGATGTAGGGCAAGGCCAAATGCGCGATATTTTATATGGTGTAGGTAATCAGGTTTTGTCTCATATGGACATTGAGCCGATGCGTCAGGAAATCAATAAGGCTATTTACAAAGGTGTCACCAATTGGAAGGCGACACCGCTCGTTATCTTGTTTGGTCGCTGCATGTTAGAGCGCCAAACAGCAAGTGTTTTCTGGCTTTACTTTAACCGTACATGTCAACGTGTCATCGCATCTAATCAAGTATATCCGTACTTGTACCGCGTTATGCTAGACATTATGAAAACCTATACGAAGGACTCTTTCTTCCGTGAATTGGCTATTGCCTTTGGCGGCGATGGGCTTTCACCAGAACGATTGGTAGAAACGGTACAGAAAAAGGCCGTTCAATTCTTGAAGGAAAATGAGTCCATTGATTCTGCGCTAGGTCGCTACGTATGGGGCCAAGCCATTCGTTTCTTCAATAATTTGGAAACTAATGCAGAGTGGCAAGCTTTTATCGAAGAGCACAAAGATCAATGGATTAAAATGGTTCTCGAAGAATGGGAAGGCAAGCTCATTGACGGCGATACTGTGGACTGGAAACGCCTCATGGACATCATTATCGGTCGCTTTAATGTGCTCGGTACGGAAATCTTGTTGAACCCAGATAAGCAAGCGCCCTTTGAACGGTTCTTCTTGCTTCGTAGTATTCCGTGGTTACAAAAATTGAACCCTCTTATCGATAAGGTGGTAGGGCAGGAACTATCTCGCTATTCACCTGAGGAAATCACTCAAATCGTACGCGGCAAGATGTACTATGACCTTCAAATGGTTCGTATTAACGGCTCACTCGTAGGGGCTGTTTTAGGTGGTATATTCTACGGTTTATACCTTTTGATAGAGGGGGTGCTCAAATGATTCAGTATTTGAAATCCCTCACCTTGCGGCAGCGCGCAAACGGTATTCTTGGTTTGACTGCTGTATTGTACTGTTTTGTTTTTATAGGTCAATTTTTCTATGGCTATGAAAGCTGGTATCAGCCGCTTTATTGGGCTGTACAGTCTGCGCTCATCGGCAGTGTAGCCGACTGGTTTGCCGTAACTGCTTTGTTCCGTAAGCCGCTCGGGTTCCCGTATCATACAGCGTTAATTCCTCGGAATAAGGATCGCCTTATCAACGGCGTTATCAAGCTCGTTGAGACAAAGATGCTTACCAAGGATCGTTGCAAGGTATTGTTAAATAATGTGGAATTTGTTCCATTGTTTGAAAAATTCTTGCTATCACCGGAAGGGCAACGGGCAGCGCGTCTCGTGATTCATCAAGGGTTGCATCTATTATGGAAATCTCAAACGAGCGAGGAATGGGCTCAATGGGGGGCAAAACGCATTCGCGGTTTACTAGAAAAACACTCCCTCGTACCTGTGTTAAAACACGTATTGCTCGATTTATGTGAACATAATCGCTATGAAAGCATGGTTGTACAGGTATTGAACGTAATTCAAGAACGTATCAACCATCCAGCTATGGTGACATGGCTTACAGCGGTTGTAGCAGAAGAGGCCCATAAGAAAAAGAGAAAAGGCTTTTGGTCTGATTTCCTCATCTCCATGTCTGAAGCGACCGATGTGGTGAACTACAAAGAACTGGCGCAAGCTATTGTTCAAGAGGCCTATGCGATGCTTGAAAATTGGAAGCGCCCGAATAGTCCTGAACGGACTGCATGGCTTCGCCAATGGGTAGATCCAATTCGCCATATTGAAGAAAACCGCGAGGTTTGTAATGCTCTCGATGAAGCGTGGGAACGTTGGATTCGTGAACAAGATTGGGAATCTGTCATTGAAAACCATTTATGCCCGTATGTAGAGGAATTGTTACTCGTAGGGGATGAAAATGGGGAAACACCAGCACAAGTTCTCGTGAATATTGCGCTTGAATTGTGGACCGTATATGGTCAATCCGAAGATTTGAGAAACCGTATAGAAGATACATTGCACAATATTGGCATCTATGTCCTCGAACAGGGCTACGATCTCATTGAAACCATCATACGCCAAGTGCTCGGCGGCCTTAGTACAGAGAAGTTTATTTACTTCATCGAATCTAAGGTGGAGGACGACCTCAGCTGGATTCGTATCAATGGTGCCATCGTTGGTGCTGTAGCGGGTCTTGTTGTATGGACCTTCCTGGAATACGTTTATATGCCGCTATGGCAACAATTCATAGGCTAAACCATTCAAGGTTATATACTATAAACGCTACATAATACAAAACGCTACATAATACAAAAATGCTACATAATACAAAAAACGCTAGCAACGAGACGATGTCTCTGTGCTAGCGTTTTGTTATATGTATGTAACCTTTAGCTTATTCTTCAATTCTATTGTATGGCAATCGAACTGTAAATGTAGTTCTTACTTGTGGTTCACTAGCGGCCGTTACTGTGCCGTGGTGCAAGTTAATAACTTTATTTACAAAGTACAGGCCAAGGCCGATACCATGGTTGGATTTCTTGTTTCGAGATTGCTCTGTTTGATACATTCGATCCCAAATATGCTCGAGGTTTTCCGGCTCGATACCAATGCCGTTATCTGTTACTGTAATAATGAGTTCACCGCCGGCGAGCTTGGCTGAAATGTCGATGGTGGAATTCGTAAACTTGATAGCATTGTCAACTAAGTTTGTAATGGCACGACGTAAGGATACTTCATGAGCGACGATACGCATATTAGGTTGAATGGTGGATGTGATGGAAATCCTTTTTTCTGTATTTTCTGCACAGAGCCGTGTATAGTCATGTACCATGTTCGTTAACATTAACGACACATCTACAGGCACTAAGTTAATGTCATGAGCATTTTCAAGGCGTGCTACATCGAGCAATTGGCTTACGAGGTTTGTCATAAACTTGGCTTGTTCCAAGATATGTGTCAGACCTTCACGTAAATCATCCTCCGTACGACCGTATTTTAAAGCAAACTCACTTTCCGCTTTAATAACCGCAATCGGTGTGCGCAATTCGTGGGATACGTCAGAACTAAATTGCTTCTCCCGATTGGAGGAGTCTTCAAGGCCTGAAAGCATGCGGTTAAATGTGGTAGTAAGCTCGTATATTTCATCTCGTGCTGTACGGGATGAAATATCAATACGGCGACTTAAGTCGTTATTCTTACCGATAACCTTAGCTGTTTTCGTCAAGGTTCGGACCGGCTTGAGACCTTTCTTGATGAATAGATAACCGCCTAATGATGAAATCAACAAGAATATAACATCACCTAATAATAAACTATATAAAAGGTTTTCTGTTTTTTTAGAGGCCGTTTTTACCTTTGTAACGGCGCGCAAAATACCACGATAATTTGGTTCGTTAACCGGTGTATCGTAGTAGTAGAAGGTATCATCGCCAACAGCGATTTCTCCAACCTGCCCCAAGGATAGGACTGTTTGATTAGGGAAGCCATCTGGTAGTGCACCTTTAATGATATAGCCGTCCTGGGTTGATACAAAGAAGAATGTGTTATCTTGGTACGGCTTAAATTTACGGATATCCGTAGCCATGATCATTGCTTGCTGCTGTAAGCGCTCGCGAACTTCTTTGTTATCGGATTCGTGCGTATATGCATAAATCCATGCAGATGCAACCATCAAAATGATAAGCAAGAAGATGGTATACCAAGACATGATTTTAAAAGTTAGGGGCAGCCGATTAAATAAATCGGTAGCTGCCCCAGACATGGTGTCTAGATCTCGGTGAGGATCATTAGTTTTCTGTTTTGAGGACATACCCTACTCCACGAACTGTTTGAATGAGTTTTACATTCTCATCAGTATCGATCTTTTTACGTAAATCTTTGATGTATACATCAATAAGATTAGAGTAGCTTTCATAATCGTATTCCCAAACGTGATCAAGAATTTGTTGACGGGATAATACGATGTTTTCGTTACTTGCTAAATAGTATAAAAGGTCGAATTCTTTTGCAGTCAATGTGATTGTTTCGCCGTCGCGTTTAACAGTACGTTGAGGGACATTGATAGTAAGAGGACCAACATGGATATCATTTTGTGCATGACGTGCGTTACGGCGCGCTAATGCATAGATACGAGCAGTTAACTCTTCAAGATCAAATGGTTTTACAAGGTAATCATCAGCACCAGTGTTGAGACCTGTAACTTTATCTTGTAAGGAATCTTTTGCAGTTAAAAGCAATACAGGTGTTGTATTGCCATCGTTACGCATTTGAGCAAGAGCACTAATACCATCGAGGATCGGCATCATGATATCCATAACGATAACGTCATAACTAGATGTGTTTACATAATCAATCGCTTGTTGCCCGTTGAAGCATGTATCAACCGTCATATTCTCTGCACGTAAATATTTGGCGGTAATGCCATTCAGCATTTCTTCGTCTTCTACAAGTAAAATTTTCATTCTCTGTTCTCCTTATGTATGAGTTAAAAATATAGCTCTCCAACTACATTAATATAGTCATTATATATATAAGCTTTCTTTTTGGTGAAAGCCACAACACCATATAAGGGTGACTATATATATAATATTATATAACTTATTTATCTATTATCATACCTTATACAACAGGAATGAGCAAAAGATGAATGTATATGCGAGTTTATAAGCGTCTTCTTCATGTTTTGAAAGCCAAAAGATGGGAAAAACTTGAAACTTAATGAATTCTGCTAATGAATGAAGATGAACTATATCGAAGATTGCCGTATGCGCATAGATAGACCTGATTTTACCAATTTTGGCGAGTGTGAAAGAAATCACTAAAAAAACTTGTGATAATAATTATCAGAGAGGTAAATACCAATAATAGTCGTAGAAATTTAATGATTTTCGATGGTTAAAATCGAGGTAGTTTTGGTAGGAATTTAACGGATATTAATTATTATGAATGATTTCGACGTTGAATAAACACAGTATTTATAAGGCTAGTTGATGTCTTGTAAGAAATAAAAATATACAAAAATTTCGGAACCGAATTACTTTCGTAATATCCTTAACTTCTTGTATGAAATATTCATAAATCTATTTTAAATGTTCATAAGTAAACAAGAAAAATAATAAGTGAAATAAATTATCAGTTAGATTAATCAAAATTAATTATGCATAATAGGGTTTAGACATCACACCAAATGCTCTCTATAATTATATGTAAAGCTATAAGAAAAGTCGCATAAGTATGGGGCTTTTCTTGAAAGAAAAATGATTAGGTTATCAAAAATTTTTATAAGTTTTTGAAATGAGATAGTCTAACAAATTTTCTTATTAATGGGTAGTTATGAGGAGGTCATTATGGAACAGTTTGATGTTCTAGTAGTAGGTAGCGGTGGCGCTGGTCAACGCGCGGCTCTTGAAGTTGGTCGTCGCAAAGGCTTAAATGTAGCTCTTATTACTAAAATTTTCCCAACTCGCTCTGCAACAGCAATGGCGCAAGGCGGTGTAAATGCATGTTTGAATAACGTTGCAGCTGAAGATACAGTTGAAACTCATACTTTCGACACAGTAAAAGGTTCTGACTATCTTGGTGACCAAGATGCGATCGAATTCTTCTGCTCTCGTTGTCCAGAAGGCGTACTTGAAATGGACCACATGGGTGCTCCATTCTCTCGTACAGAGCAAAACAAAATTGCTCAACGTAACTTCGGTGGTCAATCTTATCCACGTACTTGCTACTCTGCGGATAAAACTGGTCACGTAATTTTGCACACTACTTATGAACAATGCTTGAAAGAAGGCGTACACTTCTTACAAGAATGGTACCTTTTAGATCTTGTTAAAGACGCAAACGGTCACGTTGGTGGCGCAGTTGTGTGGAACATGAAAGAAGGTCGCGTAGAACAAATTAAAGCAAAAGCAGTTATCTTGTCTACTGGTGGTGCAGGTCGTATTTTCTGGACTCGTACTACAAACCCATTCCTTTCCACAGGCGATGGTATGGCAGCAGCATTCCGCGCTGGTAATGCATTGAAAGATATGGAAATGATCCAATTCCATCCAACTGGTCTTGGTCGTACTGGTATCTTGATGTCTGAAGCGGTTCGTGGTGAAGGTGGTTACCTTCTTAACGCTGAAGGCGAACGTTTCATGAAAAAATATGCGCCTAATAAAATGGAATTAGCATCCCGTGACGTTGTAGCGAAAGCAATCGAAGATGAAATCGCTGCAGGTCGTGGTTTCGGTTCTGGTCTTAACGCATACGTAGTAGCTGACCTTCGTCACTTAGGTCCTGAAGTTATCATTGAAAAACTTCATGGTATCCGTGACTTGGCTATGACTTTCGAACATTGCGATCCATTAGTACAACCAGTACCTATTCGTCCTACATGTCACTATACAATGGGCGGTATCGACGTAGTTGATTACAAAACTTGTGCATGTGAATTGCCTGGTTTGTTCTCCTCCGGCGAAGCTTCTTGTATCTCCATCCACGGTGCTAACCGTTTAGGTGGTAACTCCTTGGCAGACGGCGTAGTATTCGGTAAAGTATCCGGTGCTGGCGCAGCTGACTATGCTGAAACACATGAACAACCTAACGTAGATGCAGAATTAGCTGCAGCTGCAAAAGCTTGGGAAGCTAAATTCACTGAAGTAACAACTCGTGAAGGCGGTCGTCCTGTAGTTGAAATCCGCGATGCATTGGCTGATGCAATGTGGAACAAAGTAGGTATCTTCCGTAATGAAGACGGTATTACTGAAGCATTAAAAGAAATCGATCAATTGATGGAAGATTATAAAACTTGTTATGTAGGTGACCCTGAACGTACTTACAACATGGCATTCGTTAACTATTGTGAAATCGGTTCCATGTTAACAGTAGCTAAAGCTATTGCTATGGGCGCTTTACACCGTCGTGAATCTCGTGGTGCTCATATCCGTGAAGACCATCCAAAACGTAATGATGAAAGATACTTAAAACACTCTTTGATCAAATTGGGTGCTAACGGCGAGTACGAATTGACTGAACGCGACGTAGTGTTCACTAAATACGAACCACAAGAAAGGAAGTACTAAGATGAGACAAATCACCTACCATATTCACCGTTACCAACAAGGTCGCGCGTTTGTACAGACTTTCAAATTTGACTATGAAGCTGACCGTACAATTCTTTGGGGCCTTCAAAAAATTAAAGATACTCAAGATCCAACTTTAACATTCTTGGCAGCTTGCCGTTCCGCAGTTTGCGGCGCTTGCTCCATTCGCGTAAATGGCGAAGCAATGCTTGGTTGCGAAGCTAAAATCGACGAATTAACAGAACGTTATGGTACTGATGAATTGACAATTGCACCAATCGGCAACTTCCGCGTTATCCGCGACTTAGTTGTTGACTGGGAAGCAAAAGTTGATCGTTTGAAAACAGTTGCTCCTTGGATCTTCCTTAAAGCAGAATTCAACGAAGGTGACAAAATCGTTCGCCAAACTCCAGCTGACTTCAAAAAATTCGTTGCTGGTACAGAATGTATCCTTTGTGGTTGCTGCGCATCTGAATGTAACAAATTGACTGCACGTCAAGATGACTTCTTAGAACCATATGTATTCACAAAAGCTAACCGTTTCGTATTGGATAGCCGTGATGATGCACCTATGGCTCACATTCAACCTGCATTCGACAACGGTCTTTGGAAATGCGTTCACTGCATGAACTGTATCTCCCGTTGTCCTAAACACTTAAAACCTGCTCAAGATATTTCCAACTTGCGTAAAGAAGCTACAAAAGCTGGTCTTACTAACAGCAAAGGCGTTCGCCATGCAGTTGCTTTCAAAGACGATCTCTACAAAACTGGTCGCTTGAAAGAAGTTTCTATGAGCTTGAAATCTGATGGTGTTGTTGATTCCGCTAAACAAGCATTCTATGCTTTACGTTTGTGGAAACACAGCAAAATCAATCCATTCGAACTTGTAGTACCTCAAAAACCTGTAAATGGTATTGATGGTGTTCGCAGACTTATGAAAGCAGCTGAGGAGGTAAGCAAATAATGAAATACGCATTTTTCCCAGGTTGCGTTCTTGAAAGCGCTGCCAAAGAAGACTACTTAGCAACAGTTGCTGTAGCTAAAAAATTAGGCATCGAGTTGGAAGAGCTTGACGGCTGGACTTGCTGCGGCGCGTCCCACGTTCAAGACATCGCTCCAGAAATTACACTTGCTACAAATGCTCGTAACATTGCATTGGCAGAAGAAAAAGGTTTGAACCTTTTAACTGTATGTAACACTTGTACTTTGATGCTTCGTGAAGCTAAAAACGAGCTTGATAAAAACGAAAAAGAAAAGAACGAAGTTAACAAAAAATTAGCTCAAATCGGTAAACAATACCGCGGTACAACTGATATCACTCATTTCTTATGGGTATTGATCCGCGATTACGGTTTGGATAAATTAAAAGCTAAAGTTGTTAAACCTTTAACTGGTTTACGTGTAGCTGAATACTATGGTTGCCATATTCTTCGTCCTCAAACTGAATTGGGCTTCGAAGATTATCAAATGCCTACATCCTTAGCAGATTTGATTTCTGCTATCGGTGCTACACCAATCGACTTCTCCCGTAAACTTGATTGCTGCGGTTTCCATGCTGTATACCCTGCACATGATTCCGTAATGCAAATGACTGGCTCCATCAACAAAGATGCAGCTACAGAAGGCGCAGATTGCGTAGTAACTCCTTGCCCACTTTGCCAAATGCAACTTGATATGTTCCAAAAAGAAGCAAAAGAAGTTGTTGGCGGTGGCAAAGATATGCCAATCTTGCACATGTCCCAATTAGTGGGTCTTGCTCTTGGCATTTCCCCTGAAGAAATGGGCATGCCTAAACGTCACTTAACTGACACTGCAGCAGTGACTAAATTCGTTGGTTAATTCGTTTGATTTAGACATGACCTCAGTTGGTCCTCGTATTGTCTTAAATCTAAACCTATTATCATAATTACCAGAAGAACCCCCTAGCTTAGGCTAGGGGGTTTTTCTTTTGTGGGGTAAAACCAAGGTGGGTTATTTGAGATTAACATGAAGAGTTTGCCGATAATACAGTGTTTATCTATATTGGTGAAGTGAATTCTCTTTGATATGAGATGATAATTGTAGTATAATAAATACATTAATTGTATACACTTAAATGAGTAATAGCTAATATGCTATTACTCATAAATTATTTAATATTATATATTTCGAGGAATATAACAATAGAAGGGTAAATTGTTATATTACATTTTTTTTGAAATATATGCCTGAGGGACACTAGTGTTGTAGAGTGTTATACACAGGGAGGCTATAATGAATGATATGTTATTAGAATATATTGATCGCATAATCGATGAAGAGAAAGACCATCGTGTTTTTCCTGTAGAGTTTAATGATAAAACCTATTATGTAAAACAAGATATCAGTAATCACCGCTCTAGTTGGATTAAACCAGCTCCTAGAGCTTCTTTTGATTATGAGTTTTATAAAATTTCCTTCGTAAATACTCAGTTGCCTGTAGCGCCAGTGATTGCTGGTTTTAGAGAGCATTATTTCGTTACAGAAGGGTCTGGTAAAACATTAACCTATTATAGTGAATTGCCAGCGCAACATCCTGATGATGATAGCTTACAAGATATGGTCACTCATATTTTCTATAGCTTTGGTAAAACATTGGGACAACTTCATGACTATGGTTTGTCCCATGGCCGCCCTGCCATGCGAGATATCACCTATGATCCAGATACTGATAAGGTTACTTTATTAGATTGGGAAAATGGTCGTCGTTGGCCTGAATTTACACCACAAGGTTGGGATTTACTCATCTTTGTGCATAGCTATTTGCGTGAAGATAATCTACCGATTTCTTACCTATACGCTATGATGAATGGCTATAGTTCGGCTCGTACGGCGCGCGATACGGTGTTACATGTAAAAGAAATTTTACGTAAACATGAATATCTCTTTAAATTCTGTCGCTTATTAAACCCGCTACACTTTGTAGATACTGAAGCAGCTGTAAAAGCACATGACTTTATGCTAGCCTTGAAAACTGAATAGTATTTATCTATTGAGCACGGACTTTAATAATGCTTTATAGTACTTTATAGATTTTCATTGCCTTTTATGGGCTTATGTAGACCTTTACGGTTGTTAGTTATATTTGTATAGCTAATGACTTGTAAGGGTCTTTTTCTGTATTTATGACAAGTTCATAGCGTGTATGCTCCTATATTGTTTGTTAGATTTATATAAATACTGTAAGAAGGATAGATTTAAAGTTGTTGTTCTCTGACTTTCACAATGATTACCGTAATTACTTTAGAGGGGGTTGTCGAAGGAGGCTCTCAGGAATATAAGAGGGTGAAAGGAGGTGATACGATGGCTAACATTAAACGCACAAAATTGGTGTTGCGTTTTAACATCGGCACCGAAGATGCGCCGAAGTACAAAGACGTAACCTATACACGTGTTGCAGAAGAAGCGTCCGACGATAATGTAAAAACCGTTGGTAATGCGCTGGCAGCCTTGTATGACCACAGCTTGTCCGACGTGGTCCGCGTCAATGAAGTATCCTTAGGACATTAATTGAATCTTATCTATTTGTTTTTTAGGTGCTCCAAACACATCCTTATTGTCAGTCTTTATATCCTCCCATAGTCGTAACAGGATATAGAGATTGCAAACCCTCACATTCCCATCCTTATTGATATGAATTGTAGATAGATATATTTAATCTTAGTGTAATTTGTGTAATTACAGAATTGCAGAGTTACAGAAATCATCCCATTCTATCTAAATTCGAGAACTTGTTTATGAAACGTGAAAGGAGGCGCCCACATGGCGGAAAAACGCGTTGTATATCTTACATTTTCTACGGTCGGTGGTAAAAGCACATCAGTCACAATTAGTGCTCCTCGTGCTGGAATTACTTTACAAGATGCTAAAACAGCGGCTAATGCGCTAGTAGCTAACAAAGTAATCCTTGGTTCTGGTGATGCAGAACTTGCTGCATTTACTACAGCTCGTGAAGTAACAACTCAAACTACTGAATTGCAATAATCGTATACAGTTAAATGGTAAAAAGGCTTTCACCTGTGGTGAGGGCCTTTTTATTATGGTAAAATATAAGATATACCGAATAGGTATGGTAATGATGAAAATACTATGCCCAAAAATTTGTGCATAATGGACCCGGATGGTGATTAAAAAGGGGTAAAACAGTGGAATATATCATTTCATTTATGGAAACGTATGGCTATGGAGCTATGTTTATTGCAATGGTTTTGGAAAATGCTAACATTCCTATTCCTAGTGAAATCGTCTTAGGTTTTGCTGGATATCTGATTGCTCAGGGCATATTTGATTTACATACGACTATGGTTGTAGGTATTTTAGCAGGGATTGTAGGCTCTATCTTATCCTACTGGATGGGTGAGCATGGCGGACGTCCACTTCTTTTGAAATATGGCAAATACATATTCTTTAATGAACATAAATTTGAACTCGCTGAAAAGTTGTTTAATAAGTATGGTGGCGCCGCGGTGTTCTTTGGCCGTTTGTTGCCGGGGGTTCGTACATTTATTTCTTTCCCAGCTGGCATGGCTCGTTATCCTATGTGGCATTTTGTCATTTGGACTGTACTAGGTACGATTCCTTGGACAATCCTTCTTGTTTACTTGGGTAAAGTGCTCGGTGAAAACTGGAAGGATCTTATCCAATATAATCATGAGTTCTTGGTTATTATGATTGTTGTATTCGTTATTATAGCGGCTGTATTGGGCTTTAAATACTATCGCAATCGCCGATAAGGAGGCCCTTATGAAACTTTCACGATTAACGCCAGTCGTATTTATTGTATGGCTTGTTTTTTATCTATTTGGCAATAATATGTTGCCTGTTACGGATCCTGTGGAATCTAACTATGCGTTAACTGCTAAGGAAATGGTTCTCTCCGGAGATTGGTTGTCACCTCAAATTTACGGCACCTATTGGTACGATAAACCGATTATGATTTATTGGCTCATTGCCCTTGGATTTAAAATCTTTGGTATTGCCGATTGGGTGGTTCGTTTACCAAGTGCTATCTTTGGCGCTTTATCTGTAGCGACTATGTATCAATCGACGCGTACTATGAGCGGCAAGTGGGCCCTCGGCTTAATTGCGGCTGGTGTTCTTGGTACATCCCTCATGTTCTGGACCGTAGCCCATGGCGTTATTACGGACATGGTGCTACTTTATACGACGATCATGGTCATGATTTATTCCTATAAGGGGATGGTGGAACAGAAACCACATGCTATGATTGTGGCCTATATCTTTGCAGCCCTCGGGGTGCTCACAAAGGGGCCTGTAGCACTCGTTTTGCCGGGTATGATTTTACTCGTTTTTGCCGGTATCAATCGTTCTTGGTCGATGGTGAAAGCTATCTTTGATTGGCGTGGCATTCTTGCCTTTTGTGTAGTCTGCTTGCCGTGGTATGTGTATATGTACAGCGTTCACGGTCAAGATTTTATCAATGGCTTCTTAGGGCTTCACAATGTAACACGGGCCACACAATCTGAACACCCTGAAGATAATGTATGGTGGTATTATATTGCCATCTTCCTAGGTGCTTCTTTGCCGTGGACTGGTGCTGTTATTTACGGTATGATCGATGGTTTTAAACAGCGTCATACAGCCTTTATCTATAACATGACTTGGGGTGTTGGGGTCGTTTTGTTCTACACCTTAATGGCTACAAAATATCCTTTATATACATTCGTGAGCTTAGTTCCCTTTAGTGCTATCGGCGCTATGGGCGTTATGAAGATTATACGTAAAGGTAAATCTAGAGCGGTTAAATGGGTCATTATGGGACCTACCTTACTCTTATGGATTGCTTATGTAGCGGGATCATTCTTCGCTCCATGGGGTTTCTATTTCTTGCTCTATGTTGTGGCGGCCGTAGCCGTACTCCTTTTATTCCACGCATGGTATACGAAAAAAGGGTATCGTCTTGTTAGTGTCATTGTCCTAGGTACGATGGTTATTTCTTCCATTGTTGTGGTAGAAGGGTTAGAACCATTTGTAAAACAGCGTAGTAATATTGATGTAGTGCCTGTTGTAGACTCTTATGATGGTGATATCTATTACTATAACGGGTACAGTACAGCTGCTGTATACTATACAGGCCATAAGATTATTAAGATCAATGGCGATGAAAGCCGTTGGGATGATCGAGATAAAATTAAAAAACGCAGTGCCGAGTGGTCAAAGAAATATCTTATGGAACAAGTTAACGAAGAGGAATTTAACAAGATAATCGCCTCTGGTAAACCTCTAATGCTCATCGTTCCAAAAGGTGAAATCAAGCACTTCCGTCAGTCAACTATCTACCCAAATGTATCTGAGTCTAGCGAAGCTGGTACAGCGGAAGTATATATACTAAATAAAAAGACACTGTTTTAAGTGAATCTTCACATATAATCTAACAATAAGTGAAAAACATTAAAGCTGAAAATATTAAAGCTAGTAGCAGGTAGTATCCAATGGATACTACCTGCTTTTTTGTTTAGTGATAGAGTACTATATTTATTTGGATTTATTTGGTCTATATTGATGTATTTCGTACCTAAATAATAATACCTACAATATTACTGTGTTTTATTGACATAATTAATACATATTGATATAGTAGGGTATAAATAAGTTTAGAAGACAAGGTGTTTTAAAACCAGACTTCATCTAGGTTTTAGAAAAGTGTGAAAAATGACATGTGTCAAAAACGCCCCTTGTTATGAGGTAGAAAGAGGGGAAGTTATGAAGAAGACATGGTATCTAATCATCGGAGTGGTTCTCTTGGTTATTGGCTGCATAGCCTATGGTTATCATGAACACTATAAACCAAAGACGGCACAAGAATTAAAGACTGTACGCGTAGCTTATTTACCAATTACCCATGCATTACCAGTATTCGCTACAAAAGAATTAGAAACAGCAGATGGTCCTGTTCATGTAGAGCTTGTTAAATATGGGTCTTGGCCAGAGCTTATGGATGCGTTAAATACTGGTAAGGTAGATGCCGCAGCTGTTCTTGTTGAACTTGGTGTAAAGGCTCGTGAACAAGGCATTGATGTCCGTGCTGCTGCACTTGGTCATACAGAGGGTAATATTATTATCGTCAATAAGGATATTAACTCCGTTCAAGACTTAAAAGGCAAATCCTTTGCTATCCCTCATAAACAATCCACTCAAAAAGTTCTCGTGGATTGCATGCTTGAAGAAGCGGGTCTTTCTGAAAAAGATGTACAAATCGTAGAAATGAGCCCTCCAGAAATGCCATCTGCTCTATCGGTAGGTCAAATTGCTGGGTATAGTGTAGCCGAACCATTTGGCTCTCTAGCCCTTGAAATGGGAACTGGGAAGGTCTTCGAAGATCCTGACCATCTCTGGCATGATAATATTTGCTGTGCCCTTGTGTTTAATGGTCAATTCGTCGATGAACATCATGACTTGGCAAAAGCTTTCACAAAAGCCTATCTCGATGCAGGTGAATACCTAGATGAGCATCCAGAGTCACAAAAAGAAATTGCCTTAAAATATTTAAAGTTTAAGGATCCTATTATTGAACGTTCCTTACAAGTGATTGGATTTAAAGATTTAGCCCTTACAGAGGACCGTTATAATGCGCTTGTGCATCATATGACACATATTGATTTAATCAAAAAAGTGCCGAGTTATTCAGAGTTTGTAGATACATCGTTGTTACCATAGGAGGGGGACCATGAAGAAATATACATATGTGCCGGGTTCATTTATCGCAGCTTGGCTAATTTGGGAGTTAATCGTTCGCCTCGGCGGTTTTAACGAAGCGCTATTGCCAACGCCGTATAAGGTGTTGATCGGCTTTGGTGAACTCATTGGAGATGGCGTTCTATTTAAGGATATTGCAGATAGTTTAGTACGGTTCTTTATCGGCTATCTTATTTCTGTTGTAGCCGGCGTATTCTTCGGCCTTATCTTGGGGTGGTACAAGGGAATTTGGAACTACATCAATCCAATCGTTCAAGTCATTCGACCGATTTCTCCAGTAGCATGGTTGCCGTTTATCGTTCTCTTTTTCGGTATCGGTCAAGCGCCGGCTATCGTTATCATCTTTATCGCAGCGTTCTTCCCAGTGCTGTTATCCACAGTGTCTGCCATCCAAAATATCGATCCTGTATATATCAAGGTAGCGCGCAACTTTGGTATTAGACAGCCAGAACTATTATTTAAAATCGTGTTGCCTGCCGTATTCCCAGGCATTGCATCCGGTCTTCACATCGCTCTCGGTACGGCGTGGATCTTCCTTGTAACAGGGGAAATGGTAGGCTCCCAAACAGGCCTTGGCTTCCTCATTATCGATATGAGAAATAACTTGCGTAACGATCTCTTGATGGTAGCCATTTTGACTATCGGTTTCGTTGGGCTTTTACTCGATTGGGGCGTGTCCCTCATCGAAAAATGGATTTACAAACGTTGGGGTATTGAGAAATAGGAGGTGGCCTCATGGGTTACATTTCGGTGCGCAATGCACACAAGGAATTTATGAAAGATGGGGAACCACTCACCATTCTTGAAGATATCAACTTAGATATTGAAAAGGGCGAGTTTATTTGCCTCTTAGGCCCTTCTGGTTCCGGTAAAAGTACGCTATTAAATGCTATGGCAGGCTTTGAGCTCGTTACATCTGGTTCCATTACTATCGACGGTGAAGAGGTGAAAGCGCCGCAACTCAGATATGTAACGGTATTCCAAAATTATGGCTTGTTGCCATGGCGTACGGTGGAAAGCAATATTGAGCTAGGTCTTGAAAGTAAAAAGGTGCCTAAAGAAGAGCGTCCTGCTATCATCGACAAATACGTTAAAATGGTAGGCCTCGATCACGCTCGCAATCGCTATCCTGCAGAACTATCTGGGGGCATGCAACAACGTGTATCCATTGCCCGTGCACTAGCGGTGGATCCAGATATTATCTTTATGGACGAGCCGTTGGGCGCCCTCGATGCATTAACACGTATCAACTTACAAGACGAAATCTCTCGCATCTGCCGCGAAGAAGGCAAGACGGTTGTATTTGTTACCCACGATATTGAAGAAGCCGTAGTCCTTGCGGACCGCGTTGTAGTACTAGCGGCAAATCCAGGTCGTGTACAAACTATCATCCCTGTGAACATCATCGACAGAACAGACCGTACATCGCCGAACTTTGTTAATATTCGTAACCACATCTTCGAACAATTCCAACTAGCAAAAGAAGACAAAATCGAGTTCTATATTTAATTGTTATGGTGTATACTATAAGAAGCTAAAGATTGTAAGTGCTCCACTGAGTGCACAAAAGAAACCACCTAGGGACTGCGACATACCTAGGTGGTTTCTTTAATTATAATGGACAAAATTCTAAAATAATGTATACTATAAGTAGCTGAAGGATTGTAAGAATTCACTGTAAGCACAAAAAAACTCCCTCAAGAACGGCGAAATACTTGAGGGAGTTTTTTATTGCTTTTAATCGTCTAAGCTAACGGGGTTAATCACCATGAAATTTCCTATCTAACCACTTGCAAATGAGATAGCTGGTCACATTTACCATGATAGGAATTAGAAGGATTAGAAGAATATCTTTCACTGGTGCACCTCCTTTCTGTACCTGTTTCCCCAGAACGGAGTGGTGACATCTTGATTGTAGTACATATAACTATATATTTCTTATGCAATTCGTGTAATTATCATGTATAGTAGATATATATCGGTAATAATGTATAAAATTTAAATTGGAGGCTGTATGTCTTTATTTGAGTTAGAGAAGACCTTGTCTTTTGATGAATATATAGGGTCCTTTGATACAGAGCGCGTAGAGACGGTGCGCGGTTTTGTAGATTGGCTCGCCCAGTATTCGGGGAGTCTTGTCCATAATCCTTGGGGTGAGGTTAATCCTGATTTAGAGATTGTCACAAAGGGCTTTGATGCGGCCCGAGTGCGTCGAGATAATTTGGTCGCTTATTTATTGCCGCGCTTAGGTCGAGCTAAGGTTTTTGTGGTGGCTGAGGCTGTAGGCTATCAAGGGGGCCGCTTTACAGGTATTGCTATTACTTGTGAAAGAATGCTACTAGATAAGCATAAAACCATTCGTGCGAAGGATGTCACGACTATTCAGTTGGAACGTACTAGTTCACCTACTAGCTCTTTGTTAAAAGGAACACAGCAAAAGGATGGTTTTAATGAACCTACTGACACTGTAGTATGGAGTGCCATTGTTGAAAAGGGCATCGATCCTTATGACACATTGCTGTGGAATATATTCCCATTCCACCCACATAAGGATGGAAATCCACTGACGAATCGCACACCTACGGATAGAGAACAACAAGTAGGTTGGGAGTATACAAAACGCTTGTTAGATCTACATATAGAATTAGGTGGTGCAGATCCTCTCGTGCTCGCCGTAGGGCAAAAGTCTGCCGATACGATGGGCAAATTTGGTCTATCTGCCATTGGTTTGCGCCATCCTGCAAACGGCGGAGCTAATCTGTATCGACAAGGATTTGCTGAGGCGGTAGATACCTATTTAAAATAATAGGTGATTGAGATAATTAAAATAATAAGTAATTGAGATAGTTAAAATAATAAAAGATTGAGAGTTTTGGAGAGAAGTTTATGAAACGGTATTGTGATGCTTGCCGTCATTATTGTGATGAGGCGGCTATGTTTTGCCCTACCTGTGGGCAGTATACAGTGGCAACAGAGGTGGAGCGCATCGCACCAGAAGGTGATGTGATTTATCCTTTATCTCATTATCAGTTGAGCTATAAGGATACATTCCTCTATGTAATGGGGAAAAAGTTTATGGATACGGATGGACGCGCCTCTCGTAGAGAGTTTTTCCAATTTCTGTTGTTGTGGCATATTGCTATTATTGGCTTGTTAGCGGTGTTTTATGGATTGACAGCCATATTCCAAACGGGGCCCTATCTAATCGGATTAGCTGGTCTTATCGTGGCCATACTGAGCTTAGTTTCCTTGATGCCTTTGGCTGCGTTATCTGTACGACGCCTCCATGATACAGGTAAAAGCAGCGCTACCTTGTTGTTGTTTCTTATTCCTTTTGTAGGGCCTTTGATCTTATTAGGTTTGTTATGTGTAAAAGGACAGCCACAGGATAATCAATATGGCAGCGCATTGCAACATATCATCATAGATAAGCGTTTGGCATCTATTATGAAAGTATCTCCTACGAGTAGTGCTTTAACTACACGTGTTCTAGTGGGATTACTTGTTATAGTAATCTGTGTGTTTTGCGCATCTTTACGTGCGATGGGGCCAGCTAATGAGGTATTCCCTGACGGATGGTTTACAAACTCTATCGTTGGTGAAGGCAGTGCGGAAGCAGCGCGAGCTTCTGTACAGAATTATTTTGATGCCCTGAATAACAAGGACTATGACAAGGCTTTCACCTATATTATTAGCCAAGCTAGTACAAATCCAGTGGAGAAGCAAAAATGGCTAGAGTCCATGAAACAGGCACCAAAGGTGGATGTAGTATCCCTAGGTATTACACGGGTGAGTCGCACAGGAGATTTGAAGCGCATTGTCTTTGATGCAAACCTACAAACCACAAAGGTTGGCGCCGGTGTTGTAGAATCAACGCCGATGAAGCGTTATATTTCTGTCATTGAAGAGAATGGTGCGTGGCGTATCGAAGGGTTTTACAAAACTATGCCAGATGATGATAAATAGAATATGATATATCTAAATAGCGTTAACATGGGGGCTACCCTCTTTTGTTAACGCTATTTTTATGTTACAATAGACATAACGTATGAAAGCGAGGCTTTCATCAAAATCGATCGGATTATATTGCAAGACCCATTGGATAGGGACGAAGAGAACGTACCCGTCGCGGCTGACATGTCTAATGATGGCAATATACTCATTTGCTATGGCAAATGGTCACAACAACACTAGGAACGGCAAAAATTGATAGCGCATTTTTGCGCCTATTTGACGAGACGCTAGTATTTTAGCGCCTTTTTCTTTGTGTGGCCTCCATAGCATAGATCAATTCAAGTGATAGGTGAGAAAAGAAACTATGTTAAATAAAATAATGAACAAAATTTTAGGAGGAACTGTGAATACAACAGATAATCAGGTTACTGCACAAGTGAAAGCAGAACCAACAGTAGCAAAACCTGCTACTCGTACAGCTGCGGCTGAAGGCGAACATAAACAGACTCGCCGCCGCACTAATACACGCCGCCCTGCTGGCGAGGGTCGTACTCGTCAACATGCAGCTGGTGAAGGTGAAGGCACAACACGCCAACGCCGTACAAATACTCGTACAAATGCAAATGGTGGTCGTACTAATACGACACGCCGTACAAATACACGTCGCAATGCTGAGCAAGGTGAAGGTCAAGAACGTACAGAACGTAAACCTCGTCAAACTCGTGCACCACGTGGTGAACGTAGTGAAAATACGCGTAATACGCGCTCTAACAATGGTCGCAATAGTCAAAACCGTAACAACAACCGTCCAAATAATCGCTCCACAAACCGCAACAATCAAGAGGCTCCTGTGGAATTAGTAGGTCGTACACCAAATGGCGCTAATAAGGGTAAATTCCAAATCATCCCTCTTGGCGGTCTTGGTGAAATCGGTAAAAACATGACCATCTTCCAATATGAGGACGAAATCATCGTTCTCGACTCTGGTCTTGCGTTCCCTAGCGAAGATATGCTTGGCGTAGATATCGTTATTCCTGATATGAGCTATATCATCGAGAATAAGGATCGCGTGAAAGCTGTCGTAATTACCCATGGTCACGAGGACCATATTGGTTCCTTGGCATACCTTATGAAAGAAATCAATTGCCCAGTATATGCAACAAATCTCGTTTGTGGTTTGATTGAAGGCAAGTTTAAAGAACATAAGGTATCTCCAAAATGTCTTCGTACTATTGCTGCAGGCGATGAAGTTCAAATTGGTCAAGTTAAGGTTGGTTTTATCCAAACAAACCACTCCATTCCTGACTCCTGCGCTGTGTACTTTGATACACCAATCGGGACTGTACTTCATACAGGTGACTTTAAAATCGACCAAACACCAGTTGATGGCCGTTTGATGGATATGCACAAATTTGCTGAGCTCGGTAATAAAGGTGTATTGGCCTTGATGTCTGACTCTACAAACGTTGAAAAACCAGGTACTACAGGTTCTGAAAGTTCCGTAGGCCCTGCTATTAAACAAGCTGTTGGAGAAGCAAAGGGCCGCGTTGTGTTAGCTACATTTGCATCTAACGTATCTCGTATCCAACAAGCTATTGATGCGGCAGTTATGTTCAACCGTAAGGTTGTCGTTATGGGCCGCAGTATGGTAAATGTTACAGAAATCGCTCAAGAACGCGGTTACTTGAACATTCCACCAAATACAATTATCGACGTAGATGTAATGCACAACTACACAGATGACCAAATTATGATCTTAACAACTGGCTCTCAAGGTGAACCGATGGCAGGTTTGTCCCGTATGGCTACAAGCAACCATCGTACTGTAGAGTTGGCGCCGAATGATACAGTTATCATCTCTGCTACACCAATTCCAGGTAACGAAGGTGCTGTAGGTAGAACTATCGATAACTTGCTCCGATTAGGTTGTCACGTTGTATATGGTAAAGATCGTGGTATCCACGTATCTGGTCATGCGAGCCAAGAAGAGCTTAAAACAATGCTTAACCTTGTTCGCCCAGAATACTTCATTCCGGTTCATGGTGAGTACCGTATGTTGCGCCGTCATGGTGAACTTGGCGTTGCTATGGGCGTAGATCCTAAGAAAGTCCTTATCGGTGACAATGGTCAAATCTTTGAATTTGATAAAGATGGTGGCCGTAAAGGTGGCCGTGTACAAGCTGGTGCTATCTTCGTTGATGGCCTTGGCGTTGGCGATGTAGGTAACATCGTTATCCGTGACCGTCAACAATTGGCACAAGAAGGTATGGTTATCGTTGTAATGGCGATGGATAAAGCTTCTGGTACAATCGTAGCTGGTCCAGACCTCGTATCTCGTGGCTTCGTATACGTACGCGATGCAGAAGAACTCATGCTTGCTGCAGAACGTAGGGTAGAACAAGTTCTTGAAGATTGTGAAGTACAACGCATTAAAGATTGGACTACTATTAAGCAAAACGTACGCGACGCGTTGGGTAAATTCTTCTACGATAAAACTCGCCGCCGTCCTATGATCTTGCCGATTATTCAAGACGTATAATCACATATAATAAACAAAAGTACCGCACCCTATGGTGTGGTACTTTTAACATTTTAAAAAGGACCTATGGAATCTACTATAAATAGCGGTGTCATCGCATTTGTCTACTATATAGGGTATTTGAAGTTACCTTTTTAAACTGTTATAATTAAAAGATACCAATTAATCTATCTTCTTTTATTTAGAATGGAGATTTATGAAACAAACAAATACAAGAGCGATGGTAGAAACAGGATTTGTTAGTGCTATAGGTGTCATCCTTAGTGCTGTTAGTGTGTATTTACCAGCTTTCGCTTTTTTATCATTTTTTGTTACACCTGCAGCCATTGGCATAATTGGAACAAAATGGGGTCGCAAGTATAGTATATCGGCAGCTGTTGTTACTACTTTCTTAGCGGTAGTTTTGTTTGGACCATGGAATGGTATACCTGTTGGCTTATTTGCTGCGGTAGGTGTAGGGGTAGGAGAAGGAAATCGTCTTTCTTTAGGGACGATTAAGCGACTACTACTCCCTAGTATTGCTATGTTTGTTGCTGTATTAGTAACTTTAATGGCACAAGTATATGTATCTGGTATTACTCTATCAATGATAGATACACAGATGACCGAGCAAGCTCGTATGATTGCTGATCAAGCCTTACAGACGAATCCTAATATCACACAGGAACAAGTTGATTTATTTGTAAAAAATGTAGATAAGCTTGCTACTGGTTTGAAGGATGCGTTTTTTGTGGCTGTAGCTATAGCTGCAGTATCATACAGTTATATAACTATTCAGATATCTATATGGCTAGGTAAGCGATTACGTATCTCCATACCTCGATTTTTACCAATTGAAGAATGGAGGATGCCTGTCTGGAGTGCAGGGCTATACGCTTTAGGTATTATTGGTATATATGGTACGCCGCATATCAATATGGACTCTTCCTGGGTCATAGCCATTAGTACTAATGTATTACTCCTTGGTAGCTCTATGTGTTCTATTCATGGTTTTGCAGCTTTAGCAGATTTAATGAGTAGTTACCGCATGAGTAATAAATTGAAGTGGATATTGCTTGGGGTATATGCCTTTTTCTTTGGACAAGCACTAGCCATATTTGGTGTCATAGATATGTTTTTAGATTTACGGACACGTTACAAAGCGCGTCAATAGTAATAGAAAGGAGGCCGTTATGAAATCCTTTCAACGGAAATGGGAAGGTTTAGAAATTACCATTATTACCGTTATCGTATTATTGTTATTATTGTTGGCCTATCTAAATTGGGCCATTGCAATTCTAGCTTTAATTATCGTGGTAGCGGCGTATTTGGTTAATTATAACACCCTTCATAACCGGCGTCGTTTAGCAAGGGAACAGTTTGGGGCGATGATGAAAAACGTCACACAAGCTTCGAACTTTGCTTTACAAAACTTGCCAATGGGGATTGCTCTTGTTAATAAACAAGGTACCCTCGTATGGAATAATAGTGTCTTTGCAGACTGGGTTAAGGTAGATTGGAATAAACTTCAAAAAATGTCTGCTCTTATGCCTGGCTTCCGTATTGATAAAATCTGGGGAAAATCTGGATTTATGACGGAACAGTATGGAGATAAGTATTTCCAAATTATTTACAAATTCATTGATCCTCGTGATGCACGACCAGATATTCATAGTGAAGATGAATTGGCAGAGCATGCAGTAATGGCTCTTTACTTTAAGAATATTACAGACTTAGAAAAGGCCCGTATTAAAGCCGAAGAAAATCAGCCTGTGTGGGGCATGATTCAAATCGATAATCTCGAAGAATTGACAAAAGGTCTTAGTGACCGCGAGTATACTAGCGTTTGGACAGATATTAATAACATTATTATGGATGAAATTGATAGACAAGAAGGCTTCATTCGTAACTTCCAAGATGATATGTATACCTTTGCTATTTCTCGTGGTGCACTTCATGCGATGGAGGAAGATGGGTTTAAAATCCTTGAGAGAATCCGTAAATTGCCTTCACCCCGTCAAGTGCCTGCAACGATTTCTATCGGGATTAGCGAGAACGTAGGCTCTGTAAAAGAGGTTTCTAGTCGTGCTCGCGCCGCCTTAGATATTGCATTAGGTCGCGGTGGTGACCAAGTGTGTATTATGGATGGTGAAAGTACCCGATTCTTTGGGGGCAATACAGCTGGTGTTGAGAAGAATACCCGTGTTCGTGCTCGTGTTGTATCGCAAGCTTTACATGAGCTTATGCTTGATTCCGATAAAATCCTTGTGATGGGTCATAAGCGTGAAGACTATGATGCGTTAGGTGGCATTGTCGGTGTTGTAGCTATTGCGCGTACCTTGGGTAAAGAATTACGCATCGTACTTTCAAAGGAAACGAGCGCCATTGATAAAATGGTGACTGTTCTGAAAGAGGATGACTTCTGGACAGAACATATTATTACTCCTGAAGCGGCAAAAACTTGGGTAGATGCTAATACGCTCACCATTGTATGTGATACACATCGCCAAGAAATGGTCGCAGCTCAAGAGGCTCTTGAAATTTCTGAACGACGCATCGTTATCGATCATCATCGTCGTGCAGCGGACTTCGTAGAAAACCCATTGCTTACATACTTGGAACCAACTGCATCATCTACATCTGAGCTTGTTACAGAGCTTGTACAATACGCAGGTGGTGGTGTAAAACTTTCAAAAGCAGAAGCTACAGGCATTTATGCGGGTATCGTGCTTGATACGAAGAACTTTGTGCAACAAACTGGGGCACGTACCTTTGAAGCGGCTGCATTCTTACGCCGTGCAGGGGCAGATATTGAACGCGTTAAACAATTATTTATTGAAACCTTCGATTCTGTTCAATTGCGTGCTAAAATGGTATTTGAAGCCAATCGAACTGAAGGAATTGCTATTTCTGTAGCCCCTGAAGGTTTGAAGGATATGATGGCATTAGCTGCACAAAGTGCAGACATGCTTATCAGTAATGAAGATATTGAAGCAGCCTTTGTACTGTATTCCTTGAATGACGGCGGTATCGGCGTTAGTGCTCGATCCAAAGGCAAGGTAAATGTACAGGTTGTAATGGAAGCCTTGGGTGGCGGTGGTCACAGAACTGTGGCTGGTGCCCAATTACAAGGTATGACAATAGAGGAAGCGAAGAAGGCTATTTTAGACCATGCTCTTGAAGCCCTTCATTCCGCAGAGAAAGAGGAGGAAGAACAATGAAAGTAGTATTGTTAGAAGACGTTAAAAAGGTTGGTAAAAAAGGCGAAATCGTTGAAGTTAGCGATGCATATGGCCGTAATGTATTAATCAAAAAAGGTCTTGGCCTTGAAGGTACAGCAACTAACGTAAATAATGCGAAACAAAAGCAAGAATCCATCGCTCACAATAAAGCTGTTGCCAATGACGAAGCTAAAATCTTGGCAGCTCAATTGACTAAGGTTGAAGTAACTGTAAAAGTTCGCATGGGCGAAGAAGGTCGTGTATTCGGTTCCGTTACTGCAAAAGATATTTCCGATGCAGCTAAAGCGCAATACAAAGTAGATATCGATAAAAAGAAAATCGAAATCAAAGAACCATTGAAAACATTAGGCGTACATGATGTACTCGTTCGTGTTCATCCTGAAATTACAAGTACTATCAAGGTTAACGTAGTAGCTGAATAATAGTGTTCACCATGCTCTTTGAGTATGGTGAATTCTTTTATCCTTAGTGGTTTTATAAAGGGGATTATCATGGATGTACGCATTCCACCGCATAATTTAGATGCGGAAAAAGCCGTTTTGGGGGCTTTATTAACGAATGGATCCAACTCGGGTGCCGTTGTCGATACGGTAACGAGTATTCTAAAATCTGAAGACTTTTACCGCGATGCGCATCGTATTATTTATGATGCTATCTTAGAAATCGTGCATGCTAACAAGACGGCGGACTTTATCACTGTTGGTGAAGAGCTAGATCGTCGCAAGCGACTCGATGCGGTAGGCGGTCTTGCATATATTACATCTTTGGCTAATGAATCGGTGTCCTACAATGTGGAGGAACATGCGAAAATCATTAGTGAGAAAGCTCAGTTGCGCCGCCTTATCGATGCAGGGAATAAAATCGTAGGCATGACGTACGCTGGCGAAGATGAGCCAACGGCTATCCTTAACAAGGCGGAACAAATGGTATTGGACGTAAGTGGTCAAACACAGTCCGAATCATCATTTGCGCCTATTGGGGAGGTTGTATTATCTAACTTAGATAAATTAAATGCATTGCAACAGCATGATGGTGCTATTACAGGCGTTCCAACAGGCTTTAAAGATGTGGACCATGTCTTCAATGGTCTACAAAAATCTGACCTTATCCTCGTAGCAGCCCGTCCTGCGATGGGGAAAACGGCTTTCACCTTGAATATCGCTCAAAACGTAACGATGTTGTACGATAAGACGGTAGCGTTCTTCTCCCTAGAAATGGGCAAGGAACAGCTCGTTGGTCGTATTCTATCCTCCGTGGCAGGTGTGAGTTCTGAAAAATTGCGCCGTGCGAACATGGATCCTACTGACTGGGAAAAGGTTATCGCTGCAGCGGATCGCATGAGTAAATCCAAGCTATTTATTGATGATACGCCGGGCCTTACCGTACAAGATATGCGATCTAAATTGCGCCGTCTTAAGGTGGAGCATGGTCTTGATCTCGTTATCGTCGATTATATTCAGTTGATGCAAGGCCGCAACTCTGGTAAGGGCAGCGAGAACCGTCAACAAGAGGTGTCTGAAATCTCTCGTAACCTCAAATTGATCGCTCGTGAGTTCAATGTGCCTCTCATCGCCTTGTCTCAATTGTCTCGTAGTGTTGAAAGCAGACCTGATAAACGGCCGGTGCTTTCTGACCTTCGTGAATCTGGTTCTCTTGAACAAGATGCGGATATCGTTATCTTCTTGTACCGCGATAAATATTATGATGAAAACTCCGAAAAAGGGGACAACGCAGAAGTCCTCATTCGTAAGCACCGTAATGGTTCCGTCGGTACCGTGGAACTCCAATTCATTGGAGAATTAACCCAATTTAGAGACGTGGAATTCCGAGACATGGGGCCGGAACAATAATGAAAACTATCGTGGGTGTGCCTATATTGATGGGGCCCCGTGACATAGCTACATTTTAATTAAAAAGAAAGGACTATACTTCTTTGCTCCTCGTGACCTGATGTCGCTGCATAAGTATAGTCCTTTCTTTTTATCACTGTAGATATGAAGGTGTCCCATCAATATAGTGGCACTAGATAGTTTTCATTGTATTGTTGGAAGAACTGGGAATAGAAGTTTTGGGTTAGGTTATACACGTACTTAAGAGTACCTACTATTAGATTTGATGTCTAATAGTAGGTACTTTTTTTTATGTCCAAAATTTGCCGCTATAATAACAAACATATGTTTGAAAATACTCTGTATTTTTGTTATACTAATCATAGAAATTCTTCTTTTTATATTTCTTGTAGAGTCTAGTTATTTAGCGATTTGAGGAGGTGTTTGTATGGGTTCAGCTGATACGGATCGAATGTATATGTGCATTGATTTGAAGAGTTTTTACGCGTCTGTGGAGTGCGCCGATTTGGGGCTGGATCCGTTTACGACGCCTCTGGTGGTGGCCGATGGGTCTCGTGGCAAAGGGGCTATTACATTGGCCATTTCACCGGCCTTAAAAAAGCTAGGTGTTAAGAATCGCAGTCGTCTTTTTGAGATTCCTCCGCACATTGAGTATTTGACGGTGAAGCCTCATATGAAGCGGTATATGCAGGCGTCTGCTGAGATTTACGGGACTTTGCTCAAGTATGTGGCACCTGAGGATGTACATGTATACTCTATCGACGAGTATTTTATCGATATTACGCCTTACTTACCGCTCTACAAGAAAACGCCTCGAGAGCTAGCGCAGATGCTACTTGATGCGGTGTTAGAGGCGACCAAGATTTATGCCACCGTTGGGATTGGAACAAACTTGTTTCTTGCCAAGATTGCTCTCGATATCCTGGCAAAACATGCGCCTGATTTTATAGGATATCTTGATGAAAGCCTCTTTAAAGAGAAAATTTGGTATCATCAGCCCTTGACCGACATTTGGCAGATTGGTAAGGGCATAGCCAACCGCTTACATAAATATGGAGCTTATGATTTGCATGGTATTACCATGGTTCCAGAGGCCAAGTTGTACAAGGAATTTGGTGTTAATGCAGAGCTCATTATCGATCATGCTTGGGGCCGTGAGCCGTGTACGATTGCAGATATCCATGCGTATCGTCCTATTAAGCATTCTATCTCGCATAGCCAGATTTTGTTGCGTAACTATACTTACGAAGAGGCGTACGTGCCTATGCGAGAAATGGTGGAGTCCTTGGTATTAGAGCTTTTACAAATCAAAGGGGTTACGAACCATATTCATGTTCATATTGGCTATGCAGATGATATGGTGCGCTCTACTGGAGGTTCTAAAAAGCTTAAACAGTACACTGATTCATTGCAAGCATTAACGACGGCAGTAATTAAATTATATGAACAACATTGCCATAAAAATGAACTTATACGGCGTATAGGCGTAAGCTTTGAGGATTTAGTCAATCGCTCTGCTATACCTCAAGAGGTAGATTTGTTTAGCGCCCTTGCGATGGATGAAGAAGAAAAGGAACGGCAAGTCCATGAGGCGATGCTGTCTATTAAGGAGCAATTCGGTAAGAACTCTATTCTGCGTGCCTCCAGCTTGCAAGAGGAAGGGACCATGCGCTTTAGAAATACATTGGTAGGTGGCCATAATGGGGAATAAATTAATGAAACATCGTATGTCTCGTTTGCAACGGGCGAAACAATTTATGCCCTTTGCGGCATTAAAGGGCTTTGAAGTATTACTGGCAGCTGTGGCACGGCCTAAAGAGAATCGTGTAGAGCTATCGGAGGATCAAATAGAGGAATTAAACCGTACTATACAATCCTTGGTGGAAGGGGATTTTGTACGAGTGCTTTATTATACAGGTCATTGCTATACGGAATTAGTAGGGACTATCGAGGCGATAGGTAAACCGGCCCATAGTCTATTTATTGAGGGCGTAGCCATTGCTTTTAAAGATATAAAGGAAATTAATCTTTTTGAATAAGAACCTTTTTGAATAAGAACCTTTTTGAATAAGAACCTTTGAAGAGTTGATAATAATAACACTAATGTAATTGGTAAAGTAATCAAATAAAGAAACTCAGTAAAGTAAATTGTAAAGTGAAAAAATATAGATTTGGCCTATGCTCATGTATGATGAGTATAGGCTATTTTACTATTGCTTATTGTCATAGATATTTTGATAATTCTTCTTGACATACACCATATCTTCTATTAAAATAAACATATGAACAGGTATTCATATAAATAAAAATATCTGATGAAAAATGTTTAGGAACATATATAACAAGATATGAAACAAGATATGTCTAATAAGTATTAGAAAAATATTACCTATTAACTTACAATACAGGATAGAAGCTTTTACTATTATCAAAGGAGATATCATGGAAGAAACATTGTTGTTGAAGAATTTGAACTGTCCGAACTGCGCAGCAAAAATTGAAGATCGTATCCGTAAAATGGATGTGGTAGAGACTGCCAATTTCACACTTGCTACACATCAATTAAAATTAACCGGCTCTTGGGAAGACCGTGAAGCTCTTAAACGTGACATTCAAGACATTTGTGATGCCATCGAAGAAGGCGTTACAGTAGCAGATTATGAACGTAAATCTAAAGCGGCTATGGATGAGCATGGTCCTGACCAGGATCGTGGTGGTGATGCTGTAACAATTGCAGTCATCGTAGCAGGCTTGTTATTTATGATTTATGACGTTTTGTCATCCTTTGTCCCATCTATCAGCTTGCCAGAGAGTATTGAGACTCCAATTTACTATGTTGCGTATATTCTTCTTGCGTTCCCAGTATTGCGCATCGCAGGTCGAAATATCTTAAAAGGCCAAGTGTTCGATGAAAACTTCTTGATGTCTATCGCTACATTGGGTGCTATTGCTATCGATGCATTGCCTGAGGCCGTAGGTGTTATCTTGTTTTACCGTATTGGTGAGTTCTTCGAAGAAAAAGCAACTGATCGTAGTCGTACAGAAATCATGAACGCTGTTGATATGCGTCCTCAAGAGGTGCGCGTTGTAGATACAGACTGCGGTGGTGAAATCGTAGTTATGGCTCCTGAAAAGGTTGAAGTAGGCTGGACTATTGAGGTTCGTCCTGGCGATTTAATCCCTCTAGATGGTACAGTTCTTGAAGGTGAAACTCGCGTTAACACAGCGCCTGTAACAGGTGAGCCTGTTCCTGTTCGCGCCGTACCTGGCACTCAACTTATGTCTGGTTGCATCAATGAATCTGGTCGCATTACGATGCGTGTAGATAAGGTTCTTGAAGAATCCATGGTTACTAAAATTCTTGATGCCGTTGAAAATGCCGCATCCTCTAAACCTAAAATCGACCGTTTTATCACGCGTTTCGCTCGCGTATACACACCAATCGTTGTAGCTCTTGCATTGGCTGTAGCTATCATCCCATCCCTTATTACAGGCGAATGGCATAAATGGATCTACACAGCCTTAACATTCCTCGTTATTTCTTGCCCATGTGCATTAGTGCTTAGCGTACCACTCGCATTCTTCTCCGGTATCGGTAATGCATCTAAACACGGCATCTTGCTTAAAGGTGGTCGTGTTATCGAGGCGTTGGCTAATGTGAAAGCAGTAGCTCTTGATAAAACTGGTACTATCACATCTGGTGAGTTCAAAGTTCACAGCGTAGAAACTGTAGGCTCTCATGTAAGTTCCAGTCAATTGTTATCCATGGCGGCAGCTATCGAAGCCGTTTCTACACATCCAATCGCAACAAGCATCGTGTCTGAAGCAAAAGATCAAGGCCTTACAGTGGAACCTTCTGATTTCGTTCAAGAGTTAGCTGGTGAAGGTATGGTGGGTATGACTGATGGCCAACAAGTTCTTGTTGGTAACCGTCGTCTTATGGAACGCTATGCGGTTCAAGGCTATCCAACAGAAGCTGCTGAATATGGCACAGAAGTTCTTGTGGCAGAAGGTAATACATACTTAGGTCGTATTATCATCGCTGATGAAGCTCGTCCTGATTCTGCTGAAGCGATTGCTGATCTTAATGGTCAAGATATTAAAACTGTTATGCTTACTGGTGATGCTGAAGCAAGCGCTAACTATATCGCCAAAGAAACGGGTGTAAGCGCAGTACGTGCTCAACTATTGCCTCAAGATAAATTGTCCGTTGTTCAAGATATTCGCTCTGAATATGGTCCTACCATGTTCGTAGGCGATGGCATCAATGATGCGCCAGTTCTTGCTGGTGCTGACGTAGGTGGTGCGATGGGTAGCGGCGCTGATGCGGCTATCGAAGCGGCCGATGTTGTGTTCATGCGTCCATCTTTGACAGCTATTGCACATATTCTTGATTTGTCCAAATCAACATTGCGCGTGGCTTGGCAAAACGTTGTATTCGCCATTGCTGTTAAAATCCTTATCATGTTGCTTGGCATCTTAGGCTATGCATCCATGTGGTGGGCTGTATTTGGCGATACAGGCGTATCCATCCTTTGTATCTTAAACTCTGTCCGCATCTTGAGTAGAAAATAATACTGATAGATAATAAACTGCTCCTACATTGTATTAGGCAATGAGGAGCAGTTTTTCTATGTAAAACTTTCACAAGAGAATTGAATAGTACACCTAAATAGTATATAATTTTAAAGATGAGATACAGTATTTTCGCTCGGAAGGAGGGATAACATGATTACGGTGTACAAGCACATAGAAGAAGAATTAGTAGCCGATTACACGGTATCAGATGCCACAAAAGGTTCTTGGGTAAATTTGGTGAACCCAGACCCCGATGAGTTATCCCTTATCAATATCCTGACGGAAATTCCTACAGACGTATTAAAGACCGCCCTCGATATGGAAGAACGTTCTCACGTGGAGTTAGAGGACAATTATATCTTTGTTGTTATCAACATTCCTGTTGTTCGCGGCAATGATATGTACGATACGGTGCCACTTGGTATCTTTTTGACGCCAGATTTCTTTATTACCATCTGTTTAGAAGAATCTGAAGTGCTCTATCCGTTTATTTCTAATCAGATTTCTACGTTCTATACGTATAAAAAGACCCGTTTCTTGTTCCAAATTTTGTATCGCACGGCGACCATGTTCTTGCGTTACTTGCAACAAATCAACCGTCGTACCGACGATATCGAAGTCCAATTGCGTCATACTACAAAGAATAAGGATTTTTTCCAATTGTTGGAATTACAGTAAATCCATGACATACTTTACGTCCGCTTTGCGTACGAATGGTACCGTTATGGAACGTTTATTGCGCTTGCGTGGTCACAGTTCCTATAAACACCTTCTCAAGATGTATGAGGAAGATGAGGATCTATTAGAGGACGTTATCATCGAGAATAAACAGGCCATAGAAATGGTTGAAATGTATTCTAATATCTTGATGAACATGATGAACGCCTTTACATCCATCATTTCAAACAACCTTAATATGGTTATGAAAATGTTGGCAGCCTTGACGATTACCTTGGCCGTACCGACCATTATCTTTAGCTTGTGGGGGACCAACGTGCCATTGCCGTTTCAAAACGATGAAAATGGTTTCTTCGAGGTTGTGGGCATCTCCGTGGTCTGTTCCATCGTGGCCATCATTGGCATGTGGAAAAAAGATCTTTTCTAAGATAATAACTATAATAGATATGCTGAAAGCTGGCTTTAGGCCAGCTTTTTTGTCTCTAATATACGTAGTTCTACATGGGAGATATCTGAGGTTACCTATATTCAATTGTTGCACACTTCAATACAAATCTGCTATAATATACCATTATGGAGAGGTGTCCGAGTGGTTTAAGGAGCTGGTCTTGAAAACCAGTGACTCCGCAAGGGGCCGTGGGTTCGAATCCCACCCTCTCCGCCATTCAATTTTATGAATCTTTAGAGCCTAGTTGGGCGATTTGTTGCCTGTTGCTGGTTTCTTTTGATTTATTACTATACTTGGTAAGGCAATTGGAGCCCGTTCCTTGTATAGTACTATAGAGAACCCTTTATCTAATCGGTAGAGGGTTCTTTTTTTATTTGAAAAACTCTTTCTATTTATAGTATGATAGCTCTATATGTTATTTTTCTATAGAAAGGAGCTCGTATGAGTAGAATTGGTTTCTCACGAACTCAGATTTTAATTCTTGTCAGCGTGTGGCTAACATTTTTGATTAGCTTTGTTATGCGCCTATCTTGGGCGTCATTGATGCCGATTGTCAATGAAGCATTGAATTTTACGCCACAAATGGGGACGACCTATTTATCCGCCTTTTATATGGGCTATGCCATCATGGTATTACCTGGTGGTATCTTAGCGGACCGAATTGGCTATCGCTATACTATATTGGTTAGTTTACTCGCCATGGCAGTCATCACCGCATTGATGAGTACCATTGATAATTATACCTATGGATGGGTGTTGCGTTTCTTATTAGGTATCGTATCCGGTCCTGTACAGGCCTCTTGCTTGAGTGCCATTGGGGATTACTTTGGTCCTAATCAACGTGGCGCAGCCGTTGGTATTTTTATGTCTTGTACATCGCTTGGGGTGGCGACTGTAAATTTATATGCCCCTTATGTGGCAACAAATTATGGTTGGCAAAATGCATTCCTCTTAACTGCTATGTTGCCAGTTCTTATCTTTATACTCAGCTACTTTACAGTTCGTAAGCCAAGTGCTGAAATCCTAGCTCAACGTGAAGCAGAGGCTCATGTCGAAGCGGTTTCTGTAGGAGAAAAGCCATCCATAAAAGAAAACTTGCTTCACGTATTAAAAAATCGCAATATTCGTTGCCTTGCGTTTGCAGGCTTTTTCGCTACCGGTGCTACATGGGCGGTGGCTCAATGGTCAAACTTGTATATGGTAAAACAACTAGGTGTTAATGCCATCTATGCAGGTCATGTTATGTCCGCTTTTGGCTTGGCTGCACTTATTGCAAAGCCAACCATCGGTATTTTATCCGATATTTTGCCGATTAAGAAAAATCATTTAACCGCACTCGTTATGTTCTTATTTGGACCGGCCTTAATACTCTTTGCGAGTACTACAAACCCAGATATGCTCTTTATTACAGGTCCAATTCTTGGTATTGGCGCATTCATGCACAGTGCGTTGACGAATGCTCTCGTTGTACAATCAGCAGAACCTCACTTGCGAGGTACTACGGCAGGCTTTGTAAACTTATTCAATCAAATCGGTGTTATGTTGGCGCCTATGATTTTAGGTAGTATGCTAACTGCAACTGGTAGCTATAAATCTGCATTGATGACCCTTGCCATTGCACCAGTTATCGGTGCTATTGCCTTGTTCTTTGTAAGACTAAAAAAATAAATTTCGCTTGTGAAAGCCATAAAACAAACCCTCATCGATAACGATGAGGGTTTTCGTGTTTCTAAATGTTTTGGTAAATAATAATTAATGAGGACCTTGACCACCACCATGGCCACCATTCCCGCGACCACCGCCATTACGACCGCCGTTGTCACGATTACCATCGTTGTGATGATTATCGTGATTAGGACTATTAGGTGACATGTCAGCACGACCGCGTCCATGACCATTATCGTTAAGATTCCGGCCATCACGATTCTTGGTATCTCTAAAACCTTGAGGACCAGGAGGTCCTTGTCGATCTGGAAGAGCAATATTTTGATTAGATGGTTGGAATTTACCCATTTGAAGTGCATTTAAATTTGGTGAGAAGCGCCCACGGTCACCTAAGCTATCTGGGTTAGGTCCGCCTACATGACCTGGTTGTAAGCTTGGTTGCATATTAGTCGGAGGTGCAGGCGGTGCGGGTATAACACGATCCATTGGCGTAGAAATAACAGCATCTGTAGGAGGCATGAGACCGAATAATACGGTCCTTGTTTGTTGATCAACTATAGGTGGGAATACTTGTGGTGGAATATATGGATTATCGTATGTATAGGTAATCTTTTCCATCTCTTTAGACGTATTATAGACAAATTCCCCCAATGCGTTGTGCATGGGCTATTTGGCGCCGCCACATGTTGACCGTATCCTTTGCTAACCGTTGCGCGGTAATGTATCGATGGGGTTACCCATTTTCTGCATAAAATTGTAGGCTTGATATTTTACCATGCGTCATCGTCACCGGTGCATTAGGCTGTTGACTGTAAAATGTAAAATTTGTATCGTAGTCGCGATTACATTATTTTTGTGTACAAGCTCAACAGTCTAGCCTGTACGGTTTTATAATTAGCAGCAGTCTGTTTCGTATGAA
>OIEO01000020.1_pt1 | contig 210167 bp, 159 predicted proteins | sample 1581851 | NCBI WGS metagenome assembly OIEO01 (sample SAMN03281010, study PRJEB24777) | human gut metagenome | isolation source: fecal sample PR157 from 1 month old male Malay infant, caesarean delivered... | reverse complement strand
TTACCACGCCGGAGATCGCCCATCGCTTTAGCGCAATAGTACAGGCGCTGTCCGCGCAAGCGTCTCACCAGCGTCTGCTGCGCCAGTGGCTACAGTGTCTGACGGAAAGAGAGTGGTTAATCCGCGAGGGTGAAAGCTGGCGCTGCCGCGTTCCGCTCAGCGAGATTCCTGAGCCTCAGGAAGCGTGCCCGCCAAGCCAATGGAGCCAGGCGCTGGCGCAGTATCTGGAAACCTGCATCGCCCGGCACGACGCCCTCTTCTCCGGGCAGTGTTCTCCGCTGGAATTGCTGTTCAACGAGCAGCATCGCGTGACTGACGCGCTGTATCGCGACAACCCCGCCAGCGCCTGTCTGAATCGCTATACCGCGCAGATTGCCGCCTTGTGCGGCGCAGAACGGATTCTGGAGGTTGGCGCCGGAACCGCAGCCACTACCGCGCCGGTGCTGAAGGCCACGCGGAACACGCGACAGTCGTACCACTTCACGGACGTCTCCGCGCAGTTCCTCAATGACGCCAGAGCCCGTTTCCATGATGAATCGCGGGTGTCTTATGCCTTGTTCGACATCAACCAGCCGCTGGATTTCACCGCCCACCCGGAGGCGGGTTACGACCTGATCGTTGCCGTCAATGTGCTCCACGACGCCAGCCATGTCGTCCAGACGTTGCGCAGATTAAAACTGTTGCTGAAAGCCGGCGGACGTTTGCTGATCGTTGAAGCGACGGAGCGAAACAGCGTATTCCAGCTGGCGAGCGTGGGCTTTATTGAGGGATTAAGCGGATACCGCGATTTCCGCCGCCGGGATGAGAAACCGATGCTCACCCGCTCCGCATGGCAGGAGGTTCTCGTTCAGGCCGGGTTTGCAAACGAGCTGGCGTGGCCCGCGCAGGAATCGTCGCCGCTGCGCCAGCATCTGCTGGTGGCGCGTTCGCCTGGCGTAAATCGCCCGGATAAAAAAGCCGTGAGCCGCTATTTACAGCAGCGCTTTGGCACCGGTCTGCCCATTTTACAGATCCGGCAAAGAGAAGCGTTATTTACGCCGCTGCATGCCCCGTCTGATACGCCGACTGAGCCAGCCAAACCCACGCCAGTTGCCGGGGGGAATCCGGCGCTGGAAAAACAGGTGGCTGAACTCTGGCAATCGCTGCTGTCTCGCCCCGTGGCAAGGCATCACGACTTTTTCGAACTGGGCGGCGACAGCCTGATGGCGACAAGGATGGTCGCGCAGCTAAACCGGAGAGGGATTGCCAGGGCTAACCTTCAGGATCTGTTCAGCCATTCGACGCTGAGCGACTTCTGCGCCCATCTACAGGCGGCTACGTCAGGAGAGGACAACCCGATACCCCTTTGCCAGGGCGACGGTGAGGAAACCCTGTTTGTCTTCCACGCTTCAGACGGCGATATCAGCGCCTGGCTGCCGCTCGCCAGCGCGTTGAACAGGCGCGTTTTCGGCCTGCAAGCAAAATCGCCGCAGCGCTTTGCCACGCTCGACCAGATGATCGATGAGTATGTCGGGTGCATCCGTCGTCAGCAGCCTCACGGCCCTTATGTGCTGGCGGGTTGGTCGTATGGCGCGTTTCTTGCGGCGGGCGCCGCACAGCGCCTGTACGCCAAAGGCGAGCAGGTTCGGATGGTGTTAATCGATCCCGTGTGCCGACAGGATTTCTGTTGCGAAAACCGGGCGGCCCTGCTGCGCCTGTTAGCCGAAGGACAAACGCCTCTGGCACTGCCCGAACATTTCGACCAGCAGACGCCCGACAGCCAGCTTGCCGACTTTATCAGCCTCGCTAAAACGGCCGGTATGGTGTCGCAAAACCTGACGCTGCAAGCGGCAGAAACGTGGCTCGACAACATCGCGCATCTGCTGCGTTTACTGACTGAGCATACGCCGGGCGAAAGCGTTCCGGTCCCCTGTCTCATGGTGTATGCCGCCGGGAGACCCGCGCGCTGGACGCCAGCAGAAACCGAGTGGCAGGGCTGGATAAACAACGCCGACGACGCTGTGATTGAAGCCAGCCACTGGCAAATCATGATGGAAGCCCCCCACGTTCAGGCTTGTGCGCAACACATTACGCGCTGGCTTTGCGCAACCTCAACGCAACCGGAGAACACGTTATGATGCCGTCCGCCTCCCCAAAACAACGCGTACTGATTGTGGGCGCCAAATTTGGCGAAATGTACCTGAATGCCTTTATGCAGCCCCCGGAGGGGCTGGAACTGGTCGGCCTGCTGGCGCAGGGAAGCGCCCGTTCAAGAGAGCTGGCTCATGCGTTTGGCATTCCGCTGTATACCTCGCCGGAACAGATAACCAGGATGCCGGATATCGCCTGTATTGTCGTGCGTTCGACCGTCGCCGGAGGAACCGGTACGCAGCTTGCCAGACACTTTCTGACGCGCGGCGTACACGTCATTCAGGAGCATCCCCTCCACCCGGATGACATCAGTTCCTTACAAACGCTGGCGCAGGAACAGGGCTGCTGCTATTGGGTAAACACGTTTTATCCGCATACGCGCGCGGGACGCACATGGCTTCGCGATGCTCAGCAGCTGCGTCGCTGCCTGGCTAAGACGCCGCCGGTAGTCCACGCCACCACCAGCCGACAGTTGCTCTACTCCACTCTGGATTTGTTGTTGCTGGCTCTGGGCGTTGATGCCGCCGCCGTGGAGTGCGACGTGGTTGGCAGCTTTAGCGATTTTCACTGTCTGAGACTCTTCTGGCCGGAGGGAGAAGCCTGCCTGCTGCTTCAGCGCTATCTCGATCCTGACGATCCAGATATGCATAGCCTTATCATGCACCGCCTGCTGCTGGGCTGGCCGGAAGGTCATCTTTCGCTGGAGGCGAGCTACGGCCCCGTCATCTGGTCATCCAGCCTGTTTGTCGCAGACCATCAGGAGAACGCCCACAGCCTCTACCGCAGACCGGAGATCCTGCGCGATCTGCCGGGTCTGACGCGCAGCGCGGCGCCCCTGAGCTGGCGCGACTGCTGCGAAACCGTCGGGCCGGAGGGCGTCAGCTGGTTGCTACACCAGTTGCGCAGCCATCTGGCGGGCGAACATCCACCAGCGGCCTGCCAAAGCGTACATCAGATCGCGTTATCACGTTTATGGCAGCAGATTTTACGTAAGACCGGCAATGCGGAGATCAGACGCCTGACACCGCCGCACCACGACCGGTTAGCCGGTTTCTACAACGATGATGATAAGGAGGCGCTGTGACGCAATCTGCAATATGCATCCCGCTGTGGCCCGCCCGGAACGGCAATACTGCGCATCTGGTCATGTGCCCTTTCGCTGGCGGCAGCAGTAGCGCGTTTCGCCACTGGCAAGCTGAGCAACTGGCTGATTGCGCGCTTTCTCTGGTGACCTGGCCGGGGCGCGATCGCCTTCGCCATCTGGAACCGCTCAGAAGCATTACACAACTGGCGGCACTGCTGGCGAACGAGCTGGAAGCATCCGTATCGCCTGACACGCCGCTTTTACTCGCCGGGCACAGCATGGGGGCGCAGGTGGCGTTTGAAACCTGCCGACTTCTGGAGCAACGGGGGCTTGCGCCACAAGGACTGATTATTTCCGGGTGCCATGCCCCGCATCTGCATTCTGAACGCCAGCTCAGCCATCGCGATGATGCCGACTTTATCGCTGAGCTGATAGACATTGGCGGATGTTCTCCTGAACTGCGGGAAAACCAGGAATTAATGTCGCTGTTTCTTCCTCTTCTGCGCGCTGATTTTTACGCCACCGAGAGCTATCACTACGACTCGCCCGACGTCTGTCCGCCGCTGCGCACGCCTGCGCTGTTATTGTGCGGCAGCCACGATCGCGAAGCCTCCTGGCAGCAGGTCGATGCCTGGCGTCAGTGGCTGAGCCACGTTACAGGCCCGGTGGTGATTGACGGCGATCATTTCTATCCCATTCAACAAGCCCGGTCCTTTTTTACGCAGATTGTCCGCCATTTTCCCCACGCATTTTCTGCAATGACCGCGTTGCAAAAACAGCCCAGTACTTCAGAAAGGTGACGCATGAATTCTTCCTTTAAATCTCTGATTGAACAGTATCCCTTACCCATTGCCGAACAGTTGCGCCACTGGGCGGCCCGTTATGCCTCGCGAATTGCCGTCGTTGATGCAAAGGGGTCGTTAACCTACAGCGCGCTTGATGCACAAGTTGACGAACTTGCCGCAGGTCTGTCATCACTGGGTTTGCGTTCGGGGGAGCATGTAATTGTGCAGCTTCCCAACGACAACGCGTTTGTTACCCTGCTGTTCGCCTTGTTAAGACTGGGCGTTATCCCCGTGCTGGCGATGCCCTCGCAACGGGCGCTGGATATCGACGCGCTGATTGAGCTGGCGCAACCCGTCGCTTACGTTATTCACGGGGAAAACCACGCAGAGCTGGCCCGACAGATGGCGCACAAACACGCCTGCTTGCGTCATGTTCTGGTCGCTGGAGAGACCGTGAGCGACGATTTTACGCCGTTCTTCTCCCTTCACGGTGAGCGACAGGCATGGCCGCAGCCTGATGTTTCCGCCACCGCGTTGTTGTTGCTCTCAGGCGGCACAACCGGCACGCCCAAACTCATCCCGCGCCGACATGCCGACTATAGCTATAACTTCAGCGCTTCTGCTGAACTGTGCGGCATCAGCCAACAGAGCGTGTATCTCGCCGTCCTCCCGGTGGCGCATAACTTTCCGCTGGCCTGCCCCGGTATTCTGGGAACGCTTGCCTGCGGCGGAAAAGTGGTGCTGACCGACAGCGCCAGCTGTGATGAGGTGATGCCTTTAATCGCGCAGGAAAGAGTGACTCACGTCGCCCTGGTTCCGGCGCTGGCGCAATTATGGGTGCAGGCCAGGGAGTGGGAAGACAGCGACCTTTCGTCGCTGCGCGTCATTCAGGCAGGCGGCGCCCGGCTCGACCCGACGCTTGCTGAGCAGGTTATCGCCACCTTTGACTGTACCCTGCAACAGGTTTTCGGTATGGCGGAAGGCCTGCTCTGTTTTACCCGGCTGGACGATCCGCATGCCACCATTCTCCACAGCCAGGGGCGCCCGTTGTCCCCTCTGGATGAAATCCGCATCGTTGATCAAGACGAGAACGACGTCGCGCCGGGCGAAACCGGGCAATTGTTAACGCGCGGCCCTTATACCATTTCGGGCTATTACCGCGCCCCTGCCCACAACGCGCAGGCCTTTACCGCGCAAGGGTTTTACCGCACAGGCGACAATGTCAGGCTGGATGAGGTGGGGAACCTGCACGTTGACGGACGCATAAAAGAGCAGATCAACCGCGCCGGAGAAAAAATAGCCGCGGCTGAAGTGGAATCGGCACTGCTGCGTTTAGCGGAAGTGCAAGATTGCGCGGTGGTCGCCGCGCCGGACACGCTGCTTGGCGAGCGGATTTGCGCGTTTATCATCGCGCAGCAGGTGCCAACTGACTATCAGCAGTTGCGTCAACAACTGACCCGTATGGGGCTCAGCGCGTGGAAAATTCCTGACCAAATCGAGTTTCTGGACCACTGGCCGCTCACCGCCGTCGGCAAGATAGACAAAAAACGCCTGACGGCTCTCGCCGTCGACCGTTATCGCCATTCTGCCCAATAAGCGCAAACCGACCCGAAACAGGTTGAAATAAACCCGTTTCGGGTAGCACCACTATTAGAAATAGTTATCATTTTCAATTCACCATTGTCGGTATTTTTGGCGTTTCGCCGTCTTACAGGGACTCACAACAATGAAAATGACACGGCTTTATCCTCTGGCCTTGGGGGGATTATTGCTCCCCGCCATTGCTAATGCCCAGACTTCACAGCAAGACGAAAGCACGCTGGTGGTTACCGCCAGTAAACAATCTTCCCGCTCGGCATCAGCCAACAACGTCTCGTCTACTGTTGTCAGCGCGCCGGAATTAAGCGACGCCGGCGTCACCGCCAGCGACAAACTCCCCAGAGTCTTGCCCGGGCTCAATATTGAAAATAGCGGCAACATGCTTTTTTCGACGATCTCGCTACGCGGCGTCTCTTCAGCGCAGGACTTCTATAACCCCGCCGTCACCCTGTATGTCGATGGCGTCCCTCAGCTTTCCACCAACACCATCCAGGCGCTTACCGATGTGCAAAGCGTGGAGTTGCTGCGAGGCCCACAGGGAACGTTATATGGCAAAAGCGCTCAGGGCGGGATCATCAACATCGTCACCCAGCAGCCGGACAGCACGCCGCGCGGCTATATTGAAGGCGGCGTCAGTAGCCGCGACAGTTATCGAAGTAAGTTCAACCTGAGCGGCCCCATTCAGGATGGCCTGCTGTACGGCAGCGTCACCCTGTTACGCCAGGTTGATGACGGCGACATGATTAACCCCGCGACGGGAAGCGATGACTTAGGCGGCACCCGCGCCAGCATAGGGAATGTGAAACTGCGTCTGGCGCCGGACGATCAGCCCTGGGAAATGGGCTTTGCCGCCTCACGCGAATGTACCCGCGCCACCCAGGACGCCTATGTGGGATGGAATGATATTAAGGGCCGTAAGCTGTCGATCAGCGATGGTTCACCAGACCCGTACATGCGGCGCTGCACTGACAGCCAGACCCTGAGTGGGAAATACACCACCGATGACTGGGTTTTCAACCTGATCAGCGCCTGGCAGCAGCAGCATTATTCGCGCACCTTCCCTTCCGGTTCGTTAATCGTCAATATGCCTCAGCGCTGGAATCAGGATGTGCAGGAGCTGCGCGCCGCAACCCTGGGCGATGCGCGTACCGTTGATATGGTGTTTGGGCTGTACCGGCAGAACACCCGCGAGAAGTTAAATTCAGCCTACGACATGCCGACAATGCCTTATTTAAGCAGTACCGGCTATACCACCGCTGAAACGCTGGCCGCATACAGTGACCTGACCTGGCATTTAACCGATCGTTTTGATATCGGCGGCGGCGTGCGCTTCTCGCATGATAAATCCAGTACACAATATCACGGCAGCATGCTCGGCAACCCGTTTGGCGACCAGGGTAAGAGCAATGACGATCAGGTGCTCGGGCAGCTATCCGCAGGCTATATGCTGACCGATGACTGGAGAGTGTATACCCGTGTAGCCCAGGGATATAAACCTTCCGGGTACAACATCGTGCCTACTGCGGGTCTTGATGCCAAACCGTTCGTCGCCGAGAAATCCATCAACTATGAACTTGGCACCCGCTACGAAACCGCTGACGTCACGCTGCAAGCCGCGACGTTTTATACCCACACCAAAGACATGCAGCTTTACTCTGGCCCGGTCGGGATGCAGACATTAAGCAATGCGGGTAAAGCCGACGCCACCGGCGTTGAGCTTGAAGCGAAGTGGCGGTTTGCGCCAGGCTGGTCATGGGATATCAATGGCAACGTGATCCGTTCCGAATTCACCAATGACAGTGAGTTGTATCACGGTAACCGGGTGCCGTTCGTACCACGTTATGGCGCGGGAAGCAGCGTGAACGGCGTGATTGATACGCGCTATGGCGCACTGATGCCCCGACTGGCGGTTAATCTGGTCGGGCCGCATTATTTCGATGGCGACAACCAGTTGCGGCAAGGCACCTATGCCACCCTGGACAGCAGCCTGGGCTGGCAGGCGACTGAACGGATGAACATTTCCGTCTATGTCGATAACCTGTTCGACCGTCGTTACCGTACCTATGGCTACATGAACGGCAGCAGCGCCGTCGCGCAGGTCAATATGGGTCGCACCGTCGGTATCAATACGCGAATTGATTTCTTCTGATTATTGTAAAAGGGATACCGAAAAGGTATCCCTTTTACACCACTAGTTAAAACCAGTAACTCAGCAGAGTCGCAAAAAATATTAATCCATAGTGATTATTTAAACAATGAAATTGCGATTAGGACAAATAGATTTAACTTTCTCGTTCCTTTCTCTCCTTATACTAAAGAAATAATCATATCAAAATAAAAACTCACAACAGTGCAACATTAAAAATACAACCAACAAACAATCCTATATACAAGGCACATCTCCAGAATATAAAAGCACAGACAAACAACCTAAAAAAAACAACCCGAATTAATAAAACCTTTACAATTACACACCCTCAACTCAAAACAATTTCGAAAACTCAAAGATTTCATCGGCAAAAACAGTCATTAACACGTCTATTTTTTTGAAATTCTGTAGAGTAAAACTGATATAAAGCATTTATCATATTAACATATCAATAAGTGCAAACTTAAAAATCAAAAGTTAGGGTTCAGTAAAACCAATTCGCCACAAAAAAACCACCCCATACATATAAATTATTTTATAGGTAAAATAGATTATATATTCTCATAGCTACCACAAACTATACTAGCCTGAACTATATTTATTCTGCTGCAATCAATGCATACATAACACAAATATCACTCAGGTACACTACTCAAACCACGCTGGGATTTTTCCTCAAGTTATAATCATCACCCCGAAAATCATTCGGCATTTACTCATTAAATAGTCACCCCATAGGCCTGTACATGTTCACTCAGAAATATACATCCTTTTCTCTGTCATAAACCCTCTGATTAATCATAAATAAATACTTGTGGCACCAATCTTTTTCCTTAACGGAACGAATTGTTGTGTAGAAGGAGATAATATTATGTCAAAAAAATATCAGCCATTGCTTATAACTCATTATATGTCAACATGGGTCACTATAACGGAAGCAGTTGAGATCACTACCAAAGCCATAAAACAAAAAATTACTCCTAGCGATATTTATCGTCATGCCTTGAGTGGCAACATCCTACTATCGGTCTATTTCCAGTCTCCTGTGATACTTAAGAAGATACAAACTTTTAATGGAAAAATAAAATTCAGGCAGTTTGAGGGAGACCTACTTGATAAACTATGCATGCTTGACAGGGACGGTTTTATTTATGGTCAAAATTTAAGACTCTGTACAGAAGCCAGATATGTTTGTCCTGTGCAACAAATTATAGATACCCCCCTGATAGGCTATGAATATGTTTTGATTCAGCGCATACTGGCACGTGAACTTAAATTCCCCTCCCCAATTGTGGGGGCAAGAAAAACTAACCATGGTATTATAGTAAGATTTTCAGAGGAGCTTTTTCAAATTTTCGAAACGATGAGTTGGAAAGAACGCGTAGAAAAACAAATTTCCAGACTACCTAAAAACACAGCATTAGATGTCATAAAAAAACTAACAGAAGTGACGACCATAAAATATAATCACAATGGGTGCTTTCCTCTTTATACATTACCGCCTGATGCCTGTTTTGTTATTCGCCACACCGAAGTCGAAAGACTAATTAATTTATACAAAAAAAGGGAGAGTCATCCCATTTCACCTTCCCGTATGACAACACCGTTATCACGCCTGTTTTGGCTGGCCTGCAAGCACAATGATACTATCAGCCCACTGCTGAATCATCCCTATAAGCTCCTTTCTATTTTTGAACAATGGGCATCAGACGATGGCATCGGGGAAAAACTGGACGCTGAAACACTGAAAAATGCGCTGAAGCGTGGTTCGCCATCTTCGACATCCTTATCCGGCTAATACCATCCCCATTTGTAATGGCCGACAACCCTAAATAAGGGTTTTGCATCCCTTATTTAGGGCTCACCAGCTTTCTCTCAGGCTTCCACTGTGTTTTTTTATTCTCCGGCCACCGTTTATTTCAGTCACAGGAGGATATATGACATCTTATCAGTTACTACGCCTCAGACAGGTTGAGCAAAAAACAGGGCTGAAGCGTTCACAGATATACCTTTATATGAAAGAGGGTGCATTTCCCCGTTCAATAAAAATAGGCCCTGCTAGTGTTGCCTGGCTCGAGTCTGAGATTGACGAGTGGATCAACAAAAAGTTATCTGACCGATAAAGACGCAATGAGGAGAAGATGATGAACATTAATATCCCGGCACTCATAAACTTCGATCCTGCAGGTATAAAAAAAAGCACCTGCATGTATATTTCAGACCTGCCCGGTATTGTGCTATATGACACTATACCATTCACTGAATATTCAGCTGAATTACTGAGCACTTATTCAGTTAAGGAGTCAATTTCATGCTTCCATCCCTGAATCATATTATATTAACCGTTGCTCTTCAGGCGCTACGGGAAGGAAATATTCATCACTGCGAAACTATGGGATTCACTTACGATGAAATGAATTTGCTCGGTTGCTTATCAATAAACGATCTTATCACCCTCAGTCAGGCACCTTTACCGCTTGTCGATATTACTATCCGCCATGATGTCCTGCAAAAATTACTGGCATCATCCCACGAGGAAAACAGGCGTCAGGAACAACTGAACAGAGCTGTCAGGCTGGGGGGCTCAATCGCACTGATGAACCGTTATTTCGGGGTTGGCTCCAGAGAAACCTGTGCACGCCGCCGGTTACTCGGTGTCTCCGTTCCAAACGGGAGAACACCCATTCCGGATGAAGAAACCGATGCTGCAATCTGGCATCAGTGGCAAAAATATCGGGTCGAAAACATTGATTCCCCGGAGGCGCTGGACGCCATGATGCAGGTTACAGAAAACCTTTCATCGTGTACTGCCCCCTCGCTGACCGTTGTCTGGAACTGCATCACGCATTGCGAAAGAAAGAACACGGTAAGGAGAATACAACGTGCCAGATGAAATCGATCGCGATCAGGCGTTTAATGAACGGTGCCTAGAAGCACTGATTGAACAAAGCCGGTTAAGACCCACACCGACACCTTCCCTGCAGCACTGTCGATTTTGCGGCAAGGCTATTCCGGAAAAACGCCGTCAGACGCTGCCGGGTGTAACAACCTGTACTGACTGTCAGTCGATACTGGAGAAACGCAGACGTTAAATCTGTATGTGCGGAGGAGAATAGCTCCGCACATTTTAATATGCACCAGCCGGCTTGTTTTCAGGTTCCCGTGCCTCCATGTCATGGATGAATAACCTGCTCACATCTCCTGCTGTGGCAATCCTTTTTTACAGTCAGTACACCAGAGGTCAGACATGAACAAACCGGCAAACAAGATGGAATTCGTCAGAAAACTGCGGTAAATAAATGACGGCAGCCTGCTGGAAAAGGTTGTCGGGCATATGGAAGAAAAGCTCACAGGGAATGAGCTTGAAATGCTTTATGCCGCAGCAGATTATCGCCGCGCAGAGATTGTAATGAACCAGTACTTTGATAAGGTTCCCGGTAATGTCTGGAAATATGTCAGATAACTCTGTGTTTTTTATGCAACAGGTACAGACGGACACCACTGCGGCATGAAAACGAATTTCACCACCCGGCCCGGTAAGTATCGGCCTAAGTGGCCGGGAAACGTTTAACCAGATTAAAGACCGTCCCTTACAACAAAAGGGACTACTGTATTCCTGTCTTTCACGCCTTACACATTATTGTCGTTACCAAATTCAGCCACAGAGACAGCATACAACCCCATCTGACATATAAAGAAAGTCTTCCTCCGGATGTTTAATTTAACCTGATAATAATCAACAAATATTATTATCAGCCCGCCCGTCATCATTCATGCACACACACACACCGTGCCAATAATACGTTAATTTCACATACTTTTTTATCATTCCTTCCGGTATTTATTTTCCCGTTAAAATTTCATTACCCCTCCTGCATCCTGACCATGCTCTTTAACAATATGGAGCGGGCTGTCACACAACCATAATTCAGGGTGCCGCTGAATGTTCTCGCTGACCCGTTAAAACCGGAATGCAGGATCGGAATGTGATCGAAGAAATCATCTTCAACAATTTTAATTAAACGAGGACATTATGAGAAAGCCTGTTTATTACGCGTATGTTGCCCAGGAAAGTCATCCGGACTCTCAGGGTGAGAAAAATACCTGGTGGACAAAGGTCGGAGTCGCCTTTCCCCACCACGGTAAATCCGGTCTGAATATTGTCCTGACGCCCGGTATTGCCGTTTCCGGCAAACTGGTCCTGCTTGAGCCCCGGGAGGAAAATAATCCACCACAGAATACGGGCCCCATCGAAACCGTGTCGTAACCACCCTTAATTCTGTTCCCACAGCATGCAGTATCAGCAGACCCTGCATGTCACTTGTTTACTGAGGTCACCATGCTTTCCACCACAGCCTTTCTGGCGATAGCCATGCAGTGCGCCGCCAGCATTCATCCGTCCACGGCATTCGACGTGGCACGGGTGGAATCCGGTTTTAACCCTTATGCCATCGCTGAGATTGTCCCGAAGGCCGGCCCCTCTTTCGGCGATCAACACATTATTTCTCACCTGCCAGCCAGCCGGGGAGATGCAGAGCATATTCTCCGTCGCCTGTCAGCACAGGATCGCCGTTACTCTGTCGGGCTGATGCAAATCACCAGCACCAATTTCCGCCATTATGGTGTGTCCGCCACAGAGCTACTTGATCCCTGTACCAATCTGTCCGTCTTCGAACACATTCTCAGAGACTGCTACCGGCGCGGCGGCACGCTGAAAAGGGCGCTGAGTTGTTATTATTCCGGCAATTTCAGTACCGGGCAACAACCTGAAACGGCGTTTTCCGGAACGAGCTATATCCAGCGAATCGGTTATCCGCCGGGATCATCCCGCTATGCGGTCCCCGGAACCCGTGAGGACAAATCATCAGTTGCCGTTCCCCTGAAAACCGCCCCTGCCAGTGACTCATCCCGTCACCACGTGATCTGGCCCGGAGTCGTCGTCCGTGGCGTCCCTGCGAAACTCCGCCAAGAAAAAATCTTCATCGCACCGTTCTCCGCGCCGTCAGTGCGCCGGAGTTTCTCCCTGTCACCCCGTGAGGAGGAGGAATAATGATACTTTTCCGCAAGCTAAAAGCTGTGGTCCCCCCCGTTTCGGCCTGTACGCTGACGACTTTTTCTGCAACCCCGGCACTGGCCGACGGATTTCAGCGGGCAAATACTGTCATGCAAAAAGTGTCAACCGGGCTGCATGGTCTGGCGGCAATCACGATCACCGTGGCCGTGATCTGGATTGGCTATAAGACCCTGTGGAAAGGCGAGAGCCTGTCGCAGTGCGGCTACATCATCATTGGCGGCATTTTAATTGGCGGAGGCAGTGAAATCGGCGCTCTGCTGATGAGCTAAGAGGCTGAACATATGGCAAAGCTGCTCAAGGCAATGAAACGCCCGGCGGCGCTGTGGGGGGTGCCAATGGTGCCCCTGCTGGCTGTCACGGGTGTAACCATCATCGTTGCTATCTGGACTTCCGTCGCTCTCCTGTTCTTACTTCCTGTGCAATTTCTGGTGATGAAGTCCCTTACCAGAAATGAACCGATGCGGTTCAATCTGATTGCCGTATGGCTGAGAGCGAAGGGAAAGCCGGTAGCAAACCGTTTATTTGGCGCAACAACATTTATGCCCGTTGAGCATGATGATGTTGATATCAAGGAGTTTCTCGACGCCATGAAACTAAATCAGTGTGCCACCATCAAGAAGTACATCCCGTACTCATCGCACATTCATCAGCATGTGGTTCGTTCCCCTAAGAGCGATCTGTACTGCACCTGGGAATTGATGGGAACGCCGTTCGACTGCGAGTCTGACGAGTCGCTCCAGTTCGGGACGAACCAGTTACACGGGCTAATCCGCTCATTCGAAGGTATGCCAGTTACTTTCTATATCCATAACGACCGCAATACGTTTACCGACAATCTTCATAAAGATTCCGGCAACCCGTATGCCGATGAAGTTAGCCGTCTTTACTACGCTTCTGTCGGTCTGTTCCGGCGCAACCGCCTGTTCCTGACGGTCTGCTATCGCCCGTTTGTCAGCCTTGAAAAAGCAGAACGCAAACGGATGAAAGACAGCCAGAAACTAAAGGAGCTGGACGGTGCTTTGCTGGAAATGCTGGAAATAAAAAGCACGCTCGATACCGCGCTGTCGCGCTATGGTGCGCGACCTCTCGGTACGTTTACCGAAGGAAACGCGGTGTTTTCGTCGCAACTGGCTTTCTATGAATATCTGCTAACGCACCAGTGGCGAAAAGTGCGCGTCACCCGTACCCCGGCCTATGACGTGATGGGGGCGGCGGCGTTGTTCTTTTCGGCTGAATCCGGGCAGATAAACCACGCCAACGGTACGCAATATTTCCGGGGGCTGGAGGTTAAAGAGTTCTCCGAAGAGACCGCCACGGGGATGATGGACTCCCTTCTTTACGCCCCCTGCGATTACGTGATCACGCAGTCCTATACCTGCATGTCACGCGAGGAAGCGAAGAAAGCCATTAAGCGTACCCGTCGCCTTTTGATGAGTGCCGACGACGATGCTGTTTCCCAGCGGCTGGATCTGGATGTGGCGCTTGACCTGCTGACATCGGGGAAAATCGCTTACGGCAAGCACCATTTTTCCATCATGGTGTATTCCCCGTCGCTGGAAAGCCTGGTTGCTGATACGAATGAAATCAGTAACGCGCTGAACAACATAGGGATAACGCCTGTTCCGGCAGAAATATCGCTTTCAGCGGCGTATATGGCGCAACTGCCAGGCAACTACAACCTGAGGCCACGTAAAGGGGAGCTGAGTAGCCAGAACTTTGTGGAGCTGGCCGCGCTCCATAATTTCTATCCGGGCAAGCGCGATAAAGCCCCCTGGGGGGATGCGATGGCTTTACTGCGCACCCCGTCAGGCGATGGCTACTATATCAACCTGCATAACACACTGGCAGATAAGGACGAATTCAACGAGAAGAACCCGGCCAGTACCTGCATCCTCGGTACGAACGGTTCGGGTAAAACCATGTTGATGACGTTCTTTGAGATCATGCAGCAGAAATACGGGCGCGAGGATAGCTTCTCCCCGGATGCCAAAACCAAACGGCTGACAACCGTTTACCTCGATAAAGACCGGGGCGCAGAGATGAACATCCGGGCGCTGGGTGGCCGTTACTATCGGGTTATCAGTGGTGAGTCTACAGGGTGGAACCCGTTCTCGTTGCCAGCAACCAAACGCAATATCAATTTCATCAAGCAACTGATGAAAATCCTTTGTACCCGTAACGGCTCGACGATCTCCCCACGCGATGAACGACGTCTGAGTGATGCGGTCAATGCTGTGATGAATGACGAGCCGCAATATCGCGTCTACGGCATTACCCGAATGCTGGAAAATTTGCCTGAGCCGGCTACGAAAGAAGCCCAGGAAAACGGCCTTAGCATTCGGTTGTCACAGTGGGCGCAGGGCGGTGAGTTCGGCTGGGTGTTTGATAACGAGTCTGACACGTTCGATATCAGCAACTGCGATAACTTCGGCATCGACGGAACGGAGTTCCTGGACGATGCAAGCGTATGTGCGCCAATCTCGTTTTATCTGCTGTACCGCATTACCAGCCTGCTTGACGGGCGACGCCTGGTCATTTTCATGGATGAATTCTGGAAGTGGTTACGCGACCCGGTGTTTAAGGACTTTGCTTATAACAAGCTGAAAACCATCCGTAAGCTGAACGGGATGCTGGTCGTCGGTACTCAATCCCCGGCAGAGATCATCAAAGATGATATCGCCCCGGCAGTGATTGAGCAGTGCGGGACACAGATTCTGGCGGCGAACCCCAACGCCGACCGCGCACACTATGTTGACGGTATGAAGTTTGAACCGGAAGTGTTCGACGTGGTGAAAGGGCTTGACCCGCAAGCCCGCCAGTATGTTGTGGTGAAAAATCAGTTCAAGCGCGGCGATACCAAACGTTTTGCCGCTCGTGTCACGCTCGACCTGTCGGGTATCGGCAGATACACCAAAGTCATGAGCGGCGATGCCCCCAACCTCGAAATATTCGAATCGATTTACCGGGAAGGAATGCAGCCTCATGAATGGCTCGATACCTACCTGGCTAAAGCGCTCTGACCCAAAGGAGATATACGATGAAAACTCGCTTTCGTACTCTTATTCTGGCTTGCGTCATTGCAAGCCCACTGGCTCATGCTGGTATTCCCGTCGCTGTTGATGCTGACCCTATGCGGGACGTGCAGTGGGCGCAGGAGTTAAAACGCTGGATGGAAACGGCCAGACACTACCAGTCACAAATACAGGCATATAAAGACCAACTGGCGACGGCCACTGGCGTTCGTGATATTGCTGATTTTGTTGACCAGGCCAAAGGCCTGAAAGCTGACCTTGAAAAGCTGCGTAAGCCCGGACAGGCACTGAATGACCTGCTTCTCTCCGGCGGTTCCTCCGGGCAGTTCGATGCGTTGTACGAGAAGTATAAAATTTTCGACACCTGCAACACTGCGCAATCGGGGAGTTATGCCAACGTATGCAAGCAGCAGGTCATCAACAAGGCTATCCAGCTTGAGCAAACCGACGAGGTTCAGAACCAGGTAAGCCAGACCCTGGGGGAAATAAACAGTCTCTCCAACAGGGTAGCGTTAGCCAAAGATTCGAAAGAATCTCAAGACCTTGCAAACAGTATTCAGCTAAAATCTGTCATGCTGAACACGCTTACCACCCAATGGGAAATGAGCGTGAAAGCAGCAGAGAAGCGCGAAAATGCGCTAGAAGCGGAGCGTGTTAAGCAGTGGAATCAGCAGCAGTTAAACGCGCCAACTGCTGACCTTAATAATTTATGAGGTATTTATGTTATCAAAAAAAATTATTTTAATTTCGACGATCACCCTGTGCTTTTCTATTGTTGGATGCAAAGAGGAAGCTAAAACAACAAAATGGTATAGGGATCACCCTGACGAATTAAAACTAGTTTATGAAAAGTGCCAAAAGAGTGGTGACGCTTCTGAAAATTGCAAGAATGCAAATGAAGCCCACTATCAAATCAAGCAGCTAAACGCACCAACTCCAGACTTAAATAATTTAGAGGAGTAATATATGAGTGGCGGTCTTTTTGTTGGGGTTGAAAAATACCTGATAGGAGGAATTACAGACGCCACAAAGGGATTGATGATGTCGTACTCTTCTATGATGATGGGGCTGGCAGCAGCGTCAGCTACCATCTACATCATGTGGCGTGGATACCAGACTTTGGCTGGTAAGCTATCTACGCCTATGGAAGACACGATGTGGGACATCATGAGGATGGCGATCATCCTGTCCTTTGTGGCTAATTTAGGCGGCTACCTCGATGGCGTTATTGATGCCATAAACGGAATAAAGGAGGGTTTTTCTGGTAGTGATAATATATGGCAGTTATTAGACACCCTATGGAATAAGGCTAAAGTGTTAGGGAAAACGCTACATGACATGGATAATTCTACATATGTAAAAGATGAGGGAATGACTGCTCAATTTTGTGTATGGCTTGGAATATTCGCACTTATGATTCTAGCGGGCTTTGTTTCAATGGTTGCCGAAGTAATGATTCTACTATTAGGAATAACTGCACCTATTTTCATATTCTGCCTTATGTATGGTTTCCTCCGCCCCATGTTCAATAACTGGTTGCAAAATATATTTGCAGGAATATTAACAATTCTATTTGCCGCTCTCTCATTGAGAATTGTAGTGAATTACTTGAATCTCGTTCTTAATAAGGCGACGAAGGTAGCAGACAGTTCAACAATTGTTGAACTTGGTGCTCAAGTCTGCCTTGCAGGTATTTTCGCTGCAATACTGGTGTATATTTCCGCTAAGGTAGCCGCAGCTCTGGCCGGGGCAAGCGCTACCGTATCCATGCAGGGGCTGGCCGCTGTAGGTATCGGTGCGGCTGCTTTTGGTGCCGGGAAGCTAGCCGGGGGTGCAGTTAAAGAAACCAAACGTTCCGCCCAGGACAACATTCAGGGCTGGAAGGATGCGAATGCAGGTAAGCCCGGCAAGCCCGGAGGTGAGTTAGGCTATAACGCATCTAAAGCGCGGAAGTACGCGATTGAGCAGATGATAGCCCGGAACGAAGCGCGGAGGCTGGCACAGTCGAGAGAATCCGCGGTTAAGAAGTTCAACAGCTAGGCCAGACGTCTCCCGTCCATCCCCCCGAAATATCATCATATGAAAATATAATTATATTTTCATATATCTAATTTAGTTGAGGAAATCATTGATGAAACGCTTGATTGCGCTGGCTTTGCTGTGCGCGCTTTCTGGCTGCGCCCAGAACACGCCTCCCTCTGCCTTTAGCGGTAAGGGAGAACCCGTAAACACCCCTCAAATTATGGCGGAGTTAAACAGTCATGAGTGAACAGAAATTAATAGCTGAATCCCGCACTTTTGAGCAGCAAATGATTGAGCGGGATAAACGCGCCACAAAAGCCGGTTTTGTTGTTGGCGGTATGGGTCTGCTGATTGCGGTACTGGCGCTCGTCGCCGTGGTCGTGATGTTGCCGCTGAAACAGACGGACGTTGAGCTGTATACCTTGGATAACCACACAGGACGGGTGGAACACGTTACCCGGACATCGAAAACCAGCCTGACCGCAACAGAAGCCTATCAAAAGGCGATGGCCGCAAACTACGTCAAAGTGCGTGAGCGGTATGTCTATCCCTCTTTGCAGGACGACTACGAGACGGTACAAGTCTACAACGCTCCCCAGGTAAACGATGACTATCTGGCGCTTTACGCCGGAAAAAACGCCCCAGACAAGGTTTATAAGAACGGGGCGCACACCGTGAAAGTGGAGATCTTGTCCAACCAGATCACCGATGCGACAGCCCCTGATAGGGTCGCCACCATCCGCTACAAGAAGATTATCCGCCGTCTGGCTGATAACAGCACCCGCAACGAATATTGGGATGCCCGGTTCACGTTCCATTCTAACCCTGACAAGGAAATGAGCGATGCGGAACGCGAGATCAACTACTTCGGCTTTACCGTCACCAGTTGGCAGACCGACCGCGAAATCCGGGGAGGTGAATGATGAAAAAGTTAACGTTTACCGCACTGGCACTGATGATGTGCGGCGCGGCATGGGCTGCGGCCATACCGCAGGCAAGCCGCTATGACTCCCGCGTGCAGCAGGTTATCTATAACCCGCAGAACGTCACTGTCGTTAACACCAAACCCGGCTTTATGACAACGCTAGTCTTTGATAACGATGAGGCGGTCATAAGCGCCAAACCTGGCTTTGATGAGGCGTGGGAAGCCACGCCGGATGCAAACCGGGTCAACGTTCGCCCGGTCGCGCTCACGCAGGGAGCGCCCGGAGAAGATGGCAACACAACGCAGGTCGTGATCCCCCCGAACAGCCGGGACTGGCATACCAATATGCTGGTTGTCACCAGTAAGCGCCTGTACAACGTCGAGCTGAACGTCATCGATGATAAATCGGCACAACAACCCGCTTTCCAGGTGAGCTATCGCTATCCGGGCGAAGAACGGGACAAAGCGAGCCGGGAGGCGACGGCCAGACAGCGCGAGTGGGAGCAGAAACAGCAACAGGCCAGCGTCCAGAAAGCGCTGAACTCGGCGCAGACGCCCCGCAACTGGAGTTACACCAAATATCCGGGCAAAGGCAGTTTCAACATTGTTCCCGATTTTGCTTACGACGATGGCCGCTTTACGTTCGTGGGCTTCTCCCCGTCTAAGTCCATTCCTTCCGTCACCAAAGAGCTGAACGGCAAAGAGCATGTGGTTAACAGCAGTATCCAGAAGAAAGGCGATTTCACCGTACTGGTGATTCAGGAGGTGACGCCACGCCTAGTACTGCGTTCCGGTAATGCCGTTGTGGGTCTGGAAAATAGCGGATTTGGCAAGGTACACGCCGCCGATGGTTCCACCGTATCCCGGCAGGTGGAAAGAGTGGAAAAACCGGAATCCAATTAACCTATAAAAATATTTTTATATTTTTATAAAAGGAAACGTGCATATGAACGACGAAAACAAAATGCCTGTGCCGGATGAAGCGCAGGCATTCCCGGCACACGCTGAGGATGATATTGCCACGCTTGAGCGGGAAGCCCGCGCTAAAAGGGAGGCCGAGCTTCTCAATGCGCAGGACGACGAAGAGAAAGACCCGGTACAACCCGCCGTTAACAAGCTGAAAAAGCGCAAACGGGGCAAAGCAACCGCCTTTCTTGCCATTGTCGCGGTCACGCTTATCTTCCTGGCATGGGGTGGTAACTGGGTTTATCGCAATATCCTGTGGCAGCCTACGGAAGAAAAGAAACAGGACACAGCCCCGCAGACGAACAAAACCGATTACCGGCAGCGTAACGATCTCGGTATGTCCACCGATACAGCCGAAGAAGAGCCAGAGCAACAGGATAACGGCCAGAGCAGCACGGGGGGAACAGGGCAGGTGGCTCCGGCCGCCCCGCCAGAACTCAACAAAGCCAGCTTCCTTATTCGCCGTGATGGTTCGGCCACCACACAGAACCCGGTAAAAACCCGGCAGCAGGAAATGACGCTGACATCGGCAACGACCACCGGACAACAGGACAGCAGCGCGGCCACAAATACCGCCGCACCGCCGCCGGGACAAAGCCCCGCACCAGTGCGCCGCATACCCTATAACCCTGACCTGTACATCCCGGAAAATACCTCGATCCCCTGCTCACTGGATCGCCGCTTTGTATCTGACCGGGCGGGGAAACTTCGCTGCACGGTCACTACTGACATCTGGAGCGCCAGCGGCAACACGAAGCTGATAGAGAAAGGCACCACGGCATCATTACTTTACCGCGCCATAGCGGAAGAAGGTATGAAGCACGGGCAAGGGCGGGCATTCATCATTGCGACGAAGCTACGCACCCGCCAGCCGCCTTATCTCGATATCCCGTTGGTTGATACCAGCGCGGCTGGCGATCTGGGCGAGGCTGGCGTTGATGGCTGGATAGATTCGCACTTCTGGGAACGGTTCGGCGGCGCGTTAATGGTCGGCATGATCCCCGATATTGGCGCATGGGCATCCAACAGTGCGGGTAAAAAAGACCGCAATACGGACTATACGGAAAACAGCCGCCAGGCTATGGCAGATATGGCGCGTACCACGCTGGAGAACAGCATCAATATTCCCCCAACGCTCTATAAGAATCAGGGCGAGATCATCAACCTGATCACAGGCGAGGATATTGATTTTTCAAACATTTACACACTGAAAATCAAACAATAAAGGAATACGTTATGACGAGAGCAAACAAGAAACGCATAGCCATTCTGGTTATGTACATTGCACGTATTGTCGGCCAGAGCCTGCGTGATGCACCACTTGCATTACTTATCGCGGGTTTTCTTTTTCTGCTGTTTGCACCGCCCTCGGCGTGGATGGCCATCAATCAAATCTGGTATCACCTGCGCCCTTTAACTGACCGTGAAGCGATCATGTTAGGAAAAAGTGTGTCTGGCTTACTCCAGCTTGCCTGGCTGGTAGCAGTCAGTTCTCTCTTCATTCTTTCTGTTGATGAAGTCTTTTCCCGGATGAAAGAGGTAAAAGATGACCGCTAAAAATATCTCCCTCGACCGCTATAAACAGCGTTTCTTTGGCGACTTTCTGGAGCTTCCCGGCCTGACGGAAATCGCCGTCAACCGTCCAGGTGAGCTGTATACCAAAATCAACGGCATGTGGGAACAGCATGCCGTTCCTTTGAGCTATGAGGATTGCTACAACTTTGCCCGGTGCCTGGCAAAGCACCACGGCGACAATATCGAAGATATTAAGCCGGGACTGTCAGCCACGCTGGAATCTGGCGAACGGTGCCAGGTTATTGTTCCTCCGGCCTGTGAGCGCGATACGGTGTCTGTCACCATCCGTAAGCCCTCGAAGATACAAATCCCGCACCAGGGATATATCGATGCGGGATTTTATAACCGGGTAACAAACGACGAGAAGACGGAGACACACGACGAAGAATTAATTGCATTGTACAACGCCAGAAATATTCCTCTGTTTATGGAGAAATGCGTGGAGTATGGAAAAACATTAGCCGTCGCAGGTGAAACTGGTTCAGGGAAAACAACATTCATGAAAATGTTGATACAGTATATCCCTGTCCATTTACGCATAACGACGATAGAAGACAATCCGGAGATAATATTTTTTAAACACAGGAACTACGTTCACCTGTTTTATCCTTCTGAGTCATCCGATGAAAAAGGGTCTGTCGTTACTCCGGCGAGCCTTTTACGCTGGAATTACCGCATGAACCCTGACCGCATTCTGTTGACAGAAGTTCGCGGCGCGGAAGCCTGGGATTTTCTCAAAATTACAGGTTCCGGCCATGAAGGAAGCATGACCTCCATTCATGCCGGGTCAGCAAAAGAAGCAATAGATGGATTTATTACCCGTTGCTACGAGAACCCACAGTGCGCCCAGCTCCCCTATACATTTATGTTGCGTAAGGTTCTGGACAGTCTGGACGTGATAGTGAGCATTGATTTGGACGGAGATGTCCGCCGTATGAATGACATTTATTTCCGCCCGGCCCATCGCAATCAATATTTTGAGGAGATGAAAGCATGACAAATAAAATGACAGTCATCATCCTGGCGGCAATAATTACCGGATGTTCATCGCCGCCGCCTCCCGTTCCTGTAGCGTGGGATAAAGCCGCTGAGCCATTAAACACCCGTTTACCGCAATGGCGTGACAATAACGTTACAGTCCCGTCCCCGACAGTTAACGGTAAATGGACATTATCAGTCAGCACACATAGTTTCCACGACACAACATGGACGCCAGCAGTATTTTACGCTGCCGCCCACTCAACACGAATTGTCGTCTCTGCACAATCCGGTACTGATTTCTTTAATGCCAGAAACTGGCTTCGCCAGAATGGCGCAAAAGGCGTCATTGAATACCAGCCTGTTTTTAATTGCCTGACGTGCAGGGAAACCACCATTTATTTCTCTCGCTAATCTGTTTAAAACACAATCTGATAAGGATTTACCATGAAAAAAACCGTTATCGCGGTGGCCGCACTATGTCTGGCAGCAGGAACCCCAGTTTATTCCTTTGCCGCTGACCCGTGCGAAGTTGTTCTTTGTATGTACGGAAAAGCTACGGGTAATAGTGGCGGGCGTGAATGCCGTTCTGCAGAAAAGGCTTTTTTTAAAATAGTCAAAAAGAATAAACATGGTTTCTTACCCAACCATACTTTGAAGGCGAGAAAAGCGTTCCTTGGTGAATGTCCCGACGCAGATCCGGAGGCCGTAAATAAAATACTGTCCAGGTACGGTAAGGTCAGAGGATAGTAATAATCCGTATAACATCCTGTTTACTGTAAAAGGTGCGACATGCCAAAAGAAGACTTATTCATCCGAAATATATACTCCCGCAATCAGGACAGAATATCGGTAGCCCTGGTATATGACACGTTATCAAAAGAAGCCCACAGAGGTTGCGGGCTGTATTACGAAATATACGCAAGCAGATTAATCGGCCTTTTGCGCGCTCATCTTTCAGAACTTAATGAAGCTGACGCAAACAAATTAATGAGGTATGCAGAAAGTAAAGGCACAAAAATTGATGATACAACCTGGAGTGAGGTGCTGGAAGCGGAAATGGAATGCAGAGCTGAAATATACCGCGAACAGATGTAATCACACAGAACAAAAAATGTATTGTACAACACACAGGCTAACAGGCGACGGGGTTTTAAGGCTTCATTATTTTTGGCTTCAATTTCGAAGAAATTGTTAAGACGAAAAATAATGAAGTGGAACGTGGACAGAAAATTCAATTTCGGAGAAATTGCTAATTTTCAGGCTCCACGTCCACCCGCGAACATTCGCCCCAGCGAATTGAAGCGGGCCGGGGGGAGCCGCAAAAATTTTGCCGCCCCAGCGAGCAAAAAGGCACGCCCACGTGCCGGTTTTTGTGGGGGGCTTGCCCCGCACACCGTCGCAGCCAGGCTATATTTCCCGCCCCAGCGGGGAATATGCCGATTAGGCGCGACCAACCCCTTTAAAGCAGCGTTCCCATTTTTTCGAGCTTGCGAAGAAAAAATAGGCTAAACGCGCGTCTTAAAGGGGTTGGTCGCGCGTAGCGCGCGACGGTGTGCCGCCTTTGACCCTGGGGGTTTTGGTCCGGCGTCCAGCCGGGACATTACCCCCATGTGCCATGCAGTGAGGGCGTCCAGCCCGAACGTAATGACACACGCCGTTGCCCGTTATTCGGGCGTTTCAGAGGACAGACGACCACTGGTCGGCTGTTTTCTGAAAGCAGGGATAACGGGCTTGATCGCCACTGGCGATCACTGTCTTTTTCTGTTTTATGGAGTCATTTGATGGAGTCATCGCATGGAGTCAAGCTGCGACTCCATGCGATGACTCCATGACTTGACCCCATCACTACGATTTTTAATGGAGTTAGCAAATATGGGATCACATCTTATGCAAAGGCTGAATGCTTTTGCTGACGCCTTTTCCTTTTTCCTGTTATGGCTGCAAAACAGCCCTGTCATATTATCCCTGTTCGCAGGTCTTACATTACCGTTTATAGTCAACCTTCCCCGAGAGGAAAGAAAGAACGCTCCGTTCTGGTTAAAATCGGTGGCGTGTGTGTCTATTTTCTTTTTTATATTCGGTACCATATCACCGCTAACTATTCAGGGGCTGAGCTACTTTTTTAAATTACTCGACAACAACATACTGTTCAGAATTCCACTATGGATCATGACAGTCACATTTACGACAGCAGGATTATTCTTTCATATTGCAGCCCGACGACTTCTGGCGGGAGAAATTGACAACCTGAAACATCGAATGATTAAGAAAACCAAGCTGGAGAGAAATACCAGAACGGATGTACGTAAAGTAAAAGAGCTGTTGCCCGAGAGCATAGAATACAACCCACTCGATTACATTGATTTAAAGAAAGGTGCTTTCATTGGCTTAAACAAAAATGACCAGCCGCAATACATAACCATAAAAGAATTCAAGACCCAACACGCAGCAATTATCGGCACAACTGGTTCAGGGAAAAGTGTCACTGCAGCCATTCTACTTTATCAGGCAATTCTTGCAGGCGAGGCTGTTTTTGTAGAAGATCCAAAAGATGATGAATGGGCACCACATGTACTCAGGGAAGCATGTAAAAAAGCGGGCAAGAAATTTACACTTATAAATTTGAACAAGCCAAATTTTCAGCTTGATTTACTGGCTGATATCTCTCATGAACAACTGGAGGAACTATTTAACGCTGGCTTTAGTCTGGCTAAAAAAGGGGAAGCTTCAGATTTTTATCGAATCTCTGACCGCCGCGCAGCCAGAAATACATCAGCAATTTATGAAAAAGGAATGACACTTTATGATTTATTTAACACTGATTTTGTTCAGTCATTACGTCAAGCTGCTCCCGCATTTTTTGGTGAGCTGGAAGAAGTTGCTTTAGTTAACTCAATTAATGCCACAAATGGATTTTCATTAAAGGAGGTTTTTGATGAAGGTGGTTGTTGCTACATTATTGGTTCAACACGAAATCAAAAAATAATATCCGCACAAAGGATGATTCTGACCCGCCTGATACAAATAGCAGAGACCAGGGACAGAATAAACAGCACCCCGCGTACTGTTGCTATTTTTCTCGACGAATTGAAATATCATCTATCCCGCCCCGCCCTTGAGGGGCTTGGAACGGCACGAGATAAAGGCGTGCATATATTCATGGCTTTTCAGGCGATAGACGATCTGCGTGACTGTCCGTCTGATTTAAATGGTGATGCAGTTATTGGAGCCATCATTGAAAACGCCAAATTCAAATTGATTTATAAAATTCAAAATCCAGAAACAGCAGAATGGGCGGCAAAAATGACAGGTTCAATCCTGGTCGATGATGAAATGAGGAAAGTAAGGACTGATTTATCATTAACGGAAAAAATGGATACAGACCGTATGATAAGACAGGCAGAAAGTTACTACGTTGACAGTAATATGTTTTTAAATCTCCCTGAAAAGGTCGGCTTTGTATTTACAACAAAAGAACTGGCGAAGGCAACAAAGATGTCCCCTATTCTGGTTAAAAAGAAACATATTGAATTGCTGTCATTTGAAAATCCTCAATCTGAACAACCACAAACCGAAATCAATGAACAAAATAAGCCATCTATTAATTTGTAAGGATTGATATGCTTATACATAACGTATCAGAGAGAAAAAAAGCCTCTGCTGACAAAATGCTCTCCCTTCTAAATTTTCTGAAAGAAGAAACTTATTCTGATTTTAACACACTAAGACGTGTTCTCGGCTTTAGCAAAAATTCTCACAGCCCATTATATAAGGTACTAAATAGAGCAATTAAAGCTGGCTTCATCATCAAACACGAAATGCCTGGGGTAAAACAAAAAATAACGATTTGGGGGATAACTATGCAGGGGTTAGCAATGGTGGTCATGCCTGACGATGCTGTTTTCCCTGGATACTTTGAACCCGGCAAACTCAAATACTGGACTCTGGAACATCGTCTACTAAATCAGAGGGTCAGAATTGCACTGGAAGAGAAAGGCGGGCAAGGCTGGCTTAATGGTGATCGGGGGGAGTTTATGGCGCGTTATCCTGGTGTTCGCCATCGCCCTGACGGGATTATCACGTTAGATAGCGGCGCAATCGTCGCCGTCGAAACGGAGCGCTCAATGAAAACCCGCGCACGCTATATCAACATCATTAACAGTCATCTGGCGGCCAGCGATGCCGGACACTGGCACTACGCGATGTATGTCATGCCGGATGACAAAACCAAAACATCGTTAATCCGGCTGTTTGACTCCATCAAAACGGTAATGAGGAACAACGTTCCGGTGCCGTTCGACACGAGGAACCGCGAAATGTTTCTTTTCCGCACCATTGATGAACTGGAGCAAGCAACCGCCAGCGGTCGAAGCAAAACCTGTTAAAGTTGGCTGTCCAGAAACTGACGGAGACCATAGCCAACTAAACAGATCTTTATTACCGTAAGTTAGGAACATTATGATTAGCGGCTAAATATCAACGCAGAACAAGTTGTAGAATCTGGATGTAGTCGTCATCTGATCTCCCCCCCGCTGCACTCAGGAGTGGCATTTGCGACAACAAGTGAGTCTTAGACCGACATAAACTGAATGAAAATTCAGTAAAATGATGACCTCCAGTAATACAATGATGATAATGCGATTATATAAAGGTCAAACCATATGGTTGTTAGCGGATTTCAACAACGGTGCTGTACTCGCTGAGCGGCACATGAAGTTTGAATAATGTGGAAACAACAAATGGCTACATTAAGTCATTGGACATATACAGAGATGGTTGGCAAATCGAGTACACGATATGTTGCCTGAAAAGTCGACCGAACAGAACTATAAATATCAAGTCGGCATAACACATCTAAATTTCATAAGGGAAGATGTGCCACCGGGGACGTTTTTTTCACCACGGGGACTTCGGGTATAACGATGCAATCCGAAGAAAGAAATCCAATGTTGGCGATATTCATCATCGCTTTATTCGTCCACTCATGCGAATGGCAATAAAGCGACTCACCAAAACAGTTTCTTTAGCTTCCCTCTACCAAAATTCCCTATGATCGCATGTTAGAACTCTGCGTGCTGAACTTCGGGCCATATGGACGGTATCATTCATGCACTTGCTCCTTTGAAATTGCTGGATATCATTCGTCTTTATCTGCACCGGCCGGCACAAATAGCTGTAGGGGAACCCGGCGCAGGCAAAAAGAGCGACTTTAACGCGTTTTGCAGGACTCCCCGTTGCCTTGCAGGGAGACACTGTATCATCAAACACCATCTTAATCCCAGCACATTACCCTCCATCCTGGCTCGTACCAAATCAGAGGAAAGGCCTCGCGGCAATAGATTTTCCCAGCGAAGCTCGGAGTGAAATACAGTGCAGCAATATCCGACATCAGAATTTGATCCTCCTGCGTCAGGATACGAAAAATCATCCCGATTTGAGCACCCTTGTCGAAAAAAAATCACCTTATTATGAAGATTGGTTCTTAATACACATGCGTTCGCATGTGCTTATGTTAAGTAGACTTATTGTCTTACACATTTTATCCGTATCATTAACCAGAATATGTTCCGGAGCAGCGGGTGATAGTGCCGCCAGTCCACACTCATCGCTGCCCGGAAAAATCATCAGTGGGGAGGCAAACGGTAAGCACCCCGCTATTCTGCAAGACATTTCTGCAGTTTATTTAACCTCCCCGAAGCATTTTTATAAGGCGAGGCGGTATTAAATTGAATCATACGACCTCGGGTCCATTTATTATACCAAGGTTTACCGTAAAGCTCGTCGTTACTGAATCGTTCAATCAAAGCCACGAGTTGCTGCTTATTTTCCTTTAACCGTGCCAATAAAACTTCGTACTCTGTAATATCCTCATAGTCACGGTAGAATTTCTGTGCTAAACGCCCCAATTCATTCCATTTAAATCCTTCCTCAGGAAAAATAATAGTTTTTCCTTTTGCCTCTTGGTCATGCCAGTGTAACACCAGCTCTCCCCAGCCAATCAGATAGGAAACCAGATTCGCTACGCTAATCGTAGTCCCCTTCGCGTGCCCTTCCAATAGAGGTTCAAAGGCGAGTTGGGGCGTAATAGATTCTAGCTTCTTATTTAATAAAGAAAAATTACTATTAATAGCTCTAATTAACTCTTCTTTTGATGATGGAACAGCCATATCTATTGCTCCTTGTATAGTTACACAACTATTTCTACCCTACTATTTCGAGTGATTCAATCGTCTGGTTCACATAACCTACCACCTGTTCAAAATGCTTATCGACAAAAAAATGATCGGCAGCAGGAAATATAATAGTCCGCGTCTTTCGTGTGGTGAATTTTTCCCATGCAAGTAATTCATCCTGCATTACCAGATTGTCAGCATCGCCATGAAATAGCACGATCGGACAGGTTAATGTGCGCGCCTTGGCCTGAAATACATACTGCTCATAGAGCCGATAATCGTTTTTAATGATGGGGGTGAAAATTGTCATTAACTCTTTATTACGAAAGACATCAACCGGAGTTCCGCCCAGCTTGACGATCTCTTCCATAAACGCCTGATCGGGCAAGGTATGCAGTATTACTTCATGAGAGGCCCGATCGGGTGGGCGACAGCCGGAAAAAAACAGCGCGCATGGCATGTCATGTCCATGATCGAGAATATAATGCACCAGTTCGAAGGCCATGATCCCTCCGAGACTATGCCCAAAAATGGCGTAGTCTCCACCTGTGTAGTGTTTCACAAATTGTTGATAAAGGTCAGCGACGGCATCCACCATCGTAAGACACAGCGGCTGGCGTATTCTAGTTCCCCTCCCCGCAGGTTCTAAAGGCCGCAAAGTAATATTGTCCGACAGCACGCTACGCCATTTATAATACATGGCGGCAGAACCACCTGAATATGGCAAACAATACAAACTGATATTACTCATCGTCCCACTCCTTGTTGTGTAATAGAATTCGTTTAATTTGATGATTTAATGTCAGAACGAAAGCTAACAGGATAATTCCGAACGGTATCGCCAACACGCTCGATGGACCCCATACCAAGATAAAACGCCAGTCAAGTCCTGGAGATAGTATACCCGGTGCGACATAGAGCATGGCGGCCACGAGCCCAGGAACCGCCAAGGCGATGATATAGTCACGTACGCGTAAACGTAACCTCTGCTGTTTTCCAGGGCCATGCGCCGTTGCGCGATAAACACGGAAAGCACCGCGCACTACAACCACCGCCCCCCAAAAACACAGCAACAACGTGAGGTAGACGAAAAGGGTATCGGTGGCTGTAATTGCATCACCAGCGCCGTCAGCATATTTGCCAATGCGCAGATAATTATCGATATCCGCGCAAAGCTGTAGTATCAGATTCGAATTCATATTTGCCAGCGCAACAATGCCAATCTGCTGATCCGGTCGCAACGCAATGCAAGAAGAAAAGTTTGGATTCTGCCCACCGTGACTGATGTAAGGGCCTTGATTCTGGTCGATAAACCAACCGCTGGCATAGAGGATACGATTGTCTGCGGCAAGCGGAACATCACTATTACCACGCCAACTGTTACTCATCGCCTCACGCAGCGTTGCCGGCAAAGCCTTTCTGTGCAACCAGGCGTCTATCCATATTTCCATATCAGGCAGAGTGCTATGGATATAGGCGGCAGGAACATGGTTCCGGGCCAGAGGCGCATGAAACAGAACGGGTTTGCCGAATCCCAGTTTATAGCCGCTTGCCTTGTTGACAATAATCTCATCCCCCTTAACTGCCACAGTCGCCGACATGCCCAGCGGCTGCGTGAGTCGTTCCGCAATGACCTCTGTAAAGGTTTTTCCCGTCACATTTTCAATCACCGCGCCCAACACATCATAATTGGCGGAGGCATAGCTAAACTTCGCACCCGGCGCAAACAGCAGATTCTCGTTGCGCAGTTGCTGTGCCACAGCGCTCCCAGGCATAGGGTTTTCCAGCCGAGCCAGTGTTGAAAAAGGCAATCCTGATGTATGATAAAGGAAATCAGCCACGGTCAGGGAAGCAGGTTTTCCCTGATAATTCAAGCGCATTTCCGGCAGATAGGTAATGATATCATCCCCTTGCCGGAGTCTGCCTTCCTGAATCAGTATTTGCACCACAAGTCCGGTAAACGCCTTACTCATCGATCCCAGCTCGTAAACTGTGTCCAGAGTATTCGCTTTCTGACTAGCCACATCGGCAACACCGTAGACAAATCGCTGACGTACCCCCTTAATGGTCACACTTACGGAAAGGGCTGGGACCTTGGCCTCCTGCATCCGTTGGTGAATTAATGTCGACAGGCGCTCATCTTGCGCCCCGATAGGCTCATGTTCTTGCGCCAAAGCGCACATAGCGGAAATAAAGAGCAGCATACAGCACAGGAGATGATATAATGTTTTAATGCTAACGTGTTCCATTATTGTCATCCTGTGAACACCTCATAAAATACCATCAACACATTCGGAGATAAATTCACTGTGCTCACGGATAGCGGGTCTGGCATAAATATCGGCGGCAGTCAGTCCGATTTTATAAATGTGGTTACAGCTGTCGACGAAAGAGATAACGTGCATCGAGGTCGCTCCGTATTCGAAAATAACCGCGTGTTCGTCATAATGATCGATGCATAACAATGAACGCCAGGTTTTCTCCACAAAGTCGCTGACCGACAAATAACTCACTGGTAACATAGCGTTCTCTCTCGCATCACTGGACTGAATTTCATACCGGACGCGATCAAACGAATAACCGGGTAAGCCTATAGTCTGCACGGCTGGCATTTCCGGTAAACAAATAGTCACTCCTCGTTGCCAAAGAGTGCCCAACAGCGGCAGGATGTCCTCAGGCGTATCCGTATTCAGCATGGGGGAAAATACTGTTTGCCCAACCCACTGCGCATGCTGGTGATACAATATGGAAAACGTCCCCGCGCGACCGATTTCCAGCATCAGCGTTCCCTCCGTCACCGCCAGATTAGCCAATATTTCGCTCAGTTCACTGTTGCCGGCCAGCGTCTGCTCCGGTGTCGTTTCAGCCACAATCACCTGCTGAACAGCGTTTTCCAGTGAGATGATGCGCGCAACATACTGCGCTGCTGCAGCCCCCGTCAGGTAACCGATGTGCTGCACAGGCGAGATACTTTGTTCGATCAGCCATTCACTAAGACTCACCTGCTGGATAAACTGACGCAATGCTGGCGTCCAATCGGCTGGTTCGCAGATTTGTGCAACATCCTGAGACAGGCGCTGGTGCCGCTGGCGCAAGTTAGGTTGACAAGCCAGCAAATGCGTCAGGGCACTCTCCAGCTTATCGTCCCGGTCCGGATATAGGAACACCAAGGTAGTTTCCATATTGATAGGGGTAAAAGACATGTCAGCATCCCGCAGTTTCGCCAAACTTGCACGCAACGCTACCACACTGTCTGCCGCCAGCGCACAGCGATACGGGAAATGTGCCCGGCGTTGCGCGAGAGTATAGGCGATACGATCTTTATCTGCTTCCGCATAGGTCGCCAGAGCGTGATAATGAGCATCCAACTGTTGTCTAAGGGCTAATGGCGTTTTGGCGCTGAAGAAAAACAGGCGGCGCTCATTTTCTTGCACCGCTTGCGCAGGCGTCTCGCACCAGTTTTGCAGAACCAAATGAGCATTGGTCCCTCCCAGCCCAAACGAACTAACGGTGGCATGGATCCTTTTCGTTTGTGGGACAGAAGTCACTACATCACTGAGATAAAATGGCGAGGCTGGCTGCAACAGTTTTTTATGTTTATTTACTAGGTTGATCTGCGGGGGAACTAAACCAGTATATAGCGTCAGTGCGGTTTTCATTAAGCTGACGATACCGGAAGCGACTCCCAGGTGACCCAAGTTGGCTTTTACCGCACCCAATTGAATGCTGTGCGGCGCACATGCCGGTGCGAAAACCCGGTGCAGAGCTTCAAGCTCAATCTCATCACCCAACGGGGTACCGGTACCGTGCGTTTCGATCAGTGCGATATCAGTCGGTACGACTTCTGCGGCGGCAAGCGCCGTATTGATCGCTTCTACCTGTCCTTCTACGCTGGGGGCGACAAACCCCAGCCGACGCCCGCCGTCGTTATTTACCGCACCTCCTTTAATCACCGCATACACTCTGTCTTGGTCGCGTAGTGCATCCTCAAGACGTTTTAGCACCACAACTCCCGCACCGCTGCTGTATACCGTGCCGGTCGCCTCAGCGCTAAACGGGGCGCAGTGTCCGTCTTGCGATACCAGCTTATCACCTTGCGGACTGTAGCCGTGCGCCTGTAAAAAACCCAAGGTGACCCCACCTGCCAACGCAACATCGGCTTGAAAAGTCAATAACCCCTCGCATGCTAAATATGCTGCCACCAACGAACTGGAACAGGCGGTCTGTACACTCACAGCGGGTCCGGTAAACCCCAACTTGTAGGCAACCTGAGCACACAAGTAATCCTTTTCGTTACCAATCTGCGCCTGAAGATAATGGTGATCGCCGCTCATCTTCAGGTATGGATAGACGCGATCGATAAAATAGTTATTGGCGTAGGTCGCCCCATAGACGCCGACTCGCTTAAGTTGCGTGGGAATATAGCCCGCATGCTCAAGAGCGTTGTAGCAGCATTCAAGAAATATTCGTTGTTGCGGATCCATCAACAGGGCTTCGCCAGGCGGAATATTGAAAAATGCAGCATCGAAGTCATAGGGAGCGGTGATTATATTGCGCAGCCTAATCCAAGGGTTCCCATTATCGTCTTCTGTGCATGTCGGTTGAGTGAACTCCTCACCCGCCAGCAACTTATCCCACCACTCGGGCACCGATTCCGCACCGGAAAAACGCCCGCTCATGCCAATAATGGCAATATCCAGTGAGCCACAGGTAAAATCATCCTTTGCCATTGTTGTATTCCTTAAGGGTTGGCATCGTGTTTATAGTGTCCACAAAGTCGGCGCGCCCGTCAGCGTGGCGCTGTGTTGGCACAGCCAGGCATCCAGATCAGTGAGGCTGTTCTTGTAGCGCGCCAGCAGGAGTTGCACATCATTCAGCGCAATGCGCGTGGGATCGAAACGGCAGTGGAAGGAGAGACCATCAGCTGCCGAGCGCGCAATATTAAACTCCAGCACGCAGCCGAGCGCGTTTTCAGGCGCGGTATAGATATCACTATTAAAGTGATCAATATGAAAATAGCGGAGTGAAGGTTGCGCCTGCACACCGATGTAATTCATTCGGATCCCTTGCGCAAGAGAGTCTTCCGGTGCATGCCGCATTTGCAGCAGACCGTAATCTCCCCCACCATGCGTGCGTTTTGCCAAATCGGAAGCGATCGCAGATAACAGTGTCGCCATATCGCCATGCAGAGGGATCGCCCAAGGATAAAATAGAGTAAACCACCCGACCGTATCCGCAACGTCAGGCTCATCGGGCCAGCAGCCGCGTCCCATGCCTTCCATCTCGATGCGACACCAAGGCTCTTCGCTGTAGTAACGCAGCACCAGCGCCAATGCCGTTAGCACATAGGTTTCGGCGCTGTACGCGGTATTACCACTGGATTCAAACAACCTCCTGACGCAAGGATGGCGAAAGTCTTCACGCCAAGCGCGCGTACGAGGTAATGAGTCATCTGGCAATGACACGGGTGGGAAATGCAGCGGTAGCGTTTGACATACTGTGCGCCAGCTTTCGTGTGTGGCGGAATCTACCGTTTTGCTCGCCAGATAGTCATTCCAGCGATGCAGTCCGCTGTTGCTGGTGCCATTGACAGTGCTGACGGCGTCCAGCGTGCTGAGGATTAAATACCAAGAGTGCATATCGACGCACAAGTGATGGGCACAGAGTACCAGCGTGCTAGACGCAGGCTGCGGGGCGTGTAACAGAGCTGCCGTAAAGACTCGACCATTTGTCACGTCAAGCATGCTATTGCACTGAGCGATCACCTCTGCCAACGTCCACTGCGCCGTCGAATATTCCGTGAGCACCTCGTTGGGATAACACACATTAGGGTCGCATACTAGCAACCGCCCCTCAGCGTCCAGCGCACTGTGCAAAGCTGGCTGCTGCTGGATTAATGTATGCAGCCTGTTGTGTAACTGCTCGAGCGGGCAGCCCGGCAACACTTTCAGCACAATGACATGGTTATAAACATTGGGCACTGGCAACGCCAACTGCGTAAACCAACGCAATGCGGGTAGATCGATACGGGTGTTATGAGCATACTGCGCGAGCTGTGACACCGTTGTATGACTAGCGAGAAACTCACAGATGGCGTTCACTGTTCCACACTCCATCACCTGCACCGCTGACATCGTCCAGCCGTGGTGCCTGAGCTGCGCTGCAATCTGGATACTCTTGATGGAGTCCAACCCCAAGACATAAAGATTTTCGTTATCATCAAACTCAGTTTGCTCCAGCGCCCCTTCCACACATACCCGAACTGAATGCCTTATCGCCGCATCTCCCAGCCGCTCGCTACCCGATGCAGGCGCGGTGTTTCGGACCGTTGCGACCATCTGACGCACGTCCACCTTGCCATTGTGCGACAGCGGCAGTTGGGCGATAGCACAGCACTGCTTGGGTTGCATGTAGGTGGGTAATTGCTGACGCAGATGTTGCATTACGGTAGCTACATCAACAGATGACGGTGTCACGCAGGCTAGCAACCCGCTGTGCTGCCCCTGCACATCATCAATCACCGCCACCGCCGCACTTTCTACCTGAGGTGCGCTCAACAACGCTTGTTCGATTTCGCACAGCTCAATACGATAGCCATTAATTTTGACCTGATCGTCTTTACGTCCCTGATAAACCAGCGTATTAGGAGCGATGGCGTAGCCAATATCACCGCTGCGATAGCCAATCATCACCCCATTGGTATCTTTAAGGTAGGCGGCGGCCGTTTGTTGCGGCGCATCGATATAGCCCTGCGTCACTGACGCGCCATAAATCACCAATTCACCAGTTTCGCCTTCCGGTACCGGACAGCCCCAAGGGGAGCAAATTGCTACCTGGCAACCGTCGATCGCCATACCGATGGGCAATGAAGGCAGCGTTTCTTGCCCGGTGTAGCGATAGATCATGCAACCAACGGTGGCCTCTGTCGGCCCATATTCGTTATAGATCACGGCCTGAGGAAAGAGAGCAGCCGCCTTACGCGCCAGATCCCGCTTGAAATCCTCCCCGCCAACCACCAAGGTACGAATCTGCTCACTGCTTATGCCAGCCGCACACAACAACCGCAGGTGTGCAGGCGTCAGTTTGATCACTGTGTTGGGCTGATCAACCACGGCCATGCGCAGCAATGTTTCGCTCTCGGCGTGCCGACAAACGCTGATGCTAGCGCCCACACATAAGGGGGCGAACAGCGTAGTGATGGTCAAATCGAAGGACAGCGAAGAGTAGAGCGCAGCCCGGTCCTGCGCTGTAAAGTAACGTTCGGCGGCGAAATGGAGATAGTTAGCCAGATTGCCATGAGAGACTTGCACGCCCTTAGGCTCGCCGGTCGATCCGGAGGTAAACAGCACATATGCCAGATCCTGCGGTTCAATAGCTGGCCAAGGTTCTCTAGCAAGCGCCGAAGTGGCTAAGGCCTGGAGCAAGCTGGACGCGGGAAACGCCAGCGCCTGCGTCAATTCATGCATCGCCGGATCGTAAAGGATATGCGCTACCTGCGCTTTACGACACATGGCGTAAAGGCGGGTCGTTGGCAACGCGGGATTTAGCGGCAGAAATGCCGCGCCGCAGCGCAAAATACCATAAATAACCATCACCGTTTGAGCGCTATGCTCAGCGATAATCCCAACCACTTGACCGCGTCCGATCCCCTGTTGGCGCAGATAACGCGCAACCCGCTCAACAGCGTCATCCAACTGCCGATAAGTCAAAGACTGTTCATTATCAATTAGTGCTGTGCGATCACCATGCTCCACAACTTGCGCTGCAAATCGGGAAGTAAATGAGGGTTTGAGTGAGCCACATGCCAATGCGACGTGCGGCGCAGGATAGACTTCGAGATCGCCTAGACGAGCGTCAGGTTGCCGATCCAATGCAGTGACTAAATCCAACAGCCCATTTTTCATCGCTGTCAGTTGGTGCGGAGTGAAAGCGCTACGCAGCGCCTCCAGACTCAACCTAAGGCTTTCTTTATGATTATTAACAGTTTGCAAAACAATCTGTAGCTTATAGGACTGCTCGCCGCTGTAGTAACTCTCCACGCGTTGCGCGGCACCTGCAATGTGGCGTTCATAGGTAAAGTTATAATAATTAACGCAATAATCGAACGCCCGCAACTTCCCTCCCCCCTGTTCCGCCAAATCCTGGTTGAATAAGGTAATGGGATATTTGCTGTGTTTAAAACCGCGTTTCAGTTCGCGCTGGAAAAAGGCCACCCGTTCACAGAATCGTTCCGTGCGCACCAGTCGATAGGCCAGCGGCAATTGATTAGTAAACATGCCAAAGCAACGCCGCGCCTCGCGAGTATGCCGATTGGCTAACGGCACGCCTATTACGCCTTTTTCCTCCCCCCATACTCTGGCGCGATAGAGAGCGAAGAGTGCAATAAACAGCGTATTAAGCGTACAGCCATAACGATTACACAACCTGTAGAGACGGTTAATCATGGCTGGCTCAAGCCAAGTGGAACAACTGATGCCCTCAGTAGTAACGATGGGGGAACTGTCTGGAAAGCAGTCGCGGTATTCGTCGATATAGTCACGCCACCAGCCACGATCAACGGCAAAGCGCGTTGACGCCTGATAAGATTGCTGCTGCGCCAGAAATGCGCTATAGGCTGGTGACGCATCATCTGGTACGTCCTGCTGTTCGTATGCTCGCTTGACATGGTTTGACAACAACGCCATTGACCAACCATCAGCAATGCCGTGATGGGCTTTAAATAAATAACCGCTGTATTGTTCACCGCACGTAAAGGTGACAAACTCGAACAAATCGTGCGCCAGCAGGGTAAAGGGCTGCCGGAACCACTCATCAACAAATGTTTCGATCGCCGCTGGGCGTAGGTTCTCCTTGTCATAATCTGGGGAAAAAGTCAAATGGCGGATATCGCGCCAGTGATAAGGCTGCACTTGGCTGACCACTTCACTCTCCTCTCCCATCACAAACCACATACGCAACGCATCAAATTGCCGAATGGCGGACTGGATGGCCGCGTGTAGTCGGGGCAGATCGACAATTCCCTCAATGGTGACCACACCACCAATGATGTTTACGGCACTGTAAGGATACAGTTGATCAATGATGTGGCACTGTTCCTGTGGCCACGACAACGGATTGCCCGACATCATGGTGCCACCTCCATATCCAAGTGTTGGGAGCGCACCGCCTCCTGATTCCATCGCAGCAGACGAGGTGAAAGACGCAGCAGACGCCACGCCAACAACGCAGCCACAAAAGTGCCGCTCATCGCCCCAAAATAGACGCCGGTAATACGCATCTCTAACACAATCGCCAGCAGGTATACGACAGGGACAGATATAAACACGTGACGCATCAGCGTCAACAACACCGAATACCAAGGCTTACCAATGGCCTGATAATATTCACTTGCTAACAGGCTGATAGCGACAAAGGGTAGTGCCAGTGCCATGATACGGGTTTGCAGTACCGCATAGTCACTCACGGCAACAACACGAGTAAACAGGGGATACATCCAGGGTGCCAGTACAATATGCATAACGGCTAACACCAGCACAATAGAGAAGGCCAGCGCGACGGCGGCCCAATAGGCATTCAGCGTGCGGGTGACATTTCCGTGTCCCCAGTTTTGCCCCACCACAGTCAGCAACGCGGTCGCGATAGCCAGCATCGGCGTGATGATGAAATAGTCGATGCGACCAGTGAGCGTAAACGCTGCCATCGCGTTTACGTCCAGCCTGACGATAAAAAAATTATAAATCACTATGCCGACCGCAATGATCAGTTGCATCAGCATCTGCGCCATGCCGACGGAGAGAAACTCTCGGTAGATTTTCCAGGAGAATGGGCGTAACGCGATGCGTATACTCAACCCGATATGTAATCCCATCAATGTGTAGATGAAATAGGCGACCATACTCAGTTGCGCCAGAAACGACGCCAATGCCACCCCTTTCACACCAAAATCGAATACAAAGATCATGATTGGATCGAGCATAATATTTACCAACGCCCCCAACAATGAGGCCTTCATGATGACCATGATCTTACCCGCGCCTTGAAACAGCCCCATCATGACGCCAATCAACATGATGCTGAACACGGTCAGCAGCGAATAATAATAGAACTCCGTTGCGTAGCCGATGATGCTCTTCGTGGCCCCCAGTGAGCGCAATAGCGGCTGGGCATAAACATAGCCAAGTACGGTGATCACGATCGCAAAGAATAGCGCGATGATGATACCGACCGACAAAATCCGCTGTGCACGATCCAACCGCTGCATGCCGATGGCGCGGGACAGCAAAGATCCCATACCGATTTGAATGCCGTTGGCGATGGCAAATAACCCCATTCCAACGGGGAAAACCAGCCCCACACCGGCAATGATGCCGCTGTTGGTGACATCAATGTGGCTCAGCCAAAAAATATCGGCGATGGCATAGGTCACCTGCGTTAACATACCGACAAACATCGGCAACGCCATGCGCAGGAGTAATTTATACAGCGAGCCGTCAAACATACCCGCCACCGTGAACAGCTCATCGTTCGGCGTGCCGTTGTCTGGCTCAAGCTTATTCACCGTCATACCTGCTCCTTATTCATTAAATGCGCCGCACCTTTATTGGCGCTGTCACCGATATCCGCCTCTAGTACCCTTCCGGTACCGTGAATCCGCCACTGATGCTTTCGCAGAACTCAGCAAAGTTAATCGTCACATCATCGTGAAAATGCCCGGAAATGATCTGTATGCCGCACGGAAGCTCATCCATCGTTTTCGCCAATGGGTAAACGGTGGCAGGCAAACCAAAAACCGTTGCTAACATGTTCCAGAACAAATGTTCGTTGTAATCTTGCGGTTCGCCATTGACGATAAGCTTGCGCTTACGCACCGGCTGCTGCATGTGCGCAAACGCCAGCACCGGGCTGACAGGTGTCAACAACACGTCATAACGCGCGAAAAGGGTTTCTATCACCCGGCTGTATTCGTGGCGGAGTTTGTCTGTATTCCGCTGTTCGCCACTGTCTTTCAGCATGCCCTGGTAATAGCTCGTTATCCCCTCAGGCACATCCGCCAGCTTGCCCACAAGCCTGAAGCCCAGCGCAGCCAGCCCGGCTGTAAGACGCTGGCGTCCATTGAGCGCCGTACTTACCAGCCGACCACTGAGTTTGACTGCTATATCAAACAGTGCGTCGGGATCGATATCGGCGGGCATAGCATCATCAACCTCCACGCCAGGCTGTGCGCGTAACTTGTCGATAAACGATTGAAAACGCTGTGCGATCTGTTGATCTATCTCATGGTGGGGCGCACTAAACCACGTGCACACGCGGTAGTTTGCTTTGGCCTGATAACGGCTAAAATCGGGAATACGCGGCGGTTCCACCCAGAATGTGCTCAATGCGCGCATCATCAGACGCAGATCCGCCGCGCTGCGCGCCATGGGGCCCGCCGTCGAGAGATCCGGCTCATCAGTCGCTTGCGGACCACCACCGGGCACATGTCCTCTGACCGACATCAACCCCAAGCTACAACGATGGGCATAGACACCTGTGTAGTGTGCGGGAATGCGCAGTGAGCCAAACAAATCGCTGCCAAATTCCACGGGGGTGAAATCCGCCGCCACCGCCACCGCCGCTCCTCCGGACGATCCGCCGGGTGAACGTTGCCTATCCCACAGGTTATGGGTGGTGCCATACAGATCGTTATAGGTTTGCCAATCGGCAGTCATCATCGGCACATTGGTTTTTCCCATCAGGATCGCCCCGGCAGCGCGTAAGCGTGCGATGGAAGGAGCATCCTGCGTCGCCCGGTTATCTTTCAGATAATGGGCACCGGACGTGGTTAACCACCCTTGCACGTCAAACGACTCCTTAACAGTACAAGGTAATCCGTGCAACACGCCCCTTGCGCGCCCCTCCAGTCGCTCACGATCGGCGCGCGCGGCGGCCTCCAACGCCAACGCATAGTGCTGCTGCACCACCGCATTCAACGGCTTGTTAAACTGCGCCATACGTGAAAAATAGTGATTCACCAACGCCACTGAGGTGGTTTCTCCGGACGCCAACTGTGCCAACAGTGTCCCTGCGCTACGATAGCTCTGCTCACTCATCGCCCTTTTCTCCCTGTTGGGCACGTTTACGCCGCAACGCCAGATTCTCGCGCGCAGCGCTGACCTGCGAAACCTCAGCCTGCGCTAATACGATATCGTGGGCGGCGGGTAGATTGTGCAGTTGCTCATCAAGGTAACGCGCCACATCCGCGATGGTTGGCAGACGGAACAGATCGACAATGGGAATCTCCTGCCCGATAATCGCCTCAAGTGCCTGCTGAATACGCACCAATTCTATAGAACTGCCCCCCAGCGAGAAGAAATCGTCTTCGGCCGACACGTGGCTCACGCCGAGTACCTCCTGCCAGAGCGCCACCAGCCGCTGTTGTAACGCACTGTCCACCTGGATTGGACCCACGCCGTCACGCTGGTGGGCAATTTGTTCGCCCTGCAGCTGTAATTTTTGCCGATCTAGCTTGCCGTTAGCGGTTAACGGAAAATCGGTCGCTAACATCAGATCACTCGGCACCATATAGTCAGGCAGTTGCTGACGCAGGCCGCGCAGCATGGCATCTTTGTAGCTCTGCATGTCCAGCGGCGCAGCGGTTTCCTTCGGTTTCTCATAGGTGGAGAAATCGCGCAGCAATGCTGCAGCACTTGCCGCCTCTTGCCCTATCACGCCCCCCACGGTGCAATGGACATAGCGATGATGTGGCGACAATTGAAAATGCGATGCCACAGCGGAAAAGTCTGCCATCCCAAGTTGGCACAGCCCCAATCCGTAGCGCGGCGCATCTTCTTCCAGTAAATGGCAGAGAGTACCTGCTTCCATCACCGAGAAGTGCCAAGCTGCCTCTTGCCCATAGAATGGCGAGATCACCGCCATATCAGCCACCATAAACAGCGTGAATGCCGCCCGATCGGCAATAGACTGATTAGGTCCGGCATGAAAACCACTGTTCAGCTCGACTTCTGGTGCTACCGGCATAAGACAGCTCTGTCGCGGGTCGAAGTAGTAAATACCGGATACTCCCTCTTCGATCTTGTCTGGATGCAGGTACACGTAGGTTTGCACCGGGTATAGCCCCCCGGCGGACGCATAGGCATACTTGGCAAAAGGTAGACCGGGTAGACGCATCTGCCCCAAGCCCGACAGCAATTGCCCCAACTGTGCCAGCGTGGTTTTTTGCGCGCTGAAATGACGATAGCTGCGGCGTTTGATGTAACGTGTGCTATCCGCCGGTGCCGTCAGTGCAATGCCCAGACCATCCAGCGCGCGAATATGTGGCTCCTTGAGTTTGAACGCTAGACGCTGTGCCGGATTCACAATAATACCCTGCGCCAGTGCCGCCGCCTCCGCTTCCTTAGCTTGCAATGCCTGCGCCTGGTGGCGATCGTGCAGTTTGGCAAAAGCGACCAGCCGACGATGTTGAGAATTACCCACTGCCACCACCACTGACTGCTCCACATCGGGATGTCGCGCAATGCAGCGCTCGATTTCCCCCAGTTCGATACGGTAACCATTCACCTTCACTTGGGTATCGTTGCGCCCCAAAAAGGCGACTTGCCCGTCAGCAAAGTAGCGCCCGCGATCCCCAGTGCGGTAAATTCGCTCACCACTCGCTTCGCGCCAGACAAAGCTCGCCGCCGTTTTCTCTGCGTCGTTCAGGTAGCCTTGTGCCAGCCCCATCCCGCCAATGCAAATCTCTCCTTCCACCCCGACCGGACATTCCTCCAGTTGCGCATTTAGCACGTATACTGGCTGGTTGCGCAGGCCCCGACCGTAGGGAATACTGGTCCACGTCGATTCCACCTCACCTATCGGGTAGTAGACCGACCAGATGGCGCACTCGGTCGCTCCACCCAGACTGATGATGTCCATCGTTTCATTGAGCCGCTCGCGCATCTGCTCCGGTAACGTTAGCGGGATCCAGTCGCCGCTCAACAGTGCCAGACGCAACGTCGGATAACTCATCCGATCGCCGCTGTGGTATTCGCACAGCATCTGCATCAGTGCGGGCACTGCATTCCAGACGCTTACATGACCGTGTACCATAACTGTCTGCCAATGACGCGGATCTTTTTCCCGTCCTGCTTCCGGCAGTACCAGCGCTGCACCCACCATAAAAGGCGCAAAGGCATCGTAAACCGACAGGTCAAAGCTCAATGATGACAGCCCGAACACCCTATCCTGCGCATTGAGGCCAAAGCGTTCGTTGATGTCTTCCAGCGTGTTCATGGCCGCACGGTGGTCGATCATCACTCCTTTCGGGGTACCGGTGGAGCCGGAAGTGAAAATGATATAGGCCAGATCCGTGACATCCCCAGCCACTTCAGGCAACGGCGCAGCAGGCGTGTCCAGCATTCCGTCGTCGATGATCAGCACGGGCAGCGACGGCTCCAATTGCGTGAGACCCGGCTGCGTTACTTGTACCCGCACCTCGCCCACCGTCAGCAAAAGCTGGCGACGCTGTGGCGGTAGCACCGGATCCACTGGCAGATAGACCGCACCCAGTCGTAAAATGCCGTGTACGGCGGCAATCTGCTGCCAGCCTTTTTCCATCACCACCGCCACGCGGTCGCCATGCTGCACGCCCAGCGCTAACAGGGCGCGGGCCACATGATCCGCCGCCGTCGACAGTTGGCGATAGGTCAATTCACGGATAGGACTGATCAGCGCAGTTTCCTGTGGCGTCAGTGCTGCCTGACGCAGTAACCCATGGTGCAACAAGGCCGTAGGTGCAGGAGCCTGCGTGACCGGTGCACTAACGGTGGGCAGCGCCAGCACATCTTGAGTCTCATGCCAGAGCTGTGGTCGCTGGGCTAGGGCGTGCAGGAGTTGGCAATAACACTGGAACATCTGATCCATTAGCGCCGGTTCAAACAATTGTTCCACCACGTCCCAATTAAAGTGCAATTCCCCGTTACGCTCCATTACCTGATGATCGAGCCACACCTGCGGTGTCTGTGAAATACTGTACAGATCATCCTGCGGTTGGTTGAACAGCGTATCATCCGTTTCCCAGCTCGCCTCATATTGATTGAGCAAGCTGGTGAACACGATAGGAATCACCGATTTCGCCGGATCGCGGTGAGTTTGTACCAGCAGTCGAGAGACCTGGATACCGCCAAACAAGCGGTTATCCAAATCGCGCCACAGTTGAGAGTGGATCACGTTTGCCCGCGCCTGCAAGGTTTCTCCCTGCGACATATCAATCTCCAGCAACGTCAGTGCAGTAAAATCGCCAATTAAGTGATTGATATCTGCGTGCAACGGCAGACGATTAAACAGCGTCAGGTTAAGGCTAAAGTGCGGCGAGGAACTAAAGCGCGCCAACACCTGAGCAAACCCCGTGAGCAGCAGTGTAGTAGGCGTGATACTCATCTGACCCGCCTGCGTTTTCAAGCGCTGCCAGATAGCACGAGATAGACAATAGCTACGGCGCACGAATGTGGGGTTTTCCAGCTTCGTGGGGTCGGTACGCAGCGGCAATCGTGGCCCCGGCGGCAGAGTTTCGATGCGGGCGCGCCAGTAGTCACGTGCCCGTTCAAACTGCGGCGTTTTCTCGTAGGATTTTAAGGTCAGCACATAGTCGCGGAAACTGTACGTCAATGTAGGCAATGCCGCCTGCGGATGGCGGTAGTGATAAGCTAGTTCCCGAATGAACAACTCCAGACTCCATGCATCGGCTATCAGCAGGTCGATAGATACATGTAGCCGGGCTTTTTGCTGCGGATCAACCACGACCTCCATCTGAAACAGAGGCCAGCGACTACAATCAATCATCTGATGTGAGAGGGTGTCACGCAGCTCACGGCAACGCTGTTGAAACGCATCCTCGCACTGGGTGGTATAGAAGGCAACGTGGTATTCCGGCACGTTTGGCAATATCTGCTGCATACCGTCATCGTTGACAATTGCACGCAACATGCTGTGCCGCGCAATCACCGCATTGAGCGCGCGGTTGAACGCTGTTTCATCTAGCCCCTGTAGTTCATATTCCACATAGATATGGGTGGAAATATTGCCCAATCCCAAGGATTTTCGCCGCCCAACCCAATAGGCCTGTTGCACGTCAGTCAGCGGAAAAGGTAGGTGCTGCTGGTCAGGGGCAAAGACCGTATCAGGCAATGCTGAAACCGCTGTCTCACTGCCGCCTTGTTCGAGCAGATAGCAACTTAATCCCTCGATGGTGGGATCGGCAAAGAATGCGCTTAGCGTACAGGTGATGCCGTAACGTTGCTGAATATCATATAAAATGGTTGACGCTAACAGCGAATGCCCACCCAGTTCGAAGAAGCTGGCGTGGTGATCATCAATGCTGACACCAAGCGTGCGTTCCCATATCTCCGTCACCACTGCAATAATATCGGATTTTGTTGCGCGGGATAAGAGATTATTCGACGATTCGTGGGAGAACGTGGCAGGCCGTACGGCCTCGACCCAATAGCGCTGCGGTGTAAAAACGGTCCCCGGCAGGGCGATGCGTTGACTGCCCAACATACGCTCCGCCGCATCCACCCAGCGCCAATCTAGGCTGACGCCAGCCAACCATAACTGCCCTAACGCCTCTAGCGCGGTGCGATTGGCATCACTCGCCGCGTCGTCCAGCATCAAAGAGCAGACATCGGGCTGCAAGAGGGGATTCGTCGGCACATCATCAAACGGTTGGCCCGCATTCAACCTGTGCCATGCTTGCTCTAGTGTGCAGTCTCCTCGTAGTACGGCGGCAGCATAGCCACCATCACCGTCGCCGCATAGCACCACATTCAACGTTTCCCGTTCGTCAATCAACGCGATCAGCGCATACTGGCTGATAAACGTCCGTTGCGCAGGGGAGAGATCTTGCAGACAGGCTGGTTCGAGCGGAAAATGCTCGAGCAGTTGTCCCACCGCCTGTGACAACACCTCAGAGCACGCCAGCCAGTCACTAAGCGTCTCGAGTGCAACAACGAAACGGTGCCCCAATCTCCAGTAGATCGTGCAACCCGTGGTTGCCTCCACCATCGGTGCGTCGCGGAGTTGTCGGGCTAGCTGGGTGCAATTCTCTGCGATGACACACTTACGTACCGGGGCGGAGAAACGCCCGTGACGCAGGGTGTAAGCCACGTCCTGTAAGCGTATCTCTGGATGTGCGGCCAGTTTCGCCAGCAGGGCGTTTTGCATCTGTTCCAGGGCATTGTGGTTTTTTGCCGAGAGTACAACGACACAAGGCCCCATCTGCTGCGCCCTCGCCTGCGGCGTCGATAACGGCGCTTGTACCACCAGATGTGCGTTGGTGCCGCCCAATCCGAACGCACTCACACCAGCGGTGCGTGGCGTGGTGCCCTCCGGCCAAGGCGTTAAACGGGACACCACTTCAAACGGGCTGTCCTCCAACCCCAGTTGCGGATTAGCCCGTTGAAAATTCAGCGTAGGGTAAAACACCCGGTTAGTAAGACTCAGCACCGTTTTTATGAGACTGGTGATGCCAGATGCCATTTCTACGTGACCCACGTTAGGTTTCACAGCCCCCAGACGCCACGGTGTCGCATTCGGCGCTGGCGTCCCAAACACACGTTTGATGGCCGCGAATTCGATAGCGTCACCCAACGGCGTGCCGCTGCCATGCAGTTCTAGATACTGAATTTGCTGCGGCGTCACCTCCGCCAAGCTATGCGCCTCAATCATCACAGCTTCCTGACCATCAACACCCGGCACGGTATAACCACTGCGCGCACCGCCATCATTGTTGATGGCGCTTCCCTTGATGACGGCAAGGATGTTATCCCCTTGCACCTGCGCGTCTGTAGCCCGTTTGAGCAGCACCATGCCCAAACCACTGCTGTAGACCGTACCGCTCGCCTGCGCATCAAAAGTATGAATCAGGCCATCCTCTGCTTGCAGCCCATCACCGTGCGATTCATAGCTGCGCTGCTCCTCCATGCGAAACGTGACGCCACCCGCTAGCGCCATATCGCACTGACCGCTCAGCAGCCCTTCGCAGGCCAGATGCACTGCCACCAGCGAGGTGGCACAACTGGCCTGAACCGTCACGCAAGGGCCGGTAATATTCAGGCGGTAAGCCAGTTGGGACGTCAAATGATCTTTGTCATTGCCGACCATGATTTGGAGACCACCGAGTTGTGCAAGCTTGTCTGGGTTGTTCATCAGGTGAGTAAGCAAATAGAAGCTGGTACTCACGCCCGCATATAGGCCGACGCGCGCATCGTGCTGCTTCGGGTTGTAACCGCTTTGTTCAAACATCTCCCAAGCACAGGTCAGAAATACGCGCTGCTGTGGATCCATGATTTCTGCTTCTGCACGGCTGTAGCCAAAAAAGTTGGCATCGAACTCCGCCATGTGCTCATAGACGTTGTTCAGCGTAATGTGATTGTGGCCGTTGCTCGGGGTCACTTTGGGGTCCAAAATGTTGCATCCGGTGCGAAGCACCGTTTCGAATGCCGCAACGCTGTGCACGCCGGGGTACCGGCAGTTCATGCCAACAATGGCAATATCGCTTTCACTGTAAGTCATTAGTTTTTCCTTAACGCTGACGCTGGTGACGACGTACAAGTCGTTGCTGGGCGCGGGATCGGGAAGCATCACGCTGCTGTGTTTGATTCACCGCCCGTGCATTGTCCTGCATAGCCTGCAAATAACCGGCAATTCTTTTCACGGTGGTTAAGCGAAATAGCTCAGCAATAGGTACCGTAACCTTAAAAATCTCCTCAATACGGCGATGCAACAGCACGATCTGGATTGAGCCGCCCCCCGCTTCAAAAAAGTTGTCATTCAGTCCGATCTGTTCTCGTTGTAGTACCTCGCACCAGAGAGCGGCCACCTGCTGTTCATAGGGCGAGGCGTGCGCGAGGGCCCTCGACTTCTGTGATGTAGATTGCGACATACGTTGGATAACCTCTTGAACCATTGCCGCCTGATCAATTTTGCCGTTGCCTGTCATCGGCAGCACCTTGAGAAGAAAGAAATGTTGGGGCAGCAGGTAATACGGCAACTGCACGGCTAACTGAGCACGAACACGCGCTAACAGGGCGTCAGTATCGTCAGGATGCAGGTTTTCTGCGGCAGTGATAAAGGCATACAGCTGTCCCTGGTGGCACACCACGGCGGCACTCCCTACGCTGTCGAGCTGTTCAAGGTGGCTTTTGACTTCCCCCAGTTCGATACGGTAACCATTCACCTTCACTTGGGTATCGTTGCGCCCCAAAAAGGCGACTTGCCCGTCAGCAAAGTAGCGCCCGCGATCCCCAGTGCGGTAAATTCGCTCACCACTCGCTTCGCGCCAGACAAAGCTCGCCGCCGTTTTCTCTGCGTCGTTCAGGTAGCCTTGTGCCAGCCCCATCCCGCCAATGCAAATCTCTCCTTCCACCCCGACCGGACATTCCTCCAGTTGCGCATTTAGCACGTATACTGGCTGGTTGCGCAGGCCCCGACCGTAGGGAATACTGGTCCACGTCGATTCCACCTCACCTATCGGGTAGTAGACCGACCAGATGGCGCACTCGGTCGCTCCACCCAGACTGATGATGTCCATCGTTTCATTGAGCCGCTCGCGCATCTGCTCCGGTAACGTTAGCGGGATCCAGTCGCCGCTCAACAGTGCCAGACGCAACGTCGGATAACTCATCCGATCGCCGCTGTGGTATTCGCACAGCATCTGCATCAGTGCGGGCACTGCATTCCAGACGCTTACATGACCGTGTACCATAACTGTCTGCCAATGACGCGGATCTTTTTCCCGTCCTGCTTCCGGCAGTACCAGCGCTGCACCCACCATAAAAGGCGCAAAGGCATCGTAAACCGACAGGTCAAAGCTCAATGATGACAGCCCGAACACCCTATCCTGCGCATTGAGGCCAAAGCGTTCGTTGATGTCTTCCAGCGTGTTCATGGCCGCACGGTGGTCGATCATCACTCCTTTCGGGGTACCGGTGGAGCCGGAAGTGAAAATGATATAGGCCAGATCCGTGACATCCCCAGCCACTTCAGGCAACGGCGCAGCAGGCGTGTCCAGCATTCCGTCGTCGATGATCAGCACGGGCAGCGACGGCTCCAATTGCGTGAGACCCGGCTGCGTTACTTGTACCCGCACCTCGCCCACCGTCAGCAAAAGCTGGCGACGCTGTGGCGGTAGCACCGGATCCACTGGCAGATAGACCGCACCCAGTCGTAAAATGCCGTGTACGGCGGCAATCTGCTGCCAGCCTTTTTCCATCACCACCGCCACGCGGTCGCCATGCTGCACGCCCAGCGCTAACAGGGCGCGGGCCACATGATCCGCCGCCGTCGACAGTTGGCGATAGGTCAATTCACGGATAGGACTGATCAGCGCAGTTTCCTGTGGCGTCAGTGCTGCCTGACGCAGTAACCCATGGTGCAACAAGGCCGTAGGTGCAGGGGCCTGCGTGACCGGTGCACTAACGGTGGGCAGCGCCAGAGAACTATTTACCCCCCACCAACTTTGCGGCATGGCAACCAGCGCCTGCAGCGCATGACAATAAGCACCAAACATCTGATCCAGCAGCGTGGTATCAAACAGTTGCTCGACCGCGTCCCAGTTGAAATGCAACTCCCCAGCCAACTCGATCACCTGGTGATCGAGCCACACCTGCGGTGTTTGGGTAATATTGGCGTCCGGACACAGAGTAAAACGGGTTGTGTCCCGAGGGTCTTGCGCAGTCGTCTCCCCGTCGATATCCAACATACTAGTGAATACCACCGGCATCGGCGCATGGAAACGACCGCTATGGATCAGCGCCTCGCTGGCGCGGATCCCACTGAAACGACGATGTTCGAGATCTTCCCACAGTTGCACCTGAATACGCTGAGCGTTGTGGGCATAAGAGTGCTGGCTGTCGTAACAAACATTCAGCAAGCTGACAGCGGTAAAATCACCAATAACTGCCTCTGCGTTGGGGTAACCCTGCGGGCGGTTGAACAACGTCAGATTGAGCGTAAACGTCGGGCTAAGGCTCCAACGTGCCAGCACTTGGCTAAAGACTGTCAACAACAATGCCGTCTTGGTGATACGTGTGCGTTGGGCCAGCGCGCTCAGCACTCCCCAGTTGTGGGCTGACAGCCGATGACGGCGACGTACGAACCTGATCGCAGACAGTTGCGCCAAATCGCCCTGTACGGGCAGCGTTGGTGGGCCATACAGCTGCGGCAGCGCCCGTTGCCAATAGGCCTGATCGCGTGCATAGGCTTCACTCGCCTGCTCTACCAACAGCGCCTGCACGTAGTCACGAAAAGAGAACGGTAGCAACGGCAGTGACACATGGGGCTCACGGTACAGCATCATCAACTCCTGCTGTAGCGTGCGCATACTCAGAGCATCGGCAATCAGCAGATCGAGACTGAAATGCAAGCGGCCATGTTGCGCCGTGCAAGCCGAATAACTGAAATCAAACAGCGGCCAACGATCTGCGGGATGCACATGATGCGACAGCCGATCGCGGATCGCCATCAAGGCATCGTTTCGTGCGTTAGGGGACAAAGCACTCAGATCGCGCTGCTCTAACTGATACGCCGGCACTTGCGCCAGAATCTGCTGAGTACCGTCGGGGAGTACCCGCGCACGTAGCATTTCATGGCGAGCGATCAGCGCATTCACCGCATGGGTAAAATGCGTAACATTAAAGTGTTCTACGTCAAATTCATGGTAGATGTGGGTCGCGATCGAGGTAGCACCCGTCTGTCGTCCAAGCCAGTAGGCGCGCTGAACATCCGTCAATGGGAACGGTTGATGACGATGCTCAGGGTCGTGCACTATCACCCAGTCATCCTGAGACGCGGCAGCGTCCGTGATAGATTGCTGTGCAATACGCGCACTCAGTGCCCGTAGTGTGGAGTAGTGGAAAATGTCCTTCAGGGTCAAGGCGCAGTGAAAAGTGCGGTTGATCTCTGCTACCAACGTTACCGCCAACAGCGAATGTCCCCCCAAGCGAAAGAAATCGCACTCAGGATCGACGTTTTTTATCGGCAAATAGCGCATCCACAGCGCCAGCAACATCTGTTCCGTGTCGCTCAGCGCTTGCGTCTGCGGCGACACAAGGGAGCTATCGGCAACGAAATTTTCCGCTAACCGCTTACGATCGATTTTACCGTTGTCAGTGTTCGGGAAGTCGGCCACCCTCTGCCACAGCGTTGGCACCATATAGTCTGGCAGTTGCTGCCGAAGCTCGTTTTTCAGTTGCTCGAATAGCGAGGGAGGCTCACTGGTGATGATGAATGCTGCCAGTGCTTTGTGTAACGGTGCTCTTTCAATACAGGCCACCACCGCGGCGTCCACATGCGGATGCCGTGCCAACGTCCGTTCAATTTCGCCTAACTCAATACGATAACCGCGCAGTTTGATCTGGCTATCTTTGCGCCCAACAAAAAACAACTGCCCCTGCGCATCACTCCTGACCAGATCGCCAGTGCGGAACATCCTGCCACCGGGGACCCCTGGTTCTGACAAGAAGAACTGTGCGTTCAACTCAGGCTGCCCATCATACCCTTGCGCCACACCATCCCCGGCGATGTAAAGCTCGCCGTCAACGCCTTGCGGCACTGGATGGCCCTCATTGTCCAGAATGTATATACGGGTATTGGCAATGGGAGCGCCGAGGGTGATGTTTTCCGCTTGGGTTATCTGCGATTTCAGCGACCAAATGGTTGTTTCGGTGGGACCGTAGAGGTTCCACAATGAACCACAACAGCGCAACAGTTCTTCCGCCACTTTCGTTGGCAGCGCTTCACCGCCTGCCAGCACACATAGTTCCGGGTCGCCACGCCAACCCGCCATCAACAGCCCGTGCCAGAACGAGGGCGTCGCCTGCATCAGCGTTGGTCGATAGTCGGCAATCAGCGGAATCATACGGAAGCTGTCTGCGGCGCGTTCCGCCTCTGTCAGATAGAGACTCGCACCGGAGATCAGCGGCAACAGATACTCCAAGAATGAGATATCAAATGTTGGCGTCGTCACCGAGAGCAGCCGGTCTTGCGAGCCAACCGCAAAGGTACGCTGCATATCCAACAACAAGTTCAGCAACCCGCGGTGAACAACGCACACGCCTTTAGGTTCACCGGTACTGCCGGAGGTAAACAACAGGTAGGCCTGCATATCCGGCAACAGCGCGCAAGGTGTAGAATACCGGATCGCATTCGACATGTCCTGCATCAATTCCGGCAACGACAGTTGTACAATTTCACCCCACTCTCCCGGCTGACGGACCACCAGACAGACCAAACGCGCGCGTTGCATAAGGCGTTGCAAACGCGCGGCAGGCTGATGAATATCGAACGGCACGTAGCACGCCCCCACAAACCACGTCGCCAACATGGTTGCAATCACATCCCTGTGACGTGGCAACAGCACGCCAATACGATCGCCCGGTTGTATGCCATGCGCTCGAAAACGCATCGCGATGAACTGCACACGCGCCCAGAGCTCAGCGTAGGTCAGTGTGCCGTCATGCTGCTGTATTGCCAGTTGCTTTGGGTGCTGCACACAGCGCTGTTCAATGATACGCAGCACATCCTGCGGCCCGAGCCACGGGACGTTAGTGGCGTTGAGCGGATCACGCCGCGGCGTTGCGGTCTCCGGTGCATGCAGAGGGATCGCCCCTATCGGGGTCTCCAGTGATGATGTCAACGATAAGCAGTGCTGACGCAGCGCCTCGGCAATCTGCTTCACCACATCAGCATCGTATAACCCCAAATCGTACTCAAAGGAGACGTCGAACGTGGCGTCGTTTTGGAACACCTCGACTGTCATGTCGTATTTGACGGTCTGATTGTGATACGTCACCTGCTCCCAATACGCACCAGCCAAGGTAAAAGCGCGTGGGGTCACGTGGTTATGGTAGATATAGAGGATCTGGAACAACGGTGAATGGGAAAGGCTGCGAGGGAGATCCAGCATATTCACCAAGTTTTCAAACGGCAGTTGCTGGCGCCCCTGCGTCTCTTTCACGCTGGCCTTCACACGCTGGAGCGCCTCGCGCCCTACCTCAACCCCATTAAAATCGGTGTAGATAACCGCAGTGCTGGCATAATAACCAATGCTACTCTGCAATTCCGGGCGAATGCGCCCCGATACTGGCATGCCTATCACCAATCGCTGTTGCTGAGCGTAACGCATCAGCACCAGTTGGAAGGCAGTCAGCATCAGCACGAACGGCGTTGTTTCCTGCGTGCGGGCTACGTGTTTCAACGCGAGGCTTAATGTTTCATCCAGGGTGATGCTGAACCGGGAACCATGTGTAGAGGGTTGTGCCGGGCGCGGGTGCAGCGATGGAAATGTCGACAGCAGAGGCGCGTCTTGCAAACGCGCACGCCAGTAGGCAAGTTCGTTCGCCAGCAAGGTATCCTGGAACCATTCGCGCTGCCAGAAGGCATAATCGGCATATTGCAGCGGCGGCGGAGGCAGCGACGTTTCATTACCAGCATGCAATCGAGCATACTGCTGCTGTAACTCATCGAACAATAGCCGTAACGAGATACCGTCGATGATGATATGGTGCGCGCAAAACACCAAATGACAACCTTGATCGGGTTGAATAATCTGAGTTACCCCCCACAGAGGACCGCGTGCCAGATCGAACCGGGTGTTTATCACCTGCTGAATTACCGCATCTAGCGCTGAAGTTGGGGCCTGCGCTGCCAGCGTGACCGTATCGAGAACTAACGAAGACGCATCATCTATCACCTGGCAAGGCCGATCGTTACGTACTATGATACGGGTACGCAAGATGGCGTGGCGTGCTTGCACATGGCGCAATGCCTCCGTGAGCATCGGCATATCCACCACGCCATGCAAACGATACACCACATAAAGGTTGTAGTTAGTGGCGGTACTGTCGTATTTTTGCAAAAACCACAACCGCTCCTGATTAAACGACAGCGGGATTGCCTGCGCCGGATCCGCTTTGATGATGGGAATGCGGCTGGGCGACACGCCTGATTGCGCCAACTGTCGTAATAGCTTTTCCTTTTTTTCCGCCGGTAACATTCGCGCCAATGCGGCATGATGTATCGTCATGACCGTCCTTTCCTTTTCGCTGTGTTAAATACTTTTGCCAACGTCACTCATTAATCATGTCGTTAACTAGCACGGCAAGTGCGGACCCTCCATCATCCTGCTGCTCCTGCTCGACCAACTGCGCTAACGCGCGCACGCTGGCATCCTCCATCACGTCGAAAAAGGAAAGAGTGACGGCGAACCGTTCCTGTACCTGCGCCAGCAACATGCCCAGCATCAATGAATGTCCGCCAGCTTCGAAGAAGTTGTCGTCAATGCCCAAGCCGTCAATTCCCAGCAATGCTTCACAAATCGCCACTAAGCCGCGCTGCGTTTTGCTCTCTGGAGCCGCGTAAGGCACCGAAAACGCCGGACGCGGCTGACGGCGCACCGACGGTTCGCTAGGGATGACACTTCCCGCGTCCGCCACCGGCGTTACGGCGCTCCTCTGTTCTTCTGGACTGTCGACCCAGTAACGGATTTTGTCAAAGGCGTAGGTCGGTAGAGAGACACGGCGCGGTTGCTCACCTGCAAACGCAGACAAATCGATGTTATGCCCTCGCACCCAAAGCGCTGCCACGGTATCTAAGATATGTTTGTGCTCATCGCTGCTGCGGGCACCTGCTGGCAGCGAGCTGAACGCGAGACGATCACCTAATGCATGACCGTTGGTCAGTTGGGTCAGGGTGGCACCTGGCCCGATTTCCAGAAAATCGACATCAAATGTAGCTTGCGCCTCTTGCAGTGCAGCGGAGAACTGCACAGGCATCAGCATCTGTTCAATCCAGTAGTCCGGTGTGGTGAGAGTGTCGGCACTGACGTGCGCGCCGGTTACGGTAGAGATGATGGTGAGCGTCGGCGGGTTCAGTCGTACATTCTCAAATGCCTGACGTAGCGCCTGCGCCGCATCTTGCATCATGCTAGAGTGGAAGGCATGAGAGGTATGCAATCGTTTGTTGATGATGTTCTGCTCCGTCAGACGCTGGCTGACGGCGAGGATCTCCGACGTAGGCCCGGCGATAACCGAATAGTCAGGGGCGTTAACAGCGGCAATCGCCAGCGGGGCGGTAATCAGTGCGCGAATCTGTGCTTCGGGCAGCGCCACCATCAACATGGCACCGCTTGGTGCCTGATGCATCAGCTCTGCTCGACGCGCCACCAAGCGCAACGCATCCTCTAAAGAGAACACGCCTGCCAACGTCGCTGCCACCCATTCGCCCAGCGAATGACCAATCATTACCGTTGGCGTGATTCCCCAACTGAGCCACAATTGGGCTAAGGCATACTCGACGCTGAACAGCAGCGGTTGTGTGAGGCAGGTTTGCGCAAGGCGTTCGCCTTGGGCTAACGAGACTTCTGCTCTGAACAACTCATGGCGGATATCCAGTTGGTATTCACGCTCGAGTAACGTCGCGCAACGGTCGAAGGCATCGGCGTAGGCCGGCCAAACCTGATAGAGCTGATGGCCCATGCGCTGATATTGGCTACCCTGCCCGGAAAACAACAGCCCCAGCCCGAGCTGTGTCTGCGCTACACCACGAGCAAACGGCGCTGTCGCGGCCTGCTGCAACAGCGTCCCGGCAGCATGTAGATCTCTGGTTACGAGCGCGGCGCGATGTGCGAAGGCTTTACGTCCCTGTGAGAGTGTCCACGCCAGATCCCGCCTATCCGGCAGCGATTCATGTTGCAGAAAATCGGCAAAACGCGCCAGCCCCGAGGATAAGGCACTGTCGGTCTTGGCAGAAAACGGCAAAATACTGTAGGCAGGTACAGGCGCTCGCGCTTGCAAGTCAACGGCTGGCGCTTGTTCCAGCACAACATGGGCATTGGTGCCGCCCATGCCAAGCGAGGTGACGCCCGCGCGACGGATGCCGCTTTCCGGTTGCCACGGTTGACAGGTAGTGTTGATGTAAAACGGACTATTGGTCAGATCGATCTGTGCATTGGGCCGTTCAAAGTGCAATGTTGCGGGAATTATTCCCTGCTGCACTGCCAGCGCGGTTTTTATCAACCCTGCGACGCCCGCTGCCGTATCCAAATGGCCGATATTGGTTTTTACCGACCCCAGCGCACAGTACTGCTTTTGTGACGCGCCCGCAAAGGCTTGGCTTAGCGCAGAAAACTCAACCGGATCGCCCAAACGCGTACCGGTACCGTGGGCTTCCACATAAGTGATATCCTGCGGTGTCAAACCTGCCAACCGCTGTGCCTGAGCAATGGCGCGCGCTTGGGCATCCACGCTCGGCGCGGTATAACTGATCTTCTCCGAACCGTCGTTGTTGACGGCAAATCCTTTGATGACCGCATAGATGTTATCGCCATCACGCAGCGCTTCATCAACACGCTTTAACACCACCAGCCCCGCGCCGGTGCCGGGCACAAATCCGCTGCTGTTATCGGAAAACGCCCGACAGTGGCCATCGGCGGCGGTGATCCCACCTTCCTGCGACAAGTAGCCGGTTTTTGCTGGTGGCCCCAGCGTTACTCCGCCAGCAATCGCCATGTCACACTGCCAAGTCAACAGACTTTGGCATGCCACGCACACCGCCACCAAGGATGTCGATGAGGAAGTCTGCACCGTGATCGCCGGGCCGCGCAGGTTGAGGTGATAGGCGATGGTAGTAGTGATACTGTCTTTGTCGTTACCAATGGCCGCCTGCAAACTGCCAGAAGAGAAAACGCGTTTAAAGTGCGGCATCAAGTTCAGCATCAAATAGGAATCCATGCTTTTGCCAGCAAAAATACCCACATCCCCCGGATAATCGGCAGCCACATAGCCCGCATCTTCGAAGGCTGCCCACGCGGTTTCCAACAGGACACGGTGCTGAGGATCCATCAGCTCCGCCTCTCGGGGTGCGATACCGAAGAAAGCAGCATCAAATTTATCGATGTCAGCTACCTCCCCTTTGGCCTTGACGTAATCTGGGTGCTGAACAAATTCAGGACTGATTCCCATCGCCAGCAGTTCCTCATCGCTGTAAAAGGAAATGCACTCTCGGCTTGCCAGAAGATTTTCCCAAAACGCCTGTACCGTATCGGCTTGAGGGAAACGCCCCGCCATCCCAATGATAGCTATACCAAAATCATTCTCTGCCATGTTGCTTTCCCCCTATATTCAGGTTTATCACGCGTTTCATTCAGTGGAATCAGTGATGACTGTCGGTTGTGGCTGCCCAGCGCGTGTGACCAAAGGCCAAACGCTGCTTCGCCGCACGCAGTTGTGTCTGATCTCCTGTGGTCCCTTGCGCTGCGTCCGGGGCCAGCAGAAATTCCGCCAAGCGTTTGATGGTAGTGAAGCGCAGCAGGTCAACCAACGCCACGTGCTGACCGCACTGCTGCCCGATGTATTGCTGCATCTGTACTAGCAGAAGTGAGTGTCCACCGAGATCGAAGAAATTTGTGGTGGTGCCGACACGCTCCAGGCCAAGCAACTGCTGCCAGATCTCCGCCAGACGCTGTTCCAGTTCGGTTGCCGGAGGGACATACTCGCCCGGCCCTTCCAACTGCCGCAGATCGACCAGCGGCAGGCACTGGGGATCGATTTTGCCGTTTACACCTAGCGGCATGGCGCTCAGCGGCACGTAGAGCAACGGCAGCATATGCAACGGAAGCCGCAGGCTGAGCCATACGCGCAATTGCTGAGCATCCAGCGCAACGCCGTTGACGCTGCAATAGAAGGCCACTAGTAGCGGCGTTGCCGCCGCATTGCGTCGCACATCGACCCACGCATCAGCAATATCCGGATGCTGTTTCAGTAGGCTTTCGATGTCGCCCAGTTCAACTCGGTATCCACGGATCTGCACTTGGCGATCTTGTCTGCCGAGATAGAACAACATCCCGTCGGTTGCCCAACGAGCACGATCGCCAGTTTTCAGCACCCGAACGCCAGGGTATTCCGGCAACTCGACAAAGCGCTCGGGATCCTGTCGTGCATCAAGGTAGCCGGGCGAAATGCCCAGACCAGAGAAACAGAGTTCTCCACAGGCACCTGGCGGTACCAAACGATTATATGCATCCACCACATAAGCTTGGGTGTTCTGAATCGGGCGGCCAATGGGCAATGCTCCCGTTTCTTGCTCCCTACGCTTTGCGACAGGAAAGTAGGTCGAGCAGATACCGCTTTCGGTCAGGCCATAACCGTTAACCACTGCCATGTGCGGCAGAAGCGGCGCTATCTGCTCATACTCTAACGCTTCACCACCGCACAGAAACAAGCGCAGCGATCCCATCGACTGAGCCAGCACAGAGAGGCTGGCAGAAAGCGATGGGGTGGTGCTCAGGATAGTCACCCGCTGAGATGCCAGCAGCGCAATGAGCGCATCACTATCCAAACTCTGCGCTTTTTGCGCCAATACTAAGGTACCGCCAGCGGCGAGCAGCGGCAGTACCTCCCCGACAAAGCTAGCAGACGCGACTGAGGTAATGGGTAGCAGAACATCCTGATGCGTCACTTGATAGCTGGATATAAAGGATGCGGTTAAGTTGACCAGATTACGTTGGCTGAGTCGGACGCCTTTGGGCTGCCCGGTAGTACCGGAGGTAAAGATCACCACCGCATCGCAATCTAAAGCATCTGGCGCAACACTAACTGGCAGGTTCGGTATTTCTGTCAGCAGGCTACGCCAGTCAGGCACTAGCACCCAAGGTATCGTCAGCCCATGAGGGGATTCCAGCGGTTGCGCCACCAGCAGCATGCACGGCGTTGCCTGCGCCAAGATCAGGGCATTGCGGGCCGCTGGCGCGTTACCATCCAGCGGCACATAGCTCGCCCCCAAAGAGAGGATCGCCAATTGTGCGATAATCAATTCGAAACAAAAAGGCAGTTGCAGTGCGACAGATTCTCCGCGTTTTACGCCTTGCGCACGCAGCCAAGTACACATCTGCATCGTGGCCTGTTGCAATTCGCCATAGGTCATGGCGTCGTCAGCGTGGCGCAAAGCCACCTGTGTAGGGCGCTGCTGGCAGTGCGGTAACACTAGCGCCAGCAGGTTATCTACGGGCGGCAGAGCAACTTCAGTGGCGTTGTGCCGCGCCAGCCAAGCGTGCTCTCGAGGGGTGAAACGAATCAAATCGCGGACTAACTGCGTGGGTTGGCTGCTGGCCTCATCTAGCAGTTCTCTCCACTGCGCCACCAGGTGCTGAATACGATCCGCACTGTATAACCCAGCGTCGTATTCGAAAGTGCCGGTGATGCGCCCATCGATATGCTGCATACTTAGCGAAATATCCACCTGAGATGCACTGGTATCCAACAATAATGGTGTAACGTTGACACCGTTTAGTGTCGGGCTCGCCAGAGGCATATTGTCGAGTTGGAACATGCACTGATATATTGGGAAATGTCCGGCGCTGCGATCCACATTCACTGCGCGCACTATGTCGGTAAATTCGAGACGCTGGTGCCTGAAAGCGGCAAACAGAATACCTCTGATCGTCTGTACTAACTCGGAAAACGATGCCGCTTCGTCAAGAGGTAAGCGCAGCGGTAGTACGTTGACCAGCGGCGCGATCATATGCTCCTGTTCTTTCGTCAGCCGCGCAGCAATCGGCATACCGACGATGTATTCCTGTTGACGCGCATTACGATGCAGCAGGAGGACGAAGGCGGTCAGCAGATAGTTATACAACGACACGCGCTGCGCACGCGCCGCCGCCAACACTCGCTCGCATGTGTTGGCAGACAATGCGAAGGCAACAAACGCGCCTTGGTAACGTGCCACCTTCTGACGCGGTTGATCGGTGGGGATATCAAGAATCGGCAACGTCCCCGCCAGGGTATTTTGCCAGTAACGCATCGCGTCCTGATAGGCGTCACTCTGACGCCACTCTTCTTGGTACTCCATGTAGTCGGCATACTCCAACAACGGTTCTGGCGTCAGCGATTCACCGTTATATGCGGCCTGCAATTCGCGTAACAAAACGCCTTTCGACCAGCCATCACTGATGATGTGGTGCAGATGAATCAACAATACGCTACGATCGTCATCGATCGTCAACAGTTCAAACCGGCACAGCGGTGTGCCTGACGTTAAGGGCATGGGGTGTGCCGCACGCTGGTTGATCATCGCCTGTAGCGCGTTATCATCACTCACCGAGGGGAGTGGCACTATGGTCAGCAACGCCTGCGACGATACGCACTGAGGCACCGCCAATACTGGTTGTCCATTGTGGGTTTCCGCCATAGCACGTAACAGAGTATGCCGACTCATCAATTGACGAATCGCGCCGTCCATCCGCGTGCGATCCAGTTCTCCTTCAAGCAGCAAGGCGGTGGGGTTATTGTATAGTGCAGTATGCGGCGCCAATTGTTGCATAAACCACATCGACGATTGAGCCGATGACAACGGTAGGTAGCGCACGGCGGGAGTTTCACGTAAATCGACGCGACTGGCTGAGTACGCCCGCGCCAAGTCGAGCAACGTTTTACGACAGCACTTGCCATTGTCGGAGAGTGGTAACTCTGACATTGCCAACAAACGGTTCGGCAGCATGTAGGCAGGCAAGTTTTTGGACAGTGCGTCCATTAAGGCCGCCAAATTGAGCGGCACGCTACTGACGACAAAAGCGTAAATCAACTGATTGTCGGGATCATCCTGATCCGCCACCACGACTGCCTGCTGTACCCCCGGGAAACGCATCGCATGGGCTTCGATTTCTCCCAATTCAACGCGCAACCCTCTAATTTTAATCTGAAAATCATTACGGCCAATGTAATGAATTTGTTGGCTTTCCCCGTCGCGCCACACCAGATCTCCAGTTTTATACAGCCGCTCCGGTTTCCCTAAATGGCGCAAAGTTGGATGTATAGTAAAACAGCGATCAGTTAACGCCACGTTGTTGAGATAGCCACGTGCCAGCCCGATACCAGCGAGATACAGTTCGCCCTCTTCGCCGTCTGCTACCGGATTACCATGGTCATCCAGCACATAGAGTCGGCAACCGTCAATCGCTTGACCGATAGGGATATCGTCGTAGTCGTACCCGCGCAGGCAGCGGTGATGACTGACATCGATTGCTGCTTCGGTCGGGCCATAGAGATTTATAAGATCACCCTGCGCCACCGATTGATAAAAGCGAGCCACACTGTGGACCGTGAGTTTCTCACCGCTGGAAAACACTAATCGCAATGAGGCGGTCAAACGAGGATCCTGTTTCATCTCCAGATACTCGACAAACAGGTTCAGTATCGAAGGGACAAAGTGCACAACCGACACGCGGTGACGCTGAATCAGTCGAGCCAAGGTTCGCGGATCGCTCTCCAGTCCGGACGGTAACAGCACTACAGATGCGCCGTACATCGCCCACCAGAACATCTCCCAGACAGAGACGTCAAAGGTGTACACCGTCTTCTGAAACAGCACGTCCTGAGAACTGATAGGATAAGCGTTCTGCATCCAGACAATTCGGTTTAGCAGCGCTGCATGTTCCGTCGCCACCCCTTTAGGGACACCGGTGGAACCGGAGGTGTAAATAATATACGCCAGTTGCCGCGCATGTGGTCGGTAACGCAGATCCGTCGTTGGCATGGCACTGACCGCCGCGCTGTCGATTTCGACGCGAGGAATCGGCCAGCGATCACCATCGTCAGTACCGATCAGACAAACAGCGCCGCTGTTGCTCAGTATATTTTCAATGCGGCTGCGCGGTGCATTGTACGCCAGCGGTAAATAGGCACCACCAGCTTTTACAATAGCGAAAATGGCAATCAGCATTGCCATGCCGCGCGGCAGGCGGATAGCTACCACACGATCCTCGCCGATCCCCAGCCCACGCAGATAATGCGCCAGTTGGTTAGAGCGTGCATTAAGATCGTGATAGCTCAGCGCCGCGTCCCCCATCAATACAGCGGCTTTTTCCCCATATTCTCCGGCGATACGATACAAATAGTCGACTATCGTTTGGTCGTCGGTAGGCAACTGTCTCATAATCCCTTGCTGTTCCATAACTCTGGCCTTCAAAGCGAGATAAGTACGTAAAATGGCGTGACGGGTTACGCCTGTCCGCCGTTGTCGGAAGCCAACCGCGCGTGGCAGGCGTCGATTTCTGCCTGACTACTGCCTTTGAGTTGAAATCCCTGTTCAAGAAGCTCATGCAAAAAAGCAATGTCCTCTTCGCTGGATGTGCCGCGCTGCTCAATCTGCTGGATGCGCTCAAAAAAACGACTGAGCAATTCTTTCAATTGCGCACTGGCAGCCACATCGGCGGCGCGGTGATGGCGTGTGGCTGTCAGGGCGTTAGTGAGCAGCGTGATGCGTTGGCGGCGCACGGCTTCCGGATCGGTCTTCACCGCCATGTTATCCCCCAGCACCAATGCTAGTTGCGCACGATCATGACGATTGTCAAATGCGTAAACTGGTGCTGGATAGCGATTCTCCAGCAGCAGGTTTTTCAGCACACTTTGCGGACCGATCTCTATCGCGATCGGTGACAAGTGTCCTGTCAGGTAGGTGAGAGAGCGCTGCCACTGCACTGGCTGAGAGAGCTGTTGTTCTAGCCACTGGACTGGCGTGACCGTATCGGGATAGGGTTGAGCGTTGACATTGGAGATCACTGGGCAGCACGGACGTCGCCATTCGCAGCGATCCAGCGCCTTGCGCAATTGCTGTCCGCAAGGTTTCAATAGTGGGCTGTGGTAAGGAACACCACCAATCAGCGGCACTACTTCGACTTGGCGATCATGATCCAGCAGGTATTGCTCGGCGGCGATAATGGCCGAGTTTTGTCCGGATAACATAAACTGTTGCGGCGAATTGAAGCAGGCAATACCGACCTGCTGTCGGGTTTCACGCTCCGCCACCTCGCACGCCGCTGCCACCAGTGCCTGATTCCCTTGCTTGATGATAGTGGTACTCGCGTCCATTTCGCGGGCGATCTCACTGGCTAAACGGCTACGCATCGCCACCAGCGCCAGTGCTTGGGAAAAGCTCAGCGCACCACTACAGGTCAGCGCAGCATATTCGCCCAAACTATGACCCAACATATAACGTAGGTTGACATGGACACCGGTTTGCGCCAAAAACTGCTGCCACGCGACAAAGTGGGCCACGCTGGTGGTATAGATAGCCAGCGCCATTGCCGTCGGCTCAGCAAGTTGTACCAAAGTACCCGACAGGCACAGCGCTGCCATGTCCCGTTCCGTGATCTGGCTAGCTTCATCAAACAGAGTACGCACCTGCGGATAACGCTCATACAGCCACCGTGCCATGCCTACATATTGCGAACCGGAGCCAGGGAACATCAGTGCGACATCCTTCGTCATGCTTCACTCCCCATCATGTAATTCATCGCAATTTGGATTTCATGAATTTGCGATGTCCCTTCGATGATTTCCATGATTTTGGCGTCGCGGTAGTAACGTTCGACGGCATAATCGGCATGGCAACCATTCGCACCGAGCAGTTGCACCGCCTTCCCGGCCACGTCCACCGCAGCTTTGGAAGCGACATACTTCGCCATCAGGATTTGGTTTATCATGGCCGGGTGCAGCGTTTCGCGGTATTCCGCCGCGCTGAAGCACATTAGTTGCGCACTGCGCGTTTGGGTCAGCATTGTGGCAAACAAGTGCTGAACAATGCCATGAGAAAATAACCGCCGCTTGAACTGTTTACGCTGGCGGATGTAGCGCGCTGCCACATCCACAGCGGCCCGACATAATCCTAGGCTGCCACAAGCGGTGGTGAACCGCCCTTCATTGAGCGCAAAATTCACCGCCAGCGGTACCCCAGGGGTGAGCGGACCGAGCAATGCATCCTCCTTCAGGCGGCAGTCATTAAAATGCAGCTCTGCCAACATATTGCCGCGTAACCCCAACATGTCGTTGAGTGGAGTGATAGTAAAGCCGTCGGTATTGCGATCGATAAGCACTGTCGCTAATTGATTACCACAGTGGATTAAAACAATAAAAAAATCAGCAATCTGCCCTAGCGTGATCCATTTCTTTTTCCCGTTCAGCCGCCAACCGTCGCCATCCTGCTGTAATTCTGTTTCCACGTTCACTAAGTCACTGCCGATATTCGGCTCTGTGAGGGCAATCGCGCCGATCAATTCCCCCGTTGCCAGCTTTGGCAAATAATGGGCTTTTTGCGCTGCGCTGCCCACGCGTTGCAGCAGCGTGCTGACCATGCCAGTCACTGTTATGAGATTTTCTAACGAACCGTGAACCCCAGCCATCACTTCATGCAAAGCGCACAGTTGATAAGAATCGTAACCTCGTCCGCCATATTTTTGGGGGATTGACGCACCTAAGTACCCGGCCTGCGCCACGCAAGAAATAATGTCTGGCACAATAAACTGCTGACGTTCAATATTCTGTGCAGCCAGGGCGAGATGTTGTTTGGCAAACAGGACTGCCTCTTGCTGAGCCAGCTCATAATTTTCAGTGCACATAGTTTACTCCAGGCCTGTTTGTCGCTGAATGAGCTCCACTATTTTATTGACGGTAGCAATCTGTTCTGTTTTCAACTCACTCACTTCCAGCTCAACCTGAAAATTTTTTTCTATAAACAGTATGATTTGCACAGTAAATAACGAATGGACAAGCCCGAGAGAAAAAATATCGTCATCATCGTTCAACGTATGCCCACGTAATGAGCGTGAAAGAAATTCCCGAATGGCGGCTTTCATATCTTGCTTTTTCATATTCATATCCCTATCTGGTTAACCCAGAATCACTGCTCGGCGTACGTCTGTTGATAGCGATAAAACCCCTGCCCTGATTTCACGCCCAAATACCCTGCATCGACCATTTTCTTTAATAAAAAGCTGGGGCGATACTTATCATCATTAAAACTTTCATATAGCACCTGCAACGATTGCAAAATCGTATCCAAGCCAATCAAATCGGCAGTTTGTAGTGGCCCCATCTTGTGCCCGAAGCAGGTTTTAAACAACGTATCGATATCCTCAGCACGGGCGATCTGCTCCTGCACCATAAATATGGCTTCGTTAACAAAAATCATCATGGCACGATTAGTGACAAAGCCCGGAGAATCATTGACCACGATGCCGGTTTTATTCAACTGAGCAAATAAGTGGTGAAATATGTTCAGTGTACGCTCTGCAGTATGTACACCACGGATTAATTCGACGGTGTGCATCAGCGGTACCGGGTTCATAAAATGGACGCCGACTACATTCTCCGGATGTCGCATTAATTTTGACAACGCAGTGATAGATATGGCGGACGTATTAACACCAAACACTGTCGACGCGCCGCAGATCGTATTCATCCGTGTGTATAGTGCATTTTTTTTCTCTATATCCTCAGTAATATTCTCAATCACCAAATCACATTCTACAATGTCGTCCAACTCAGTTGTGAAACGGATATTTTCCATTATCTCCGCTGTGCTATGCGTCTTTTTTTTATGCTGCGGGTGAAAATTATATAAGCGTAAGTTCGCTTCGATCATCTGTCGGCATTTATCCAACTGAGATTGAGAAATATCCACAACGTTAGTTGATATGCCGTATTGCGCCATGTTATGAGCGACGCCAGTTCCCATTACTCCTGCACCTATTACCGCCACGTTCATCATTGAGCTCCTTTACTGACAGGCTATTTCGAGGTTGTCTTCGCCCCCCAGTTGCGCCGCGATATGCGCGTAGATATTGCGCGGATTGGGGTTTTCCATCAGGGTCAAAAGATCGATATGTACGTTGAAATCGCGTTCTAAACGGGAGGTCAATTGCGTCACCAGCAGCGAATGCCCGCCTAATTCAAAAAAGTCGTCGTCCACCCCGACCGGCGATATTTCCAGCAACAGTTCCATCAGACCTGTGATATACTGCATACCCCGCGAGTGTGCGGCTACGAAAGGTACGCTTAACACGGGACGTGCCTGATAAGGGTGGTGCGTTTCGGGTCCTGCTTCGGGTTGGGTCTCCACACTACCCATTACCCGTCCAGGCAATGGGTAGTGGTTGTGTGCGAAGGGATATGCTGATGCGCTCCCGCGTTGCGGCAGCGGAGTGCCGTACCACACGGCCCAATCCACATTGATACCTGCACACCACAGTTGCGCCACGTAGCGCAATACATCAACGTCTTCTCTTATTTCCGGCGGCAGCCTAACCCAGTTGATACTGTGAACGCCCTCCCCCAGTTCTCGGGTATCTGCCAACAGCGCTTCACTCCAAAACCCTCTGTCGTTACGCTGTGCATCGGTGATGGGATTTCCTTGCCAAGCCAGCACGTAGCCGGGGATAGGTTCATGGCGCTCAGGAAGCCAGAGATGAAGCGCCTTTTGCTCCATTTCCCACAGCAAATGCAACACGTCTTGCGTCGCAATCATGCCACTGGCTGCAGCGGCAGGCAAAAGGCCTGTTCCAGCACCCGACAGCAGTGTTAATGTCGGTAGCAGGTTCATCCAGGTTTTTAGCGCGGCGATAGTCTGGCAGCCTCTGATTAGCAGGCTGCTGTTCGCTTGTGCCGCCCACGTTTCAGCGTGGCAATAAGCGGGTGGAATATTCATGCCGTCGAGTAATGCCGTCAGAGCAGTCGCTTCGCGTTGATAATGTGCCGAATGCGCCAGCCACTGTGCGTAAGTACAATCGTTCGTAGTACGTAGATCTGGACAGTGTAGGCCCCAAGGAGCGTCGGGCATTAGGTTATCCAGCGATGCCAGCATCGCTTGCGTACCATCGTTTTCCACTTGTATCACTCGGCGGCAATCAAACACGGGGCGCGCCACTTGTTGTGTGTAGGCTAGCGTTGACGCATCAAGGGTAGCCAGCAACGGGGTAAGCTGTTGCGTCAGCTCATCCAACTGCTCGAAAGACGGCGCGGAGAGAGGGATAAACACCGGTGCTCGCACTTGGTCATGGTCATCGCGCACCGCAGGATTCAGCCCTTCCAAAATCATATGCACATTAGTACCGCCAATGCCAAAAGAACTGACGCCAGCGCGGGGCGGCATCCGCGATGCGGGCCACTCCTGCGGCTGTATCGGGATATAAAACGGTGAATGCGCCAGATCCAGCTTCGAGTTAGGCATTTGATAGTTGGCGAGCGGCGGAATGGTCCGGTGATGAAGTACCAGCGCCGTCTTGATTAACCCAGCCACGCCCGCCGCCGCGTGGGTGTGGCCAATATTCGCCTTTACAGCCCCTAGTGCACAGTATTGGCGGTGTGAAGTATCGAACGCCTCCGTCAACGCAGCGAACTCGATAGGATCGCCAATACGGGTGCCGGTACCGTGGGTTTCAACGTAGCCGATGCTTTCTGGGCTTACTTCTGCCAGATGACAGGCCGCACAAATGACCGCCTTCTGTCCCTCATGACCAGGCGCGACAAAACCGATTTTTTGTTTACCGTCATTGTTGACCGCGCTACCCCGGATCACCGCATAGATGCGATCGCCCGCTGCCAGAGCATCTTCCAAACGCCGAAGCACAACCACACCCGCGCCATCGCCAAACAGGGTGCCAGAAGCCTGACTGTCAAAAGGACGGCAGTGGCCATCGGTGGAGTGGATCATGCCCTGTTGACAGAAGTAGCCTGACTTCTGCGGTAAATCGATAGTAATTCCACCCGCCAACGCCAGATCACATTCGCCAAACAACAAGCTGCGGCAAGCGATATGCGTTGCACTCAGAGAAGTCGAACAACTGGTGTAGAGACTATACACCGGACCGTTGAGATTGAGACTGTAGGCAATGAGATGTGCGAGCAGATCCTTATGACCATAGATGCCAGACTCAAAACGATTCAGCGCATCGCCGCCAATCTGTGACAGCGAACGCCGTAGCCAATCCACATCTTCTGACGCCCCCACGAATACCCCGGTGATCAGATCGCTGGTACGTTGGGCATAGCCTGCATCTTCCAGCGCATGGTAGGCAACTTCATGTAATACGCGGGATTTCGGATCCAGAGTCTGCGCCTCTTTGTGACTGTAACCGAAAAATGCAGCATCAAAGTCGCATATGCCCTCGATATAGGGCTTGGCCCGTACATAGGCCGGGTTGTCCAGAGTACTCTGTTCGACGCCTTCGGCCAGCAACTCCTCCTCGCTAAAGAAGGTGACGCACTCTTTACCCTGAACGATGTTATGCCAGAATTCGTGTAACGTCCGGGACTGCGGGAAACGGACCGCCATACCAATAATGGCGATTTCCATGCCGTTCATTTCGCTTGCGTATTCCATAAACTTCATTACCTTTCTTCAGGGCGAGGAGGCGCCCGGATTAATGCAAAGACGTGTGACTGCGCGCAGTATTTTTCGCAATTTGCAAAGCACGTTTTGCTATCTGATTCGCGCGCGTATTCGTCTGTACTGCAGGCTGTGGTGATGGCGCATTTGACTCGCCCTCCGGGGGCTGGCAAAACGTCGCCAGCTGGCGCACGGTGGCGTGGTTGTACAGCGACACCACGCTCACTTGCGGATAGTGACGCGCCATTTGCCCACTCAGTTGCACCATATCGAGTGAGGTTGCCCCTAATTCGGCATAGTTGTCGTCAATGCCTACTCTATCCAGACCCAGATACTCTTCCAGGATTTGGCAGAGCACGCGTTCCACTTCACGTGTCGCGGGGCTGTAAGGCACGCCAATTTCCGGACGGGGCCGCTTTTTCACTGTCTGCTGAGTAATCGTATCGTTAGCGGCAGACGGTACACCGCGATCCACCCGGTTGCCCCGCGCTAATCTATCGATCGCCCGAGGTGAGAGCAGCAGTTGCGCCCACGGACTGCGAGTGTTCAGTATCGGCCACAATTGGCGCATCACCTCGGCATTGCTCATGCTGAGCGCATAGCCGCCGAGGCGCCTTTCTGCTATCATGGCGTTCAGCCGGTCCATGCCTGCCGCAGTGCGATGCGTTACCACCACCTTGCCAATATGCTGCGGCGTGGTCAGGGTGGCGAAGGCGCGTGCAACCTCGGGCAATGGTACGGATTTGCATGGAAGGAGCGGTAGCGTGTTATCATCTATCCAAGCGACAATCTGTTGCAGGTAGCGACTAAACGCACCATGCGCCGCGTGAAAATTAATCGGAATAAAGGTGCCGCCTTGGGCGAAGAAACGCATCGGTAGCGCTTTGTCTTCCACAATGTCCTTGCTGCCCAGCTCAAGAAAACGGCCCAGCGGTGCCAGCAGCGCGAGGCTAGCGTCAAGCAGACGGCCTGTGAGGGAGTTAAGGATCACATCCATCCCCTGTCCGTCCGATGCGGTCAGCAGAGTGGCAGCGAACTGTTCGTCGTGTGAATCAGCTACGGCATGTACGCCTAGCGAAAGCAAGTAATCGCGTTTCTGCTCGCTACCTGCTGTGGCGAAAATCTGTGCTCCGCAGCGTTTGGCAATATGTAGCGCAGCCAAGCCAACGCCCCCCGCCGCACTGTGGATCAATACTCGTTCTCCGGGTTGCAAATTAGCGCGCACCACCAGTGCGTAATAGGCGGTGAGGTATGCGATAGGCAGCGCAGCCGCCTGTTCGATGCGACAATGGGCTGGTTTTCTCACTACGCAATCGCTTTCTACCCGTGCGTACTGGACAAAACCACCGTTTAGCACCGCCATAACATCCTCTCCCGGGGCAAATTCAGTGACATTTTTACCCACGCGAGTAATGCGTCCGGCGCACTCCAGTCCCAATTGCAGCGGAGCCTCACCCGGCTGCTGCCGGAGCAATCCCGTGGTGAACAGCACATCCTTAAAGTTCAGTCCGGTGGCCAGTACCTCAATCTCTACTTGTGAATCCCCCAGCGCTAAGCGCGGCGTAGGGCACAACGCTAGCTTTCCTGCCCCCTCCCCCTCAGCGGCCAGCCGCAGTTGGTAGTTATCGGCACTGGGCACGCGCAGTCGCGTGTCGTCATCGACATCTTGTATGTGGAGCTGTACCTTGCGCTTCACCATTGCCGCACAGCGGGCAACCATCTCGCCTGCCATGTCGTAGAGCGTGAAAGCGTAGCTGTCACCCTCCTCATCGTGCCGATTGACAGTCAGCGCCACATGTAAGGTGTTCGGCAACGGGCGGTACAGGCGTAAATCCTGATAAAGGAAAGGTACCGAATCAGTATGAAAACCAGGCAGTTGTTCGACAACACTGCTGGCGATGTCCAACAGCGCAGGGTGCAGTGCGATCGTATCATTAGCGGCAACGGTGGGCAGGGCCAGCGTTGCGAAAACCTGAGTCTGGGCGGTATTGCCATACAGTTGTTGTACGCTGTGCCAGCGCGGCCCATAGTGGAAGTGCGTGCTCGATAATTCCTTTGTTGGAGGAGTGATAGTGTGCATCTCGCGCATCAGCCCCGTGAGATCGCACACAACATTATCGTCTACCATCAGACGCGTCGCCCTGCCTCTGGCATGGGTTGTTAACGTGCCACTAAAGCGCTCCGTCATTGATTTCACCTCGACACTAACTCCTTGCCCGTTAGGTGAAATGTCAACAAAAACGTCAACACTGCAGTTGTCCATCACAGTCAACGGTGCCAAAAAGACCAATTCATCAATGCAGATTTGGTCTTGCACAAAGTAATGGCGCAGAGCTTCATACGCCAGCGCCAGATAGCCGGTTCCCGGCAGCGTGGCGATACCGGATATCCGGTGCTCATCCAGCAGCCAATCGGACTCGGGGGATAATCGCGCGTAGTAGCTGGTGTCAGCCCCTTGTTGTTTATAAGCCTGTAGCAACGTTCCCGTCATCAATGGGCGCAGTCCACGCAAGACATCGTATTCACTGCCGTTTATAGCATCCAACAACATGCCCTGCTCACGCAATGCATCCAACCCGATACTGAGCGCATTCACCTTGTAGCGGGTACGCAGTTGCTGTGCCAGTGCATCCAAATAGGCGCTGGCGGTAGCATAGCCTGTCTGGCCAATCTCCGCATTCACGGCAGCCAACGAGTTACAGAACAGCAGTAGCAGACGCTCATCCAGCAGATTCCGTTGCGCTAACGCATGCAGCACATTAGCAGTACCCCGTTCTTTCACCGTTAGCGTGTCGCGTAGCGCAGATTCGCTCAATTGATGCAGTGTCAATGTGGTGGTAGCGTCGGCAGCAAAAATCACGCCATCCAACCGTCCATAGCGTTCGAGCAGAGTTGCCAGACAAGCTCTAACCGCCTCCGCCTGCGTCACGTCGCAGTGGATAACGTCTAATGCGTCCTGCTGCACCGCTTCATGGTGATAACCTGTGCGGCTGCTCAGTACCACACGGACTCCCTCACGCTGAGCAAGCGCTTCGCCGATCATGCGGCCAATCCCCTTTTCACCGCCGATAATCCACAGTACGTTGCCCGGTATACACCCTGTTTGAGGGGGTAAGTGCGCCAACAGCCGTGTCGGGATAAAGCGTCGCAGGTAAAGCATCCCCTGCCTGAGCGCCATTACCGTTTCTTGTTTCGGGGCCAGACGCTGGGTTAGCAAGTTCAGATTCTCATCACTGCTCTGCGCATCGATATCGATCAATCGTACTTCGGTCGGGTGCAGCTCTTGGGCAAACACGTTTACTGCGCCCGACAACGCTGCCAGCGTCGGTTCGGGATTATCCTCTTCCTGTACGCGAAACGCACCATGGGTCAATACTGTTAAGGACGCCAGCGGCGTGGTGCTGTGCATACACCAGCGAGCAACACGATAAAGTCCCGAGAGCGACTGTGTCAACGATGATCCTGCCTCCGCACCGGGAGCATACAAGCAATGTAACTGTCGGTAGGTTTTGTGTGCTAAAAGTGCGCAGATGTCGTGGAAATGCGTCAGAATACGGTCATTATCCCACACGTCGTCCTCTGACGATATCGGCAGCGGCATTGTGATGCTGTCGACACCACTACTCATCAGCGTCTGCTGTAACTTGTCGCCGTCAGCACTAATAATGATGATCAATTCGCCCGGCGCATAGAACGCCTCCCGCAAGGATGTGTCGTGCATCCGCCACAGCACACGCTGGAGCCACTCATCTTGCGGACGGCGCAGAGGATTTGGATACTGGCGATAACCGGAAAGTGCAGCACCATAGCGATAGTAATAAGTCTGTTCGAAGGGGTAATCCGGCAATGGAATGTGCTTGCCGAGTGCCGTCTGGTTAAAGCGTCTCCAATCAATATTCTCCCCCCTGACCCACAGCGCCGCCAGCGTACGATGCAACATGTGCTCATCATCGATCGCCGCGTTGGCTTTGCGTAGCGTCAACAGGGTCGGCTGATCGCTGTATTGGTTATGTCCTTGAATAAAGGTAGAGAGCGTATTACCCGGCCCACATTCGATAAACAGCGTGGGTTGTACCAACAGTTGCGCCGCACCTTCGCTAAACAGCACCGCGTTGCGCACTTGCTGCACCCAGTAATCCGGCGAGGTAGCTTGCTCCTCAGTAATCCATGTACCGCTTACATTAGATATAAAGCGCTTGTGCGGCGCGTGCATCGGGATTTGCCCCAGCAACTGTGCAAAATCGTGCAGCATCGGCGTCATCATGGCCGAGTGGAATGCGTGAGAGGTTTTCAGGCGCCTGTGCTGTATCCCGCCCTCGACTAAGCGTGTGCTCAAACGGGAAATGGCCGCCTGCTCGCCCGCGACTACGCAAAAATGCGCGCTATTATTAGCTGCCAGTTCAATACCCCGTTCTGCAGCTAGCCATGGGGTCAACTGTTCGCGACTAAGGTAGACCGCCATCATGCTACCGGGACGCATGGACTGCATCAAACGTCCGCGCGCCTCAATGACGTGCAGCGCATCCTCAAGAGTAAATACGCCAGCAATACAGGCCGCAACATACTCGCCCAGACTGTGCCCGATCATACTGTCCGGCGTAATCCCCAGATCAATCAAGGTGCGCGCTAGGCTGTATTCGACACAGAACAACGCCGGTTGTGTGAACTGCGTTTGATCAATATCCCGCGTATCCTCATCGTCAAACAACAACGCCTTGAGATCGACCGTCGAATAGCGTTGGAATGCAGCAAAGCAGCGATCCATGTGCTGGCGAAACATGGGTTGATGAGCATAGAGCGCGCTGGCCATGCCGTGATATTGGCTACCTTGACCAGGAAACATGAAGCAGATCTCCGCTGTCGTGCGCTGACCATTGAAGATTTCCGCTTGCAATATCGTGGCACAGGAGAGATCGATTTTCGACCCACGACTCACCAAATAAGCCCGCCGATGGTCAAAGGCTGTGCGTCCAGTTTGCAATGTATAAGCCACATCCGGCAGGCGCACCCCTACTCCATGCTTGACATATTCCAGTGTGGAGGCCACGCGCAACTCTAACGCAGCGGGTGTTTTAGCGGAGAACAACAACAGATAGCTGTCGCGTACCCCCGTCGCTGAAGGGTCGTCCTCATGTTGATGTGCTTCTAGTGCGATGCTGGCATTGGTGCCGCCGATGCCGAAGGAGCTCACCAGTGCACGACGAGGACGCGTCGACGGCCACGGTTGGACTTGCTGGTTAACGTACAATGCAGAACGCGATAGATCTATAGCAGGATTGAGTTGGCGAAAGTGCGCTGTTGGTGGCAACACTTGATGATGCAGGGCGAGCGTTGTTTTGATGACGCCCGCCACTCCCGCAGCGGAGTTGAGGTGGCCAATATTACTTTTCAGCGCTGAAACCACACAAAACGGAACAGGTGTTGGGCCAAACACCTCATTAAGCGCACGTAACTCAATAGGATCACCCAGCACCGTACCGGTGCCGTGCGCTTCCACCAATCCGATACTGTCGCTATCAAAACCGGCACGGCGCAAACTGGTGCGGATTACCGTTGATTGCCCGATCACACTCGGCGCGGTATAGCCGATTTTGTTATTGCCATCATTATTGACCGCCGAACCTTTGATCACACCATAGATGCAGTCCCGATCCGCCAGCGCGTCGTCCAGACGTTTTAGCAGCAGCATTCCTAAGCCATCACCGGTGACTGTGCCAGAGGCTTGGCTATCGAAAGGACGACAGACACCATCTCGCGCATTGATCATGCCTTCATGATATTCATAGCCCCGGTACGCAGGCATCTCGATAGAAACGCCGCCCGCCAATGCCGCATCGCAATCCCGGTTACGTAGTGCGATGCAGGCCTGGTGGATAGCCACTGCCGAAGTGGAGCAGGCGGTGTCAAGCGTCACGGCAGGGCCGGTGAGGTTAAGCGCATGGGCAATCAATGCTGTGACGGAATGGATATTCAGGATACTGGCCTTGTACAGGGCGGTAGAGTCGGTAGTGTCTTGCATTACCGCATTAAGCCAGTGGGGGGATGTCAGCAGTCCGGCATAAATGCCAATCGCACCAGTAAAGGTGGCAGGATCGCACCCAGCGTGTTCCAGAGTTTGCCAGCAGCACTGATGCAATAAGCGAATTTGCGGATCCATACATTCCGCCTCGTTGGGAGTATAACCAAAGAAATCCGCATCAAACCATTCGTGATCATCAACAATCCCTTTGGTTTTTATATAATTCGCTTGTTTAAGCGTGTCAGGTGTCACACCATGCGCGCGCAACTCTTCATCACTGAACAGTGTTAATCCCGATTCCCCTCCTACAACCAGCGTCCACAACGCTGCAATATTCGCCGCACCGGGGAAACGTCCCGCCATACCGACAATCGCCACCGGCATGTCGCTGTAGACAACAGCACGCGTTGGAATTGCATCCTCCGGCGATACGGCAGTATCGAGAAAATGTGCTAACGCCGTGAGCGTTGGGTACTTAAAGAGATCGGTAATATCAATCTCCAAGCCAAGTTGCCGCTTAATATCCCCTTTAACCCTGATGGTATCCAATGAGGTGCCACCGAGGGCGAAAAAGGAGGCATTGCTATCAATGTCTTGTCTATCAAGTACGCGTTGCCAGATAGCATGCAGCGCATGTTCCATGTCACTATGCACCTCTGATATCGTGGTGGACACGGCGTTGCACTGAGTTGCGGGCAGGAGATACCGCAACTGCGCCAAGTCGGCCTTGCCACTATGGCTTTTTGCAATCTCCGTCACCACCACCAAGGATTCCGGAATAGCGAATGGCGGCAATCTGTCAGCCAATTGCCCTCGAACTTCCACCTCATCATAGCTATCATTGACGCAGACCACTGCCGCAATATGCAGCGTTTCACGTACGCGGTAAGGAACCACTACCGCCTCGATAATGCCGGAGCACTCCAGCAGGCGCTGCTCGATCTCTCCGGTTTCAATTCGTTGTCCATTGATCTTAATTTGACCGTCTTTACGCCCAAAACAGTCAACACAGCCATCATCCAGCAACCGGGCATAATCGCCAGTTTTGTACATCATACCGCCGGGAATAAAAGGATCAGGGACAAAAACCGTCGCACTTAGCGCCGGGTTGTTCTGATAGCCGATGGCGACCCCCACTCCACCCGCCACTAGTTCACCGGTGGCACCGATAGGCAACAAATGCCCATGGAGATCGGTAATGTAGAGCGAGGTGCCCGGTACCGCGTATCCTATCGGGACTCGGGCGGGTTGCAACCCGTTGAAACGATATGCGGTGGTAAAAATAGTGTTTTCCGTCGGCCCATAACCGTTTGTCACCACCAGATGCGGGTATTTTTGCATCACGTCGTTGACATGCCACGCAGATACTGCTTCGCCGCCCACCGTAATGTGTTGTAACATACCGAAGAAATCGGCACCTTCTGCCACATAGGAGTTAAACAAGGATGAGGTAAACCAGGCGCGCGCCACCTGTTCATCAGCGATCGTGCGGCGAATGTGATTGATATCAAGTAATGCCTGTTTGCTGAGTAATACTAGTTTGCCGTGGTTGAGCAAGGTAGACCACATCTCAAACACCGAAACATCAAACTCAAATGGGCAGGTCAGCAGCGTTGTCTCACCGCTCTCCACCTTCAGCGGGCTGTCGCCTTGTATCAGGCGCAATAAACCGCGGTGCGCCACCGCGATACCTTTTGGCTTACCCGTCGACCCCGATGAATAAATCACATAAGCGCGAGAATCTGGTGTGATAACCGGAAATACCACCGAGGGCGCGACGGGAAATGCACAGAGGTCACTCTGCGCAACGTTTAATGCATCTAGCGGTTTGCCATGTACCAGCAACAGCGCCAAGCCGCTGTCATCAATAATTTCCTGCATCCTACCCACTGGGTAGTCGGGGCTGATGGGCACATAAGCAGCCCCGATCAACATGATGGCGATGATGGCAACCACGGTGTTTACCCGGCGTTCGCTAATTATGCCTACAGTATCGCCAACCATAACACCCTGCTGTACCAAATAAGCCGCGAGCTGCTCAGCTTGTGCTGCCAACTCCGAATAGGTCAACGCGCACAATTCATCAACCACTGCGACCTGTGCTGGCGAAGTCGCAGCAACTTGATGAAATTGTTCGATGACGTTGGATTGACTATCCCAATCCCGGCATGCCATGCGTTCCAGATAGGGTTGAAGTACCTGCGCCTGCTGCCATGGGGACAAGTTTACCAACGCAGCAATGGGGCGCTGCGGATTGTCCACCAGTTGTTCAAGCAGATAACTCAGGTGCATCAGCAACGCTTGCGCCATGTTGTTGGTCAGGTAGTTAAGGGCATATGCAATACTGAAACGGAATCCCTTCTGTTGAGTGATGGTCAAGGTCAGCGGATAGTGCGTTTGTTCATGTACACTGAGATGGCGAATTGCCACGGGCGACGCGCATGACAATAATGTCATATCAACGGGATAATTCTCCAACACCACTAAGGTATTAAAAAGATCCCCAGCATGACCTTCTTTATGTACCAACCGTTGTATGCTGGCTAAGGCATCATGTTCATTGCTGTAGTGAGCTATTAGTGTTTGGTGCATACGTTGTAAGTGTTGCAACAGTGTCGCCCCATCATCACGCAGACGCAGCGGCAACGTGTTAATAAATAGCCCTAGTGTTTCTTCTATACCATCAATTGGTATATTTCGCCCTGATATTGTCGCGCCGAATAACACATCGTCAGCATAGCACCAACGTTGTAGCAGGATGCCCCAGGCCACATAGAAGATTACTGCGGGGGTGATACGATAATCGCTGCATAGCGTCTGTATTTTCTGACACACATCCGGAGACAAATTGATCTCCACATGATTTGTTTGATTAACGTAAGAATTGTTCTCGGCTTCAGTATCTGTGTGATATTGTGACAGCGGCACGATACAAGTTGGTGTTCCCTCCCGAAGATATGCAGCCCAATAGTCGTGCTGAAAGGTGTGACGTCGGGCCGACAGTGTGTCTACAAGGGGTTTCAGAGATGAGGGGATAATGGCGCTATCATCCCTCACACCACTGACCACAGCCGCTCCATAGAGTTGGAGCAACTGTTTAATGAAAAGGGATAAGCTCCAGCCATCCATCACAATATGATGGTATGATAGTATAAAAGCACTTTCTTTCGTTGACTGAATAAGGTAGGCCCGGACTGGGATCGTTTTCAAGGAAAATGGGTATTTTAAATCAGCCTGTAGCAGTTGAGGAATTATAGCATCAATACCGTCATCCTGCGGGACAGGAATGATAATGTCATCATTAGCTAGTAGAAAACGTATTTCCTCTTGCTCACAGTCTAACACATATATATCCGGCAACACATCGGTCTTCACCACCTGACAAGGGCGCTCATCAATCTCCCAGTTATAATCAGTGCGAAAACACTCATGCTTTCGAAATAACGTTTCCAGCGCCCACTTGAAGTGGGCGCTATCTACATGCTGAGAAAAAATGCATGTAAAATGCTCATGGTAGTTACTCCTTTTCTTATCCTTTAAGGAATGGAATAAAAACCCCTGTTGACTTGGTGTTAGCGGTAACTGCTTACGCGTGTCCATCTTATTACATGGAAAATCTCCAGAGGTATTATCCATAACCATCACCTTATTATCGGATTTATAGATTATTTAACATGATTATTCTAAATGGCACACCTATCCGCAAGTATAGTTTTTTATTGCGTATTCATATAATCATATTGCATTTTATCACTTACAGGAATACCCCCAAAAAATCCTTATATTCTGATTACATGTTTTTCTTCAATGAATTAGATTCTGTCTGTAAGCAAAAACATGTAAGTCATGCAGTACATACATGATGTAGCGGGTATGAATTGATACAGCCACCACATAGAAAATAATGCGTAATTCCCATTTACATAAAAACCGTTGTATCGTAAATTCCTCTTAAATACTGCCAAAACAACAGATACACAGATACACAGATACACAGATACACAGATACACAGATACCATTCAGGATGGGGGGAAACATGGATAAGTTCAAAGAAAAAAACCCGTTATCTCTGCGTGAAAGACAAGTATTGCGCATGCTGGCACAAGGTGATGAGTACTCTCAAATATCACATAATCTTAACATATCAATAAACACAGTAAAGTTTCATGTGAAAAACATCAAACATAAAATACAAGCTCGGAATACGAATCACGCTATACACATTGCTAACAGGAATGAGATTATCTAAATGAGGATTGATATATTAATTGGACATACTAGTTTTTTTCATCAAACCAGTAGAGATAACTTCCTTCACTATCTCAATGAGGAAGAAATAAAACGCTATGATCAGTTTCATTTTGTGAGTGATAAAGAACTCTATATTTTAAGCCGTATCCTGCTCAAAACAGCACTAAAAAGATATCAACCTGATGTCTCATTACAATCATGGCAATTTAGTACGTGCAAATATGGCAAACCATTTATAGTTTTTCCTCAGTTGGCAAAAAAGATTTTTTTTAACCTTTCCCATACTATAGATACAGTAGCCGTTGCTATTAGTTCTCACTGCGAGCTTGGTGTCGATATTGAACAAATAAGAGATTTAGACAACTCTTATCTGAATATCAGTCAGCATTTTTTTACTCCACAGGAAGCTACTAACATAGTTTCACTTCCTCGTTATGAAGGTCAATTACTTTTTTGGAAAATGTGGACGCTCAAAGAAGCTTACATCAAATATCGAGGTAAAGGCCTATCTTTAGGACTGGATTGTATTGAATTTCATTTAACAAATAAAAAACTAACTTCAAAATATAGAGGTTCACCTGTTTATTTCTCTCAATGGAAAATATGTAACTCATTTCTCGCATTAGCCTCTCCACTCATCACCCCTAAAATAACTATTGAGCTATTTCCTATGCAGTCCCAACTTTATCACCACGACTATCAGCTAATTCATTCGTCAAATGGGCAGAATTGAATCGCCACGGATAATCTAGACACTTCTGAGCCGTCGATAATATTGATTTTCATATTCCGTCGGTGGTGTAAGTATCCCGCATAATCGTGCCATTCACATTTAGAGATCATCCGGCATAATCAATCTGCCAACGAAGGAGAGCGCTATGCGTAAAGCCCGTTTTACTGAGCATCAGATCATCGCCGTGATTAAGTCGGTTGAAGCCGGACGAACTGTTAAAGATGTCTGTCGCGAGGCCGGAATCTCTGAAGCCACCTATTACAACTGGAAGTCCAAATACGGCGGCATGGAGGCTTCTGATATTAAGAAAATCAAGGATCTTGAGGACGAGAACCGCCGTCTAAAACAAATGTTTGCCGACCTGAGTCTGGAGAACCGGGCGCTGAAAGACGTTATCGAAAAAAAGCTTTAAAACCAGCCTTTAAGCGTGAGCTGGTTACTCATCTGATAACGACGTTCGAACTCAGTATCCGTCAGGCCTGCCGGAGTCTGAACCTGAGCTGGTCTGTCGATTTTATGCATGATGCCCTGGTCTGTGGCCGTCGTTTTCGCATGTTCAATGTCGTTGATGATTTTAACCGTGAGGCATTGTCGATTGAAATCGATCTGAATCTGCCAGCTCAGCGAGTGGTCCGTGTACTCGACAGGATCGCGGCAAACCGTGGCTATCCGGCCATGCTTCGTCTGGATAACGGCCCGGAATTTATCTCCCTGGCACTGGCTGAATGGGCAGAGAAACATGCAATAAAACTGGAGTTTATCCAGCCGGGTAAGCCGACGCAGAACGCTTTCATTGAGCGCTTTAACCGGACATACCGAACAGAAATACTCGATTTTTATCTGTTCAGAACGCTGAATGAAGTACGGGAAATCACTGAAAAATGGTTATCAAAATATAACTGTGAACGCCCGCATGAATCGCTGAATAATATGACACCGGAGGAATACCGACAGCGCCATTATTTGGCCGGGATCTCAAAAAGTGTATGGAACTAAAATGGGTCTATTTACACTGCTGCTACGATAATGCCTGCGTGGAAAGCTTCTTTCATTCACTGAAAGTGGAATGTCTCCATGGAGAACACTTTATCAGCCGGGAAATAATGCGGGCAACGGTGTTTAATTATATCGAATGTGATTACAGTCGCTGGCGACGGCACAGTTGGTGTGGCGGTCTCACTCCGGAACAATTTGAAAACCAGAACCTCGCTTAGAGCAGTGTCCATATTACGAGGGTAGGATCAGTCGTTTCTTTCGCGGTAACTTTATATGATCGCTGTGTACCAGCATCGAGAGAAGAAATTCAGGATGTATTCAACACTGAGTTCACAAGCTCTGTAGCTATTAAGTCAGTATTATTTACGTTTACGATACATGTTATTATCGCAGGATCTTTATCTTGGTAGTGATACTGCGAGTGGATACACCCCCACTCAGTATCTTCTATAACTATGGCTTTTGGTTCTTCAGGCATCATACCTTCCATAACACGTTCTTGATGGATACGTAACTTGTAGTACTTCTCTGGAGATGAAGAAATTTCAACGAGTACAGATTGTAGATGTACGAAGCCTAGAAATTTAAAACACTCGGATTTTGTAGAGGATTTTAATGATAAAGTCCAGATAACAAACACGTTATTGGAACCATCACCATAATTTTTAGTGTCAATCTTATCTACCAGCTCCTCGTTGATTAACATAGACTGATTTAGCAACTTCCGCTTCACGCCCTGAGCGGACTGTTATCGCTCTTTAGACACAGTTCCACTAGGGGAGAGGATCAGCGCTTCCCACGTAGGGACACTATAGTAACTATCACCACATGCAGTAGGGAAGCTCAAACCAAATTTATGTAGCCAGCTCCTATTGGTGGTCATTCTGGTGGTCTTGACAGGAAGATAACTCTGGTTTAGCTTACTTATTAGCCACTTACTGGCAAAGGCGATCCCAGTCAGAGGAGCCAGATTCAGAAAAGCCTGCTTACGAGCAGGCTTTTTGCTTTCTTATCGCAATACTTTCAATCTATCTCTATTCAGAAATTATCTACGCGTTCGATCATTCGTATTTGATGCTGTGCTCATCCTGTAGCCTGATTTTCACCAGCACCGCACCCAGCAACGCCAGATCCACCAGCACCGCCAGAGCATAGACAAAGCCTCCCTTTCCTGAATCGGCATAGTGACTGGTTAGCAGAATAGCCAGGGTAATAATAACGATACTCGCTATCGTCGGGATGTTCGCCATCATCCTCGACAAACCTCTTTCTGCCGCATGGGTTTGCCAGACAATGCCCAACCCTAATCCACCAAAGACGATTCCCGGAATGAGATCCAACCAACCGTGTTCGCTATTCCATATCACCAGAACCAGTAACCAACCTATAGCGGACAGCACAAAGGCATAACACGATATTGTCACGCAATAATGCGCTGGCCACGGCTGCCAACGCGCGATTGCATAGCCAACAGCAAAAGCCCCCGTCAGCGCCAGCAGCAACGCTAAACTAGCGATAGCGCCAATAATGGCGGAAACGCTCAATAACAGCGCGCCTGCCGCGAATAGGCTGCTTAGCGCGATAGCTTGCGCACGCGGTTCAACACAGGATGTTGCTACTACAGCACGCGGGGGCGGGAAAATACTCATTTTTCACTCCTGACATTCTCAAGCGATGGTGAATTAAATTCACCGCTTTTTTCACATCTCAGTAGACTAGCGCCTGTATAATTACCCACACAAACGCATAGATTTCAGCCATAGATGAGAAAAACTCAGTCATGAGAAAAAAACGTCTCCCCCCGCTGGGCGCGCTGCGCGCCTTTCATGCCGTTGCCCACTGCCGCAGTTTTAAACGCGCCGCCGATATGCTCGGGGTGAGCGCTACCGCAGTAAGTCATCAAATCAAGCTGCTGGAATCCGTGCTGGAGTGTCGGGTCTGTGAACGCAATGCCCTTGGCGTCAGCCTTACCGAAAGCGGCGAAATTCTCTATGTCGGCACCCAGCGCGCCTTTAGCGCGCTGGAAGAGGCTACCGCGCAAATTGTTCGCTCACACCAGCCGCCGTCGCTCACCGTCACCACGACTTCCAACTTTCTGACTCACTGGCTGGTACCGAGACTGGCAGCATTTAAAGCGGAATTTCCCGCCATTGACCTGCGGCTACATACCAGCGTCGAACGGGTGGATCTCAACCAGCGCAGCGTGGATGTCGCGATTCGCTATCGTGAAACGCCGGAGCGCGAACTGCACTGTACCTTGCTACATGAAGACCGATTTATCGTCGTCGCCAGCCCCGCGCTGGGTATTACACGGCTGGAGGATTTGCGTCACGCGACCCTGTTCCACATTGAACATCGTCACGTTCCGGCAGATTCGCCGGGCTGGGAGAACTGGCAACGCCGCTACGGACCCCCGCAGCTGAATATCGACGCAGGGTTAACCTTCAGCGACGAGACGCATGCGCTACAGGCGGCGGTGGCGGGACAAGGCGTGGTGATTGCCAGCGAACTGCTGGCGCGCGATCTGTTGCAACGCGGGGTATTAGCGGCGCCATTTGAAATGTTCTTACCGGGAGCAAACTATTATCTGGTGGCGACACAAGAGCTAGCCCAGCGCGCCGATATCAGCGCCTTGCGGGACTGGCTACTGCAGCAGATAGCGATGAGTTGAAACCAGAGAAAGAGGCAGATATCGGACGATATCTGCCTGACTGAATTTTTACCAACCGCAGACGTTAGTCTCTTCGTCAGACTCATAACCGCGCACAATATTGATGAGCTCTTTCACCGCATCAGCGGCATGCAGTGGATCCTGAAGCGCCTCGATTGCAGCAAAATCTTTATCTACCGATACACCGTTATTATTGTTCGTCACCATCAGACTGAACCCTTTGCCCTGTGCGTTATCGGTTGAAAGATCCTGAAGCAATTCCGCTACTGCCTGAACCGCGATATCAGGGACATAAAGCGCCATCGGCTTGAGATAAATTTTCTCTCGTTTTTCATTATTGTTGTTATTGACTATCGCTAATGAGTAACCTTTATTTTCACTGTTCATAGACTCAACTTATCCCTCAATCAGAATTTTAGGGTCGACGTAAAAATCGACATTAAATACGGTATTGTCAGTTAATGCCTCAATGCAGTGCCATTTTTCCGGAGGAAAGACACCAAACTGCCCCGCTTCAATAGTCATCGTTTCAACAGGGTCTGGGCTCGTTTCATCGGCATAACCATAATAGCGTATTGCGCCCTGCATCACCGATAAACGCGGGTAGACGCCCTGTCGCGTACCGGCATCAAGATGGCGTTTCCAGATGGACGCGGGCGCAGTCTCTTTAGTCCACATGGGGGTGGAACGGGTCTGAACATAATGGGTCGGTATAATGATTCGCTGCATGATTTGCCTCTCTTTCCGCGCCGTGAAATAGCGCCGCGAATGGAACGATATATTGCATATCATATACCCCTTTCAATTGCTAAGGGTATTGTTTTTTCGAATCTATTTTACCTACCACTATTTATACCCATTACGGATTATCGCTATTTAAAATATAAAAAAGCGCCAGTGATAGTTCACCGGCGCCAGTTTAAAGACTGAGGATTATCTTGTTTCAGTTGTTATTTAACTGCCCCGGCTTGCCAATTAAATAGCCCTGAACGAGATCGCAACCCAATTGTTGCAGCGAGGTTAATTGTTCCTCGGTTTCAACACCTTCGGCGACAATGCGCATATGTAAGCTTTTCCCCATACTGATGATCAGGCGCACAATATCGAGGTCATCTTTTTGCATAGGTATATTGACTACAAACGAGCGATCAATTTTGATCTTATCAAAGGGGAAATAACTCAACCGTGACAATGACGAATACCCGGTGCCAAAATCGTCAATCGAAATCTGAATCCCCTGCTCGCGTAACTGGCTGAGGATCTCCAGCGAGCGCGTATTTTCGTTAAATACATCAGATTCCGTAATCTCAAGATCAAGGCGCCGCGGGTCGAGGCCCGTCTTCTTTAGCACCGCAACCACCGTGTCTGTGAGTGAGGTATTGATAAGTTGAATCGGTGAGACGTTAACCGAAACCTTCAGCGGTTGCTCCCAGCGGGCCGCTTCCTCACAGGCAGTCTTCAGCACCCACTCGCCAAGTTGGTTAATCAGGCCGGTTTTCTCCGCCACCGGGATAAATTCCGTAGGCGGTACCATGCCCCGCAGCGGATGAAACCAGCGAACCAGCGCTTCGTAACCATAAATTTCACGCGACACCGTGTCGGCGATCGGCTGGTAGTAAACCTTGAACTGGTCATTTTCCAGCGCATGCAGCAGATCGTCCTCAAAGGATTTGTTGTCCTGTAAACGTTGCAACATGCCGGGACGGAAAATCTCCACATGTCCCGCACCGGATTTTTTCGCTTCATACAACGCCAGATCGGCACATTTGTATAAGTAATCAGTGCGACTTTCAGCATCGGAGATTACGATGCCAATGCAAGCCCCGATGTTAATTAATGAATCGTAGATCTGGTACGGCTGGCTGATTTTCTCGCGGATCACATCCGCCCGCTCCAGCGCCATTTCTTCGCTCAGATCCTGCGATACCAGGGCAAATTCGTCGCCTCCAAGCCTGTACAGCGTCTCTGATGTTTTACGGAAGAACGACAGGCGGCTGGCGAGCTCCTGCAGCAGTTTGTCACCAGCATCATGCCCCAGGGTATCGTTAACATCTTTAAAATTATCCAGGTCGAACAGCATAACCACAGCGCAACCATGATAAGGTTTCACGTGATTAACCACTTCCTGTAGCCTCTGCCAGAAAGAGAGGCGATTAGGCATGCCTGTTAACGAATCGTGATAAGCATCATATTGCAACCGGCGGTTCTGTACCTGCAATTTCTCTTTCGACAGCTGCAAGTCATTCGCGAGCAATTTCATGCGCACATGAGCGCGTCGCAAGTTGTTATTTTGCCGAAGCATCAATAGCCCAAGAGTGATACACATCGTAATCAGCAAGATTGAAATCACCGAATAGATGTAATAGAGATGCTGAATCTTATCGTGCGTAAGATTAACGACATCAAAGTCCTGCGCCAGGGTCATGGAGGCCAGTGAGGTCATCGGACCATCTAACTTACTCATGGTATGCAGCAGAATCACCATCTGCTCAGGCGTCATGGTGTCCAGTTGCCGATCGAGTTGATCGAGGATCTGAATCAGACTGGTCACCGTTGCCTGCCGCTGCTCGCTTTTTCTGATGAACTGACCAAGATCGCCCTGTTGCAGCAGCTCGATCTGGCTCATCATTATTTCCAGGCGCAGGCGTACCTCATCGCGGTCGGTTCCCTTCACGTTCAGCGCCAGGGCGCTTAAACGAGCCTCGAGACGCATGTATTCGGAGACCATCTGAGACACAGACCACGAGTCGGTATAACGGGTTAATTTTTGCAGCTCACTCTGCCGCTCATGCACCAGATAGGTAATGTATCCGGTGACGATAAAAAGCGACAAAATAATGGCAGTGAGTATTCGATTCAAGATCAGAGCCTTACTCAATTATAATCTTTGAAACCTGCCATGCCGAGCGGGAATAATAGATTTGGTTCTGTAACTCCGCGCTACTATCGTAGGGATAAACAATAAAAAGGGGCCCTTTATCACGAATGCGCATATATTCACCATTCATCTTCAGCGCCAGGATCACCGGGAATTTATGAAAATCCTCCACTGGTACCTCAGTGGTATAATCGTTAAGGGCCATCACCTTCGCCGTCTTACCTTGCGCGCCCACTAAGTCCATAAGTTTGCTAAGTGAAATACCATCAAAGCGCACTTTCCCTGAATACCACGGAGTGGTGGTGATCACTGTCTCATTGCCCAATTTTTCTAGCGCGGCAATGTCAAATACGGCGGTATCACCTTCGTTTGTATTGGTAATCTTTCCTGAAATGGTTAAAACGGGTTTGCCTGTTGGCGCAGGCAGTTTTTCTGCGAAAGCATTGGGTAAAACCAAAACATAAAATAAAACTGCAAAAATTAGACGCATATCACCCACCATATCCAGCGTTGGAGATAGTAATTGTAAACCATTTACGTGAATTCTTAAAAGCTGTCCCAGTAGGACCACAAAAATAAAATAGCAGTTATGGTCAACAGTTAACCCACACCAGTGGTGGAAATTAAATGTTCGATTTAGACATTTTTTACTTTATTGTCTTTCATGCTGGTAAAAAACTTTTCAGCTGCGCTTATGCGCGGTAATCTCGTTAACGGCGCGAAGATAAGAAAGCGTCTCATTCAAATAATAACAAGTTAACAACAAACAGGACAGGCATGGACTCAACGCTTATTTCTCCCGACTCCGGCAAGGGGGTTGCTTCTCTTCATCGCGCTCGTCGTGCGGCATGGGGAAGCTTTGCCGGCGCCGTCGTCGACTGGTACGATTTTCTGTTGTACGGCATTACCGCCGCACTGGTGTTCAACCGCGAATTTTTCCCACAAATTGGCCCGGCGATGGGCACGCTCGCAGCCTTCGCGACCTTCGGCGTCGGCTTCCTCTTCCGCCCGCTCGGCGGCATTATCTTCGGCCATTTCGGCGACCGTTTAGGCCGTAAGCGCATGCTGATGATGACCGTGTGGATGATGGGAATCGCCACCGCCTGCATCGGCCTACTGCCTTCCTTTAACCAGATTGGCTGGTGGGCGCCGGTTTTGTTGGTTATTTTACGCGCAGTGCAGGGTTTCGCCGTCGGCGGCGAATGGGGCGGCGCGGCGCTGCTGTCGGTTGAAAGCGCGCCAAAAAACAAAAAGGCGTTCTATAGCAGCGGCGTGCAGGTGGGTTATGGCGTCGGTCTGTTACTCTCTACTGGGCTGGTATCGCTTATCAGCAGTTTCACCACCGATGAGCAGTTCCTTAGCTGGGGCTGGCGCCTGCCATTCCTGTTTAGCGTAGTGCTGGTACTGGGGGCATTGTGGATCCGCAACGGCATGAGCGAGTCGGCAGAATTTGAACAACAGCTGCAGAAAACGCCAGCCGCGAAGAAAAAACGCCTGCCGGTACTGGAAGCGTTGGCGCGCCATCCCGGCGCCTTCTTATTGATCATCGCCCTGCGCCTGTGTGAACTGTTAACGATGTACATCGTGACCGCCTTCGCCCTCAACTACTCGACACAAAACCTCGGCCTGCCGCGTGAACTGTTCCTCAATATTGGGTTGCTGGTGGGCGGTATTAGCTGTATTACCATTCCCTGCTTTGCGTGGCTGGCGGATAGGTTTGGCCGCCGTCGTATCTATATTACCGGGGCACTGATCGGAACATTAAGCGGCTTCCCCTTCTTTATGGCGCTGGAGCAGCACTCGCTGTTCTGGATCCTGTTTTTTGCCCTGATGCTGGCCAACATCGCCCATGATATGGTGGTCTGCGTACAGCAGCCGATGTTTACCGAAATGTTTGGCGCCAGCTATCGTTACAGCGGCGCAGGCGTAGGCTACCAGGTGGCCAGCGTGGTCGGCGGAGGTTTTACGCCATTTATCGCCGCCGCGCTGGTCACCTTCTCTGGCGGGTCATGGCATAGCGTGGCGATTTATCTGACGGTCGGCTGCCTGCTCTCCGCCGTTACGGCGATGTTGATGAAAACCCGCCATCCGGCATAAAAACGGAGGCTTTATGCGCGAACCACATAACGCAGGCTGTTTGCCCATCCGCTTCAATATCGGCGGATTACCGATTGTCCAATGCGATGATCCCACGCTCGCCGAACAGCCTCTGTTCGAGCGCGCGCGCGGCGGCGAAGCCGTCGCTCAACTCTGGCAGGCGCCGCAAGGGTTCGTGGTTCCTGGCAGTTACCGGAAATTCGCCAATCTGGCCACCGTCAGTGAATCCTTTGCCGCCGGTGGCTGGCCGGTGTGGATGCGTCGATCCGGAGGCGGGCTGGTGCCGCAGGGGCCCGGGATCCTCAACCTGAGTCTTGCCTGGCCGGTAATCCAGCCATTAGGCGAAGCCGCCGAACCCATCTATCTGTTGTTATGTGGAATATTGCAACGCACGCTTTCGACTTTTGGCGTCGAAAGCCATTTTCAAGCCGTCAGCGGTTCTTTTTGCGACGGCCGCTATAATCTGGCCTGCGGTGAGGGAGAAAACGCGCGCAAGATTGCCGGTACCGCTCAATACTGGCGGCCCATAGCCGAAAGCCAGGGTCACATTGTCCTGGCGCACGCCGTGATATTACTGGATGCCGATCTGCAGGCCGCACATCAGGCGGCCAATGATATCGAGGCGCTGCTCGGCAGCGGTAAGGTCTACCGCGCGGACAAAACGATTACGCTCGCCGAATTATTGCCCGGTGAACCCGACCTCATCGAGCGATTCAGGCTGGCGCTAGCTAAGGCATTGCAACGGGTGTCTTAATAGCATCACTGGCGCGCTTTTTGACCGGCGGCAAGACGCAGACGGGCCTGCTGTTCGATATTCTCCAGTAGTTCCTGCACATCGTCCTCACCGATATCAAGGAACTGCCCTTCCATCAGCGCGGCGTGAATATCCTCGCGAGTGACTGCAATCCCCATCGGCACTACATTCGGCTTCACCTCTTCCGCCGCCAGCGGATGCGGATAGCGGCGACCAACCAGATTGTTGAAGACGATCGCCAGCAGCGCCAGCATCATGGAGTTCAATAATACCGGCGTCAGCACAAACTGGTAGCCTTCACTGTGTACGCCGGCGCCGCCAAGGATGGCCGTGAGCGCCACCGCGCCGCCAGGCGGATGCAGACAACGCAAAAAGTACATTCCAGCGATCGCCAGCGCCGCCGCCAGGCCGCAGGCGATTGCCGTATCCGGCACCAGTAGTCCGACGGTGACGCCGATCAGCGCCGAAAGCACGTTGCCGCCAACGATAGACCAGGGCTGAGCAAGCGGGCTGCTGGGTACGCCAAATAGCAATACCGCTGAGGCCCCCATCGGCGCAATAAACCACAGATTCACCTCACCCAACAGCCAGTGGCTGAACATACTGGTCACCGCCAGTCCGGTTCCCGCACCGATCGATCCCAGTACAATATGCTTTTTAGCAACGGGTAAGGCATGAGGTTTTAAACGGCCGAGAAAAATACGCGCACGAGAAAATAGCGGGCGCTGTAAAACGCGTAACATCGAACAAATCGCTCACATCATAGGAATAAATGATGTTTCATTGTCTTTATTTAACCATTCATTAACAACCATGTATTTATGATGCCTATTATTTGCAACTTTACCGGGCAGTGTGGGTTATGTGATTTTTACACCCTGCGTTAGAATCATCTTCCCCACCGGGGTTAAACCCACTCTACGGATTAAAGGTCACAATACGGTGAATAATAAGACAAATTTAACGAAAGAAGTGGCATGGGCCAGCCAGAATATGCCGCGTACCCTGCGTCAGGTGGCGGCCCTTCCTGACCTCAGCGAAGTGCGCCTGGCCTGCTGTATGCATCTGGATATGAAAATGATCCCGCTGGTGCAGGGACTCCTTGAGAAAGGGGCGAAAGTCTTTTTGACCACCTGTAATCCAACCACCGTGCAGGATGAGGTTGTCTCCTGGCTGGTGGAACGTGGCGCGGAAGCCTGCGCCTGGCGCAATATGAGTGACGCCGACTGGCAACAATCATGGGAAAAAGCCATCGCCTGGGAGCCAACTCACCTTTGTGAAATGGGCGCGGATATTACCACCCTGCTCCACCAGCGCGGCGAGTTCGGCAATGTCGTCGCCGGCCTTGAAGCCACCGGCTCCGGCGTCAATCGCCTCGGTGATATTCGCCCCGGCTACCCTATCTTTAACTGGGATGATCTGCCGGTCAAAGAAGGGCTACATAACCGCCATATGGTTGGCCTGACGGCCTGGCACACATTCTTCCAGACTACTCACCTGACCCTACATGAGAAAAAAGTGCTGGTGATCGGCTACGGCCTGGTCGGGCAAGGCGTCGCCGCCGCGGCAAAAGCCTTCGGCGGCCAGGTTATGGTGGCGGAAATCGATCCCGCGCGCCGTTTACAGGCCGCTTATGACGGCTGGCATGTCGTGGATTTACAGGATGCCATCGCATCAGCCGACGTCGTCGCTACCGCCACCGGCGGCAAAAAAGTGGTCAACAGCCTGGCGCTGGACAGCGCTAAAGATGGCGTATTTATTCTCAACGTCGGCCACGTGGCGGAAGAGATTGACTGCGAACACCTGCGCCAGTTCCCGCATGAAGAGGTTATGCCCTATATCAACGCTTATCGGATGCCGGGGAAAACAATCTATCTAATGGCCGATGGCTCAATGCTCAACCTTACCGCCGGTTTTGGCGATAGCCTGAATGCGTTTGATGTCACCCTTGCGGTGATGGCCAGCGGCATTCGTCATATTGTTACCGACGGCATGCAGGCTAAAGCGGATGTTTATCTGCTGCCGCAAAGCGTGTGGCAGCAGGCGCTGTAAGCACTATTTCGGGGGGCCGGTCGGCGCCCCGAAGCCACTTAACGGGTTTCCGGCAACACGATATTGCTCTCAGCCAGCGTCCCCATATTGTTGAACATCGCCCCTGCCGCCTCGACCAGATGCATGGCTAACGCCGCGCCGCTGCCCTCGCCTAAGCGCATGCCCATCTCCAGATAAGGTTGCAACTGCAGGTGCTCCAGCGCAATACTTGCCCCCTTCTCCGCCGACAGATGCGACGGAATCAGGTACGGATGCAACTGTGGCGCGATCCGGCAGGCCGCCAGTGCCGAAGCGTACGATAAAAAGCCATCGAGTATCACCGGCAATCCGCAGGAAGCCGCGCCCAGCATGACCCCAGCCATCCCGAGCAAGTCAAAACCGCCCACTTTCGCCAGCACGTCGAGGCCATCGCCCGCTGACGGCTGATTGACCGCTATCGCCCGGCGTACCACTTCCGCCTTATGCGCCAGCTGCGATACCGGCAGGTTTGCGCCGATGCCCACAACATCGCCGGCATCATGGCCGGTCAGCACGCTGACCACGGCCGCAGCAGGAGTAGTGTTCGCCATCCCCAACTCGCCCACGCCAAACAGACGCACGCCCTGCTCCGCAAGCTGACGGGTGTAGCGCATGCTCGCCAGCAGCAGCGCTTCGGCCTGCTCCCGGCTCATCGCCGCGGTACAGGCAATATTGCCGCTACCGCGCGCCACTTTCATATTTACCAGCCCAGGGATCGGTTCGGCGTCAATACCGATGTCAACTACCTGAACATCAGCCCCGGCCTGCGCAGCCAGCACGCAAACGCCGGTATTCTTACGGGTCATATTGGCCGCCTGGATAGCGGTCACCGCTTGTGGCGAGACGGTAACACCTTCATGCCAGACGCCGTGGTCGGCGCACATGACCACGATAGTTTTGCGTGCAAAACGTAGCCCGCCCTGTAGCCCCGGCATACCGGCTAACTGAATCGCCAGCGATTCCAGACGCCCCAGGCTGCCGGGCGGTTTTAACAAGCCGTCAATATGCTTACGAGCCCGCGACATCGCGCTTTCGTCCGGTCGAGGGGTGGCCGCTAACCATTCAGTTATTGTATTCATATGCTTCCTGTCAGCGCGGTGTGTGCTCTATAGCAACGCCAGTAAAAAGATAACTTCGCCCAGTTCAATGGCCGCCCCAAGCGTATCGCCGGTCTGCCCGCCCAGCGTGCGCTTCAGCGCCTGGCCAAGCGCCGATACCACCAGCAGCGTTATAACCGCAGCCAGTAGGCCATGCACGCCCAGCAGCAGCGTTGCCAGCGCCAAGGATAGCGCCAGGGTAATGACGGTCTGGCGGAAGGTCACCTTGCCAATAAATACGTTACCAAGCCCCTGCTCCCGGGCATAACGCTGGCGATACATTAGCAGCACCGACATCCCACGCGCCACGGCGCAGGCGGCAGCCAACGCCGCCAGCATCGAGGTACCGCGCAGCGCCAGCTCGCTAATGACGAATACCTTCGCCACCAGCACAAAGATCAGCGCCAGCCCGCCGTGCGTCCCCAGCCGGCTATCGCGCATGATCTCCAGCATCCGCTCGCGGCGGCGGGCGGAAAAGATCCCATCGCAGGTATCCGCCAGGCCATCAAGATGAAAACCGCCGGTCAGCAGCGCCAGCGCCAGTACGGCAAACAGCGCGGCCAACGGCAGGCCGCACCAGGCATGTAGCGCCAGCATCACCAGTCCGGCAATCGCGCCAAGTAGTAACCCCACCAGTGGGAAAGTTACGATCCCGCGCTCATATTGATCGATTTCCAGCCCCTGCGACCAGCGGGCCGGAACCGGCAAGCGGCTCATAAAAGAAAGCGTGGCGAAGAACGATTTAATCATTTGATTTTGACTCCTATCCCTGAAACAACCAGCCACACCTCATCGGCGGCCGCGGCCAGCATCTGATTCACCCGCCCGGCAATATCGCGAAAATGCCGCGCCAGCCGGTTGTCCGGCACGATTCCCAACCCCACCTCATTGGTGACCAACAGCACCGGCGATGGGCAGGCGCGGCAGGCAGCAATCAGCTGAGTGATTTCTTGCGTGACTGCCTTTTCCAACACAGCGTAATCCCATTCATCAGGATCCGTTTCCCCACCTTCAGCGAACAGAATATTGGTGACCAGGGTAGTGACGCACTCAAGCAAAATGGCTTCATCGGGTGCATTATCGGGGGTAATGAGTGGCGTCAGGTCACGGCTGCGCTCTGCAGTACGCCAGTGCGGCGGGCGGCTATTGCGGTGATGTTGAATGCGTGCGGCCATTTCATCGTCAATAGCGGCTGAAGTGGCGATATAGAGCACCGACGCGAAGGATTGGAGTAAAGATTCGGCGTGACGGCTTTTGCCGCTACGCGCGCCGCCGGTAATCAGTATCATCGCGGCGGTACCTGTAGCTGGGACAGCATGTGATAAACCCTTCCGGTATCAATAAGTTCACGGCAGCAGTATAACAAACTGTCGGCTTAAAGGGCGATGCTTATACGGAGGTTTAACGGCAGGGAGATGAAGGAGCCCGGCGGCCTGCTATGCCGCCGGAACTAATGAGAGGTTTATTCGCCGACTTTGGCTTCACCCATCACTTTGAGTTTTTTGGAGATGTCGCGGCGTTCTTTCGACAGCTCGGCGTTTTTGATGATGTAATCGTCAACGCGGTCTTCATAATCGGTTTTCATGCTGGCGATGATACCCTGAATGGCTTCAACGCTCATACCCGGCTTGATGTAGTCGCTGAGGTTGTCCAGCAGCAGGACACGCTTCTGGTTATCACGGATCTTTTTCTCAACGTCCTGAATTTCACGCTGCAGCTTGTTCTTACGACGGAACAGACGAACAAACTCCAGAACGTCCTGGAAAGAAGGCTTAGTTGTTTCCATTTTTACACCCCTAATATTTGAGATTCGGATTCGCTAAAGCGACTGCCCTATAGGGCTAACATAACTGCTAGCAGTCGCTGATGACAATGTTTTTTCCTTTGCATTTATCATAACCCTAAATGCTGCTGAATCGAAGCAACCTGTTCACTTCGCGCACGTATCTGTCTTTTATTTGCGCAGCGCGCGGCAAATAAGGTGCGACAGCAGCTCAAGCTGGCGCGCCAGCTCAATGGTCAGCCAAACATAGCCGTGAATCGGCGTTTCCGACAGATTATCGCCCTGATGCTCTTTGATAAGCTGTCGCAACTCAACCACGATCTCGTTGAGCTTCTCGGTGTTGGCGCGTACCGGCTGCGGGTTTCCCTCATACAGGGCATGGGCGATTGTCAGCAACGTTTGCTGAGTCATCTGTTGGGTTTCACGCAAAGTCTGGGCGTTAAGCATCACAAAATGGCCCTGACGAGAGGCCCAATAAGCGTTGATCTGCAGTTCCAGCATGCATACCAGATTACGGCTGACGGTCTGAATGGCTTCGAAGATTGCTTTCTGAATATGCGTTTCTTTGCTGGCCGGGGTTATCAACCCACGCATTTTCACCACATCATTGAGCGCTTTCTGAAGATGTTTTTCCAGCCGCGGGCGCTCAACCAGATTTGGCGAAAAACCGGCCTGATACAGCCGATTAAACGTTGTGACATAATTCGCCATCTGGATGCGCCAGTGCAAAAACGCCCGCTGCGGCCAGATACCGGTAAACAGCATCGCCAACAGTGAACCGAAGATAACATCGCCGCTTCGCCACAGCGCGGTGTTCATATCGCCCGGCGGCGCGCCCACCACCACCGCCAGCGTAATGCCAATCAGCAGCGCCTGATAGGGCCGCTTGCCGAGCGCCAACCAGCCGCAAAGGAACATCGCCACCGCGCACCACAGCACCATGATTGGCAGTGAGATAAGCTCGAGTTTGAGCGCCACCAGCCCCAGTACCGAACCGAGGATAGTGCCGCCAATACGTTCGAAGGCCCGCGGCACCACATTGCCCCAGAAAGAGATAGGCCCCATCACCACCACCAGGGTGATCAGAGGCCAGGTGCCCTCCGGCACGTTCAGCAGACGCACCAGCAGGAAGGTCAGGACAAAAGCCAGCGCGATGCGGATACCGTGCACAATTCGGTAATGACGATACAGACGGATCTCAAATGGCTTAAGTGATTTATCAGCGCGCACGGCCTGCTCCGGCAAACAGAAAAGGCCAATTGTAGCCGCTTTTTTCACGAGCGCACTGCGCTAATGTAAAAAACCTTGTCAAGATAAGGGATAACGACTTACGAGCCGATACGGTTCACCGCCACATACATCTCAATATCCCAGTGACCATCCTGGTTGCCATCGTTAAGATAAATTTCAAAACAGGGCTTATCCGCGATTTCGAACTCGCGGCTCTGCAGCAGGCTGTCAAAGAACTGCAGCCACGGCGTGGAGAAATCATGGTTAATGACCCGCGCGCTGGCGCAGGCGTAATCGCCACCGGCAATTGCGGTGAGGATGACCCCTTCACTATTCGGCGGGATGACGTAATCATCCGCCACGGTAACAACGGTGTCACAACGCAGTTTTTCCGCAGGTACCTGCTGCGGATTATCATAATAAACCGCGACCCACTCCTGCGCAGGCACCTGGTGGTGACTGACCCACGCCGCCAGTTGTTCAAACCCCTGCTTTACGGTCTGCTCCCAGGGGCCAACCATATGAAACCCGGCAATCTTGTGGGCATCGAGAGATTGAATGCTGTAGTTCATAGCGCCTCCAGTGTTGACAAAATACTGTATAAATATACACCAAATTTAGCAGCCGGATGAACAACAGTATGTGCGCGGATTCACAGAGTCGCCACAAGCGCGAAATGAATAAAGCCCGCCGCAGAGTGCGGCGGGCCAGAGGGTAACAAGATTAAATGCCGTGATGCAGATAATCGCTCAGACGGGAAAACATCCCACCCTTGCCGACGCTTTCCAGGGTCACCAGCGGCCAATGCCCGACCACTTTGTCGCCATCGTAAAGCGAGATTTCGCCCACGCGTTGGTTAGCGGCGATCGGCGCTTCCAGATCCTTGGTATCCAGCACGTATTTTGCTTTGATACGTGGAACTTCTGATTTCGGGATCGCGAGCCAGAAGTCCTGATCGGTGCCGAGCTTAATCTGCTCTTTGTCGCCATACCAGATATGTTCGACGCCAACCTGCTTACCTTTTTGCAGCACCTGAACGGTGTCAAAGTTCTGTTGACCCCAGTGCAGCAGCTTAGCCGCCTGCTCTTCTCGCCCTTTTGGACTATCGGCCCCCATCACCACGGCAATCAAACGGCGCTGGCCATCGACCGCCGAGGCAATAAGATTGAAGCCCGCTCCTGAGGTATGGCCGGTTTTCAGGCCATCGACATTCATGGTTTTGTCCCACAGCAAACCGTTACGGTTCTGCTGGGTGATACCATTCCACGTCAGGCTTTTTTCGCTATACATGTGATAGACATCCGGCTCGCCGTGAATAATCGCCCGCGACAACACCGCTAAATCATAGGCGGAGCTATGCTGGCCAGGCGCGTCGAGTCCGTGGACGGTTTCAAAATGGGTGTCTTTCAAATGCAATTTTTCAACGTAGCTATTCATCAACGCGACAAATTGCGGTTGGCCGCCGGCGACATAGTCAGCGAGCGCGACGCAGGCGTCATTACCGGAATCGACGATCAGCCCGCGGCTAAGATCGCGAACGCTAACCCGATCGCCCGCTTTAAGGAACATCAGCGAAGAACCGTTAAACACCGGATTGCCCTTGGCCCAAGCATCCTTACCGACGGTGACCATATCATCAAAGGTAATGCGATGGCTGTCGATGGCGCGGTCGACAACGTAACCGGTCATCAGTTTGGTCAGGCTGGCGGGGTTACGCTGTTGGTGTTCATTACCGGCGGTCAGGATTTGACCGGTGGTGTAGTCCATCAGCACCCAGGAACCGGCCTGGATCGATGGCGGCGTCACGGTGACGGGCAAATCAGCGGCAGCAAATGCGCAGGAAACGCTCGAAGCGAGCAAAGTTACAGCAAATAAAAAACGGCCTTTCAACGGCATATCCTCAAGATTTACAGATTCGCCGTCCTTTTTACGGAAGTTCGCCTGAGAGATCAGGGCTAAATTGCAAGAAAATATGACATGACAGTAGATGCATCTGACCGTTACCCTTCTGATGACTCTACAAATCGTTTACCATACGGAATGCCTTACACCATGGATAACGAATCGATTATGCAAGACAGCGCCAATCAGCCTGGATTTTTATTCCACGACTACTAACATTATCCAGTAATTAACTGATTTTAATGTGCATTTAAAAACAAAGCAGCCAACAATGTACTAACTTATGTACTCATTTTTCTATTCAGTTGCACGGTACCAGGATTGCCAACGATAAAGGTTTGTTCTTAGCTCCCGCACGCACTCCGCCGTCTGTGTATCCGCAATTAAATCAGAATCGCTATCACCGCCGGCGTTACTTATCCTGCACGGCTGGTTCATCAAATCCGGGGATATTGTTGGCCGCGTCGATTGCTCGTTGGCGCAACTGCACAGCAGCAGGATCAAACTGGCACTTAGTATGATTCGGGTCGTTGACATATTTCACCACATCACGATAAACAGTACGGTAAATCACTTTGGCTTCAGCGTTCGCTGTCGCCGCCTTCTGTTCGCCAGCCGCTACCGCTTTTCCCTGCTTCTTTTCCCACGTCTTTGCCTGGCTATTAACGTGCTCCGAATGTGCGTACCAGCCTTTCAGATATCCCGAGTAGAAAACACCGGCGACCAGCGCCAGCGTTACCCCCGCTATAAGCAATTTCGCTTTGCCATTCATTCGTAAATCCCCCAGCACGTCAGCGCACTTTCCTGATCGCGTCGGTCAACCTGCCCGTAACAGCCGTTGGCCTGCCCTTTCGTTAACCGGCAATCCCTGCCGCCGTCGAATATCCAGCGCCGGATCTCCGCGCATGCCCCTTTGCGGTCGCCGGCATTCAGCTTGCGATAAAACGTCGAAGGAAAACACTTACCCGGCCCGATGTTGTACGGGCAAAAGCTGGCAATGCCGACTTTCTGCGGCTCAGTTAGTGGAACGTGAACATTCTTTTGTACCCACGCCAGCGCCTTGTCACGTTCGATTGCGTTGTAATGGTCACACTGGCGCTGCGTTAACTTCATCCCCTTCACCACCGGGTGGCCATCGATGCGCGTTACCCCCCGGCATATTGACCAAACCCCACCGGGATCGATAACCGCCGTTAGCGTGTTACCTTCGCGTTCACCAATAAACTGATCGAACAGTACCGGCGCTGACGCACCAGCGGCCAGAAGCACCAGCATAGCGGTGCTGAATTTAGCTTTGTTGCTCATATTCTCGCGCCTTCCGCCGGTCGTCTTTGATTTTGAAATACAGATTGGTGAGGTAGGTAAGTAACCCAAAAACAATACTGGCCAGTACGCCGATTGCCGCCCATTGACTGGGGCTGACCTTATCGAGAAGTTGCAGCAACCAGTAGCCGCCGCTCACGGTGGATGTTATATACGACGTTCCCGCCGCTATATCCGGCAAATTCTTCATTCGCATGCCTTACCCCCACGGGGATCACTGTATGTAGTGATGCGAGGGTAAGGCTTAGTATTGGTCGGAATCCTGACTAACTTCTTACAGGCTTAGTAATTTAAGTGCTTTTTCGATCACTAGCTTTTCTTGCTCAGGATTTCCACCGGCGGCGATGAATTCATCTTGCAGGCTAATCACCTGTGCATCCAAAGAATCATCACACACTATCGCACTTTCGGTAATAAACTTGTCTCGTAGTTTGATCTGCTCGGTCGTAATATCCAGACCTGATATATTGCTAAAGTAATCAATTATCCCACGATACAGATAATCAACCTGCTTAGTTTCTGTGCCATTCATATTTTAGTTCCCGTACATTCTTAACCCTATTTCTTTAAGGGTATTATTTGCCACACCGTTCGAGTATGTAACTCGCAGGTACATCGTGTTATCAACGCCTGAGCTAGCCCCCTCTACGGGTAAATATCCTGGCGAAGATGATTGAACATCTGCGGAGACTGACCAGATACCGTCCCCGTTTGCACGGGCAGAAACCGATGCCGATAAAAGTACTATAGGGTCTGTTCCATTCCCGTCCACAGCAGACATTGAAATTACATCAATCGTACATACCGAATCCGTAGCCGCTGCCGCAGCTCCCACACTAAAATCACCGTATGCTGTAAATCCTGAAACAGCGATAGCACCTTCAGGGATCTTATATAAAAAAGTTGCAGTAGCACCGTTGTTAAATTTCACAGAATTATTAGAATTCCATGATGAAAGAGAAGTGAACGGCGTTCGCAGTATATCCAATGGGCGCAACCACGTAAATTTACGACGCCACCCACCAATCGTATTATTGATCAGATACCAGTATTTAATGTTTGCACTGGCCTCGCTTATAGTTATTGAATCCGGCTTGCTCTTAAACCGGTTTCCCGTTGCATTAGCATTTCTGAAAAACAACTCTTGTAGGCAGTTGGTCGCTTTGATGTTAGAAAACACCGCATACTTACCAGTTACGCCCAGCGCTTGATCGCAATTGTTCGCCTCAACCCCATCTATAAAGTTTGGGTTATTTGCATCATTCGTTGTTGCATCGACATAAAATGTACTGACGGCCGATTTAGCATTACCCATTTTTATGTTTTTAACCAAACAACCTTTGGAGTTGTTGATTAAAATACCTTCGGAGGAAACCGTCCGCCCAAGGTTTGGGACGTTAATATCTCTTATAACGCAGTCTTCTGTGAAATTAAGTGCCCCAAAACTACCGTTTCTGGTGCCCGCAGTCAGTGGTGTTTCAAGAGAGCCATCTGATATTTCACAATTTGTCGAGTTTGCAAAGAAAAAGCCAGCGTAATAAGTTCTAACGAGATCGGCTTTAATGACTCGCATATTATGAATTTTCACGTCATAACACGAAGGTGTATTCGGCGGGACGTCGGAGCCCACATTGACACCTTCAGTCCATCCATTGAACACAGGGTTCAGTATTCTGACGTGTTGCGCATTCACGCAGTTAATAGCAAACCCTCCCCAGTATGTTGGATCGGTATAGTATGCTTTTATTACCGGGTTTATGAAATTCACACGTTCAGCCTGAACGAACTGCTGATTATCGCGAATGTACTGTTTTTGCACGGGATCTGTGAACGCTTCATTAACTATTGAGCCAGGATATGCACCAGACTGGAACAAACTCCATGCCAAATCAAAGTTAAACTCCCGGCTGCTTCCAACGATAAAACCACCACGGCCTGTAGTCGCGGAACGAGGATTGATAAACTCCATGGAGCCGCCGCCCACAAACATCACTGTCGTATTCGAATGAGGGAAAAGACAAAAATCGACACAGTATTCATCATCAATGATGACCAGCCCACCGCCGTTGTCGCGCACAGCATTAAACATTTTCTGGAAGCACAGAGAATTATCATGGGAAAAGCTAAGGCCGCCGTTATCGGTATTTCCTGCTTTTGCGTGAAACATAGCTGGTGTAACCATGTTTTTAACAAGATCAAACAGGTTGCCTGATAACGGCATGCCAATTAAAGACGTACCAAAATACGCTGCTAATTTTAAAGCGAGATCGGCAGTCTGCGTCTGACCTGCGATAGCAACAGGATCCCCAAAACTATTAAAACCTAATAGCATCTGCTCGCGAACTGCTACTGGGGGAACCACCCCTACCATCTGCTCAGGAACTCTCAGCACTCTGTTAAGATTCGTTTTTACAGTCTGACTTACATATTTTTTTGTTGCTGCATCCTGGTCATTGACAGGGTCAGCAAGGTTTTCGATTCGGTAGCCTTTGGCGTTGAATGGCCCCCCAAAAAAAGGACGGGTAAGAGCAAACCCGAGATCAATAAACGCACGCTGGATAGCCATCCAGATACGGTCGAAATCCTTATTGACGGTATCCGCCAGGAGGTCGCCGTTATCCTGGTAATCAGTAAGCCGGTATGTCGGTACCACACGTTCGAGCATGACAACCGCACCATTCGCCGGCGGCGTCAGAAACGTAATATCTCCGCCGTCTTTGTTACCAACGCCGGATACGGTATAGCCGCTGGTAACAACGGAACCATTGATACTTACTTCTAAATCACTGGCGCTGATGATGTAGAATTCGTAAGTAAATACGGTTGTCTGTCCGTTGGCCGTATAGATGTTGTAAGGGATTTGGTTAGGTACCGACATAGGGGAAGCTCCGGCGGCTAGTAATCTACAGCGACCGAAATGTCGCCATCGTATGGCTGCCAATGCTCCCTCGCCTGCGCGGTCGGAATCCCGACTAATTTCCCGATACGTACAGGCGTAGCGCTGATCGCACCGGATCCCGAATCGATAAAGTCGTCTGGCTGGTTTGTTAACGCCGGGTTGAAATCCCGCATCTGGTCGTACATTGGGCCGTCGAGAACGTCGGTATGCGCCCAAAGGAACCGGGACGACAGCGGCGCTTCGAATGCATCGAGGATGCGCTTTTGTTTGTTAGTGACGCTGAATTCTTCCCGCACGCCGCAGCCGGTACCCTTCAGCGCCTGAATAAGCAACTTCCCGGCGAAACTGCCTGGGCCGTTTACTTCTACGCAGACCAGCGGGATCTGGTACTTCAGCACCAGCTCTTTAATCTGCATCACCTGACCGCCGGTGATTTTGTCATTGTCGCCAAACTCTGCCAGCTCGCCAGTTAAGCCCTGGCAAACATGCCAGTAAAGATGCCCGCGGGCGTCGGTGAAAATAAGGGAAAATGCCGAGGCGTCAGCCTTAACTTTGCCGGTGGCCACATCCCACCAGGCGACGGCACCAACAATTTGCGTCTGGCCCAGCCACATCGAGCAGGAACGGTTCGCATAGCGAATTTCAGGTTGGACGTTATACTCGCGGATACGGTCGGGATCGAGGCGAACCTCACCAACCGGTTTACTATGCAGCTGGTACTGGCTATCCCATTCGTTGATTGTGCGAGTCTCACGACGGCGCTTTGTCATTTCCTCCGGGGTGAACCTTTCCGGCCATTCACAATCGGCGTAACAGTCAACCGTGGTACCAGGAGCCTCGGCAAACTCGATACCATCATCGGTAAGACGATAATCAACGCCTTCAACGAGCAGTCGCGCGCCAATGTGAATACCGACAAAAACATATTCCGGCCGGAACGGTAAAGAGTAACGGCTCGCTGTGGCCTGTTTTTCCTCGATACGAAATTCCTTACCGAATAGTTTAATGGTCAGACAATCAGCGCCCATAGATTCAACCTCATCGTAAAGGCTATCGTGGGTATGCGGTGTACCGATAAAGAGCTTTCGCCCACCGGGTACAAGAATGTGTGTCTGCTCACCTAGCCGATAACGCAGTTTTTCCCGCGCCTCCGGCGTCTGGATATTGCGGGGCACTTCTACGTCATCGTTCTGGCATTCATCGGCGCGGGCAGATGTAACGTTAGAGAGGATCCCCTTTGCGTACATGCTGCCGTTACGCATATCCAGAGAGCCGTTAACCCACCACTGCTCAACAGTGCCCTGTCCATCCGGCAGCATGCCTTTAGTCAGTGGATGGTTGCGTAATACGTTCTGCGTATCACGGCTAGTTTTGTACGCAGTGCCATCGGCCTCAGACTGGTGAAGGATGCGATACTGGCGGTTCTGGTAATATCGCCATGCGTTATATACCGCCAGAATGGTGGATTTACCGAAGCCACGGAAACAGCGAAGCACCGCGAGATCTCCGCGATGCTCCAGCCAGTGGCAGGCTCGGTAATGGCAGTCGGGAACCTCCCACCCCATCCGCTCCGCCCATATGATGAAAAAGGCGACGAATGAAATCATTTTTTACGCTGTTGTATGCGTTCGATAACTTCTTGTGCTGCACGTTCAGCCGCAGAGACCTGTTGCCCCAGTCGGAATGCTTCATCGTCCGGATCTTCTCCACCGGGTTTCGGCGTGCCTCCGCGAGTATGCATACCAATAAGTGAATGGACTTTTACCAGCAGGGTTAGCGATGCGGCCGCATTCTTCTTATGCCAGTACCGATCGCCGCGTTCCTGTTTGGTATGCTTTGTGATTTCCTTCCCTGCCCCCGGCCAGTTGTCCGGATCGGCTTCTTCCAGAACTACATCGGTGAGCTTATCGCTAAGAGCAGTAAGGCGAGTTTTGTAATCTGAATGCATAAAAAAGCCCCGTGGTTATCCATAGGGCTATGATGTATTCTTTCAAAGGTCGGAATCCTGACTATCACAAGGAACATTAGAATGAAAAAACTCATCCCATTATTGCTAATTTTTCCCTTTATTGCCTTTTCCTCCACAGATTTAATTAAGGATTCAGGATATATCGTCCCAATATCAGGCCCAGGAATACAAATTACTAACCCGTACACAGACTACAAGGTCATTAGCGGTATCGATAACGGTAAAAAAATTGTACTAAATGTGTCGGTATTAAACCTACGTTCCTACAAAGAGAATGCAGACCTAAGCGAATCTAATAAAAATTATGCGGAAGGAAGTAAAACTGTATACAGTTACGGCAATAACGTTTACACAAAGGATTTTATAAAACTCTCCTCGGAAGCAGCTATAAATTCGACAAAAGAAGACCTAAAAAAATTATATTGTACACATGATGGTATTTACCCTATGTCATCACAGGAGAGGCTATTCTACGAAGCACGGAAAGAACATAAGACAATAATGCTCAATTACTACAGTGATTCAGGAAAAACCCTCATATTTGGGTTTGGGGTTTCTCCAGAATCATGTAAATCGAAATAGCTATCGCATACCGGGGTCTACCTGGTTAATCAGCGGCGCAATCCAGAACAGATTATTACCTGGTAACAGCGTACGCACGCTATGCAGCACACGGTCGCCGGCGTCGCCATTGAGCACGCCTGCGGTTACATCGGTAACGGTATCCAGCAGGCCAAAGGTTGGCCCCAGAGCAGAACCGATAAAGCCACGGCTGGCGTAACGGGACTGCGTACCGGTGCCGAGCAATGGCCCAAGCCCTATCATCCCACCAGTTGCCTTTTCCGCCATGTTGTTATACTCCATCAGCGGGCCGAGGATACCAGAACGGTCGATGCCCTCGAGTACCATCTTTTGCGGCGTCAAATCAACCTCCCGACCGTTAGCCGCCTGCTTGAGTGCGTAGGTCAAAGAACCAAGACCAATCTGGAAGGCAGTACCGTAATAGAATTGCGCGGTACCTTCCTGCAGGCCGCCCAACGTTGCGCGGTTATAGGATGCCGTAGCAAAAGACTTAAACTGGAATACGGTTTTCCCCAGCGGGGTACTGGCCCACAGCGGCGTATCACCGATCCCCGGTGTGATAACGGTATTGTTTACATCCTTCAGCACAGCAGATTGCAGCAGGCCGGCGGCGTACTGGTCATCCCATTTTTCGAAATTGCCGATATGCCAGCCCTGAATAACTTCGCCGTACTTCTGAAATTCTCGCTGGATGCGTTCGGCCATCTTCTCGTTGATGCCGAGTTTTGCCAGGCGCTTCGCAGGGAACACGCCGGACAGAATACCGTCGGACGTGATCATGCCATTCACCGATTTGTTCATATCGTCAAAGTGGCCCATCATGGTCAACTTTCCGAACACATCAGTAATACGTTCCATGCCAGCTTCTGCAGCTGTCGTACGCGAAGAGCTATCGACTAGATCGCCCATCGTACGCGCGCGGGTATGCAGTATGGTTTCAAGCCCCACGGCCATTTTCTTCTGCTCCGCCCGGCTGGCGAGGTAAGCCGGCGAGCGGGTGATCAGCGCGCCATATCCACGCATGGTATTGCTGAAGCCGTTAACCATCATGCCACGCGCCAGATCCGGGATAGCAGATACCGTCATGCCGCCGAGTTTCGTTACAAAGTTGGCGCTACGCAGGAAAGCACCGGCGCGGACGAAAAATGATGATGGGTCATCCGGCATACCGTAGGTACCGACGAGGCGATCGCGAAGCGCCAGAATATCGCGCAGGTCGGCTTCACGTGCTTTCGCCAGCTTTTCCTGTTCCGCCGGGCGTAAACGCATTAGCGCGTCGTACTCGTCCTGGATGGCGGCGAGCTGCGAATCCAGCGACTTGTTGCCAAAGGTGCGGGTTAATTCGATTTCTGCCGAGGCTTCGCGGATATGACGCTGCAGGACGTAGTTAGCGTCGCTCTCCAGATAATCTTTCATCAGGCGATCGGGAACGCTCAACGTACGCGATTTAGTGCTGCCCGGCGCTTTCACCATAAAGACGTTGGCGAACTCCTGCAGAATTTTGGCCCCAACGATACGGTTGATAGTGGTATCGGCGGCGATTTCGGCATCTTCGCGGGACATGGTTTTCTCACCGCGTGACCACCAGTCAACCAGCATGTTGCGGAATTTATCGCGCTCGCTAACGATTTTCCCTACCTTGTACACGCGTGGGAAATAGCTGGTCTGTCCCATCGCTTTCAGTTCGGCATCCGGCGGAAGCAAGCCCAGTTCCTGCTGTGCCGTCTTCACGCGGTTAATGACTGTGCGCATTGCCTGTGCCGCTTCCTGCACTTTCGCATTAACGTGCACGTCGCCGTTGCGCAGCGCCTCGCCAACCTGTTCACGGAAGGCCGTATAACCCATATCGCCGCCTTCAGCTTTGTACTGGGTGTATGCCTGCTTATTCGCAGTAACGACGGCCGCCTCTTCGCGGCGCCAGCCACGTACGCGCGTCTCAGCTGCAACTGGCGTTTCAATACCGCGCAGGTTGCCTTCCAGCGTGAAGTTATTCTCTGCCAGTTCCAGCGCTGTCCGGCGCGCTTCTTTTGATGGGGATTCCATCAGGCGGGTGATCGGCGTCAGATAGCTACCGGCTTTTTTAGCCAGCTTGCCGAGCGGACCGCCAGACACTGGCGTGAGATCTTCCAGTGTCGCTTCGCGAATACGCATAGCACCGACGCTGCCACCGTTCGGTAAGGTATCAGCCAGGGCATCGGCTGCGTTGTTAATCGTTGGCGAGGCGTTCATATTATCGAGCGCCTCCGCCACTTCACGGGTAGCCGCATTCCTAACCGACGGTGTGATCATAGCGCCAGCAGTGGCAAATACACCGCTGAGAAGTGCGCCAGCGGCAATGTGTGCGGCGCTCTCCCTGGCTGTTCTGGTGTACTGTTGATTATTGAGCGCAACCTCGCTAAGCGCGGTACCAGCGGCGCCAATAGCAACCTGAGAACCTATACGAACCGCCAGGCTTCCCTGCGCACCGGGAATAAACATTGATGCTACTGTGACAGGGTCAAGCATGCCAGAGGCAATATTAGCTAAAGTTCCGCCCCATCCTGCCTCAGCAGTAACGCGCTTATCTTCATTTTCTTCATCGATCTGGTTTTTAATCCATGCAGTCTGCTCCGGTGATTGTGAATCCGCAAAGTCAGTACCCCACTGTTCGTACCCCTGTAACTCGTTTTTATCTGCATAAGGGTTATATCCGTCTACTGGTTCAAATTGTTTTGGTATACGTACCATCCCAACAAGTGAGTTATTCTGACGAAATGCAGCCCCCCATACCGATGGCTGTGGCTTCTGTGGTTCCGGGTTAGTTCCTTCAGGCAGAGATACATCAAAGCCAGTCGGTGCCTGAAGAGCATTATCCATTACACTCGGCGGAACATCAGATTGCGGATAAATAGGCATTATTCATTGCTCCATGAAAAGTAGTTTTTAACCCGGTTCATACGGTCATCGTGCAAACGCTGATATTGTTCATCGAGTGCGCGATGCTTCTCCTTAAATCCGCGTATATCTTTCCCGCGTGATATTTCCTCTTCGCCTTGCTGCTCCCGCTCCTGCTGCATTTTTTTATACGGTTCCCAGTCTTCCAGCGATGGTTTCCAGCGCATAGGGCGACCAAATTTATCGTAATAAGGCTGTACGCTCTCTATTCCATCTTTATCTTTCATGCGCACCATAATGGCGTAATCACCGTTATGCGTGGTTAAAACGTCAGGGGTGATTTCCAGTTCACCACCAATTCGCGATTCCGGGGTATTTGATGTAATAACAGGCGCTGAACCTGATGTAATTCCCAGTTGAGTCGGGCTGGTTTCAATTTTTTCTCCACGTTCACCGTAGGCCAGGCGCTCTTTCTCTTCTTTCCACTGCGCAGCCTGCCAACCAGATGGCCCGTAGTTATAAAGCGCTTCAGGCGCGTATTTCATAAACTGGGTGCTGCCATTTACATCGCTAAGGCTCCAGGTACGGGCGATCTGGGTATTGGTCATCTTTTTGGCAACATCGGCATTACCACCCGAGTTGCGATAATTGATGTCATAAAGTGACTGGTAGTCGTTACGGAAATTGACGGCGTTAAGATTCTGGTCATCTGCTGCAGGACCACCAAAGCTGTACCACGGTTTCATGCTGCTGACTGCGGAATCCATCGCGCTGGCACGTTCTTTTTTGTATTCCTTCGTGCTCTGCGTAGAAGACAATTGCGATTTCAGGGCGTCAGTCTGGTTATAGGTAACGTTCTGCGCCTGTTTCACCGCTTCGTCTGACGCCATACCGGAATCAGTAAGCTGTTTAACGGTCAGGTAAAAGCTTTGCATATCCTTTGGCATATCGCCCACTGAGGCAGGATCAGTATCGTACAGAGCGTTAAATAAGGTCGAGCCCTGCTTCACTACGTCGGGACTGCTGGAACGGGCAATCGCATTCAGTTGTGATGTAACTTGCGATGGAATAATGCCCGTCTGGTTAACCTGCTGCACGATAGCGTCGTGAGTGGTGGCGTCGTTAATGCGGAAGTTAAGCGCCGATGGCGTATTGTCCGCCGCCTTCTGCATGGATTTGTTGCTCGGGTCGAGTTTCTCGCCGGAGATCAGCGCATCATTAAAACGGGCGGAATCACGCTGCGCCTGAATATTGGCGTTGCTCTTCTGCACCAGCGCGCTAAGTTTGCCATACGCATCGAGTTTCAGCGCATAATCCGGGTCGTTTGCCTGCGGCTTCACTTTCGCTAGTTCGGCCTGCTGTTCTGCCGGGGTGACGTACTGGATAGCCTGGAAGGTTCTGGCGGTATCGATCGCGATATCCAGTTGCTTGACTGCTGTCTGCCCCTGCTCACCGTACGCAAACAAAATGGTGGAGGCATTAGGCATAGCATCTGGCACCTCGCCGTTGTACAGCTGCGCCATCGTATTATTGAGAATCGGGTCAATCTGCTGGCGCAGTGCCGTACGCTGCTGGCGAATCTGCGATTCGGCGATATTGTCGATTTTGTTTACTGCTACCGGGTCGAGACCGGTTTTGTTTTTGTTGTAGCGGGAAAGCCAACCACGCGTTTCGGCTGGCAGCTGCTTAACGAAATCCGCCATTGAGATTTCGCCTTTGCGCGGGTCGCCGACTTTAGCGATCAGCTTATCGACGTTCCCCATACCCCAGTTATATGCAGCACCGGCCAACGTCTCAGACTGATATTTTTTACTGAGCTGCCCGGCATAATCGCGCGCCAGTTGCGCATGCTGCACAGGGTCGTCCGGGTTGTACTCTACGCCACGTTTAGACGCCAGCTCTTTCCCGGTGTCCGGCATCAACTGAAATTCACCCTGCGCGCCCGCGGGGGATGTAACAAGGCTACCGTCTGCATTGCGGTGTTTGCCGCCAGATTCCACCAGGCCAACGGCGCGCATATCAAGTTCGCCGGTGCTACTATTGACCAGCGTAAAATCGCCATTAAGCCAGCCGGTGGGATTGGTTACCGCGTAGTTCTGCGCGCGCTGCTCCAGCGCTTTTTGATTCGCTTCGGAGACCGCTCCGTCGATGCGTTCCTGCGACCAGCCGCGAGCCTGGCCATACATCTCGATCGAGTGTTTACGGGCGCTACGTATTAGCCCCGCCTGCATCGGATTATCGTAGGCGCTGGCCTCCTGTTCAACTGAAGAGGTCACCGTCGCATTAAGCTGCTGGCGCTGGGCTTCCTCAGTCTGTGCTCGTTCGAAACCGCTATAGGTGCTTGTCCGGCGTACCTGCCCCGCTTTCCACTGTGCATCAAAATAGTTTAACTGGCTGGGCGGCACGCGCTTGCGCGCTTCCTCGTAATCGCCAGCGTCGGCCTTATCCATATCGGCGACCACACCGGACGATTTAAAGCCCTGACGCGTAACCGTGGCGCCCGTCTCCGGGTTTTCCCAGCGGTCATTAGATCTAGCTTCCAGATCGGTCAGGATTGCCTGCGTTGCCGCTACGTCGGCTTTATCCTGTCGGCGCTGTTCCAGTTCGGCAGCTTCGCCTAATGCCACACCTGCACCAGAAATGGCATTTCCAACGGCACCAACGTTGCTAACTGCTACCCGGTTTTGCTGCACCTGCGGCGTTACATTACCGAAATTTCCAGTTGGTATTCTCACTTAAGCCCCCTGCTTTGTTTTCCAGCCGTTATACGCTTTGGCACCGCCCGACAATAAAGAGCTGCCAGCGTTGATATAACCGGCAGTTGCTGCATTATTTCCACTGATGCGGTCAGCCTGCGCCTGCGATTGCAGACGGTTAGACGAATTCACGCCATTAAGGATCGTCTGGTAAGCGTCCTGCTCTGCGTCTTCGGTAATGCCCGAGGTAATGCGCAGCGCGGTACCTTCGCCGGTTTCAACGCCAGACGCCGCCAGCGAAGCGTTAGCCGCTGCGGCCTGTTCACGCCCGGCTTTACGGATACGGTCGGCTTCCACCCTTGCGGCTTTCTGGCTCGCCTCTGCATCGGCTTCCGCCTGGGCGGCCTGATAGTTCGCCATTTTTTTCTGTTGCTGCCCGCTATACGCTGCGCCGCCGGCGGCCAGCACTGAGGACGCTATTACAGCGATTTCTACGCCAGTGCACATCGTTAAACCTCCATCGAATAAAGCAGGCCTGTTTGCTGCAGGCCAAGACGCGAATACAACTGGCCGGTGCGTTCTGCGTGCACCCCAGTGGTGATCCCCATGTTGATAACGGCGGCGCCGTGCTCTTTTGACCAGTCGATAAAGGCGCGTGCCAGTCGCGGCCCGGCTTTGCCGCCTCGATGTTCTGGCGTGACAAATAAGCCATATTCGAAAGCCATCAACTGGCGGGAGAAAAATTGCTCGGCAATACCGCCGCCAAGCCAGCCGATAACATGCCCGTCTTTTTCAGCAACCAGTACACAGCCAGACGGCGAATAAATCAGGCTCTGCGCCAGTTCTGCGCATTTATCTGCATCAAACGGCGAGTTTTGCGAGTAACGGGACTCGAGATACATCCGGGTTCCCAGCTCGATAAGCGCCGGAATATCCCCGGCTGTGGCGTTACGAATCATCATTAGCCCCCGTTGCTGGTAAAGACGATGACAATGGCGAGAAGGTGGAACGGCAGCGGCTGGCGCTGCTGAATTGTCAGCGTGTCTTCTCCGCGATCCCAGCCTAATTTTCCCCAGTAGTGATCGCCGGTGAATAACGGCGCCGGCTGGTTGAGGATTTTTGGCCCGAACGTGCGGAACGGGATCACCTGGCCGTTGCACTCGGCGCCAGTGGTTTCGAGGAAACGCATAGTGACTTCACTGGTGCGTTTGCGGGTATTCTGCGTGGTACCTTCTGATGTAGCGACTTCAGGCGTCAGAGTGGTAATGGTCGTTTCGAAGTGCAGGCCGATTTCTACTTTGTAGGCTTTACGTGATAGCGTGATTTGGCCGGATGATACGACCGCCTGCGGCATCACAGAACCGTCTGCAACAATATCGACGGTCTCGCCTTCGAGGTGCGACAGTCCGCCCCATGTCGTTGCGCCGGCGTCGCTGGAGCCCGTCACAGCTGCATCGGTGTACAAGGCGTTACTGAACATTTCGACATAGCGAACGGTCTGGCCGTTGACCGTACGGCGCACAATGGCGTACACCACATCGTCAGTCGCTGAGGGAATAGTCGCTACGGACTCAAACGCACCACTGGTGATCTGTCGTGACCACGCGACAACGTTCTGCGCCCGGTCGATAGCCATCGTCACCATTACGCCATCATTGCGAACCAGCCAGGTAAACGCATCAGGTTGCTGCTGATACGCCATATCGATCACGCCGCCTTCTGTGATGTGTTCCGCCAGTACGGTCATATCGTTGGCCGAGTAGGCTACATAGCTGTCGGGGTCATAGGCGACAGCGTAGAGCTTACGGCCAGAACGCTGGACGAACATAATTTCGGTACCGACGCGCACCGGGCGGATCCCATTGCACCCGTACGGGCTGGGATTTTTTACCGAAATATTGGTAGGCGTAATCGCCGCATCGTTGCCGGCGGTAATGGTAAACTCGCCGCCGTACGTCAGCGCAATTAGCGTATTCATCTGCGCGAGGTGCACAATCGGGTTAAGCTGGTCAGAGGACAGCGTAAAGCTGATCGCGTCGTCGTCATCGGTTCCCAGCTCAAAAGAGAGGTATACGCCCGATTCGCTCCACCAGATTGTTTGCGGATACTGCGGCGAACCAGCCAGAACCAGCCGCTGCTGGTAAAGCGTTACTGCACCCGGGTATCCAAATTCATCCGTCCAGACGGAATCCTCGCGAGTCCAGGCGCCCGGTGATGCTGCCTGCGTTGCGCTTAAATCGGTGCGAATGGTACCGACGGCAACCTGCGCACTGGTCACGCTCTTAATCAGCACCAGACCGCTGTTAATCCTGACGTACGAGCCCACATCTTCAGGCACCCAACCATCACCAGTAAACGGCGGTGGGTCTTCGCTACCTTCTGGCGGTTCGTCATCGCTCAGGGTCAGCGTTATTTCCGAGCCGACGAATTCTTTTACCGATGGCTTGCACCATTTCTGCGGCGTGTCGCGCACTTCGTCGAAGGGTTCAACGATAAACGGCGCTGGTTCAAGTACCCAATCGGTTTGCCCGCGTCGCTGCAGGCGGTACGGTTTAACGGCCTGATGCACCAGAAACATGGTATCAGCGCCCTGAACGTAATTTACCGATGGCAACATGTCAGAGGTGTACGGGCTGGCGATTTCGTACGGCGTGTTGTCTTCGTTCACCAGCTGCTTACCGTCCTGGTAAATTCGCAGATAACCGTCGCCAAACTCCAGAATGTAAGCCTGCGTGCGGTTGAAAACGTACGGAATGAGGCGGGATTTTTTGTCGCCGTATTTTGCGGCCGCTACGAACTGCGAGCCGGGGCGGCGCATTACCCCGCCCTGTACCACGACCACACTATTTTCCAGCGTCTTCGCGCCATTCGCATAGCGATCGATATCAACGCGCCCCATAAGACGCGGGGAGATTTCGCCGGCGGTAAAGTTTGTTTTAATCAGATTGGCGCGCATTTCAGAACCTCGATTCGTACGTTGGGTAGCCGCCAAGCTCTTCCGGTGGGTCTTCCTGACCGTCCACGGCCTTTGCCTGCTTCAGCAGTACCAGCGATTCCTTGGCGAGACTGTCGCGCAGACTGGTAGAGCCAGTGACGGCATAGGCCAGCTTTGCCTGCATCATCATTTCTGCCACATTAACGAGCGCGGCATCCCAGGTGGATTCGTCTTCGTTGCGGAACACATAACGCAGCTTCAGTACCTGCACGTTCGCCAGTAGCCGGTTGCCTTCGACGCGGTACGGAATATCGTCGCAAGGTTCCCCAACGGACAAGACGCGAAGAAGATCACCGGGTAGCGCGAACTGAAAGCGGAAACCGAATACCGGTGCTGTACTGACAGGAGAGAGAACCACACGTTTTACAACGCAGTTCCACGGATGCGCGCGCAGCAGCTTATTGCGTACAGTGGGATAAAGGTTTGAGCACAGACGGGCGTGATCGGTGTTTTCGTCGAAACTGTTAATCGGGTGAGCACCGAGCGCCAGCAGTGCGTTAGAGCAGATAGAAATACTGTCAGCCATAGCCTTACCTCAGATGAAAAAAGGCCGGGAGATATCCCCCGGCAAAGGCACCAGCGGCTTTATGCTACGAAATCGATGGCGACTACTTTGTTTTCCGCTGCGCGGCCTGCGCCATAGGACGCATCGACGGAAATCTGAATGGTGTTGTTTTTATCGCGGCGCGGGCCGATATCGACGTTGTACTCTTCGCCGGTACCGAAATGCACAGCGGTTTTACACCAGGCAACTGCGGTTTTGGTGGTGACAGCTGGATCACCTGCTTCAGCAGAATCCAGTTTTTCATAGGCCAGCCACTTAAAGCCCAGCCAGTTACCAGACACTGCGCCTTCCTGCAGCATTTTCACCGCCATAAAATCGGCGCTGGTCAGCGTGGTGTCGCTGAGAATTTGGGTCAGCATGTCGGCGTTATAGGTGATGTACAGCTCTTCACCGTTCTGCTCGTCACACTCGTTACGGCGGAACATGGCTTTGGCGGCGATCAGCTTCGCTTTGGTCATCCCGGTACCGCCGGCGACGATTTTCTGCGATGCGGGAAGCGCAACCGGAGCGTACGCGCCAGTGTTGGAGGTTTTGCGCAGAACGTCATCCAGCAGCGCACGATAGATAACATCGTCTTTTTTGCGGTTGGATGCGGCCAGCGTCAGCTGCAAATATGGCCCCTGCGGGTCAGCCAGCAGTTTGCGTAGATCGCGCTTTTCTACCGGCACGAATACGCCATAGTCAGCCATCAGCGCATTACGGGTGCCGGCATCAGGCAGATCCCAGACGGTATCACCGAAACGCTCGGTGATCTGGGTCATTTCAATGGTACCCATATCGTTGATGGTGAACGACGCACCGGTGATGTTGCCGCGGTCGTAAACAGCACCTTGCAGGCGGGAATCCTTCTGCTGTGCGGCAATTTCGAAAGAATCATGGAACTGCTGGATAAACGCAGCGGTGATCATGTTCTTAGCGGTATCAAATGACATAATAATCACTCCAGAAAGTATCGCCTGCGGGGTATCGGTCTCCCGGCCCAAATCAGCACAATGCGGTTGGCGCTGGCACATTGCGGGAAAATCAGGTATCCGGCGTCCCCGCCGGGCTGGTTGTGGGGTGATTGTTAGCGAGATGCGCGGTCGGAATCCCGACCAAATTAATAGGAGGAAACGTATGTGCTTATTTGAATTGCTAGCGGCCAGAGGGGTTAAGTCTTTTTTTTATTTTCCAGATGAGGCATCTATATTTGATGGGAATGGAAGAAAACTTGGTACATTGCATCACAAAAAAGATGCATGGGTGATTTATCAGAGACCATTAGGGCCGGCATTAGAAGTTCACAAAAAAGCCATCATGATTGCAGATTTAGAAAGTTATGCAGATATCGACAATCAATTTAGATGCCATAAGATAGTTGTGGATATTTCTGGTAAATTCTTTTTGCTGGTTCTTTTAGGTTGCACCGTTGATGCAATCGAAGCCCGCACTTAAGCGGGCAAACGTGACGTGACATGTCACGCTACGGTTTGATCGCCGTAACGCTTCTGGTAATACGCTTTCACCTGTGCAGATACGCGTTCATGGTCAGCATGCTTTGGATTCATGTACGCTTCGGACTTCATCAGGTCGCGGATAGTCTGCTGCTCTGCCGGGTTGCTATCGGCTCCCGCTGGTGCGTCCTCCTGCATTTCCGCACCGATTTTTGCCAGCATGCGGATCACCATCGGGTTATTGCCGATTTCATCAATGCGACCGCGGTCACCTTCATCGGTCAGGGAATTGAACGCGCGGAAAGCCAGACCGATATTCTTGTTAAATTCCGCGTCAGTCTTCCAGACTTCGCGCAGCTGCGTGGTAGCGGATTCAGCATCCAGTTCCGCCGCACCGTTAACCAGCGACGGGGCGATTTGCGCATACTCGCTGATGATGAAACTCATCTGGTCGTTGGTGATCCCCTTGCCATGCGCCGATTTCATAAACGACTGCATGCGCGGGTCAGCTTTGAATTCTTCCCAGTTAAAGCCTTCGGCCTTTACCTCTGGGGCGTAGTCATCAGCAGTTTTTGGCGGCGTGCCGACGCTACCAAGGCGCTTTTCAAGCGACGTGTGAGCATCCGCCAGTTTGCGGGCAGAGCCTTCAATGTCGAGTTTTCCACCTTCGCCCATAACGCGGTATTTTTCAGGTATCCAGTCATTCGCGCCCGGTTCGCCCGCGCCGGTGCTGAGTAGTGAATTACCAGCAGGATTAACAGCGCCCGGATTTTCAGCACCACCATCATTGCCCCCTGTGCTGCCTGCTGGCGCTTCGGCGCCCTGCTCGGCGTTCATGAATAAGTGTTTAATCTTCCACATCGTCGTTTACTCCATCTGCACGGTTGATTTGCATCAGAATGAAATCGAGCACGGCACGTTGTCCGGCCCGGTAACAGGTTTCGCGATCGCCCTCGGTACCGCCGGGGACGTACGCCGCACGCCCGAATCGGCGCGTTAATTCATCCAGCACCTGCGGCCCGCCTGGCATTTCCTCGAAAATGCGTTTGTAGTCCGCCGGTGATACTTGTTTTGTAGTCATTAGCCCCCCGCTACTCGTTGGCCCAGCGCTGCGCCCACCTGCTGCCCTGCTGTGGTTGCCGCCTCGCTACCTGCCTGCATCATGAGTGCCTGCCCTGCTTGTTGCTGCTGCGCCTGCTGGCGCTGCTGGCGAAGCTGTTCGACAGCATCAGACGAGCGAATGACTTTCGCCGGTACGCCCAGCGCATCCGCTATAACGCGTGTTGCTTCGTCGGTATCTACGAGGTCGGTCACATCGGGTGATACCTGCGCCAGATTCGCCACGTTCGCGCCAAGGCGTTCAATGGCGGTGACGTTCTCCAGCTGCTGCGCTCGGGCAAGAGGCGAGATATAGCGCACGTTGAAATTAGCGTTTTGCAGACTATCCGGCGCTGGCGGGAATACACCGGCACGATATGCCAGGCCGAAGCAGCGCTCTACCAGCGGCTGCAGGTATTCAGCCTGGAATCGACCATAGACCGGGCCGAGCAACTGGCGGATCAGTGCCACACGCACATGCACTTCGGTGGCGGTCATCGCCGGGCCGTCCTGCGGCTGCAACTGGTCGGCCATCATGATTTTGCGGATAGACGCCTGCAGGCGTTCTTCTGCGGTAAAGGCCACATTGAAATCGGCGCCGGTGAGCAACGGTTTCATGCTGTCTACGCTGTTCGCCACGATGATGCGGCGCGGGCCAACTTTGACCGTGCGCGGGTTGAGTACACCGTCATCTTCGGCAATCCACATCCCGGCGATCGCCAGATCCTGCGCGGCCTTCTCCATGCGCTTTGTTTCGTTCAGCTCTTTGCAGTCTGGCAGCGCGTCATATACCGGGCCGATGCCGTACGGCGTGCCGGGTATTTTCATCCAGCGCGGTACGCAGCAGGGGAATTCGTGATAACCGGATTCGCGCACAATGAGCTTGCCGTTCACTTCCACGTTGTACGATGCAAAGCTCAGGTTTTTAGCCAGGCGCGCATTCACCACGTAGTTTTCACGCGGGAAAATGCAGTGCAGGAAGTCGAATTTGTCATCGGGCTTTTTGGCGGCTGCATCGCGAATCTTCTTGCTTACCTTATCCGCGCCAAATTCTTTAATCGCCTGCTCTGCGGTGAGCTGGTAGCGGCGATAAATCGTGTCCACGATGCCATCGCGGCGGGTGGATGTGACATAGCACTGTGCCAGCGGCCACTGCTGGAATGAGAATCCGCCCTCTTCGCGGTCTTCGTCGATGTACAGCGCGAACCAGCCAGCGCATACCACATCAAGATTCGCCTCATAGCCTTCGGCGTCGAAGTTGGCGGCGTGGATGTTTTCCCATACCAGCGTTGCGCAGGTGGATAACCACGCGGCGGCATCATCCGGCAGCGATTCGCTGTCGAGGTTCAGCCACTGCGCGTTTGCCGGGGTCATGCCGGACATGAGAGCAGACGCCAGCATGCGGGCGCTGTCGGTGGCCGTGCCGTCAAGCAGCCGTGCCACCTTCGATTTCGCGCTCTGTGCGTCCAGCACCTCATCGGATAGCCCCGCGCCGCGCAGCGGATAGGTGTAGTCGTAGCATTCCCGCCAGACGCTTTCGTGCACCTTTCGGTTGGCTTTCAGCGTATCGGCACGCTTAACCAGCTTTACGGCGAGTTCATCCATCGATTATGCCCCTAAGGTGTTTTTTGCTGCCTGGGCGCCAGAGGAAAGCAGGGATGAACCTGTATCCGTTGCGCCTTCGGCACCACTTGCCAGCAGCGAGGAACCTTTCTTGCGTTTCTTACGCGCTGCGGCGTCGGCGTTCGCTGCCTTCGCTGCGGCGTCGGCTGCTGCATCTGCCTCTGCCTGCGGATCCTGCTCTACGACTTTTGGTGCACCGCCTCCACACATACGATTCCCCCTTAGCCCGGCACATGCCAGCCATGTTCGGTTAATACTGGTGCGCCGCGTACCGGCTGCGGCTTGCCCTCTTCGTTCGTCACCATTGCGCCCGCATCGCCGGTGGTGGCCTCAGTGGCTTTACGTACGAGGGTGAGAAACTCGAGGTTGTCGGTAAGGTTCTGGTCGGTCAGATCGGTAAAGCCCAGCTCTTCGAAGCGCGCAACGATGGTGGCGCCCCGCGCATTGAGCGTGGCAAGAATGGCGTTGCGCTCGGCCAGCGCCGTAGCTCCCAGCAGCGTCGCAACGTTCTGCTGCACCGTCGGTTCGGTAGTTTCAGCGTTCAGCGCTGCGCCGGTGGCGTCCTGCGGCTGCGTTGCCTCCTGCCCCGGTGTCTCGATGGTTTTCTTCTGTCGTGCCATTGTGGTGGCTCCTGTGGAACGTGGAGCCTAGAGTGTGCGCGGGGGTGTTGGTCGGAATCCTGACCAAATGGATAATTTGTTAAAAAACGGCCTGATTTAACATAATGTACGTTATCGGCACCACGCGATCGGCACTCGTTAACGATTTAGCGTGAAGAGGTTATTTGTTGCGGTTTGCTGGCGGGAAAGTGTGAAAATCGACTGCATAAATCGTGCATAAAACAGGGCGGTTTTTGCATAGCGTTTTTAGTCGATGAACGCCCTGTTTTTGCAAGTTTTCATTACCGGGGGATCGTCGGTTCTTTCGGCCAAAAATTACGGGCTCCGCTGCGAACAAAACGACGCCTGATGACCTGCACCGGAAGTTCTGAACGATGCCGATGTGTCACTTCACACCAGAAAGTGATAAGCGCTTCCCCCGTATGATGGTTGGGGCTGCTCCCCTGCTTCCAGCCAATGAGCGCTGACTTTGAAACATCAAGCCCGGTGGCCAGCTCCTGCAGTGGTATCCCAGTGTTAGTGATATCGGTCACCACTCGCAACCAGTCCGTTTTAACTGTGACGACGACTGGCATAGGTCACCTCGCAAAACGCGCGCACGCGCGAGCATAGAGAGCGGTTTTTATTAGCTTTTGACGTGCGCGCATAGTCTTTACTCCTTGCCGTTGTTGTCTGGTGCGACGTCGATTAGCGTATTCCCCTTATGCTGAGCAATCGTAAGGTACGAGTTTCCTTTGCAGGATTCACACCAAAGCGCAATTCGTAATCCATGACGCCTAGAGCTTGGGTTACCTTTTAAATTCCTGTCTGCGGTAAGCGAATCTCCTTCGATGCGAACATGAAGCCCCTCGTTGGCATCTTCCTTACAGTTAAAAACCTCCACAGCGCCGTGGTGTACGTAATTCCCACCGCAATGCGGGCAAAGCAGTTCACCTTGTTCGAAATCAATAGCTAATTGCATCGTGTTATCTCCTTTTTGCTTCGTGTGTTTAGTTACTACCGGTAAAATTTAACGTGTACCAACCTGACCCAACCTGTACCAACCCTTTTATATAAACTCCCAAAACAGCCTATATAATCACACGCACATATAAAGTATTTGGTTGGTACAGTTGGTACAGTTGGTACTGGCCTTTAAATTCAATTAGTTAAAATGTACCAACCTGTTTTTTGAGGCTGGTGCAGGTTGTTACACTGGCTCGAAGATACGCGTCATTTTTCCGTCGACACGACGCTGAACGCGCTTATAACCGCAATTTTGCAAAACATTGCTAATTCGCATTTCTTCGCGCTTTCCGATGTGGCGCGGGTCTAACCCAATCGCATCGCGCAACACGTCGCTAGCGCGTAAAAATTCGCAATTTCGCGGAATGTCATTGGTCATCAGGTCAGGTGTATTGAGCCATTTCTCGACCGTCTCGAGCCACGCGTCCTTAATGGTGTACTGCTCATGGACGCTTGCGCCGAGGCGTTCAGCATCGCGGAACTGGATACCGCCGAGGCGCTTAAACGTCTCGCGGGCTTCCGCCCACAGCAGTTCTCTATCGCGGACAATGGCGTCGGTGCTAACCATTTCAATAACGTCTACTGGCAGCCACCGGCGGTTACCGGTCTTGTCCGCAAGGAACTCGTCTTCGTTAGACGAGCCCAGGGGGATACCCCGCCGAGCGAATATGGTCGTGAATTCTTTAAATTTTGGTACCCATTTATCGTGCGTTCTGGTTACCCATGCTTTAATAGACTCGAGGTCTTTAGTATTAAGACCTCTTAATTCGCTTATCTCAGCCACCAGGCAACCGCGCATCTTGCGCGCGAGGTCGTCGTCTTTATCAGCAAAAGATATATCAGCAAATAATTCTGGGTCCGGAGAGAGAGCGGCAATACCCGCGGATTTACGCAGTCCCTGAGCACCGACGAGAATAGGCACCATGTCGGCTTTGATGCCGGGCTCCAGCACCCTGCCCGCCAGCGCCGTCCACATGTACATAGACACCGCGCGGGTGTATGGCGTATCGGCGGTACCGAAGTGGGTATGGTAGAAATGCTCGATGCGCGGCACGCCGTCCCACTCGAGCCCGTTCAGCCAGGTAGTCGCGGAATCGAAAGGCTGTCTTTTAGCCACCATAAATACCGCATCGCGCATTAGCTCTTTATTGACCTCTTTGAAGCTACGACGGGAGAGTATAACGCGGAGCTCGCTATAGTCCTCATCGCCAAATGCTCGCCAACCATCGGACCCTTTAGGGGCCAGCATAATGGCGTCCCTGAAGATATCGTAACGTATATCAACCCCGGTAAAATCCGGCCTTGATAAGGCCATAGCTACGTTATCCATGATCGCTTCGATGGCACCTTTATTGTCTCTTCTGAAAGGCGGCAGCGGCGCGGGCTCGGACACTTCGGTGCTGGTCAGGTCTTCAAAATCGTCCACACGATAGCCGTAGCCGTCGAGCCATTCGGTATCTGAAAGGCCAGTATCAGTGGCATGCATGCTTTTGAAATGCCCCTGCTGAAAACCGCCAGTACCCGCGGGGAAATACTTAATCGACGTTTCGCTGCAGCCATTGCTGTACTCGGATTCGTCGCGAAAGGGTTTAAGGTTGCGTGAGCCGTCGGAACTGACGGATAGTGTCCACCCGTTCGCATCGAGCCAGTCGGCCACGTCATCGGTTGCACCAGGGTCGTTATCCGCCAGGTCACGCAGCCGACGAACGCCGGCGACATAGCTGTCGACAACCGGCAAGCGGTCTTTAAGCGACGCCCAGAACGCGGCCAGCGCTTCAGCACCCAGCACCGGGATATCCTCGGGGGTAAGTGTGTACTCGTTGCCGAGGAGCGGATCGTCATACCAGGTGTAATCGCTGCCCGACGGATGGGGGCCGAAGGTTGCCACCTGCTGGCCGACGCCAAGCAACTCAATAGCAGCCTTTTTGCCATCCTCTTTAGGTAGCTCATGCACATGTTTCGGCACCGGCGGCGCCCAGACCAGATACGCCCGGCGAGCGCTGTTATCCCGCCCGCGGTACGGAAGGTAAACGCTGAGGTGTCGGAACAGCTCCTCGTACACGGCGTCCTGATGGGCATCGCTGGCGGTATCCGCATCCAAGGCATGCAGCGCGTAACCGTCGCCGCGGTCTCGCCCCAGGATCAGGCCGATACCGTATCCGCGTCTCTTCCAGCGTATTACGTCAGCGTCGCTGGCGCGGTACGCAGACCAGTCTTTAAACCCAACAATCTTACCGTTGCTGTTGTGAACGCTCGGGACCTTACCGACTGATTTAGGGTCCAGTGACGAGTTTGGCGACAGATCCCCTTCTGAGGCTATCGGGATTAGGTTCTCTCGTCCGAATAAAGTCACGGCCAGATCCCATTGCTCAGGCGTCGTCCCTCTTTTTACGATGTCCGCCATGGGTTACGCCTTACCATCAGGTGGAAAAACGGAGTCCAATGAACATTTAGCGCCAAAGGCATTTAGTGCGTTTACGATCTGCCGGCACGAACGTAAATCGGGGGTGCGTACTCCCGCCTCATAATTTCCGATCCGGGATTGTTTCCACCCCAGAATCAAAGCCAATTGGTTTTGCGTAATACCGATACTTTTTCTTACCGCTGATATTTTGTTCATATGAGATACCTCCTAACACGAAGTAAAACACATGATGTGTTTATTTAGCAACACAGTACAGCCATATAAAAACACACACAGCGTGTTAAAATGGCTTGAAAAGCACGCAGCTACTGACTTTGGAGGGTGTATGGAAACCGTAGGACAACGTATAAAAAGACTTAGGGAACGGCTTAAGTTAAGCCAGGCGGAACTTGCTGAGAAATGTGGATGGGGATACCAATCCCGAATAGGAAATTATGAAAGGGATACTCGAAGTATCAGTGTCGAGGACGCTGTAGTCCTTGCTTCAGCGTTAAATGTTTCCCCTGGCGAGCTGCTTTTTGGTACCCCTGATAATGCAGACTTTATATCTCCTGGGCAAAGGTCTGTTCCTGTTGTTAGCTATATACAAGCAGGGATGTTTGCCGAGGCGGATAGCGTACTTTCGCCAGAGGGTATCGAAGAAAGCATATCTTTCGACGGCCCTGCGTCTAACTTGGTCTTTGCGCTGAGAATCAAAGGCGATTCGATGGAACCCGAATTCAAAGAGGGCGATACGGTAATTATTGATCCCGCGGTTTACCCGCATCCGGGGGAGTTTGTCGTCGCGAAGAATGGTCAGCATGAGGCTACCTTTAAAAAATACCGTTCAAAAGCGGATGGGGGTTTTGAACTGGTCCCCCTGAATCAGGACTACCCGACCCTAGATTCAGCAAAGCATAAAGTTACGATCATCGGAACAATGATTGAACACCGGATACATCGCAGAAAACGCTGATCTCCCTCTACCAATTCAAGCCCGCCATTGAGCGGGCTTTTTTACGCCCCCGCAAAATAATCCACACTCCGTGTTGACAACCAAAAACACACAGCGCAATATTATAAACACATACCGCAATACCGCTCTTTAACAAATAGAACCGCGTGACAGGCAAGCCGCTGTGCTCCTGGCAAAACGAAATAGCACCCGATGGGATCGAGGTAAGCGCCGAGTCCGTATGCGTACGGTAAGCGTAGAGGACGACACCGCGGCGAGCTGACAAGTCACGCAAGTTGAAACGCCCCGATGATGGGGCGCTTAGTTTCTTTAACTCTGGGTTACCGGAACGGTATCCCACGCTTAAAGAAATTACTGGTTGTAAGGATCGTAATCCGTGATTGCCTTCCCTGGATTTTCATCTTCAGAAGGCAGTCGGGCCTCTAAAGCATTTCGGTTGAACAAATAGGAAGCCCTACAGTGCGAACAAACCATATTAACGGCTCGCCCAAGGCCTGGCTTAGTAACCAAACCTTCCGCTTGCAATATAGATTTTCTCTTTTGCTCGTAGCAATTGGGACAAATATAAACCGGAGATTGGTCAACATCTGCAGAAAGCTTGCTGCGATAGACCAGAGTACCGCGCATAGGCTGGTAAAGTTCATAGCTCGCCGCTTCAGCGGCCCAGTTCTCTTGCTTTACTTTCTCATTTTCCAGTTCAACAATTTTCTCCTTAGCCGCAATCAACAACTCCTGAAGCGACATTTGCTGCATCTGAACATCCATTAGCTTATCGAGTAGGGTGTGCGTCTTCTCTTTAACTGCATAGTCGACAGTCAGATTCTGAATTTCTCTTGCTGCTCCAACCGCGCCTTTAATTGCGCCTCCCACGCCGGATAAAGATTCAGTTATCCGGGAAAGAATTCCTTTTTCTTCAGACATATCTAATCACTCTCAAACTGTAGGGGTGAAGAGATATTAGACGATTTCTCACTGTAGGGGTACAGGGAGAACCACCTCGCCTGATGTGGTTAAAAGCAGGCACTCGCCGATATCCATTGCATTGCTGTGCGTAGTCTTTGCCCGCCTCCCACAGCGGGTCTTTTTTCCTGTCTGAAAGCGCATCCACAAAGGTGCTATACCTCCCCGCTGGCACCGGGTGCGCTCCCCGACATGAAAAGGAGCACTACCAATGAAACCTGAACACCTCCACCGGCTGACGGGGCGCGATGTGCTCCGCTGGCGCCGTAAACATTTCGACTTCATCACCGGGCTGGCTATCGCACTCGCGTGCGGCCTGACCGTTTCCTTAATCCTTCTTATCGCGAGGACTGCCGCATGAGCCTTGAACAAAATCTCGAACTGAACAACCAGCTGCTGACCAAGCAAAACTCGCTGTATGAACGCAATATCGCGCTGCTCGAACGTCTGGTGCAGTCGCTGGCGTCTGGCGTTGCGCTGAAACCCGACACCCTGGCGCAGGTGCAGGAGTACCGCGAAACGGTCACCGAATCGAAAACCGCGCTGACGCTCGACGATCTGCAGTTCGGAGACGTTATCGCGCTGGCGGCGTTCTACCCGGTACCGCAGCAAATCACCGAAGACATGCTGCAGCGCGCCATTGATTACCGAGATGCCGAAGCTGACGCGCGAGTAGTAAAGATTGATGCACTGGACAGCGCCCTGCAGGGCGTGAAGCGCGCCAAATCGCTCCTGAAACCTGCCCTGCTCGACCTGTCCCGCAACGTTCTTAAGTATTGGGACGACCTGCCGACCATCGGCGAGCGCCGCAGCTTTGCCGAGCGCCTTCTCGACGCCGCACCTACCGAGCGCGACGCGGTGAAGCCGAAGAAAGCCAGCGGCAAAGGCAATCAGGAACGTAAAGGCCCGTTCTACTGGAATCACCCGGAGAGCGGCGCAATCGGTAGCGTGGAAGACTTCGGCGCCCTGAATGAATTACTGGAAGACGGTCTGACAGTGGAGATCAACAAAGTCGAATTCCTTCAGTTGCAGGAAGCCGCCGCGAAAAACAAAGCCCAGACGGAAGACAGCGCACCAGATTTTGACGCGCTGCGTAAACAGGCCGAAGAGTGCATTAAAACACTGTGCAAAGGCGGTTATCGCGCTGAGGCCGTCGGCATCCTGGACAGCTTCGGCGCGAAAAAGCTGGGCGAAGTGGAAGACAAAGACCTCGCGGATCTGATCGCCAAAGCCGAAAAAGCTCTGGAGGGCTGATTCATGCCAGACGTTCACGCAAGATTATCACCATCGTCAGCGCATCGGTGGATGCGCTGCCCCGGTAGCCTGGCGCTCGAGTCAACGCAGCCGGATAAAAGTTCTGCCTTCGCCGAGGAAGGCACCCGAGCCCACGCGCTCGCCGAGCAGTTGCTTAACGAAAAGCTTACTGGTGTAGCAAATACCATGATTGCCGAAGTGGAAATGCATGATTACGTACTGCGATACGTCGATGCAGTCTGGGCGCTGGCTGAGGGTAACGAGCTGATGGTTGAGCAGCGCGTCGACTTCTCGCATATCGTCGGCGTGGAAAACTCATTCGGTACCGCAGACGCCGTTATCATTGTCGGCAACGAGCTGCAGATCCACGACCTTAAATATGGCCGCGGCGTGCAGGTAGACGCCGAGCAGAACGAGCAGCTGCAGCTGTATGCCCTCGGCGCGCTGGAGCAGTTCAACCTGCTGTATGACTTCGACAGCGTGCGCCTGTTCATCCATCAGCCGCGACTGAACCACGTATCTGAATGGGCTTTATCTGTGGAAGAGCTGGAGGCATTCGGCCAGCGGGCGCAGGAAGCAGCGGCAAACGTGATCGTGATGTTCAACATCGCGGAATGCGAAGGCGTGAATACTCTGCCGCTGGATAACTTCACGCCCGGTGAGAAGCAATGCCGGTTCTGTAAAGCCAGCGCCATTTGTACCGCGCGCGAGCAGTTCCATATGCAAACCGTCGCCGGTGACTTCGACGACCTGACAGCACCAATCGGCGAGCTGGTCACCAGTGCTATAGCGCGCGTGCCGATGCTCACCAACGAACAACTGGCTGAAATCTACGGGCAAGCGGATTTTCTCGAATCCTGGCTAAAGGCCATCCGCGACCGGGTAAACAGTGAACTCAACGCCGGGCATCCGGTACCGGGGTTCAAGCTGGTAACCGGTAAGCAGGGCAATCGTGCATGGCGCGATGAAGTTGAAGCCGAAGAGCTGCTGAAATCTTTCAGGCTGAAACAGGATCAGATGTACAGCCAGAAGGTGATAAGCCCGACGCAGGCCGAAAAACTGCTGAAGAAAGACAGCCCACGCCGCTGGACGAAAGTCGAAGCGCTGATAACCCGCTCTGATGGTAAGCCCACCATCGCGCCAGAATCCGACCCGCGCCCCGCGCTCAACGTTAACCCTGTAAACGATTTTGACGACGTGTCCGAAGATGCGATCGCCGCTGACCTCATTTGATTTAAGGAACAACACCATGAAATTGAAACTCAATAACGTACGTCTGGCCTTCCCTGCTCTGTTCGAAGCGAAAACCGTAAACGGCGAAGGCGATCCGCGCTTCTCGGCGGTTTTCCTGATGGACCCGAAACACCCGCAACTCGAAGAAGTTCGCAAAACGCTTAAACAGGTGGCGAAAGAGAAATGGGGCGAGAAGTGGGAAACCATCTACGGCCAGCTTGAGAAAAAGCTAAACCTCTGCCTGCACGACGGCGACGAGAAAGCCGAGTATGAGGGTTTTCCGGGTAATTTCTTCCTGAATGCGGCGAACAAGGCCCGCCCTACTGTTATCGACCGCGACCGTACCGCGCTAATTCAGGCCGACGGCCGCCCGTATGCCGGTTGCTACGTTAACGCCGTGGTGGATATCTGGGCGCAGGATAACAACTTTGGTAAGCGCATCAACGCATCGCTAAGCGGCGTCCAGTTCCTGCGCGATGGTGACGCGTTTGCCGGCGGCGGTGTGGCCGCACCGGACGACTTCGACGATATCAGCGAAGGCGCAGACGCCGAAGGCCTGGTTTAAAGCAAAAAAGCGCCCGACTGAGCGTCGGGCTTTTTTACAAGACTATTGGAATTTTCTATCAAAATTTGATTCTATGAGGTATATGAATGTCAACGTTGAGAATTGGTATGGAAATCCAAGAGTTTGTAGGGCATTACAAAAATCATCCAGTGCTTTTCATCGGCACTGGATTTAGCCTAAGATATCTTCAAAACTCATTTAGTTGGAATGGCCTTCTAGAGTTTATATCCTTTCAACTGACTGAGGATGAAGAGTTTTACTATGATTTAAAAGCTGAATCTATGGTAAATGGGGAGTATAGCTATGATCTATTAGCAAGTAAATTGGAGTTAGAATTTAACAAACGATTAACCGAAGACCGAAACGGGAAGTTTGTAAAAATTAACGACATATTTTATGACAGCATGAAAGAAGGTATAAAGTTAAGCAGATTCAAAATCTATTTAACTCAATTACTGACCCCTCTGATGATAAAGCCCGAAAAGAGTAATGAAATTGACGCTTTGATTAGAGCGCGAAAAAATATAGGCTCTGTAATTACAACGAACTACGACAGATTGTGTGAAAAATTCTTTGAATTTAACCCGCTAATTGGCAACGATATTTTATTAAGCAACCCTTATGGCTCCGTATATAAAATACATGGTTGCGTCAGTGACTCTAATAATATCATTATAACACGTGAAGACTACGATAATTTCAATAACAAATATGAATTAATTCGTGCACAGTTATTATCTATTTTCATACATAACCCGATCATATTCATTGGTTATAGCATTAGTGACTCCAATATAAAATCACTCTTGAAGACAATTTTTTCCTATGTAAATGTTAATACTGCACTAGCAAAAAAAATCCGTGATAACTTCCTTTTAGTGGAGTACGCGCCAGACAATCAATCAATAGAGATAACCGAACACGATATTGATATTGAAGGCATGGCAACAATTAGAATAAATAAAATCAAAACCGATAATTACACAGCTATATACGACGCGCTGTCTAAGCTCGTACTACCTGTATCAGCAATGGATATCAGAAAAGTTCAAAAAGTATGGAACACTATAAAAAGTGGCGGTGAAATAAAAGTTAACATCACTGAAAATATCGACGAACTCAAAAACGAGGATATGGTGTTGGCTGTCGGGTCCGAGAAAACAGTCAAATACGAGTTTCAAACCAAAACTGAAATGATTCAAAACTATTTTAAAATAGTTGATGAAGCAAACTCCCAACTTATTTCACTCCTAAATAAGCAAGTAATATCAACAAGAGAAAGGTTTCCAATCTTTGCCTTTTCTTCAATTTGCGAAAACCTTATCAATGTAGATAAGTATAAATCACGACAAATAGATAAGATTATTGATGATCTAAAAAGATATGTTAGGGATTGTGAAAACAATTATACATCAATTACTGACATAACTAACAATCTCGCAGACTGGAAAGTTATTGGAGGAATTATGTATGCAGTCATGGAAGATAATATCTCCCTTAGTGAGCTTAAAAAATATCTTGAAGACAACGCAGGTCGATGTGATACCGATTTCAGGAAGTTATTATGCCTGTATGACTATTTAGCATACTGAGCACACCACATCTCCTCTCAATAAAAAAAACCGCCTCTTGGCGGTTTTTTATTTCATGAAGAAAATAAAATGTCTGAAACCATTCTCTGGGGCGACCTGGAAACCTATTGCGAAACCCCCATTAACAACGGTACCCACGCTTATGCAGAGGGCGTCGAAGTAATGCTTTTCGCCTGGGCTATTGATAACGAACCGGTTAGCGTCTGGGATCTGACCGCCGGCGAACCAATCCCCAGCAGACTGCGCAAGGCAATAGCCGACCCCGATACTCTTCTGTTTTTCCACAATTCGCACTTTGACCGCACGGTGCTACGCCATGCAATGCCGGAGTTAGCACCGCCAGTTGAACGCTGGCGCGACACAATGGTGCAGGCGCTGGCGCACAGTCTCCCCGGCGCCCTGGGGGCACTCTGCGAAGTGCTGGGTGTTCCGCAGGACAAAGCGAAGGATAAAGAAGGCAAATCGCTGATCCAGCTCTTCTGTAAACCCCGCCCGAAGAACAGCAAGCTGCGCCGCGCAACCAGCAAAACGCACCCGGTAGAGTGGCAGCGGTTCGTTGCCTACGCCGGGCTGGATATTGAGGCGATGCGCGAAGTCTATAAACGGTTGCCGAAGTGGAACTATCAGGGCACCGAGCTGGCACTGTGGCATCGTGACCAGCGGATCAACGACCGCGGCGTATGCATGGACGTGCAACTCGCTCAGGCCGCCATCGAAGCGGTAGACCTTGAACAGAAGCGACTGGCAAAGCGTACGCAGGTAATGACCGACGGCGAAGTGCAGGCGGCCACACAGCGCGACGCGATGATTAAGCACATTGTCGAATCGTACGGCGTAGAGCTACCGGATATGCAGCGCAGCACAATGGAACGTCGCATCGCTGACCCTGATCTGCCGTCGCCTGTGAAAGAGCTGCTGGCTATCCGCCTGCAGGCCAGCACCACAAGCACCAGTAAGTACAAATCGCTGATGAAGGGTATCAGCAGCGACGGGCGTCTGCGCGGTACGCTGCAATTCTGCGGTGCATCGCGTACCGGGCGCTGGGCCGGACGGCTATTCCAACCCCAGAACCTTCCCCGCCCGACGCTTAAGCAGGAACGCATCGATGAAGGCATTGAGGCGCTTAAATCAGGCTGTGCCGATCTGCTTTTCGATAACGTCATGGAACTGACCAGTTCGGCGCTGCGTGGTTGCATTATGGCGCCGACGGGTAAAAAGTTGGTTGTATCTGACCTGTCGAACATCGAAGGCCGAAAGCTGGCCTGGCTCGCCGGTGAGGCGTGGAAACTGGATGCATTCCGGGCTTACGACACGCTGGTACTTGACCAGTACGGCGCGCCAATCTGGGACGCTGCCGCTAAAGATTATAAGCGTCGCGGCCCTGACCTCTACAAACTGGCCTACGCCAAAGCGTTCAACATCACCCCGGAGGAAGTAACCAAATACCAGCGCCAGATCGGCAAGGTGATGGAACTGGGCCTCGGCTTTGGTGGCGGCGTAGCGGCGTTTCTGACCTTCGCACTGGTTTACGGCCTCGACCTCGAGGAACTGGCAACCGCAGCGCTGCCGAATATCCCGCGCGATGTGCGGCGCGAGGCTCAGAGCTGGTATGACGAATCGGTGAAGCGTAAAGCGACGTACGGGCTATCGGAGCGCGTATTCATCGCTTGCGATTCACTTAAGCGCCTGTGGCGCAGGGCGCACCCGGAAACGTGCAATTTCTGGTATCAGCTCGAGCGTACCGTCCGCGCCGCCATTGCTACCCCAAAGAAAACACTCTACTGCGGCTATCTGAAAGTGCGCCGCGATGGCGCATGGCTGCGTATCCAGTTGCCATCCGGGCGAGCGCTCTGCTACCCGTCACCGACGATTGAGAAAGGAAATATCACCTACATGGGGATCAATTCCTACTCGCGGAAATGGCAACGGCTGAAAACCTACGGCGGAAAGCTGGTCGAAAACGTCACACAGGCCGCCGCCCGCGACGTTCTGGCCGGGAACATGCCGCTGATAGAGGATGCCGGATACAGCATTGTGCTCACCGTGCACGATGAAGTGATTTGCGAAGCGCCGGACACCGACGACTACACCGACGCCGCGCTCTCTTCCCTGCTCTCCACTAACCCCAAATGGGCGCCCGATATCCCGCTGAACGCTGGCGGCTTTGAGGCGTATCACTACCGTAAGGATTGATTATGGCTCTTGACCAAAACCAACAAGTACAGCGTCTGGTAATTCTCGGCGCTGTGGCAACGCTTAGCGACGAAGATCAGGTGGCTATTCGCCATTTGAAACAAGAAATTCTGGCGTTAGCTGAAACCGCAAAGGAACCGGAATACGCGATTTTTGCCCTTTCACTCGCGGGTCTGGACTACGCCGACAAGTACGAGGGTTGACCCTATGGCATTCAAATACAAAGACAGCCCGCTTTACTACCGGTCTGCGCGGGAAGCCATACAGCTGGAAAAAGCCGGTGAATATGACCGCGCGGCTAAGGTCTGGGCGAAAGCCAACCGCGAATCGCGCAATGACCTTAACCAGGAGTGGAGCGAACGCCGTTCCGACTTCTGCCTGATGCAAAACATGCGCGAACGACGCAAGGCGGTGGACGATGAGCTATCGAGGTAAGGTTTTGCTGCTATTACTGGCAACGCTCGCATGCGGCTGGGCGCTGATTGCATGGGCCATTGCGGAGGTGTTTTGATGGCCTACGAACGCGAGAGCATTATCGAAAAGCACCTCGCCTCTGCGGTGAAAGCCGCCGGCGGGATTGCCTACAAATTCGTATCACCCGGGCGCCGTTCGGTTCCCGATCGCATCGTGCTGCTACCCGGTGGCCGTATCGTTTTTGTGGAGTGCAAAGCACCCGGCAAAGCACCACGCGCTGACCAGCTGCGCGAGCATGAACGACTGCGCGCGCTGGGCTTTAACGTGGTGGTGCTGGATAGCAAAGATCTGGAGGGAGTTATTTAGCTTTATTTTCCGCAAGCTTAGCCAATGTTAATACAACTGCCTGGGCTAAAGAGGCATCACGTAAAGCGATTGGCGCCAAGCGCTCCGCAGTTATTTCAAGATCCTCAGCTGAATGTGGCACGGCGCTAATCGCCTCAATAGCTGCTTTTGCCTTAGTAAAATCTTCATCCCATGCAGCATCATATAACGATTTTAAAATATCAGTCATGAAAAACCCCTGTAAAAATATGCTGTTGTAGCACTCTATATTTAAACTTACGCAAACTAAAAGCGAGCATTTTATGAAAAAAATGTTCACCCCCCGCCCCTATCAAGACCTCATTATCAACCACGAGATAGATATCGAGCGCTGCAACATCTGGGCGGGTATGGGCATGGGTAAAACCGTGGCGACGCTGACCGCGCTGGAAGACCTCTTTATGTGTGGCGCTGAGACACAGCCGGCGCTGGTACTGGCGCCACTGCGCGTGGCAGCGAGCACATGGCCTGATGAGGCTATAAAGTGGGGCCACCTGCGCAACATCGAAGTGCAGCCGATTGTCGGTACCGCCAAAGCGCGCGCTGCGGCGCTGGCAAACAGCAACGCCAGCGTGTTCACCATCAACTACGACAATCTGGTGTGGCTGGCCGAAGAACTCGGCGGCCGCTGGCCGTTCGCTACCGTCATACCTGACGAAAGCACCCGGCTTAAGTCGTTCCGGCTGCGCGGCGGTGGTAAACGCGCGGCGGCGCTTGGCAAAGTAGCGCATAAGTATGTACGTCGCTGGATGAACCTCACCGGCACGCCGGCGCCGAATGGCCTGGTGGATTTGTGGGGGCAGGCGTGGTTTGTCGATCAGGGGCTGCGCCTCGGCCGTACGTACGGCGCGTTTACCTCACGCTGGTTTAACTCGATACAGTTTCCCGGTCAGAGTTGGACAAAGCTGGAGCCGTTCGCGCATTCGCAGGACGAAATACAGCGCGTGCTGGCCGATGTGACTATCTCACTGGACGCCGCCGACTGGTTCGATATCAAAGAGCCCATCCGTAACGTGATCCGCGTGGACATGCCACCAAAGGCGCGCCAGCAGTATCGCGAGATGGAAAAAGAAATGTTCCTCGAGCTAAACGGCGAAGGCATCGAAGCGCCGAACGCGGCGGCCAAAACCGTTAAGTGCCTGCAAATCGCCAGCGGCGCAGTCTACACCGACGACGCCGGAAGCTGGTCAGAACTCCACGACGCGAAGCTGCAGGCGCTGGACAGCATACTGACCGAAGCCGCCGGCGCACCGGTGCTGGTTGCCTACCACTGGAAACACGATCTCGAGCGGTTGCTTAAAGCATTCCCCCGTGGCCGCCATCTTGACCAGGATCCGCAGACGCTACGCGACTGGAACGCCGGAAAAATACCGGTGCTGTTCGCCCACCCTGCCAGCGCCGGCCACGGTCTGAATATGCAGGACGGCGGCAACATACTGGTGTTTTTCTCGCACTGGTGGGACCTGGAGCAGTACCAGCAAATTATCGAACGTATCGGGCCAACCCGGCAGATTCAGGCCGGGCACAACCGCCCGGTATTCATACACCACATTATCGCCGCCGGCACTATGGATGAAATGGTGATGGAACGGCGCAATTCAAAACGAACAGTGCAGGATATCCTGCTCGATGCCATGAAAAAGAGAGGCCAGTAGGCCGTAGGAGGTGGTTAGTGGCCAGCATTGAAATGATAACCGAGAAAGAAGTGATGCAGATGATGCGCATTTCATCGCGTATGACCATATGGAAATATACCGAGCGTTATAATTTCCCAAAACCTATACGCACCCACCCCAAACAATACCTGCTGTCGGAGGTGGAAGCATGGATCTTAAACGGTGGTATCAACCCGAAATCTTCTTGATATGCCAGAATATCTTTTCTGCGTACAGCTCATAGGCGTCTTTCTGTTCTGCTATCCAGTCGTGCTTATTGTACACGGTCAGGACGCCGCCAAGCTCATGCCCCAGCATCTTCTCGATAACATGCGGGGCAACACCCTCTTCAGAAAGGCGAGTTGCCAGCGTGCGACGAAAGTCATGGGCTGTAAATTCGCCAATCCCCAGTGAAACCTCGATCCTTTTCAGGAAGCGATTAGCACCGGCGATAGACATAGGCTTAGTCAGATCAGGCCCCGGAAAGAGAATATTTCCGTAGGTCATTTCTGCCTTTTTCAGCAAAGTATCGGCCGCGTCAAAAATCGGTCTCCTGACAATTTTTTTGGTCTTACTCCTTTCGGCTGGAAGCAGCCAGATCCCCTCTTCCCTGTTAAACTCTCCCTTTACCGAATCCCGTATCTCGCTATTTCTTGCGCCATAAAGCATTAATAACTGATGTAATAGCCGGTTTGATGTTGAACCTCGGCTGCGCTCAATAGCCAGCCAGATTTTTGCAAGCTGATTGTAGCTCAGCGTCACCTCACCGACTGAGGGCTTAACACCGATATCCTTAGGCTGCAGGAGCATCAGCTCAGGCGCGCTGACAAACTGTCTGCGAACACACCACCCTATCGCCGTTCGTAACTGAATCAGTAACTGCCTGGCGCGCCGTGGGTTGATACGCTCCTCTTCGGTGAACCGCTCCACCCATAACCGCACGGGGATATCTTCGACAGGCACCCCAGGAAAAACATCGCCCATATGTTTAATGACGGTCGATTTATAGAGCGCCTGCGTTTTTTCCCTCAACGAGATATCAACGTAGTTTTCCTTCCAGTAGTCCAGGCACTCTTTTACCGTGGGCTTGTTTTGGGCGCGTAACCCACCGGCCATAATCCGGGGGTCAATCCCTTTATCAACTGCCTCGCGCAAATCCGCAACCTTGTTGCGAGCGTCTCTTAACGTTAAGGATGGATAGCGCCCAAGCCCCAGACGATGCTGTTTGCCGTCCCAACGAAAACGGAACTGAAAGCTGATTACCCCTTTAGGCGTTATACGGATCCCAAGTCCGTCTGAATCAGTGATTTCAGCCGGGCCCGAATATGGTTTACCATAGAGAGAACGCAGTTTTGTGTCGCTAATTGCCATTCTGTATTTTGTACTCAGCTAAATGATGATTTATGTACTTATCCTGTACTCAATATCGCATGTACTGGCGTAATCGACAATGTTTAGCGGTGTACAAAAGTTATCAATAAACGGCAAAGAAGACGTTAAAACAAACTAAAATCAAATACATATAACATCGAGCGCATACATCAGGTGACAGTAAAAAACGAAAGCATACAGAGCACATTCCTCTTCCACGACTACGAAACCTTCGGTACCAGCCCTTCGCTCGACCGGCCGGCGCAGTTCGCCGCCATCCGTACCGATAGCGATCTGAATGTCATTGGCGAACCGGAAGTCTTCTACTGCAAGCCTGCGGACGACTACCTGCCGCAACCACAGGCCGTGATGATTACCGGAATTACGCCACAGGAAGCGCTGGCCAAAGGCGACAACGAGGCCGCTTTCGCCCGCCGCATCAACGATCTGTTCACGGTGCCGAAAACCTGTATCGTCGGCTACAACAATGTCCGCTTTGATGATGAAGTCAGCCGTAATATTTTTTACCGCAACTTTTACGATCCGTACGCCTGGAGCTGGCAGCATGATAATTCGCGCTGGGACCTGCTGGATGTGATGCGCGCCTGCTATGCCCTGCGCCCGGAAGGTATCAACTGGCCTGAAAATGAAGACGGTCTGCCAAGCTTCCGCCTTGAGCATCTGACCGTCGCGAATGGCATAGAGCATAGCAATGCCCACGATGCGATGGCCGATGTGTACGCCACTATTGCGATGGCGAAACTGGTGAAGACCCATCAGCCGCGCCTGTTTGACTATCTGTACAGTCATCGAAATAAACGCAAGCTGGCGACGTTAATCGACGTGCCGCAGTTGAAACCACTGGTCCACGTTTCCGGTATGTTCGGCGCCGCCCGCGGCAACACTAGCCTGGTCGCGCCGCTGGCCTGGCATCCGGATAACCGCAATGCGGTGATTATGGTTGACCTGGCGGGGGATATGTCGCCGTTGTTGGAGCTCGACGCCGATACATTGCGCGAGCGCCTGTATACTCCGCGAGACGAACTCGGCGATTTACCGGCAGCGCCAATTAAGCTGGTGCATTTAAATAAATGCCCGGTGCTGGCGCAGGCCAATACGTTGCGTCCGCAGGATGCCGACCGTTTAGGTATCAATATTCAGCGCTGCCTGGAGAACGCCCAACTGCTGCGTGCAAATCCGCAGGTACGTGAGAAAGTGGTAGCCCTGTATGCCGAAGCCGAACCGTTCGTGCCATCGGATAATGTTGACGCCCAACTGTACAACGGATTCTTTAGCGATGCCGATCGCGCGGCGATGAAGATAGTGCTGGAAACCGAACCGCGTAACCTGCCAGCGCTGGATATTACGTTTGCGGATAAACGCATTGAACGCCTGCTGTTTAACTACCGCGCGCGTAACTTCCCCGGTACGCTTGATGAAAACGAACAGCAGCGCTGGTTAGAGCACCGCCGTAACGTCTTTACGCCGGAGTTTTTGCAGGCCTATGCCGATGAACTGCAGGTGATGTATCAACAGTATGCTGACGATAGTGAAAAACAAGCCCTGTTGAAAGCGCTGTGGCAATATGCGCAGGAAATCGTTTAACCCGGGCCAGGCCGTCACCCTAGCCCGGGAGTACTGACTTAACTTTTCGCGCGGCTGGCGATGATGTCGTCGGCCACGTTACGCGGCGCTTCTGCGTAATGATGGAACTCCATGCTATAGGTCGCGCGACCCTGCGACATCGAGCGCAGCGTGGTGGAATAACCGAACATTTCGGCCAGCGGCACATCGGCACGAATAATCTGGCTACCGAAACGCTCCTCCATCCCCTGCACCATTCCGCGACGGGAAGAGAGATCGCCCATAATATTGCCAGCGTACTCTTCCGGCGTCTCCACCTCGACGTGCATCACCGGCTCCAGGATCACCGGGTCCGCTTTTCGCGCCCCTTCCTTAAAGCCGAAAATCGCCGCCATACGGAAAGCCATTTCGGAGGAGTCGACGTCATGATACGAACCAAACGTCAGGGTCGCTTTAACGTCGACAACCGGATAGCCCGCCAGCACGCCGGTGCCCATCGCTTCACGCAGCCCTTTTTCCACAGAAGGGATGTATTCACGCGGTACGACCCCGCCTTTGGTGGCATCTTCAAACACAAAGCCGCTCCCCGCCGCTAAGGGCTCCAGGGTCAGCACGACGTGCCCATACTGCCCCTTACCGCCGGACTGACGCACAAATTTGCCTTCCACATCCTTCACCGTTTTACGGATGGTTTCCCGATAGGTAACCTGCGGACGGCCAATATTCGCCTCAACGCCGAACTCGCGTTTCATACGGTCGACGATAATCTCCAGATGCAACTCCCCCATCCCGGAGATAATCGTCTGCCCGGACTCTTCATCGGTATGCAGGCGGAACGACGGATCCTCGGAAGCCAACCGCTGTAGCGCAATGCCCATTTTCTCCTGGTCGGCCTTGGTCTTCGGTTCAATCGCCAGCGAAATGACCGGTTCCGGGAACTCCATGCGCTCAAGAGTGATGACCGCATCCGGATCGCACAGCGTATCGCCCGTCGTGACATCTTTTAGACCAACACAGGCGGCAATATCACCGGCATGCAGCTCGTCGACTTCGTGGCGATCGTTGGCATGCATCAGCACGATGCGCCCGATACGTTCTTTCTTGCCCTTCACCGGGTTAAAGACCGCATCGCCTTTTTTCAACGTCCCGGAATAGACGCGAATAAAGGTCAACTGGCCGACGTAGGGATCGGTCATGAGTTTAAACGCCAGCGCCGACAGCGGCTCATCATCGCTCGGGTGACGCTCCGCCGGTTGCCCCTTGTCATCAATGCCCTGAATCGCCGGAATATCCAGCGGCGACGGCATTAACTCAACGACCGCATCGAGCATCCGCTGCACGCCTTTATTTTTAAAGGCGCTGCCGCAGAGCACCGGCTGGATTTCGCCGCCGACCGTGCGTTTACGTAGCCCGGCCACAATTTCCGCTTCGCTCAATTCACCGCTTTCGAGATATTTACCCATCAGCTCATCACTGGCTTCCGCCGCAGCCGAAACCATTTTTTCCCGCCACTCCTGAGCCGTCGGCAGCAGGTCATCAGGCACAGGCGCATAGCTGAACGTCATCCCCTGCGTTGCATCATCCCACAGAATGGCCCGCATCTTTATCAGGTCGACTACGCCGGTAAAATGCTCTTCGGCGCCAATGGGGATAACAATCGGCACCGGATTGGCCTTCAGGCGATCGATCATCATTTGCACCACGCGGAAGAAATCGGCGCCCGGGCGGTCCATTTTGTTGACGAAAGCCAACCGCGGGACGTGATACTTATTAGCCTGCCGCCAGACGGTCTCCGACTGCGGCTGCACGCCGCCGACCGAGTCATAGACCATCACCGCGCCGTCCAGCACGCGCATCGAGCGTTCTACTTCGATGGTAAAGTCAACGTGCCCCGGGGTATCAATGATATTGATACGATGGGGCTCAAAGCTGCGGTCCATCCCGGGCCAGAAGCAGCTTACCGCTGCGGAAGTAATGGTAATCCCACGCTCCTGCTCCTGCGCCATCCAGTCGGTAGTTGCCGCGCCATCGTGTACTTCACCCAGCTTATGGCTCATTCCGGTGTAAAACAGAATGCGCTCAGTGGTGGTGGTTTTGCCGGCATCGATATGCGCGGAGATACCGATGTTGCGATAACGTTCGAGGGGGATGGGTCGGGGCATGATGCGTCCTTAGTCATTTTGACTGTCAATGAGCGGCTAAATCTGCCGCGGTTAGGTTTACGGCATCTATAATAGTACAACTGTACGAGTATACTCGAACTATTTTTACTATCACTGCTATCGGTCAGCTTGCGACGGCGCGCGTGGCGCAAGAAAAGGAGTTTGGGTATAGTAGCCGCCAGCCGCCGATACGGGTTGCTGTTCGCGTGAACAGCACAACCGCCGACACAGGAATATTATGATCGCCAATCACCCCGAACGTGAACAAATTCGCCTCGAAAATGTTCTTTTTGCCCTGGGCAACCCCTTGCGGCTGGAAATCATTCGCACGCTCTCCGACGGCAGCGAGCAGAGTTGTAACGCATTGCGCAAAGAAGATATCGCGAAATCCACCATGACTCACCACTGGCGGGTGCTGCGCGACAGCGGCGTGATCTGGCAACGTCCTCAGGGGCGGGAAAATCTCATTTCGCTTCGCCGCGACGATTTGGATGCCCGTTTTCCAGGGCTGTTGGATACGCTGCTTAATGTGATGCGACAGGAGAAGTAAGCCATCCCAGTGCCCCCGGCAAAGCGACAGCCGCCAGCGGGGAAAAGCAGCGGACGCCAGAAACAAAAAAGCCGGAGGTTTCCCTCCGGCTTTTCTTATCATAAAGCGTAATTACGCAACGTCTTCGTACTGCGGTACCGGGTTGCGGAAGCTTTTGGTTACGCACGCCAGGTAAATCAGACCGATACCGGCCCAGATCAGACCCAGGATCATCGAGCTCTCTTCCAGGTTAACCCACAGCGCGCCCACGGTCAGAGCGCCGCACATCGGCAGGAACAGATACTGGAAGTGGTCTTTCAGCGTCTTGTTGCGTTTCTCGCGGATCCAGAACTGCGAGATAACCGACAGGTTAACGAAGGTGAACGCCACCAGCGCACCGAAGTTAATCAGCGCAGTCGCCATCACCAGGTCAAAGTTAATCGCCAGCAGCGCGATCGCGCCAACCAGGATGATGTTCATCGCCGGGGTGCGCCAGGTCGGATGCACGTAGCCGAAGAAGCTTTTCGGGAATACGCCATCACGGCCCATCACGTACATCAGACGCGCAACGCCTGCATGCGCAGCCATACCGGAAGCCAGCACGGTGATGGTGGAGAAGATCAGCGCGCCCACCTGGAAGGCTTTACCCGCCACATACAGCATAATTTCAGGCTGTGAGGCATCCGGATCCTTAAAGCGCGAGATATCCGGGAAGTACAGCTGCAGGAAGTAGGTGGCAAAAATGAAGATCAGGCCGCCAATCAGCGCAGTCAGGAAGATAGCGCGCGGAATAACGCGTTCTGCATCTTTGGTCTCTTCAGACAGATTGCTGATGCCGTCAAAGCCGGTAAATGAGAAGCAGAGTATCGTCGCCCCGGTAATCATCGGGATAACGTGCGCATCGCCGGACCAGAACGGACGGCTGCTGGCCAGCGTACCGGCGCCCTCGCCTTCAAATACGCCATATACCACCATGCCGAGGATCACGGCAATCAGTACCACCTGCAGCACCACGATAACGGTGTTGAAGTTGGCGACGGACTTGATGCTGCGCAGGTTAAAGGCGGTCATGAACGCGACCAGCGCGATAACAAACACCCACGATGGAATCGAAGGCACCAGCGCTTCAAAGTAGATTTTCGCCAACAGGATGTTGATCATCGGCGCGAACAGGTAGTCGAGCAGAGAGGACCAACCCACCATGAAGCCAACGGTCGGGCTAATGGATTTCTGGGCGTAGGTATACGCGGAACCCGCGGAAGGATAACGGCGTACCAGCTTCCCGTAGCTCAGCGCAGTAAAAAGAATAGCGATTAACGCAAAGGCGTAGGCCGTCGGCACGTGACCGTCGGTCATACCAGAGACGATACCAAACGTATCGAACAGCGTCATCGGCTGCATATAGGCCAGGCCCATCATTACAACCGGAACTAACGTAAGGGTTTTACGTAATTCCACGCGAGAGGTATTTGGAGTAGCGTTATGCGACATAGTTATCCCCTTTTACGGCGAAGGCCAGCGCGTAAGCAAAAAATTGCCCCATTTCTTTCTATTCCTCAGCGACAACGACTGTCGGTTTTTAGTAAATATCTATCCGGTACGAAGCCCGGCCTCTTGGTATTGAATGATGTGTCTTTCGACCAAAAAAATAACCGACACTTTAAAAAAAGCGTCGGCTAGTCTCTGGTTTTCAGGCTGCGTATTTTGCAACAACTTCTGGCTTAATGACAAGATGTTGAAAGGTTTATTAATAGGCTAAGAATTCTAACCGACTAATATTCATACTATTTTAGTATTGTAGATCTGACGAATAGCACTATTTGCTAATATCGCTTGTAACCACCATTGCGCGGCAAGGCCAAAAACGTCTTCATTCCAGCCAATCCATGCCCGATGCAGCCGCGCGGGTGTGCTAATACGTTTCTCGACCACTTTTCCCTTCTCCAGCCAAGCCTCTGCCAGATAGCGCGGCAGGTAAGCCCAGCCCAGGCCGGCGCATACCAGCTCCAGCAGGCTATTCATATCATAAACCGTCACACTCTCCTGCTTTTCGCTTTGCAGCAACCCGGCATTGCAAATAATCGCCCGATATCGCTGCAACACCCGCAAATTCAACGGTTCCTTAGCCTGCGCCAGCGGATGATTAATCGCGACCACAAAACACAGATCCACATCGCCAAGCAGACTAAAACCATAACCCACCAGCGTTGGCGGCTCGTTAAGCGCGCCCAGCACCATGTCGACCTCGCCTGCCGCCAGAGCATCCCAACCACCAGCGCTAGTGAACTGCAAACGGGTCACGTTGCGTTGTTGATAAAACTGTTCCATCAGTGAAGTTAAAAGAGAGAAAGGAAAAGTCATATCGACACTGATGGTCAGGGTATTTTCCCAGCCCTGATGTAGCCTGATGGCCTGCAGCTCAAGTTCGCGAGCGGTATGGAGTAGCTCACGTCCTTTCTCCAGCAGCATCTGCCCGGTGCAAGTAAAGCGCGCCCGATGACCGCTGCGATCCAGCAGTTGGATATTCAGATCGCTTTCTAATTTATGGATGGTATAGCTCAGCGCCGAGGGGGTTTTATAGAGCTTTGCCGAAGCCGCGGCAAAGCTCCCCTCTTTTTCTAAGGCATCAAGAATAACGAGAACATCCAGCAGTGGTTTCATCGCCCCCCCCTTATGGTACGCGAATGCCTGCTGGTGGTTACTCCATCGGCATCACCAGCGGATCGGGGTACTGGTATTCAAAGCCAAGCTCATAGCAGATCCGGTTGCCATCAATGATTTTGCCTTTACCGCCTTCCGGGTTATCGGTAAATACCGGTAACGGCAGCCCAAGTTCACGGGCCATCTGCGGATAAAAGACGCCGCGCGCCGGATGCTGCGGCGCACATATATTATAGATGTGTCCGCCTTTCGGGGCCTGAAGCAATAGCTCAATCGCGGCAATAACGTCCTGCAGATGCACCAGGTTGACCCCGTGCTGGCCATCCGGTGCCGATTTACCGGCAAAGAAACGGCCCGGATGGCGCGATGGCCCAACCAACCCGGCGAGACGCAGAATATCCACCGAGGTGCCCGGCAACGCATGCAGCCAGTCTTCCAACTCTTTCAGTACCCTGCCGCTGGCGGTTTGTGGATTGCGCGGCGAATTTTCCTTCATCGTCCCTTCAGTATTGCCATAAACCGAGGTCGAACTGGTAAAAATAATGCGTGGAATATGCCGCGAGAGCGCGGTATCAACAATCTCCTGCACCGCCTGTAGATAAAAATCTTCCCCGGGGCCCGTGCGCCGCGCAGGTAACGTGATAACCAGCGCATCGACGTTCATCATCGCGTCCAGATCCTCAGCCTCACAGATCAGCTGGGGTTCAAGACGCAGCGGATATCCTTCAATACCGCACATCCGCGCCGCCTCCACGCCGTCCTGCGTCGTTTTACTGCCGGTGACATGCCAACCGCGCGCGCGCAATGACAACGCAAGCGGCATGCCCAGCCACCCTAACCCGACAATCGCGACCTTTTTCATACCCTGGCTCCTGACTTATTCGCTGTGCTGATACTAGGCTACGCTAGCCCGCGAGACCTGACAATTTGTTCGACGAATATGAAATGAATTAATGATGGAAAAAAGGCTTGCTTTATGCGCCGGAACTGGTTTAGGTTAAAAGACATCAAATGCATAGTCATTCAAAGAGAATTTTATGAACAGCGTTCAATTTAAAAACCACCATCATCACCATCATCCTGACTAGTCTTTCAGGCGATGTGTGCTGGAAGACGTTTGGATCTTCCAGTGGTGCATGAACGCAAAGAGAGCCCCCGGAAGATTCACTTCCGGGGGCTTTTTTTTGGACCGAATTCGGACAGATTCAGACAGGTATTCAGAGGAAAACAACAATGTTAGACAACACCCGTTTACGCATAGCTATTCAGAAATCCGGCCGTTTGAGTGAAGATTCACGCGAACTGCTCGGCCGCTGCGGCATTAAAGTCAACCTGCACACCCAGCGTCTGATCGCCCTTGCGGAAAACATGCCAATCGATATTCTGCGCGTTCGCGATGACGATATTCCGGGGCTGGTGATGGACGGCGTTGTCGACCTTGGCATTATCGGCGAGAACGTGCTGGAAGAAGAGCTGCTGAGCCGCCGCGCGCAGGGCGAAGACCCGCGCTACTTTACCCTGCGTCGTCTGGACTTTGGCGGATGCCGCCTGTCGCTGGCGACACCGGTGGATGAAAACTGGAATGGCCCGGCGGCGCTGGACGGCAAACGCATCGCCACCTCTTACCCGCACCTGTTAAAACGCTATCTCGATCAGAAAGGTATCTCCTTTAAATCCTGTCTGCTGAACGGTTCTGTCGAAGTCGCCCCGCGCGCTGGCCTTGCCGACGCCATCTGCGATCTCGTTTCTACCGGCGCAACCCTTGAAGCTAACGGCCTGCGCGAAGTTGAAGTTATTTATCGTTCCAAAGCCTGCCTGATCCAGCGTGACGGCGAGATGGACGAGGCGAAACAGCAGCTGATCGACCGTCTGCTGACCCGCATTCAGGGGGTTATCCAGGCCCGCGAATCGAAATACATCATGATGCACGCGCCGACCGAACGGCTGGAGGAAGTGGTGGCGCTGCTGCCGGGCGCCGAACGACCAACTATTCTGCCGCTGGCGGGCGATAAACAGCGGGTAGCGATGCACATGGTCAGCAGCGAAACTCTGTTCTGGGAAACCATGGAAAAACTGAAAGCGCTTGGCGCCAGCTCCATCCTGGTGCTGCCGATCGAGAAGATGATGGAGTAATCCAGCTATCCGCATACGGGACAAACAGGGGAAATGACCATGAGCTTCAATACCATTATCGACTGGAATAGCTGTAGCGCCGCACAACAGCAACAACTCTTAATGCGCCCGGCGATTTCAGCTTCCGAGAGCATCAGCAAAACGGTAGCCGGGATCCTCGCTAACGTTAAAGAGAATGGCGATGCCGCTTTACGCGAATATAGCGCCAAATTCGATAAAACCACCGTCACGGCGCTGAAAGTATCTGACGAAGAAATTGCCGCTGCCGGCGCGCGTCTCAGCGACGAACTCAAACAAGCGATGGCGGTAGCGGTCAACAATATCGAGACCTTTCACAACGCACAGCAGTTGCAGGTTGTCGATGTTGAGACCCAGCCCGGCGTACGCTGCCAGCAGCTTACCCGCCCTATCGCCTCTGTCGGCTTATATATTCCGGGCGGCTCGGCGCCGCTGTTTTCAACGGTGCTGATGCTGGCAACGCCGGCGCGCATTGCCGGCTGTCAGGAAGTGGTGCTGTGTTCGCCGCCGCCGATTGCCGATGAAATTCTTTATGCGGCGCAGCTGTGCGGCGTGCGTAATATCTTTAACGTCGGCGGCGCGCAGGCTATCGCGGCAATGGCCTTCGGCACCGAATCGGTAGCGAAAGTCGCTAAAATCTTTGGCCCTGGCAACGCCTTCGTCACCGAGGCCAAGCGCCAGGTCAGCCAGCGCCTCGACGGCGCGGCTATCGATATGCCTGCCGGCCCGTCGGAGGTTCTGGTGATTGCCGACGGCGGCGCAACGCCGGATTTCGTCGCCTCCGATTTACTCTCCCAGGCGGAACATGGCCCGGATTCCCAGGTTATCCTGCTGACCCCCGACGCCGACATGGGCTCCCGGGTCGCCGCAGCGGTTGAACGTCAGTTGGCTGCCCTGCCGCGTGCCGAAACCGCACGTGAAGCGCTTTCCGCCAGCCGTATTATTGTCGCTCGCGATCTCGCGCAATGTGTAGAGATCTCAAATCAGTACGGACCGGAGCACCTGATTATCCAGACCCGCAACGCCCGTGAACTGGTTGACGGCATTACCAGCGCTGGTTCGGTATTCCTCGGCGACTGGTCGCCAGAATCGGCAGGTGATTACGCCTCCGGCACCAACCACGTGCTGCCGACCTATGGCTACACCGCTACCTGTTCCAGCCTCGGTCTGGCGGATTTCCAAAAGCGCATGACCGTACAGGAGCTGACGCGTGAAGGCTTCGCCTCCCTCGCCCCGACTATCGAGATCCTGGCCGCAGCCGAACTGCTGACCGCCCACAAAAACGCCGTAACGCTACGCGTGGCCGCCCTTAAGGAGCAAGCATGAGCATTGAAGACTTAGCCCGCGCCAATATCCGCGCGCTGACGCCGTATCAATCCGCCCGCCGTCTTGGGGGAAAAGGCGACGTGTGGCTGAACGCCAACGAATTCCCCACCGCCGTGGAATTCCAGTTAACCGAACAGACGCTGAACCGCTATCCGGAGCCGCAGCCGAAAGCGGTTATCGAAAACTACGCGCAATATGCCGGCGTAACACCAGAGCAGGTACTGGTGAGCCGCGGGGCTGACGAAGGTATCGAGTTATTGATCCGCGCTTTTTGCGAACCCGGTGAGGACGCGGTCCTTTATTGCCCACCTACCTACGGCATGTATAGCGTCAGCGCCGAAACCATCGGCGTTGAGTGCCGCACGGTGCCGACGCTCGCCGACTGGCACCTTGATTTACCGGGTATCGAAGCAAATCTCACCGGCGTGAAAGTAGTGTTTGTCTGCAGCCCGAATAATCCGACCGGGCAGATTATCAACCCGCAAGATTTCCGCGCCCTGCTGGAAATGACGCGCGGTAAAGCGATCGTGGTAGCGGATGAAGCCTATATTGAGTTCTGTCCGCAGGCGTCGCTCGCCGGTTGGCTAAATGAATACCCGCACCTGGTTATCCTGCGCACCTTATCGAAAGCCTTTGCGCTGGCGGGGTTGCGCTGCGGTTTTACGCTGGCTAACGCAGAGGTAATTAATGTACTGCTAAAAGTCATCGCACCTTATCCGCTCTCGACGCCGGTTGCCGATATCGCCGCCCAGGCGTTGAGCCCGGCAGGAATTGCCGCTATGCGCGCGCGAGTAGCGCAGATCCTTGATGAACGCGCTTACCTGGTCGATGCGCTGCGCGAGATCGCCTGCGTCGAACAGGTGTTCGATTCCGAGACCAACTACCTGCTGGCGCGGATAACCGCCTCCAGCGCGGTGTTTAAATCTTTGTGGGATCAGGGCATTATCTTACGTGACCAAAATAAACAACCCTCATTAAGCGGCTGTTTGCGTATCACTATCGGTACCCGTGCAGAGAGCCAGCGCGTGATTGACGCTTTGACTGCGGAGAATGTATGACCCAGAAGTTTCTCTTTATTGACCGTGACGGTACGCTTATCTCTGAACCGCCGGTTGATTTTCAGGTAGACCGGTTTGAAAAACTGGCCTTCGAGCCGCAGGTGATCCCGGCGCTGCTTAAGCTACAGCAGGAAGGTTACAAGCTGGTGATGATCACCAACCAGGACGGCCTTGGTACCGAAAGCCTTCCGCAGGAGGAATTCGACGGCCCGCACAACCTGATGATGCAGGTCTTCTCCTCGCAGGGCGTTAACTTCGAAGACGTCCTGATCTGCCCGCACATGCCTGGCGATAACTGTGACTGCCGTAAGCCGAAAACCCAGTTGGTATTGCCGTGGCTGGAAGACGGCGTGATGGATAAAGCCCACAGTTACGTCATCGGCGATCGCGCCACCGATATCGAGTTGGCGGATAACATGGGTATCACCGGCCTGCGCTATAACAGTGAAACGCTGAACTGGCCGACCATCTGCGAACAGCTGACCCGTCGCGACCGCTATGCTCACGTTGAGCGCATCACCAAAGAGACCCAGGTTGACGTTAAAGTCTGGCTGGACCGTGAAGGCGGCAGTAAGATCCACACCGGCGTTGGTTTCTTCGATCACATGCTCGATCAGATCGCCACCCACGGCGGCTTTCGCCTGGAAATTAACGTCGGCGGCGATCTTTACATCGACGATCACCACACCGTAGAAGATACCGGCCTGGCGTTAGGCGAAGCGTTGAAGCTGGCGCTGGGTGATAAGCGCGGCATTAACCGCTTTGGCTTTGTGCTGCCGATGGATGAGTGCCTGGCGCGGTGCGCGCTGGATATCTCTGGCCGTCCGCACCTCGAATATAAAGCTGACTTCACCTATCAGCGCGTTGGCGACCTGAGCACCGAGATGGTCGAACACTTCTTCCGCTCGCTCTCCTATACCATGGCGGTGACACTGCACCTGAAAACCAAAGGTAAAAACGATCATCACCGCGTCGAGAGCCTGTTCAAAGCCTTCGGTCGTACGCTGCGCCAGGCCATTCGGGTCCAGGGCGACACGTTGCCATCGTCAAAAGGGGTATTGTGATGAACGTGGTGATCCTCGATACCGGGTGCGCCAACCTCAACTCGGTGAAATCTGCGGTGAGCCGCCATGGCTATGAGCCAGTGGTCAGCCGCGAGCCGGATGTTGTTCTACGCGCCGATAAACTTTTTCTGCCCGGCGTCGGCACCGCGCAGGCTGCGATGGATCAGCTGCGCGAACGTGAGCTCATTGATCTTATTAAAGCTTGTACCCAGCCGGTGCTGGGGATCTGTCTTGGCATGCAGTTACTCGGGAGCCGTAGCGAAGAGACAAACGGCGTCGAGCTGCTGGGCATTATTGATGAAGAGGTGCCGAAAATGACCGATCACGGACTGCCGCTGCCGCATATGGGATGGAACCGGGTGTATGCCAAAGCCGGCGATCGCCTGTTCCGCGGCATTGAAGAAGGCGCTTATTTCTATTTCGTCCATAGCTACGCCATGCCGGTCAATCCGTACACTATCGCGCAATGCAACTACGGCGAGGCCTTCACCGCAGCGGTGCAGAAAGATAACTTCTTTGGCGTACAGTTCCACCCTGAGCGCTCAGGTAGCGCCGGTGCGCAGCTGCTGAAAAATTTCCTGGAGATGTAATGATCATTCCAGCTTTAGATTTAATTGACGGTACCGTGGTGCGCCTGCATCAGGGCGACTACGGCCAGCAACGCGACTATGGCAACGATCCGTTACCACGCCTGCAATCCTATGCAGACCAGGGCGCGGAAGTATTGCACCTGGTCGATCTGACCGGAGCAAAAGATCCGGCAAAACGCCAGATTCCGCTGCTTAAGACCTTAGTCGCCGGCGTTACGGTACCGGTACAGGTCGGCGGCGGCGTACGTACAGAAGAAGACGTTGCCGCACTGCTTGACGCCGGCGTGGCGCGCGTGGTGGTCGGTTCAACGGCGGTAAAATCGCCGGAGGTGGTCAAAGCCTGGTTTAAACGCTTTGGCCCCGAACATCTGGTACTGGCGCTGGACGTACGCATTGATGCCGATGGCAATAAACAGGTGGCGGTGAGCGGCTGGCAGGAAAACTCTGGCGTCACTCTGGAAGAGCTAGTGGAAAGCTATCTGCCGGTCGGCTTGCAACATGTGCTGTGTACCGATATCTCCCGCGATGGCACTCTCGCGGGTTCCAACGTCTCACTGTATGAAGAAGTCTGCGCACGTTATCCGCAGGTGGCGTTCCAGTCTTCCGGTGGGATCGGCGGTCTCAACGATATTGCCGCGCTGCGCGGAACCGGCGTTCGCGGCGTGATCGTCGGCCGCGCGCTGCTGGAAGGTAAATTCAACGTAACGGAGGCTATCCAATGCTGGCAAAACGGATAATCCCCTGCCTTGACGTCCGCGACGGCCAGGTAGTGAAAGGCGTACAGTTCCGCAATCATGAAATTATCGGCGATATTGTGCCGCTGGCAAAACGCTATGCCGATGAAGGCGCGGATGAGCTGGTGTTCTACGATATCACCGCCTCCAGCGATGGCCGGGTAGTCGATAAAAGTTGGGTTTCGCGCGTGGCGGAAGTGATTGATATTCCATTCTGCGTCGCGGGCGGGATTAAGTCTCTGGAAGACGCAGCGCAGATCCTCTCCTTCGGCGCCGACAAAATTTCAATTAACTCGCCTGCGCTTGCGGATCCGACGTTAATCACCCGTCTCGCCGATCGCTTTGGCGTGCAGTGCATCGTGGTAGGTATCGATACCTGGTTTGATGAACAAACCGGTAAATATCACGTTAATCAGTACACCGGCGATGAGAGCCGGACTCGCGTCACCCAATGGGAGACGCTGGATTGGGTGCAGGAAGTACAAAAACGCGGAGCGGGAGAAATCGTCCTCAACATGATGAACCAGGACGGCGTGCGCAACGGTTACGATCTGGATCAGCTCAGAAAGGTCCGTGAAGTGTGTAACGTTCCGTTGATTGCCTCCGGCGGCGCCGGAACTATGGAGCACTTCCTTGAGGCCTTCCGCGACGCCAACGTCGATGGCGCCCTCGCCGCTTCCGTGTTCCATAAACAGATTATTAATATTGGCGAATTAAAAACGTTCCTGGCAGCCCAGGGCGTGGAGATCAGGGTATGTTGAGTGAACAGCTGGATTGGCAAAAAACCGACGGCATGATGCCGGCCATCATACAGCACGCTGAATCTGGCGAAGTGTTAATGCTGGGATATATGAATGAGGACGCGCTGGCGAAAACGCAAGAAAGCGGCAAAGTGACCTTCTACTCGCGCACCAAACAGCGCCTGTGGACAAAGGGTGAAACCTCCGGCAACTTTCTTAATGTGGTCAGCATCACCCCGGATTGCGATAACGATACCTTGCTAGTATTGGTCAACCCGATAGGCCCGACCTGCCACAAAGGGACGTCAAGCTGCTTCGGGGAAACCGGACACCAGTGGTTGTTCCTCTATCAACTGGAACAACTGCTGGCCGAGCGCAAGCATGCCGACCCGGAGAGCTCATACACTGCGAAACTGTATGCCAGCGGCACCAAACGTATTGCGCAGAAAGTGGGAGAAGAAGGCGTGGAGACCGCGCTGGCCGCGACGGTTAACGATAAGTTTGAACTGAAGAATGAAGCGTCAGACCTGATGTATCACCTGCTGGTGCTGTTGCAGGACCAGGGGCTGAATTTAGGGGAAGTGATTGATAATCTGAAGAGTCGGCACTAACGCATTGACCCCCGCCGCAACGGCGGGGGTAGCTGGTCTCAGGGTTTCCTTTCCAGTAGCGTAGTGTAGAGATTGACGTAAGCGTCAATCATATGGTCGGCAGTAAACATCTCTTCGAAGCGACGACGCGAGTTTTCGCCATAGCGGCTAGCGGTCTCATCGTTATGCCAGAGCTCATTCATCGCCTCCACCAGTGCCTGACTATCATTCGGCGGGATCACGCATCCATTCACTTTGTCCTGGTTAATGAATGAGGTCCCGGTGCCGATCTCACAGGAGATCAGCGGTCTGGCAAAACGTGCGCCTTCCAGCAACGTAATGCCAAACGCCTCAGAGCGCAGATGCGATGGGAATACCACGCCACGACAGAGCTGGAAAAGAATGTATTTATCTTCGTCGTTAAGCATGCCGGTAAACACCACATTGCTCAGCCCGCGCTGCTGCGCTTCACGACGCACTTCCGCCTCGAGCGGCCCGCCCCCGACGATCACCACCGGCAGCCGGCTATGCTCGGCTGCATCCAGCAGAATGTGCAGCCCTTTGTAGTAGCGGAAAGCACCGACGAAGAGGAAGAAATTATCGCCGACGGTTTCCCGCCAGTACGCAACCCTCTGCGGATCGTGCTGCACGTCATGCTGCTCCAGACCAAACGGGATCACTACCGTTTTATCCTGATATTTTTTCAGGGTCTGGCTGGAGGCCACGTAGTTTGGCGACGAGGCAACAATGCAGTCTACGCTGGCGAGGAATCGCTGCTGTAGCGGCTGGTACAACTTCATTAACCTTTTTTGTTTAACAATATCAGAGTGATAGGTCACCACCGTTCTGGCGTCAGGCCGCGCCGAGAGATGCAGCATATCCATGAAAGGAAACGGAAAATGGTAGTTGATGATGTCGTAGTCATCTTTAATCTGCTTAAAACGCTTTAACGCTTTCAACGAAAACGGCGTGGAGGCAATTTCAAAAAGCTGCTTATTATAAATGACCCGATGGTCTTCGTAGTCGACGGGACCTGTCTCTTTGTCCGGGCTAAAAGTAAAAACATCGGCTGCGATTCCCCGGCGGGCGCAGCCTTGACTTAGCTGATAAATGACCTGCTCAATACCGCCGTAGGTATCGGGATAGTAGGTCTTATAGACGTGTAGAACTCTCAACTGACACCCTTAGAGTAATTTATAGGCGTTAATGGTCTGGGTCGTACAGTTCTCCCACGAAAACTGTTTCGCCTGGGCAAGACCGCGCGCGGTGGCGATTTCCCGCCAGCTATCATCCTGCAGGCTCTGCAAAATATGCGCGCTAATCGCGTCTACATCATTAGGATCGGCAACGAGGCCGGCATCGCCAACCACCTCAGGCAAAGAAGTGACATTTGAACATACTACCGGCACACCGCAAGACATCGCTTCAAGAATAGGTAAACCGAATCCCTCATAGAAGGAGGGATAAACAAAGGTTCTGGCCGCCGCGTACAGATAAGGCAGGTCCTCATCCGGGACATAGCCCAGGTAACGGATCCACCCTTCTCGCGTACCGCGCTCGACTAACTGCCACAGCACATCGTCTTCCCATCCGCGATAACCGCTAAGGATCAGCGGGTAGCGCATGCGAGTCTCCATCGGCAGCAGCTGATAGGCCTGCAGCAGACCGCGGATATTTTTACGCGGCTCCATGGTGCCGATATATAACGCATACCCCTGCCATGACAACTGATATTTTTGCAGTGCCGGCAGGCACTCCGCCGGGCTGCGCGTAATATAGTCGCTGCTGCAGGCCAGCTTGGTGGTGACGATCCGCTCTGCCGGATAGTTGAACAGGCGGATGATTTCACTGCGCGAGAAGTCGGAGACGGTCAGGATCAGCTTCGCCGAATCCAGGCTCTCGTGCAGGGACTTCTCCATATAGCGAACCCGATCTTTTGGATGATATTCCGGGCAGGTAAATATAGAGATGTCATGAAACGTGGTCACAGCGCGTTCCAGGCGATGCGGCAGATAGAAATTGGGACCATGGTAAATGTAGTCTTTGTAATCGCGCAATGCCCACGCCTGGCGCCGCGGATGCAGCAGGCGATACGCCTCAATCAGCAGCGGCTGGCGACGCAGAAACGCCGACAGACGACCATGATTGCTGGCTTTGGTATCGCTTTTATTCTCCACCTGGGGGATCTGATCGATAAACGACGCGCCGTGAAACAGCTTCAGCTCTTCGATTTCACGGGCAACCGCCAGCCGCTTAACCAGCTCCAGGGAATACCGACCGATGCCCGTTAATGGGTATTTAATTGGCTCAGTAGCAAAAATAATTTTCATAATAAATGACACATCATCATCTAGCTCCCCTTGTATTCAAAGGCAAAAAATACAAGGGGGAATATTTTTATTTAAAATATTTAGCTTTAGCTAAGCCTTGACACATATTAACCAGGCGGCGTGAAACAGCATAATAATCATGTTGTTCCCGCCATGCATCGGCACGTTGTTGAGTCCTAGTCGCCCAGGCGTCCTGTTCATGGATGGAATGCAGGATCCGGTCAATTCCCTGACTGATATCATCGACGCTGCATCCATCAAATTTAAAGACTGCATCGTCCAAATCATCAAATATTGCCAAGGGCGTAACCGCGACAGGTTTTTGAGTCGCCATACCATATCGTACCGCCCCGCTAGCAGACTCCCCGGTATTCTGATAAGCAAAAATCAGAAGGTCAGCTTCCGAGAGCAGCCGCAAACTTTCCGCATCCGGCAGGAAATCATTATGCATCTCAATGAGGTCGGTAACTCCTAGCCGCTGAGCTAACGCTTTAAGTTCTGCCACCAGATCGCGTGATTCTCCAACCGGATACTCCGCGTTAACCAGACGCAAACGAACCGGTTTCCCGGCCTGCTTGAGGCGATGGACGGATTCTACCAGCTCCATCAGGCCCTTATGCGGTAAGCAGAAGCCATAGCTCGCGATTAACGGTAAAGCCTGCTGTTGACGCGCGGCGCTCCCAGCAGCGTAGTTGATAACACCGTGCGGGAATAAAGCAACATTATCGGTTAGGCCTAAACCTTTAAGGCGGTTCATATCGGCAATTGAATGCACCAACAATCGGTCACAAAGCGCCAGGGCATCCGCCATTTCGGCAAGACGGAAATTCCAGGTCGGCTCTTTTTCCTGCGGATCCACAGTTGAGTGCATCGTCATGACAACTGAACGACCGGCGTCATGCTGGCGACGAATAAAGGCCGACAGTTCGCGATGATTAAAGAATCCATAATTGAACTGGATCACGATTACATTAAGTCGCAGGGCATCAATTTGTGGCTGGAGGTTTTCCAGATAGTTATTCTCTTTACCTACAATCCAGTTGCGCAGTACAAACTCTTCGTCTGCACACACAAGATCTTCAGCATTGACCTGTGGAGCAAAAATAACATCCGCGCCATGCGGTGCATTCTCCACCAGATGCTGGGAATAGGTTGCGATCCCACATTTCGTGTTCCAGGTCGTCAACCAGCCAATACGCGCCCGATGCTGAGCAATATCAATATGCGCGCGCAGAGTCTTGACCGCCTGACAAGAACGATCGGCCACAGCTTTCCAGGTAAACTGCTGCAGAATAAGCTCGCGTCCAGAAGCGGCCATGCCACGCAGCACTGATTTATCGGTCGAGACTGCCGCTTTTAACGCATCCGTTAAGTTGTCAATGTCCACACTGGCCCAGGTTGAGGAAAACAGACCAAAGTGCGTTTTTACCCGAGTAAAATGATAATCAACCAGCCATGAATTTTGTGAATTAACAAAATCAAGTTGCCCGCTCCAGTTGGTGACGATGGCCGGTAGCCCACTAAGCATTGCTTCAGCGATAGGTAAGCCAAAGCCTTCGGCGCAACCTGGAGCAACCAAAACATCGCAGCTCTCATAAAGCCCCTTAAGCTGGCTGGCAGACATATCTTCTTTGATCACTTCAACTTTGGGATATTCCGCGAATTGAGCCTGAGCGTGAGCCAGCCACGCGTCAATTTCATTGTGCGGATTGTTAAATGTCTTAATGATCAAGATGACATTGTCACGACGAGTGAATGCCCTCCCCCAGGCCTGAAGCATTGCCTGTACCCCTTTGCGTGGGAAACACGAAGAGACATGCAGGAAACGGAAGGTTCCGTCATCCACATTTTTTGTCGTTTCGGCCGAGGTATTGAGCCAATGGTCGCAGCCATTCCCGACAACGAATGCGGGCACATTCAGCCCATTATCAATCAATAGTTTACGAACATGTTCCGAAGTACACAGCACTCCGTCAAGTTCCCGGTTAAATTCATTGATCCATGGCTGTGGAAATCCCGTTTCTTCCCAGGCATAACAGTGAAGGAGTTTTACTTTGGCATCCATTTCCGAAACCCGCGGTGGATAGATATTTCTGCTAAGAATATCTATCTTTTCGTTACTCATGCGGGTACGGCATTGATTATAAAATGCCAAGAGATCGTTATTTTTCGGCTGTGCCATAAACGAGGCATCCGGCTCAAAATCCCCCGGTCCTTCAGTGGAGTGCAATAACACCTCTACGCCATCGGCTGAGAGTGCCCGGGCAAATTCCCGGTTGACGAGCGCCAGACTATATGAGCTATCGAATGGACCTTCCACACGCCAGGTCAGCGCCTTATCGTCAATTTGATAAAGTTCAGCCGTCTTCAGATTGTAATCAATGGCCGTTGCGCACAAGCGCAGATCGCGCTCATCTGGTTGCCCATGAGAAATAGCAAGGATCTTCTGAATCAATGCTTCAGGCAAAACCTGCGCGATACCAGTGTATTCTGTCGCAATCTTCTCGAAAGCTTCCAGAGCAGTCACCGCTGCTTTATCCCAAGAGAAATTACGCGCTTGCTGCTGCGCCATTTCTTTCAGACGCGCCAGGAATGCATCATCAGTCAAACATTGCGCGATCTTTTCTCGAATGGAAGAGACAGAATATGGGTCGAATAATGCTTCAGGATTACCGATGACTTCAGGAATACTTGTGACATTTGAGCCAACGGCCGGCGCACCGCACGACATTGCTTCCAGAACAGGCAGCCCAAAACCTTCATGTAGAGAAGCAAAGATGAACAGTTTACACAGGCGATAGAGCTGGATCAGCTCATGTTCCGGCACATAACCAGTCAGTACTAGTTCGCCCTGCTGTAAACCATTACCTGATGCCAGGGATTCCAGATATTGACGATCGCCAATGGAAAGTTTACTGACGATAACCAGTTGATGAGTGCGACGTAAGGCATCACTGAGCCCGGCATAGGCCTCAATTAACCGTTTAAAGTTTTTCCTTGAGTCAAATCCACCAGGCGCATACAACACGAACTCGCGCTGAATACTGTAATGGCCAAGGACAGTCTCTTTTTCGCTCGTTGTCACCTCCGCCATACAAAACTGAGGGTCGGCTGCGGCTGCAATATTCTGTACATGATCGCCCTGCAAATGTAGATGCTCGATCGCTTCCTGAGCGGTATAAGCTGAGTTGGTCAATAAAAGGTCAGCGTTTTTTAACCATTCAACTTTCTGCAAATAGTAGGGTTTGAATACATCGTCCAGGAGATAGGTCTCCGCCTGCACCAGGGGGATAAGATCGTGGTGCAGCACGGCTACTTTATACTGACGACTAAATTTGTGTACCGATGTGGCCGCATCGTCGACATGACCTTCAAACAAGCTCGTAATGAAAACGACATCCGGACGCAATGATTCAAGAAACGCTTCCCGAATCAATTCCGCACTCTCCCGACGCCATTCATTACCTTGGTCCATCGCTCGCACAGGGCCTGCGGCATGCCAGACGACTATATTTTCAGCTGGCAGGAGATCGGCAAATTGCACCTTAATATCCGCAATCGACTCATCCAGCATGGCGGATAGTGCGATGAAAATCTCATGCTGTATGTTATTTCTGATTATAGCTTTGGCGATAGCAATACTATAACGACCGATGCCACGAAAGCGGCTTTCTGTCTGCGCACCTTGTAAATCTATGACAATACGCATCGTTATTTCTCCGTATTTTTATTTTTTAGTTCGTTATAAATACTCAACGCGCGACTTGTCATTTCATCAGTATCCACATCATATCTTCTGGACTGCATCATCATCGTGTCAGAGTGCACCAGCATGACCCGCTGGAACAAACTTTGTAGCAATGTGTAGCAGCCTGTTTTTCTCAAAACCTTAAACAGATAAACCTTTGACTTAGGATAGCGATGGAAAAAGACCAGCGAGAGCGCCATTCCTTTGCGCAATATTTTTTTCACCGCCCTACGGGCTCTCACTTTCGCCCCTTCCTGACGTAATAATTGACGTTGCAAAGATAACCAGCGTAGTGGTTGAGTGATACGCCATGAACGACTGTTATGTAAGTCCGCCATTTGCTGATGAAGCTGATGATTCTGACCGATGACATGGCTCAGTTCGTCAACCTGACCTTGCAACGTCTGAATAGTCTCCGACATTTTGCTTATCTGGCGCGTATAGGTATGGTTCAACGTCTCCAGCCGTGAGGCATAGGACGAAAACTGTTTGCGCAAAATCTCATCGTAACGGTTGCTCAGGGCATCTAGCGTCAGGCCGTACTGTTGGGTAAACAGGATTTCAAAGCGTTCAAGAATATCTTCAGACGCGGTTTTCTGAGCAATGATGCTGTAGTCCGGGCTAACCCCTTTAAGTACATCGACCAAATTGACGGCGGCATCCGGAGATTTAAGAGCCTCCTTTTCCTGGAGACGAACGGTAATTGCCCGGCTAAAACCATAATGAATAGGTAAAAACTCAAGCAGTGGTGGCGGCAGAGGGTGATTATGCGTTGGGTCCATATAAAATGAACAGGTGCCGACGCTTACATTCTCCGGATTCGGCGTTTCAAGGATTAGTAAACCACCAGGTTTCAGCACCCGCAAGGTATGTATGACGAGCTGCTGCAGTACCTCAAAAGGCAAATGCTCTGCAATATGAAAACCGGTCAACGCTATCAGGCTCTGATCCGCCTGATTTTGCAGAAACTGCAGACAATCCATTTTCTGCACATTCAGCCCGGCTTCCTGGGCACGCGCTAGCATGCCATCATCGAGATCGACGCCGATGTTCGCAATGCCATTTTCAGTCAGGATCTCCAGCCATTCGCCACGCCCGCAACCAATATCCGCAATCACGCCATCAGGATAAATTTCCTTCAGACGTGAGAGAAAAGGTAAATAAAAACTCAGGCGGCTCTTGATATCTTCAACCGAACCTCTGTGTCGTTCTTCAAATGAACGATAAAACGACGAACCCATTAAGAAATCTCCAGTTCAGGTGGCAACCAGGACACGCCGACAAACTCTTGTTGTTCCGTGTTAACGACGTTGAATACCACGGCCAGATCGCGCCATTCATAGTTTTTGCCGAGGTGCGTACTGGAAGTATGCAACGCAACAGCGACAGAATAGGATCCAACCCCCAATCTCGCATCGAAAGAGAATAAGAACGAACGCTTTTCTCCTTTCTTCAGGGAGATGAGCGTCTGTTTGAGATGATGCGTATTGGTCCCAAAAATCGGCTGCCCTAGTCGATCCTTAATCATATATCCGACGACAAGCTCAGGAATATTGTCCTTGACCTCAACGTTGACCTGCAAGCTAACACGATGCCCTACTGAGGCAAATTCAGTCACATTACCCTGTTCATCAAGAAGATGAACCTCAGAGATAGTCACTTCACCAGTGCCTGAAACAGTTTGCGTTTTACCATTGTGCTCAACTTGTTTAATGGACTGATTTTGCTTATCGGCCAGAAGCGCATTGTAATAATCCATCACTGCTTCAGGTTCGCCTTCCATCTCAATGTGGCCTTTATTCAACAAAATGGCCCGGTCGCAAATGCTTTGTATCGCCTGTTTATCATGGGACACCAGCAAAAGTGTGGTACCTTCCTGACGAAATTTTCGGATACGCTCAAAGCTTTTATGCTGGAAATACGCATCCCCAACAGATAATGCTTCATCGATAATTAGCACATCGGGACGGATAGCCGTCGCTACGCTGAAAGCTAATCGAACCTGCATACCACTGGAATAGACACGAACAGGCTGATCGATATAGTCACCAATCTCCGCAAACTCTTCAATTTGCGGCATCAGTTCAGTTATTTTTTCAGAGGATAACCCCAGCAGTTGCCCAGACATATAAACATTCTGCCGGCCAGTGAAATCAGAATGAAACCCCATCCCCAGTTCGAGTAATGCAGCGACACGCCCAGAGATTTCAATTTCTCCGGTCGTAGGCCTGGAAGTCCCGGTAATGAGTTTTAGCAGGGTACTTTTGCCCGCACCGTTGATACCGATAATACCGACGGCCTCGCCTGGAGCCACTTCAAAATTAATGTCGCTGAGGATCCATTTCAGATTATGGCGTTTAGTATTAAGAGGGGATAACCATTCGATCAGTCTCCCGGTCTTTGAATGATACTGGCGATAAGCCTTACCGACATTCTTTACTCTGATATAACTCATTATAATTCATCCACCATATCTGCCGCATGTTTGCGGAACATCCTAAAACCGATGACACAGAAAATAATGGCGAGAGCCAATACTGGCCATAGCGAATACCAGTTAGGCGCCTGATGGTAGGCGAAGATGGACTGATAAGATTGCATGACTCGAGTCATCGGATTATAGAGCAGCAGATTTTTCGCCCATGCCGGTAATGAATTCAGTACATAAACAATGGGAGTGAACCAAAACCAAAATTGCAGTGCAACTCCAACCAGTTGCCCCACATCCCGGAAAAAGACATTCATCACTCCGAGGATCATACCCAGCCCACCGGCAAACAGAAGCTGCAAAAGCAGAACCGGTATCACTGAGAAAAACAGCCAGCCAGGGAAGTTACCAGTGACAATGATAAAGATCAGAAACAGGCTGAAAATAATCGCGAAATTAAGCACTGCTGATAACGTCACGATGATCGGCAGACAAATTTTCGGAAAACTTAGTTTCTTGATCAAATTAGCATTATTAATGAATACGCTCTGACCTTTATCCAGCATCTCTGTAAATAGCCCCCAGGTTAGCACCCCTGAACAGAGATAAATACTATAGGCAAACGGCCCGGTGTTGTCGGGCATTCTGGCCTTCATCACCTCGGAAAAGACCAAGGTATAAACCAAGATCATAGAGAGCGGTTGTAAAACGAGCCATAACGCTCCCAACATACTGGTTTGATAGCGTGCCTGAAAATCACGCTTAACACTGCTCCAGATAAATCCCCGATAACGATAAATCGTCGTTAGTAAATCTCTCACCTTATTCCCCGCTTAACAGGTGTAACAGCTCGGTCGTTTTCTCATTCATTAACGCAGTATCCGCTCTGGACTCAACGTTCAGACGCACCACCGGCTCCGTGTTGGACGTGCGCAGGTTAAAGCGCCACTCAGGATATTCAATACTGATCCCATCCGTTGTGTCGATGTCGATGGCCGCCGGTTCATACTGCGCCCGGATGCGGGCAATCGCTTCCGCCGCATTCCCCAGCTTGCGGTTGATCTCTCCCGACGCCGGGAACGCCGCCTGGCGGTCCGCCACCAGCGATTTCAGCGAACTGTTTTTCAGGCACAGCAGCTCCGCCACCAGCAGCCACGGGATCATCCCGCTGTCGCAGTAGGCGAAGTCGCGGAAGTAGTGGTGCGCACTCATCTCACCGCCGTAGATGGCGTCTTCTTGGCGCATCCGCTCCTTGATGAACGCATGCCCGGTCTTCGACATCACCGGCTGGCCGCCACTATGGGTCACAATGTCCACCGTGTTCCACGTCAGGCGCGGGTCGTGAATGATTTTCGCCCCCGGCTGCTTCTGCAGGAACGCTTCCGCCAGCAGGCCGACAATGTAGTACCCCTCGATAAACGACGCCTCGTCATCGAACAGGAAGCAGCGGTCGAAGTCGCCGTCAAAGGCAATCCCCATATCCGCCTGATGCGCGCGCACCGTGTCGGCGGTGTCCTGACGGCACTCCGGCAGCAGCGGGTTCGGGATACCGTTCGGGAAATGGCCGTCCGGCTGGTGATGCACCTTGATAAAGGTCACCGGCGCCCCGGCCGCCGCGAAGCGTTTCTCCACCTCATCAATCACATGCCCCGCCGCCCCGTTGCCAGAGTTCACTACCAGCTTCAGCGGACGGGTGAAGTTCGCCAGGTCCACGTAGCCCATCAGGTGGTCAACGTACTCCTTCAGCACCGAAATCTGGCGCAGGGTCCCGCGACGTGCCGGATCCACCGGCGGGAACTGGTTTTCCTCCGCCAGGCGCTGAATATCGCGCAGCCCGGTATCGCCGCTGATGGGCTTCGCGTTCTCGCGCACCAGTTTCATGCCGTTGTAGTTCATCGGGTTGTGGCTCGCGGTCACCTCGATACCGCCGTCCACCCCGAGGTGGAAGGTGGCAAAGTAGATCTCTTCGGTACCGCTCAGGCCGATATCCAGCACGTCGGTGCCGGCGTCCATCAGCCCTCGGGCCAGCGCCAGCTTCAGTGACTCGCTGGTGAGGCGCACATCGCCCCCCACCACTATCTTCCCGGGTTTCAGAAATTCGCCGTAGGCGCGGCCGATACGGTAGGCGATATCCTCGTTCAGCTCTTCGCCCAGTTCACCACGGATGTCATAAGCCTTAAAGCATGTTAACTGTGTCATTCTGCGTTTTACCCCGAAAAAAATTAGCAACGACCATACTGGTCTTTAATACGAATAATGTCGTCCTCGCCGAGGTAAGACCCCGACTGGATCTCCAGCACTTCCAGTGGAATACGGCCCGGGTTTTCCAGGCTGTGCTCAGCGCCAATGGGAATAAAGGTGGACTGGTTCTCGGTCAGCAGGAACTGCTTGCCGTTAACCGTCACCTGCCCGGTACCGGCGAGGATCACCCAGTGCTCGGCGCGGTGGTGATGCATCTGCATCGAGAAGGCGCCTCCCGGTTTCACCGTGATGCGGTTGACGTTGAAGCGCGGAGTCTGGACCACCACGTCGCAGCGGCCCCAGGGGCGGTAAATCTCGCGGTGACGCTTATACTCGCTGCGCTGGTTCTGCTTGAGGAACTCGACCGCCTTCTTCACATCCTGGGAACGCTCGCGGTTCATCACCAGCACCGCGTCCTTGGTGCTGACAATCACCAGGTTCTCCACGCCAATGGCCGCCACCAGCTTCTCGTCGCTGTTGATGTAGCAGTTTTCGCTGTTGTGCACCCACGCGTCGCCACTGAGGACATTGCCCTGCTCGTCTTTCGGGCTGACCTCCCACAGGGCGGACCAGGAGCCGACGTCGCTCCAGTCGGCATCGAGACCGACCACCACCGCGTCGGCGGTTTTCTCCATCACCGCGTAGTCCACGGACTCGTCCGGGCACTCGCAGAAAATGTCATGCGGGATACTGATGAAGTCACTGCCGTTATCGGCGGCATTCACCGCGGCCTGGCAGGCTTCCAGGATATCCGGGCGGAATTTGGCCAGCTCGGAGAGATATTTTTTGGCGCGGAACATAAACATGCCGCTGTTCCAGTAGTACTCCCCGGAGGCAAGGTAGGCTTCAGCACGCTCGCGATCCGGTTTCTCCACGAAGCGGGCCACCTGGTACGGGGTGTGGGCGCTGTCGGAGAGCGCCACGCCGCGCTGGATGTAGCCATAACCGGTTTCCGGGGCGTTCGGCACGATACCGAAGGTGACCAGATGGCCTGCATCGGCATACTGCTCGGCGACGCGAATGGCGTCGTGGAAGACCGGCTGGTTATTGATGATATGGTCGGCAGCGAGCACCAGCATCAGCGGATCATCTCCTTGGCGGGTGGCCTGAAGGGCCGCCAGGGCGATGGCCGGGGCGGTGTTGCGCCCGACCGGCTCGAGAATAATGTTGTTCGACAGCTTGTTGAGCTGACGCAACTGTTCGGCCACCAGAAAGCGGTGTTCTTCGTTACAGATGACCATCGGTTCATAGATTTCAAGGCCCGAGAGTCGGGTGATGGTTTCCTGCAACATAGAGTTCTGCCCAAACAGGCGGAGGAACTGTTTTGGATAAAGCTCGCGGGACATCGGCCAGAGACGACTGCCGGTACCACCAGCCATAACTACAGGAAGTAACATATTGAAATCCTTAAATAAAAAAGCTTTTACTATTAATTAACCGTTAAGAACAAACCTTTTGTTAAAGCACGCTACCGCCATTGGCTATCGCAACCAAAATGCGTAATACATCAGTGCAGGCTCTATGTAGGTCTCAAACGCTTCTGGCAAAAGGTGTAATTAAGGAAGCGACAAAAGATGGTTTCTACGGATAAGAATCCTCTAAAAACCTAAGAACAGAGCTATGCCTGAAAGCATATCTCGGTTCTTAGCATCTATAGCGTACTCATCTGAAAGAAAACAACGCATACTTTCCGCATTTACAGAGGGTGCAACCATCGGGTTTGTCTCATTTAATCAGTCGAAGGCACGCCTGTAAGCAGTCTAAGGCACGCCTGGTTATCATCGGTGCGTAAAGAAATACATATTTGCTCACATACCATCAAGAAGAAGAGTTACAAGATGAACCAAGAAGAGGCATAGCATGTTTTTGCAACGGAAAAGACGACACTGACTCTGGTTAGCATTTCCTGTCCGCACTAGCACTGCGCTATGATCTAAAAAGTGAGATAAACGAAACATGCCTCTGCGCTACACTTCCCAAAAAAACGTCAGCAGATTATAGCGCTGGACGCATAGAATAAAAATAAAAAAGCCTACCGATTAAGAGTTTACTCGAATGAAACATGATAGCAGCAAACAAAAACGCAACCAACTAACTGATATTTATAGAAAAAGACATAAAAAGCCAGTCTAATTTGGTTTAAATATAATCGTTTAAAAAGGTTTGTCTTAGACAAGTCCTCTGGTATGGTACGTCAGGTATTGGCTCTCTATAATTCATGCAAACAAATCGTTAAACCTTTTACAATCTGTCACCTTATTATTTGATAACGAAGCGTTAGATAAAGATGTTTTTTGTAGTTTATCTTCGCAATCAATACAAAGTAAAAACAATTGCGTAACCCCCTATGGATAAGATGTAGGACCCCGCGAGGTGACGGTTACACGAGGAAGGTCATATGAGGCCGCTTTTTACAACTACAAGTAAAAATTGACCAGTATGAGAGTGACTGAACTCCAGGAATTGCAACAAGGCGAAGGATGAAATCGTAGATGATAGATGCTTACCGCTAACTAAGTAGGAATATAAAGATGTGACCAGAGGTATTACAATCAAAATTATGAAATTCTTAAGGAGTCGGTCAGGTAGGGCATTTTACACAGGAGACATGCCGTGTAAGCACCGACAGGGTGTGTACCCTACGGGTGCCTGCACATTCATGACCTCGAGGAAACGAATGCAATCTGAAAACTCACCGGGTTGGCTACGAGGACAGAATCAGGACAACTTATTAGTACGTAATGCAGTCACCAACCTCCAAACTTGACACGCATCGATAAGTACTCAGTAGGATTTTCGGTCAAACAGTCTTTTTAACAGACAGTCAAACTACCGTGGATACTTTAGTCGAGAATACCGAGCGATCCAGAAAGGAAAAAAGTGAAGAATGAGGATATTGGAAACACTATTGGTGCAGGATGAGCGTACAAAGATATGTACATTACACGGTTAAGAGGGTGAGTTTATCTTAAGAAGGCAGGGTTAATGGCATAAGAAGACATCGTCGTGATTGCGTTCTCCCGCCTCGCAATACAGACAGATAACTCGTATAGTGATTAATTTAGCAATAACCTTCCTGTTGTACTTCTGACTATGCTCTCGTCCCTATAGTCTAAATATACACAGAACAGGCTCGACCACTGAGGTAAAAAATATATAATCATGTGATGGGTAATCATGATTGAATGACAAGACTCCGGCAGAATTCTATCGGAATATCAAGAACAGATGGGTATAGTATAAAATGTACCTGATAGATAACTTGGTACAGTTGGATATTTGCAAGGAACTAAATTACATATTTCTAAATGGAGCAAAAGAATTCAAAGTTAACAAAAAGAATCATTATTTTAATATGTAGTAAGGTGACCACATAAGCGATCACCTATAATATGCTCACAATAACTCGACACTAAGTAAAACAGGCGAGGTGAAAGCAAAAAAAACATCAATATTGATAATATTTCTTATACCAGCACACAAAGTTTTCAACGCCTTTACGCACAGAAGTCTCTGGTTTAAAGTCAATCGTATTATATAAATCGGCAGTATCAGCACTTGTTTCCATAACATCGCCAGGTTGCATCGGCATCATATTTTTCTTAGCTTCGATACCTAAAGCATCTTCCAGTGCTGTAATGTAGTCCATTAATTCAACTGGTGAACTATTACCAATATTATAAACGCGATATGGTGCAGAACTGGTCGCAGGAGAGCCGCTCTCGACAGTCCAGTCAGGATCAGGCTGTGGAACGACATTCTGCAAACGAATAATAGCCTCAACAATATCATCAATATAAGTGAAGTCGCGTTTCATCTTGCCATGATTGTAAACATCAATACTGCCTCCTTCCAACATGGCCTTAGTAAATTTAAATAACGCCATATCTGGACGGCCCCATGGCCCATAAACAGTAAAGAAACGAAGACCAGTAGTTGGAATCCCGTAGAGATGTGCGTAGGTATGAGCCATCAGTTCATTGGCTTTCTTTGTTGCCGCATAGAGTGATACAGGATGATCAACTGAATCATCGGTCGAGAACGGCATTTTACGGTTCAATCCATAAACAGAACTTGAGGACGCATAGATCAGGTGCTGAACCTTATTATGGCGACAACCTTCTAGAATGTTCAGGAAGCCCATGAGGTTTGAGTCTGCATAAGCATGAGGATTTTCAAGAGAATAACGGACGCCTGCCTGAGCAGCAAGGTGAATAACGCGGTCAAATTTCTCAGAAACAAAAAGCTGTTCCATTTGAGGACGATCGGCAAGATCCATTTTATGAAAAGTGAACAAAGAAGATTGTAAGAGATTCAAACGTGCTTGCTTGAGACTTACATCGTAATAATCGTTAAGATTATCAATCCCTACTACATGATGGCCATCTTTTAAAAGACGTTGACTAACATGAAATCCGATAAATCCGCCGGCACCAGTCACTAAATATTTCATAATCCAACCTCATTTAATGTACCAACAATATAAAGCACAAAATATTACAATTACTTTCACATATAAAACTACGAGAAATCACAAAAATGCTTTGAATAATGACAGAAAAAATAATCGGCTGGCAATAATAAAACCAGCCATAAAAACCTATCAATCATTACCAAAAAGATCGCGCGTATAAACTTTTTCTGTAACATCAGAAAGCTCATCCGCCATGCGATTAGAAATAATCACATCAGATTCATTTTTGAATGTATCTAAATCTCTTACAACTTTAGAATTAAAAAATTCGTCTTCTTCCATCACTGGCTCATATATAATAACAGGAATTCCCTTTGCTTTAATCCGCTTCATGATCCCTTGAATAGAGGATGCACGGAAATTATCTGAACCACTCTTCATTATAAGGCGATATACGCCAACGACTTTTGGCTTGCGTGCTAAAATAGAATCCGCGATAAAATCTTTGCGAGTTCTATTCGCATCAACGATCGCTGAGATTATATTATTTGGCACTGACTCATAGTTTGCCAGAAGTTGTTTTGTATCTTTTGGTAAACAATAACCGCCATAACCAAATGAAGGATTATTATAATGGTTTCCGATGCGCGGGTCCAAACAGACTCCTTCGATAATTTGCTTACTATTTAGCCCCTGGCTTTCAGCATAACTATCAAGCTCATTAAAATATGCCACACGTAAAGCAAGATAAGTGTTAGCAAATAATTTAATCGCTTCAGCTTCCGTTGAATCAGTAAACAACGTAGGGATGTCCTGCTTGATAGCGCCTTCTTTCAGTAGGTTGGCAAAAATTTCAGCACGCTCAGAACGTTCACCGATAACAATACGGGATGGATGAAGGTTGTCATATAATGCACGGCCTTCGCGGAGAAATTCGGGTGAGAAAATGACGTTATCAATACCCAAGCGCGCCTTGATATCTCGAGTGAAGCCCACCGGAATCGTTGACTTAATGACCATGACTGCATCCGGATTGATTTGAGTAACATCACGAATGACAGTTTCAACCGTAGATGTATTAAAGTAGTTTGTTTTGGGATCGTAATCAGTCGGTGTGGCAATAATGACAAAATCTGCATCGCGGTAAGCATCGTGCTTATCTGTTGTGGCACGAAAATTAAGCTGTTTATCCTTCAGATATTCCTGTATTTCTTTATCGACGATAGGTGATATCTTCTGATTAAGCATGTCAACTTTTGCTTGTACAATATCCAGCGCAACCACTTCATGGTGCTGGGCGATCAGAACACCATTCGATAACCCAACATAACCTGTACCTGAAATAGTAATTTTCATTAGATTACACTTTAATCAGTTAACTGAACAACGGCGTGAAGGCCGTCCTATTAATCAACATCTTTGGCGTTTTTACTCCGAGCCTCAGGAAAAGTCAAGGATTCAGCTTAGGAGCTTAAAAGAGGCTAATAGATGTCTAAATGGAAAAGACACTAACTTTAACATTAGTGTCTGAGAGGCGGACATTTCAAAACTCACCAGAGAGATCGACGAGTTTATATTTTGAAATAAATCGGATTAATCTAACCACTCAGTGTGGAAGATACCATCCTTGTCTATGCGCTTATAGGTATGAGCACCAAAATAATCACGCTGGGCTTGAATCAAATTAGCCGGCAGAACTGCAGAACGGTAACTATCGTAATAAGCAATGGCCGCAGAGAAGGTTGGCACAGGGATGCCATTTTGTACTGCATAAGCTACTACATCACGTAGTGCTTGTTGATATTCATCAGAAATTTGCTTGAAGTAAGGGGCTAACAGTAAATTCGCAATTTTGGCATTCTGCTCATATGCATCAGTTATTTTTTGCAGAAATTGAGCCCGGATGATGCAACCAGCGCGGAAGATTTTAGCAATTTCGCCATAATTCAGATCCCAGTGGTATTCATTTGATGCCGCGCGTAATTGAGAAAAACCTTGAGCATAAGAGACAATTTTACCCAAATACAGAGCTCGACGGACCTTCTCTATAAATTCCACTTTATTTTCTGCTGATTTAACATGAGGGCCTGTCAGAACTTTTGAAGCAGCAACACGCTGCTCCTTCAGAGAGGAAATATAACGAGCAAATACTGATTCTGTTATCAATGACAATGGCTCGCCCAAGTCTAACGAACTCTGACTAGTCCACTTCCCAGTTCCTTTATTGGCAGCTTCATCAAGTATTACATCAATAAGATACTTACCATCTTCATCTTTTTTAGTGAAGATATCTTTGGTTATATCGATTAGATAGCTACTAAGCTCCCCTTCATTCCACTCAGTGAAGATTTCCGCCAACTCGTCGTTGGAAAGCGCAAGGCCACCTTTCAGCAGAGCATACGCTTCAGCAATGAGTTGCATATCACCATACTCAATGCCGTTATGGACCATTTTTACGTAGTGGCCTGCGCCATCAGCACCAATGTATGCCACACAGGGTTCACCGTCATCCGCACGAGCAGCAATCTGTTCCAGGATTGGAGCAACGAGTTGATAAGCTTCTTTTTGCCCACCAGGCATGATTGATGGACCTTTCAGCGCCCCTTCCTCACCACCAGATACGCCTGTACCGATGAAATTAAAACCTGATGCAGAAAGTTCGCGATTCCGACGAATAGTATCCTGGAAGAAAGTATTGCCACCATCAATGATGATGTCACCTTTTTCAAGATAAGGCTTAAGAGAGTCGATAGCGCTATCGGTGCCAGCACCAGCCTTTACCATCAACAGGATGCGGCGTGGCGTTTCAAGAGATTCAACAAAGTCTTTAACTGTATAAAAAGGAACCAGTTTTTTGCCGGGATTCTCTGCAATCACCTCTTCAGTTTTTTCACGGGAGCGGTTGAATACGGAGACGGTGTAGCCGCGACTTTCAATATTGAGCGCGAGATTGCGGCCCATCACAGCCATACCGACAACCCCGATCTGTTGCTTGGACATTACATACTCCTGTCTGGTGTGTTAACTGTGATAATTCACAGATTAAGTATCCCTATATAGTACGGCATACCTAAATTTTGTGGTAGTTGAAATGTGCTAGATAGGTGCTTTATTGCCCATCACAGCTAATAGGAGAGGATTTACTGAATTTATTGGTCAGAGCTGCAGCAATAGGTAACTCATTAAGTTTAAGACATTTAGCCGAAGCTTTTTCAGATTCATTATGCATAAGAATACCGAAATTAGATTCACGATTGGAGCTATTATCAGCACTATTCATAAGGGTATACCACCATACGCCCTTAATGTAATCTCTTTCCTTAGCAAGAAGAGTGTATTTGATCATATATTGGGCAGCAACAATAGGGTCAACCCCACCGCTTTTTTTGTTAGTGGGATAACCAATTTCAGTAATATAGAGGTCAATATCCTTACCAGTCTTACTTTTAATGTGTTTATCATAGCGATCAAGAGCAGCTAAATTGCCTTCAGGTGTTCTCAACTCGGTATTTTTATTACCATATGAGTACGCATGCACTGAAATGCCATCAATATATTGCAGTACTCCCAGGTCAATAATATGATCAAACCATGCAACTTCTTGAGTTTTCAAAGGATTAAAGCTTCCGGCGATTACTTTTGCATCAGGGTCAATACGTTTAATCGCTTCCGAAGTAGCTTTTATTAATTTAAAGTAGGTTGTATCATCAGGCTTTGCTTTTTTTAAAAACCAAGAACTAATACCAGTACCAAGATACCACTCATTCCAAACTTCATAGTAGCGAACTTTTCCTTTATAACGATTAGCTACCCAAGCAGCATAAGAAGCAAACTTCTCTATCTGCTGATCGTTAGCAGGAAATCCGCCTTTGGTATGGAGATTATTACCATAATCCAAAACGAGTAAAGCACTAACATTATTTGACTGTAATTTTTTGAAGTAGTGATCGGTTTTAGTTCGGTTTTCTGGAATGCTAAAAACGCCATCTTGCTTCTCAAGATCATTCCAATACAATTCATCACGAACTGAGTTAAAACCATATGATTTAACTTTATTGATATAAAAATCAGAACTTTCTTTATAGTTTGCTATATGGGTACCGATACCAAATTCAAATGCACTAGCATTAGAAATATTGCATGCAGCTAGAAGCAAAAATAAATAAGGATACGTTTTATGCTTTGAAAGTGATGGCATAATCTGGCCTTTATAATCAAACAGTTCTAGACAAGGTATTGCCAACAAGATTAAGTTAACAATACCAGAAACTACTTGGTTTCATTAAATTTAGCCCATTTATCTCGAATATATGTATTAATTTCAGTCCTGAATCTTTCTTCAGAAAATTTTTCAGCATTACGCCTACACTCAGTTGGTTCAAAAAGGTCTTGCATGCTTTCAAATTTATTTACACTTTCTATAATTGACCCTGGTTCCTGCTTATCAAAAAAAACTCCCGTAGGATTCTGATTACCTTCAGGAATAATCGTTTCTAGCACCCCACCTTTTCCAAAAGCAATGACTGGTGTACCACATGCCTGGGCCTCAACAGGTGTAATCCCAAAGTCTTCTTCAGCTGCGAAAACAAATGCCTTAGCATTTTGCATATGCTTTTGCATTATATTGTTCGGTTGGTAACCAAGAATTTCAATATTTCCTTTGGCTTTGGACTTTATCTTATCCATCTCTGAGCCATCACCTACTACAACCAGTTTCTTTTCAGGCATTTCGTTGAATGCATCAACAATGAGATCGATTCTCTTATAAGGTACTAATCTCGAAGCTGTAAAGTAATAGTTGTCCTTGTTTTCATTAAGGGTGAAGTTATTTACATCTACAGGTGGATATATGACATCAGAGGAGCGTCCGTATACCTTATGAATGCGTCTTGAAATAAATTTTGAATTTGCAATAAAATGATCAACACCATTCGCTGTACGATAATCCCAAATTCTAATTTTATGCAGTAAATACTTTGCAATAAATCCCTTCAAACCTTCAGACAGACCAGACTCTCTAAGATATTGATGCTGTAAATCCCAAGCATAACGAATTGGCGAATGAACGTAACTTATATGCAATTGATCAGGCCCAGTCAAGATGCCTTTTGCAACAGCATGGCTACTAGATAAAATTACATCATGACCTGACATATCGAGTTGTTCGATTGCCAATGGCATCAAAGGTAAATATTTTTGGTATTTGGATTTTGCGAAAGGCATTTTTTGTATAAAAGTGGTTTTTGCCTTTTTCCCTGAAAATAGTTCCCTATTTGAATCTGACAAAAAATCAACAACTGAATATAATTCTGATGAAGGAAATACGTCAATGAATTCTTTAATAACCTTTTCAGAACCCGCATATGTAACTAACCAATCAGCTACAATACCGATATTAATATCATCTGACATTTTAACACCCAAGCTGTAAAAAAAATAGAAAAGCGAGCAGAAAATATCTGCTCACTATAAATATTAAGCTCTTAATATAGTCAGATTTTCATTGGTCTTTTGAACCATCAAATCCCTGTCCCCTCTTGATTCGACATTCAAACGTACGACTGGTTCAGTATTTGAACTACGGAGATTGAAACGCCAATCAGGATACTCGATGCTAATGCCATCAGTATTATCTATATTCATAGCATCAAGCTTATAATGTTCTAGCACTCTCTCAATAGCCATTGCAGGATTTTCAATTGAACTATTAATTTCTCCTGATGCTGGATACGCTATCATTCTATCACTGACTAGTTGGCTTAAACTTTTGTTTTTGTTACACAGCAATTCTGCAACTAATAACCAAGGAATCATTCCACTGTCACAGTAGAAGAAATCACGAAAATAATGGTGAGCACTCATTTCACCACCATAAATAGCATCTTCGAGACGCATGCGTTCTTTGATAAACGCATGGCCAGTTTTCGACATAACGGGAACACCACCAGATTGTGAAACTAAATCAATAGTATTCCAACTAAGACGAGGATCATGAATTATTTTTGAACCTGGTTTTTTTTCCAAAAACGCTTGAGCTAATAAGCCAACAATATAGTATCCTTCGATAAAGTTGCCTTTTTCGTCAAACAAGAAACACCTATCGAAATCCCCGTCAAAAGCTATACCCATATCGGCTTGATGTGCAATTACTGCATCAATTGTATCCTGCCTACATTCAGGTAATAGAGGATTCGGAATGCCATTAGGGAAATTACCATCGGGATGGTGATGTATTTTGATAACATCAATAGGCAAATTATTATTTTTGAATCTTTCTTCGATCGCGTCAATTACATGACCAGCTGCGCCATTCCCAGAATTGAATACCAATTTGAGCGGTCTTGAAAAATTCGAAAAATCTATATAAGATAGTATTTTATCTATATACGCCTCTTGAATCGATATCTTCTTATAACTCCCACGGCAATCAGATAATACAGGTTTAAAAGAATTTTCTTCCGCAAGTATTTGGATATGTCGAAGGCCTGTATCACCGCTAATTGGTTTCGAAGACTCCCTGACCAGTTTCATCCCATTATAATCAAGAGGATTATGGCTCGCAGTAACTTCAATACCACCGTCAACTTCTAAATAACTGGTAGCGAAATATATCTCCTCAGTCCCAGCAAGACCAATGTCGATGACATCAACACTAGCATCCTGCAACCCCTGTGCCAGTGCAAGTTTTAAACTTTCACTGGTAAGTCGGACATCCCCCCCCAGGACCACTTCCTTGGGCTTTAAATACTCGCCAAATGCTCGCCCGATACGGTAAGCAATGTCTTCATTTAATTCTGAGCCAAGTTTCCCACGAATATCATAGGCTTTAAAACAAGATAATTTGTTCGTCACTTTCTTATTCCCTATTCAAAAATGGCCATAATGATCTTTCAAGCGGATAATATCGTCATCGCCTAAGTATGCCCCTGAGACTATTTCAAGTATGACAAGCGGAATCTTACCTGGATTATGAAGCATATGAGTTTTACCAACCGGAATAAAAGTTGATTGGTTTTCAGTTAATAAATATGTTTGTTCATCAAGAGTAACTTCAGCAGTACCTGACAATACCACCCAGTGTTCAGCACGATGAATATGCTTTTGTAATGAAAATTTTCCGCCCGGTTTAACAGTCACTTTATTAACATGGTAACGAGGAGTATCAACGACTTTATCCTGCACACCCCATGGTCGGTATGATTCACGATGTATTCTATACTCGCGACGGTCATCCTTTTTTAAAAATTCGACTACTTTTTTTACATCCTGCACCTTATCTTTGTTAATAACCAAGGTGGCGTCTTTTGTATTGACAATGACCAGATTATCAACGCCAATTGCAGCAACAAGTTTTTCATCAGTATTAATATAACAATTACTAGTGTTATGCGTAAAAACATCGCCAATCAAGGCATTGTTATCAATGTTTTTAATATTAACATCCCAGAGTGCTGACCATGAACCGACATCATTCCAACCAGCGTCCAGAGGAATTACCACAGCCTCGTCTGTTTTCTCCATAACTGCATAATCAATGGATTCATCTGGACAAACTGTAAATCTCTCAGCATCGATTCTGATAAAATCTTGCATAACATCTTTTTCAACTACTGAAAACGCATCAATGCAAGCATTTAAGATATCAGGACGGAATTTCCCAAGTTCTTCTAAATATTTCCGGGCACTAAACAGGAACATACCACTATTCCAGTAATATTCACCACTTGAAACATACTCATCAGCAGTGTTTAAATCAGGTTTTTCAACAAATCGCTTTACATCAAAAGCTTGTTTATCATTAGTTAAATGAGCGCCACGCTGGATATAGCCATAACCTGTTTCCGGCCCTGTAGGGACAATTCCAAATGTAACTAACTTACCATTCCTGGCATGGGGAATAGCCTTATTTACAGCTATATGAAACGTTGATGTATCATTAATAATATGATCTGCAGCCAATATAAGCAGCAAAGGATCATTGTCTTTATCAATAGATTGAAGTGCAGCCAAGGCAATAGCAGGAGCTGTATTTCTACCAACTGGTTCGAGAATTATGTCACCTGCTAAACAGTTAATCTGCCTTAACTGTTCAGCAGCTAAAAATCTGTGTTGCTCATTGCAAATTAATACCGGATGACTTACATCAAGCCCCTCTAATCTGACGATTGTTTCTTGCAGCATAGAGTTTGAACCACAGAGTTTTAAAAATTGTTTTGGGTATAGCTCTCTTGACATAGGCCATAAGCGACTACCAGTACCACCGGCCATAATAACAGGAGTAATCATAAGTCCATCACCTTCAGAAGATCCACATATAATTTAAAATTAAATATTGTCAACGGTAGCGTTCCGTTTTCGACAAATTTGGCTCCACCAACTTAAGAAGAATAAAGTAGCTGGGTATGTTTGATAATATGTATTGATATCATTAAATTGCCATTGTAAAAAGATACCTGTAAAAACTAATAAAATTGCAACTGAAATTCCATTTTTTGTTTTTGCGTTTTTGATAATAGGTTTGAGTAGAAACCATAAGAAAATAACAAATAGAATAGTGCCTACAATGCCATAATCAAGGAGGTTCTGGATAAAAAAGTTTTCTACCGCATGACCAAGGAATCGTACGGACATACGATGTCCTACCCCAAAAACAACATTGAAAGGACTTTCTGCATATAAGGCTACAGCATCTATCCAATGTGAAACCCGGCCTGATGAAACAGAATTCATATCAGTACTTGCAACGTTCGACAATCTATATTTCGATAAATCAAGTGAATCAGGTGAAACAAAGAACAAAGAAGTACTGCATACTAGAAATGTAAAAAGAAAGAGAAAGTATTTTTTTACAATAGATATCGATGTAAAAAAATAGCCGCATAGAATCACGGCTCCAGCACAAATTACAATTACTCGTGCAAGACTGTATTTAAATGATAAAAATAGCACAATGAGAGTGCCACCAAACATGACTATTTTCTTTATCCATTTTCTTTCCGCAACAAGATATACGATAAGCGACATATAAAATACAAATAAAATATTATATGCAAAGGCCCCCGATTCACCAGGCAAACCTCCTAATCGATTAACCGTCAAACCATCGTCACTTTCCGTCGTCTGATGCGCACTGACGCCAGTCCAACCTGAAATATATAATGCAATGATAACAACTGTAGCTATTAACGATATAACTACAAATACTTTACCAAACTTAACAAACTGAGTTTCATCATCACTTAAATATGGCACAAGAAAAACAGGAGCATATAAAGAAACCATTCTTATTAAATAGGGACTTGATTCTTGATATTCTATCCCGCCAAACAACATCATTGTGAGGAACGATACCAGTAAATAAAATATAAAAATTAAGAGATACTTCTGCGGAGGAGGCAACTTAAGTCGATGGCGAAATATGCAATAAGCTATTACCATGGGGGCGCCTATATCTACAATAGACAAATCGCCACCAATTGGCTTTAGTATTACCTGAGGTAACACGATGACAATGAAAGCGATTATCATTGCATAGTCTAAATTTAACTTTTTAATAGAAATAGTCATGGCACGCCTTTACTAAATCCAACAAGAATATATCACATTAAAATTCTAAACTAATAATATTATTAAACATATAAAATAATACTTCCATGTATGTTTCCATCCTGTCACTTATTTAATTGAGCTATAAAGATTAAGCTCTTCAAGATACGTTCGTTCTGGTGAAAATCGCTGCAATACAAATTCTTGGGCATTAATAGCGAGTTTGTAGTTATTTTCTTTTGCCACTAAGAGCTTCATAGCGAGCTCGTCTATATCACCTAAAGAGTACAAATATCCGGTAACTCCATTCTCAATTAATTCTGAGTTTCCACCAGAGTCAGAAGCTAATACAGGAATACCATATAACTGGCTTTCAAAAATAACTCGACCAAGTGGTTCCCGATCTGACGGAACGCAGACTAAATCTACATCATTAAGCTTCTCTCTCACATCTGAAACAAAACCAGTAAATATGACTTGAGAAGCAAGATTATTGTCTTCCGCATATTTTAATAGTTCGTTATAGTATTGCTTATCTTTTTCAGTGCTTCTTGGCTCACCTATGAATTTCAATTTTAGTGATGCATCTTTAAGTTTAGAAAAGGCTCTAAGCACTTCCATTTGATTTTTGACTTCAGTAATAGCGCCGATTACAGCAATAACATAATTCCTGTCAAGATCACCTTTGGGGCTAGCATTGCAGATAGCAATATCTCGTTTAAACTTCATATCCAAAGGATTATATAACGAAATAACCTTGCTTAGATCTTTAGAAACCCTACTAAAAGTACTTTTAACATAGTCTGAGTTGGCTAAAATCTTTGTTGAAAACTGATAAATGACATTATCGATTATGCCGTGATTTGATAGTTCAATCCCGCATCTGGCTCGGAATATTGTTCTTTTCCCACGTAATCTTGCAGCAGGCATTGCAAAAAGACCATCATAGAAAGTATTACAATGGACAATATGGAATCTACTTGCCTCTTGCAACACCGTTGTGAACAATTTAACTCCTCCTAACGCCCGCCCACCAACTGTACATGTTTTTACTTTAATGATTCTTTCATTGCTAATGCCAGCCTTGAGAAGTTCTTGCTCATATTTTTTATTAGTCTCATCAAGAAGTACTGAGAAATTTATTCTCTCAGACATGTTTACTAACAAGGCAATTAATGAACGCTGACCGCCTGCGACATCCAGACAGGTATCTACATATAATACTTTAATTTCTTCCATTTTTATTTCCATAAGCTTTAGGAAAAGTTTTTGTTGCCAGTGTTGACCACTTAAATTTTTTCACATTGACGATACAGTTATTACTGAAATTAATTAATATATTCCTGTCAACATAGCAATTGTATATGGCTTTCTTTAACTCATGAATATCTTCTTTAACAACGAACCCGGTTTCATGATCTTTGACAACCTCTTTGATTGCCCCAACATCAGTTGCAATGGAAGGCACACCAAACTTAGCCGCCTCTAAAAAAACGAGACCAAAACCTTCAATTTTTTTATTATTATTACGAGCAGCTAAAACAAATAAATTGGTTTTTTTATAGCATTCATTTAGCTCAGAATCATTTAGGCCAGATAGAATATTTAAATTCACCTGATTATTTCTAGCTATTGTGTTTAATGTCTCGATATACTCATCATTGCCATTACCAACGATGGTGAATTTTATGTTAGCCTTTACACCTTCGTCTAATAAACCTATAGCTTTGATGACATTATCAAATCCTTTTCTATCATCTAGCCGACCTACCGATAACAACTCAAACTGGTCATTTCTAACATTTTCTATATATCCAACGTTAGAAATATTGTCATCTTGTGAAACTCCTAGATATGTCACTTCAACTGGTATCGACGAAGGAACGTTATGGCATTTATATAATATTTCTTTTGTATAGTTACTATTTGTGTAAATATTTTCCACGCCATCAAATATGTCTAAAAATTTAGGGAAAATTGATGCTCTTCCATTTTTCAAGTTTAGAATTTCACTCCCATGAAGCATAAGAGAGAATTTGATTTTTTTCTTCCATGGAATATATTTATTTACTATTTCTATGGCAATCCAGAATGGCCAATCTGCAACTAACACATGGTCATAAGAACTGAAATCTATTGATAGTATTTTTTTTATTAAACCAGGTAGATGCCAATACTTAAATTGTCCGCCATCTAAATAATTGACGGTTATCTGTTTGGCTAACGTAGTTTTCGAAAAGCTTCCATCGTATTTTGGTGCAACTAGAGTAACATCGAAGTCCTTAGCTGTTTCAGTAATAAGTTCTTCGCAATAACGCCCAATGCCACCTTTAAAAGGATAAAATTCATTGGTTACTATTAATATTTTTTCCAAAGGTGTCTCCTGACTTTAATCTACAATCAAAAAATATATTAGATTATATTTTTAAATTTATTATTAAGATTAACATTTAGTTCACAAGGAGACTTATCTGAATACTCCAGCATAAAATGATCAATCTTTTTATTAATATCGATAGTCTCTATTTTACAACCAGATATATGGCCAAGTATTAAACTATGCATCCTTCCCGATATAACTTTATCAACATTCTGAAGTATAGCTAAATATTCAAATGTTGTAGGTATATCATCTATGTGCGATACGCTTGATGAATAGCCCAACTCAACTAGTTTGTTGTAAACTAATTTATTAAGTACGGCATCTTGAACCGTCGTAGATGCTAGCACTATAGCTTTACCGCTTTTTATCTCAGACAATGCAATATCCTGCCACTTACTAATATATTCCGAATAACTTAGGCCATTTTTCAGTGATAATTCTTTGATGTTTTTTTCATAAACATAATAAGAAGTACAGCCAATTAATGTTTGTGCTTTTTTGTTTGAAGAATATTTTTCTTTGTCATATAGCGCATAAGCTAAGTCAGGAATCAGCTCTGAATGTGTTGAAAATATTCTTTTGAGCTTTTCAACCGACGATATATCCCTAACATAAATTTTCGAAGCCCGTTCAAATGATGTTTTATATAGCCAAATATCAAGCTTGGAAAATTTTTCAGCACACCCGACGCCTGCAATATAAATTGGAATTTTTTTCTTTTTACAGAATAAGGTCCAGATATACATTGCTATGGGGAATGTTCCCCCTGATTGTATCAACTGACCACCACCTATAATTACAGCCTGATGTTCATTCTTTACACTAGAACGCACTCGTAATAAATTTTTTAGTATCCATAGTACATACTTGAGGCTCTGTTTGTTACTTAGATATTTCTTTTTAATTCTTGTCTTTAAAGATAACTTATTGTTATTTGTAATAATCTGTTGTGGTTTTTCATTTTTCACACCTGCGTCAAAACCAACAGATTGAGGTTCATAACCATTGCTTCTTATTAATTTTTCCAAACCATAGTTAATTGCATGATCACCAATATTATCTGAACAGCATTCATTAATTGCTAATATTTTCATCATGCGGATTCCTTTTTGATTTTATTTTTAAATAATGCACATATTTCCATAAAAGTATCAACCTTCATCAAATAACACATAGCGCTATATATGACAGGACCGATGCCTAACTTGACAATCATTTCTAATAACTTGTTATCCATTTCTATAAAATATAATGGCAGTGCCATACATAATGTACAAAATATGATCGGTGAGATTTTCTTCAACTGTTCCCAGGCACCAAAGCCAAACCATTTACCCGGGTAATAGGCATTAATAAAGAAGCATATTGCGGAAACAATAGCATTACCTATGACTATAACTTCTAAACCGAAAGAGAAAGTAACCAGTAAAGCGCCGATTGTAAGTGGTAATTTAAGCAAATCAACTTTCAGATAAATATCTGACCGACCCACAGCATTTATGATACTACAATTTAAAGCACTAATTGGTATAATAATACGGGATAAAGCAATCCATTGAATAACAATGATAGCACCATTCCATTTATCTGACAGTACGGCGTGGACAAAAGGGTCTGCAATAAGCATCAAACCAACCATCGCTGGAATAATTATAAAAGCAGTCCCTTGAATCCCTTTCTTATATATTTTTAATAACCGAGTCTCATCATCCTGATGTGCAGACATTAATGGAAAGAATACATTCTGTAACACATTGAATAAATTCATAGATAATACATCAGGTAAGTTCCGACCCTGAGTATAATATCCAACATCTCTTATAGACAAGAATCGCCCAATCAAGATTGCATAACAGTTATCAACAATGGTTCTAACTACACTAGCGAAGAGAAGTTTGGACCCAAAATTGAAAAGTGTCGTTAAAGAATAGAACGAAAAAGTTAATGATGGGAACCATCTTATCAAAGCAAATGAGAATATTGATACCAGCAATGAAAAAATAATGGTTTGATATATTAAAGCATATACTCCTAAACCTTTATACGCCATAAAAATAGCGATTGCGCCACTCAAAATTGCGCTAATAAGATTTATTTTTGTCCTTAATTTGAAATTTAACTTTATGGATAGAATTGCATTCTGGACAACACAAAATGACTTTAAAACTATTGATACTGCAAGCAGCCTCAATATATCAACTAAAGGTATTTGGTTGTAAAACTTAGCGACGAAGGGTGCTGCTAAGTAGATTATGCCATAAATAAATATAGCGATTAATACGTTAAAGTAAAAAACTGTTGAGTAATCATCCTGTGTTCTATGCTTTTTTTGGATCAGTGCCTGAGAAAACCCACCATTGATAATAAGATCCGACAAAACAATAAACACAGTTATCATACCAATAAGGCCAAAGTCTTCAGGAGATATCAGCCTTGCTAGGATAATGGTAACAATGAACTGTGTACCCTGGACTGAGAAGCGTTCAATTGCACTCCAGATTAATCCAGTAACTGCAGTTTTCTTTAATGATGAGGTCATCAAGTTCAGCCTTAAGATTTTTTACAGTGCATGTCCTCTAATGAACTACGGTTCGAGGAAACTTATTAATATGCACCATCTTTTTTCAAAACGACGCCTACAGTTTTAAATAAGATCGCTATATCATTCCACATTGACCAATTTTTTACATACCAGGCGTCGAGGTATACACGAGTCTCATAATCTACATCGCTACGACCACTCACCTGCCACAGACCTGTCATGCCAGGTTTGCTGAGTAAATAATAATCGACCTCATCATTATAACGCTCAAGTTCAGCAGTGATTATTGGCCTCGGCCCAACAAGACTCATCTCTCCCTTGAGAACATTGAACAGTTGTGGTAACTCGTCAAGACTTGTTTTTCTTAAAAAATGTCCAATTTTAGTTATTCTAGGATCATTTTTTAATTTAAAAGTTTTATCCCATTCTTCTTTTGCAGCAGCATCGTTATTTAATAAATGTTCAAGAACCTCCTTGGAATTAATTACCATCGATCTGAATTTCAAACATTTGAATGGTTTCCCTCCTTTCCCTATTCTCTCATGTCCATAAATTGATGGACCACCGTCCTTTTTCACTTTTCTACTGATGTATATTAATAGCGGTGAAAGAACAATAATTATCGACAGTGCTCCAAATATATCAAATAACCTCTTACTGAGCCTGGAGGACCATTTTGCTAAATTCTGTTGTACGCGGAAAATCATAACTTCATGGCTAAAAATAAATGACATATCGGTGCTATCTAACGGCATCCCTCGCAAGGTAGGAATAACCGAGACATATCGATAACCTTTAATCATGAAATTTCGTAACCACATATTCCTTTCTTCGCTCTCTGTGGTCTCTACCGCAACGATAAACTGACTTTTTTTATCAATATCATTTAGCCAGTCAGCATCTGCCCGAATGATTGGAACATCAAAGTTATATTTTTCTGTGACCATAGGTTTTGACACTTCAACAAACCCTACGATTTTCAATCCCAAATTACGCTCACTAGTTATCGCTTTATAAGCTTCGTAAGCATTATTTCCGTTGCCGATAATCCACGTATCTCGCATCCATAGGCCAGTCATATTTAATATTTTCTTAGTCACCATCCTAAATAAAGGTACAAGAATAAATATCAATAACCAAGACATCACCCATAGATATCTTGAGAACGACCACGTTGTAAATGCCATGACTGCAATTTCAATAACTGCAAAAATCGCCAGCGTCCTCAGAATTTCTTTAAGTTCAAACCAAAATGTTTTTCTATAAAAATAATGACGCAGACGTACTGAATACCAAGCAACACAACCGAACCCGAGCAACCAATGTAATCCTAACCATCCCTCTATATCCTTAGGAGGAACGATATGCTGATAATCACTCAGAACCATAGATAAGAAAAACATCGCCAGATATGGCGAAATAATAAACCCAAGAAAATCTGACAAGGCAAGGGTTGTACTTACCAAGATATTTTTAACAATAAGTCTCATAACTTCCTCACAATAGACTCTTGTCGCTCTGTTTATAATATTGAATTAGGCAATTACAGCAATAGAAATAAACCGAAGATTAATCTTCGGTTTATTTTTCAATTCAATTTTTATTTATCGGTATATGTATAGCCGTAATGGTTGTAACCATATCCATAATAGTTACTTGCCTTCTTAACCACACCATTAAGTATACAACCTTTAATATTCACACCGCTCTGTTCAAATCGTTTAATACTGACAGCTATTTCTTTAGCAGTATTTTGTTCAAAGCGTGCCACTAATAGAGTTGTTCCTGCATAATTTCCGATCACTGCAGCATCTGTCACGGCTAGAATCGGCGGTGTATCCATAACAACTAAATCATAGTGTTCATTCGCCCAAGCAATCAACTCTCCAAAACGCTTATGCATTAGTAATTCAGCTGGATTTGGTGGCACCATGCCTCTTGAAATATAATCGAAGCCAATTTTTGATATCTTTTGTACCGCTTTCTCTATTGAGGATTTACCTGACAATATGTCCGATAAGCCATTATTATTCTCTGTATTGAATAATTTATGCGTATATCCTTTTCTCAAGTCTGCATCTATAAATAGTACTTTTTTTCCAGTCTGTGCGATTACCTCTGCGAGATTCGAGCTAATAAATGTTTTACCAGCATTTGGACTCGCACCAGTAATCATTAATACATTGTTCCTCGCCTCCATCATTGCAAAATGCAAGCTCGTACGTAGGCCTCTAATGGATTCTATAGCCAAATCAGCTGGGTTTTCAATCGCCAGGAACACAGCAGCTTCATCACGATTCTTATTTTTCCATTTGCTAGAACGCTCTACGCGTTTGGCAAATTCTTCTGAAACAGGAACACTTGCGTAGACGTTAATCCCTAATTCTTCCAGTTGCTCTGGCGACTCAATTCCTTTACGTAAAACTACTCTGGCGAGTACCAAGCCTACGGAAATGAGTAACCCAATTACGATACCCAACAGAATAACTAATACTTTATTGGGTTTGACTGGCTTAGGTTGCGTTATCGCATTATCAATAATTCTGACATTCCCGATCGCGCTTGATTTTGCAATACTCAACTCCTGTTGTCGATTCAGCAGTTGCATATACACTGCACGTCCAGAATCAACATCACGACTTAGACGTAATACTTCTTGCTGAGTTTCAGGCATCGCTGATACGCGTTTATTCAGCTTGTTCTTTTCCTCCTGAAGAGTTTTACGTTTTTCCATTAACGCTTTATAGGTAGGGTGCTCCTTTGTAAACAGCTGAGAAACTTCGGATTCCCTGATTGTTAATTCATTTAACTGATTATCGACATTAACAATTTGATCGAGCACAGCTTTAGCTTCAAGAGAAAGATCGACTGAATCTTTTTGTTGACGATAACCATTTAATTTATCCTCTGCAAGATCCAAATCGCTGCGAACTTTAGGTAACTGCTCACTTAGAAACTCTAAACTTTTCGCATCTTGCGCAGCCTGTCTTGCGATATTTTGTGCTAAGTAGTTAGTACTAATGCTATCTATGATATTTTTGATTTGTGTTTGATCATCGCCGGTAAGGGATAACGTTAAAATACCAGTATCTTTTCCTTCATCGGCAATAGTCAAATTATCCTGAAGATTTGTAATTGCCTTGAGACGTGAAATATACGAAACAGTGAAGGTAGTTCCCGGCTCAGCATCGATTTCAGACACCAGCAGCGATATACCTTTCGCTTCAAGTAGTTGACCGACTGTTCCTGTTAGCTCAATACCTTCCCCTGTTACGCTAAATTTATTTTTATCTAAAACCTGGACCTCAACTTCTGGAACATCTTCCCCAGGAATTGAAAGGTATAAACGAGATATTGCTATATTATTTGCTTTATTCCCTAATAACCTGGCCAAGCCTCGCCCAAATATAGGAAAATGATTTTCTTCAATTTTTGCCTGCAGATTCAGATCATCAACTGTCTTACCCAAAATCATTCGTGACCGTAACAATGCAATTTCAGGCGCCGACTGTGGTTGGCTATCGGGCAATACTTGACTCAAGCTATTTAACAATGCATTACCCTGTTTTTGCTCAACTTGTACTAATGCATCTGCTTGATAAATTGGTGTCGCAAATAAAGCATAGACTAATGCTAATAACGTAAATAGCGATGTGACAGAAATTATTAATTTACGATGATCGATCAATTCTCCGACAAGACGTCCTAAATCAATTTCATCTGAATCTGTAACCGCTGTTTTATTTCTTACTGATGACATGCATATGTTCCTAATAATTATGAGCCCAGTTTTTCAGCCCAATATTTACCGGCCTGCTCGATTAAAGAATAAACAGAGACAAATGCCTCTTCACTCTTTCGATAGGGATCAGGAATCTCTTTTTGACTTAGCCAGTGACCAAATAACATTGTTTTCCCGCGGGCCTCTGGTGCAATTCGACTAACATACTCTATATGCGATTTTTCCATGGCTAATATTAAATCATAATCTCTAGCCACTGATGCAGTGAGTTGTCGACCTTGATGGCCGTCCAAATTTAACCCATTTATCAGAGCAATTTTGGCTGCAGACTCATCTGCGGCATGGCCCACAAGGGCCCCTGTTCCAGCGGAATCTATGCGCATATTTGGTAACATTGCTCGCAAATACCGCTCCCCTAAAGGAGAGCGGCAAATGTTTCCTGTACAAATAACAAGAATTGAATTAAACATAATTATGGCCAAGTTCTAATATATCTAACGGTTTCAGTCATATCGTGCACTCCGGTGATCGTTGGTACTAGCTGAGAAATTACGCGATTCCAACGGACCAATGGAGCGGCAGTAACATAAACTATATCATATGGCTGTAACTGGAATTCAGTACCTAGCACCATAGCAGACGCATCTTGAGCGTTCAGTTGATAGATATTGGCAATTTTGCCTTGCTTATCACCTTTCAACTGACGAATAACAAATACCCCTGTAGCGTCACTAAGAGATTGCGACATTCCCTCTGCGTTACCTAATGCTTCGGCAAGAGTCATACCACTACGGTCCATTTTCATGGTGCTCTGTTTGCCAACTTCCCCCATAACAAAGACTTTGAGATCGTCGTTACGTGGGACAAACAGAATATCTCCTGGATAGAGGAGACGATTCTGAGTTAAATCTCCTTTTTGCATCAAGGCATAAAGTGAAATTTTTGTATCTTTACCATTATGTGTCAGTATTACATTACGCCAATCAGCATCAGGAGCTAAACCACCAGCAGCATTAATTGCATCCATCACGGTCAGTGGAATATTAGTAATCGGTTGCTGCCCGGACTTCATGACCTCGCCAGTCACATAAGTTTTTTGCGACCTAAAGGCTGCGATACTTACATCAACCTGCGGACTTTCAATATAGGTAGTTAATCGACTGGTTATTTCCTGACGAACCTGACTCAGCGTTTTACCCGCTACCTTCACCTTTCCAATATAAGGGTAGAACATCGTCCCATCAGAATTCACCCAGTTACCAGTATCGCTAGCACTACGGTATTGACCTGCTGGAGTTGTCAATTCCGGATGATCCCATACGGTCACCATTAGCACATCACCAACACCGATGCGATATTCGTAATTTTGCAGTAAATTGTCGAGTTGTTGATTTGGTCGCGCAACTACGCTTTCCGGGCGTAATTGATCAATTAACCCTGGAGTCAACGGATATACGTTGACCAGTTTGTCGATATCATAATCGCTGTCCGGCAACTCAACTACGTCTTTACGTAAACTATTTAGCCCCTGCCCAGGTACGATAGTACAACCTGTTAAAAAGCTAATCGCCAATGCCACTGCTGAAACCCTAACAATAGTTTTCTTCATAATGTCACATCATCACTAAACCAAATTTGCCAATTTATGAGCTGCAATTTAAACCCTGATCTCACGATTAACTGCCGTATCAAGCCACTTCGCAGCATCCAGTTTAAAAACTAAACGGAATCTCTATTCCTGCGCTGGCGCCTACATCATCCCTATCGCTATTATCAGCATCGGTGTACCAAAGATTAGTATTTAACCGAATAGTCTTATAAACATCACCGCTCCAGCCTAGCTGAACACCTTTCAGTGTGTCGGAGTGAGGGAAAGCTTTATTAATCGACTGATCCCTCGGGTTAACCTTTGCGTATACTAATCGAGTGCTCCAACGTTGATTATCTTCGGTCACCAATTCAACTTTTCCTGCATATAGCTGCCCATCCCCTCCCATGGCATCGCCTAGAGGATAGCCTTGCTGGTAATAACCATCTTTATAAATGTGATGGGTATAACTGTAATTGGTGCGACTCATATTAGAACGAGTATCGTGAGCCTCAAAGTACCAGTTAACCGCATCTTTACCCCAACCATGATGACCTTCGATACCGCCAAGATACATATTCGCGGAAGGTAAGAATCCTGATTCATCTTCGCCAATCATTTGGCCGTAGAAACTGATCGGCCATCCCAGAGTGGGCTCAAGTTTGAATTTGAAATCAAAACCTGCAAGCTGGTTGCCTGGTTCATTTGGATCATTTGATGAAGTATTGTCTTTACCCGTAAAACCATCCCAGAAACTGCTAAACGATTCTGGCCGCCCTTCCCCCCCCCACTGCATTATGCGTGAAGCGCCAAGCTCAAGTGACTGGAAGGGGGTGAAAGTAAGACGACCGCCGAGGATCTTAGCGTGAGGCACAGCCGTATACTGGTTCATCTGGCTGGCGGAAATTTGATACTGCCACGGACCAATCCAGCGCAGCCACCATGTCTCCGGAGCTGTTTGCTCTGCGCGCTGCATTAAAAAACCGGTCATCGGTCTGGCTGCATCTCCGCGGATCAGGCTGCCTTCATAACCCGGCCCCCACCATTGCGGCACCTGACCAAATGATAACCACTGGTTCCAGAATTTGACGGCACCATATGCACCATTGGCATTAAAACGTGAACCGTTGCTAATACGTTCGCCGCCTTCAACATTGCCCTGCAAATGCACATCCCACCACTCACCGCTGTTATTAAAAGCAAGAGATAGCGAGTTATCTGCCGGCTGGCTTTGGCCAAAGCCCTGTGGCGTGCCTGGTTGGTCAGTCGACGTATAGCCGCTAACGCGAAAATCCGCCTTCAGATTAGAAAGCCGCTGATTGATACGCGCCAGTACGACTTGTTCAGAGGAATATGAAGGTTTTGCTTTTTTCAACGCTCGAGTGATTTCTTCCTGACTGAGCGGCCAGGTGGAAAGACTGAGATGAATGACCCCACGATCGGAAAGCCATGCCAGATCGTTACGCAGTTCATTATCATTTTGCACCAATCCAGCTGCATATACCTGTGAGCTAACTGATGCAACCAGACCCAAAGCAAGTGCGATACGAGCAATTTTCATCATTGTTCAAGTTCCATTTACGAGTCCCTTCCCACCAGGTGGGTACGGCAATGGGGATTTTTAAGAATCAGGAGCTTATGAGTTCGACAAGCCTATTTTTTACAACAGCGATCCATTGCCTCGATAGACAACATCCTCAAAGTACGAGCGGTTTGCTGTAAACGGATGTGAACTTAACGCATTCATAATGTAAGCGATATTGGTTGCCAAGGCTACTTTCACGGCCTCAATAATGTGCACATGATCAGATGTCGATGACGTAGCTCGGCGTAGGGCTGATTGACTCAGGCCTTTTCAATACGAGGAGGACCGGGGAACTGGATACGCTACCGCCCTTGGCTTAACAGCTACCAACGCACTGTACCTCTTATCCAGCAATTTTCTTTACGTCCTGTTGTTGCTTAATTAACCACAACTATTATTTTTACCGCCCTGAGTTTACGAGATTCTTCCTGCAAATGGCAGTATAAATTTAACCACACAGACCTGTTAAGATGATATTTTTCATTTTCCCCGGCAGGATTTCATCCGTTAATAAGATTATTTGATGGATTCTTTCCCCATCCGGCATGATATTACCACCGCAACAGCATGGATACGTAACTGCATGATTATAAAGAAAATAAAATAATCCGCATGTTTAATGCAAAAAAACAACTATAGAACAGTCAACTACAAAATATGATAGCCATCATTACCCACTTCGTTTATGGGTTCCAGAAAGATAACTCTGATTTCCGAAATTCCGTTTTGATTTAAGAATCATCCTAGCTGCAATATCATGATAGTTCGTGCTTTCAAGTATTCTGTTAGCATTATTATGTTTCATCTTTATGAAAGCCATGATTCTATTATCCCTTAATTGTCCGCAGTCTGGCATTTTATCATACCAATCACCCCAGGCTGATAATGTACAGCTTTGCCGAATTGCATGATTAATATATATGCTTATGCAGATCGGCTCTGGTGAACGGTTTGTCAAATGGGCCGATCATGGTTGCAACTTCCCCCAGCAGCGATTGTGTTGGCGCTTTAGCCCCGGTGTTTAACAGCACGAGGGGAATGATTACCATGCTCAGCGCTCCTGCCCATGAGATCTGCGCAGTGCGCGATGAATGCGTACGCCATTGCAACAGCAGAAAAATCAAACTCCCGCAGGCTCCGAGGATAAATCCACTCACTACTTCCGATACCGAATGTGCATGAATCATCAAACGGGAATAGCCAACTATGGCAGCAAGGGCATAACCTACGAATACGGCGCTACAGCGGACGGAGAAAGGCGCCCGTGAGGTTAACAGCCATAAAAGGATTGGCCAAAAAGCGGTCGAAAGTGCGGTATGTCCGCTGAAACCGGTAAAATCGATTTCCCGTATGCCAATACCCCAGCCCATAAAAGCCAGCTTTGAAATACACACGACAGTACCCGTAATGCCAAAAAGCAACGCCCATTGCCAGGCCAGCGTCCGGGATGCTTTACGCAGCGCCAGCACCGCAAACAGCACCACTGCACTAGGCAGTAGCACGGTACTATCACCAAAAAAAGAGACTAATTGCCAGTTCATTTACGCTTCATCCTTTGACGATACATCCCTTTTCCCTGTATCTTATCCATGATCTCCCTATGGGCATATTCATCCATTAACATTACGTTTTTAAGCATGTATCACCGTTGTTTAATGGGTAAACATGATCTCAGTCAAGTTTTATTTCGCATCGCTAGCTTTTGTTGCGTACATTTCGTTAAGAAAGCTCATACTAAGCAACTATCAGCTAAGCATTATTTTGACTCATCTGACCAAATGCCCGGCTCACGCCCTGCCAATCATCGATAAGCCATCAAATCCACATACTTGATAAGATTCAACTGAGATGAAAATCTCATTGCATTTACTGCACCGAATGACGAAAAACCTCGGTTTCATTTCAGTTGGATCTTGTTACGCTGGCGCGACACCCAACATCTTGCTGTTATCTGCACGCCAGCTCTCGCTCGTATTAAGCGCTCAGTTTCACGCCAGCAGCTTCTTGATGCTCTCGCGGAATTTGGTCCCTTCTTTATGGTTACGTAAGCCGTAACTCACAAAAGCCTGCATGTAACCCATTTTTTTGCCGCAGTCGTAGCTCTCACCGGTCATCAACATGGCATCGACAGACTGTTTCTTTGCCAGTGCCGCAATAGCATCCGTTAATTGAATACGGCCCCAGGCGCCAGGTTCAGTACGCTCGAGTTCTTCCCAGATATCAGCAGACAGCACATAACGTCCTACGGCCATCAGGTCAGAGTCGAGCGTTTGTGGTTCGTCTGGTTTTTCAATAAATTCAACAATACGGCCAATCTCTCCTTCCACTTTCAAGCCATCTTTGGTTTGAATGACGGAATATTCTGAGAGATCGCCAGGCATTCGTTTGGCCAGAACCTGGCTGCGCCCGGTTTCATTGAAACGCGCGACCATTGCCGCCAGGTTATAACGCAGCGGATCGGCACTTGCGCCATCAAGAATGATATCCGGTAACACCACAACAAACGGATTATTGCCAACCGCCGGGCGCGCACAGAGGATAGAATGCCCCAGGCCCAGTTGCTGGCCTTGACGAACGTTCATTATCGTTACGCCTGGCGGACAAATCGCCTGAACTTCGGCTAATAGTTGACGCTTAACACGCTGCTCGAGTAGCGCTTCCAGCTCATAGGAGGTATCGAAATGGTTTTCTACAGCATTCTTAGATGAATGGGTGACCAGCACAATTTCTTTGATTCCGGCGGCGACAATCTCATCGACGATATACTGAATCATCGGCTTATCAACGATTGGCAGCATCTCTTTCGGTATCGCTTTGGTGGCAGGCAACATATGCATCCCTAACCCTGCTACCGGAATAATTGCTTTCAAACTCACCATTATTTCATCCACCTATATGGTTATAAACTTTCGAATTTTTGTCAGAACGTTGATGTCACTGGCATTTGTTTGTGATGGTACAGCATCGTGTCGCGCACGACTTTAACCAAAATCCTAAATTACTCTCTTAGTCCAAGAATACACGCAAAAAATGCTAGCTGACAGGTCGCTTTAAGAAAATTCTCACGCGTTTGTCCTGGTCAATCGGCCTTCGAATAGACAGAGCAAGAAAAACGCTTAATCCATTGTTATTAAACAATAATAATTGATCAATATTCCTGGCGATAAGCTACTTACTTTGCAGATTTAACACCTTCTTTCTTAAAAATCACCGTGGTAAGCCACTACAGAAAAAGTCAAATCCCATGCGAACGAGCAATTTGACGATAACAATCAGCAAAATCGTCTAAACTTTGGACAAAAGCTTCGCTAACTAACCTTCTTACCCGTGGATTAACCCCTTGACCATCGCTGATACTGCTGATTTTATGCAACATTGAGCCATGTTAAGGGTCTTATTAAACGCAGGTCCTGACAAGCTACGGAATTCAGTAGGAATATTCCCCTTAATAACATTTTGGTGAAAAATACGGCAATATTTTGACTTTACCCGCTGTTAATAACCCCTCCTTATCCCTGCTATTACCGCACAGTAATTACAGGGATTTCTAATTAATTCCAAATCAGCCCAGATCGATCTTAAACACCCGATATTTAGCGGTTGTTAATTACGTTACCGCTTTCGTTTGATATGCCAGACTGGTGCGCGTTGCCGCGATAAATCGTTGCATTTTACCTGGCGCTTATCCATGATCGATAGATCATACGATTATGTTGTAAAGGTTCTAAGTGATTATGGAATGGATTGCCGATCCCTCGATCTGGGCTGGTCTCATTACACTGGTGGTTATCGAACTGGTTCTGGGGATAGATAACCTGGTATTTATTGCGATCCTTGCTGAAAAGCTTCCCCCGGCACAGCGCGATCGCGCTCGCGTTACCGGCCTGCTATTGGCAATGGTGATGCGTCTGGTACTGCTGGCGTCAATTTCCTGGTTAGTCACCCTCACGACACCGCTCTTCAACTGGCATGGCTTAAGCTTCAGCGCCCGCGATTTGATCATGTTATTTGGTGGACTGTTCCTGCTGTTTAAAGCAACCGTTGAGCTTAATGAGCGGCTGGAAGGAAAAGACAGTAATAACCCCACCCAGCGTAAAGGCGCGAAGTTCTGGGGCGTGGTGGCGCAAATAGTCGTACTTGATGCTATTTTCTCGCTGGATTCGGTCATTACCGCCGTGGGTATGGTTGATCACCTGGCGGTGATGATGGCAGCGGTCATCATTGCCATTACGCTGATGCTGATGGCCAGCAAAGCTCTCACACGCTTTGTCAACAGCCACCCGACGATCGTCATTCTGTGCCTGAGTTTCCTGCTGATGATCGGTTTTAGCCTGATTGCCGAAGGATTTGGCTTCCCAATCCCGAAAGGCTATCTGTATGCCGCCATCGGTTTCTCGGTGATGATCGAATCGTTCAACCAGTTAGCCATCTTCAATCGCCGCCGTTTCCTCTCGGCCAATCTGACCATGCGACAGCGGACGACTGAAGCCGTGATGAATCTGCTAAGCGGGCGCAAAGAGAATGCTGAGCTTGATACCGAGACGGCAACCATGGTCGCCGACCAGGGCGAAAGTCCGTTGTTTAATCCGCAGGAACGCTTAATGATTGAGCGCGTACTGAATCTGAATCAACGTACCGTCAGCAGCATTATGACTTCACGTCATGATATTGAGCACATCGACTTAAGCGCGCCTGAAGAGGAAGTTCGCGCGCTGCTGGAGAAAAACCAGCATACCCGTATTGTCGTCACCGGCGGCAACGATAACGAAGATCTGTTGGGGGTTGTTCATGTTATCGACCTGCTACAGCAGTCGTTACGCAATGAGCCGCTGGATTTACACGTTCTGCTACGCCAACCGCTTATTTTTCCGGAAACCTTGCCGTTGCTCCCGGCGCTGGAGCAGTTTCGCCAGGCGCGGACGCACTTTGCTTTTGTGGTTGACGAATTTGGCTCCGTTGAAGGCCTGGTAACCATCAGCGATGTTATGGAAACCATTGCGGGTAATCTGCCTAATGAAGTCGAGGAGATCGATGCTCGTCATGACATTCACAAAAACGCCGATGGCAGCTGGACCGCTAACGGCCATATGCCGCTGGAAGATCTGGTTCAATACGTTCCGCTGCCGTTGGATGATAAACGTGAATATCACACAATAGCCGGATTATTGATGGAATATTTGCAGCACATTCCTGCCGCTGGCGAAGAAGTGAAAATCGGCGGTTATACGCTGCGTACTCTGGAAGTGGAAAGCCACAGGGTGCAGAAAGTACAGATTATCCCGCCGGTTGAAGTAGAAGATGAATTAGATTATGAAGTGTGAATGAAGTTATGTGGTGATTAGCTCAAAACCGCCGCGAGCTGCTCGCGGCGGTTTAATGATTACAGCTTATCAAGCAGTTTCTTCACATCTTTGCCGTTCTGGCTATTACTGTTGCGTTCCGCCCACTCATTCAAACGCTGTCTGGCTTCGTCCTGCAACTGCTTACGCAGGATCTGATCTACCTGTAGGCTATAGCTTAGCGACTGCCACTTGCCATAGATACGTAGCGGGATTGCCGTCTGCTTGAGACGATCAATAAGCTTGCTTTCGCCTTTCCAACCACCTAACACCCGCACGTTGAAATGCATGTCGCAATCCTCTGCTTGCAGATTCAGATTACCTTGCCCGGTCAACGCCATCATTGCCGACTGTCCCTGCAAGCCGTTAAGCGTGATTTGGCCATTATTCAGGGTCAAATCACTGCTTAATGCGTCAAGCTGGGTCGCGTTATCAAAGTTTTCCTGCGCCTGTACATTAGTGCTCCTCGCCACGGCCTGCTGTACTAGCTGCTGGAAGTTGAGCCCTTCGGTACGCGTATCCTTCATCTGCAGCTGTGCCTGTCCCTGCCAGTTGCGACGGAAGTCTTCTGCATCAATGCGCGGCCCCGAGAAATCACCTTTCAGGGATAATTTCCCCGTCAGGTTAATCGGGTAGTTAAACGCCTGCAAAATGGTACCGATTTCCACATTATCCAGTTGTGGCTGGAAAGCGGCATGCGAAGTGTTGCCTCTGACATCCAGCATCCCTGGTAACGAGAGACGTCCCTCTCCCAGACTACCCTCCAGCTGTTTCACCGTCAGCAGCCCCTGCTGGTTAGTGATATTACTCTTCACCTGGCTGAATCGCATACCACGCCACTGCACCTGGTCCGCCGACAGCGCCAGTTGGCCGTTAAAGCCAAGCAAACTATGATAATCCTGCTGAATATCGCTATCAGCAATCACAGGGCGTAGCTGTCTCGGCTGGCTTTGTCCACGCTGATCGACATTCCCTTCATTGGCCGTCGCGCTTTGCGCAAGCAAACTATCCAGATTCAGGGTGGTCGCCTGCAGGTTTAGCGCCCAGTCAGGTTTCTCCCCCAGTACAACACTACCGCTGCCGGTAATTGCGCTGCCATTAGCAGTGAGATTGAGATTGTTGAAATCGAGTTTTTTCGCTTCTTCGATCCAGCTGGCTTGCAGACTTCCCTGCCCGCTCAGGCCGTCCGGCGGCAGCTCCGCCCCACGTACCTGCCAGTTAAGCTGCGAAAAATCCGCTTTCAAAGAGTGAGGGTAATCGCCGCCCTGAACCTGGGCGGTAAAGGACAACGTTAAGTCACGTTGATCGCGATTGACCCTGCCGGAGAAATCTACCGTCGCCAGATGGTTGTCATCCTGCTCCATCTGTAAGCGTATATCGCGCACGGTGAGCTGTTCGCCATTTTCATGCTGGAAGAACAGGACGCTATCGGCCACCTGCAGTTTACGGACATCGTAGGACCATCCGCGATCTTGCGGCGCCTGCGGCAACGTATTGTCATGTGGCACCACCGGCGCGTTCTGGTTACGCACCGCTTCCGTTTTCGCGGTAAGCTGAATGACCGCGCCTTTCAACATCACCTGCTTCACCTGCAGTTGGTGAGAAAGTAGCGGCATCAGCGCAACATCCAGCCGCATGTTATCGGCACGCACCACCGGTTCGGAAGCGCCTGGTGCCGTCAGCGCCATACGACCGGAGAGAATACTCAGCTGCGGCCAAACATGCCAACGCAGCGGCCCGTCAAGCTTCAGTTGATAGCCGCTACGCTCCGCCACTTCCTGCACCATATAGTTGCGGAAGTCATTAGGGTTGACCAGCAGCACCAGCGCAGCGAGCCCCGCAACAATGACGGTCAACAAGATCATCAGCGTGGTCAGAATTCGTCTCATGGCATCCTCGATAAGCCGCTAACTTTATCAATCCTTGTCGATTCGACTCGCTACCGCGCCCTGCTGGTCGCGATATTTGGCATCTTCACGGCGGTTATATGGCCGCGCCGCCGGGCCCGAAAGCGGCTCAAAGCTCAGCGCGCCAATGGGCATTCCCGGGCGCAACGCCAACGGCAGCTTGCCGGAATTATAGAATTCCAGCACGATGCAGCCAGACCAGCCCGGATCAATACGATGCGCAGTGACGTGTACCATCAGCCCCAGGCGCGCCAGTGACGAACGGCCATCAAGCCAGCCGACGAGGTCAGCCGGAAGCGTTACTGACTCATAAGTCACAGCCAGCGCTAATTCTCCAGGATGAAGATAGAAAGCCTCGCCTTCCGGCAGTACGATCTCTTCGCTCATTACCCGGTCCAGCGCCGCGCTCACTTCCGCCTTCGGGCCGCTCAGGTCAATAAACGGCGCCGTATGACCGCGGAAGGTACGGAATTTATTGCCTAAGCGAACGTCAACGGTGGCGCCGTTAATTCGATCCACCGGCGGGCGCGGGCTGATTGCCAGGCGCCCTTCATCCAACCAGGCTTCTATATCTCGGTCACACAGACGCATGAGCTTTCTCCTTTAAGGCATCTAGCCCTTACGCTTTCCGGGAATAAGGGCAATTGGGATTCTCTTTGCACGTTACACAATTAGTACGTGTTATTCAAAGAACTGACTGATTTTGGCCTTCAGAATATCGATGGCAATACGGTTTTTACCGCCGCGCGGGACAATGATGTCAGCATATTGCTTGGAAGGTTCAATAAATTGCAGGAACATTGGCCGCACCGTCTTCTGATACTGCGCCATCACCGAGTCCATGGAACGGCCACGCTCGTTAACATCACGCTTGATGCGACGCATCAGACAGATATCCAGCGGGGTATCGACGAAAATAGAGAAGTTTAATTCATTGCGCAGTCTGGCATCCGTCAACAGCAGGATCCCTTCGAGAATGATCACTTTCTTCGGTTGAATATGAATAGTTTCCGGCATACGCGTATGCTCAACGTAGCTATACACGGGCAATTCAATTGGCTGGCCGCTTTTCAGCGTCTGTAAATGCTGGAACAGCAAGCTATGATCCATTGAGCTTGGATGGTCATAGTTGGTTTTTACACGCTCTTCCATCGACAGATGGCTTTGATCTTTGTAATAGCTGTCTTCCGGAATAACGCCAATATGCTCATCGCCAACTTGTTCACGTAATTCACGATAAAGTGTGCTGGCGATAAGGCTTTTGCCCGAAGCCGATGCGCCGGCGATGCCTACAATGACGCACTGATGAGACGTATCAGTCATAAATTTTTGCGACCTGATTAACCTGGATGTAGATGGAGGGTGACGGTTGACCGTCAAACGCGGCAATTATAGGGATTTCAGGGCGGCGATACCAGTGATATGCGCCCTGTACGCCTATTCCTCGTCCGGCACCCAGCCTTCGGTGTACCAGATATGCAACAAAGCATAGGAGCGCCAGGGTTGCCAGCGGCTGGCATAACGCGCAATACGCGCAGGCGTCATTCCGGGAAAACGCTGTTTAATCAGATAGTCATCGGGCAGAAAAATATCTTTTGCCTGCCAACCGCGCAGCGCATAGTAATTCGCCGTCCAGCGACCGATGCCCGGCAGACTCTGCAATTGTTTCATGCCGGTTGCCATATCAGCAGGTGCCGTCAACGGCAATTCTCCGCTCAATGCCGCTTTGCCAAGGTGAATTAACGCTTCCGCGCGGCGAAGCGGCATCCCTAACGCCTTAAGCGCCAAAGGGTCGGCTTGCGCCAGTTTCTGCGGTTCGGGAAAAATAACATAACCAGGCGCTTCGCTTAACGCTTCCCCATAGACCGCGGCCACTTTCGCCGTCAGCTTCGCCGCCATCGCTACGCTCACCAGTTGCCCCAATACCGCGCGCACCGCCTGTTCAAACGCATCCAGCGCCCCCGGCAAGCGAAGTCCTGGTCGCGGCTGCGCCAGTTTGCCTAAGGTTTGCGTGACCTCAAATGGATCGCATGCTAAATCAAACAGTTGCGCTACACGCGCCAGGCACTGGTCTGCTACCGGTAACAGCCCATGAGAAAGCGTCACCTGGAACCCCTGGCTGCGTTCATCCGGTTTAACGGTAATCAACCCACGATGCCCATCTAAACTGAAGCTGCGGGTATATTGATCTTCATGGAAGGTTTCAATTCCCGCCACCGCACGCGCGCTGAGAAACGCGAACATCCATTGCCAGTCATAGGGCGCTCGCCAGGATAATAATGTCATGCACTCTCCTTATTAATCGCAACAAGCATAGATGCTCTAAGCCTGCTGCGCCTTGCTTTTAAATTCCAGTTGTCGGCATGGCGGCAATCCGCTAAAGTCGCCCCCCTTCTTCACTGGCATGGGGATTTTTCAGGTCATGTTTATTGGTTTTGACTATGGTACCGCCAACTGTTCGGTCGCCGTCATGCAGGATAATGCGCCACGGCTTTTAACGCTGGAAAACGGTAGCCCGCTGCTGCCATCAATGCTTTGCGCCCCGACGCGCGAAGCGGTCAGCGAATGGCTATACCGCCATCATAATGTCCCGGCCGACGGTGCAGAAAATCAGGCGCTACTTCGACGCGCCATTAATTATAACCGTGATGAAGATATCGAAGTCCTGGGCAACAGCGTCCAGTTCGGCCTCGCCTCACTGCATCAATACGTTGACGATCCGGAAGAGGTCTATTTCGTTAAGTCGCCAAAATCGTTTCTTGGCGCCAATGGCCTGAAACCCCAGCAGGTCGCGTTATTTGAAGATCTGGTCTGCGCGATGATGCTGCATATTAAACAGCAGGCGCAGTCTCAGCTTAGTGAACAGATTACCCAAGCGGTTATTGGTCGACCAATTAACTTCCAGGGTCTTGGCGGCGATGACGCTAACGCTCAGGCACAGGGTATTCTCGAACGCGCGGCGACGCGAGCAGGATTCAACGATGTCGTGTTTCAGTTTGAACCCGTTGCGGCGGGGTTAGATTTTGAAGCCACACTCAATGATGAAAAACGCGTGCTGGTCGTCGATATCGGCGGCGGCACCACCGACTGCTCACTGCTGTTGATGGGGCCGCAATGGCGGCAGAAAGCCGACCGTCAGGATAGCCTGCTGGGCCACAGCGGCTGCCGTATCGGCGGTAACGATCTGGATATCGCCCTGGCCTTCAAATGCCTGATGCCGTTACTCGGCATGGGCGGTGAAACAGAAAAAGGCATTGCGCTGCCGGTACTGCCCTGGTGGAATGCGGTGGCGATTAACGACGTCCCGGCGCAGAGCGATTTTTACAGCGCCGCCAACGGACGTATGCTCAATGACCTGCTGCGCGACGCTCGCGATGCCGACAAGGTCGCACTGCTGCTTAAAGTCTGGCGTCAGCGTCTGAGCTATCGCCTGGTACGCAGCGCGGAAGAGAGCAAAATCGCCCTTTCCGCTCAGCCGGATTTCAACGCCGAACTGCCGTTTATTAGCGATGAGCTGGCTACCGCTATCAGCCAGCAGGGGCTGGAAGAGGCGCTCAATCAACCGCTGGCTCGCATTATGGAGCAGGTAAAGTTAGCGCTGGAAAGCAGTCAAGAAACCCCGGACGTTATCTATCTTACCGGCGGTAGCGCGCGATCGCCGTTAATTAAAAAGGCGCTGGCCGCACAGCTGCCGGGGATACCGATCGCCGGCGGCGATGATTTTGGTTCCGTTACCGCCGGGCTTGCCCGCTGGGCGCAGGTGGTTTTCGCCTGAAACGCGAGCGCCATCCGGTAACCTGAGTTGACTTTGCCGCTTTTTCGTCCTAACTTGCAGGATGAAGGGTAAGGGAGGATTTCTCCTCCCCCTGATACACTGTTAGTAAGTCGGGAAACTTATCAGTAACAGCACTATCAGTATGATGAGTAGATTCATCATAACCCTTTCCTTATTTAAGGCCCCTTCCTCAGGAGGGGCTTTCCTGTATTTAGCCTCCGCTAAATCAAGCTGACGTTACCATGCCGCCTCTGACACATTTCTTTTCAGCGTTCGGCTTTGCGAGCCTCCTCGTGAAAGCCCGCCAATTCAGACCTTTCCATACGCGCTTTTCATAATTCCTCCATTTTTGCGGGGCGTTCCGTTACTAAACTAGTATCATTCAGCGAAAGCTTCAGAATGAGATAGCAAAATAATGAAAAGCAGTAACACACTTCGTTGGGGAATAGTCCTGACGGTAATTTTGGCGGCGGGAGCCGCCTATTGGTTCTGGCACGATCGCGCCGAAGAGACAACCGCAGGCGCTGCTGGCGCGAGTCAACAAGGAGCAAAGGCGCCTGCCGGGGCGCGTCACGGGCGTTTTGGGGCCACGCTGGCCCCGGTACAGGCGGCCACTGCCACCAGCGAATCCGTCCCCCGCTACCTTACTGGCCTGGGGACTATCGCCGCGGCGAACACCGTGACCGTGCGCAGTCGGGTTGACGGCCAGTTACTGAGTATCCATTTCCAGGAAGGTCAGCAGGTAAAAGCCGGCGATCTGCTGGCGCAAATCGATCCCAGCCAGTTCAAAGTCGCGCTGGCCCAGGCGCAGGGCCAGCTTGCCAAAGATAACGCTACCCTCGCAAACGCGCGCCGCGATCTCGCTCGCTATCAACAACTGGTAAAAACCAATCTTATCTCCCGTCAGGAGCTCGATACCCAGCAGTCGCTGGTGGTCGAATCCGCCGGCACGGTTAAAGCCGATCAGGCCGCCGTCGCCAGTGCGCAACTGCAACTGGACTGGACCCGCATCACCGCGCCGATTGACGGGCGCGTGGGCCTGAAGCAGGTCGACATCGGCAACCAAATCTCCAGTGGCGACACCACCGGCATTGTCGTTCTCACGCAAACTCACCCTATCGATTTGGTCTTTACCCTGCCGGAAAGCGATATCGCCACCGTGGTACAGGCGCAGAAAGCCGGTAAAACGCTGAGCGTCGAGGCCTGGGACCGAACCAATAAACAGAAGATCAGTACAGGCAGCCTGCTGAGCCTCGATAACCAAATCGATGCCACCACCGGCACCATTAAGCTTAAGGCGCGCTTTAATAACCTCGATGACGCTCTGTTCCCGAATCAGTTCGTCAACGCCAGAATGCTGGTGGATACCGAGCAGGATGCGGTAGTGATCCCCACCGCCGCGCTACAAATGGGCAACGAGGGGCACTTCGTGTGGGTGCTGAACAGTGAGAATAAAGTCAGTAAACATACGGTCACGCCGGGTATTCAGGATAGCCAAAAAGTGGTGATTAACGCCGGGCTGTCAGCGGGCGACCGGGTGGTGACCGATGGTATCGATCGCCTGACGGAAGGCGCTAAGGTCGAAGTTGTCGAAGCTCACAGCGCCGTGCAGGAACAACCTACCACCCGCCCGAGTGGTAAAAACGGAGCGGGCGCCTGATGCAAGTATTACCCCCAAGCAGTACGGGCGGCCCTTCCCGGCTGTTTATTATGCGTCCGGTGGCGACAACGCTATTGATGGTCGCCATTCTGCTGGCCGGTATCATCGGCTATCGCTTCCTGCCGGTCTCCGCGCTGCCGGAAGTTGACTACCCGACCATTCAGGTAGTAACGCTCTACCCCGGCGCCAGCCCGGATGTGGTGACGTCATCGATTACCGCACCGCTGGAACGCCAGTTTGGCCAGATGTCCGGCCTTAAGCAGATGTCCTCACAAAGCTCGGGCGGCGCGTCGGTCATTACTCTGCAGTTCCAACTGACCCTGGCGCTGGATGTCGCCGAACAGGAAGTGCAGGCGGCCATCAACGCCGCGACCAACCTGCTGCCGTCTGATTTACCCAACCCGCCGGTTTACAGCAAAGTGAACCCGGCGGATCCGCCGATCATGACCCTGGCCGTGACCTCCAGCGCGATGCCGATGACGCAGGTTGAAGATATGGTGGAAACTCGGGTAGCGCAGAAGATATCTCAGGTTTCCGGGGTCGGCCTGGTGACGCTGGCCGGCGGCCAACGTCCTGCGGTGCGCGTTAAGCTCAATGCCCAGGCGATCGCCGCGTTAGGTTTGACCAGCGAAACCGTGCGTACCGCCATTACCAGCGCCAACGTGAATTCAGCAAAAGGTAGCCTTGACGGCCCGGCCCGTGCGGTCACCCTTTCCGCCAACGATCAGATGCAGTCGGCGGAAGATTACCGTCGGCTGATTATCGCCTATCAGAACGGCGCGCCGATCCGTCTTGGCGATATCGCGACCATCGAACAGGGCGCCGAGAACGCCTGGCTGGGGGCGTGGGCCAATAAGCAGCGGGCGATAGTGATGAACGTCCAACGCCAGCCGGGAGCGAACATCATCGCCACTGCCGACAGCATCCGCCAGATGCTACCGCAACTGACCGAGAGCTTGCCTAAATCCGTTAAGGTACAGGTGCTTTCTGACCGCACCACCAATATTCGCGCGTCGGTCAGCGATACCCAGTTCGAATTGCTGCTGGCCATCGCGCTGGTGGTGATGATCATTTATCTCTTCTTACGCAATGTCCCGGCGACTATCATCCCCGGCGTAGCCGTGCCGCTGTCGCTGGTCGGCACCTTCGCGGTTATGGTGTTCCTCGATTTTTCAATTAATAACCTGACGCTAATGGCGCTGACCATCGCCACCGGCTTCGTGGTCGATGACGCCATCGTAGTCATCGAAAACATCTCCCGCTACATTGAAAAAGGTGAGAAACCGCTTGCCGCCGCGCTGAAAGGCGCGGGGGAAATCGGCTTCACGATTATTTCATTAACCTTCTCGCTGATTGCCGTACTGATTCCGCTGCTGTTTATGGGTGATATCGTTGGGCGATTGTTCCGTGAATTCGCCATTACCCTGGCGGTGGCGATTCTGATTTCGGCGGTGGTCTCGCTGACCCTGACGCCGATGATGTGCGCGCGGATGTTAAGCCACGAATCGCTGCGCAAACAAAACCGCTTTTCGCGGGCCAGCGAGCGTTTCTTCGAGCGGGTGATTGCCGTCTATGGCCGCTGGCTAAGCCGGGTACTAAACCACCCATGGCTAACGTTGAGCGTGGCGTTAAGCACCCTGGCGTTATCGATTCTGCTGTGGGTCTTTATCCCGAAAGGCTTCTTCCCAATCCAGGATAACGGCATTATTCAAGGCACGTTACAGGCCCCGCAGTCGGTGTCGTTCGCCAGTATGGCGCAACGCCAGCAGCAGGTATCCGATCTGATTCTGAAAGATCCGGCGGTTGAAAGCCTGACCTCGTTCGTCGGCGTTGATGGCACCAACCCGGCGCTGAACAGCGCGCGTCTACAAATTAACCTCAAACCGCTGGATGAACGCGACGATCGCGTGCAAACGGTCATCAGCCGTCTGCAGCAATCGGTGGCTAGCGTACCGGGTATTGAGCTTTATCTCCAGCCAACGCAGGATCTGACTATCGATACCACCGTCAGTCGCACTCAGTATCAGTTTACCCTGCAGGCTAACTCGCTTGATGCCCTGAGCAACTGGGTGCCGCAATTGCTGTCGCGCCTGCAATCCTTACCTCAGCTTGCCGACGTCAGCAGCGACTGGCAGGATAAAGGGCTCGCGGCTTATATTAATGTCGATCGCGATAGCGCCAGCCGGCTGGGTATTTCCATGGCGGATGTCGATAACGCGCTGTATAACGCCTTTGGACAACGGCTGATCTCGACAATTTATACCCAGGCCAACCAATATCGTGTGGTACTGGAGCACGACACCCAGGCGACGCCGGGGCTAGCGGCGCTGGATAATATCCGCCTCACCAGCAGCGATGGCGGTATCGTGCCGCTGAAATCCATCGCCAGCGTCGAGCAGCGTTTTACCCCGCTGTCGGTGAACCATCTCGATCAGTTCCCGGTGACCACCATTTCATTCAACGTGCCGGATAACTACTCCCTCGGCGAAGCGGTAGAGGCTATTTTGTCAGCCGAGCAGTCGCTGGATTTCCCAAGCGACATCCGCACCCAGTTCCAGGGCAGTTCGCTCGCGTTCCAGTCGGCGCTCGGTAGCACCGTCTGGCTGGTCGTCGCGGCGGTCGTCGCCATGTATATCGTCCTCGGCGTGCTGTACGAAAGCTTCATTCATCCCATCACCATTCTTTCCACCCTGCCGACCGCTGGCGTCGGGGCGCTGCTGGCGCTATGGCTGGCCGGTAGCGAGCTGGATGTGATTGCCATCATCGGCATCATTCTGCTGATTGGTATCGTGAAGAAAAACGCCATCATGATGATTGACTTTGCCCTCGCCGCCGAGCGCGAGCAGGGAATGCCGCCGCGCGAAGCCATTTATCAGGCCTGCCTGCTGCGCTTCCGTCCGATTCTGATGACCACCCTCGCCGCCCTGCTTGGTGCGCTGCCCTTGATGCTCAGTACCGGCGTCGGCGCCGAGCTGCGTCGCCCATTGGGGATTGGTATGGTTGGCGGTCTGATGCTCAGCCAGGTACTGACGTTATTCACCACGCCGGTGATTTATCTGCTGTTCGACCGGCTATCGCTGTATATGAAGAGCCGCTTCCCGCGCCGTGAAGAGGAGGCGTAAGTGAAGTTCTTCGCTCTCTTCATTTATCGGCCGGTGGCGACGATTCTTATCTCGTTGGCGATTACTCTATGCGGGATCCTCGGATTCCGCCTGCTGCCGGTCGCACCGCTGCCGCAGGTGGATTTCCCGGTGATCATGATTAGCGCCTCGCTGCCCGGCGCCTCGCCGGAAACCATGGCCTCGTCGGTGGCAACACCGCTGGAACGCTCGCTGGGGCGCATTGCCGGGGTCAATGAAATGACCTCGTCGAGCTCGCTTGGCAGTACCCGCATCATCATGGAGTTTAATTTCGATCGCGATATTAATGGCGCCGCCCGCGACGTGCAGGCGGCGATTAATGCCGCGCAAAGTCTGCTGCCGAGCGGGATGCCCAGCCGCCCCACGTATCGCAAAGCTAACCCGTCCGATGCGCCGATCATGATCCTGACGCTCACCTCGGATACCTATTCGCAAGGCGAGTTGTACGATTTCGCGTCAACCCAGCTGGCGCAAACCATCGCGCAGATTGACGGCGTCGGCGATGTCGACGTCGGCGGCAGCTCACTGCCGGCGGTGCGCGTCGACCTTAACCCGCAGGCGCTATTTAACCAGGGCGTCTCACTGGACGCCGTGCGCAGCGCCATTGATAACGCCAACGTGCGTCGCCCGCAGGGCGCGCTGGAAGATAAGACCCACCGCTGGCAGGTGCAGACCAACGATGAATTGAAAACCGCGGCGGAATATTTGCCGGTGATCGTCCACTACAACAACGGCGCGGCGGTACGCCTTGGCGACGTGGCAAAAGTGACGGATTCAGTGCAGGACGTGCGTAACGCCGGGATGACCAACGCCAAACCGGCGATCCTGTTGATGATCCGCAAGCTGCCGGAAGCCAACATCATTCAGACGGTTGATAGCATTCGCGCCCGCCTGCCGGAACTACAGCGTACCATCCCCGCCGCCATTGATTTACAGATTGCGCAGGATCGTTCGCCCACCATCCGCGCTTCGCTGGAAGAGGTCGAACAAACGCTGGTGATTTCGGTCGCGCTGGTGATTCTGGTGGTCTTTCTGTTTTTGCGCTCCGGGCGCGCAACGCTTATCCCGGCCGTCGCCGTGCCGGTATCGTTAATCGGTACCTTTGCCGCGATGTATTTGTGCGGCTTCAGCCTCAATAATCTGTCGTTAATGGCGCTGACCATCGCCACCGGTTTCGTTGTCGATGACGCCATCGTGGTGCTGGAGAATATTTCCCGCCATCTTGAGGCGGGAATGAAACCGCTGCAGGCCGCGTTACAGGGCAGCCGTGAAGTCGGCTTTACCGTGCTGTCGATGAGCCTGTCGCTGGTGGCGGTGTTCTTACCGCTGCTGCTGATGGGCGGCCTGCCGGGTCGTCTGCTGCGCGAGTTCGCCGTCACGCTATCGGTAGCGATCGGTATTTCGCTCGCCGTGTCGCTCACGCTGACGCCAATGATGTGCGGCTGGCTGCTGAAAAGCGGCAAACCTCATGAACCAACGCGCAAGCGTGGCTTTGGCCGCCTGCTGGTCACTATTCAGGGCGGCTATGGCAAATCGTTAAAATGGGTGCTGAAGCATAGTCGCCTGACTGGCCTGGTGCTGCTCGGTACGATGGCGCTCAGCGTGTGGCTGTATATCGCCATTCCGAAAACCTTCTTCCCGGAGCAGGACACCGGGGTGCTGATGGGCGGCATTCAGGCGGATCAGAGTATTTCGTTCCAGGCGATGCGCGGCAAACTGCAGGACTTTATGAAGATCATCCGCGAGGATCCGGCGGTCGATAACGTGACCGGTTTTACCGGCGGCTCGCGGGTGAATAGCGGTATGATGTTTATCACCCTGAAACCGCGCGACCAACGCCACGAAACGGCGCAGCAAATCATCGACCGGCTGCGGAAAAAACTGGCGAAAGAGCCCGGCGCTAATCTGTTCCTGATGGCGGTGCAGGATATCCGCGTTGGCGGACGTCAGTCGAACGCCAGCTATCAGTACACCCTGTTATCGGACGATCTGTCGGCGCTGCGTGAATGGGAGCCAAAAATCCGCAAGGCGCTAGCGGCACTGCCGGAACTGGCTGACGTTAACTCGGATCAGCAAGATAACGGCGCGGAGATGGATCTGGTCTACGACCGCGACACCATGTCACGCCTGGGCGTCAGCGTGCAGGATGCCAACAGCCTGTTAAACAACGCTTTCGGCCAGCGGCAGATCTCGACCATCTATCAACCTTTGAACCAGTACAAAGTGGTGATGGAAGTCGATCCGCTTTATACCCAGGACGTTAGCGCGCTGGAGCAAATGTTTGTCATTAGTAACGACGGTAAACCCATCCCGCTGTCATACTTCGCCAAATGGCAACCGGCGAACGCACCGCTTTCGGTCAACCACCAGGGCCTATCGGCCGCCTCGACCATCTCCTTCAACCTGCCGACCGGCAAATCGCTGTCGGAAGCCAGCGACGCCATTGACCGGGCGATGACCCAGCTTGGCGTGCCGTCGAGCGTGCGAGGATCGTTTGCCGGCACCGCACAGGTATTCCAGCAGACGATGAACTCACAGGTGATCCTGATTATCGCCGCCATCGCCACGGTGTATATCGTGCTGGGGATCCTCTATGAAAGCTACGTGCATCCGTTAACCATTCTCTCAACCCTACCGTCAGCGGGGGTTGGCGCGCTGCTGGCGCTGGAATTGTTCGGCGCCCCATTCAGCCTAATCGCCCTGATAGGGATCATGCTATTAATTGGCATCGTAAAGAAAAACGCCATCATGATGGTCGATTTCGCCCTTGAAGCGCAGCGTACCGGCAATCTTCCGCCGGAAGAAGCGATATTCCAGGCCTGTTTGCTGCGTTTTCGCCCGATCATGATGACCACCCTGGCGGCGCTATTCGGCGCGCTGCCGCTGGTGCTATCGGGCGGGGATGGTTCAGAGCTGCGGCAGCCATTGGGGATCACCATCGTCGGCGGTCTGGTCATGAGCCAGTTGCTGACGCTGTACACCACCCCGGTGGTCTATTTGTTCTTTGATCGTCTGCGGCTGCGTTTTACGCGCAAGCCTGCTCAACCGGTAAGCGAATAAGATGACAGATCTGCCCGCCAGCGTACGCTGGCAGTTATGGATTGTGGCCTTCGGCTTCTTTATGCAGTCGCTGGATACCACCATCGTCAACACCGCCCTGCCCTCGATGGCCAATAGCCTTGGGGAGAGCCCGCTGCACATGCATATGGTAGTGGTCTCGTATGTGCTTACGGTGGCGGTCATGCTGCCGGCCAGCGGCTGGCTGGCGGACCGGGTCGGCGTGCGCAATATCTTTTTCAGCGCCATTGTGTTGTTTACCGCCGGTTCGCTGTTCTGCGCCCAGGCCAGCACTCTCGATCAGTTAGTGATGTCCCGCGTACTGCAAGGCGTCGGCGGTGCGATGATGGTGCCGGTCGGGCGGCTAACGGTGATGAAAATCGTTCCGCGCGATCAGTATATGGCGGCGATGACCTTCGTCACCCTGCCCGGCCAGGTTGGACCGCTGCTCGGCCCGGCGCTTGGCGGGGTACTGGTCGAATATGCCTCCTGGCACTGGATTTTCTTGATTAACATCCCGGTTGGCATCATCGGCGCTATCGCCACATTATGCCTGATGCCGAACTACACCCTGCAGACCCGGCGCTTTGATATCCTTGGTTTTATTCTGCTGGCGACAGGAATGGCCGCCCTGACGCTGGCGCTTGACGGCAAAAAAGGGCTGGGTATCTCGCCGCTGCTGCTCGCCGTGCTGGTCGTCGGCGGCCTGATGGCGATAGTTTTTTATTTGTGGCACGCCCGTGACAACGTTAACGCATTGTTCAGCCTCAAACTGTTTCGCAATAAAACCTTCTCGCTCGGTCTTGGCGGCAGCTTCGCCGGGCGTATCGGCAGCGGGATGTTACCGTTTATGACCCCGGTATTCCTGCAAATTGGCCTCGGCTTCTCGCCGTTCCACGCCGGGCTGATGATGATCCCCATGGTGCTGGGCAGCATGGGGATGAAACGCATCGTGGTGCAGGTAGTGAATCGCTTTGGTTATCGCCGCGTGCTGGTTTTCGCGACGCTCGGCCTGGCGCTGGTGAGTTTACTGTTCATGGCCGTCGCACTGGCCGGCTGGTACTGGCTGCTGCCGCTGGTGCTGTTCCTGCAGGGCATGATTAACTCCAGCCGTTTCTCGTCGATGAATACTCTGACGCTAAAAGACCTGCCTGATGAGTTGGCCAGCAGCGGTAACAGCCTGCTCTCAATGGTCATGCAGCTCTCGATGAGTATCGGCGTGACCATCGCCGGGCTACTGCTCGGCATGTACGGCCAGCAGCATATCAGCGCCGATGCGCCAGCTGTCCATCAGGTTTTCCTCTATACCTATCTGAGCATGGCGGTGATTATCGCTCTCCCGGCGCTCATCTTTTCCCGTGTACCGAACGATGTCGGCAGCAACACCGTCATCCGCCGACGCAAAAGGAGTGAATCGTGAAACTTTGGCGCCCGGGTATCACCGGTAAGCTGTTCCTGGCTATTTTCGCCACCTGTATCGTGCTGCTGATTAGCATGCATTGGGCAGTGCGCATCAGCTTTGAGCGCGGCTTTATCGACTATATTAAACGCGGTAATGAACAACGATTGACGATGCTCGGCGACGCGCTGAGCGAACAGTACGAGCAGCACGGCGACTGGAAATTTTTGCGCAACAACGATCGTTTTATCTTCCAGTTACTGCGCACCTTCGAGCGGGATAACGACGAACGTCCACCAGGTGGGCCGGGCCCGCATGGCGAGCCAGGGCCAATGCCCGGTCCTGGCCCGCGGCCCGATATGCCGCCGCACGGCTGGCGCACGCAATTTTGGGTTGTCGATCAACAAGGGCGCGTGCTGGTAGGCCCGCGGGCGCCGGTCCCGCAGGACGGTACCCGCCGTAACATTGTCGTCGACGGCGTGAGCGTCGGGGCGGTGATCGCCTCGCCGGTTGAGCGGCTCACGCGCAACACGGATATTAATTTCGACCGCCAGCAAAAACGCACCAGTTGGCTGATTGTCGCCCTTGCCACCCTCCTCGCCGCGCTGGCCACCTTCCCGCTGGCCCGCGGGCTGCTGGCGCCGGTCAAACGGCTGGTGGAAGGCACCCATAAGCTGGCAGCGGGCGATTTCTCCACCCGCGTCACGGTCACCGGCGGGGATGAACTGGGCCGTCTGGCGCAGGATTTTAACCAGCTTGCCAGTACGCTTGAGCGTAACCAACAGATGCGCCGCGATTTAATGGCCGATATTTCGCATGAACTCCGCACGCCGCTAGCGGTCCTGCGTGGTGAGCTGGAGGCTATTCAGGACGGAGTGCGTAAATTCACCCCGGATTCGATCTCTTCGCTGCAGGCGGAAGTCGGCACGCTTACCAAGCTGGTGGACGATCTGCATCAGTTGTCGATGTCCGATGAAGGCGCGTTAGCCTACCAGAAAGAGTCGGTGGATTTAATTGCGCTGCTGGAGGTCGCCGCAGGGGCGTTCCGCGAACGTTTCGCCAGCCGCGGCTTGACCATCGGCGTCTCGCTGCCGGATAACGCTATCGTTTTCGGCGATCGCGATCGTCTGATGCAGCTGTTCAATAACCTGCTGGAAAACAGCCTACGCTATACCGACAGCGGCGGCCGCCTGCAGATTGACGCCAAACAAAATGGTCGCATGTTGACGCTCGATTTCGCCGATAGCGGCCCCGGCGTTAGCGACGAGCAGCTGGCGCGGCTCTGTGAGCGTTTTTATCGCACCGAGGGCTCACGCAACCGGGCCAGCGGTGGATCCGGTCTTGGGCTGGCAATCTGTATGAATATCGTCGCCGCCCACGGCGGCAGCCTGAACGCCGGTCATTCGCCTTTTGGCGGGGTTAGCATTAAAGTAGAGTTACCTCTGGAACAGGATTTATCGAGGGATGTATGAGCGAATTACCTATTGATGAAAACACGCCGCGCATTTTAATCGTGGAAGACGAGCCCAAACTCGGTCAGTTGTTGATCGACTATTTGCAAGCTGCGAGCTATGCGCCAACGCTCATTGCGCATGGCGATCAGGTACTGCCCTACGTCCGCCAGACGCCCCCGCATTTGATCCTGCTGGATTTAATGCTGCCGGGCACCGACGGCCTGACCCTGTGCCGCGAGATCCGCCGATTTTCCGAGATACCGATTGTGATGGTCACCGCCAAAATCGAGGAGATCGACCGCCTGCTGGGGCTGGAAATCGGCGCCGATGACTACATCTGCAAACCGTACAGCCCGCGTGAAGTCGTGGCCCGCGTGAAGACGATCCTGCGTCGCTGTAAACCACAGCGCGACCTGCAGGCTCTGGATGCGCAAAGTCCGCTAATTGTTGACGAAAGCCGCTTCCAGGCCTCGTGGCGCGAAAAAATGCTGGACCTGACTCCCGCCGAGTTTCGGCTATTAAAAACGCTGTCGCAGGAGCCGGGTAAAGTCTTCTCCCGCGAACAACTGCTCAATCATCTGTACGACGATTATCGCGTAGTTACCGACCGTACCATCGACAGCCATATTAAAAACCTGCGCCGTAAGCTGGAGTCGCTGGACGCGGAGCAGTCGTTTATTCGCGCCGTCTACGGCGTTGGCTATCGCTGGGAAGCCGACGCCTGTAGAATGGCTTGATCATCGCGCCTCTTAGCGCAGAGAGGCGCGAAGGTTTACTCCCTCTTTCCACAGCGCTACAATGCCCGCCCTTAATGTGGGGACACTCCCCCGAATCGCCGTACCTGGTGCGGCGAGTCTGACCTGTCATCAGAACGAGAAAATCATGTTTAAACCGGAACTTCTTTCCCCGGCGGGAACGCTGAAAAATATGCGTTACGCTTTCGCTTATGGCGCCGATGCGGTCTACGCCGGCCAGCCGCGTTACTCACTGCGCGTCCGCAACAACGAATTCAACCACGAAAACCTGCAGCTCGGCATCAATGAGGCCCATGAGCTGGGGAAAAAATTCTATGTGGTGGTTAACATCGCGCCGCATAACGCCAAGCTGAAAACGTTCATTCGCGATCTCAAACCGGTAGTGGAAATGGGCCCGGACGCGCTGATTATGTCCGATCCTGGTTTAATCATGCTGGTGCGGGAAAACTTCCCTGATATGCCGATCCACCTGTCGGTACAGGCCAACGCCGTCAACTGGGCGACGGTGAAATTCTGGCAGCAAATGGGGTTGACCCGCGTGATCCTCTCCCGCGAATTGTCGCTGGACGAGATCGCCGAAATTCGCAGCCAGGTGCCGGAGATGGAAATCGAGATTTTCGTCCATGGCGCGCTGTGCATGGCCTACTCCGGCCGCTGCCTGCTCTCCGGCTATATCAATAAGCGTGACCCTAACCAGGGCACCTGTACCAACGCCTGCCGCTGGGAGTACAACGTCCAGGAAGGCAAAGAAGATGACGTGGGTAATATCGTCCACAAGCATGAACCTATCCCGGTGCAGAACGTTGAACCGACTCTCGGTATCGGCGCGCCAACCGACCAGGTATTTATGATTGAGGAAGCCAAACGTCCGGGCGAGTATATGACCGCCTTTGAGGATGAGCATGGCACCTACATCATGAACTCCAAAGATCTGCGCGCTATTGCCCACGTTGAGCGTCTGACCCAGATGGGCGTTCACTCGCTGAAGATTGAAGGCCGCACCAAATCCTTCTACTACTGCGCCCGCACCGCCCAGGTGTACCGTAAAGCGATCGACGACGCCGCCGCCGGTAAACCGTTCGACACCAGTCTGCTGGAGACGCTGGAAGGTCTGGCCCACCGCGGCTATACCGAAGGCTTCCTGCGCCGCCACACCCACGACGACTATCAGAATTATGAATACGGCTATTCGGTTTCCGAACGCCAGCAGTTTGTCGGCGAATTCACCGGCAAGCGTCAGGGTCATCTGGCCGAAGTGGCGGTGAAAAATAAGTTCTCGGTCGGCGACAGCCTGGAGGTCATGACTCCGCAAGGTAATGTCAATTTTACGCTCGAACATATGGAGAACGCCAAAGGCGAAGCAATGCCGGTCGCGCCGGGAGACGGTTATATCGTCTGGCTGCCGCTGCCGGAGGATATGGCGCTGGAGTATGGGTTGCTGATGCGTAATTTTAACGGCGAGTCGACGCGCAATCCGCATAAAAATTAGTTTATTGGCGTTATTTTTTCATTATGTATGGATATTAGAATCGGATCACATACCGTTTCGTTCGAAGCAGGTATCATCCATTTCGCTGAAAAACATAACCCATAAATGCTAGCTGTACCAGGAACCACCTCCTTAGCCTGCGTAATCTCCCTTACGCGGGCTTATTTTTTATGCATCCCATTTTCCCGACTTTCTTATTCCATGATGCCATTCATGCGATACACTGAGGATGACGACAAAGAATGAGGCGATAAAGGATGACCCAATTTCCAGCCAGCTTATTAATTCTCAACGGTAAAGGCGCGAATGAGCCACAACTGCGCGAAGCCGTTAATCTTCTGCGCGAAGAAGGTATCGAGATACATGTCCGCGTAACCTGGGAAAAAGGCGATGCGATTCGTTTTGTCGAGGAAGCCGAAACGCTCAAGGTGGCGACGGTAATTGCCGGCGGCGGCGACGGTACGATTAATGAAGTCGCCACCGCGCTGGTTCAGCGCGGCAGCAACATGGCGCTGGGATTACTCCCCCTCGGCACAGCCAATGATTTTGCCACCAGCGTCGGCATCCCGCAGGATTTAGCCAGCGCGCTGAAGCTGGCGATAGCCGGGCGCGACGTCCCTATTGATGTGGTACGCGTTAACAACGAGGCCGGTTTTATCAATATGGCCACCGGCGGCTTTGGCACCCGTATCACCACCGAAACGCCGGAAAAACTGAAAGCCGCGCTCGGCGGCGTCTCCTATCTGATTCACGGCCTGACGCGCATGGATACCCTGAAGCCGGACCGCTGCGAAATTCGCGGCGAGAACTTTCACTGGCAGGGTGACGCGCTGGTTATCGGCATCGGCAATGGCCGTCAGGCCGGCGGCGGCCAGCAACTGTGTCCTGAGGCATTAATTAACGACGGGCTACTGCATCTGCGCATTTTCACCGGCGAAGAGTTGCTGCCTGCGCTGTTTAGCACCCTCGCTAATCCCGATAATTCGCCAAATCTGATCGACGGCGTATCGCCGTGGTTTGAAGTCACCGCCGCCCATGAAATGACCTTCAACCTGGATGGCGAACCGCTGAGCGGCAAATCTTTCCGTATGGAAATCCTCGGCGAGGCGCTACGCTGCCGTCTGCCGCCGGACTGTATGTTACTGCGTTAAAACATCAGGGCGGGATATACCCGCCCTGACAACGTTATGAATATTCTACCCCTTCCCTGACGCCGCTTGCCTTACGGGCAAAGCCCGGCTGATCGACGCGAATAAACGGGCACAGACAAAACGCCAGCAGATAGAGCGCGGTATAGGCCACCACCACGCCGATGGTGCTGAAATACGGCAGCAGCACCACCGCAATCGCCGGTGCGAGGAAGTTCGACAGCCCGGCCGACAGGTTGTAGACCGAAATCGCCGCCCCTTTATGCTCTGGCTCCAGCGCCGGGAACACCGCCGCCATCGGCACGAACGCCGCGACAAAAATCCCCAGCGCAATGGCCGGCACCAGCGCCATGGCGAAGTTATGGCCGAAGTGCTGCGGCAGGTAGTAAAACGCCAGGCTCGACAGCGCCATGCCGATGCAGCCGAACCAGCGCACCACTTTCATCCAGCCCAGTTTCT